>Ga0160449_1000010_pt1 | contig 429079 bp, 337 predicted proteins | sample HID1975I_E1MG_FD_108216 | JGI IMG/M metagenome (GOLD analysis project Ga0160449, IMG submission 108216) | Enriched soil microbial communities from UW Madison campus, WI, USA - HID1975I_E1 MG | ecosystem: Environmental > Terrestrial > Soil > Unclassified | place: USA: Madison, Wisconsin...
CCGAACAGAGAAGTTAAGCCCACCAGAGCCGATGGTACTGCGGTAACACGTGGGAGAGTAGGTCGGTGCCAAATCTTAAAGAAGCCCTGTAACTCAAAGTTGCAGGGCTTTCTTGTTTATAAACTTTTCCCATCTCGATTTCACAACAAACGCTACTACCTAAACCTGATGGTACGGAAATCCTTTTTGGAGGTACAAACCTTCAGGTATGTAGCGAATTTCCCCAAAAAGATTGGAGGGACAGCAGGACTGGAACTAAATATTAAGCACTGCTGGCGCTTTACAGGTTTTATGGGACTAAAATATTTTTCATAAGCCAATCAGAACACTATAGTTGAATATTACTACCATTTTCTTTATAATTAATTATTAAATTAACTAGATATCTAGTTTTAATCTCGTTTTACTGAATTTATCGTTACAATTTTTGTTTTTTATTTTAATTAGCTGATATATTTTGGATTTCCATTAAAATTTTGACTGTATTTATCCTTTAACTACTTAATTTTTAATGTAAAATTTGTTTTACATGGCAATAACCTCTATTTTTGTCGCATTAATCATTAATTAATCTAAACAAAATCCAAATTTCATGAGAAAACTTTTACAAAGTTTGTTCGTGTTGATGTTTATTGCATTTTCTGCACTAGCTCAAGACCGAACAGTGACAGGAACAGTCACATCTAGCGAGGACGGGCTTCCACTTCCAGGCGTAACAGTTAAAATAACAGGACAAACAGGTGGAGCAATTACAAATGCGACGTGAGTTTTTACAGTTTCAGTAAATTCATCTGCCAAAGCTTTGGAATTTTCTGCCTTAGGCTTTGTTTCGCAAACTAGAATTTTAACTGCAGCGTCTACCTATAGTGTTGTATTAACAGCAAGTACAAACGAACTTAATGATGTTATTGTGGTAGCCTATGGAACAGTTAAAAAGGAAAGTTTTACTGGTGCTGCTTCAGTTGTTGAATCAAAAAACTTTGCAGACCGACCTAATACATCTTTCCAAAAATCATTACAGGGAGCGGCTGCTGGTGTACAAGTAACCAGCGTATCGGGGCAACCTGGTGCTGCGACACAAGTAAGGGTTCGTGGTGTTGGGTCAATTTCTGCAGGTTCTACACCGTTGTACGTAATTGACGGAATCGCAGTAACGTCATCAGGTACAGATTTAACTTCGGTTGCTCAAACCGCTGATGTTTTATCGTCATTAAATCCGAATGATATCGAATCAGTAACCATATTAAAAGATGCTGCTGCTACTGCGGTTTATGGTTCTCGTGCTGCAAACGGGGTAGTATTAATTACAACCAAACAAGGTAAAGCTGGTGCTACGAAATTTAATGCAAGCGTAACAGGTGGTTATTCTTATCAAGCTGTAAAAAAGCACGAGGTATTAAACGCCCAAGAGTATTACAAACTGTATTTCGATAGTTATTATGCGCAAAGAATTGCAGCTGGTTTAACACCAGATGCAGCAGCTGTTGCAGCAAATACTTTGACAAGAACACGTTTATCAGTTAATCCATTCAATACACCAAATCCGTTTGTAGCTGGTGGTGCACTGGCTCCAGGTGCAGCTTTATTTTATGATACTGACTGGAGGGATGAAGTACTAAGAAGAGGACAAACAAAAGATGTGAATGTTTCTGCAAGTGGTGGTACAGAGAAGCTGAAATATTATGTTTCTGGCGGATATTTCGATCAAAAAGGCATTGTAATCGGGTCTGACTTTAAAAGATATTCCGGAAAATTTAATTTATCTAATCAGGTAAATGATTTCTTTTCATTCGGTATCAATAACACTTTGGCAAGTTCAACTCAGAACACACCTCCAGGAGCTGGTGGTGGTGCGAATCCGGTTCGTTTTGCCGATATTATTTCGAATATTTATTCATTATATGTAAGAGACGCGAATGGTAATCCGGTTCCTGATGCGAATGGTAATCCGACATATAGTTATGTTAATCCGGTTTCTCCAGATTTCAATCCAGTTGGATTAAATGAGTTAGATACTTACTTAACCAAAATTACTCGTATTACAACATCTCCATATGCTCAGGTAAAATTTCTTAATGGATTTACCGCCAGATCAACAGTAAGTTTAGATTATTCTGCAGTGAGGGAGAATCAGTTTTATAATTTGTTACATGGTAATGGTGTAGGGGTAAAAGGAAGAGGTTATCGTTATTCTAAGGAAGATATTACCACTACGTTTATTAATACTTTAACATATAATAAAAGTATCGATAAACATAATTTCGACATTTTGTTAGGGCAGGAAGCGTATCGCAACAAATACGATCAAATTACGGCAATGGCAACTGGTTATGGTTTCGCGGGGCAAACTGAATTAGTTTCAGCATCGACGCCAGGAACTGCTTCATCATTTTATACTGAAGCAAGACTTGAATCATATTTCTCGAGAGCTAATTATGACTACGATAACAAATATTATCTATCAGGTAGTTATAGAAGAGACGGTTTCTCGGCTTTTGGCCCAGACAAGAAATTTGGTAACTTCTGGTCAGTTGGTGGTGCATGGAGAATTAACAAAGAAAATTTCATGCAAAATGTAAAATTTGTTGATGACTTAAAGTTACGTGCAAGTTATGGTGTAACCGGTAATAATGATATTAGCCGTTATGCAGCTCAGGGACTATACTCACTTGCGAATGCTTATGAGGGGCTTGCAGGTATGTCATATACCCAGTTAGCCAATGATGAATTGGCATGGGAACGCTCTAAAGCATTGGAATTTGGTTTGGAATTTGCTGTACTAGACCGCAGACTAAGTGGAGAAATTTCTTACTTCGAGAAAAAATCTGACGGACTACTATTCGCAAAACCACTATCAAGAACAACTGGATTTAGTACGATCAACACCAATTTGGCAGAGATGAATAATACCGGTATTGAGCTTGCTTTAAACGCTACACCAATTAGAACTGATAATTTCAACTGGAATATCGCTTTTAATATCACTAAAATTAAAAATAAGGTTATTTCATCCACTCAAGACGAGGTTGTTGATCCAAATGACGGAACCAAGCTTCTTAAAGTTGGACAAGACCGTTATCAATGGTATTTAAGAGAATATGCCGGAATTGATCAGGCAGATGGTAGGCCAATGTGGTATAGAGATGATGCAAGTGGCAATAAGGTAACTACAAAGGTGTATGCAGAAGCTAAACAATATACTGGTTTAGGTTCGGCCTTACCAAAATATTATGGTGGTTTCAATAACACATTATCGTATAAAGAATTTGATCTGAGCGTTTTCACTTACTTCTCTTTAGGTGGAAAAGTTTATGATGCTTTGTACGCAGCTTTAATGCATAATGGTATTTCTCCAGGTCAGCAGATGTCTAAAGATGTGCTAAATGCTTGGTCTCCAACAAATACAACTTCAACAACTCCAAGATTTTTGCCAGCATCTAATACAGATTTATCAAATAGTTCTTCCAGCAGATTTTTATATGATGGATCATACATGAGGGTTAAAAACATCACGCTGGGATATACCTTGAAAAAAGAATGGGCAAGTAAAGTAAAGTTATCTACTGCCCGCTTATTTGTAATGGCTGAAAATCCATTTACATATGCTGCCCACAAAGGTTTTGATCCGGAAGCAACAATTGCGGGAACAAGTAACAATGATATTCCAAACATTAAAACCTTTTCAATTGGTTTAACAGCTGGTTTTTAATTTTAAGATAAGATATTATGAAAAAGATAAATAAAATAGGGATATATTCTTCACTCATTCTACTTGCAAGTTTATCTAGCTGTAAGAAAGATTTTTTGGAAGTAACGCCTACCCAGCAGATTAATGCAGCAGAAGCGTTTTCTTCACCTGAAAAAATTGCAGCAGCTTTAACTGGCGTTTATGACGTTTCTACCAATCCTTCATATAAATACAACATGATTTTAAATAATGATGTTAAAGGCGGAGATATTTTGGTAGTAAGTGGTGCCGGCAATTATGGACGATTTATTAATGGGTATCAGTTTATTGAGAATCCAAGCTCTGTTGAGCCATCAGATTACTGGACACTAGGTTACAGAGTGATTGCAAATGCAAATCAGTTTGAAGCAAATTTACCTACTGCTCCTATTACAGATGCGCAGAAGAGCGCTTACTTCGCAGAAACCAGAGCCCTTAGAGCTGAAGCTTATTTCTGGCTTATTCAATGGTATGCTAAGCCATACACGCTTGATCCGGAAGCTTTAGGTGTACCATTAGTTCTGGCGCCATTAGGTCCGAACGGAACTTTATCTCCGAGAGCTAAAGTAAAAGAAGTTTACGCCCAAATTCTTTCCGATTTTTTGTTTGCTGAAGCCAACATTCCTGCAACAAAAACAAGTGTATACAGGATGACTAAAGGTGCGATTCAAGGCTTTCTTGCTCGTGTATATTTAACAATGGGTGATTATCCAAACGCAAGTAAATACGCAAAACTTGCGAGAGTTGGAAAACCGCTTGGAACTGGAGCATCATTACTTACTGGTTTTATCAACCCGTCATCAGAATGGATTTATGCCTTAAATTCGAGAACGGATGACAACTCAGGTTTCTTAACCGTAAACTCTTTCTACGATCCTTTTGATATTGGATATTCTAGTTTCAGGGCTGCTGATAACTTCTTCAATTCCTTTGCATCGAATGACATTCGTTTGCAGCAATTCAGAGTGAATGGTGTTATCGGTGCCAGAAGAGGTCAGGAGGGTTTCTTAATTAATAAATTTGATTTCAACACTACGCCAGCGCAAAATCAGGTAATTATCAGATCATCTGAAATGTATTTAATTGAAGCTGAAGCTGAGGCAAGGCAAGGTGTGGCAAATGAAGCTGCAGCTAAAACTGCTTTATTGGCTATTCAGCAAAGAGCAGGTGTGGCAACAGTTCCATCAGCAAATACGGGCCAGGCGCTCATTAACGAGATTATGGCTGAACGTGGAAAAGAGCTTTATGGCGAAGGATTTAAATTCTTCGATTTATTAAGGACCAAAACGCCGGTAGTTAGAACAGCTGGAAATGGACATTGGGCAATTGTAAGTTTCCAACCTGGAGATAATAAATTGGTTCTTCCATTACCTCAAACAGAACTTAATGCTAACCCTGTATTAAAGCCTCAGCAAAATCCAGGCTATAGCAACTAGTATTTCTCTGCTAATTTATTCATGGGCTATCTCTAATTTGAGATAGCCCTTTTTTGTTTCTAAAACTTACCCAAATCAATTTGATCCATCATTCATTAAAACTTCGTTCAATCTGTATCAGGCGGCTTCTACATCTGTTAAAAAATGTAAAAACTTTCAACCTCGAGGCAATAAAACCGTATTATTGTAGTATTACGTACATAATTCATGATGAATAAAATACACCATAAAATAATTTTTATCATTACTTTAATTTTGCTTAGTGCTAACGCATTTGCACAAAGTAAGAATATACAATTGCCTGCCAATTGGTATAATCTGGATTTGACTGAAAACGGTTATTTCGGCATCAGTACCGAAAAAGCTTATCGTGAATTATTAAATGCTAAGAAACCCAAAGAAAATATTATTGTAGCTGTGATTGATGGTGGTGTCGATATCAACCATCCCGATTTACAAAATGTGTTGTGGACGAATAAAAAGGAAATTCCAAACAATGGTATTGATGATGATGGCAATGGCTATATCGATGATATTCATGGCTGGAACTTTATTGGGTCAAAAAAAGGAAATCTTGAATTCGATAATCTGGAATTAATACGGTTATATAGAATCTACCATCCAAAATATCAATCAACTACCAACCTTACACCGCTAGATAGTGCACAAAAAGAAGAATATCGTATCTATCAAAAAATTGTTGGCGATTTTGGAAAGAAGTATGAAGATGCCAGTAAGACTTTTCCCGTATTAATGGCCATTAATAAAGTTATTGATTCTGTTGCTCGGGTAAATAATAAGCCAATGCCGACGCTAGAGGATATAGATAGATATAAAGCCGATAATGAAGAGGAAGAATATGTGAAAATAATTATCCGGAAGGGCTCAAAGGAAGATGGAGGTTTCGAGAAGTTTTATAAAAGTATCAAGGACGGATACAAACAGTACGATGCCATGCTGAAGTACAATTTAAATCCGAAGTATGATATGCGGGCAGAACTTGTGGGCGACGATTATTCCAACTCAAATCAACGCAATTACGGTAACAGCGATGTGAAAGGGCCAGATGCATTTCATGGCAGCCATGTTTCCGGAATTATTGGTGCTGATCGTAAAAATGGAATAGGTATTATGGGTGTGGCTAACCATGTCAGTATTATGGCCATTAGAGTAGTGCCTACGGGTGATGAGCGTGATAAGGATGTCGCCAATGGTATCCGCTACGCAGTAGATAATGGTGCAAAAGTGATTAATATGAGCTTTGGCAAAGGTTACAAGTGGGATAAAAAAGTTGTGGATGAAGCCGTAAAATATGCGGAGAGTAAAGGCGTTCTTTTGGTGCATGCAGCAGGAAATGATAATCAAAATAATGATGTTGAAGAGAATTATCCTAACAAGTATTTCCAAAGTAAAGAGGCGGAAGATTATAAAAAAGCAAATAGTAAGCCTAGCTTGCCAGATTTTATTCCGCCACCCAGAAACAATCAGAATAATGGTATGGGGATGAGGCCGACCGTAGGCCGTTCTCCTGTGATCAAACCAATCCCGTTAGATTCTGCAAAATTTAGGCTACCACATGCCAGTAACTGGATTGAGGTAGGGGCAAGTGCTTACAAAGATGATGATAACTTAAAAGCAAGCTTCTCGAATTATGGAAAATATAATGTTGATGTTTTTGCGCCCGGGTTTTTGATTAATTCTACTGTTCCTGATGGGAAGTACGAAGAAGCCGACGGTACCAGTATGGCTGCACCAGTAGTTTCGGGTTTGGCAGCATTAATTTTAAGTTACTATCCTCATTTAACTCCTGGTCAAGTACGGGAAATTATCATGAAATCTGTTTCAAGGGTTGCACATAAAATAAAATACAAAAACGAAAAAGGCGAAAATGTACGCGTAATGTTCAACGAAATATGTGTAAGTGGCGGCGTGGTTAATGCCTATAACGCATTAAAACTAGCTGAAAGTTACAGATAACTTTTACTGGCTAGCCCATCAATACTTGTGAAGTGCTGGTGTTTAGTGATTAATCGTTTTGATAAATTGCTGAAAAGTACCAAAAGGATAGTTTTTTGATTTTAGCCAATGAATAAATTTATCCATCCTTTGCACCATTTGATTTCCGGTATTTTTGCGGATATAGGCAGGAAATCCAAACCTTTCGAAATCATTTAAATCGGTAAACTCCCAGGGGTGAAAATATACGTTTAGATAATGGTCTTTTTTATAAGTCCAGCGGGCTAAGGCTTTGTAAATACTTAACGGGAGATTATGAAATGATAGCCAGAATAGCGGAAACCTCACGACTGGACTTACCGAAGCTGGAATTTGCAATACATTTTGTTTCGTAAAAAATGTTCGGGATATATGGAAATTGTTGTATCGACCAGGAAGATAGGTTGGATTGATAGATGTGTTGTAAGTATACCCAGCTTTTTCTATTTCCTTTTCATCTACGGGCATCATCCGAGCCATACGGTAACCTGTAATCTCTTTACCTGAAAGTTCTTCAAGCTTGATCTTGGATTGCAGTAAATGCTCCGTCTTGAAATCCGAATGGTAATAACCATGCGAAGCCAGTTCATGACCGCTTTCTGTAATCCGCTTAATTAAATCAGGAATGTTTTCAGCAAAAGTTACGGTACAGAAAAATGTCGCTTTAACCTGGTGTTTATCTAATAAATCTAAAATGGCAATTGTACCCGTTCTCGAAATCGAAATCTGATCCTCAAATGAGATATCCCGGTTGTATTCAAAAGGCATGTCAAACTCTTCAATATCAAAACTTAAAAGCACCATTATTTTTGAGGGATATTTGTTGAACGGATAATGTAATTCGGACGATTTTTGGTTTGCATAAACATTTTACCTACATATATGCCAATGATGCCCAAAATGATTAGTTGCAAACCTCCGAAGAAAACAATAGTCATAATAACAGATGCCCAACCTGACACCTCAACATTATTTGCAAAGGCATAGATAATGTATGGAATATACAAAACTGATGCGAATGACAGTATAAAGCCAAGGTAAACTGCCGAATACAGGGGTTTAATGCTAAAAGAAGTAACGCCATGTAGCGCTAATCTGAACATCTTCTTTAGGGTATATTTGCTTTTTCCAGAAAAACGTGCTGCTGGATTATACCTAATGGCATATTGTTTAAAGCCAAGCCATTTCACTAGTCCCCTCAAAAAAGGTTCATTCTCCTGAAAGTTTCTAAATACGTTCACCACTTTTTGGTCTAAAAGACGGAAATCGGCTGCACCCGGCTCCAGATCAATGTCTGATAACCAGTTGAGTGTTTTATAGAACAGGCTTGATGAACTTCGTTTTCCCTTTGATAAGCTTTTATCTTCTTCGCGAATGGTGTAAACCACCTCAAAACCTTCTTCCCATTTTTTAAGCATATCTGGAATCAACTCCGGTGGATGCTGCATATCGCAATCCATTGAAATCACACAATCGCCAAATGCATGATCCATACCTGCCTTAACTGCTAGCTGGTGGCCGAAATTTTTACTAAATTCCAGGAAAAAGATATTTTCTGCCGTAGATGAATACTCTTTTATTTTCTTCAATGTATGGTCAGCGCTTCCATCATCTACAAGAATAATTTCATAATGATAAGCTATGGAAGAGAAAACCTTTTTAATACTTTCAGCAATCACGAAAATATTATCAGCCTCGTTGTAAGCTGGTATTACGATGGAAACTAACTTCTTCATTTATCGGCAATCAAATAAGATTCAAAATCTTCTTTCAGCATTTGGTAAACTATCGTGAGCCAAATGATCACGCAAGGTAGGGCTTTGAGCGAATATAGACGAATAAATTCTTTTACACTTCTGGGGAAAATATCAGTTGGCGACAAGCTGGTTAAAATGAAAGCAAACACGAACAGCGAAATTACCCATTTGCTTTTTGGCTTCTGTTGAATAATAAACCATATGGCCACACCTGCAAAAGCGATGATATAAGTTGGAGATTCGGAACCGCTGCTAAAAATTACAGTAAATATTAGTGTCGATGCCAATAGCATCAGCTGAAAAGCTATGTGCTTATACTGATTGATTCTTAAATAAGGCAGACCAAACAGAACAAGACCACCCAACAAAAAGGGTGTGTTTGAAAGTTCAACATTTCCGCTTATTCTTCTGGCCATTCCCATTATAGAGATATCCTGAAAAGATGTTAAAGATGCGTTTGTAGCATTTTTATGAACCAAGGAATTAAACCAGTCTGCATAGGATTGCAGGATGAAAGCAGGTGAGGATAACGCCATCGGTAACACAAACAAAATACTAAAGGCAACCAGGCCAGCAATAATAAACTTAACCTTGTATTTCGAAAAAAAGAAAAATGCGAGGCCTACGATGCCGTATAATTTAATTAGTGTGCCAATTGCAATAAAAAACGCCGATTGAATTTCCTTCCTTTTAATGAGGTAAGAAAAACTAAGAATGATAAGGCCGGTTAGTGCGATATTAAACTGAAAACTGAAAAGCGCTGTTAACGTTTCATGTGCGCAAATCCACGCAACGATGGTTTGTTTTTTTTTGGCGATTGGTAAACTATAAATGCCCCAGAGCAATATGGAAACGTTGCTTATATTCCATAAGAACATTCCTAAACCATCAGGCAATAGGGCAAAAGGCGCAATAAATATAGAAAATGCCGGGCCATAGTGGTTACTATCTCCATATTCTGGATAGTTATTAAATAAGTTCTGCAAATCTACCGTATGCCAGTAAACATATTTAAAGATGAGGTAATTGTTGTAAGAATGATTATGGTATTGTTTAAAACTTGCAGCAATGGCCAGGATCAGGTAAATCCCAATAATGCATTCTTTCTTTAATAAAAAGTTAAACGCTTTATGAAACTTGGGATGTTGTAATATTGCCATTTTGATTAGTGTTGCAATATAAGCATTTTTTGAGAATAGCTCGTTGGGCACTTAGAATGCTGTTTTTTGGTAATTGCCTGATTATTCTGATATCACTAGAGTGATTAACGTTGCTCGTGGTGACCAAATTCCCATGGCAGGCGTGAGAAATGAAATGGTATAGATAGAAGATACTCTGTTATTTTGGTGAAGAAGATTTTTTTTTCATCCCAATCAGATTTTATTCTAACTCCAAGCATCATTCGCTCATTATTTAATCGCGATCACACGAGCTATAAAATATTTTAATTTCTGAGATGAAAGCGTTATCAGTTTAGTTTTTTCTGTAACCACTTCCGGACTGGCTCATCATACCATTTTAATGAGAGATGCGCAAGAATAATGGCGCTTACTAAAATCAATAACGCATACGGCAATGCCTGTAAAATGGTTATTCCTTTGTTATTGCTAATCCAGGCTACGTAAAAATAAACTATCGGATAATGTACGAGGTAAAGCGGATAAGATAAATTACCTAAAAACTTGCAAATTTTTTGTTCTCGCTGACCTTGGATCACGCCGCTGGCACCAAGATAGACGATTAACGGAAAGATAATGATCACACAGACTGATTCGTAAATTCCATTCATCCAAAGATGCTGTGCTCCGCCTATGCGGGGCATATACAGTACGATTGCAATTAAAAGGCTGCACCACAAAAAAGCATTTTTAATTCGGGTTGGTTTGGCTATCCGCGAAAGTAACAGCCCGGCAAAAAAAGGGAACATGGTTCGGGTTAAACCTATGCGAACTTGCTCTACATTAAGTGTCCAGCCACCACTAAGATCTCCGTTTGTAATGGCCAGGTGTGCCAAAGCTACGGCTGCAATCAATACTAAAATTGTCAAGGCTGTTTTAGAAAATTTTCTGATCCAGACTGCATAAAGAATATTCGCGATGTATTCGAAAAATAATGACCATCCTACACTATTCAAAGGATGCATTTCTTGCCAGCCACGGATATCCATCGACAGGGGTATTGGCAGTATGGTATAACCAATTAACATCACCAGCAACATTTTCCATATTGGAACGGTGTGGATGAGCGGCCATATCGTAGAGTCTGTAAAATAAAATCCAATAGCACCGAGCGTCATTCCTAAAACAACCATAGGTTGAAGGCGTATGATCCGGCGTTTGAAAAAATTAGCGACACTCATTTTATTCCACCTGTCATCATAGGCATAACCCATCACAAAACCAGATAACAAGAAGAAAAAATCAACAGCCAGATAACCATGATTAACAACAATATCTAAATGACCAGTTCCTAAAGGCTCTGCCAAATGGAACGTGACAACAATTATCGCGGCAATGCCACGAAGGCCATCCAGGATAGGATAGTGGGCTTTGGTAGCCAGTGAGGGATTTAAGTCAGGTTCCATTGATATTCGCAAATTGTGAAAAAATAGCTGACATTTTTTTATCAGACTGAATTTTTACAATGGCAATCAGGATGGGTGTTGGTATTTTTTTAAATGATCTGGCCGTTAAGATTTAATCTGTATATTAGTTGAGAAGGAAGGTTTAGAAAAAAAAAAGCCCATCGAAAGATGAACTTTTAACCAGTAGCGGAGCTTCAACACGTTATAACTGCTATGAGCATTTTGATGCAGTAATAAATTTCGCTAGGGCAATGATTAATGAAATAAGGGGCATACAGGAAAAAGAAATTACTGTAAGTTTTCCTTAATATCAGTTTGATCGCAAGATATAGTAAGAGGTGAGACTGAGCTACCTAACATATACAAAGCTAACTCGATCTTTTATATTAAAGGAATGAAAGAAGATTTATTATAAGGGATGGAGATTGTTTGTTCTTAACCGATTTGAGTTCAATTTGCAAGCTGATTGAATTAACAAGATCCAAAAAAAGCAGATCTCGTTAATTTTTTATATTAGCCTCCAAGTTCACCAAGTATGCGTTTTGTGATAGCAACATGCTCTTTAAACACGGCAAGCGACAAGGTAGCCAAATGCCTGCCCTGATTTTCTGCAGCTCCTGCCAACTTTCCCTTGCTGATATAACTCGCAGCGAGATCACGCAGGAATTCGTGATTTTCCAGTTGTGCGGAAATATATGCTTTATCAAATTCGGGTCCCGCTGGTGTATTCTTGATTTTTGCAAGTGTGGCTTTAGCTTTTGCATCCATCGGTGGAACTGGAGTGCCCAGGTCTTTTAAAACACCGGTAACGGCAATGGCCTCCGTAAGCTCAAAGCCGGCAAATTCCTTTGTATTTTTATTGCTTGCCTTACTGGCAGCAATCTGGCTTGTAGCCAATGAAAGCTCGGCAGGGCCGATAACGCCCATTCTAAAAGCTTTTTCGTTCGATGCGTTCGGATCTCCGTTCCACTCAGCTTCTGAGGCATTTGCTTCGTTGACACTAAATAGTGATGCCGCAAGAGATAGTCCTGTTCCCATTGCAATTGTTCCGGTGATCGACTTTTTTACAAAGTCTCTGCGGCCTGATTGTTCGTTTTCCATTTTAGTTATTTTTAATGGTAGAACATAGCCGATGTTCACTTGTTTTGGGTAGTTCAAACTACCGCACTTCCAATAGCTCTTATTAAAAATATTGGCCTTATTAATCTATAACATTCTAAAAAACAGATATATCCCGAAATGGGCGGCAAATTATACTAAAACCTGCACTAACGTTTATGATTAAACGCTGAATGGTAAAAAATCAATTGTACAGACGTTACAGCGTACGCTGATTAAATTGCAATACAAACCAGAGCCGCAAGGCGAAGCTATTGGTTTTACGTCAGTCGGAAAGGCTTATCAATCCTACTTTTCGACATGTTCCGCAGGGCATGTCGAAATAAGTATAAATCAGGATTTTAATCCTGAACTAAAATAAAAAATATTTTTGAAGAATAAATTAACCAGCGTAAACAAAAAAAGCCCATCTTTCGATGAGCTTTTGATCAGTAGCGGGGAGCAGGATCGAACTGCCGACCTCAGGGTTATGAATCCTGCGCTCTAACCATCTGAGCTACCCCGCCGGGTAAAAATATTTGCTTATATTATCAAATATTTAGGTGGTTATTTTTTGGAGTTGCAAATATAGAATAAATTACCTTTCTTTAGAAAAATAAAATAAAAAAAATACTTCCGGAGTTATTCTGGTAATGAATTAACATGGCAGAAAAGAAAAAATTTACGCTTGAGTACGAGGTTAAATCGTCACCACGAATTTTGTATAGCTTTATAAGTGAGCCAAATGGCTTATCGCAATGGTTTGCCGATGATGTAAATTTCCGCGATCAGGTTTATACCTTCACCTGGGATGATGAACAGCTAAAAGCTAAACTCGTTTCTATAAAAGAGAATAAATTAGTGAAATTTAAATGGCTCGATGACGAACCGCAGTGCTACTTCGAAATGGAAATTGTACAAGACGAATTAACTAACGACGTTGCGCTTTCGATTACTGATTTTACAACAGATGACCTGCTTGCTGAGAAAAAATTAATTTGGGATAACCAAATTGACTATTTGATTAGCGTTTTGGGTGCCTAGTTTAGCTTCGCATTGCTTACCTTTGTAAGGTGAAAAAAATACATCTTCTTCTCATAAAAGCATTCATAAAGCCTTTCCTTGCCACATTTTTTGTGGTAATGTTTATTCTTTTGATGTTTTTTCTTTTTAAGTGGATTGATGATTTAATTGGGAAAGGTTTCGAATGGTATACCATATTGGAATTGATGGCTTATGCCTCTGCCGCGAATGTTTCCATGGCACTACCATTATCTGTGCTGCTTTCTTCTATCATGACTTTCGGAACACTCGGCGAAAATTACGAGCTCGTGGCGATCAAGTCTGCAGGGATTTCTCTGCAAAAAGCCATGCGGCCGTTGTTCGTTGTGATCATCATGTTAACCATTGGCTCTTTTTTATTTTCCAACTACATGCTTCCTAAAGCAAACCTGAAATTCAGTTCCTTGCTTTATGATGTTCGAAATAAAAAACTGGCTTTCCTTATCAAACCCGGCGTTTTTAATAATAGTATTCCCAATTATTCTATCCGTGTAGATGCAAAAGATGAAGACGGAACTTTGCATAACATTATGATCTACGATCATAAAGGCACAAACGGCGTTCCCAAAGTGATTATGGCCAAGCAGGGGCAGATGAATAAAACGGCCGACGGTAAATTTCTATTGTTGAATTTAAAAGATGGTGTGCAGTATGAGGAGCAGCCAAGCAGCAGTGGTGCTTATAATCCTCGTCAGGTTTTCAACCGAAGCAGATTTAAAGAAACAGAGCCACGTTTTGACCTTTCTTCTTTTGAAATGAACAGAACCGATCCTAATGCCTTTGGCAACAGTACGCCTATGCTTAATTTAAAAGGAATTACAAAAAAAGGCGATTCATTGGGCAAGTTGCTAGATACATTAAACATGAGCACCGATCGGGTTGTAGCCAATAATTTCAAACAATTTAACGTTACAAAAGGCTATTCAAAAGTAAAAATGGCGCCAAAGCAAATCGGCGAAGCCACGTTGAACTCGATCCCTGGAGGTTCTAAAAAACTTGCTTTAGACAATGCATCAAACACTGTTTCAGGTATTATGCAGAATTTAGCCAATACAGGTCCTCGGCATGATGATTTGGTGGGCGAAATAATTTTTACCAGAATTGAATATCAGCGAAAATTTACGCTTGCAGCTTCATGCATATTATTGTTTTTTATCGGTGCGCCCTTAGGCGCCATCATTAGAAAAGGTGGTATGGGTTTGCCCGTAGTAATTGCGATATCATTCTTCCTGGTGTATCATATCATTACTACGGTAGCTGAAAAATCGGCAAGAGAGGGCAACTTAAATCCAATATTTGCGATGTGGATTGCTGTGATTGTCCTATCTCCTTTAGCCGTATTTTTAACCTATAAAGCTACCGTTGATTCGGCCTTATTTGATGTTAATTATTACAAGCAGGTTTTCAATAAATTACTTCGGATAAAACAAAAACAAGCCTGATCTATCATTTACTTCCAGATGATATTTTGTTCATCATATTGCTCATTTAGGTTGTACCTTTGTGCTAGCAAATTTTTGAAACAACGGAATCGAGAAGTTTCGAAAATGCTCATTACATATATGCTTTTATACAAATGCAAACAAAATTAAATACCATAGAAGAGGCAATAGCTGACATTAAAGCTGGTAAGGTGATCATCGTTGTAGATGATGAAAATAGAGAAAACGAAGGTGATTTCTTAACAGCGGCAGAAAATGCCACGCCAGAAGTGATCAACTTTATGGCTACCTATGGGCGTGGTTTGATTTGTGCACCGCTAACTGAAGAGCGTTGTAAGGAATTAAAACTGGATTTAATGGTTGGCAAAAATACGGCTGCCTATGAAACTAATTTTACAGTCTCGGTAGATTTAGTTGGCCATGGTTGCACCACGGGGATCTCTGCAAGCGACCGTTCTAAGACGATGTTAGCTTTGGTAAATCCTAAAACCGATCCTGAAGAACTGGGCAGACCAGGACATATTTTTCCTTTAATCGCTAAAGATGGTGGCGTAATTCGTCGTGCAGGCCATACAGAGGCTGCTGTTGATTTAGCTCGCCTGGCAGGAATGAAACCTGCAGGTTTATTGGTTGAAATATTAAAAGAAGATGGCGAAATGGCCAGACTCCCGGATTTATTAAAAATCGCCGAACAACACCAGCTGAAAATTATTTCAATTGAAGATTTAATTGCATATCGTTTAAATATTGATAGTTTAATTAAAAAAGAAGTCACTATTGATTTGCCAACCGCTTTTGGCGATTTTAAAATGACGGCTTACACGCAGTTGGATAATAATGCCACTCATTTGGCTATTTCAAAAGGAGAGTGGGGAAACGATGAACCGATCCTTGCACGCGTACACAGCTCTTGTGTTACGGGTGATATTTTTGGTTCATGTAGATGCGACTGCGGCCCTCAATTGCATAAAGCGCTGGAAATGATTCAAAAAGAAGGCAAAGGAATTGTTGTTTACATGAATCAGGAGGGTAGAGGTATTGGACTGATTAATAAACTTCGCTCATATAATTTACAGGATGCCGGTTTTGATACCGTTGAAGCGAACATTAAGTTAGGTTTCAAAGGCGATGAACGTGATTATGGTGTTGGTGCTCAAATTTTAAGATCAGAGGGCGTAACTAAAATGCGCTTGATGACTAACAACCCTACAAAAAGAGCTGGTCTTATTGGTTATGGGTTAGAAGCTGTAGAAAATATTCCAATCGAAATTGAAAGTAATGTGCACAATGAGCGCTACTTAAAAACCAAAAGAGATAAAATGGGTCATTCCATTATGAAAGGATAGTTTAGTTCAGTTGGCAATTTTCAATTAAATGAATTTGCCAACTAACATCCAATTTGACTTTTGGTAACTGGAAGCTCAAAAACGCTCAACTCAAATCTACCTTCTTGGGTTTCCTTTACTCTGATTGATAATCGCTTCTTTACTGATCGATTTATTTGTTTTTACAGGATTTCCTTCTTGTTTTCTTTTCAAATTCCTGCGATAAGCCCCGGTAATCTTTTGGAGAAATTCTTTAAAGGTATCAAACTGCTGTGTATACACCATTCCGAATGAAGTTACATTTCTATTTTGATCTATACCTGGATTGGCGAATATACTTTGAATAGTAGGCGGTTTATTAGCTACCTTGCCCAATAAGCTTCCATCTTTTTTAATCAAGAATAACCCTTCAACCTCACCACCAACGTTACTCCTGTTAAAATCGATGATGGTAAAATCATTTAAACTGTTCCGGTCAACGATACCTGCGTTGATAATTAAACGATCGTTAAACAGTTTTACCGATGCACTTGCTTCACTTAATGAACGAACGTTCAGATCGACAAAGTTTAGGTTTAGTGATGATAGAACGTTGTTGAATTGATTAAAAACCAACTCAGTCGCAGTACTCGTTGCTGTCGAACTCAATTGATTACCGATTGATTCACCTCCATTACCAGGGGCAAAACTTCTTCTGATAATTAAACTAAATGCCTGTAAATTCAGGTTATTTTGGTCACTAAGATAGGTTTGTAGCTCTTCTTTAATGGCGGGCTGAGCAGGGAAAAATATATCCAGTTTGATATCTGGCTGCAACAATAGTCCTGTTAAGCCCATTTCTACTTCTGTGTTTACCCTTTGGTTGGCATTACTGCTCGCATCTCTGTTGGCTGCCTTAAACAACTCGTTTAGATTTGCCCTTAACGCATATACTGCTTTCAAATTAATCTGCGCTGCGGTAGGGTTCCCTGTCCAGCGTATAGTTCCACCTTGTCTAATCTCAAATTTCTTATTGATTACTTCCTGAGCAGTAAAATCGAAACTTCCGGTCTCAATAATATAGTCGCCAGACATTTCAAAATCGCCCAGACTGTTAATGTTCAAATTCAGTTCAGCGTTTCCTTTTCCACTTAAATTACCTAGAGTAGTGTAAATGTTGGCCGTAGTGTTCGGATCAATTGTTAATTTGAATGTTAACGTCAAACCATCAAAATTGGTAGTCTTCTTTACTACTTTGCTCGAATCACGGCTAATAAAGTTAATAAAGTCTTTATCAGAAACAGTTTCTGAACTATTTAACGGAAGATTGAAGACAGTACCTTTTTCGGTTTTGGCCTTAATATCAATCTTCATCTTACTCGTTGGGCCACTGAATTTGAAAACACCAGTGCCGTAGGCTTTTCCAAAATACACCGAATTATCTTTTGAAGTTGTATTTAGAGCCATAAAGCTATTTGCGGTTAGTTTCACATCCAGGGTTGGGTCATCAAGGTTATTCAAGTCAACACTTCCCACCGCAACAGCCTGATGGCCTTCCAAATCGTTTAATTCTAAATCATCCAGATCGATTACGCTATTGGCTACCTTCACTTCATCAGTAATCACATAGGTAGTTTTAAGATAATTAACCATTAGTTCTCCTTTGTTAAAGGATATATTTCCATCGATCTGGGGTTTATCCAATTTTCCCTTTACTGTGAGGTCAGCTGAAATATCACCCTTTAAATTTGAAACAAGCTGTTTTACAAATGGCTCCAGAATAGTGAGTTTGCTATCCTTCATTTTCACATTCAAATCAATCAGCTTCTCTTTCAAATCGAGGTTACCCGTTAACTTAAAGGTTTCCGAATTTTCTGTTGTAATTCTGGTGAAAACATTAATCTTATTAGATTCATTGTTGAATGATGAGGTATCCGTTAGCGTTCCAATGTAGATGTCATTGAAAGTAAGCGAATCGATTTTTAGATCATCATTAACCTTAGGTGCTTTTAAGATGCCATATAAATTTGTCATTCCATTTACATTACCGCTAAGTTTCACCCCAAAACCTTTAGTAAATGGATTAAGCGTTTTAAGGTTAAAATCTTTGAAGCCAACAACCAGCAAATCCTTTTGGTCTTCAGAAATCAATCCATCGATAGTCATTTGCTGTTCACCATTGGTTAAATCGAAGTTACTGATTAGTGTTTTGCCATTATTTAAGGCAATACGGACTTTTTCCTGTATACGCCATTCTTCGCTGTTAATTTTTAAAATGGATGGCAATACACTCAATCGGGCAATGGTATCTTCATTTTTTGTAAATTCTACCAATCCGTTTAAATCCAGTTGATTGGCTTCATCTGAATTCGACATCTTCACGTTGAAAGCAAGACTGTCGTTGCGGAGAATATTGGAAATGTTAACATCCTTAATAAAAAGGCTATCATTTAGCTGTACGCGGTCTGAAGTAACAATAAGTTGCAGCTGTTCTTTCGTAGTGTTTTCATCAAGAATAATATTGTTAATGACAACTCCATTGTATTTTAAGGTTTTAACATAGCCATTTAATGTGGCGGTATTATTTCTCGAATCAAAATCTCCAATCAATGTTGCGCCTTCTGCCATTTCCAAGCCAGGCGAAATAAACTGTGCCAATGGCTCAAATTTCTTCACCCGCAGGTTAAACTTAAATATTTGATTTTTGTATTTAATGATGTTTGCCCGGAGTGAGGGTACATAAGTTTTGGCGATGGCTTTGTAGTAAGAAACAATCGAATTTAGATCATATTCCCCGCGTATACTTGCGTCTAGAATATCTGATTTAATGTCCAACACCCGGTCTACTCCGGTTCCCTGGGCCATTAATTGTACCGAATCCACATTGTAAATACCTTTTGGATTTTGCAACCTGATCTCCTGAATAAGCAATTGACCTTCAATGTTATTTAAGTTCGTGCCAGAAAAATTGGTGCTAAACTTTGCATCTACCAGTAAGGAATCATTAAGCAGCTTAAGCGATTTCAATCTTGCTTTCGTAATGGTCGCATTGAAATTGAAAACCGGAAGTTTTGGATTTAAGTTAACGCCGCCATCAAATATCAATTTCACATTTTTATCATTGATGCTGAGTTTTCCATCGAAGTTTTTCTTCTCGAATGTGCCGTCAATTTTAACATTGCGATATCTGTATCCATTAAAATCAATGTAAGCTACGTCGCCATTGAGTTTTTCTGTTAAATCTTTTAATTCAGTTCCTCGTCCTTTCACATATAATGAGGAAGAAACCCGTCCGAGAGATTTTTCATCCAACAAATTTCCGATGTTAAAATCAAAGGTTTTGACGTTTCCGGTATAAGAAGGAACATCATTTTTGTCAATTTTCATGTTTACATCAGAAACAATTCTTCCCAGTTTGGTTTTAAACTCACCATAGGCAATAAAATCGTTCTGAAAACCTGTAAAGTTTCCATTAAAATTGATGTTTCCGAATTTGTTTACGATGGATGGAATAATTGCTTTTTTACTTCCTGTAAAGCCGGCGAGTACTTCATCCAGATCTTTTTTATTGGTGCCGGCCATTTCAATCTTCAAATCCATAAAGGTTTCTTTCCATTTTGGAAGCCCTTTTATGATGAAGTCGCCTTTAATATGTGTTGCTTTTCCTGAGCGAATAGAGAGTTTCTTTGCCCGAAGATTATTTACTAAGCCAGTAATCTGTCCGTCTACATCAAGTTCAATTTTCATACTATTAAGCTCCGGCGCAAAGAAGGCCACGTCTTTTGATGATAAATGACTCTCCTTAAAAATCGCTTTCATCCTCACGCTATCTACATAATGATTAAAATCCCTGTAGGTTTTAAACTTCATTTGGTAATAATCAGTCAGGCGGCTATGATCAGTAACAAGCAGCAGCTTTTTAAGTTCAATAGCGTTACTGTCAATTGTTGTTTCTGCGGTCAGATTTTTTAAATAGAATCCGCTTTTCTCTCTTAAAGTTAAATTCTTGATATTGGTTTTAACCAAATGATTTTTGGTATCTAAGCCATCAAAAATTCCACTAAGTTCTTTTACATCAACATTATCAAAATTCACATTCTTACCCTGAACGGTATCCTTCGCTGCATAATTTTTATACCTGAAGGCAAATTTGTTTAAGATCACCCTTCCTATTGTAACATCGAAAGGCTTTCTATCCGGTTTCTTTACAGTAGGTTTACCAGAATCAAAGTAGTTGATGATGAAATCGAGGTTAGAAGACTTATCTTTGAAATCCTTTAGGAAAAACTGGCCGTTATTAATTTGGACGGTATTGATATTAATTATTTTTTTATCAATTGATAGCTGATTAATATCTACCATAAATTGCGGAGTACTCAGTAAAGTGTCCTTTTGAAGATCGAGCACAAGCAAATCTTCCAATACGATTGATTTGAAAGGTTTGATGTAAAGACTTTTAATGGATATAGTAGTTTTAAGCTCTTTAGACAAATATGCTGCAGCTTTTTGGGCAACATAAGTTTGAACAGGCTTAAACTGTAGTGAGAAAATAATAAGCGCCAGCAGCAAAATTATTGATGCAATTACCCAAAGGAGTATTTTAAATAGTTTTTTAATAATTTTGCAGCTTAAAAATTAAATAAATTGTCTGTTATACTTGCTATCGAATCTTCTTGCGATGATACTTCAGTCGCCATATGTAACAACGGCAAAATTACGGCCAATGTTATTGCAAACCAAACAATTCATGAAAATTATGGTGGTGTAATCCCTGAATTGGCATCCAGAGTACATCAACAAAATATTGTTCCTACTATTGAGCAGGCACTGAAAAATGCACAGGTTACAAAACAGGACATAAGTGCCGTTGCTTTTACTCAGGGCCCAGGGCTTTTAGGCTCTTTACTAGTAGGGGTTTCCTTTGCAAAATCGTTTGCACTGGCATTAAATATACCTTTAATTTCTGTTAATCACATGCATGCGCATATTTTAGCGCATTTTATTGATGATCCTAAACCAAATTTTCCATTTCTGTGTTTAACCGTTTCAGGCGGACATACTCAAATTGTTTTGGTGAAGGATTATTTTGATATGGAAATTGTTGGTGAAACCCTGGATGATGCAGCAGGAGAGGCTTTTGACAAAACGGCAAAAATCCTTCAGCTTCCCTATCCAGGCGGCCCATTAATTGATAAACATGCAAAAAATGGGAATCCGTTTGCTTACAAATTTGCTGAGCCACAAATTGCTGATTTGAATTTCAGCTTTAGTGGTTTTAAAACATCTATTTTATATTTCATCAGAAAACAAGAAAAAGAGAATCCTAACTTTATTGCAGAAAATTTAGATGATATTTGTGCTTCTGTACAACATAGCATTGTTCAGATTTTACTAAATAAAGTTAAGAAAGCTGCAAAGCAGTTTAATATTAATGAAATTGCAATCGCAGGTGGCGTATCTGCAAATTCTGGGCTTAGAGATAGCCTACAGCAAACTGCTAACGATTTGGGCTGGAAGGTTTATATTCCTGCATTTCAATATTGTACTGACAACGCGGGGATGATCGCCATTGCAGGTTATCAGAAATTTTTAACAAAGGATTTTGTGGGGCAGGAAGTTTCGCCCAAAGCGAGAATGGAATTTTAGCAAATACTTTAACCTCTAACTTTTAACCTTAAACTTTTAACTTTAACTTTTTTCATGACTGGAGCATCATTAATATTTTGGATTGTTTGTGCAATACCATTGATCGGACTCTTATATTATCTGATTAGAAAGGATAAGAATAAGCTTAACGGAAGTTGGGGAGTTATTATTTTGGGTGCATTGGTAATTGCTGCACTTTTGGTTATCGTTTACATCACTAAAGATTTCAACGCTATATTTAGCCAGGGTTAGTTAGAATTACTGCTAAAATAAAAAACGCCTTATCAAATCTGATCAGGCGTTTTTTTATAAATTAATTTTGGCAATTATTTTTCAGCTAACTGCTCACCAGTAACTTCTGCCTTAATTTTCGTTTCAAGCTCTTCGGCTAACTCCGGATTATCGCTTAACAGTTGTTTCACAGCATCTCTTCCCTGGCCAAGTTTAGTATCGCCATAAGAGAACCATGAACCTGCCTTTTTGATAATTCCAAAATCAACGCCTAAATCGATAATTTCACCGTTTTTAGAAATACCTTCTCCAAACATCACATCAAACTCAGCAATACGGAATGGAGGAGCTACCTTATTTTTAACAATTTTTACTTTCACACGGTTACCAGAAACCTCATCAGAATCTTTAATTTGTGAAATACGACGAATATCTAAACGTACAGATGCATAAAATTTCAATGCATTACCACCGGTAGTTGTTTCAGGGTTTCCGAACATTACACCGATTTTATCACGTAACTGGTTAATGAAAATACAGCAACATCCTGTTTTAGAAATTGTTCCTGTTAATTTACGTAAAGCCTGACTCATCAAACGGGCATGTAAACCCATTTTACTATCACCCATTTCGCCTTCGATTTCACTTTTAGGAACCAATGCGGCAACAGAGTCAATCACAATTACATCAATAGCGCCAGAACGAATCAGGTTATCAGCAATTTCTAAGGCCTGCTCACCGTTGTCTGGCTGAGAGATTAAAAGATTGTCTGTGTCAACACCTAATTTTTTCGCATAGAATTGGTCAAATGCATGTTCCGCATCAATGAATGCAGCAATGCCACCTTTTTTCTGCGCCTCAGCAATAATGTGAGTAGCTAAAGTTGTTTTACCCGATGATTCAGGACCATAAATTTCAATAACCCTACCTTTAGGAATACCACCAATACCCAATGCAATATCTAAACTAATTGATCCTGTAGAAATAAAATCGATAGGTTCAATAGCAGTATCGCCAAGTTTCATGATTGTACCCTTACCATAAGATTTTTCTAACTTATCTAATGTAAGCTGTAATGCTTTTAATTTATCTGGATTTGCGCTTGCCATTTTTATTTGATTTGTTGCGGTAAATATAACTGAATTGTCGGCTAATATATTTGATTGTTGATAATTGTTTTACTAAAATATTTAGCTAAGATAAAAGTTTTCTGGCTAATGTCAATAGTATTTTTAAAATAATTTAGGCTTGGTGCTTATCCCGCTCATTTCTTGCCGTTGAACGCTCAAAATACCGGCACATGCAAGTAATTTCGCAAACATCACATTTTGGGCTTCGGGCTACGCATACATAACGCCCGTGTAAAATCAACCAATGGTGAGCAATGTGAATATCATGTTCCGGTAGGTTTTTAACCAAATCTTTCTCGACGGCTAAGGGCGTTTTGCCATTTGTAAGTCCGAGGCGATTGGCCACCCGAAAAACGTGTGTGTCTACGGCCATTGCCGGTGCATTATAAATTACAGATGCAATAACATTAGCGGTTTTACGCCCGACACCTGGCATTTTTTGCAAGTCATCAATACCTGAAGGAACAACATCATTAAATTCATTAATCAGAATATTAGCCATGCCAACAAGGTGTTTTGCCTTATTGTTTGGGTAGCTGATACTTTTGATGTAATCAAAAACAATATCTGGAGTTGCCTCTGAAAGACTTTTGGCATTAGGAAATCGTTGAAAAAGCGCCGGCGTAACCATATTTACTCGCTTGTCAGTACACTGAGCAGAAAGAATAACAGCAACTAAAAGCTGATAAGGGTTGTGGTAATGCAGTTCGGTTTCCGCATCAGGTTGTTTTGCCGAAAAATGTTCTACAAAAAGTTTATAACGTTCTTTTTTAAGCATGGGCAAATATAGAAAATTGATCTCTTCGTTTTGCGCCAGGCTTTTAATGCATCACTACATATTTTTCTTTAGCTACAGGAACTCCTTTGGTTGTTGTGCTTCTAATCAGCCAGATGGCGAAAAATGCACCAATCAAAGCCATTGCGGCACCAACATATGCTGGTGAAGTATAATCGAAGCCGTAAACCAACGGCAAACCACCGAAAAATGCACCCAAGGCATTTCCGATATTAAAACTTGCCTGACTGGCAGATGCAGCCAGCATTTCTGATCCTTTTGCCGATTGGATCATTAGCATTTGTATTGGTGCTGCCAAAGCAAATGAAACTGCTCCGGTAATAAATGTCATAATTAAAGCAAGCGGTTGACTAAACGATACGAAGTGAACAATTGTTAACGTGACTACCATGGCTAACAGTAACGCTGCCGAGGCTTTTGCCGGAGAAAATTTGTCAGCCAAAATTCCACCAATGTAATTGCCAACTAACATTCCAACACCAGCAAGCATTAATATGTAGGTAACCGCACCAGCAGAGAAACCGGCAACGTCAGTCATTAAAGGGGCGATGTAGCTATACCAGGTAAATAAACCTCCGGTTCCAATTGAAATCATGAGGATTATCATCCAGGCTTCTCTCTTTTTAAAGAAACTGAGTTCTGATTTTAAATCACGGTTTTTAGTGGCTTCTAATGCAGGCAGCCAAAGTTTTAAACTTAACAGCGTAACTAATCCCACAAAAACAACTACGGCAAAAGAAATTCGCCAGGAAAAATTATGACCGATAAATGTTCCAAGTGGAACGCCGAGAATGTTCGCAATGGTTAAACCCATAAACATGAGTGAAACAGCCTGTGCAGCCTTGCCCTTTTCAGCAATTCTGCTCGCCACTACCGAGCCGACACCAAAAAATGCACCATGAGGCAATCCTGATAATAATCTGGCAATAAATAATGTATTAAAGGTTGGTGCGAAAGCAGAGAAAGCATTAAAAGCTGTAAACATCACCATCAGTGCAATTAATATTTTTTTTGGCGGATACTTACCTGCAATCATAATTAACAAGGGAGCGCCAATTACTACACCCATTGCATATGCAGAAATTAAATATCCGGCTTGGGGAATGGTTACGCTTAAATCTTTTGCGATATCTGGGAGTAAACCCATCATCACAAATTCTGTTATTCCAATGCCTAAGCCACCAAGGGTAAGTGGTAGTAAGTTCTTATTCATATATTGCTTAGTGTTAAAATTACACTATGTAAAGGTAGCTGTTTTTGCGTTAAGGGAATGTAAAAAGATATTGAAAGCTTAAGGGAAAATAGGATTTAGAAAATGGGAATAGGTATAGTATTTTTAGAAAAGTTTTATTTCTAAAATCTGCTTACATTTTACAAAAAAAAAGCTGCCTCATTTTGAGGCAGCTTTTTGGCTCGTGTAGAATTTACTTTGATCTGCTGTATGCTAAAATCTTATTGATGGTTTCATCTTGAGGATTTTTAGCGAGGCGATCTAACTTACTTTTAATTTGGTCATAAAATAAGTCAATTTCGGCGTCAGATTCAATATCAGTTTTAGGCTGAAACATACTGTGGGTAGGTAAATTTACATTGTTTTTTGATGTAGAGGTTTTTGTCATAAGCAACTAAATGTGATAAGTTTTATAAACTTAACGATTGTTCAGATGCTTTATTTCAATCCCTAAAACATTTTGTGTAACTTTTTTATTACCCCTTGTAGGTCATCTCTTTTGTTTTAAGCATTTTACGAAGGTTGCTTAGCGCATAACGCATTCTGCCCAATGCTGTATTGATGCTCACATCAGTTAAATCAGCAATTTCCTTAAAACTTAAGTCTGCATAATGACGCATTAAAAGCACTTCTTTCTGTTCATCAGGTAATAAATGGATCATTTCCTTTAAATCTTTATGTGTCTGATCGCGAAGCATTTTTTCTTCTGCACTCTCATCATAAAAGTGTAGCATATTGAATACATCCATTCCGTCAGAACTCGTAATAATTGGCGTTCTTTTTTCCTTTCTGAAGTAATCAATTACTAAATTATGTGCAATACGCATTACCCAAGGTAAGAACTTGCCTTCCTCGTTATATCGCCCTGATCGCAATGTGTTAATTACTTTTATGAAAGCGTCCTGAAAAATATCCTCTGCCAAATATTGGTCTTTCACCAATAAGTAGATAGAAGTATAAATTTTACTTTTATGTCTTCTTAAAAGTTCTTGCAATCCATTCTCGTTCCCGGTAATGTATAACTTTACCAGGTCCTGATCATTGTATGATTGTAAATTCATAGGTTTACCTACACTAAATCCCGTACTGTTTGCTAAAAATTAATTTGTAGATGTTTAATTTCTATAGCGTCTCTCCTATGCTTTTTTAGATTGTGTTAGTTTGGTTCTGAGGTTGTTAATATCCAAAGAAAGTTATTTTTTTATCAAAAAACAAAAAATAAAATGTTAAAAAATAAATTAACCGTCTCAGTACCCTATTTTTGTATGTTTTAAAAACCCAATGTTTACTTATTGGGTTATGTTTTAAAATCTTAATCATACATGAGCAAAAAAGAAGCCGAAAAAGATCCGCATAGAAATATAATTATAAAAGGTGCTCGTGTGCACAACCTGAAAAACATTGATGTTGCCATTCCAAAAAATAAACTGGTAGTGGTTACGGGCATGTCGGGTTCGGGCAAATCTTCTCTCGCTTTTGATACTTTATATGCAGAAGGGCAACGCCGATATGTAGAAAGTTTATCATCATATGCCCGCCAGTTTATGGGACGGATGAATAAACCGGATGTAGATTATATTAAGGGTATTGCGCCAGCTATTGCCATCGAGCAGAAGGTAATTACTTCCAATCCACGTTCAACAGTTGGTACATCAACTGAAATTTATGATTATCTAAAACTACTTTTTTCGCGAATTGGAAAAACCATTTCCCCAGTTTCGGGAAAAGAAGTGAAGAAAGACTCGGTAAGCTCGGTGGTAGATTATGTGAATGGCCTGCCTGAAGATACAACAGTAACGATTTTTTGCCCGTTATATCCGCACAATAACCGAACAATTAAAGAGGAACTGGCCATTTTGTTGCAAAAAGGTTTCCTTAGGGTATTGATTGAAAACAAGATTTTGAAAATAGAGTCTGTTTTAGATGATGCTGATTTTAAAGATGCGGAATTAACCGACGATAAAACTGTACAGATTTTAATTGACCGGATTGTAACCAACCAGGAGGAGGAAACTTTGAGCAGATTGGCAGATTCGGCGCAAACAGCTTTTTTCGAAGGCAAAGGTGATTGTTATGTGGAAGCGGAAGGTAAAACCAAACATTTCAGTGATCGCTTTGAGCTCGATGGAATTAAGTTTGAAGAACCCACGCCGAATTTTTTCTCTTTCAATAATCCATACGGTGCCTGTAAAAGATGCGAAGGTTATGGAAACGTAATTGGTATTGACGAAGATTTGGTTATTCCTGATAAGAGCAAAAGTGTTTTTGATAATGCGATTGCGCCATGGAGAGGAGAGAAGATGAATGTATGGTTGCAAAACTTTATTAAAGCTTCATCAAAATTTGATTTTCCAATTCACCGCCCATTCAGTCAGCTAACTGAAAAAGAGCAGCAACTACTTTGGACGGGCAATAAATATTTCGCCGGATTGGATGCTTTTTTCAAAGAACTGGAAGAACAAACCTATAAAATTCAATACCGGGTGATGTTATCACGCTACCGTGGCAAAACAACTTGCCCGGAATGTAAAGGTTCTCGCTTACGTAAAGACGCTTCGTATGTAAAAATTGCAGAAAAATCGATCATTGATGTGGTATTGATGCCATTGTCAAAAGCTTTAACTTTTTTTAATGATCTAAAATTAAATGCTACTGATACAAAAGTAGCTAAACGTTTACTGGCAGAAATTGATAATCGTTTTCTCTACTTAAACAATGTTGGTTTAGGTTATCTAACATTAAACCGTCTGTCGAATACCCTGTCGGGAGGCGAATCGCAAAGAATTAACCTCGCAACATCTTTGGGAAGTAGTTTGGTTGGTTCGATATATGTGCTTGATGAACCCAGTATTGGATTGCATCCACGTGATACCAATAAGCTGATCGAGGTATTGATTTCGTTAAGGAATGTTGGCAATACTGTTTTAGTAGTTGAACACGAGGAAGAAATGATGCGTGCTGCCGATTACATTATAGACATTGGTCCTGAAGCAGGTACACATGGTGGAAATTTAGTTTTCAGCGGTAATTATGAAGAAATTTTAAAGGATAAAAAAAGTTTAACAGGCCGATACCTATCTGGTGTGGAACAAATTGCCATCCCGGAAAAACGCCGTAAGTGGAAAGATCATATTCTGATTAAAGGTGCCCGTGAAAATAATCTTCAGAATGTTGATGTAAAATTTCCGCTGGGTGTGTTTACAGCTGTAAGTGGTGTTTCGGGTTCAGGTAAAACAAGTTTAGTCAAGAAAATTCTATATCCTGCTCTACAAAAAGCCATTGGCAATTATGCCGGAGAACAAACCGGTGCTTACGATGGAATTTTTGGCAATTATGATTTAATCAGTGCTGTAGAATTGGTTGATCAGAACCCAATTGGCCGATCAAGCAGATCAAACCCGGTGACCTACGTAAAAGCCTGGGATGATATTCGTGCTTTGTTTTCTGGACTGGCTTCGGCAAAAGCGGCCGGCTTAAAACCTGCTGCATTTTCTTTTAATGTAGAGGGTGGCCGTTGCGATGTTTGCCAGGGCGAAGGGGAAGTGAAGATTGAAATGCAGTTTATGGCCGATATTTATCTGCCTTGTGAAGCCTGCGGTGGAAAGCGTTTCAAACAACAAGTGCTGGATGTAACTTACAAAGAGAAAAACGTTTCTGAAATTCTTGATATGACCATTGATGAGGCTGTGGAGTTCTTCAAAGATGATCAGAAAATTCTAAATAAATTAAACCCTTTGGTTGATGTTGGATTAGGATATGTGCATTTAGGCCAATCATCCAACACCCTATCGGGCGGAGAGGCACAACGTATCAAACTTGCTTCGTTCTTAATCAAAGGAAATAATGCAAGTAAAACATTGTTCATTTTTGATGAACCAACTACCGGATTGCATTTTCACGACATAAAAAAGCTTTTGAAAGCACTCAATACCTTGATTGAACAAGGAAATACCATTTTAGTAATTGAGCACAATATGGATATGATTAAATGTGCCGATTGGGTTATTGACATTGGTCCGGAAGGTGGCGATGGTGGTGGCCAGGTAGTTTTTGAAGGTATTCCCGAAGATTTGGTTAAAGAGAAAACCTCCTATACCGGAAAATATTTAGCATCGCATTTAAATTTAAATCCATAATTTCGGCAATGCTTTTTCTAACCTTTTTAATAGGCATCGTTCTCAATGCCATGGGCTATATCCCTCCAGGCAATATTAATCTAACTGTAGCGCAGCTTGCCATTAATAAAGGTATGCGCCAGGTTTGGTACTTTATTCTGTCGTTCTCCTTCGTTGAAGTATTTTTTACTTTCGGTATGATGCGTTTTGCCCGGTGGGCGATGAGCGATATAAATCCTAATGAAGCGGTTAGTGAAGTCAGACTGGGAACGTTGGTAGATTGTTTTATGATCCTGATGTTTATTACGATGGGTACCATTACCTGGGTAAACCGTAAAAAAGCGCCGAAAACAAGCAGTAAAAAGGAAGATAAACGTAGTGGGAGCGTATTATATGGATTGATACTTGGTGTACTAAATCCTGTTCAAATTCCTTTTTGGCTATTTTTTGGCAACTACGTTATCCTGCACGAGTGGATTGAAACGGACTATTTATCACTCGTTATTTTTGCTTTAGGGTCTGGATTTGGTTCGGCTGGAGCGCTATATCTTTACGCTCATTTTGCAACATTCATTCAGGAAAAGTTCGCCTTAAGCAGTTTAATCATCAACAAATCAATCGCTATATTTTTATATGTTTTGGCAGCTTACCTGGTAGTTAAGCAATTGGTGATTCTGTTATAATTTATAATTTGATTCTACTCTAAAACGAACAGAAATAGTGATTTTGAACTTGTTTTTGAATCTTCTTTAGTTATCAATCAATTATTTGGAAATGAAAGTTTGGTTGCAAGGACGGCTTTCAGTCCCGCCAAACACTTTATCCCGAAAAATTCGAGATGCTCGTTTATGTCGGGTTTAGGTACAATGGTTGTGCATTAAAACCAACCGAAGGGATACTACATTGAGTTAAATAGCCCCGACATAAGCGGAAATACTTTTGGTTGGATATTATTCAAATACAGGCAAAATTTAACCAAAAGATTGCAGCATTGGCGGGACTGCCGCAACCTCATTGCTACTGTTTTTGCGCTACAAATTATTATTGGTTGGTGTTGAGCTTGATGGATATAACCCTGGTTCTAACACCTTAGCTTCGAAACTTATCTGTTATTTCAAAAACTCTACATTCCAGATTTTTTCAGCCTTTCTGCCAATTAGCCAGAATGATGCGGCCAGTACCGAAAAGAATATTGCTTTGTGCCAGCTATCCCAAAAGTATTCGAAATAACGGGTGTAGAGGTTAATAAATAAAAAAGTTATGCCGAATTCCCGGGCAATGTCATCATGGTATTTTAAGCCAAACAGTGTGCTGGCCACACAAACCGTTGCCGAAATTAATGCCCAATAAAACAGGCTTAACTGTCTTACGGAGTACCATTCTTCTAAGCTGGCAAAGTTGCCGAAAACAGATAATGCCCAAAGTGAAATGAACAGATAAACCATTCCGGCGATATAAGTAACCTGAAAGAAATGTTGCGTTTTAGGCAGCGCTTTCATAATAAAAGACGCTGCGGTTAAGGTTGCACCAAATACCACAAAACGAAGCGGATAATTCATGCCTAAGAAGTAATAATTCCAGCGGCTTAAATAGCCTGTTTCTGTTCCAAACCAGGCTCCCAATGAGATTAATGCAAATACCCAAATTAATCTGGAACGGAAAATGTAACCCAAACCACCGTAAATAAAAACCGAAATTAAAATAAGAATAGAGAAGTTGCCTGAGCCATTATCTAATGCTTTGCCGAAATAAGCAATTGCATTGGCAGTGAGCAAAATGGCCGAAAAAACAATTGCCTCATTGCTGAATTTTAAATGTGACAGTTTTTTCTTCCTCCTAAAGCCGAGAATATACAGCCAGGCGGCTAAACCTCCGGAAACAATTGCAATTACAATATTCGGCGTATTGTAAACCCGTTTCAGGTAATTCAATATCGAATTATCTATTAAAAGCGAGCCCAGGGCGATAAAGCCGCAAGCCAGTGCTACCCAGAAAGCATATTGTGCCAGCCGAAGCCAATCGAAATTTTTGGCTTCGTAACTTTTGCGGAGTTTGTTGCCTGTTTCTTCAGTAATAAGGCCATCGTTTTGCCACTGCTCAATTACTTCATCAAGAAACTCACTCTTTTCTCTATCAACTTTCATAGGTTAGGTTATACACGAAGATATAAAATTAGTATCAAGATATTGGTATGAGGTAGCAAGACAACTAGCTGATTAAATGACATCTTTAATCTTTTTGTTATTCCCAACAATCCAGATCACATCTCCATTGTCGAAAACAAACTCAGAAGAGGGGTTTAAAATTCTCTCGGTGCCACGTTCGATGCCCACAATTAGAGCCTGGGCTTTCTCGCGAATACCTGCGTTTCTGATACTTAATCCATAAACTGGCGATTCGGTATTGATCACAACTTTCTGCAGCGTCATTTCTTTATCAGGGAAACTTTTTTCCTGTTCTGTTTCAGGGGTATCAACTTCCAGTAATGCCTTTACTGAAGCGAGTTGATCATCTGCTCCAATTAAAAGTAGATTATCATTTGGGTAAAGCCGTTCATCTCTTCCCGGGGTAGGAATATTAATTCTACCACGTTCAATCAGGGCGATGTTCACGCCGTGTTTTTCTCTAATCATTAGCTCCGCAAGCGTCTTCCCAACTACATCCGATTCAGGAGATACCCTAATCTCTGTTAAATGCGTATCCCAAGGTAAAATGTCAGGTTTCTGGTTTTCCCTCGCATTTAAATTGAGCATAAAGCGTTTCTCCAATTTGTTATAAAAGGCCTGTAATTTTCTGGAAAAAATAACCATCACCAACACAATCAGTGCCAATGCAATTCCTGCGGCGATCCAGGTATCGAAAAATTCGTACATCAAAAAACCAACGAAAAATATTCCAAGAGCAATCCTGAAAACCTCTATCGCAATTAGCGGCCCGCGGGTAAATTTCTTGTTCAGCCATAGATGAGAATAGGCTGTTTTCTGTATTCTTCTTATGGATAATGCCCATAAAAATGGCGCCATTAAAGTAAATGAGGCTATTAAACTGATAATGGTAGATTGAATGCCGTTAACCACATTTTTGGCGATAAACGGCTGCAGATATCTGGACGCTAGAAAAATGACGGCGATAATAATTACAGAGTGAATAATGGTGTTGAAAGCATAACTTCTTAACAGAATTTTCCAGTCGCTCAAGGTGGTAATTCCGGCTGTGCTTGAGCTGTATCTTGCTATGCCATCCAGCCATTTTTTGGGTAAAATCCTATTTAAGAAATTATAAAACGACTCGGAATGTTTAATGAGATATGGCGTGGTAAAAGTAGTAATGGCTGAGGCCGCTACTGCTATTGGATATAAAAAATCACTGGTAACCTTTAAGGTTAATCCTAATGTAGCGATGATGAATGAAAACTCTCCGATTTGTGCTAAGCTCATTCCAGATTGTACAGCTGTTTTTAAGGGTTGACCGGAAAGCAGTGCCCCAAGGCTTGAACTCAAAAATTTTCCAAGTATGGTAGCAAGGGTTACCACAACAATGGGCAAAGCGTAATCGACTAAAATTTTTGGATCAATGAGCATTCCAACCGATACGAAGAAAACTGCCGCAAATAAATCTTTAACGGATTTTGTGAGGTGCTCTATTTTTTCTGCCTGAGTAGTTTCTGCCAGGATTGAACCCATGATAAAAGCACCTAAAGCTGGAGAAAAACCAACCTTTACGGCTAATAAAACCATAATTAAACAAAGAGCAAGGGAAACTACCATCATGGTTTCATCGTTCATTAACTTTCTGGTTGCCTTTAAAAAACTTGGAATCAAGAATATTCCACCTAAAAACCAAAGCACAAGGAAAAAAGCAAGTTTTAGTATCGAGATAAGCATTTCGCCGCCCTCAAACTGCTGACTTACAGCCAGCGTTGAAAGTAAAACAAGTAGTAAAATCGCCACTAAATCTTCTACGATCAACACACCAAAAACCAAACCCGCAAACTTTTTATGTTTAACGCCGAGTTCTTCAAAAGCCCTGATGATAATTGTAGTAGATGAAACCGAAAGAATTCCACCTAGAAATATGCTGTCCATGGTTTTCCAACCCATTAGTTTACCAGCGGCAAAGCCAATTAACAACATGAAAACAACTTCAACTACTGCGGTAATGGAGGCTGAGCCACCCACTTTTACCAGTTTTTTAAAACTAAATTCTAATCCTAAACTGAATAAAAGAAAGATTACGCCAATTTCTCCCCAAATATTGATGCTTTTGGTATCGGTTACAGATGGAAAAAAATCGAGATGTGGGCCAACCAAAAGGCCTGCAAGGATGTAGCCCAAAACTAAAGGCTGTTTTATTTTTTTAAAAATGAGGGTTGTGATTCCTGCGGCGGCAAGAATTAATCCTAAATCGGCAATTAAATCGGGTAAATGCATTGATAAAATGGTAATGATTAAAATAATTTTTCAAACGCTTTTTAGGTTTGAATTTTAATATCCACATTGCTGTGAGCAAATCAATTTATTTACCAAAAAACATGTTTAGGGTACAGCATTTTTAATAAACACCAGTAGCTGTATTTTAATTTTCTGAGAATTATTTTGCAGGTTAACAAGTGGCTTTTGAAAAAGTTGACCACAATACCCATCAGCAATAAGAAAGAAAGTGCAATTTTTGGGGTAATATTATTAATCAAATCTTTCTCCAGGCTTTCATTTTCCATGGCTGAATCTGCATTGAGCTTAAATAGCTTTTTATCAGAAAGAAAACTCAATTTGGTTTTTTTAAACTGATTGTCATGATGTTTTGCCTGTGGCAAAGCACTGGCAAAACAATAGCTTAAGCAGATGAATATGATGATGTAAAAAAGCCTCATTGCCGCTAATATAACGATTTTGAGGCTTTTATTGGAGGGGAATTTTGATTAATGGCTATCTTGTGATGCAAAGAATGCAAGTGTAGCCGCTTTATCTTTTTGTAATTGCAAGGTGAGTGCTTCCAAACCGGTAAACTTTACATCGTGGCGCAAAAATTTCAAAAAGTCCATCTTGATATCCTGCCCATAAATCTCCTGGTCGAAATCAAAAATATTTACCTCAATATTCCTGGTCATTCCGTTAATAGTTGGGCGTTGCCCGATGTAAGCCATGCCTCTGAAAGTTGAAGGTTGAAGGTTTAGGGTTGAAGCCGTAGGTTTTATGTCGGTATCTCTACTTTGAAGTTTTGACTTTTCACTTTCACCTTTTAGCTTTTCACTTTCTAAACTCATTTCAACCGTTACGGCATAAATTCCATCGCCCGGAATAAGCTTGTAGGTTTCTTCTACAAAAAGGTTAGCAGTTGGAAAACCAATTGTACGACCAATTTTATCACCCTTAATTACCCGGCCAAATATCGAAAAGGGGTAGCCAAGATAGTCAGCAGCTAAACTAACATCGCCTGCTAAAAGTGCCTGACGGATTTTAGTCGAACTTACTGCCACATCATGAATATCTTGTTCCATGATTTCTTCTACTGTAAAACCAAAATGGACCCCGGCGGCTTTCAAATCAGTCAGGTTACCCGTTCTGTCTTTGCCAAAACGATGATCATAACCGATGATAATATGTTTGGTGCCGATATTTTCAACCAATGTATGTTGAATATATTCTTCCGGCGTTTGATTAGAGAAATCCCTCGTAAATGGGGTAATAATTAAATGATCTACACCGAGTTCTTTCAAAATCGCTGCTTTCTCATTAATTGTGTTAATTAATTTCAGATCCTGGTTTTCAGGATCAATAATCATTCTCGGATGCGGAAAGAATGTTAAAATGACACTTTCACCATGATCAGCTTTAGCTTTTGCTACCAGTTGCCTGATGATTTTTTGATGGCCAAAATGTACGCCATCAAAAGTGCCAATGGTTACCACAGCATTGTCTAATCTTTGAAATTCTGAAAGGTTTTGATATATTTTCAAGGGATGGGGAAAATTAATGTAAAGAATGGCGTTTAACTACACCGCCTTTTAAATCAGCGATTTGTTGCTGAATAACGAAAGCATCAGCATCAATTTGCCTGATGGCCGATTGCAGTTTGCTCATTTCGAGTTTGGTTACCACAGTAAAAATAATGTCGAGGTCTTTTTTCTCTCCATAACCACCTTCTCCTTTGTAGATGGTAACCCCACGTTTCATGTCATTTATGATAAAACTCTTAATGTCATCCTGACGTTCAGAAATTATGGTTACACCGGTGTACTGTTCCAAGCCATTAACGATGAAATCGATAGTGCTTGATGCAGATAAATAAGTTAAAATGGCATACAGTGCGGTTTCGATATTTAAAAAATACGCAGCGAAAGCGAATATGATGATGTTTAGGATCAATATAATATTGCCAACTGTTAACACACTATTTTTACTAATGTAAAGTGCTAATACTTCCGTTCCATCAATCACACAACCACCTCTCATGGCCAAACCAATACCACCGCCCAGAAACAATCCGCCGAAAAAAGCAATTAACAATTTATCGTGGGTAATAGGCTCAAATGGCAGAACGATCAGCGCAACTGCAAGGGTTGCAATAGCGATCGCAGTTTTGATGGCAAAAGCTTTTCCGATTTGCCTATAGCCTAAAATTACAAATGGAATGTTGATGATTGCAATGAGGTAGGAGAGATTCCATTTTGTTAAAGTGCTGATTAAAAGCGAAATTCCGGTTACTCCACCATCAATAAACTCATTTGGCATTAAGAAGCTCTTCAAACCGAAACATGCAGAAGTTACGCCAGCTACGATCAGCAAAACTTCTTTTACAAATCGTGTGTTTCGGTTTTTGATGTTGTTCATATCTGCGTTTCCGTTTTAGCTTCTTCTTTCTTGCTACGAATATAATTAACGAGCTCCAGAACCTCAAACGAATTGGCCAGCAAAAAGTTTCCGCTACGTGTACGGGTGAGTTTCGATAAGTAAGCGCCGCTGTTGAGTTGTTTGCCGAAATCAGATACGAGAGAGCGGATATAAGTACCCTTGCTGCAAACAATTCTGAAATCTATTTCAGGTAATTCTATTCGGGTAATTTCAAATTCTGGTACACTCACAAAACGCTTCCGTAGTTCCACTTCTTCGCCCAGTCTGGCTTTAACGTATAAACGCTCACCATTTACTTTTACAGCCGAATGTGCAGGCGGATATTGTTCTATATCTCCGATAAAAGGTTTGCAGGCATTGTAAATATCCTGGTTGGAAATATTGCTGATATCAAATGTTGCATCCACTTCTGTTTCCATATCGAATGATGGTGTAGTGGCGCCCAGAATCATCGTACCTGTATATTCTTTTTCTTCTGCCTGGAAGGTGTCTATCTGTTTAGTGAGTTTGCCGGTGCAAATAATCAGCAAACCAGTTGCCAAAGGATCTAGTGTGCCGGCATGGCCAACCTTCAGTTTTAAGGGCTTTAAAGAATTACGAATTTTGCCTACCACATCAAATGAGGTCCATTTGTAGGGTTTGTTAATTAACAACAGTTCGCCTTCGGCAAAATTGAAATCTTTGAATTTTAAATTTTCTGTACTCACAAATCTTTTTTGCGCAAAGATACAGATTATATAATTTGTAAGTTATGGCCAGTCATCAGTAAGATGATAATGATCAAACCCGCTACTATTCTATACCAACCAAACATTTTAAAACCATGTTTATTAAGGTAGCCAATAAAGCTTTTAATCGCTAATAAAGCAACAATGAAAGCCACAACGTTTCCAATAATTAATAAATTGGTTTGCTCTGGCGTGATGGTATTTCCTTCTTTATAAAAATCAAAAAGCTTTTTCCCGGTGGCGGCAAACATGGTGGGTACGGCTAAAAAAAATGAAAATTCTGCCGCTACTTTTCGGCTTAGCTTTTGGCTCATACCACCTACAATAGTTGCTCCGGAGCGGGAAACACCCGGAATCATAGCAATACACTGAAAAAAACCAATCTTTAAGGCAGTTAAATAGGTAACATCTTCTTCTTCGTTAATGGTTGGTTTGTTAAACCATTTGTCTACAAACAAAAGAATAATTCCGCCTAACAAAAGCGAAATTCCTACCGCCATCGGACTTTCCAGAAGTTCGTCAATTTTTTTGCTGAGTAATAAACCAAAAATTGCCGCAGGAATAAAAGCAACGATCAGTTTAATATAGAAGTTAATCGATTTGAAGAACCTTTTGAAATATAATACCACCACTGATAAAATGGCGCCTAGTTGGATGGCCACCGTAAACAGTTTAACAAAAGGATCGCTGGCTATGCCCATAAAAGAGGATCCGATGATCATGTGCCCCGTACTCGAAACAGGTAAAAATTCAGTTAGTCCTTCAATTATTGCGAGAATAACAGCTTCGAAATAGTTCATAATGTTTTTAGGTGGCGTAAAAATGAAGAGAACGCCCAATCAAATCAAGCGTTCTCATTTTCATATTCTTAAGAATAATTTATTTTTTTAATATGGCGTAGATTCCGAAAGCAAAACCGAACAATACCACAAGCGGAGCCAATAAGGTTCTTCTAAAATCATAAATGTCGCCTTCAGTTCCCATCATTAAAACAAAACCAAGAGCAACAATTGCCATGCTGATTAACAATAACTGGTAATTTTTCTTAGTGAAAACCAATTCGCTTTTAACGTCCTTAACTACAGGACCTGATTTTTTTTCTAATGCCATTATCTATATAAATTATAAGATTTCAACCGTAAATATCTGCTTACTGCAAACCATGTACTTAAGCCTGTAATAAAAATTCCGATGATGATCAACGCAACAAATACAAAACCAAATTCTTTGTAGTTGTTTAGTATAATGATCTCGGGTACTTCTTTGCGGGCATATATCAAGGTAGCAAGCAAAATTATAATTGCAATAAAGGCTGCAATTAAACCATGCAAGGCAGCGTATAATAAGAAAGGACGTCTGATAAAATTTTTCGTTGCACCAACCAGCTGCATACTTTTAATTAAAAATCTTTGAGAATAGATTGCTAAGCGTATGGTGTTGTTTATCAATGCAATAGAAATTACAAGTAATAATGCAGCGAAGGCTAAAATAATTAACCCAATGGTGTTGATGTTTTTGTTCACCATATCTATTAGCGAACTTTGATAAACAACTTCCTTCACTACAGGATTTTTTGAAATTGATGCTTTTAAACCATCAATACTTTTGTTATTTGCATATTCAGCTTTTAAGTAAACATCAAAAGTTGAGGTAAGCGGATTATAACCTAAAAAATTAACAAAATCTTCACCCAAATCTTGAGTTAAATTCCTTGCAGCAAGCTCTTTATTTACATATTGCGTTTGTTTTACCGCTTTATTGGCGTTTAATTCTTTTTGGAACGCTAAAACATCGGTTTCTTTAGCACCTTCATCAACAATAATATTTAGAACGATATTTTCTTTAACGTAGTTAGACAGGTTTTTGGCATGTACAAGTACCAACCCAAGCAGCCCAAGCATTAATAAAACCAACGCAATACTAATAATAGTAGAGATGTATACCGTTTTGGTTTTCTTAGATGCGTCACTTACTTCGAATTCTTCCATGTATTTCAATTTTGTTTTTGCGAAAATATAAATTATACCTGATAAACACCAATATTATCATCATTAACGCCCTAAAGCCAAAATTAGTTCCATCACAAAACATAAAAATATTAAGTGGATTTGTCTAAGCGGTACGAAATTTGATTAAACGGCGTTATTAAATCAACCTAAAACAATTAATCACTATGAAAAGACAAATTACATTCCTGGGTCTGCTAATGCTAGTCACGGCAACATTATTTTCGTGCAAAAAGGACGAAACCTCACTTAAAGCTAGAATAATGGGAAAGTGGACCGTTAATAAAATCGAAGTATCTGGTAATAGTAGTCAGGCGCTTAACGGAACATTTAACTATACCATGAATGATTATATAGATTTCAAATCGAACCAGGACGATCAGGTTGAATTAAGCTTAACCAATCAACGTACCATCGGAACTTATACGGCATCATTGGGTAACGAATTTGGTATGGTTTTCCCAGAAGGAAGTTCTTACTGTACAGTTTCTACATTGTCGGCTACACAGCTCGAATTTACCGCCAAAATTGATAAAACCAACATCGTTAAAAAATATTACTTAACCAGATAAAAATCTTAATCCCGATTATTTGCTTGCGCCATTGGTTTTAAATCAATGGCGCATTTTTTTTGGGATAATAGTTTGAAAAGTTAGCTGCAGTATTCCTTGGGGTAGCACAGTCGGGCTGTACGCTAAATCTTTTTTGTTGTTGTCATCCTTGGCTTATCGACGGAAGAACAAAAAAGGATATCGCTTCCATCCCGTTTAAAAACGCAGGCTTCTGCATAAAATCAAATCCAATTCCCTAAAAAACTGTGTTTTCGCTGCAAGAAGCTGCTAAAAATTATGTTTCACTAAACCCCTTAATTTCCGTAATTTCGCCCCTTTAAAAATTTAAAACTTGCAATGGATTACCAATTCAAAGAAATAGAACAAAAGTGGCAGAAGTTTTGGGCCGATAATCAAACATTTAAAGCCGAAAGCAATTCTGAAAAACCAAAATACTATGTGTTAGATATGTTTCCCTATCCATCGGGAGCAGGTTTACACGTTGGTCATCCACTAGGTTACATTGCATCAGATATTTTTTCGAGATACAAACGCCTTAAAGGCTTTAACGTTTTGCATCCAATGGGTTACGATTCATTTGGTCTACCTGCAGAACAATATGCTATTCAAACGGGTCAGCACCCGGCAATTACAACAGAAGCAAACATCGCCACTTATCGTCGCCAGTTAGACCAAATTGGTTTTTCTTTTGATTGGAGTCGTGAAGTGCGTACCAGCGAACCATCTTATTACAAGTGGACGCAGTGGATTTTTATGCAGTTATTCAATTCGTGGTATAACATCGAAACGGATAGGGCAGAAGATATTACCACGCTGATTGAAAAATTCAATGCATCTGGCACAGCAGATGTAAAAGCGGTGTGCGATGAAGATGTGAAATCTTTTTTACCGAGCGATTGGGCAACTTTTAGTGAAGAAGAAAAACAAATCGAGTTGTTGAAATACCGCATGACTTACCTTCGGGAAAGTACGGTAAATTGGTGCCCGGCTTTGGGTACGGTTTTAGCAAACGACGAAGTGAAAGATGGTTTCTCAGAGCGTGGTGGTTTCCCGGTTGAGCAGAAGAAAATGATGCAGTGGAGCATGAGAATTACTGCTTATTCTGACAGGCTTTTGCAAGGTTTAGATACCATCGATTGGCCGGAACCAATTAAAGAAATGCAACGCAACTGGATTGGGAAAAGTGTTGGAGCATCAGTTCGATTTAAGATTGACGATTTAAGATTGACGAATAAGACTTTGGACTCCGGACTTCCGACTCCAGACTATATAGAAGTTTTCACTACACGTGTAGATACCATTTTCGGTGTTTCTTATTTAGTTTTGGCTCCAGAGCACGAATGGGTTGCAGAATTGACTACGCCAGAACAAAAAAAAGATATTGAGAATTATATTGCTCAAACTAAAAAGAAATCGGAATTAGACCGCATGGCGGATACTAAAACCGTTTCTGGAGCTTTTACAGGAACTTATGTAATTAACCCGGTAAGTGGCGAACGTGTTCCGTTATGGATCGCCGATTACGTGCTTGCAGGTTATGGAACAGGTGCGGTTATGGGCGTACCAAGTGGCGACCAACGTGATTGGTTATTTGCAACGCATTTCAACTTGCCAATTATTCAGATTTTAGATAGCCAAAAAGAAATAGAAGTACAAGCCGACCCAACCAAAGAAGGGAAATATATTAACTCAGGTTTCATCAACGGATTAACTTATAAGGAAGCAGTTCCATTTTTGAATAACTGGTTAGAAGAAAAAAATGTTGGAAAGGCGAAGGTTAATTTCCGTCAACGTGATGCAATTTTCGGTCGTCAGCGTTATTGGGGAGAACCAATTCCGGTTTATTTTAAAGATGGTTTACCTTATTTAGTTCAGGAGGAAGAATTGCCTTTAATCTTGCCAGAAATTGATAAATACCTACCAACAGAAACTGGCGAACCGCCTTTAGCGAGAGCAGAAAACTGGGTGCCGACAGATGGTGGACATTACGAATTAAGCACGATGCCAGGTTGGGCAGGTAGCAGTTGGTACTGGTATCGCTATATGGATGCTGAGAACAACGCAGATTTTGCTTCAAAAGAAGCTGTTGAGTATTGGAAAGATGTTGATTTATACATCGGCGGTTCTGAACACGCTACTGGCCACTTACTGTACAGCCGTTTCTGGAACAAGTTTTTGAAAGATTTAGGTTATACCAAAGAGGAAGAGCCTTTCAAGAAATTGATTAATCAAGGCATGATTCAGGGCAGAAGTAATTTTGTTTATAGAATTAATGACACTGATGGCAAACCAACAAATACTTATGTTTCTGCCGGATTAAGAAAGGAATATAAAACTTCAGCACTGCATGTTGATGTGAATATCGTCGAAAACGATACACTAGATTTAAATAAATTCAAAGCCTGGAGAGAAGAATACGCTAACGCAGAATTCATTCTTGAAGGTGGAAAATACATCTGCGGTGTTGAGGTAGAAAAGATGTCCAAATCAAAATTCAATGTGGTTAATCCCGATGATTTGATTGAGCGTTATGGAGCCGATACCTTGCGTATGTACGAGATGTTTTTAGGTCCATTGGAGCAAAGTAAACCTTGGAATACAAACGGCATTGAAGGTGTGTTCAAGTTCTTGCGTAAATTCTGGAGATTATTCCACAACGAAGCATGGGAATTCACGGTTTCTGATGCAGAGCCAACCAAAGCTGAGCTGAAATCATTACATAAAATTATTAAAAAGGTTCAGGATGATATTGAGCGTTTCTCTTTCAATACTTCTGTTTCTAGTTTTATGATTGCAGTAAATGAATTGACAGATTTAAAATGTAATAAACGTAGCATTTTGCGGGATATGGTGGTAATTTTATCACCTTATGCGCCACACATCTGCGAAGAACTTTGGGTTCAGTTGGGTAATGATGCAGGTACATTGTCTTATACTGCCTTTCCAACATTTAACCCTGAACATTTGGTAGAAGATGAATTTGCTTATCCGGTTTCTATCAATGGTAAGATGAAAATGAACTTAAATTTAAGTTTAACATTGTCACAACCAGAAGTGGAGGCGATTTTATTGGCGAATGAACAATTCCAGAAATTTTTGGATGGCAAGGCACCTAAGAAAATCATTTTTGTAAAAGGAAAGATTATTAATGTGGTGGTTTAAGTTTTAAGCTGAAAGGTTAAAGAATAAAGCAAAAAGCTTTCTAGTGATTTTTAATAAAAAATAAACCCAGAGTTGAGAAGTCAATTCTGGGTTTTTCTTTTTTGGGCTACCGTCATTGCGAGCTATGACGCAATCTCAATGAATTGCTATAAACATTTAGTAGTAAGATTGCTTCGTGCCTCGCAACGACCGATCATGTAAGGTTTATGATAGCAGCTGCTCAATTCATTGCCGTCCGGCTTCGGCCGACGGATAAAAAAAACCGAGCTGTAATTTACAACTCGGTTTTTCAGTAATTTGCAAAGCAGCTTTCCGCTTTGGTCTTTCTGCTTTAGACTTTTACCTTTCAGCTTTTCTTCTATTTCCACCAAACCTTCGGTTATTACTCGCATTACGAGGTTTGCCGCTCATGTTTCCGTCGCCGTTACCTTTTTTACCACCGCCACCTTTCGATTGCGCCTGAGGTTTGCGTTTAACCTGGTTTTTGGCCAGCATATTTTCCCAGCTTAGAGGATAAGGATGGTCATCTACAATCGGCAAAGTAATTTTAATCAGTTTCTGGATATCCAGTAAATATTCGTTTTCTTCCGCATCGCAGAACGATATGGCAATTCCGTTTGCACCTGCACGACCAGTACGACCAATGCGGTGAACATAGGACTCTGGAATATTTGGTAATTCGAAGTTGAAAACGTGAGATAACTGGTCGATATCAATACCACGGGCAGCAATATCGGTTGCCACTAAAACGCGTATTTTTCTATCTTTAAAATCTGTTAAAGCACGTTGACGGGCATTTTGCGATTTATTACCGTGAATTGCAGCAGCTTTAATTCCGGAGTGACCTAAATCTTTTACGATTCGATCTGCACCATGTTTTGTACGTGTAAAAACTAAAGCCGTTTGAATGTTCTTATCTTCTAAAAGATGAATCAATAACTTCTTTTTATCAGGCTTATCAACAAAATAAACCGATTGAACAATAGTTTCTGCAGTAGAAGAAATTGGCGTAACTTCTACTTTCGTAGGACTGGATAAAATGGTGTTGGCTAGCTTCTGGATTTCATCGGGCATAGTAGCCGAGAAAAATAAAGTTTGGCGTTTTGCAGGCAACTTGGCCACCACTCTTTTCACATCGTGGATAAAACCCATATCCAACATTCTATCTGCTTCATCTAAAACAAAAAGTTCGATGGTGTTTAAAGTGATAAAACCCTGGTTCATTAAATCTAATAAACGACCGGGTGTAGCCACCAAAATATCAACGCCTTTACGCAAAGCTTCCACTTGCGAGTGTTGGTTTACACCACCAAAAATAACTAAGTGACGTAAATTTAAGTTACTACCGTAAGCTTTAAAACTTTCTTCAATTTGAATGGCAAGCTCACGTGTTGGTGTTAAAACCAAAGCTTTTATATTTTTTGTTGCTTTAGTATTGATGTGTTTTTCGTGCAGCAATTGCAACATCGGGATGGCAAAAGCAGCAGTTTTACCTGTACCTGTTTGTGCGCAACCTAATAAATCTTTTCCTTTTAATATTGTTGGGATGGATTGCTCCTGTATTGGTGTAGGTTGTGTATAACCTTCTTTCTCAAGGGCCTTTAAAATTGGCTCAATGAGGTTTAATTCTTTGAATAACATGTATGTTTTTTTGTAATATTTATTGAAGAAGCTAGAACAATCAATTGTTGAAGGACTAACTTGCGGAGAGAATATGCCATATCAGAATGGCAAGCCCTTATTCCTGCTTCAGCGGCAAAGATACATAAATAAAATGATTGAAGGCGTGAATTTTGAATGAATGAATTTGTAGTGGTTATTCCTTCATTCAATCATACCATCACTCAATCATCCTATCATTCAACTATTTCTCTTCCCTAAACCTGCTAAAACAAATTAATGCAATAAGGCAAAGGCCGAAGCCAACAATACCATTTAAACGTAAACCAAAATCATTTCCAGGGTCTTTGCCATAAATGGTAAGCATCGCAAATATTGCAATTCCTAAAGTTTGCCCGAGCTTCACAAATAAATACTTTACGGCAAAAAACATCCCTTCGTGGTTTTCGCCGCTTTCTATGGTGTCTTTTTGAGCAATGTCTGCTAAAATAGCATTAGGCAAAATTCCTAATGCAGCTAGCGGAAAAGAGGCCGATAAAACCAGGATGTAAAGTTGGGTGCTAGGTAACAAAGGTAATCTGCCTAAGAAAAAAATAGTAACAAATATTAAGCATAAAACAACGAAAGCAGAAAGCACGAACGGTTTTTTGCCAAATTTAGCCGAGCCGAAATTAACCACAGGATAAAAAATTAATGAAGCTAAGACCATAACGCCCATAAATTTTCCGCCTTGAGATTCATCCAATCCTAAAAGCACTGTACAGAAATACAATAAGCCACTCGAAATAATACTTAAAGCGGTGTAAAAGGCAAAATCTGAAACCAAATAATATTTAAAATTACTATTCTTGAATGTGTTTTTAATGGCTGGCCATAGTGGAATATGCGTGGGTTTAGCCACAGAAAATTCTTTCTCGTTTATGAAAAATACGGGAAGCAACATCACCAAACCAGATAAAATACAGAGACCCCAGATGGCAATTTGTACGGCCTCGCTGCGGTTAGCAATTACAAAGTTCATTTGAACCAAATCAGCAAAATTGTTGGTGCAGGCCGACAGAATAATCCCGATTACAAAACCAACTTGCTGATAACTAGATAAGTTAACTTTTTGCCTTGGCGTGTTGGTCACCTCCGCCAATAATGCATTATAAGGAATAATATAGGTGGTAACCGAAACAAAAAATAAACAAAGCGTAATGGTTAGCCACCAAGCATTATGCAAACTTTCTCCTTTATTAATCGGATAAAAAACCAGTCCACAAAAAATCATCGATGGAATAATTGCCCATTTCATAAATGGCATTCTTCGTCCGTTAGGGTTTTGACTTGCATCGCTTCTCGATGCGATAAAAGGGTCGAAAATCGCGTCAACTAATCTGCCCGACGCTGCAATGATGGATAAAATATTGAACAATCCTAAAAAAACAAGTTGAGGAACCAGCGGCGGCAAACCGGCATTGCTCGGTGGCAAATAAAAATAGGGGAGCATCACGATGATAATGTTCGTCATGGTACTCCAGCCAATCATACCGGCAGCGTAAGCAATTTCTTGTTTGAGTGAGAGTGTTTTGTTCATTAATAGATTAAAATTATACTTTCTATTTTGTAAAGCAAATTCCTGTAATATTTGGTTGCGATAGTCCTGCTTTTCGTTTTATCCCGATGGCATTTCTGTGCTGAATCTGCTTCAGATTAACGGGATGTTCACTCCAATCAGGTTTGTTTTATGCAGGATAACCTTACTGTTTTCGGTTGGTCGCTTAAACTAAATCCCTCAGTTTCATCAATCAGAATAGCACTGCAATTTAAGTTTTTATTTAACCATTGCGGCGTAATTTGCCACTTAAACCCGACAGCAACGAAAATACTTTTTGTAAAATTGTAGTAGTAAATTGCTTCATCGTTCCCCTTCCATAAAAATAAGTTAATGAGGGCGATAGATTTCAAAAAGATTGTAGTGTATGGCGGGACTATCGAAGCCGATGAGCACTACCATTGCTTTTCAAATATTTCAAAATTTTTTCTTTTTAAACAGTCTCGAAATGAAATAAATGGCTAAAAACCCAATAAAAATATATAAGCCGTTTAGGGCTGCGTTTGGGTCATCAGCATAAATGCTAAAAGCCACAAATGTATAGGCAGCAATAAAGATTACTGGCAATATTGGATAAAGTGGAACCGTGTAAATGGTTTTATTATCTAAGTTTGCGGTGCGTTTTCGTAGTATAAAAATTGTTGCGGCAGAACTTGCCATGCTGATGCTTTCTAAAAAAATGGTGTAATTTAAAATTTTATCGAAAGTTTTGGCAAAGAAAATTATCACAACTGCAACAAGCGCAAAAACGGTTAAGCTAACGCTAATTACCTCTTTTTTGTTCATTCTGGCGAATACTTTTGGTAATGCGCCTTCTTCACCCATAGCAAACATGGCTCTTGGGTTGCTTAATAAATTAACGTTTACATAACCCATTACTGAAACAAAAATAATTACTGAAAGCATCTTAAAACCCGCTGGTCCGAATATTTTCGAAGCCAGGATTGCGGCAATACTTTCAGCAGTTTTTAGTTCTTCGAAACCAATAACCTGTACATAAACATAGTTTAAGGCCATGTAAAGGATTACAATTATCGTTAAGCCGATAATGATAGAACGTGGAATTACTTTTTTCGCTTCGGTAACTTCGCCTCCAAAATTTATGGTTTGCGCATAACCGGCATATGAAAATGAAACGGCAATCAAACATAAGCCTAAAGCTTTCCCATAATCTGCCCAGCTTGGCAAAGTATTGTTTGGGGTTTTAAAAGCTGGTGTAATGCTTTGTGTGGTTTCAGCAAAGAAAATTGCGCAGATTAAGATCAGGATTAAGCCTATTTTAATAATGGTTAATACATTTTGGGTTTTAGAGCTCGCTTTTAAGCCTAGCAGATTAATCAGGTAAAACAATAGTATTGTGGCGATGGCAATTGCTACACGATAGGTTTCATTCTGCATTTCTACAGGTAAAATAATTTTGCTCAGATATTCAGCGCCTATAATGGAAATTGCTGCTACCGATGCCGCACTAGAAATTAATACAATACAGTTAATGGCAAAAGCAATTGATGGGTGGTAAGCTTTGGAGAAAATTTTATAGTAACCACCAGTAACCGGGTAACGAGATCCGATTTCTGCATAAGTTAAAGCACCACAGAACGCTACAAAACCGCCAATAAACCAGGCCAGATAAAATAATTCAGGAATTTGAGCTTTTGCGGCCACATTTACCGGTGTGCGGAAAATGCCCATTCCGATTACCAAACTGACCACAATCATAGATAAATCGAAGAGCGAAAGTTGCTTTTTCTGTTGCATTAAGGGAAAAATAAATTGACGGGTGAAGATAAGGAAATTATGGGTGATGTGAGATGCTGGATCGTAGATAGGCATGGATTCGTATCCGTTCTTCATCCATTTTACTTTCAAAATTTTCCTGTTTTTTTGTTGAAATTTTATTTTGCGAGCATCAAAGAATAAATCTATTATTGCATAATAATTTTTGCTACCCGGAATTTGTAAAATTAAACACCAACAATTTTTTAAATTCCCGATATCAAATCATTCCTAAATACTTGTCATGTTGAACGTTAAAGCTTGCTCCGAACATCCCTCGGTATGGCTGCTTTGTATCAAAACAAAGTTCAAACAACCTGATAAAAAATAAGCAACCTTATGGCAGAAGTAATTTATAACGACGACAGTATTCGATCATTAGACTGGAAAGAACACATCAGACTACGCCCCGGTATGTATATCGGTAAGCTTGGTGATGGCTCTGCGCAAGACGATGGAATTTATGTTTTGTTAAAGGAAATTGTAGATAACTCTATCGATGAGTTTGTGATGGGTACAGGAAAAACCATCGAAATTACTGTTTCGGAACAAAAAATAAACGTTCGCGATTATGGCCGTGGTATTCCGTTAGGAAAAGTTATTGATTGCGTAAGCAAAATAAACACTGGTGGTAAGTACGATAGTAATGCCTTTCAAAAATCAGTTGGATTAAATGGTGTGGGTACAAAAGCGGTGAATGCTTTGTCTACAAGTTTTACCGTACAATCTTACCGCGACGGTAAAACAAAGAAAGTTGAGTTTTCTAAAGGAGAAATTGTAAACGAACAACCGGTAATTGATACCACGCAGCGTAATGGAACAGCCATAACCTTTTATCCTGACGAAACCATTTTTAGAAACTACCATTATATCCCTGATTTTGTAGAGAGTATGGTTTGGAATTATGTATTCCTAAATACCGGCCTTACAGTTAACTTCAACAATCAGAAATATTTCTCAGAAAGAGGTCTTTACGATTTGCTTTCTAAATTTAATAAGCCAGAAGAAATTCGTTACCCAATTATTCACATGATTGGTAATGATATCGAAATTGCGATGACCCATGGCCAGCAATATGGAGAAGATTATCATTCTTTTGTTAATGGCCAGCACACTACACAGGGGGGAACACACCAGGCAGCTTTCAGGGCTGCGGTGGTAAAAACCGTTAGGGAGTTTTTCAAAAAAGAATTCGATGCTTCTGATGTCCGCTCATCCATTATTGCTGCCATCTCCGTTCGTGTGCAGGAGCCTGTTTTCGAATCGCAGACTAAAACAAAGCTTGGCTCGCAAAATATGGGACCTGAAGGGCCATCTGTGGCGACCTTTATTAATGATTTTGTTAAAAAGGAATTGGATGATTATCTGCATAAAAACCCAGATGTTGCCGATGCACTTTTAAAGCGTATCAATCAATCAGAAAGAGAGCGTAAAGACATTGCCGGAATTAAAAAACTGGCAAACGATAGGGCTAAGAAAGCTTCATTGCATAATAAAAAACTCCGCGATTGCAAAGTTCATTTCAACTCTACTCACGAAAAACGTTACGAAACAACTTTATTTATTACTGAGGGAGATTCTGCTTCGGGTTCTATCACAAAATCCCGTGATGTAGATTGCCAGGCCGTTTTCAGCTTAAAAGGTAAGCCGCTTAACTGCTATGAGCTTACCAAAAAAGTGGTTTACGAAAATGAAGAATTTAATTTATTGCAACACGCTCTAAACATCGAAGATGGCCTGGAAGGTTTGCACTACAATAACATCGTGATCGCTACCGATGCCGATGTGGATGGGATGCACATCAGGTTATTGATGATGACTTTCTTTCTTCAGTTTTTCCCTGATTTAGTAAAAGCAGGGCATGTGTACATTTTACAAACCCCTTTGTTCAGGGTTCGAAATAAAAAGGAAACCATTTATTGTTATAGCGATGAAGAGCGCCGAAATGCCATCGAAAAATTAGGGAACAAACCAGAAATTACTCGTTTTAAAGGATTGGGAGAGATTTCTCCTGATGAATTTGGTTTGTTTATTGGTAAAGATATCAGGCTCGATCCTGTTATTTTAAAAGATCAAACCATTAAAAGTTTGCTGGAATACTACATGGGTAAAAACACTCCGGACAGGCAGCAACACATCATCAAAAATCTGCGTGTAGAAAAAGACGAAGTAGAAGAGGAACCCAAAATAATTGACGAAGTAGCATAAAATTCGGCGTTGATGTAATCGCGAATTAAATCAACGCAAATTGAAACCCACTAAAAGTTCAGCAGGAAAATATTTAATAGTTGTATTTTTAATTTTAGCCATTTTTGGAATAACTGCAGGGTTATTCGTTAATTTTTCTAAAATACCACTATTAAAATCGGTAAATAAAATTGTTCAGGTTAAGAATGATTTTACGAAACTCGACAGCTGTATCTTTAAACTTTACAATGCAGAGAATAGCTGCAGAATGTATGTGGTGAGTGGGGAGCGGAATTATTATAACCAGTTTGTAGATGAAATTAAGGAGATCTCCTTAATTATGGATACGATTGAGCAACAAAATGCAAAAGAACGTGCATTTTCATCAGATAGTTTTGATGCACTGATTAAGCAAAAGAAACTTCGTACTACACAATTCATTCAGCTTAAAAGATTATCAGACAGTTTAATTAATTTCTCGGTGGAAGTTGATAAAGATGTCGAGAAAATTAATCCGAAAAGTAAACTTTTTACAGCCAGACAATTTAAAAGTATTGTTAGAATTGACACGCTAAAGCCAAAAGTTACAACCCAGCCTAAAAAGAAGTTTTTTGGACGAATCATGGCAGCTATCAATAACAAAGAAACTAAGGCTGCTGCTGCTGACAGTTCCAGATTAACATTTATTAAAACAATTATTACAGCCGATACCTCTTCACTCAACCTTGCCTACAACAAACTTCAACTTAAAGCCATTAATGATTATTATTTAAAGCTTTATCGTACCAACAAACAACTTAAAACCAAGGAAAAACAATTGCTCGATGTCAATCATCGTTTAATTTTGACTATTGTTAACGGTTTAAAGCAATACAAGATTAGTGAAAATGATTATTATGCATCAGTTCAACAAATAGTTAGCAATACAACATTTAACACAGTCGAAAACCTCGATCGCTTTACCTGGGTTTTGCTATTCTTGTCGGGTGGCTTGGTTCTGTTTGTGTTATATATGGTTTTTAATTTCTATAAGAATGAAAAAGCATTAATTGAATATAGCGATAAAGCATCATTGTATGCCTTATCAAAAAGTCGTTTTCTGGCGAATATGAGTCATGAGATAAGAACGCCACTAAATTCTATTGTTGGTTTTTCTGAACAATTAACTAAAGTTGATTTACAGACGGAACAAAGGGAGCAGATTGGTGCCATCAGAAATTCATCTGTAATGCTACTTGATGTGGTAAATGATATTCTCGATTTTTCGAAATATGAAACGGGCAAGGTTGCTATGGAGCAAGTACCCTTTTCGCCCGCAATTGCGATTAAGGATGTTTTTGATAGCATGAAAATCCAGGCTGATAAAAAGGGGATAGGCTTTGTAATGGATATGGAGATTGCCAGCGATAGATTTATTTTAGGAGATCCGCTCAGGCTGAAGCAGGTGGTGATGAATTTGTTAAGCAATGCAATTAAATTTACCAGCGAAGGAAAAGTAACGCTAACCGCAAGTTTAATCGCTACTAATGCTACCGGATCGAAATTAAATGTGAGTATCACCGATACAGGTATGGGGATTAATCAGGTGGATCAAAAAATCATCTTTGATGAATTTGCACAGGTTTACTATTCTTCGACGAAAGAAAAGCAGCAGGGTACTGGCCTGGGTTTAGCCATCTGTAAGAAAATTGTTGAGTTTCAAGGTGGAACTATTTCGGTTAAAAGTGTGGAAAGAAAAGGCTCTACTTTCTCTTTTGAACTGCCGTACCAGAATGCAGCAAAGCCTGAAACAGAAGGAGCACCAGTTTCAACACTTGGCATTGAAGCTCAGGTTTTGGAAGGCAAACGGGTTTTACTGGCCGATGATAACATGCTGAATATTTTGCTGGCCAGTACCATTTTGAAAAAACACAAAGTTGAATTTGATGCAGCATACAATGGAAAGGAAGCATTTGAGTTATTCAGTGAAAACGTGTATGATATCATTTTAACTGATATTCAAATGCCGGAAATGGGAGGGATAGAGCTGACGCAAAAAATAAGAAGCTGCGAAGATGTGATCAGAAAGGTTACACCAATTTTAGGTGTTACGGCGAACGTGATGCAGGAAGACCGCAAAAAATACTTAGCTTCCGGAATGGACGAACTGGTGTTAAAGCCTTTTCTGGAACAGGAGTTACTGGAAAAAATTGTGAAGTTTATCAGAAAGTAAAATTAGCTATCACCAAAAAAAATTAGGCTAGCGTCTAAAGACTTTTATCAGGTGCGTTCACGGTATCTTCGGGATGTTGCGGAGGTAATACATCAACTTTTTTCTCTACGATTGTGATTTTTGTAAATACAGCATATTTACTTGGGGCAATACCACCATCGTATTTTTCAGCATAAGCCTGTGTAAATTCTGCTCCGAAATATAAGATAATAGAAGTGTAGTAAATCCAAAGAAGGATAACAATAATTGAACTAGCGGCACCAAATGCTGACCCGGGGTTTCCTTTTTCGATATAAATGCCAATCAGATATTTACCCAAGCTAAAAAGTACCGCTGTAAATAATGCACCAATAATAGCCGATTTCCATTTAATGACAACATCGGGCAACACTTTGAAAATTATAGTAAAAACTGCAGTAACTGCAGCCAATGTAATCACATTATTTAAGATGTAAATAAGCAATGCCATAGTATCGTCAGCTACGGGTACTACCTTATCAATTTGGGTTTCTGATAATAAAGAAATCAACTTGTCGCCAAGACCTACTACCACAGTATTTACCACAAGCGATACGAGAAGCAAAAATCCCATCGAAACAATGAGCGAAAAGGATAAAAGCCTGTTGGTAATCATTTTTAGCCAGCCTTTTTTAGGGATTGCCTTTACCTTCCAGATCAGGTTAATACTATCCTGAATTTCGATAAAAATTGCTGTCGAACCAAATATTAAGGTGGCAATACCAATAATTAAACCAATGGTTGATTGACCACTTTTGGTAGAATGCTCCACAAAACTTTGTATTTGCGAAGCAGCATCAGGACCAACCATGTCGGTAACCTGGGCGAAGAACTTATTGTGGGTATCGGTGTTACTTTTATCGCTTAAAAAAATAGTAGCAGCCGATAGAATAATGATGATTAATGGTGTGAGTGAAAATATAGTATAGTAAGCTAACGAAGCACTCAGTTTAGTAATTCTATCTTCAGCAAAGCCCTTTCCGGCTGCTATAAAAAGATGATAAAGTGCTATAAAAAAATGCTTGATCTTCTTGATTACTTTCATTGAAAAACTAAAATGGATAACCTATCCCGATATTAAAAATTAAATTTTGTCTGCGCCAGTCTTTATTGCCAAAGGCAATATCATCAAATACCCATCTCTGGCCTTCTGCCAGGTAAGGCTTACGAACAGGAAATGCGACATCTAACCTGATCACGAAAATAGTGGCATCAACACGTAAACCTGCTCCCGTTCCCACGGCTAATTCGCTAAGTGCGTTTTTAAGTTTAAATTCCGAACCTGGCCGCCCATTATTCGTTGTTCCAGGTATGCCAGTATCTTCTTTACGTAGCCAAACGTTACCAGCATCTACGAACAAGGCACCGTATAAAATGCTTACCAGTTTAAACCTAAGTTCTGAATTAAGCATTAACTTAATGTCACCGCCCTGATCAGCAAAAATAGCGTCATCTGGCACTTTATAAGTTCCCGGGCCTAATGTTCTAGCCGGAAACGCCCTGATGTCGTTACTTCCGCCAGCAAAAAACTGTCTAACAAATGGCAAGGAAGTACTATTGCCATAGGCGTATCCATAACCAACATTTAACCGGTTGGCCCAGGTTAGGTTTCTGGTTATTTTGTAGTAATCTCTTAAATCAGCCTCTAACCTTACAAACTGAGATAAGGGCACATTGAAAATCGAACGTTTTCCTTCAGCATCTTTCGGTACAAATGTGCCCCATAAGTTACCACCAGTTTCAATAGCACCGTAGAAGAAAGTATTGTTTCTGCGGTTGGTTTCCATTTGGTTGGTGTAGGTGAAATTATAACTACTACCGATGATAAACTGATTTTCTAATGTTGTCCTTAACAGTGGATTTTCAGCAAACAATCTATCTCTTGTGGTATCTGAAGGAAATGTAGTTGAAACATAGCTTACAGATATAGGATTCAAATTATGTTCCTTGTATTGATTTTCTTTAAAATTATAACCAAATTCTCCTTTGAAAGCGTGTAATGTATATTCAGAACCACGGTTTAACATTTGGTAAGATAATGAGGCAATTGTTTTTGGTATAAACGCTGTGGTACTGTTCGGTTTGTAAAACGGTACGATAAACCTAGGGAAGGTCAATTTACCTTCTGCAGTTAAAGAAAGTGAATTTCTGCCCAAAGAGGTTCCTCTCGTTTGCGTTTCAAAACCACCGCTAACACTTAAATCCAGTTGCTCAGCACCCCTAAAAAGGTTTCTAGTGGTTTGGGTAACTTTAACTTCCGAGCCCACAAAATTGTTCGATTTGCTGGTTCCCGTAACAGAGAATGAAAGCGAGTTTTTTTTCAATGGGGTTAAGTAGATATTTAAATCGAGCTGATTGTTTTTGAAACTGTCAACTGGTAAAAATTCTGCCCTTACATCCTGAAAAGCCCCAACATTTACCATTCGGTTTAATGATTGGTTGTGGTCTTTACGGTTGTAAACTTCTCCTTTTTGAAAGAACACCAATCGATCAAATAATCTTGGTTTGAATGTGTTCCGATCATCATAAATATTAAAATCGTGATACTGCAAAGGTTTTAACTGACGAAGCGTGGAATCTCTGCGCAAGGAATAGTTAGGGTAGATATTGATATTTTTAATGGTATAAGGTTTCAGGCCTGCATCAGGTGCAATATCTTTAACTTTCACCGTAACATTTACCAGGTTTTTGCCAATGGTACTATCTACCTGCATAATTAAATAATCAGGACTGAAGTAAAAATACCCGTTCTCTTTTAAATCATTGTCAATCCTCACACGTTCGTTTTTGTAAACGTCAAGATCATAAAAATCGCCAACTTTAAGTAAAGTTTTATCTTTATTGGCATTAATGATTCTGGTTAAAACGCCTGAGTCTGGCGGAAAGGTAACTTTATTGATTTTATATCTTTCGCCGGTAACTGCAGTATAAATTGCTTTACCTTTTTTATCCTTTACTACTGTATCACCGGTTACTGCAGCTTGCAGGTAACCCTCACTTAAAAGATAACTGGTTAATACATCATTATTATATTTTAGTTTTACTTCACTTAAAAGTACAGGTGGCTCACCTTTTTTTCTAATCCAGTTTCTTAAGCCTTTTGGTTTTTTTGGTTCGCCGGCAAAGTTATATATAGCCAGTTTTATTTTATTGTTCGGGCGAGGCCTGGTTTTACTTTTCAGATCTGCCTTTACCTGTTTCTCATCGTCAATTTTTCCCGAAGAATCAGGATTAATAATAATATCTGCTCCAGTATATAAAATCTGTCCGGGTTTTAGGGATTTCGTACTGCTACAGCCCGCATAAACTAAACAGGCCAATACAAATAAAATAGGTCTAGTTAGTTTTCTCATCTTGTGCTTTCTGTTCAATGTTTCTTGTTCTTCTATTTCGTTTCTTCTGGAAAATCTCTCTGAATTTGTTGTAATCTACAACTAAGGTAAATCCTAAACCTGTCTCAATAATTTGTCCTTGTACAATAACGTCGTTTTGATTACGTCTGTAAGCCCTCAGTCGATATCTTCCATCGGCAGATAAGGCATATTCTACATTTACATTTCCGGCGATATCTGTCGATTTTTCTCCTGGTGCCTGCGGGCCTTCCAGCGCGAATGAACTACCTACTGAAACTGTTAACCTGTCGTTTAATAGTTTTTTCGATAAGCCAACCTCTAAATCGGTTTTTTGTTGTAATGATCCTGTTGAATAATCTTCAGAAGAATTTACTCCAAAATTAAGATCCACGCCCTGAATTAAATCTGAAGTCAGATTATTCAATTGCTCTGTTAATAATTTGCTTACGCTTGAACGGGCAAGTGTTGAAACGCCGCCGCCACCTCCTGATAAACTTTCGAAAGGGTTATTGGCTATGAACCGGTTTAGCGCCAGTAACGCAAATACTTGTTTATTCAATTCGCTTTCATCACGATTAACATTTTGAAGTCGGGTGTAGGCTAAACTTCCAATATCTGTAGCCCGTTCATTTTCCGGCATGTCAATTTTGAATGATATGATAGGTTTTAGCAATTCTCCTTTCATCATCAAATATACCTGGAAAGGAATTTTCGTCTTAGCCTGAACAAGGTCAGGCTGGTTTAATAAATCGATAGGGGCAGCATTAACCTCATACATAGCCGATAAATTAACATTGGCCTCTGTTGGTTCGCCTGTCCAAATAATTGTACTTCCTTTAACAATTCTAAACTCCTTTTTACCTAACGGACCAACAGAAAGATTGTATGAACCATCAACAACTTCGTAACGACCAGTTAAGCTAATTTTTCCACTAGGATCCATGGTTGCGTTTAGATCTGCGTCGCCTTTAATATTTAGCGCATCGCCATTTGCTGGATCGACAACCACATTTAATTCCGCTTCAGGATCAATTTTAACTGCGGCAACCAGGTTTATCCCTTTAATCGGAGACTTGCTGATGCTATCTACCTTCAAAGCTTTCTGGCCATTAAATGGTGGCGCATCTGCATCAATAAATTGAACAATTCCTTCCTGATCAATGATTGATGGATCATTAGCCGGCAATGCGAAGAAGAATTTAGTTCCCTTATTTACGGTGATGTTCATGTTCACATCGGGCTGATTTAAATCGCCCCTAACTTTGATGTCACTGGTTAAAAACACGGTACCGTAAATCATATCATTATCGGCTGCGGTAGAATTGATGGCTCTGAAATTATTCATCCTGATATCTAAACCAAAACGATAGTTTTTAAAATCAGTAGTATAAACCTTGCCATTGATAGTCGCTTTTTGATTTAATGAATCAAGCATGGTGAAGTTATTGAACGCAATCCCTTCATTAGTGAACGATATTTTTTCATTCGGCATACGGAAATAAGAATTCACATAAGCTACATTTATACCAGCATTATTGAACGCTAAGTCGCCCAATATTTTCGGCGCAGTTAAAGCACCTTTCACCGAAAGTGCTCCGGTTAATGTTCCTGTTCCGTTTTTCAGTTGGCCTTGCGATAAACTTTCAATGTTTTTCATCTCTATTTTATCGATATTAACCGTTAAATCCAATGCGCTTTGCGGAGCCGTATAATAAAAACCATTTACCCTTAACTCATGCACACCTGATAGGGCAACATTAACTTCAAAAGCATTTTGGGTATTGTTGTTCACTGCAACACGCAATGTTCCCAGTTCATCTTTTTGATAACGCAGTTGATCAATGGTTAAATTTGCTTCGAACTTAGGTGTAGACGCCAAATCTTTTACATTCGCTGTTCCATTCAATCGACCGCCAACTAATGTTGTATCAGTTTCGGCAAACTTGGTTAAAGTTTCCAGTTGAAAATCTTTAAATTCGACCGACAATGGTGCATTTGGCTGCGTAGGGTTACTGTTAATAGCTAAAGATTGACCACTATTGCTGATTTGAAATTGGTTAACCAAAATTCCAGATGCGCCAAACTGGATATAGTTATCTTGAGAAACTACCCATTTCTGGTAATCCAACAGTAATTTTTGAGGATCTAAGCTGAACTTGAAATCCTTGTTAATGGATTGAAATGTTCCGCCAATTACATATTTATCTTTTCTTTGTCTATCCCGAAGGAATATGTTTACGCCTAAATTATTGTTTGCTGCATCACCGCTTACTTCGGTATTAAATAGTGCAACTGACGGGCTTTGCAAACTTTTAACAGTTAATGCATAAGCCAGTTTGTTGTTATCATTATTAATATTTAAAACCGTGGTGTCTACTTTGAAATCGCCATAAACCACTTGTGGGAAGTTCCCTTTAATTTGCAAGCTGTCTTTTTGCGTATCGATTAATCCATAAAACTGAGACTGTTTGAAAACCGTTAATTCTGGCACAAACTGTTTTAATAATTTAGAATCATAAATTTGTACTGCAAATCTCAAACGCTGATCAGGAATTTTAGTTACCGTACCGAAAGCGTAATATTTATTTATTTCATTGATGATTGCACTGCCAACTTTAGTCAACTGGTATTTACCATCAATTTTGGCAGATATAATTTCGGATTTCAGTGTAAGTTCATTTTCTGTATCGGTAGTTTTCGCTCTAACAGAAATGGTATCAACATTAATTCTTTGCGCATCTTTTACAAGTTGCAAACCTGTAATATCCACGGCACCATTTAGATAATCGGCATCGGCTGTTTTCAAATCAACCTTTACTAAACCTGCAGCACTTAAAACAGTTGGACTGAAATTTAGGGCCTGAAGGTTTAACGACTTCAAGTTCAAATCAGCCTTTACTGCAGGATATTTGCCCGCCAAACTCGCTTTCGCATCAAGTACAAAATTAGCATTACTATCTGGCATGCTGCCTTTTATGGCCACATTTTGATTGGCATAAGTACCAGCAAGATTCAAATTGCGGTACGTGTATTTATTATAATAAGCACTTAAAACACGGGCATTAAATTTTGCATTTATTTTTTTTGGGTCCAATCCGGTTCCGGCAACATTGGCCTTTACCGAAACACGCCCCAATTTAGGTTGCATCTTCAACAATCGACCAACATTGAAGTTATTTAAAGCAACATCTGCCTTATAACTTTCTCTGCCTTTCGGGCCTTTCATGGCTGCTGTTAAAATGGCCCCACCCATATCCGTTTGGATATTCATATTGGTGTTGAAATCCGTCATCGAACCTGTAAACTTTCCTTTTGCATTGATCACATTTGGCAGTTCGATGCTTGGCGGAAGTGATTTTCTTGGTACGGCAACCAGGATATCGCTCTTGGTAATATAAAGCTTTTTAATGTTTAAATCGAGGAAAGTTTTATTAATGTCCGGCAGCCCTTTCGCGGTACCGCTAATATCAATCTGCGTATTTTTTAATCCACTAATTTGTAAGCGGGGAATGTTCAGGTTATTTAGATACCCATTAACATCAGCATTGATTTTGATTTTTTCATTGTGATAATTTGCTGGAATGGCATCACTAAAATAACCTGCATCTTTTAAACCAATCGAAGTGTTTTTCAGGCTCAAAGCTAATTTTACCCTTTCCGGATGTTTTGTTAAATCATCCATTGACGTAAAATTCAACTCAGTAGCATTTTCAATAGTTGTATTAGGCGTTTTTAAAACGAAGTTGGTCAGCTTAATTTGTTTATCGTTGTAAACTGCGTTTCCTTTTAGCTCATTTAAGGCAAAGCCACTTTTCTCTTTTAACGATCCATTTTTGACGTTGGCTTTTATTCCATCGGCACTATAGCTGACATCGCCTGCACCAAATGTTAGTCCGGTAATTTTTAAATGGTTAAAATCCATTCCTTTAGGAGCGGCTTTTGCCCCCAAATTGTCAAACTGAACGTTGTTGTCTGCCAGGCTAATATTCTTAATCATTAAGCCCAAAGGCGATTTCTCAGGCACTACAGTATCTTTTACCTTTTTCAAATCGTTACTTGGAGCTGGCTTGAAAGCAAACAAAATATTTGATTTATTCAATTTTGCATCTTCAACGGTGTATTTACTGTTGGTTAAATCAACCTTAAGGTTAACCAGGCCTAACTCATTTACATCAGCCACGGCTTTGGTGGTTGAAATCTGATCATCGTAATTTACTTTGACATTACTAAAAGCAAAATTTTCTACCTCGATCAAAGGAAGTTTTCCGGCAGCTTTCTGGCTACTGTCTACGCTGTTGGTTACATGTTGAACCAATTCTACCAAAGGTTTTTGCTGAAGATATCTGAGGGAAGTATTATTTAGGCTTAAGTCTTTTATAACATAATGCTGACCGGCTAAATCAAAAGTTTTCAGTTTCGTTTTAAATGCACCTAAATATAGTTTAACATCGTTTCCTGCAACATCATCACGATAAGTTAAACCGATATCTTCGAAAGAAACCTTATCAACCGAAAATTTTAATGTTGAAGTAGTATCCTTATCAACCTTTTCTTCCGGTTTTTTTTGGTCGCTCATGAAAGCATCTACCAGGAAAGAAAAATTAAAAGTGGTATCCGGACTTATTCTTTTGACATTTGCCCGTATATTTTTTAGTTCAACGTTGTTGATTTCAACTGTATTTTTCAGCAGCTTGAACAGGCTGATATCTACCGCTAATTTTTCGGCATATAGTAAGGTGTCGCCTTTTAAATCTTCAATGTAAAACTTGTTTAGTACTACATCTTTTGGTAAAGCGATTTTAATACTTTCAAGGCTGACCTCTGTTTTAGTTTTGGTTTTGAGGTAATTAATAGCCTTACCCTTCACAAAATTTTGTACAGCAGGGATGTTAAGCGAGAGGGCTATACCAACAACAAGGATGATGATTGAGGCAATAACCCAAAGCAGGACTTTTAAACTTTTACGTACGTATTTATTCAAAGCGGATCATGTTTGGTGGTTGTGAAATGCTAAAAGCATGCCATTAAAATTAATTTTATGGCAGATTTTATATTTAATACAAAAAATAAACTAAATTGTTCGCCCGCTATAAAAATTTAACATTGGCGGTTTGATAATCAATTAAAAATGAAATTATTAAATCTTAATATAAGCTTCGAGCAGTACGCCGGTATTGATGAATTGAAAGAAAATGATGCTGAACTTTGCAAATTATCTGAACAGGCATTGGCTGGTTCTTACTCTCCATACTCAAAGTTTAGAGTGGGTACAGCAATCAGGATAGCCTCAGGAGAAATCATTCTGGGTAGCAATCAGGAAAATCTTGCTTATCCATCAGGCTTATGTGCTGAACGCGTAGCTCTATTTTCAATTGGCTCCAATTATCCAGATGCTGTAATTGAAAGTATGGCCATCACCGCTCAAACAGATGCTTTCGAAATTTTAAAACCCGTAACTTCCTGTGGCGGTTGCCTGCAGGTAATGGCTGAGTTCGAGCGTAAGCAATCGGCACCAATTGAGGTGATCTTTTATTGTTTGAACGGTGAGATTTTAAAAGTACCAAGTGTTCAAAGTCTGTTGCCGTTTTCCTTCGTAGAAGATAGGCTGGCGGTAAAAGCATAAACAGGATTTAGCTGTTATTGCCTTATTGTTTTTTGTTACAATCTATTTATGGTTTCTACTGTTATGTAGAAAAGAGATAACTATGTGGATTGTATGGGCGGCGCTGGCCGCAATTTCAGCAGCTTTGGTAATTGTGCTCACAAAAGCAGGATTGAAAAATGTAGATTCGAGTCTGGCTTTTGCGATTCAGGCAGTATTGATTTTATTAATCACCTGGGGTGTAGTATTTTATCAGGGAAATTTTAGCGATTGGAAAGGAATTGAAAAAAATGCCTGGATATTCCTCCTATCGGCAGGCGTGTTTACCTCACTATCTACATTGTTTTCTTACAAAGCATTATCAATGGGGCCGGCATCTTACGTGGCAACCATTGAGCGAACTTCGCTGGTGATTGCCATTGTGCTATCCATTATTTTTTTGAAAGAAAAAATCACCTGGCAACTTGTTGTAGGTGGTACAGTAATGATTGCAGGAGCGGTGTTGATTGCACTGTCAGATTCAAGCGAATAAATTTCTTTGAGAATAGAATGATTAGGTTTACATTTAATGAATCTAATCATCCTCAATGAAGACATTATTTTTTCGCTCTCTTCGTATATGGGTAGCTTTTGGCTTAATAACTTTTAGTTCAATTGCCCAACAAAGACATTCAATTTTAGAAACGGTAAATAAACATCAACAGATTTATCCTTCTTCCTGCATTCCTTCATCAATTGAAATGATTTTGAAATACAATCGTAAGTTGAGCGATAATTATTTTGGCTTGCAGAATAGTTGGAGAAATAAGAATGACGGAACATTTGGTAACTTCAATGGTAAAACAATAAACGGAATTAAATTTAGGCAGCAATTTCAAAACCAGAGAAATGCTAATTTTCCTTTTAACGCACTTTATAAAACCATCTCAGATGAATTGGCAAGCGGACGTAAAGTGATTATTTCTCTAGTTTCCGGTCAAAACTTGTGGCATATGTGGGTTATTGATGGTAGAAGTGAAAGTGGCGATTTCATAGCTTATAGCAGAGATTTTAATAATGCTTATCCAATGGTGATTAGCGATGTGAAAAAGAGGGTACAGGCCATGCAGGGCACCGACATTATCACCTATCGCTTACTGTAAAAATTATTCTGGAGTATCTCATAAATTTTTTGCTGGTTTTGAATTAAAAACGCTGGAGGGAGTTCTTAAACCTGATTGCAGCGGCATCCTTTTAGTTAACATGCTGAGCGAAGGCGAAGCATGACTAAAAGATAAAGCGGAAAGCAGGACGAGGCTTTCAAAAAAAGATTTGAACCCTGCTTTCCAAATCACAAGTAGAGAAATGGCGATTTTTAAATGTGAATAACCTGTATTTACACTGTGCGATCATTTTTATTATATTTACGGCTGCCAATTTCTGTAGATAAATGAGTGAAGAATCAGACCAAAACCTAAATCCAAACGAAGAACATAAACATACGATTACCCCAATTAACGGCTTGTACGAAAACTGGTTCCTCGATTACGCTTCTTATGTAATTCTGGATAGGGCGGTTCCGCACATTCACGATGGATTAAAACCTGTACAGCGCCGGATTATGCACTCGCTGAAAGAGATGGACGATGGACGTTTCAATAAGGCGGCAAACGTAATTGGTAATACAATGAAGTATCATCCGCATGGCGATGCTTCGATTGGCGATGCGATGGTGCAGATTGGTCAGAAAGATTTACTGATTGACATGCAGGGTAACTGGGGCGATCCAATTACCGGTGATAGTGCAGCGGCACCACGTTACATAGAGGCTCGTTTATCAAAATTTGCAAATGAAGTTGTTTTCAACCCTGATACCACAGAATGGCAGTTGAGCTACGATGGGCGAAACAACGAACCGATTACTTTACCAGTGAAATTTCCTTTGTTATTGGCGCAAGGGGCAGAAGGTATTGCGGTTGGTTTGGCAACCAAAGTAATGCCGCATAATTTTGTTGAACTTCTTGATGCTTCTATCGATGCGCTGAAAGGTACCCGGCCGAATATTTTACCCGATTTTTTTACAGGCGGTGCAGCAGATTTTTCGAATTATAATGAAGGTCAGCGTGGGGGTAAAATCCGCGTACGTGCTAAAATTACCGAAAAAGACAAAAAGACTTTAGTAATTACTGAGGTGCCTTACAGTACCACCACAAGTTCAGTAATCGACAGTATTTTGGCTGCCAATGATAAGGGCAAAATCAAAATCAAAAAAATAGAAGACAGTACCGCCGCAAATGTGGAAATTATTGTGCATTTGGCGCCAGGCATTTCACCTGATGTAACCATTGATGCCCTCTATGCGTTCACTGCCTGCGAGGTTTCCATTTCACCAAATACTTGTATCATTCAGGATGATAAGCCACATTTTTTAAGTGTGAACGATATCCTGATTGAGAATACAAAACATACCAAAAGTCTCCTAAAAAAGGAACTGGAGATTCGCTTGCACGAGTTGCAGGAGAAAATCTTCTTCAGTTCATTACTTAAAATATTTATTCAGGAGGGGATGTATAAAAATCCTGAGTATGAAAATTCATCTAACTTCGATACGGTAGTAGAGGTTTTACATTTATTGTTCGATCCTTTTAAACCTTCACTTTACCGCGAAATTTTACCTGAGGATTTTAAAAAGCTGATTGATAAGCCCATGAGTAGCATCACCCGATTTGATGTGAAAAAGGCCGATGAGCAGATGAAAAACCTGGAAGATGAAATTAAGATCGTTAAAAATCATCTGAAACATTTAACCGACTATGCAATTGCATGGTTTCAGCGTTTAAAGGATAAGTACGGAAAAGGTAGAGAACGAAGAACGGAAATCCGTTTGTTTGATCGGGTAGAAGCATCGAAAGTGGCGTTGGCAAATGTGAAGCTATACATGAATCGCCAGGATGGTTTTATCGGAACGGGCTTACGTAAAGATGAGTTTATTGCCGATTGCTCGGATATTGATGAGGTAATTGTTTTCCGCGAAGATGGAAAATGCATGATCACTAAGGTGGCTGATAAAACTTTTGTTGGTAAGGGAATTATCCATGCGCAGGTATTTAAGAAAAACGATGAACGGACCATCTACAACATGATTTATAAAGATGGCTCTACAGGCACATCTTACATTAAACGTTTTGCAGTTGTTGGCGTAACACGCGATAAAGAATATGATTTAACAAAGGGTTCAAAAGGATCGAAAATTTTATATTTCACAGCTAACCCAAATGGTGAAGCTGAAGTGGTCAACGTGGCGTTGAAACCGCATTCTAAATTACGCAAACTCCAATTCGACCTTGATTTTGCTGAAGTGGCAATTAAAGGTCGGGGTTCTCAGGGAAATATCGTTTCTAAATATCCGGTTAAAAAAATTATCCTGAAAAGCAAAGGTGTTTCCACCTTGTCAGGACTTAAAATTTGGTATGATGACTTGCTGAAACGTTTAAATGTTGATGGCAGAGGGAAGTACCTTGGAGAATTTGACGGTGATGACCGGATTTTACAGGTGCATAAGGATGGTTACTATGAATTGAGTTCGTTCGAATTGAGTAACCACTTTGATGATGGCTTACTTTTAATTGAGAAGTTCGATGCAGAAAAGATATTTGCGGCTGTACATTTTGATGGCAAAGCACAAAATTACTTCATTAAACGATTCAATTTCGAGTTACAATCTAATGGTAAGAAAGTTGTATTTATCAGCGAAGAACCAAAATCGCGATTATTGTTATTAACCGCTAACGCCGGGGCCAAAGTAATTGTTGATGTGCTGAAAGGTAAAACCCAAATTCCGGAAACACTGGATTTAGTGTTGGCTGAGTTGATTGATGTGAAAGGCCTGAAAGCAAATGGCAATCGTTTGTCGCCACACGATGTGCAGAAGGTACAACTGGAAGAGCCTGAAGTTGAGGCCGAGGAAATTGATGAAAATGAAGATGGGGGAAGAAATGAACCTTCAGGTGATGATGAAAATTTAACGCAGGATGAAATTACGGAACCAGCAGTTGCCGGCGAAGTAGAAACTGAACGTGCTGAAAAAGTGCCTGCTGAAGAAAAACCAAAACCGAAATTTGAACGTAAAGCCGATCCGGTAATGCAGGAAAAACCTGTTGTGGAAGAAGAGCCGATTGTTGAAAAGCCGGTTGAAACGCCAAAACCAGCTCCTGCGAAAAAAGAGGAACCAAAGACTCAGGAAAAGCCTAAAGTAGAAGAAAAACCCGTTAAGAAAGTTGATTTCGAAATTACTAACCCTAATGATATAGAAATTGATGATAAAGGGCAGCTAGGATTGTTTTAGTAGGGTTTAATCTGCTATTTGTCATTCTGGGTATTAACTTATCAATCATTGTTGCTAGGTTCCGATATTTTATTGGAACCTGGCAGTTTCATTTAAATAAGCAATCATCACAAATGAAATTGCTACAATCGATAGCAAATTGATTTCGCAATGACCGAAAATTTTCGGCATTGACAATTGAAATAAAACCAAAATCTTTCAATTTAAAAACTATATTTGCCCTACTCAAAGGGGTGCTTTTTGAATTTTGCAATTTCTGTAGCAAACAAAAGGCTGAGATTACACCCATTTAAGAGGCTTAAGGCATTAGTCTTAAGGTTTAGGGTTTTGACCTTATACCTTCTAACTTACACCTTACCTTTTGATGCACCTGATTCGGATAATGCCGACGTAGGGAAGAGGTTAAATTTACAATGCTGTTTCGCCCTGAAAGCAGTTTCAATTATTTTTATCGGTCGAAAGACAAAAAGTATTGTAAATGAATTTTCAAGACTGGTTCAGGCTTTTTCAAGAGCAAATTTTACACACATCAATTATCGAATGGTTAGCAGTGGGCTTTGGCGTATCAGAAGTTTTACTGGCGAAAAAAAACAACATCTGGTTATATCCAACGGGTATTGTATCTATTTTGCTTTCCATGTACTTACTGCTAAACGTAAAGCTATATGCGGAAATGCTCTTAAGTATATATTATTTGGTGATGAGTGTTTATGGCTGGATAATCTGGAAAAAGCGTAAACAAGATGGCGAAAATCAGGTGGCATGGAGTACCAAGAATGAAATCGGAATTGCTATTCTCATATCGGTGCTTGGATTTGGGATACTTTACTTTGCATTGCGCAACCATACCGATTCTGATGTTCCGCTGCTCGATGCCTTTGTTTCCTCAACAGCCTGGGCCGGAATGTGGCTTTTAGCCAAACGAAAAATAGAAAACTGGATTTTTCTCAATATTTCCAATATCGTAGCCATCCCATTGTTGTTTCACAAAAAACTTCCTTTAATGGGCTGCTTAACCATATTTCTATTTGTGGTAGCCATCTTTGGATTTATGGATTGGAAAAAAATCATCGGAAAGAAGACGTTGAAAACAGTTTAATAGTTGAAACTTGAAGAATCACATGATTTTCGGTGCTTTTGTGTATCCAAGACTACAATTCATTCATTTATGCAAAATACATTAACCCCAACCTGGCAAGAAAAAGTAAAGGCATTCGCAGCACAATCTGAAGAAATGGGAGCGTTGCATCCCGAAATCTTAACGCTTGCCTACCAGGAGAACTGGTTTAAGCTGTTTGTGCCGGCAATTTACGGTGGTGCAGGTAAAAAACTCCCTGAAATATTAAGACTCGAAGAGGAACTAGCGGAAGCCGATGGAAGTTTGGGATGGACCGTTACCCTTTGTGCAGGAGCGGCGTGGTTTGCCGGATTTTTAGATCCTGAATTGGCAAAAGAAGTTTTTGCAGATCCACGCGTTTGTTTTGCAGGCAGTGGTGCAGTTGGCGGTACCGCAGTAAAGAGCAGTAACGGTTACCTGGTAAACGGGCATTGGAAATACGCAAGTGGTGCCCTACATGCCACAATTTTTACGGCCAATTGTGTGCTTAAAAATGATGATGGATCAGATGTGCTGGATGTGGATGGCAATCCGGAAATTAAATCATTTATCCTTAAAAAAGCAGAAGTAGAAATTTTAGCCGGGTGGTCTTATTTTGGTTTAATTGCCACCGGAAGTCACGCCTTTGAAGTGAATAACCTTGAAGTTCCTCTAAACAGAACTTTCAAAATTAACGATACTATAGAAGTAAGTGATGAGGGATTTGACTATCCTTTTTTACAACTCGCTGAAACTACTTTGGCGGTGAATAGTTTAGGTATGGCAAATCATTTTATCACGTTGGTGGAAGATGCATTCTTCTCAAGATCAGGTTTGAAAAGATATCAGGAAGATCAGATTACTTATTTTACTTCCGTACTCAATACTTGTAAAGCAGAAGTTTCCGATTTAAAGACTCAATTTTATACCGCATTTGATCAGTCGTGGGAGCAGTTGATCAATACAGGTATAATCGACACGAATGTCTTGTTACAAGTAAGTGCATTAAGCAGAAAACTCGCCCATGCCTGCCGAAGATCAGCAGATTTGCTTTTTCCTTACTGCGGCCTTGAAGCAGCGAAAAAAGATAGTGAAATTAATCGCGTTTGGCGAGATATGCATACTGCAAGTCAACATGCTTTACTCACCTTCGAAAACTAATTATTCCAGAAGTTCAGGTTTAATCTTTTCTTTAAAGTCGTTGGCAAATTTATTTAGTTTCGGCTGAATCACAAACGTACAATAAGGCTTGCTTTGGTTTTGATTAAAATAATCCTGATGATAATCTTCAGCTTCATAAAAATCGGTAGCGGGAAGAATCTCAGTTACAATTGGGTTTTCAAAAACATTTTCTTGCTCCAGGTGAGCAATAAGCTGTTCAACTTCCTGTTTTTGAATGTTATGATGATAGAAAACTACTGAACGGTATTGACTGCCGATATCATTCCCTTGTTTGTTAAGTGTTGTGGGATTATGTGTCTTGAAAAAGATGAGTACCAGATCACGAAAAGATATTACTTCTTCATCAAATTCAATTTCAATAACCTCTGCATGGCCGGTATCCCCATGAGAAATTTCCATATAGGTTGGGTGTTTTAACTCACCGCCCATATAACCTGAAGTCACCTTTTTCACACCATTAATAGTTTGAAATATTGCCTCAGTGCACCAAAAACAGCCGCCGCCAAATGTTGCTTTTTGCATAAGCATAATCTAACGAAAACTATGCCAGTATAGATTTTTGAAACGTAAAGATATTGTGCATTGAATTGACTTTCAGTGCATTAAATTTCAACGCATCGAAGACTTCTGCTAGCCAGTAAGTGCTATGATGGCTTATTCTAAATAAAAAAATCCTCATTCAAATGAATGAATGAGGATCTAGTATTTTACGAAAGTATATTATTGGTATTGAACGTAAATTGGTTTTGGAGTTAGTTTCAATAACTCTTCCGGAGTCATTAATCTATTTGGAGCTTTTTTCAGATCGTTTTTATAAAACAACTTGAAACCAGTAAACTGAACAGGCTCACTTTGGATAAAATGTCTGTAAGTTCCTTTTTTCAATTCCGGCTCACCCCATCCATCCATATGCATTACTACCTGTACTTCTGGGCGTAATTTGATGTTTTGTGAATTGGTTACCATCTTCTTGGTAAAACGGTGTAACACAAAAACTTTTGGAGGCAAATTGTATTTTTTTACCATATCAGCCAAGTATCCGGTAACGTAATTAATATCAGCCGCATCATAAGTTCCAATTTTTTTGCCAGGTAGAGAACCATCTTTCATCGAAAACTCCGGATCGATACCTAAATGAACATATGGTAACTGTAAATATTTTTCAATATGCGGTAATTCTGCCTTAATGGTACTTAGTGCAACCTGAAGATCTAAAAATACGATTGTATTGGGTTGCATCTTCGAGATCTTCAAAACTGAATCGATCTGCTTGTTGCCCATACGGTTAATATATTTTCCATCTTTACCTGCAGTTCCACTTGCAACGGCTGCAATGTAGTGCAAGCCTGGCTGAACCGGAGTAGTAGGATCTGCTTTTTCCCATTTCTTTACTTCTGTATTTAAGCGTTGCCACATTTCCTTTGGTGCATATTCGCCCAAAGCACCCATTTTTTTCGAATGAAGATTACCATAATAAACTACAATACGTTTAAATGGTAAAATGGCACCAGCCAATGGTGTAGGTTGATTTTTTACCGGCCATCTGCCTGTAGTATCTCCGTTAGCAAGTTTTTTATCTAGTGAATCATACAGTTTTCTGTCAACGGGTTTCATAATGTTGACAGTAGAATCTGTTTTCTTTTTGGATGTGTCAGCGCTTGCGCCACTTCCGCTCTTACCATCTGCGTTGCAGTTGGCAAATAAGCTGATTGCAGCAAACCCAAGGATTAGAGTACCCGCTAATTGAGGAAATTTCATAGATATTATAAAGTATTAAAGTTTAGACAGTTTTTCCGAATCTGTTGTGCATGAAAGTAGGATGGAAATCTGGAAGTTTAAAATAAAGTAATCAACATTTACACATTGCAGAATTTGCCAAAAACACCTAAAGGTAATTTAACGCCTGCAGTGGCTTGTAAATATAATTCACCTGTTTCTAAATTTTTAACGCTAGGGAATGATGTGCGGATTAGATTTTCTACAATAACTGAAGAAAATCCTAAAGAATAGGTATTCAGGATTAAGAAGTGCTCTTTTTCATCCAGAAGCTGAACAACATCTTGCATCATTTCCTGAATGTGATCTTCCAGTTTCCATTTTTCGCCATTTGGGCCGTGGCCATAGGCTGGAGGATCCAAAATGATGCCATTGTATTTTTTGCCTCGTTTTAGTTCTTTTTTAACGAACTTTAAGGCATCTTCTACCATCCAGCGGGTATCTTTCAAGCCCGAAAGTTCCTGGTTTTCGTTTGCCCAAGTTACCACCTGTTTAATTGAATCAACATGTGTTGTGTCTGCACCAGCGGCATTTGCAATTAGAGATGCCGCCCCGGTATAAGCAAAAAGGTTTAGCACTTTTGGCTGTGGGGTTTTAAATTTCTTGATAGAAGAAGAGATAAAATCCCAGTTAACGGCCTGTTCCGGGAATACGCCAACATGTTTGAAAGAGGTTAGCCCTAACCTAAGCTTGATGGCAACTTCGTTGTTTTTGTATTCTACATGCCAGCGGTCTGGTATGGATTGATTTTTTTTAACCCATTCTCCAGAAGTTGCAGAGCGGCCTCTGAAAGTAATATTAGCTGTTTTTTTCCACTCTTGTTCTGATAACGTTTTCTTCCAAACGGCCTGAGGTTCAGGTCTGATCAGAATAGCATTACCAAAACGTTCTAATTTTTCAAAATCCCCGCAATCAATCAGTTCATAATCTTTCCAATGAGTAGGGGCAAGTAATTGTATCATGTATTATTTTATGTGGTCCGTCACGGCGAAATATAAAGCAATCTAACTATCTAATAAAATTGCTTCGTGCCTCGCAATGACGATTAAAGTTAAAACTTATCTTTAGCGGCTTTCATAAAACGGCTCGCAAATACGAAGTCATTAAGCTCCTGAATATCCGTGTGCGCAATTTCTTTGTTGCTGCCCTCCCAGAATTTTTTCCCCTCGTGTAAAAATAAAATGTAATCGCCAATACCCATTACGGAGTTCATATCGTGGGTTACTACAATGGTTGTCGTTTTAAACTCTTCGGTAATTTCCTGAATCAATTCATCAATTACAATGGAAGTTTTTGGATCTAAACCTGAGTTAGGCTCATCACAAAATAAGTATTTGGGATTCATAGAAATGGCCCGGGCAATACCCACACGCTTTTTCATCCCCCCTGAAAGTTCTGCAGGGAACAGTTTATTTTTTCCGGCCAGATTAACCCTTTCCAGACAAAAATTTACACGCTCAATTTTTTCTGCCCTGGTTTGATCGGTAAACATGTTTAATGGAAACATAATATTATCCTCCACCGTCATACTATCAAACAACGCTGATCCTTGAAAAAGCATCCCGATTTCTTTACGAACTTCAATGCGTTGCTCGTAGGTCATTGGGGTAAAATCGCGACCGTCGTAAAGTACTGATCCTGAATCAGGCTGGTGTAAACCGACCATACATTTGAGCAAAGTCGTTTTTCCTGAGCCAGATCCACCAATAATTAAATTGGTAACACCTTCTTCAAATTTTCCAGAAATGCCTTTTAAAACTTCGTTTCCGGAGAATGATTTGTATATATCTTTAACTTCGATCATTATAATAACAATTGAGTAACCAGGTAATCGCAAACAAGAATAGAGATACAGCTAATTACCACTGCTCTGGTACTTGCCTGTGAAACTTCTAAAGCCCCGCCACGAACGTAAAAACCCTCGTATGCTGGCACGGAAGTAATAATAAAGCCGAAAACAAAAGCCTTAACCAGCGCTACAGTAATGGTATAAGGATTAAAATCTGTTGTAATACCCTGAATATATTCTGCAGGAGTAACAGCACCTGAGATTGAACCACCAATATAACCACCAGAAATACTTAAGAACATTGAAATGATAACCAGCATCGGCACCATTGTAATTCCCGAAATAATTTTTGGAAGAATCAGATAACCCGGGGCGTTAATTCCCATAATCTCTAAAGCGTCAATTTGCTCGGTAACACGCATCGAACCAATTTCTGATGAAATTGCTGAACCTATTTTTCCGGCTAAAACTATTGCGCTAATGGTAGGGCTTAATTCTAAAATACTAGAGTCACGGTTAACAGAACCGATAATTGTTTTTGGGATAAAATCACTAACCAGCTGGAAAGCAATTTGTAAAGTCATTACGGCACCAATAAAAGTAGAGATGATGGCAATAAGTCCTAAAGAGCCCACACCAACATAATCCATTTGTTTGGCGATCTCTTTAAGGTATATTTTCAGTTTTTCCGGCTTTCTGAATACAGACTTAAGTAGCAGGATGTATCTGCCGAAATTGGTAAAATTCATTCCGTATGTATTGCTTAATTTAAATGATCATTTATAGTACTACAAAGAAACGATAAAAAAGTTGACCCTCTTTGATAATTACAAAAATATTCGTGGTTTTCAATATAAATATGGTTTTTTGTTAACAAAAACTAATCCGTACACGATGAAAGCTGTAATCACAGGAGCAACAAAAGGAATTGGAAGGGCTATTGCAATTAAACTTTGGCAACAAGGCTACCAACTGGCATTAGTAGCCAGAGGTTTAAAAGAACTTGAACAATTACGGGATGAATTATTTGATGCGGATCAAAAAATTTTGATTTATTCAGTGGATTGCTCAATAAAGGAAGAGGTACTAAAATTTTTAGATCAAATAGATTCAGCATTTGGTTTTGCCGATGTTTTGGTAAATAATGTGGGCACCTATATTCCTGGTAGTTTGCTTGATGAGGATGATGAAACTTTTGAAATGCAACAATCATTAAACGTTAATGCAAGCTATTACATAAGCAAATTCTTTGGAAAAAAAATGCGTTCAGAGCATCGTGGGCACATCTTTAATATCTGTTCAGTAGCCAGTAAAGCACCCGTTGAAAATGGTGGTAGTTATAGTGTAACAAAAGCAGCGATGTTAAGTCTTAACAATGTATTGCGGCAAGAGTTAGCGCCATACAACGTTAAAGTAACTGCTTTTTTGCCGGGTTCAACCAAAACATCATCATGGGAAGGAACAACCATACCAGATGAAAAATTTGTTCAGCCCGAAGATATAGCAGAAACTTTGTACACCATTTTAAACTTAAGTAAAGGGGTTAACGTTGATGAGGTTTTAATTACGCCGCTGAATTTTTAAACACAAAATGAACAGCGTTATGGAAAAGAAGCTTTTTAGAAATGAACACGATAAGATGATTGCCGGTGTAGCTTCAGGACTTGCAGATTACATGCAGGTTGAGGTTACCATCGTTAGGCTATTATTTGTACTATCAACCATATTTATGGCAGGCGGCGGTTTAATCGCCTATATCATCATGTGGATAATTGTTCCGGTGAACAACGATCCGGCAGCAAGATTCTCAAAATTTAATGATTATTTTAACAAAAACAACCCCAATACACCGCCCTTTGGTAATCCAGATCCTTTTTCAGGTTCAGCCACAGGCAATACCAACTGGTCGCAGCCGGTAAATGATTTTGAGAAAAAACCTTTTGAAACACAGCCAGATTTTAACAGGGTAAATAAATCTAATGATGCAGGCAGAACAATAGCTGGTTTACTTTTATTGGTAATAGGATGTTTCTTTTTAATGCATGAACTCGATTTTATTCCCCAATGGTTCACCATTAGAAATCTTTTCAAATTCATGTGGCCATTGATTTTTATTGCTTTAGGGATTAGCATTATCGCAAAATCTAAAAGAAAAAACGAATGGGCAGCTTTTCAAAACCAACAAAATCAGGAAGAACAGAAAAAAGCCGCTGATTTTTCGGAGACAGTAGTATCCGGGGAAGAAACAAAAAACGACAATAATTCAACATCAACTAACCCTCAAGCATAAACATTATGAAATTAGATAGATTAATATGGGGTATTTTACTGCTTTTTATTGGTGGTGTACTTCTACTCGAAAACTTTGGTATCATTGATTTTTACTGGCGCAACGTATGGAGTTTTTGGCCAATATTTTTAATAATTGCCGGTGTTAACATTTTATTCAATAGAAATAATTCACAAGCCGGAAGCATGGTATCCCTTGCGGTTTTGGTTGTTGCTTTAGGATTTTTGTTTTTTAAAGGTCAGCAGGAACCCGATCGAAGTGGCTGGTGGGGCAATAAATTTAAAAAGGATGTTGATATTAGTATTGATGATAATGACAGTGATGATGACAACGATGAGGATAGCAATGATACGGCGTTTAATAGTTTGAAATTAGCTGAGCCATTTGTAGCGACTGAAAATGCTAAAAAAACAGTTTTAAATATTTCAGGTGGAGGTATTTCATTCAATTTAGATGGAGAAACTGCTGAATTGATCAATGCTGATGTGAAGAAAAGACATGGAAATTTCTCATTGAAAAAACTCATTACCGATTCGGCAACCGTGTTAACGTTTAGCATGGACGATAGAAAAAGCAAATGGAAGTTTGGTGATAGCGGAAATGATGTAAATTTTAAGCTAAACAAAGCTGCAAACTGGGATATTTTAATGAAACTTGGTGCAGGCGAGGCAAATTTCGATTTTGCTGATTACAAAGTTCGTACATTTCGTTTTGATGGTGGCGCAGCTGCTTTAGACATTAAGTTTGGTGATTTACTGCCGATAACCGATGTGGTGGTCAAATCCGGCGTAGCCGATGTGAAAATAAAAGTTCCGACAAATTCTGGTTGTCGCATCAAAACTAAAACCGGCTTATCAGCCAAAGATTTTGATGGTTTTGAAAAATTAAGTGATGGTGTTTATGAAACATCAAACTACAAAACATCAACCAAAAAAATCTTTATTAATTTAGATGGAGGATTGAGTAACTTTGAGGTTAGTAGATATTAAGAAGCTCAAAGGTGAAAGCTTAAAGACTAAAGCATCAGCCGAAATCTTTAAATTTTAATCTAATGAACGATCAATACACCGTAGTTATAAACGGAAAGCCACAAGGGCCATATCATTTATCACAGCTTAGTGATTTAAACATCACACCAAATACATTCATCCGAAAACCTGGTATGGATGATTATAAAGAGGCTCACGCAATACCTGAATTGCGTGAGCTTTTGGGTTTCATATATCAGAAAACAGCCCCTCAGTACTTTGCCGCATTCGATCAGCGATTGCTTGCAACCGTGATCGATCACTTTATCATTTTCGGAATTTATAGCATCGTTATTCTGCTTAGTTTCATTTTTATAGAAGGTAAAGATCAACGGATCATGGCTTATTTAGTTCCGTTTCCATCCATTTTTGTCATTAAACTTATCTATGGAAGCATTGCCGAAGCATCAAAAACCCAAGCTACCATCGGTAAAAAGATACTTAACATCAAGGTGACTGACCTTGAGGGTTCGCAAATTTCATTTGGTCGATCATTGGCCAGAAATTTTTCTAAAGTTTTATCGGTTATTCCAGTGTTCTTCGGATACTTATATAGTTTCTTAAACCGTAAAAATCAATGCTGGCATGATATAGCGGCTGATTGCCTGGTGATAAAAGACAGGCTGATATAATTAATTATTGAGTTTTTAATAATTTAGTTTTGAATTCTGAAGTTGCAGTTATCATTCACTCATTCAAAATTCGCTAATTCTATAATTAGATATTACAACATTCCAACATCAAAACATTCCAACAATCCTTATCTTTGCAGTCGCATGGAAAATATATCGGTAAAACCTGAATTAGCAGGTGGATATTGCAATAGTTTAACGCAATATTCGAGGTTTCTAACTCGTGAAGTAAAGATTGGTGACATCGCATTGGGTGGCCATAATCCTATTCGCATTCAATCGATGACGACTACCGATACCATGGATACTATTGGAACCGTTGAACAAACCATCCGAATGGTAGAATCAGGTTGTGAATATGTTCGGATTACTGCTCCGAGTATAAAAGAAGCTGAAAATTTAGCCAACATCAAAAAAGAATTACGGTTTCGCGGATACGATGTTCCCTTAATTGCCGATATACATTTTACACCAAATGCTGCGGAAATGGCGGCAAGGATTGTGGAAAAAGTTCGTGTGAATCCGGGAAACTATGCAGATAAAAAGAAATTTGAGAACCTGGAATATACGCAGGATGCCTACACTGCGGAGTTAGAGCGGATCAATAAAAAGTTTGTTCCCTTAATTAAAATTTGCAAAGAATATGGTACTGCTATGCGAATCGGTACCAATCATGGTTCGCTTTCTGATCGAATTATGAGCCATTATGGCGATACACCACGGGGTATGGTTGAATCTGCGATGGAATTTATCCGCATGTGCGAAGCCGAAAATTACTATAACCTGGTGATTTCGATGAAAGCCAGCAACACGCAAGTAATGGTTCAAGCATATCGTTTGTTGGTTGAAACCATGGTGAAAGAAGGTATGAATTATCCTTTGCACTTAGGCGTAACTGAAGCTGGCGACGGGGAAGATGGGCGTATAAAATCAGCCGTTGGAATTGGTACTTTGTTAGAAGATGGTTTGGGTGATACCATTCGTGTTTCCTTAACCGAAGATCCGGAATTTGAAGCGCCTGTTGCAAAAGCATTGGCAGATAGATATGTAAATAGAGCTGAAAGTCTAAAGTTGAAAGTCGAAAGCAATACTGTCGTATGTCATCCTGAGCCTGTCGAAAGACAATCACCAACTTACAATCCATACCAATATTCGCGAAGAATTACAGAAAGTGTTCAGCACATCGGAGGTCACCATCATCCGGTTGTGATGATTGATGTTTCTAAAGAAAACCTGAAAGATCCTTATTTTTTAAATGCTATTGGTTACAATTATAGTGCTGGTTTAGATAAATATAACCTTGCCGATCAGGCCTGCGATTTGGCTTTTTTGGGTGATCATCTACCGTCATTTTCTTTTCCAGGGAATTTAAAACAGGTTTACAACTATCAAACCTGGTTGAAACTTCAAGATAAAAATAACTGCCATCCATTATTTTCTTTGGATGAGTTCAACGAAGCTGCGGTTAAAGATGAGCATTTAAATTTCGTAGAGGTTGATATTGAGCATTTTAATCATTTGTCGCTTCATCAACTAACCAATGTTGTTCTGATATTGAAAACATCAGCAGCGCATGGAATGGCAGAGCAAAGGTCATTTTTTATCGCCTTGCAAGAAAAAAACATTCAAGTTCCGGTAATTATTAAAAGAACTTATGAGGATTTGAATGCAGATAGTCTACAGCTTTATGCATCGACTGATTTTGGAGCATTATTTACTGATGGTTTTGGCGATGGAATCTGGATCGACGCTTCAGGTCAGAATCTAGCATTAATTAACTCGACCAGCTTTGGAATTTTGCAGGCTACCAGAACCAGAATCAGTAAAACTGAATATATCTCCTGCCCAAGTTGCGGCAGAACGCTTTTTGATTTACAGGAAACTACTCAATTGATTCGTTCGAGAACCGACCATTTGAAGGGCCTTAAAATTGGAATCATGGGTTGCATTGTTAATGGACCGGGCGAAATGGCTGATGCTGATTATGGTTATGTAGGTACAGGACCTGATAAAATTACTTTGTACCGTGGTCAGGAAGTGGTTAAGAAAAATGTAAATACAGCTTTTGCCTTGGATGAATTAATTGATATTATAAAAGGTGATGGCAATTGGATAGAGAAAGAATAGCCTGTTATTTTTTAAGAAATCAATTCAAGTGAAAATCAGGACGGCCGTCATTGCGTGGCACCAAGCAATCTCTTCTAATTCGATATCAAAATGAAATTGCTTCAATCGATGAAGTACTTATTCTCAACGGTGGCCTTATAAGACAGAGCAGCTAGTCTATTGAAGAGCTATGTAAATAGGTTTTAAAAAGCTCAATATGGCGTAAGTCAATATACAATTCACTTTTCTAGCCAATAAATACTAAATTAACTCAATGAATATTCCAACCTTTCAAACCATATTTAGCGAATTCAGAAACTGGCTGGTAGAAAAAGACCTTTCTGGCGCCGAACTGGTTTATTCATATTTTTTTATTGGTTTAATTGGCGTAACGCTATTCCTTTTTATTACCATATTCTTAACCAGGCAGGTATTTATTTTTGCAGTAAGAAGTGCTAAAACCAAAACCGATTGGCAAAAAGCACTTTTCGAATTCAGGGTTTTTAGAGCTTTTGCTTTAATATTTGGTGCATATATCATTTACAACGCCGTTCCTTTCGTATTTATTGATTTCAAACACTGGCTTTTTTATGCATTGATATTTTCCAGAATTTACGTGGTGCTGGCCACAATGTTTGCCATCAATGCATTTTTAAACGCCATGGTTTCCATCATGGAGGCCTCCAGGAAATATGCCGATAAACCCATCAGAAGTTACAAGCAGGTTGCAAAAATCATCATTTATATTTTAGGATTTGTCCTGATTCTCTCTATCATATTAAACCAATCTCCTTTGTATATTTTTGGTGGTTTTGGAGCAGTAACGGCAGTTTTTATCTTGGTTTTTCGCGACCCGATTTTAGGTTTTGTAGCCTCTGTACAAATGAGTGCCATTGATTTGGTTCGCGTTGGCGATTGGATTACAGTGGAAAAATATGGTGCTGATGGCGAGGTTACAGAAATTAACTTGACTACGATTAAAGTACGTAATTGGGATAAAACCGTAACCATTGTGCCAAGTTATGCCATCGTTAGTGAATCTTTTAAAAACTGGCGGGCAATGGAAGAAAGTGAGGGGAGAAGAATTAAACGCCACATCAATATTAAAATCTCGAGCATTAAATTTTGCGATGATGAACTCATTTCCCGTTTGCAAAACATCGATTTTCTGAAAGATTATTTAACGGAAACCCAGTTGCAAATTGCCAAGTTCAACGCTGAAAATGCAGTAAATCCAAATAATTTGGTTAATGGAAAGCACATGACTAATATTGGTACATTTAGAGTTTATGCAGAAAAATATTTAGAAAGCAATCCTTTCATCAATACCGATTTAACGTTTATGGTGCGCCAGTTACAAGCCACAGAAAATGGTTTGCCTATCGAAATTTACGTGTTTTCGAAAGAGAAGGGCTTAAGGAAGTTCGAGGAGGTGGCAGCCGATATTTTTGACCATTTACTTGCTGCGGTTCCTTATTTTGATTTAGAAATTTTCCAAAGTCCGAGTGGAAGCGATATGCGTGGTTTTGTAAGCAGAGGCAATGATTAGATTGTCGCTATCATTCTGAACGTACCGATTAATCTCTAACCTATTGACTCTGCATCAGCATACAGAAGTACATTTTCTGGCTGTGCCTTAATTAAAAATTTCGTCTCATCATCTAGAGATTTACTCCCCTAAAAATGTCAAAACCTTTTCGCAAACCTTAAATAAAAGTGGAGGCAAGGTTTCGTTTTCATAAGGATGCGAAGCGCCGTAAACATGATTTGCGCCCTCGATTTTTATTAATCTACTACCAGGATTTGCATCGGCTAATTTTTGTGCATTTTCGAAAGGAACATTTACATCGTCATCCCCCTGAATAATTAACCATGGAATATTGATTCGTTTGGCGGCTTCGATAATATTTAATGTTTCCCCGTTTTCTTCAAAATCTTTCAATAGCTCAACATTTAAAGGCATTTGCTCTTTTGTTCTGGCATTGGTTACATAGATTTTGCCTGTACTTTTCCATTCCGCTTCCTGCTCTTTTTTCCAAAGGCTATCAAAATTTGAAATGGCACTCCACGTAATCAATTTATCAATTCGCAAATCTTGAGCGGCTTCAATTATCGCTAAACCACCGCCGCGACTATGGCCAATTAAATTCACTTTAGTATTGTTACCGTAAACCTTTTCAATATAATCAAGTACGGCATTCACATCAAAGAGTTCTTTCGAAAAGGTATTATTCGCAAAGGCATTTAAATCGCTCACATCTTTTGGATTATCTGCCGGTACGCCGCTGTGCGATAAGTTGAATTTTATATACCGATAACCATTGGCTGCGAAATATCGGGCAACTAAATTGTGTGCGCCCCAATCTTTAAAGCCTTTGAAACCATGAACAAAAAGTACTATTGGCGTATTTGGATTTTTATCATCAAAAGTAATATCTCCGAAAATTAACTTTCCGTCTGCACCGCTTAGGCTGAAATCATTTTGTACAATCATAATATTTTAACAGCTGTTGTGGAATAGTGTTTGTTTTACGCTATAAAATTTTTAATTATGGCAACAGAAAACCAAACACCAAACCCTGAATCAGAAAACGGATTTTTTGATAGTTTGAAGGATAAATTTAACGAATTTAAAGACAAGGCAGAAGATACTTTTGATGATATAAAAGAAAAAGCAGAAGATATCTGGGAAGAAACTAAAGAAAAGGCTGAAGATTTGAAAGAACAAGCTGAGGAAAAATGGGAAGATTTAACCTCAAAAGAAGAAGAAAAAAAATAATCTAATACCCAAGTTGCAAAAGGTAAAACTTAAGTTTTACCTTTTTTTGTTTGCAGAGGAGTCGGCAATTTGCAATTCCGTTTCATTGAAGAGGCGCCCATGGAGCTTGCTGATTTTCTTTTTAGGTTTCTTATGCAAGCCAGTTTTTCTAAACCCGATTGTAGCGGAAATACTTTTTGTTGGTTTTAAGAGAAAGATTTCTGCGTCGTTCCTCCTTGCAATGGCGGAAGTGGAGCAGAATGACAGAGGTTAACAAAAAGATTGTAGCGAAAAGCGGGACTAACATTAAATAACGCCACTGAAGTTGCTTTCCAAATAATCCTATTTTTTCGTATAAATCCATGCCCACCAGATAAACATTACCTGAAAAGGAATCCGCATCCATGCTATGAAGGGTGTAATTTCAATTGACTTCAACATGAATGGCGCTTTCTGAATCATGTAAATATGTGCGGGCATAAAGGCTACAAGCATCAGCATAATTAACCATGCGCCCAACTTTCTTGTGCTAGAAAAAAGCAGCATTATTCCAAAGGATATTTCTAAAATGCCCGATAGGTAAATTAAAAATTTGTGAGCCGGCAACCATTCTGGCATTATTGCATAATATCCGGTAGTAGAAATAAAATGATTAAAGCCTGCCAGCATATAGAACAGGGCGTAAATCCATAATAGAATTTTGAAAGTAACATTGGGTTTGTCAGGGTTATGCATCTATTTAAAACCGTTCTAAATTAATGTAAATTACAGATTAATGACGTTGACATGCACCAACCGTGTTACTTTTGTATCCCGATAATAGTTAACAACGGAAGCACTTGGAATATTTAAAAGTAATAGCTTTTACGCATCACCACATCGACCTGAAATCTTTAGGGAAATTAGTTATTTGTGACGAGAGTCTAGATAACAGGTTGAAGAATCTTCAGGCAGAGCTTCCCGTTAGCGAAATTTTTTACATCGGTACTTGTAACCGTGTTGAGTTCGTTTTCCTTACCAAAGAAAAAACCGATAAAGAATTCGTAACCAAATTTCTTACTGTTTTGGATATGGGTTTACCTCCAGAATTCATGGAGCGTTTTCTCGATAATGTTACGGTTTATGAAAACGAAGAAGCCTTTAATCACTTATTAAGAACGTCTTGTTCTTTAGAAAGTTTGGTTGTTGGCGAAAAGGAAATCCTGGCGCAAATTCGGAAAGCTTATGAAAACTGCCGAGATGCAGGTTTTACGGGCGATTACATGCGGATGATTATGGATAGGGTAGTGAAAACGGCGAAAGAAGTTTACACGCACACTAATATTTCCAAAAATCCGGTTTCAGTGGTCTCTCTGGCTTATCGTAAGCTTAAAGAATTAAACATGTGCGGCAATTCACGCGTGTTAATTATTGGTGCTGGCGAAACCAACCAAAATATTGCGAAATATCTTAACAAGCATAAGTATTCAAACTTCTCCATTTTTAACCGTACGCTTTCCAAAGCCGAAACTTTGGCTGAAGAATTAAATGGTAAGGCTTATTCACTAGCCGAGTTAGAAAACTTTACGGAAGGTTTCGATGTGATTATTACTTGCACAGGTGCTACAGAAGCTATTATTGATGAGGCACTTTACGCAAAATTGCTTAATGGCGATACCGGCAAGAAGGTAATTGTTGATTTGGCTATTCCTAATGACGTTGCCCCGGCTGTCATTCACAACAATCCAATTCATTACATAGAGGTAGAATCTTTAAAAGAAGTTGCCCGTAAAAATATTCAGGAGCGTTACAACGAACTGGTTCACGCAGAAGATATCATCAACACAAATATTGCAGAGTTTTTTACGGTTTTAAAACAACGCCGCATCGAATTGGCCATGCAGGAAGTTCCCCGGAAGATTAAAGAAATCAAAAATACCGCATTAAATGGTGTTTTTGCCGATGAAATCAGCCAAATGGATGAAGCTTCCCGTGAGGTTCTGGAACGTGTAATGAACTACATGGAGAAAAAATGTATCAGCGTTCCGATGATTATGGCCAAAGAAATTTTGGTTAAAGAATCTTAATTTAACCGCAAAGTTCCCAAAGTTTAGGTGCAAAGAACGCCAAGTTAATTTTCTATTTTTTTGGAAAAGCAATTTTCTGTGCTTTTCGGTTGGTTCAGTCCTGCTTTCCGTTTCAATCTTTTTGTCATTGTCAGTCTGAGCCTGTCGAAGACCTGCGACAAAAAGTATTTTCGCTACAATCAGGTTTAGAATAATCTGTTTGTATAAGTTAAAAACTCCCATAAGGCATTGTTTAGAGCACTCGTCATTGCGAGGTACAGCCTGCCCCGACATTTCGGGGAAGCAATCTCTTTTAATAGATAATATAATAAATGAGATTGCTTCAATCGATGAAAAATCGATTTCACAATGATAGAAACAGTAGTAACATCTATATTATTGGATACATGAAAATCACCCCGCTCTGCGGGCACCCCTCTAAGACTGGGAAATTGCAAATCGCATAAAAATTCTCTTAATGTTATATAAACCATCTAGCTTTTAACTTTCAACTTTCAACTTTTTACTTTCAGCTTTTCACTCCGAACTGTAACCTCACTGTCTCATTTTTAAACAATTTACTAGATAAGGCCGTATTTAGTTAGATTTGCAAATCATTTAACAACACAGTGAAGAAATTAACCATCGGAACACGCGGTAGCGAACTTGCATTATGGCAGGCTAATCACATTCAAAGTGAATTGGCGGCAATTGGAATTGAAGCGGAAATTAAAATTATTAAAACGCAGGGTGATAAAATCCTGAATTTGCGTTTAGATAAATTGGAAGGAAAAGGCTTTTTTACCAAAGAACTGGAAGAAGAACTTTTGGCCGGTACAATCGATTTAGCGGTTCACTGCTTAAAAGACTTGCCTACTACGCATCCTGCCGGATTAACCATAGCTGCGATTCCACCACGCGAAGAGGCAACGGAATATCTGTTGATTTTAAAGGATTGTGTTGATGTTTCTCAAAAGCTTTCTTTGAAAAAAGGCGCAATGGTAGGTACATCATCAAACAGAAGAAAAGCCCAGCTATTAGGCTTACGTTCTGATTTGGAAATCGAAGATTTACGAGGAAACGTTCCCACCCGTATCCAAAAACTGCGTGATGAAGACTACGATGCGATTATGCTGGCAAAAGCTGGTATTAAACGTTTAGGATTAGATGTTAGTGAATTTCATGTTGAGGAATTAGAGCCAACTGAATTTGTTCCGGCCCCAGCTCAAGGTGCTTTGGCTATTCAAATCAGGGAAAATGATACCGAGCTTTTCGATGCGCTGCAAAAACTTCACGACCCGGCTACAGCAGAAGAAGTTGGGGTAGAACGGAAAGTTTTGAATCTTTTTGAAGGTGGTTGTCACATGCCTTTAGGTTGTTATTGCAAAAAAGAAGATAATGAATTTGAAGTATGGACTTCAAAAGCTGAAACAGCTGATGATTTTCCTGAGCGCTTATTTTTACGTTCAGAAACTACTGCAGGTTTAGCTGAAAAAATCGTTGCTAAATTTGATAAAACACGCAAAAAGCCCGCAAAGGTTTTTATTTCCCGTGAAATTGGCGAGCACAGCTACTTCCGCAAAGCTTTAGAAAGTAATAACATAGAAATTGAAGGCAGGTCGTTAATTCGCACTTTTCCTATTGTTACCGTTTTAGACCAGTTCATTTTAAAAAATATTGATTGGATTTTCTTCAGTAGCAGAAACAGTGTAGAATATTTCTTCAATTTAAAGCCTCAGTTGCCAAAGAAAACACAATTTGGTGTAGTGGGTAGAGGTTCTGAAGATGCCTTACGTAAGTTCAATAATTTCGCCGATTTTGTTGGCGCAAGTGGCGATATTTCGGAAGTTGCTGAAGATTTCGCAAAGTTGGTTTCAGGGAAGAATGTACTGTTTCCTAGAGCACAGGATTCGCTGCAATCGATACAAAAATCATTACCTGCTGACGCAAAGGTTATCGATTTGCCAATTTACGAAACGGTAATTGAAGAAAATATCGACCAGAGTTATGCTGATGTTTTAATCTTTACCAGTCCATCAAACGTGGATGCTTATTTTGCTGATAATTTATTAGAACCCGGTCAGCAGGTGATTGCCATCGGTAATTCTACAGGGAAGAAGTTCGATGAAATGGGCGTGAAGTATACTTTGCCTTATTCACCTGATGAAATCGGATTAGCTGAGGCAGTTTTTGGAATAGAAATTAAATAGAGGTTGAGGGTTTAAAGGTTTAAGGTTAATTGGGAGCAGAAGGATAAAGCTGAAAGACCAAAGACTAAAGCGAAAATAAAGACTACATCGTCATTGCGAGGTACGAAGGAATCTTAAAGCGTTGCGTTTATAATTGCGAAAGTAGCAGGACTGCATAGCAATGACCTAACAGAGCTAAACCCGATTGAAGTGGAAATACTTTTTGTCGCAGGTCTTCGACGGGCTTAGACTGACAACCGCAAAAAGATTGAAACGAAAAGCGGGGCTGAGATAACCTAAGAATTACTGGAATTGCGTTTCAAAATAAAATATTAAATAATGTTTCGTGAAGAAACGAATCATGGCGCTCATAAAAATAATACTCAAGTCTTGATACTTGATACTATATACTTGATACTAAAAAAATGTTACATCGTCCGAGAAGATTGAGGAAAAACCCGTTGGTTAGAGAGATGGTAGCCGAAACCCGACTATCGAAAGATATGTTTGTGTACCCTTATTTTGTGGTGCCAGGAACGAATGTTACGCATGCAATTGATGCCATGCCGGGTGTTAACCACTATTCGGTTGATACTTTGGTTAGAGATGTAGAAGCGGGAATGAAAAAAGGCCTGAATAAAATCATGCTTTTTGGGGTGGGCGATGAAAAATCACCGGATGCAAAATCTGCTTATCACGACCATTCGTTGGTACCCACTGCTGTTCGTGAATTGAAAAAACAATTCGGGGAGGATTTATATGTAGTTACCGATGTTTGTGTTTGTTCATATACGAATCACGGTCATTGCGGAATCATGGAGAACGATTACGTTCAGAATGATAAAACCGTTGATGTAATCGCAAAAATGGCTTTAACACATGCACAGGCCGGGGCAGACATGTTCGCACCATCAGACATGATGGATGGCAGGATTGAAGCGATGCGTAATCTATTGGATGAAAATGGTTTCGTAAACGCGGCCATTATGAGTCACGCCACCAAGTTTGCATCAGCTTATTACGGTCCGTTTAGAGAGGCTGCTGATTGTGCACCAAGCAAAGGTGACAGAAAAGCCTACCAGATGGATTTCAGAAATCCGCTGGAAGCTTTACGTGAAGCACAATTGGATGAACAGGAAGGCGCAGATGTATTAATGGTAAAACCAGGTTTGGCTTACCTGGATATCATTCAGCGTTTAAAGCAAGACACGAATTTACCCATTGCGGTTTACAATGTTTCGGGTGAATATTCGATGGTTAAGGCAGCAGCAGAACGCGGCTGGATTGATGAACAAAAGGTAGTGATGGAAACGATGCATGCCTTTGCCAGAGCAGGAGCAAGCATAATTACTACTTACCACATTAAAGATATTTTAAATAACGATTGGATGTAATTTGAGCTGGAAGCTTAAAGCAAAAAGACCAAAGCCACGTTATAACGCTTTACTTTTCGCTTTAAGCATTAGTCTTTCAGCTTTAAGCTTAATAAAAATGTTAGATTCATTAAAGAAAATGTTTTCAGGCAATGAGGCCGATGTTCCGGTAAATACTGGAAGTAAACCTGATATTTCGAGGGTTAAATCTGCGGAGTTGTATGAGAAATCAAAAACGTACTTCCCCGGAGGCGTAAACTCACCTGTTAGGGCTTTCAAATCTGTTTATGGTACACCACTTTTTATTGAAAAAGGTGATGGGTGCTATATCTGGGATGCTGATGGAAACCAGTTTATCGATTTCTGTGGAAGCTGGGGCCCATTGATTTTAGGTCATAACAACCCTAAAATTCGGGAGAAAGTTACTGAGGTTATGCAGAACGGAATGAGCTTTGGTGCACCTACAGCCTTAGAGAATGAACTGGCAGAATTGATTATTAAAAACAATCGTTTCGTAGAAAAAATTCGTTTTACCAGTTCTGGTACTGAAGCGGTAATGTCGGCAATTCGTTTGGCAAGAGGATTTACTGGCAGAGATAAAATATTAAAGTTCGAAGGTTGCTACCATGGTCACAGTGATTCGCTTTTAGTAAAAGCGGGTTCGGGTTTGGTTACATTTGGCGAAACTTCTTCTGCCGGTGTGCCAAAATCTTTTGCTGAGGAAACGATTGTGATTCCTCTAAATGATAAGACGGCTATTGAACAGGCATTCGCACAATTCAAAGACCAGATTGCTGCGGTAATTATCGAGGGTATTCCTGCTAATAATGGTCTCATTATGCAGGATGAAGAATACATTCATTTCTTGCGTAAAATCTGTACGGAAAATAATTCGCTTTTAATTTTTGATGAGGTAATTACTGGTTTTAGAGTTGGTTTTGAGGGCGCTGCTGCATATTACGGCATCACACCAGATATCGTAACCTATGGCAAAATAATTGGTGGCGGTTTGCCTGTCGGTATGTATGGTGCAAAAGCTGAAATCATGGCGCATATTTCACCTGATGGCGGCGTTTACCAGGCTGGTACATTATCCGGTAATCCTGTAGCGATGGCTGCGGGTATTGCAACATTGACAGAATTAAATAAATCTGGTTTTTATAAAGATTTAAATAACAAAACTCAGGATTTTGTGGCGAGTATTCAACGTTTTGCTACCGCAAGAAATTATAAATTTAAGGTGTTTACGGTTGGCTCAATTTTCTGGTTTGCATTTACAGATAAGGATAAAATTCAATCGGCAGATGATATTGATGCAAACAGCATGGAGAAATTCAAAGTGATGCACCGTGAATTGTTGAATAGAGGGATTTATTTGGGGCCGTCGGGATATGAGGTTGGTTTCGTATCTTCAGCACACACAAAAATAGAATTGGAAAAAGCGAAGCGAGCAATTTTTGAAGCGCTGGATTTGGTGTTTAAGAAGTAATTTAAACATATAAGACATACCTACCTGCAGTAGGCAGGTAAGAAATTATGAGCTCGCCAAGTCGTCATTGCGAGGAACGAAGCAATCTTAAAGTTTTGATTTTAAACAGCGATGGTTATAGGATTGCTTCCCCGAAATGTCGGGGCAGGCTGTGCCTCGCAATGATGGAAGCATGATGAAACTTTGAGGGGAACTTCGCTCAATTTATTGGTAGGCTGGGGTGGTTTTTTAATTTCTTTCAGAAGCCTAAGTTCCCTAAACCCGATTGAAGCGGAAATACTTTTTGATGTAGGTCTTCGACAAGCTCAGACTGACAATCGCAAAAAGATTGAAGCGAAAAGTGGGACTGAAATAACCAAAATGAACAGGAATTTGCTTTCCAAATAATATAATTTAGTAATAAGAAGTACTTTGTTATCCTTTTAAACACAAATGAAAAAATCCATTATCATATTTTACGCCTTATTGCTTTACGCTTTAATCCAGCTTATATCATGGGGGACTTTGGTGGTGCGTTTGCAGCCTAGCCGCATGACGATGATTATGGGAGAGGGCTCTGTGTTTTTATTCTTGCTTTGCATTGGTGGTTATTTTCTGCACCAATCGTTAAAACGGGAAGATAAATTAAGGGAGCAGCAACAGAATTTTTTAATGTCGATTACACATGAGTTGAAATCGCCATTGGCTGCGATAAAACTTTCCATCCAAACCATTGTTAAAAGAGATTTGGATAAGGCACGGCAGGTTTCGTTATTAAATAATTCTTTAAAAGATATTGAGCGTTTGGATGATTTGGTTGAAAATATGCTGCTAGCGACAAAAATTGAAAACCGTTCTTATACTTTTCCGAAAGAGGAATTTAATTTTTCGGAACTGGTTTATAAAATTACGGATCGGTTACAGGTTCATTCATGTGGAAATGAACAATTGATAAATGCTCAAATTCAGCCAAATTTGCAGATCATGGGTGACAAATTTGCCTTATCGTCAGTTGTGACGAATTTGATAGAAAATGCGGTAAAGTATTCCAGCCCTTGCGATGAGATTAATGTGCTTTTAGATAGGGTTGACGGACATATTCAGCTAAGTGTGATTGATAAAGGACCAGGTATTTCAGATGCCGAAAAAATGTTGATATTTGATAAGTTTTACCGCGTTGGTAATGAGAATGTCAGGAAAGCGAAAGGAACAGGTTTAGGCTTGTTTATTGTGAAAGAGGTTTTACAATACCATGATGCAGATATTACAGTAAAAGACAATTTGCCTCAAGGAAGTATTTTTGAAGTAACATTTAGTTAATCTCAATTATGTCACAAAAATTAAGAATTCTATTGGTTGAAGACGAGGACCACTTGTTAGATGCTATTAAATTAAACCTCGAACTTGAAGGTTATAAAGTTCACGCCGTTAAAGATGGCAAAACCGCTCTTAAAATATTTAAAGAGGAACGTTTCAATCTCATTGTTTTAGATGTGATGTTACCGGAAATGGATGGTTTCCAGGTTTGTGAAACGATTCGTTTAGAAAATGCAGAAGTTCCGATTATGTTTTTAACCGCTAAAAATACATCAGAAGATCGTGTATTAGGTTTGAAAAAAGGTGCTGATGATTATTTAGTTAAACCTTTCAATTTAGAAGAGCTTATTCTTCGCGTGGGTATTTTAGTTAAACGCAGTTTAAAATCTGATGATTTAAAAGAATTAAACTCTTACAAAATTGGTGATAAAACAATCTATTTTAACTCTTTTGAATTAAAACATGATGATGGGACGATTACACCTTTAACCAAGAAAGAAACGATGCTGTTAAAGCTTTTAATTGAGCGTAAAAATGATGCCGTTTCCCGTGAGCAGATTTTAGAAACGGTTTGGAATTATGATGTTTATCCATCAACCAGAACGATTGATAATTTCATCTTAACGTTCCGTAAATATTTCGAACCAGATCAGAAAAATCCAGTTTATTTCCATTCCATTCGTGGTGTAGGCTATAAATTTACAGATAGTCATTAATGTACAATAGTCTCGGCAGGTATGCATTGATGGCCGTTTTCCTACTGGCTGCACTGGTATGCGTGTTTTTCACCCAATATGAGTTGGCCGCTGTGGCCGGCTTTTTATTTGTCTTTGTTATTTGGAGTCATTTCAGGCACAGTTCTGTTTTAATGGCTTCTAAATATTTTAAGAATAATGAGTTTAGAAAAGCAAAGCTGATGCTGGCCGAAGTACCCAACCCTGAAAGATTATCGAAAAATCGTAGGGGGTATTACGAGTTTATGCAGGGAAATATAGCCTTGAAAGAGGAAGACTACGAAAAGGCTGAATATCATTTTCAGCTGGCCAGTCGTTTTCCTGTTGGAGGTAAAAATGAGAAGTCGTATGTACTCATTCACTTGGCCAATCTCGCTCTACGACGAAAAGATATAGAACGGGCAGAAGTGTATGTTGCAAAAGCTAAAGAACTTTCAGAATCTTCACGCTCTAAAGACATTATCACCAAAATAGAAAGAGAAATAGGCAAGTTATAATATTCGTATTGTCATTTTGAGAAACGAGGCACCGCTTTAGGAATAAAAAGGTACTTCGTTTTTTTTTTATTTATACCTTTGCGCAATTAAAATTTATCCATACGTCATCAGCATGACGAATAAAAGGGGTAGCAACAACAAATCATGAAGAATAATTTATTTTTAGACGCAGCATTTTCTAAACAAACAGAACGCCCACCCGTGTGGATGATGCGTCAGGCAGGTCGTTTTATGCCACAATATTGGGAGATTAAAAACAAGTACTCTTTTTTAGAAATGTGTAAAACTCCAGAAATTGCTGCAGATGTAACGATGCTTCCTGTTGATTTGTTGGGTATTGATGCAGCAATTTTATTCTGCGATATTTTGGTAACTGGAGAGGCGATGGGTGGTGATTTGAGTTTCACTCAAGGTGTCGGGCCGAAGTTTGCAAACCCTGTGCGTAATGCGCAAGATATCGAAAACTTAAACGTTGATTGTTTGGATGAATTACAATATGTTGCTGATGCGATTAAGGTGATTCAACAACGTTTAAATGGAAATATTCCTTTAATCGGTTTTGCTGGTGCGCCTTTTACGGTAATGAGTTATTTAATTGAAGGAGGTTCTTCCAAAGATTTTAAATTAACCAAACTTTTTATTCATAACCAACCTGAATTAGCACATAAGCTTCTGGCTAAAATTGCTAAAGTAACGGCTGATTATTTAAACCTACAGATTGCTGCGGGAGTGAATGCCGTTCAGATTTTTGATAGCTGGGCGTTGGCATTGTCTTGGAATGATTACCAGGAATTCTCACACCGTTATATCCAGGAAATTATTGCGAATCTAAATAGAAAAGATATTCCGGTAATTTCTTTCTGTAAAGGAAGTTCGGTTTTTGCGCCAATTATGGCCGAGGCAAAGCCTGATGTTATTTCTGTTGATTGGAATGCAGATTTATTGAACATTAAAAATGCTTTGCCAAAAGGTATTGCTGTTCAGGGAAATTTAGACCCACATATTCTATATGCTGATCAAGCTGTTATTAAAGCACAAATTCATAAATTGTTTGAGCGTATGCGTGGCACTGAGGGTTTTATCTTCAACCTAGGTCATGGTATTATGCCAGATATTCCTTTTGATAATGTGAAGTACGCAATTGATGTGGTAAAGGAATTTAGGTATTAATCCCCCAAATCCCCTAAAGGGGACTTGAACAGCGAGCGTAAATTCTAGAGACAATGATCGAAACCCTACAGCCGTATTATTATTACTTTGTTGCAGTACACATTGTATTTGTAATTAGCTGGATGGCGGGTTTATTTTATATTTTAAGTCTTTTTATTTACCACACTGAAGCTAACGACAAACCAGAACCCGAGAAAAGTATTCTCGTAAATCAGTTTACGAAGATGGAAGCTACATTATGGAAAATCATTGCTACACCTGCAATGATTATCACCGTTTTGGCTGGGGTTTCTATGCTCACATTACATCCAATGTTATTACAAATGCCCTGGATGCATGTTAAACTTGGTTTCGTAGTGGGTTTGCTCATCTATCATTTTATTTGCCAAAACATCGTTAAGCAGCTAAAAAAAGGTGAGTTTAAGTTAAGTAGTTTTCAGCTCCGTTTGTGGCGTGAGTTAGCTACCATTTTCATGATTGCCATTGTGTTTATCGTAATTTTAAAAAGTGCCATCAACTGGATTTACGGTTTGATTGGCATCATGGGCATTGCGATGGCGATTATGATTGCAGTGAAGTTGTATAAGAATTACAGGTTGAAAAATAAGCTTAAAGAGTAAAGCAAAAAGATCAAAGTTAACAGAAAGAAAGTTCTTTGTTTCCCTTGCGTCAACTTGTATTCAATTCTTGATACTTGATATGCTCTGCTTTACACTTTACGAAAAAACTATCCTAAATTTGGGCGATAAAAACCAAGCACATGTTTACAAACACAGGTCTTAGAAAGGCCTTACTATTCATATCATTTCTATTTATTTCTTATGTTGCCTCTGCACAGTTTAGCCAATCTGCTTTAGAGAACAGGATCCGACCGGATAGCAGTTTAACAAATGAAGTTCGTTTTAATTTTTACAACTTCAACTACGTCCGGAACTACGAATACACCAATGATTTCCACGACGGTTATACTTTGTATGGAACACAGTTGCAGCCGCAAATTGTTTATTATGCACATCCCAATTTAGCCATAACCGCAGGTGCTTTTATCCGAAAAGATTTTGGTCGAAACGGAATCACGGATGCAAAACCATTATTTAGTATAAAATATCACAAACGCAATTTAACTTTGATTTTTGGTAGTCTGGAAGGTGGCATTCAACATAAATACATCGAACCACTTTACAACTTCGAAAGAACAATTACCAATCCGATAGAATATGGAACGCAGCTATTGGTTGAACGAAAGAACTTTAATTTAGATGCCTGGATTGCCTGGCAGAAAATGATTGATAAAGGTGAAGCCGCAAAAGAAGAAATTGTTGGAGGTTTATCTACCGAAACTACAATTGCCGAAAATAATGGCTGGAAATTTAGTTTGCCCGCACAGTTTTTAGCTTTTCATCAAGGTGGACAAATTGATGTGTTAAAGGAAATTCCGATTAGTACAGTTTTAAACGGTGCGGCTGGATTGAAATTGCATAAGGAAATTAATACCAATATTAAACAAGTTTATACAGATAATTATATTGCGGTTTATAAAGATTTATCTCCAGATAAAAGGAGAGCCTACGAAGGTGGTTTTGGTATTTGGTTGAATGCCGGTGTTGAAAGTAAGTGGGGCAGTTTAGTCGCTTCTTACTGGAAAGGAAATAACTTCATTTCGATTAAAGGTATGCCGTTATACGAATCAGTTTCAAGTAATTTATATACCAATGGTTTAAAGCAAAGCGGCCGAAATATTGTTTCGCTACGTTACGCTTACCAAAAAGAATTAATTCCGCATTTATACCTCGATGTTCGATTTGAACCACACATTGATTTAGATCATACCGATAAGCAACTTCAGTTTAATCACTCATTTTTCTTAACATACAAGCAAGACTTTAGGTTGTTTAAAGTAAAAAAGTCAAATTAACCTAACCAATGTCTTTTGCCAGCGTTAACCTTAAACCTTCATAGTTCAAAATAAAGGTTTTCCTTTAACTAAGTATCAAATCTTTACTTAGTTGGCAAGGACCTAAAATTCATTAGGTTGATGATTTCTTTCGCATGTTAGGCCTTTTCGCACATTCAGTTATTTGACATCTCCTCCGTTTCTGTCATGCTGTCAGTAAACTATTGCCTTGTTTTTTACATTTTATCAGTCTTTTAGGTATATTTTCTGCCAAAAACCAATTGGCACAAGCATTGTTTAATAGGAGTAGAAATTATAATACTTAAAAAGAGAAAATAAAATACAATGGGAAAAATTATTGGAATAGACTTAGGAACAACAAACTCTTGCGTAAGCGTAATGGAGGGCAATGAGCCTGTAGTTATTGCGAACAGTGAGGGTAAACGTACTACACCGTCTATTGTTGCTTTTGCAGAAAACGGTGAGCGTAAAGTTGGCGAGCCTGCTAAACGTCAGGCTATAACCAACCCAACAAAAACGATATATTCGATTAAACGCTTTATGGGTAACAGCTACGACGAAAGTGCGAAAGAAGCTGGACGTGTACCTTATAAAGTTGTTAAAGGTGATAACAATACACCTCGTGTAGAAATCGACGACAGAAAATATACTCCACAAGAGATTTCTGCAATGATTCTACAAAAAATGAAAAAAACTGCTGAAGATTTCTTGGGTCAGGAAGTTACTGAAGCGGTGATTACTGTACCAGCTTATTTTAATGATGCACAACGTCAGGCTACGAAAGAAGCTGGCGAGATTGCAGGTTTAACTGTAAAACGTATCATTAACGAGCCAACTGCAGCTGCTTTAGCTTATGGTTTAGATAAAGCACACAAAGACATGAAAATTGTTGTGTTTGACTGTGGTGGTGGTACACATGACGTTTCTGTTTTAGAATTAGGTGATGGTGTTTTCGAAGTAAAATCTACTGATGGTGATACACACTTAGGTGGTGATGACTTTGACCACATTATTATCGACTGGTTAACCAGCGAATTCAAAGCTGAAAACAACATGGATCTAGCTAAAGATCCAATGGCATTACAACGTTTAAAAGAAGCTGCTGAGAAAGCTAAAATTGAGTTATCAAGCACAACTTCAACTGAAATTAACTTGCCATACATTACTGCTGATGCAAGCGGCCCGAAACACTTGGTACGTACATTATCACGTGCTAAATTTGAGCAATTAGCAGATAGTTTAATCAAACGTACTATCGAGCCTTGTAAATCTGCTTTGAAAAATGCTGGTTTGAGCACAAGCGATATCGATGAAATTATCTTAGTAGGTGGTTCAACTCGTATTCCTGCAATTCAGGATGCTGTTAAAGCTTTCTTCGGTAAAGAACCAAGTAAAGGTGTTAATCCTGATGAGGTTGTAGCAATTGGTGCTGCTATTCAAGGTGGTGTGTTAACTGGTGATGTGAAGGATGTATTGTTACTAGACGTTACGCCTTTATCATTAGGTATTGAAACTATGGGTGGTGTGATGACTAAATTAATCGAGTCAAACACAACAATCCCAACTAAAAAATCGGAAACTTTCTCAACTGCAGCTGATAACCAACCTTCAGTAGAAATCCATATTTTACAAGGTGAGCGCCCAATGGCTGGTCAAAACCGTACAATTGGTCGTTTCATTTTAGATGGTATTCCACCAGCACCTCGTGGTGTGCCTCAGGTAGAAGTATCTTTTGATATTGATGCAAACGGTATTTTACATGTAAGTGCAAAAGATAAAGCTACTGGTAAAGAGCAAAAAATCCGTATCGAAGCATCTTCAGGTTTAACTGATGCTGAGATCAAAAAAATGAAAGAAGAAGCTGAAGCTAATGCTGCAGATGATGCTAAGCAAAAAGAAGAAGCTGATAAAATAAACGGAGCTGATGCTTTAATTTTCTCTACTGAGAAACAACTAAAAGAGTTTGGTGATAAATTATCTGCTGATAAAAAAGCACCAATCGAAGCTGGTTTAGAGAAATTAAAAGCAGCACACGGTGCTCGTAACTTCGCAGATATCGATGCAGCACAAGCTGAATTGCAAAACGCATGGAATGCAGCATCTGAGGAAATGTACAAAGATGGTGGTCAGCCTCAAGGTGGTGAACAACCACAAGCTGATGGTCAGCCTCAAGGTGGCGGTGATAACGTTACTGATGTTGATTTCGAAGAGGTAAAAGAAGAGAAATAGTTTTTAGTCGGAAGACCGAAGATTATAAATATAAAAAGCGTTTCTGATTAAGTTCAGGAACGCTTTTTTTGTTTTTATGTGCTCGTCATTGCGAGGCACGAAGCAATCTCACATATATGATTTGATAATAAACAAATAAGATTGCTTCGTGCCTCGCAATGACGACTTTCTTTTATTTGAAAATGAATGGTTCACTACACTTCAGAAACAACAGCCCCGCCATTCGCTACAATCTTTTTCAAACTTCTGTCATGCGGAGGAATGAAGCATCTGTTTCATGGGTTGCAGCAAAACAGTATTTTCAGGTACTGCAAATCAAAAGTATTTTCGCTGTTGTCGGGTTTATCAAAATTGGTTACCTATTACCTAAGCTAGATGCTCTTCAATAATATCCTGTAATTCTTTTTCGTTCACCGTTAATTCATGAAGCAACTTAAACTGATTTTTAGCCCGATCGAGATTTTGTGTAGGGTAGGCTGTCGGATAGTAAATATCGCCATTTAAAAAATCGGTTAAGAAACGCAAAGCTTGCATGTAAATGATATACTTGCCTGAAAATAAGATAAGTTCTTTTTCAGTCTCGGTAAGAATATTTTTCATTTCTGATAAATAACCTTTAACCATGGCTTCGAAATATGGAAGGCGGATTTTGATTTTGCTTAAATCTTTTTCATTTTCTGAGAATGCACAAAGGTACGTCCGCATCATGTCGCCTAAATCAGAGATAAACTTACCAGGCATAATGGTATCTAAATCGATCACACAAATACCCGCAAAAGTTTCTGCATTTAATAATACGTTGCTAATTTTTGTATCGTGATGCATAACACGATCAGGGAAGTCTTCCCGGTGTGAATATGATTCATAATAATCGAGGATGTATTTATGTTTTAACGCATCATCAATTTGTGGCTTAGCCTTACCTTTTAATTCTTTGGTTGTGGTGGTTAGCGCAGCCGTAAATTGCTCAAATCGTAAACCCAAATCATGAAAGCCGGGGATAGTGGGTTCAAGCAGGCTTGCATCGAAATTATTTAGCAAGGCACTTAGCTTTCCGAACTGTTTGGCAGCTTCATAAGCCTGCTGAGGCTCACTCAAAACATCTAAAGAGACGGTATTTGGAACGAAAGGCAACATCCTCCAATACTCACTCTCAATCATAGCCATTTCTTTTCCATCAACGGTAGAAACAGGTTTGATGAAAAGATAATCAGGGTAGTTTTTTGATAGATAATCGGCAATTGCCTTTAAATTATTAGCAATGTCTTCAGGTTTCCTGAACACTGAAGTATTGATGTTTTGAAGAATGTACTTTTGATCTTCAGATAGGGGAGAAAGCAAATAAGTTCGGTTTATTAAACCCGAACCTATTTGTGTAATTGTGGCAGTTTCTTTAGTATATCCGAAGGCTAGTAAAACTTCAGAATCTAAATTTAACTCCATAGTTTTTCAGGGTATGTTCCGTTTTTAACCAATTGATCAATCGAATCCTGAACATACGGTTTATCTTCTTTATAAGTTACCCCAAACCATTTATTTGATGTTGGTACAACTTTAAATGTTGCGGTATTGCTTTTAACCAGATTTTCACCAATTAACGGAATAAAGAATTCAGCCTTAGGTTTATCTTTGTTTGCTTCCGCAAATTCAACAAAAAGTTCTTCAGTAATTTTAAAAACGGCAGGAGTGAAGCCCCAGAAATTCATCGAAACCGGAGTGCTGAAATCTAAAGGATATTCTTCGCCATCCTCTTCGTAAAAAATCTTTCCATCTTTAGGGTAAACTTTTGTACGTTCAACAATCTCAGTTAAATTTCCAGCATCATCTACTTTACAAACACCTCTTGATACTGCTCCAAACTCAGAAAGGGTTTTACCGATCTCATAACCAATGATAGAATAATTACTGTCTGTAGCTTCTGTAGTAAGAAAGTCAGCCATTTTTTTAAATGCATCAAAGCCATAATAATCATCGGCATTGATCACACAGAAAGGTTCTTTAACTACTTTTCTGCCTGAAAGAATTGCGTGAGCCGTTCCCCATGGCTTTTCTCTATAGATTTCTTCTTCGATACCGAATTGTTTTAAATCGAAATTCTGGAATACGTAATCTGTTTCAATTCTACCATTCAATTTGGGTTCAAATATGGCTTTAAAGTTTTCAACAAATTCTTCTTTGATGATAAATACTACTTTGCCAAATCCAGCCTGGATAGCGTCGTAAATTGAATAATCGATGATGGTTTCTCCATTTGGACCAAAGCCATCAATTTGTTTCATACTTCCGTAGCGGCTAGCCATCCCAGCTGCCAATATTAATAAGGTAGGTTTCATCTATTTTTTTATGTTATTCGTTTAGCACGCCTAACCATAACAAGTTATCGGTTTATGTATAAATTGTTTCAGTATCCAGCATTTCCTATTGCGAAAATACTATTTTGGGTGCTAATTGTTATATAGGTATTTAGTACTATTAAAATTTAAAATGGTGTTAAAAACCAAATAAGCCGCCACCACTTTTTGTTCTTGTTTTTTTGCCGGTAAGCATTCCAAAAATGCCTCTTACAATCTCTTTACCTATTTGGCGAGTAATTGTAGCGCCCATCACCTTTTCTATAAAACTCTTTTCACCAGGTTTAGGTTTACTTTCTGTTTCCTGTTGCTTTTGGGCTGCAACTTCTTGTTTTTCTTGTTCTTCCGCTGCGGCCCGGTCATTAATTCTCTTAGTTAAAATATCGTAAGCACTTTCCGGGTCAACCGCATCTTTATATTTTAAATACATTCCACTTGCCTGCACCAATTTTTCAAAATCAACTGCAGTTAGCGGTCCCATGATGGCACGCGGCGGAGTAAGCATTGTTGCCGAAACTTCCGTTGGAATACCTTTTTCATTGAGTACTGTAACCAAAGCCTGGCCAGTTCCCAATGATGTTAAAACTTTATCTATCTGGTAAAAATCTGATTTAGGATAGGTGTTAACTGTTTTCTTTAACGCATCAACATCGTTCGGTGTAAAAGCCCTCAAAGCATGCTGCACACGATTTCCCAATTGCCCTAAAACACTTTCTGGTACATCAGTTGGTGCCTGTGTGCAAAAGAAAACCCCAATTCCTTTTGATCTGATTAATCTGATGATGGTTTCGATTTGCTCCAAAAAGGCCTTCGACGAATTTTTGAAAAGCAAATGCGCTTCATCAAAAAAGAAAACCAGTTTAGGTTTGTCTAAATCGCCAACTTCGGGCATGGTATTAAATAATTCGGCCAATAAACTCAATAAAAAAGTTGAGTACAAAACTGGCTGATTTTGAACATCAGCTATATTTAGTAAACTAATGGTTCCTTTTCCGTCTACACGTTCAAATAAATCTTTAATGTCAAAAGATTTCTCTCCGAACATGCCACCTAAGCCTTGTTGCTCAATGGCAACAATTTTTCGAAGAATTGTACCGGAAGTTGAAGTAGAAATACTGCCATATACTTCTTTGATTTCCGCGGCTCCTGCGCCTTCTGATAAATAGGAAACGAGCTTCTTTAAATCATTTAAATCGATAATTGGCATTTTATTATCGTCGGCATATTTAAATATTACCGCCATTACGCCAGATTGAGTATCGTTTAAATCCAATACTTTTGATAAAAGTGTTGGACCGAATTCCAAAACTGTCGCTCTCATCTGAGCGCCTATTTTTCCAGATAAAGAATATATTTCTACCGGAAATCCGGAAGGAGAAAAGGTTTTGTTAAGTTGCTGAGATCTTTCTTCAATTTTCGGATTGATAGAACCGGCCTGATTCAAGCCAGATAAATCTCCTTTAACATCTAACATGAAAACAGGTACAGCGGCATCTGATAACTGCTCGGCCAGTAATTGCAGCGTTCTGGTTTTTCCGGTACCTGTTGCGCCTGCAATTAGTCCGTGCCTGTTCATCATTTTTAACGACAGATTAACTTCAGCTTCGCTGTAAACTTGCCCATCCAAAATACCTGCTCCCAAATAAATATAAGACCCTGTTGGGCTATAGGATGATTTTATTTTTTCGATGAATTTTGAAGACAAATCACTCATTTTTTAAAAATTAGATCGCCAATTTAAGAAACTAATTTAAAAAGATTGCGTTTTGGCTTTCACTTTCACATCAAATTTTTGCACAAACGATTGTCTTAAGGATCTAGTTTAACGGTCTATAATAATTTAGCTCATTTTTAAGTGAGATAATTTCCTCTTGCATTTCACTCAATTGAGACAATAGATGCGCTACTGCATGTAAACCCTCCAGGTTTATTTCCAGATCATTACTTAGTCGTAAGTAACGTTCAAGTTTGGACAGTTCATCACTATCCAGCCAAACCGTTTTTTTAATAATAGTGGTATGAATCAAACCAAATTCTTCCAGTGACTGAATAAAATTGATTTTGACCTGATGATGTATGCACACATCTTCAACTGATATTAGATTATTTTCCATATTGGTTAGCTTTTGGAAAGTTTTTCGAATAATTCTCTTTGTTCGGCAGTTAAATTGGTAGGTAATTTAATTTGCCATTTAACATACAAGTCGCCAAATGCATCGGCTTTTTTGTAAATAGGGAAACCTTTTCCCTTTAAGCGGAGTGTAGTATCGGGTTGCGTGCCTTCTGGTATTTTTAATTTTACTTTACCATTGAGGGTTTCCACAATTTTCTCTCCACCTAAAATTGCGGTGTACAAATCAATTTCTTCCTGGATATAAATGTCATTTCCTTTCCTTTTAAAGCGGGGATGATCTGAAATGTTGAATTTGATGTATAAATCTCCTGGAGGGCCATTATTAACACCTGCAGCGCCATAGCCTGGTAATTTGATTTTTTGGCCATTCTCCACACCTGCAGGGATTGTAATTCGAACCTGTTTACCGTTTACAGTTAGGGTTTGCTTATGGGTAGTGTAGGCATCTATCAGGTTCAGTTGTAAATCGGCATTGTAATCCTGGCCTTTGAATGGTGAATTTCGACCGCTTCGTCCGCCACCACCACCAAACATTGATGAAAAGAAATCTGAAAAATCTTCTCCACCAAAACCTCCAGAATATCCACCTCCGCCACTATAACCACCACCTTGAGATTGGTATTGCCGGCGTTGCTGTTCCTGAGCATCTAACTGATCAGCGTGTTGCCAGTCTTTGCCATACTTATCGTATTTTTTCCTTTTTTCGGGATCACTTAAAACTTCGTTAGCCTCATTTATCTGTTGGAATTTTTTGTTCGCTTCTTCATTATTTGGATTTAAATCAGGATGATGCTTTCTCGCCAACTTCCGATATGCTTTTTTTATATCATCGTTTGAAGCATCTTTTTTTAAATCGAGGATTTTATAATAGTCAATATAGTCCATGGAATATAAACAAATAAGTTTGTGGAATGTTCAGTTTTGCCCAGATAAAGATACGTGAAATCAGGGATTTTATAAGCTAGTTTAGCCTGTGGAAAAATGTGAGCTGTATAAAAAAAAGCTCCGAAGAATCGGAGCTTTTTGATAACAATAGAGAGAATTATTTTTTGCCTTTAACGTATTTTTCCAGCCATTGATCTTCTTCCCAAAGGGTGTGAAGAATATTTTCTTTGCCGCGGTAGCCATGTGCTTCGTAAGGTAGGAATACGAAACGGGTTGTACCGCCGGCACCTTTAATTGCGTTAAATAAACGTTCACTGTTGATTGGGAAAGTTCCTGGGTTATCGTCTGAATCTCCGTGAATGAGCAATATAGGTGTTTTGATTTTGTCTGCATAACTGAAAGGACTCATTTCATAGTACAATTGAGGTACCTGCCAATATGTGCGTTCTTCATTTTGGAATCCAAATGGCGTTAAAGTACGATTGTATGCTCCACTACGGGCAATTCCAGCGGCGAACAAGTTGGTGTGCGCCAATAAATTTGCCGTCATAAAAGCTCCATAACTATGACCGCCAACTGCCATACGTTTTTTGTCTCCTACACCTAGATCAGACAATTTATTTATCGCAGCTTCTGCATTTAGTTTCAATTGCTCAATAAAAGTATCATTCGGTTTTTTACCATCTTTAGCAACAATAGGCATCTCCGCATTATCTAAAATAGCATAACCTCTGCTAACCCAGTAAATTGGCGAACCCCAGCTGATTGCAGTGAACTTATCTTTTGAGCCACGAATTTGTGCTGCATCGGCAGCCGAATTAAATTCACGAGGGTATGCCCATATTAAAGTTGGAAGCGGCCCGTCTTTGTCTTTGTTATATCCTTTCGGTAAATATAAATCACCAGTTAAATCAACTCCATCGGCACGTTTGTATGAAATTTTCTCTTTCGTGATGCCATCTAATGATGGGTAAGGATTAGCAAAATTTGTAATTGGCTGATCGGCAACGCGAAGAACTAAATTTTTAATATAGTAATTTGGAACTAGTTTTTGACTTTCCTTGCGTGTTAGTAAAACCAACTTATCTGGATTGATCACATCGCTCACATATTCGAAAGTTCCCTCAGCGCTGCGCCAAACAATCTCATTCTTCTTTGATGCAAGATCAAATTTGGCCAGGAATGGTAAATCGCCTTTCTCTGATGAACCAACCGGATTATTCATCAATAATTTCGTTCCATTGTCAACCAATTTAATCACCTGGCGACCATATTTATTTTTTACGGTAACCGGAGAACCTGGATTGCCATAAGCATCGGTTTGGTTGCGGCTATATAATTCTTCAACAGCGCCTGTTGCAGGATTGTATCTGCTCACTTTCGAAGTTTGCTTACTTCTTAAACCTTCCATAATTAAAGCCAGGTTTGCATCACCCCATTGAACACCGCGGTAACGAGTTTGCGTTTTAAAAAGTTCTTTTTCAGCACCCGTAAATGGAGCACTCAAAGCATAAACAGCATCGTGAAAAGGAACATTCTTTTTAATTAAACCGCTATCAAGTGGTTTTGCCCAAACAATAGTTGCCGGCTCATCATCTCTCCAATCAAACCCACGCGGCACATTTTGTGTATTGTCATAACCAGAAGGTGTACCTTCTGACGAGGGTAATTCTGCAATAACTTTTACAGGTTTTCCTGTTAAGTCTGTTATAGCAACTGTAGATGGAAAGCCAAAAGCTGAAACCAAATAAGAGAATGGTTTGCGAATGGTTTCAATCATCATAAAATTTTTATCGGGTGATAAGTTTACTCTTTGATATATTGCTGGTTTGCCAATAGGAGTTTCTACTCCCGCTGTATTTTTAACCAGTTGCGATGTTGCGAAAAACTCAAACAACTGCTCATCAAAAGGCGATTTAATTAAATCCTGGTAAGTTGCACTTGGTGCTGCTTTACCTAAATTTTGTTGAATGGTAGGTCCCTTTGGCATTAAAGGTTTTGCTGGAGCGGCACTTGCAGGTTTTGTTACAGTGCGATAAATGATTGTATTATCATTTAACCAGGTTAAACCGCTTCCCAAAACAACATTTAAAAATGCTTTATTAGTTTTAGTTGCTTTTTTAGTGGCCAGATCAATGATGTAAAGATCTACGCCCTTTTGAGTGGTATTGGTAAATGCAATCTTATTTTCAGCAGGATTCCAGCTGATATTACCAGCGTATAATGGGCTTGGCAAACCAGTAACCTGAAAAGTTTGATTTGATTTAATATTTTTCAGACTGAAATTGTTGATGAAATTTTGTCTGCTGGGTGAATAGTTATTCGGATTTAACCTTAAACCTGCAATACGATATTCAGGCATTGCCAATTCTTCAACTGATGGGTATGAATTGCGCTCACTGAATAAAATCCATTCTGCTTTCCCGTCAATACTTACCCCAGGTGTTGGCTTTGCCAATAATAGGTCAGCGATTTCTTTCGGTGGTGTTTGATAGCTGATGGCATCTTGTGCATTTGTATTCAACGAAACACATACGCCCGCCAATAAAAAATAAAGCTGTAATTTTTTAATCATCTCAGTTAGTTTATTTGAAATAAGGAATGCCCAAATATTGCAAAATTAAACTTGATGATGCGTAACTTCTTATTTACAGAAGTTGAAACCTATTTCTTCTCTTGTTTCTAAATAAGGGCTCAAGGATATAGATTTTAGATGTGTTTAAAGAATTGACAATCATCAATAGTAATATATTTTGATCAATATCAGCTAGATGATTGCGGTTCCCACATCTTAGCTTCGAAACTTGTTACTTTTTTCATAATCTCGATAAAATCGAAACTGTTTTGTCTTTAATCTGATCATCAAGGCGGTCTAAAAATTAGCTTACCGCTAAGTCGTTTTGGTTAGTTTTGTTTGAAGTCATTGTTCAGCTATATAATTCATCCTAAATTTTTAAGCAAGCTAATAATTTTAAAAATTCACCTAACGGTCCACAAATCGCATTGAAAATGTAAAATCACAGTAGTTTGTATTCGTAGATTTACTTCTTTTAGACACGTAATTATACCCTTTAAAAGGTGTTTTGCACAATATTTTCAGCCTTCATATTGACAAAAGTCAAATAATGCGCATGTTTTATACATCCTTACACGGTTTTTATTAAATTTGATATGTCAGTCGTCCCCGATATTTGATTTAATAAATTTTTTTAACCAAAGGAAATTAATTATCTCAATGACAACTCAATCAAAACATGGTGAAATTCTTGAGCGCATAGTGCGCCGGGACCGTATGGGAATTAGCGAACTTTCAAGGAAACTGAATGTGAGCAGAAGAACAATCTACAACTGGTTTGGCCAAGATCGACTGAGCCACGAGGTTATCTGGCAAATTGGTAATTTGCTGGGGCAAGATCTCTCTGATTCTTTCCCTGATGTTTTTCCTAATGGAAATGCCTACGTCACAGCAAACGCCGATTCACCTACACAGCCGGCTGCTGAACCAAACTCTGTTTATTTTTGGATGAATAAATACATCCATCTGTTAGAAAAGTATAACGATTTGTTAAACTCCGAGGAGCAAGATCCTTTAGATGGGGTTCAGCCTAAAACCATACCACTAAGAAATAGGAGAACGGGTACTTTCATTTATCAATAAAGCAAAATCTAAAAAATCTAATTGCTTTTAAATTTAATTTCGTTTAAAATAATTTGCTTCAATTTAACGCTCTTTAGATTGCTAAGCATTTCTAGAAGAATAGCCACTTAAAATATTAAGTGGCTATCTTTTTTTGTTAAAGGAAGTATCCTTTTATGGTGTGCCTGCCCTCCGCGGATTGCCCGCTCACAGGACTTTTTTATCTGTTGTTTTATGTTTAACAATTTAGTGAAATGTTGGTTTGTTCAAATGAAATAATTTTACACAACTTCATAAAAATGTTAATAACTTCGAAACAGACAATCAAACATTATTTTGCCCTTCATAGTTGTTAAATTCAGATTTATTAACAGCCAAGTAAGTCAGAGCTATATGTTCTAAGGAATTAATATTTTCATTGTTGGAATAGTAATTGTTGAAAATTAAAAATATTTATCGTCAAAATTTCATCCTGATCATAGAATGAGTCATCATAATTACCTCTTAAGTAACGAGCAATTGTTGCAAGTTTTCAATTTAACACATACCGCAACGGCCATTCACGTTACAGAAGATGCTATTATCCAGGAAGCGAATGACGCGATGCTGCGTATTTGGGGTAAGGATAGAAGCGTGATAGGAAAGTCATTAGAGGAAGCCCTTCCTGAACTCAAAGGGCAACCATTTATAGATATGTTTAAAGCCGTTTGGCGTGAAGGATTGACTATTTCTGGAAAAGATACTGCTGCTGATTTGGAGATCGAAGGTGAAATCAGTACTTTTTATTTTGATTTTGAATATAAAGCAGTAAAGGATGAAAGCGGTCAGGTAATTTGCATTCTACATACAGCGATTGATGTTACGGAGCGCTTTTTGAAAAAAGAGGCTGAAGAAAGAGCTGCAGAAAAAGAGATGGCGCTGCAAAGGGAACAAGAACTTAATGAAGAACTTGCTGCCACCAACGAAGAGCTGTTGGCCACAAACGAAGAGTTGCAAGTGGCTCAGGATAAGCTTTCATCATTAAATAATGATTTAGAAGAACGGGTTTTAAAACGGGTACGTGAATTATCTGAAAGTGAAGAACGGTTTAGAACAATGGCCGAGGGAACAGATATTTTTATAGCCGTTGGCGATGAAACCGGAAATGCAATATATTTCAACAAACCCTGGGTGGAACTGACAGGTAGATCTATGAATGATCTTCTTGAATTTGGTTGGGCTGATTTGATACATCCGGATGACCGAGAACGTTATGTGGGCATATATCTTTCTGCATTAGCAAAACAAACACCTTTTACAGGAGAATTCAGGATTCTAAGTAAGGAAGGAAACTACAGATGGCTTTTGGCGAATGGCCCACCACGCTTGCACCCTGATGGAACTTTTGCAGGTTATATCAGCTCATGTATTGACATTACCGATCGGAAAAAACACCAGGAAGAACTACAGGAGCTCAACGAAGAGATGGCAGCGGCAAATGAGGAACTTGCCGCAACCAATGAGGAGTTAGCAGCCACCAATCAAGAACTTGCGCAAACCCATAGTGATCTTGTTGCATACATCAAAAAACTCTCAGATAGCGAAGAAAAGCTGCTTCAGGCGATTGAAACGGGTAAAATGGGTACCTGGAGTATCAACCCCGAAACCATGGAAATAACCATGTCGGCGTTCGTAAGAGATTTGCTTGGCTTGAGTATGGAACGTTCAGTAAATATTGATGAAGTGATGAAAGCAGTGGATAATGATTACCACCACATGCTTCTTAATGCTTTAGATAATGCACTAAAAAATCATGTACCAAGTGATACCGAGTATCCGATAACTAATTTAATTACGGGAGAAGAAAAATGGGTGAAAGCTACTGGTAAGGTTTTCTTAGATCAACAAGGCAATCCAACAGAATATTCAGGAATGTTTATGGATATTACCGAAAGAAAGCTTGATGAACTTCGCAAAAACGATTTCATTGGGATGGTAAGCCATGAGCTGAAAACACCACTCACTGCCATTAATGGTTTTGTGCAGGTACTGCAGCGCAAAGCGAAGAATGCAGATGATGACTATTCTACAAATGCTTTGGATAAGGCTTATATCCAGGTTCGAAAGATGACGGCCATGATTAATGGTTTCCTGAATGTTTCCAGATTAGAATCCGGGAAATTGCTGGTAGATAAACGACCTTTCAGGCTAGATCAGTTACTGCAAGAAACCATTGATGAGTCTTTTATTTCTCCATCAACACATGAAATAAACTTTGATAGCTCATGTGAGGTAACAGTTAACGGAGATAGAGATAAAATTGGAAATGTAATTTCAAATCTCTTAAGCAATGCACATAAGTATTCAGCCAATGGAACCAATATCGAAGTAAACTGCGAAATTACGGATACTGAAGTGATTGTTAGTGTAAGAGATGAAGGCATTGGTATTTCGGAACATGATGCCAAAAAATTATTTGAACGTTATTATCGCGTAGAAACCAATCACACCATATCAGGCTTCGGCATTGGATTATATTTAAGTGCTGAAATTATAGAGCGCCATAACGGGCGGATTTGGGTAGAAAGCGAAACTGGCAAAGGATCAGTATTTTATTTCACCTTACCATTATCATAAAAAAAGGGACAGGCTGCGAAGCCTATCCCATATCTAAACCCAAACATGCGCTCAAACATGAATGAATTATAATTGAAACAGCAAAATAGCACATTGGTTTTAAACTATCCAAATTTATGCGTTACAAATTCTAATTGTTTTTTCATCATCAGCGCCATTGAAATAAGCTACAATAACATTTTTAAATACCGGATTGCTATTCGGTAAAATCGAAAAAAGCGTCATGCTGGAATGAAGCTTTAAATCATCGGGATATCCGAAAATTTCATTGGCAGTTTTATTTTTGTGTTTCAACAGTTCTTCAGAAATTTCAATTAATCTTTTCCCTAAAACAGGATGATTTAAATAATTCTCCGCTTCCACTGTATCCTTCAAGGCATAATATTTTGCAGTATCACTATGGGCTAAACCTTCAATTTGCGGGAAAATATACCACATCCAATGGCTTGTTTTTCTACCTTTTCTAATTTCCGAAAGCGCATGATCATAACTATCGCTCTGAGCTGTAATAAATCTGTCTAGTGATTTCATAATATCTTAAATGATATAATAACTCATCTAAATTGCAATAGTTTTACGATCAAATCCAACAATAAAGCTCTGTAGTCAAAAAACTACAGCCTGTATCAAGTTATTTGGCTTACCATTTGCTTCCACTATTGAAAATTCTAAATGGACTACGCTAATAAATCTCCTTATAAATGTATAATTATCGATGATGACCAACTCAGCATTGATATTCTTGCAAACTTTCTTTCCAAAATACCCGATTTTGCTAATGTTAAAACCTATGTCGATCCTGCAAAGGCCATTATGGACCTGAAAGGAGAAAGGGATATTGACTTTTTATTTCTCGATATCAGAATGGATATATCAGGTTTAGATGTAGCAAAGATTTTGCGTGATAGCGTTCGGTTTTTATTTTTTGTAACCTCTTATGAAGAATATGCAATCGATGCATTCGGCGTAAATGGCGATAAATTTTTAGTTAAACCTATTGCATTTACAAAACTTGCTGCTGCAATTGATGAAGTTCTGCAAAAAGAAAAGAAACAAAAAGGCTATTCGATCACTTAGCGAGCAAGATAGTTCCTCATGCACAAAACAATTTTCTTTTTTTAGGATTGTAAGGAAAGCTTAAAATGGTAAATCTGTTTAAGCATTATAATTTTTTTAAATTTCTTACTCCTAATACATGAGCAAAAAGGTTTCAACCAAAAGAATTGCAATACTTGGCGGAGGTCCTTGCGGACTTTTTATCTATAAACGACTTATTGAGTCAGGCTTAAAAAATATCGAAATAGAGATTTTTGAAAGAAAAGCATTTTTAGGGTCGGGTATGCCCTACAGTCCCGAAGGAGCAGCGCAGGAGCATATTACAAACGTATCGGATAATGAGATTCCAATCATCTATAATTCAATAGAAGATTGGGTAAAAATTGCACCTCAATCAATATTGAAAAAGTTTGACATCAATTCTTCAAAGTTCAACGAATATAAGGTTTTACCACGCTTATTTTTTGGTGAGTATCTTTCAGCTCAATTTGATCTCTTAATGGCCGCGGCAGAAAAAAAGGCGATTTCTACTAAAGTTCATTTGCGCACAACGGTAACAAACGTTTTCGATGATAAAGAGAATAAAAAAGTTAGGGTACAAATAGATAATAAAGACGAATTGATTTTTGACGAAATCATGATTTGTACCGGGCACCATTGGCCTAAAAAATACGAAGGTAAAATTCCTGGTTATTTTGATGCCCCGTACCCACCAAAAAAGTTGGCTAAACATTTTAATGCGCCTATTGCCTTGAAAGGTTCATCGTTAACTGCCGTTGATGCCATTAGAACACTGGCCAGAAATAATGGTGTTTTTACACAAAATGATGATGGAACCTATTTGTTTAAACTGGATCCGAAAAGCAGTAAGTTTAAGATTGTCATGCATTCCAGAAATGGATTGTTACCTGCCATTCGCTTTCATTTGGAAGATAGTCATTTAGGTAAAGATACCACACTCACCAAAAGCCAGATTCAGAAGCACATTAAAGAAAACGGAGGTTTTATTTCTCTCAACTATGTTTTTGAAAAAAATTTTAAGGAACAATTTAAAAAGAAAGAGCCAAAATTTTATGAACGGATAAAGGATATGGATTTGGAAACTTTTGTTGATGCCATGATGGATTATCGGGAAAAGTTACCGCCTTTTGATCTCTTTAGAAAAGAATATTTGGAAGCCGAAAAATCTATTGAAAAGAAAGAATCGATTTATTGGAAGGAAGTACTGGCAGTGTTGAGTTTTGCAATGAATTATCCAGCGAAATACTTGCCCGCAGAAGATATGTTGAGACTGCAAAAGGTGTTGATGCCTTTGATTTCAATAGTGATTGCTTTCGTACCTCAAAGTTCATGTCGCGATTTAATGGCCCTTCATGATGCCGGCGTATTGGATATTGTTTCTGTTGGCGATGACAGTCGCGTTGAACCAAATCCTGAAGGCGGCGCAACCTATTACTACAAAGATGAAAATGGAAAGGAGATTTCCGAAAGCTTCAGCATGTTTGTTGATTGCGTTGGACAACCTCACTTATCATTTGAAGATTTCCCTTTTCAGGGCTTAATTGACGATGGTACGATAAGCCCGGCTACATTGCGTTTTAAAGACGCTGAAAAAGCTGAAAAGGAAATGAAACAAAAAAATAAACTGGTTAAGAAACATAAAAACGGAGAATATTTTTTGAGTGTTCCTGGAATAACCATTAACGATTTTTTCCAGGTAGTGGATAAAGATGGAGAAGCAAATGAACGTATTTATATTCTAGCGGTTCCCTATATTGGGGGCTACAATCCAGATTACTCGGGCATCGACTTCTGCGAAGCAGCATCAGAACAGGTCATGAAAAAAATAAAAGCATAAAAAAAACCGAGGTAAACGCCTCGGTTTTTTTGTAATGTGATGAAAACTTATTTCATCCCATCTTTAATTTTATTAATCATTGTTAAATGTGTTTGAACTACAGGAGCAGTTTTAGTTGCAAATGCTTTTAACTCGGCATCCGCTCCGCTTTTAGATTCATCTTCCATTAATTTCAATGTAGATTTATGCCCGTCAACCATGGCATCAACATAAGCTTTATCAAAATCAGTACCCGATTTTTTGCTTAAGTCATCCATTTTCGATTTGTGTTCTTCATCAACTGTAGATGGTAAGGTAATGTTTTTAGCTGCAGCGATTTCCATCAATTCGGTATTTGCTTTTCCATGATCATTCACCATCATCGTCGCAAACTCTTTTACCTGCGGATTACTGCTTTTTTGCAGCGCCAGTTTTCCAAGCTCAACTTCTGCCATTCCGCCTACTGCAGCAGCTGTGGTAAATTTTGCATCAGCGTCATCAACGGCAATACCACCGGTTGCAGCAGTATTCGTGGTGGTGTCTTTGCTCATGTTTAAGCTATCTGCTGTTTCCTTTGCATCTTTATCTCCACCGCCACACGCTTGAAATGCCAGGGCCGAAACTGAAACGGCCATTAAATAAATTAACTTTTTCATATTATTGGTTTTTGTTGTATTCTAATAACATGATTTATTTGGAAAGGTTTAGTATAATGTTGCTTCAGCAAACTATCCCTTAAATTTTATCCAGTTTATAATAACCCAGATGGATTTCATCCTCTGGCAAGTCTGCATTCGGTGTAATTTCGATATGATACTTTTCTTTATGCTGCGGACTCAAAATATCTTCCACCCGATAAATATCATCAATGTCAATTCCGTATTTTTCATCAATATGAGAATTGGCGCCTTTTACAGAGTTCGTTTTAAAAAACACTGTTTTTTTTGCATCCTGAATGGCAGCAGCACGATCATCTTTCACACCTAAAACAATATAGTGCTGTTCTTCTAACTTGCCAGATTGGTAACCACCCAGATTAATAAAAAATAATTTGTGTTGAGAAGTGTTATGCCCGGGAACTCTTGGCTTAACCTGAATTTGGAAACCATCAACCTCATTTACTTCACGCCAGCCATCAATATGGATGCTGTTACCAGCTTCAGGCCAGAAGGCTTTGATATCTGGAACAAGTTCCTTTAAAGAATGAGCAATTCCGAAAAAATAATCGTGTTGCTCTACATTTCTTTTAGGTGCTTTCGAACCTAAAAGTAACATATATAATTTTGGATTTCCGTTTGATGATAGCTGATCGTTCATATTGCTGAATTATAGATATTATAACCAGCAATTGATCTTATCGTTTTGAAAAATATTATTTAACGATTTTTTATCTGATGGATCGGATATCTTTAATCTCTAATTTTAAATCTTTAATTTGCTCCTGCGCCTGACGGTTTTCCAGATAAAAATAGATGGCAAAACCCAGAAATATTTTCCCCAACACAAAAACAGCAGCAAAAACCCATCGCCATGCTTTATGAATGCGCATTTGGTTTGATTCAGACTCTACCTCGATGTACCGATCTTGCTTTACTTTTTCCTGTTCAGCTTGTTGATATTTGTGTTCAGGTGAAGTATAACGATCTAAATTTTGCTCACGAAGTTTAATTTCATTTACCTCTTGCTCAATTTTAGACAATATGCCGGGAGGTGGAGGAACAGCCATGCTTTGGGCAAGTATTTCCATATCCAACTCCAGTTTTGTTAAAGCCTCATCAAATTCAGGATATTGTTTTTTAAGCAGTAACACCTGCTGAACTTCATCATCCGTTGCCACGCCCATTACATAGGTTTCCATTAGGCCGCTATCTATCAATTTTTTAATTTCCACGAGCTTTCCTGATTTTATCTACTGATGATTTTAATTGGGTGCGCAAAATATCTTCCTTTTTGTGAAGTAGGCTTGCCAGCTGAGAGATTGATTTTTTCTGATAATAAACCGCCTGAAAAACAACGCGTTCGTCAGCAGTTAATAAATTTAAATCATCATTAATCTCGTGGGCATCTCGTAACTTTCCACCTTCATGGTCTGCTGAAGAAAACTCAATCAGTTTATATTGTGCATACTGCCTCAGCGCTAACCAGGAGGTTGGGCGGCCGTTGCTTTCTATAGCAAATGCAGATATAATTTTAATTAAGTGTTCTTCCGACCTCTTATGATCTTGAACTGTTCCTCTGATAAAACCTAAAAGCATGCCAGCATATTTATCGTATAACTGACGAATATCTTTTACGTTATCTTTGCGGATATTTAAAGCAACTTCAGACATTTATTAACGGGAGTAATTAAATATAATTGCAAGATAAGCGCAAAAACTTAGAATACTTTTATTCAAAAAGAAAAAAGAGTCAACTTTAATTGTTTTAGATGGTTTTATATACAAAATCGCAAAATCTCTAATATCATTTTAATTTGATTATTATTTTGTTCCTTTAATTTAGCGCACCAATATTTTTGAAGATGAGAATAGCAACCTACAATGTAAATGGCGTAAACGGACGCTTACCGGTTTTGTTAAAATGGCTTGAAGAAACTCAGCCAGATGTGGTTTGTTTGCAGGAACTGAAAGCTCCTGACGAGAAATTTCCTCACCAAGCCATTTTGGATGCAGGTTACAATGCAATTTGGCATGGGCAAAAAAGTTGGAACGGTGTGGCCATTCTTTCTCGTGGACACGAAATAAAGGAATTAAAAAGAGGCTTACCAGGCGATCCGGAAGATTTGCACAGCCGTTATATTGAGGCCATGGTAAATGGGGTAGTTGTTGGCTGTTTATATTTGCCTAATGGAAACCCTGCGCCAGGTTTAAAACTGGATTACAAACTGGCTTGGTTTGAACGACTAACGCTTCATGCAGCAAAGCTTTTAGAATATAATTTACCTGTTGTTTTGGCTGGAGATTATAATGTAATGCCAACTGAACTCGACGTTTATAAACCGGAACGCTGGGTGGAAGATGCGCTTTTCAGACCTGAAGTACGCAAAGCATTTCATGATCTTGTTGCCCAGGGATGGACAGATGCCATTAGAAAATTGTTTCCTAATGATGTAATTTACACTTTCTTCGATTATTTTAGAAATGCTTATGGCAGAAATGCAGGTTTAAGAATCGACCATTTTCTGCTTAGTCCTCAACTGGAGAAAAGGCTTTTAAACGCAGGGGTAGATAAGCATGTTCGTGGATGGGAGAAAACAAGTGACCACTGCCCGGTTTGGATTGAAATTACTGACTCTGAAAAAGAATAAATCGAGATTCACTTCAGCACATATGTTTCAGAGATAATTGTTTGAATGATTGCGTTTCGTGAATTTTTCACACAAATTTATATTTTCAGAATTCTTCTCAAATTTTGGCTACCTTTGCCATGCTTTTGGTTTCCGCTTCACACCCGGAATTAAAAGGGAATTTGGTGTAAATCCAAAACTGTCCCGCAGCTGTAAGCTCCATAACGGATTTCTATTCATAAAGCCACTGTTTCACATTCAAGAAATGGGAAGGTAAGAAACCCGGGAGTAAGTCAGAAGACCTGCCTCTAGCAATATTTCATAGCTTTCGGGGATTGAAGCTAGAGATGAGGTACTTTTGGTATTCCGTATTTTCATTTCTTGTAATTCTGTTTGCTGTGGGGATTAAACTCACACCAAAATGTTTAGGTTTTTACCTGCCTCTAATGGCGTAAAATATTATTCTCTCAGCTTGTTCATTTTCTGGACAGGTATGCTCATGCCTGAATTATCTGTCGCACAAACAGATTCTTTAAAAGCTAATGTATTGAAAGAAGTAGAAATCAAACAGAAAAGAAGATCTACACAAAATCTTTCGCCCACACCCCTCCAAATATTAAATGGTAAAGAATTAAAAAATCTAAACGCCTTATCTGTGGCTGATGCCATTCGCTATTTTTCAGGTGTTCAATTGAAAGATTATGGTGGTATCGGTGGTTTAAAAACCATTAATGTTCGGAGCATGGGTACCAACCACACTGCGGTATTTTATGATGGCGTACAATTAGGCAACGCACAAAACGGTCAGATAGATTTGGGTAAATATTCTCTTGATAACATTGAAGAGATTTCGCTTTACAGCGGGCAAAAAAGTGATTTATTAATGCCGGCTAAAGCTTTTGCATCTGCCAGCTCCCTCTATTTAAAAACAATTGTTCCAACATTTGAGGCTGATCAAAACAGGAATTTTCGGTTGGCTTTGAAAACGGGTTCTTTCGGCTTGATTGATCCTTCAGTCACCTATAACCAGCAATTGGGAAGCCGCTTGGCGTTAAATTTAAATGCTGAGCTAATAAACGCAAATGGAAAATATAATTACCGTTACACCAATGGTGTTTATGATACTACGGTAGTGAGGCACAACGCAGATATTTTTGCTAAGCGTATAGAAGGTGGCCTTTATGGGACAACCTCTGACAGCAGCAAATGGCAAATCAAGTTATACAACTACAACAGTGAGAGGGGAGTACCTGGTGCCATTGTTGCTAATAAATTCGACTTTACCCAACGACAGTGGGATGATAATTTCTTTGTTCAGTCTTCCTTCGAAACTAAAACAGATCGAAAACTTCAGTTTTTAGTAAATGCCAAATATGCTTATGATTTTACCAGATACCTTGATCCGGATCGGGTTTCAATATTTGGCGCTTTAGATAACCGATATACGCAGCAAGAATTTTATTTGTCGCTTGCAAGTTTGTATCACTTCACTCAATTCTGGGATCTTTCGCTGTCAACAGATTACACCTATCAACAATTGGATGCCAACCTGGAAAACTTTGCCTACCCGAAAAGGCAAACCGGTTTAATTGCACTGGCTACAAAATTTAGCTGGCCAAGATTCAATATCCAGGGGAATGTTTTAGCTACTTTGGTTAACGATCAGCTGAAAAGTAATATACCCGCAGGCGATAAAACTGAATATACACCAACAGTAATGGCTTCCTGGCAGCCCTTTGCAAAAAATAATCTCAGGTTGCGGGCATTTTACAAGTCGATTTTCAGGATGCCAACCTTTAACGATCTGTACTATACTTTTATTGGTAACAGCAAACTGAATCCAGAATATACGAGTCAGTACGACCTCGGCTTTACCTATTCTAAATCTTTTGAAGGTAATAAACTCAATCATATTTCGCTTCAAACAGATATTTATTATAGCGATGTAAGAGATAAGATTGTTGCCATACCTACCTTAACTTTATTCCGCTGGACCATGTTAAATTTGGGCAAAGTGGAGGTAAAAGGATTAGAAACGAGTTTGCAGAGCCATTGGAATTTCGACCAGCTTAACATCGTTGCAAAGGCCAATTATACCTATGAGCGAGCGCTGGATGTTACACCTGCAAGTGAGCTTTTTGGACAGCAAATTCCTTACATTCCAGTGAATAGTGCTTCGTTTACGTTGGCATCAGATTATAAGAACTTTGGTTTAAGCTACAGTTACATCTACACCGGCGAACGCTATAGCCAGAAAGCAAATATTCCGGTTAACTATGTCGAACCCTGGTACACTCATGATTTGGCAATTCGGTATTCCTTCAATGCTTCAAAAATAAACTACAGCATTGCTGCTGAAATGAATAATGTTTTTAACCAGTATTATGATGTAGTGCTTAACTACCCAATGCCTGGAAGAAATTTCAGAATTACCCTTATTACAAAATTTAATTAATACAAAATGAAAAATTCTACTACAGTTAAAATGTTGATGTTGTTCGGCCTAAGTACCGTTTTATGGTCTTGCCGGAAAGATAAATCAGTTACGCCAGAGGAACAAGTTCAGTTACCTGGCCAAGGTGTAACCGCCGTGAATGGCCTTTACATTTTGAACGAAGGTAATTTTGGTTCGAATAAAGCATCATTAGATTATTATGATTACGCAACAGGTGTTTACCGGAGAAACCTTTATGGAGCGGCAAATCCTAGTGTAACTTTAGGTTTAGGTGATGTGGGTAATGATATTAAAATCTATGGATCTAAACTTTATGTAGTGGTAAATGGCTCCAATAAACTGGAGATTCTGGATGTAAAAACGACCAAGAAATTGGGACAGGTTGATATTCCAAACTGTCGCTACGTCGCCTTTTACAAAAATAAGGCTTATGTAACATCCTACGATGGCTACGTTGGCGTAATCGATACGGCATCATTCAAAATCGATACAAAAATTACGGTTGGTCGCCAGCCTGAAGATTTGGCTGTAGTTGGCGATAAATTATACGTGGCGAATTCTGGCGGTTATTCCAGCAGCGATTATGAGCGTACAATTTCTGTAATCAATTTAACCACTAATTTAGAAAGCAAAAGAATTGATGTTGCGATCAATCTTAATCGCTTAAAAGCTGATCAATATGGTGATTTATACGTGACTTCAAGAGGTGATTATTATAATATAAAGTCAAACCTTTATGTCGTGGATACCAAAACTGACGCCGTAAAGAAAAAATTTGATATCGAAGCCAGCACCTTTACCATTGATAAAGATTTCGCTTACATCATCAGTACAGCCTGGAGCAATGTAACCATGTCAACGGTGGTTTCCTACTCAAAAATAAATGTTAAAGATGAAACTGTTGTTGCCGGCGGTTTCATAAAAGATGGTAGTGAAAAAGATATTGTGATGCCGTATGGAATCGCTGTGGATCCGATCTCATCAGACATTTACCTTACCGATGCAAAGGATTATGTTTCACCTGGTGCATTGTACTGTTTTGATAAAACCGGTAAAAAGAAATTTTCTGTAGTTACAGGAGATGTACCAGCTCATCTGGTTTTCTACACTAAATAATTAACCTTCAATATATAATAAAATGAAAATTAACAAGCACCTATTGGTTTTATTTGCTGCATCACTATTTATTTTCGGATGTAAAAAAGATTCAGTAACTGCACCTGACGGGAAAATGGGCATTACAGAAAATGCCATTACAGGAAAGGTAAATTCAAAAACTGAATTATATGCAGTTTCAAACAACGGAAAAGGTTTTCAACATGAATGGAAGCTGGATGGTAAAGTAGTAAGTACAGCTTACAATTTTGCATTTACGCCAACTACAGCCGGAACCTATATTGTAGATTATAAGGGATATAATGAGGCTGGAAGTTTTACATATCAATATACCATTACTGTTCCGGTTCCTGTAGTTGCTGCTACGCCAACCAGTAGTAAATTTATCAGTAAAGTTTTTGAATATGCACCAGCACCGGGGCAGCATATTAATAATGCTTCTTTAGGTTCTCCGGAGCAGGCACAGAAATTAGTTGGCAGTACTGCAAATATGGTTTCGTTAGGTGGTTTTGGTGGTTACATCATTTTTGGTTTTGACCACTCAGTGGTAAATCAAACCGGAGCCGATTTAGCAATTTATGGAAATCCTTTTGGCCCACCTTATGCTTTTGCTGAACCAGGAATCGTGATGGTGAGCCAGGATAAAAACGGCAATGGTTTGCCTGATGATGAATGGTTTGAATTGGCTGGAAGTGAATATGCAAAAGCAACCACCATTAAAAATTATGAAATCACTTACACCAATCCGAAAGCGGCTGCAAATGTTGCCTGGACAGATAATCAGGGGAATAGCGGTTTTGTAAATAACAGTGCAAAGCGGATTAATTTTTATCCTTTGTTTGCCTCAAATCAGGAGAAAATAACTTTTAAAGGAACATTATTACCATCTACACTAAATAGTACTGGTATTGTATCCAATGCTGCTTTTGATTGGGGTTACACAGATAGTTACTCTACAGGTGATGATTATAAAACCAATCTTTACAACAGCTTTGATATTTCATGGGCTGTTGATGCTACTGGTAAAAAAGTAACCTTAAACACGGTCGACTTCGTTAAAGTTTATACTGCTCAAAACGTTAATGCAGGCATATTAGGCGAAATATCAACTGATGTAAAGGGTGCAACAGATTTAAATATTAAATAATTTCTTTTACGCTTCTCAAAGTAACAAAGCTCTTCAGGTGGAAACATTTGAGGGGTTTTTGTTTTTAAGCCTACTCCAGATAGTAATGGCGAATTTTTCGAAGATCGTCATCAAGTTCATAAACCAAAGGAACCCCAGTTGTAATTTCCAATGCGGTAACCTCTTCATTCGATAGGTTGTCAATATATTTGATCAAAGCTCTAAGGCTATTTCCATGAGCCGAGATAATCACTTTTTCATTTCTACTAATGGCTGGTACAATCGATTCATTCCAGAAGGGAAGTACCCGGGCAATCGTATCGCTGAGATTTTCTGTTAATGGCAACTCATCAGGTATTAAAGATTGATATCTCAAGTCGTTACCAGGCCAGCGCTCATCGGTTGTGGTAATCGCCGGCGGTTCTTCATCCGGATCTCTTCGCCATTTTTGAACTTGCGCTGCTCCAAATTTTTTGGCTGTTTCTTCCTTATTTAATCCTTGCAGGTTTCCGTAAAAACGTTCATTTAAATGCCAGCTTTTGTATTCAGGAATCCACAAATGATCCAGATCTTCTAAAATGATGTGAAGGGTTTTGATTGCTCTTTTTAAAAGTGAGGTAAAGGCAATATCAAAATTGTAATCGTGTTTCTTTAAAATTTCTCCTGCTTTTTTGGCTTCCAGATAGCCGTTAGCTGATAAGTCTACATCCGTCCACCCCGTAAACCTGTTCTCTACATTCCACACACTTTCACCATGGCGGATTAATACGAGTTTTTTCATTGATGTTTTAATAGAATTTTAGTGCAAAAAAAAGGCTTGAAGATAAACCCCAAGCCTTAATTTATTTACCAATTATTTAAATTCTCTGAAATCCTGTCCGTCTTTAATGTTTAGCAAGCTTTCGTAAATTAAGCTGATCACATTGTCAACATCCTCCTTGTGCACCATTTCTACCGTAGTGTGCATGTAGCGCAATGGTAAAGAAATCAATGCCGATGGAACACCGCCATTTGAATATGCAAAAGCATCGGTATCTGTTCCAGTAGAACGCGAAGAGGCCTGGCGTTGAAACGGAATTTCGTTTTTCTCAGCAGTTTTAATCAATAGCTTGTTTAGGTTAGTTTGCACTGCCGGAGCATATGAAACCACCGGACCTTTACCTGCCGATAAATCGCCCTGTGTATTTTTATTGATCATTGGTGTCGTGGTGTCGTGAGTTACATCAGTAACGATAGCCACATTTGGTTTAATGCGTTGCGCAATCATTTCAGCACCACGTAAGCCAATTTCTTCTTGTACGGAGTTTACAATGTATAAACCAAAAGGAAGTTTTTTCTTGTTTTCCTTTAACAAACGAGCGACCTCGGCAATCATAAAACCACCAACACGGTTATCTAAAGCACGACCAACATAGTACCGATCGTTTAAAATCATAAATTCATCTTCGTAAGTGATCACGCAACCCACGTGGATGCCTAAATTTTCTACTTCTTCTTTTGTAGTGCACCCACAATCCAGAAAAATGTTTTTTAACTCAGGGGCTTGTTCTTTTTCGCCGTGGCGGGTATGAATGGCAGGCCAACCAAAAACAGCTTTAACCAAACCTTTTTCAGTATGGATGTTAACACGTTTGGATGGTGCGATCTGGTGGTCAGAGCCGCCATTGCGGATCACGTAAATTAAACCATCATTCGTGATGTAATTTACATACCATGAAATTTCATCGGCATGGGCTTCGATCACAACTTTATAGGGTGCTTTTGGATTGATTACGCCAACCGCAGTCCCGTAATTATCTACAAAATGCTCATCAATATATGGCTTTAAGTAATTTAACCATAATTTTTGACCTTCCCACTCATAACCTGTAGGAGCAGGATTATTGATGTATTCTTCTAAAAACTGTAGCGATTTTTTGGTTACCACGGCAACATGTTTTTTCTTATCCTGCGCCTTAGGCAGGTTAGCTTCTTCTTTTTTCTTAGCCATATTGTTATTTAAGATTTTAGATATACGATTTAGATTTGCATGTAGCAGATCAGTCCGTCCATCTTATTCCACTTTTAATTTTAGATTTACATGTTGCAGACCAGGTCATCAACTTTGATTTTTCACGACTTTAGATAGGCGAGTTGCTATCAATCGTAATTTGTAAATCTACAATTGTAAATCCCTTTCCATTACAACAAAATCATACCCATCTTTAAAAAAGGTTTTTTCAGTTTCATGGAATCCAAATTTATAATAAAATTCTTTAGCATTTACTCTGGCGTTACACCATAGCTTACTTGCCTTCTGAATTTTACAAAAATCTAAGATATAATTCATCAGTTGAGATCCATAACCTGATTTTTGCACATCAGCCAGAATGGCCAGTTTCCTGAATTGGTAAACATCTCCTTTGTGAAACAACGAAACTACACCAGTCAGTTTATGGTCGGCGTAAAGTCCAAAGTGTAAGCCATCAAAATCATCTGGCAACTTTACGCTGTCAAAAGGAAGTTCGGGATACATCACCTCATGACGAATACGCCAGGTGAGTGAAGGAAATATTTGTTCAATTTGTACTAACGGCATGGATTATAGTAAATAGCTTAAGCCAATTCTGGCCAATACAGAAATTCGACTTCGATCAAAGTCAGTTTGAAACGATGGCCCGATAACGAATTCAATGTTCATGTTTTTTAATGTGTTTTTTTGAAAACCCCAGGTTGGAGAAAATGAACTAAAATATCGGGTAACGTATCGCCCATTAATCAAAATAGGTGCAATCAAATTATATTCAAAGCCAACGAAGTTTGCGCTGTTATTCGCAGTTATTTTTCCATCTTCTGCTTTTTTGCTTAAGTTATAGTAGTTTTTAAATCCACCTGAAAAAACGGGAGCGAAATTAAAACTCTTGGTAATGCCAACAATATCACTATCATCTAACGGTTGAATCGGGTAGAATGGCACAACACTTTCAATGGCCGCACCAAAATAAATTGAAGATGAAGAAGAAATTTTCTGTTCACGTTCAATTCCTACTCCTAACAAATACAGCTTAAACTTATTTAATGATTGAACAGTTGATGTTTGATTTGGCTTTTCCTGAGCTCTTGTGTAGCAAGAAATACCGATTAAAATGATTAAGATGAGTGGAGTAGCGAATTTAGATTTCATAAATAATTTAAAGGTGAGCTGAGGATTTTTTATTTCCGTAAAACAGATAGATTAAGATGTTGAAAATAATTATTCCGGCCATACCGTAACAAAACATTGCCCAGCCGCCGTGGCCCCAAAGCCATAAACCCAGTGCCGAGCCGCAGCTGGCACCGATAAAACTCACTGACATGAAGATGGTATTCAGGCGGTTTCTGGCTTCGGGAATTAAAGTATAAATCCGGGTTTGGTTGGTTACATGAATGGCCTGCTGACCAATATCGATGAGTACAATTCCGATAACAAACAGATACAAATGACTGCCGGTGAAATAAAACAAAGCAATGCTGATGATTTGCAAAATGAAACCAATCATCAGGTTTTTGCGAGGATTGTTGCCATCACTCAGTTTACCAACAAGAGGAGCAGCCAAAGCACCTGCCGCACCGGCAATTCCGAATAGACCGATTTGTAAAGTTTGGAAACTGAAAGGTGGATTAGCCAAAAATAATACCATCGTGGTCCAGAAAGCACTAATGATGGCAAAAGCTAAAAAGTTGATGATTGACGTTTCTCGTAGTGCAGGCTGGGTTTTAATGTAATCAAACATCGAACGCATTAACTGTTTGTAGGTGCCTTTAAACGCTGGAAAACTTTGGGGAAAACGTTTCGCCATTAAGAGAATAAGCAATACGCAGATTCCTGCAGCCATGTAGTAAACTGCCCGCCAGCCTAACCAGAAACCAATGCTACCACTACGGCTCTTGATGCCAGAATACCAACCAATAGCCCACTCATAATCATGCCGATATTTGCCCCGCGATTTTCATCAGTACTGAGGTTTGCAGCGAGTGGTAATATAAGCTGTGGCACAATGGAGCAAATCCCGATCAGCAGCGAAGCAATTTCGAGCAGGAAAAACGAATGCGAAACAGCCGCGGTTAGCAAAGCTAAAATCGCCATTCCGGTAATGATCAGAATTTGTTTTTTACGTTCAAACATATCGCCTAGCGGAACAAGCAGAAACAAACCTGTTGCGTATCCTATTTGAGTGATGTAGGTAATTCGCCCTGCATAGGTTTCTGTTAAATTAAAATCTTTGGCAATTAAAATAACCAGCGGTTGGCAGTAGTAAATATTTGCGACAATCAAACCTGTGCAAAAAGCCATCAGGAGAATATCTATTCGTTTTAGCATGTGTTGAGATGTAGGATGTAACTATGTAAGATGTTAGAAGGATGATGTGCGGACTGTCTGTGAAACAACGTTTACTACTTTTAATTTTCCCGCTTAATCCATTTTACTTTATCACAAAGGTATATTGCCATGTTTTTTACGGGGATGATTTACCACCTTGTTTTCTAACATTTTGAAAGCTTTTATCAACTTTATTCTCGTTTGAGCAGGTTCAATCACTTCATCGATAAAACCACGTTCTGCAGCACGATAGGGGTTTGCGAAAATATCCGAATAAACTTTTTCTTTCTCCAGCCATTTCTCCTGAGGATCTGCTGAGGCTGTAATTTCCTTTTTGAAAATGATTTCAGCGGCACCCTTAGCGCCCATCACCGCAATTTCAGCACTTGGCCAAGCGTAATTCATATCGGCACCAATATGTTTGCTGTTCATTACATCGTAAGCGCCCCCATAAGCTTTACGCGTAATCACCGTAATGCGTGGAACCGTGGCCTCGCTGAAAGCATAAAGTAACTTCGCTCCATTGCTGATGATGCCATTCCACTCTTGATCGGTTCCTGGTAAAAAGCCTGGTACATCTTCAAAAACCAATAACGGAATATTAAAACAATCGCAAAAGCGAACAAATCTGGCGGCTTTAGCAGATGAATTGCTATCTAAAACGCCAGCAAGATATGCGGGTTGGTTAGCCACAATACCGATGCTTCTACCTGCCAAACGGGCGAAACCAACCACAATATTTTCGGCATATGCAGCATGAACTTCTAAAAAGCTGTTATCATCAGCAACTTCATTTATAATTTCGCGAATATCATAAGGTTGAGAAGCATTTTCTGGCATAAACGTATTTAACGATAATCTACTTTCATCGCCGGTTTCATAATCCAGGTGCTGCGGTATTTCCTCACAATTTTGAGGCATATAGCTCAATAATTTTTTAAGGTGATTAATCGCCTCAATTTCATTGGCGCAGGCAAAATGTGTTACACCCGATTTAGTGGCATGCGTAGTTGCGCCGCCCAGTTCTTCGGAAGTAACTTGCTCATGTGTAACCGTTTTTACTACGTTTGGCCCGGTAACAAACATGTAAGAGGTGTTTTCTACCATTAAAATAAAATCAGTAATAGCGGGCGAATAAACTGCACCGCCGGCGCAGGGACCCATGATAGCAGATAGCTGCGGAATAACGCCTGAAGCCTGTACATTTTTATAAAAAATATCAGCATAACCACCTAAAGAAACCACGCCCTCCTGAATCCGGGCGCCGCCACTGTCATTTAGGCCAATTAAAGGAGCGCCATTTTTCATGGCCATGTCCATCAGTTTACAAATCTTTTCGGCATGGGTTTCAGACAATGAACCACCAAAAACAGTGAAGTCTTGAGAAAAAACATAGGTCAGTCGGCCATTAATGGTTCCATAACCTGTTACCACGCCATCACCCAGATATTTTTCACGCTCCATTCCAAAGTCAGTACTTCGATGGGTAACGAACATGCCAATTTCTTCAAAACTTCCTTCATCCATTAAAAAATGAATACGCTCACGGGCAGTAAGTTTTCCTTTTTGATGCTGACTATCAATTCTTGCCTGCCCACCGCCAAGCTTTGCCTGGTTGATTTTATCTTGAAGTGTTGCTATTTTCTTATCCATTACCGAGGGTTGAGAATTTAAAATTAAAAATTACTTGCGGTAATGCAAGTTCAGCATTCGATTTTCACATACAAACTGACGATTACCAAATTATGTCGATTTAATATTAATCTAATGATCAGCAAGCAACCCGATATAATTTATATCAAAATTAAATTTGACCCAAACCAACTTAAGTTGATCGCTGAACTTTGATGTTTTCTTCGTAAATTAAATATCAGATAAATTGATCTGGGGGCGAGAATTATAGGCTCCTCAATATTTTTTACAACTTAAAGTATTGAAAAACCAATTATCCGTTTATTTTTGTAATACCACATTAGAATAAGATTAGAATTTTAAAATGGTTTTAAGAAAATACAAATACAGCATCGTGGCAGCATTCATGCTAATCTTCTCTGCGAAGATGGTCATTTCTGGTGCGCCGGTATTTTGTACAAGTATTGATAAAGAAATCATGAATGCGGTGATTATGCAAATCGAATTGGAGCATGAAGGTGGAAAAGACGCTGCCAAAGACATCGCCAAGTTTTCAGATTTTAAACTTTCAGAACTTAACCACCCGATCTTATCTTATGAGTTCTCTTCAAGCCACTTTATTTTGAAGAGCAGTTTTATTGAGCATTTCAAACGATATGTAGATCCATATCATCCAACGGTTCCAACACCGCCACCCAACTTCATTTAGTTTTCTTTTTTTGAACTGATCCTTTTAAGTTTCTCTAACAAATGACGATGCCTTGCTTTTGGCAAAATCTTTTGTGATCGTGATTTATGCGGATAGTTCCACGATTTAATCGTTAAAATTTACCAGATAATCCTATCGTTATGCAAAAGTTTAACCCGGCCTTTTCAGGTTCGGACGTGAAGAAATATTTTCTTGCCAAGAATTTAAAGAAAGACCTTCCCTCAAGTATTGTTGTTTTTTTAGTGGCATTGCCACTTTGTTTAGGTATTGCACTGGCTTCAGGTGCAGAGTTATTTGCCGGTTTAATCACGGGCATCATCGGTGGTATTGTGGTTGCATCCTGTAGCGGATCGCAGCTTAGCGTAAGCGGGCCTGCGGCCGGTTTAACCGTAATCGTTTTAGGCGCTATTACCTCATTGGGTAGCTATCCAACCTTTTTACTGGCTGTAGTACTGGCAGGTGTTTTTCAACTTATTTTGGGCCTAGTAAAAGCCGGAACAATCGGCAATTATTTTCCATCGAGCGTAATAGAAGGTATGTTGGCAGCAATTGGTTTAATCTTAATTTTAAAACAACTTCCGCATGCTTTAGGCGTAGATACAGATTTTAGCGGCGATGAAGGCTTCTTTCAGCAGGATCATGAAAACACTTTTTCTGCAATTAGTGCTGCAATCGGGCATTTTAGTTTGGCTGCGGTGCTTATCAGTTTGCTGTCAATCTTAATTTTGTTATTCTGGCCGAAAGTGAGGCAATTGGCAATTGTGCCTGCTCCATTAATTGTTGTAGTCATTGGTGTGGTTGGTACACTAGTTTTTGCAGGAACAGCTAACGCTTTAAGGCCCGATCAAATGGTTAAAATACCAGTCGTTGGTGGTTTCTCTGAATTTATGGGATTATTTACTACACCCGATTTTTCGCAGCTGACCAATAAAAACGTTTACATCGTAGCCTTAACCATCGCAGTTGTAGCCAGTTTAGAAACTTTGTTGAGCATTGAAGCCATTGATAAAATCGACCCGATTAAACGGGTATCGCCAACAAACAGAGAATTACTTGCGCAGGGAATAGGAAACATTGCTAGCGGTATGATTGGTGGGTTACCCATGACTTCGGTAATTGTTCGGAGTTCGGCCAATGTAAATGCAGGTGCTAGAACAAAAATGTCGGCAATTTTTCACGGTGTTTGGTTGCTGCTTTCGTTGTTATTCATTCCGCAAATTATTAACATGATTCCGCTTTCTTGTCTGGCCGCCATCTTATTGGTAACCGGCTACCGCTTAACCAGAATTAGCTTATTTAAGCACATGTATCACAAAGGTTGGGATCAGTTTGTGCCATTTGTAGTTACTATTGTCGCCGTATTGTTTACTGATTTGTTAAAAGGTGTTGCTGTAGGGATGCTGGTATCCATTTTCTATCTGCTACGCACCAACATGCGTAACCCATATTTTTACAGAATTACCAATGAAGGGGATAAAAAGAACATTAGAATAAAGTTGGCTGAAGAGGTATCATTCTTAAATAAAGCAGCAATTCAAGTGGTTTTAACCAATATTCCTCGCGAAACCAATGTAATTATTGATGGATCAAATGCCCGCTATATCGATCCTGATGTATTGGAAACGATTTTCAATTACAAGCATAACGCCTATACCAAAGGCATCATTGTTACCCTTGAAAATGTTAAGAAACACTATACCGTACCAAAGTTAACCAATAAGGTTTTAGAGGATATCAATAAATAACAAAAAAGCCTTGGCTAATGCCAGGGCTTTATTTTTCTTCGGTGTTCGGCATGTTGCCGGCGTGGCCTTTATTTCCTTTTTCAGCATCTTCACGTGCTTCTTCCGAGCCGAAATCGCCTCTTCCAAAATTTCTGCCCAGATTTCCTGCGTCAGATTTTACCTTATTTTTATCACTATGTTCATCACTATGGTGGCGTGGAACCAACCCATCTGGCATATTGGTTTTATCTGCAGCATTGTCTGCATTTTGATCCTTTAGGTTATCGTTTTTATTTTCTTGATTTTCCATGATGCATTTCTTTAGCTATAGAACAGTTAGAAGTAACGATAGTTTTAAAGGATTTGGAAATGAAAGCTCTGTTCTTTGTGGGTTCTGTTGCCCCGCCATTGCAAAGCCGGTGTTTTCTGCTGCTATTTTACTTTTTTAACCTCTACTTTTTTATCATTGATAAATAGCTGACAATTTACTTTGTAGAACCCTCCAAGGTTAACTTTAATATTTTCTCTTTCATTTTTTTGATTAATTAAATGTCCTGTTAATTTGGTAGAGAATCCACCAAATGTATGGTCTTGTAAAACATCGTTGACATAAAGTCTTTCTCCGTTAAACCAAGTGTTTTCAATTATGATTTCATTATTTTCATAATTAGATGTCCAAATACTTTTCATATTACTAATGTCTGTTAATTAAATCGATCACTGTTCCGATAATGATTGGAAAAATCCAAAATGTAACCATACCCAAAATATATGCAACAGGTGCTTTTAGGTAGCTCATCATTTTTTTGGGTTCAAAAAAATTAGCGATTGCCCAAGCTGAATATATAATGCCTGCTATACCGGCAAAAGTCATTAAATTTAAATGTGTAATGCCTTGTACAACCGCAAAAACTGAAAAAATCAACATGCCCATACCTATAACAAAACAAAGCATTATAACGATTTCGTAAAAGTTGTAGTTTTGCTTTCTAAAGAATATTTTTAGCCATAAAGCAATAAAAACACCCATCATAATGTTTGCATAGCCATAATGGTTTTGCACCCATTTAACAATATTACCAACAGCAGCTGGGGCTTCATTTTTAGCTTCGTGATATTTTACATACCCGTCTTCAATATGAAATAAGTGGTTTAAAACTGTATAAATTAAAGAAGTTATGATGATAAATATAATGGGTTTTACCAATCGACTTCTGTTTTCTGATAGATATTTTCGTATATTTTCACCGGGATTTATGGCCAGCTCGCGGACGGTGTATAAAATTCCACGCTCAAAATGCAGAACATGCTCAATTTCGTGAACGATATAATGTCTGTCAATTCTTTTCAGGCTTTTTGGTTGGCCGCAGTTTGGACAATAATTAAAATTTAGTTCGGTCTTGCAGTTTATACAGTTCATTTTTAACTTGTGAAGTTCATTGTTACTTTTTGAATTGTTAATTATATTTTAGTTGCTGTTTAGGTTGGTAAAATTCTTTGTTGTAACTTGAAAAGTTGTTACACTTTAGTGTAATTTTAATATTTTAATGGATATAAAGAATACAAACCTGCTTAACAAAAATAGGTTAAGTGCAATAACTGATGTTAATAACAGCCTGTTAGATGGTTATTTGCAAGTAGTGGAAGCATTTTCGAAACTTACCTACCAAAGCGTATACGTTATCGATTATACAGAAATGAAATTCGAGTACGTGTCGCCGAATCCTTTATTTCTTTGTGGATATACAGTTGAAGAAGTGATGGGTTTGGGTTACGATTTTTATTTTAAAACAGTTCCTGAAAGCGATTTAAAACTTTTGGATTTGATTAATGAAGCGGGTTTCGATTTTTTTGACGGGCAGCCCGCAGATGACAAGAAATTATTCAGCATTACCTACGATTTTCACCTGACTCACAAAAATGGAAAATCGGTGCTGATCAACCATAAACTTACGCCACTTTTCTTAACGGAAGAGGGTAAAATGTGGAAAGCAATATGTCTGGTTTCCATTTCTCACAATCAAATGCCCGGTAACGTCGCCATTCATAAGGAGGGTTCGGATGCTGTTTGGTATCTAAATTTAGAGCAGCGAGTTTGGCAAAAATCATTAAAGCCAAAACTCACGGAACGCGAATTGGAAGTGCTGCGTTTGTACGCTCAAGGATTAACCATAAACCAAATTGCCGATAAAATTTTTGTTTCGCCCGATACCGTAAAGTATTACAGAAGACGGATTTTCGAAAATTTTCGCGTTACAAATATTGTTGAGGCACTAGCTTATGCAGTTAATAACAAATTAATTTAGCGTATTTGGTTTTAGAAAAACATCTTTTAGTGCCTTGCAGATGCTGAAGTCCCGCCTTTTGCTATAGCCCCGATAGAAAAAATCGGGGGCTGCCGCTTCTGTCTGGTTTAAGCTTAAAGGACTGTGCTTTTTACACCCTGCAGCCCTGAATAGTTGCAGAATCCAAATGTTTTAAACGGGATTGAAGCGGTATCTCCCGATTTTTCATCGGGAATTTAGCGTAAAGCCCGACTAACGATAATTGAAATACTGCCATTGCTTTCCAAGATCTTCAAAAAAGAAAAACCCCTGATTGCTCAAGGGTTTTAAAATATTTAGTCGTCGGATGAATATGAACAGGATGTCGATATTCATCCAAGGCTTATTAAAGGGCTTGGTTTGTGTCTCCACAAATCAATTAATCTTCCGCTAAAAACGGGTAACGGTAATCCGTTGGCGATTCGAAAACCTCTTTAATGGTACGTGGCGAAACCCAACGCAACAAGTTAATCATTGAACCTGCTTTATCGTTTGTGCCCGAACCTCTGGCGCCGCCAAATGGCTGCTGACCAACAACGGCCCCTGTACATTTATCATTGATGTAAAAGTTACCTGCAGAATTCCGTAAAGCATGGCTTGCTTTGTCAATCGCATAACGGTCTTGTGCAATTAAAGCACCCGTTAAAGCGTATGGCGAAGTGGTGTCAATTACTTCCAAAATCGAATCAAAATCCTTATCAGCATAAACGTAAACCGTTAAAACCGGACCGAACAACTCTTCGCACATGGTGGTGTATTTCGGATCATCAACCACTAAAACAGTTGGCTCCACAAAATAACCTTTGCTCTTATCGTAATTTCCGCCAGCAATAATTTCTACGCCTTTATCCTGTTTTGCCTGGTCGATATATTTCGCCAACTTATCAAATGAACGCTCATCAATCACAGCATTAATAAAATTCGTAAAATCTTCAGTTCCACCCATTTTAAAGGTAGCCAAATCGCGTAACATCAACTTTTTAATTTCAGGCCAAAGGCTTTCGGCAATGTAAACGCGACTAGCAGCTGAACACTTTTGTCCCTGATATTCAAAGGCACCACGAACAATTGCCGTACTTGCAATATCAGTTTGCGCTGAGGGGTGAACCAAAATAAAATCTTTTCCGCCAGTTTCGCCAACGATACGAGGATAAGATTTGTATTTATGGATGTTTGTTCCAATTGTTTTCCAAATTTCCTGGAAAACTTTTGTAGAGCCCGTAAAGTGAATACCTGCGAAATCAGGATGGTTGAAAATGACATCGCCAGTTTCTGGTCCGTCAGCGTAAACTAAATTTACAACACCGTCAGGTAAACCTGCCTCACGGAAAATTTCCATTAAAAGGTTAGCTGCATAAACTTGTGTATCTGCAGGTTTCCAAACCACAACGTTACCCATCATCGCTGCTGATGCTGGTAAATTTGCTGCAATTGCCGTGAAGTTAAATGGGGTTAGGGCGAAAACAAATCCTTCTAAGGGGCGTTGCTCTACTCTGTTCCAGCTTCCGCGAGGTGAAACCGGAGGTTGTTGTTTGTAAATATCGCTCATGTAACTTACGTTAAAACGTAAGAAGTCAATCAGCTCGCAAGCGGCATCTATTTCTGCCTGGTAGGCATTTTTGCTTTGACCCAACATGGTTGCTGCATTCAATTTGTAACGATACTTGCCAGCAATTAAATCAGCAGCTTTTAAAAAAATTGCAGCTCTATGTTCCCATGGAAGGTTTTCCCAGTCTTCTTTCGCAGCTAAAGCGGCATCAATTGCTTGTTGAATATGTGTTTTATCGCCAATGCTATATTGCGCTAAAATATGTTGATGATCATGTGGTGGAACCACTTTACCCTTTTTCGCCGTATGAACTTGTTTACCGCCAATATACATCGGGATGTCTTGTTGGTGCGATCGAGCTTCAGCCAACGCTTCTTTTAAAAGAACACGTTCTTTACTGCCTGGGCCATAATTTAATATAGGTTCGTTTACCGGAGTGGGTACGTTAAAAAATCCTTTAAGCATATTTTATTTTTTATGATTTGGGCAAAGATAAGGCTTTTTGAGGGATGCAATTCTATTCTTCTGTAAAGAAAATGGGGGAATAGCCTTAGGGTAGCAACCACAATATACGGTGGTTATTATTTAAGTTGTGATGGTTAAAGTAAGAGTAATCAATTGTAAATATCAGCCGCAATTATTTTAATATGTCAATGCCAGATATTTTCCGTGATGGCTTACGCAAGCTGGCTTTGTATTCCTATAGTTTGAAAGATGATTTGGGAATTCGTAAATAGAGATTTTAATTTTATCTAGCTGATGCTGAACAGGAGATGAAATGGTGTGTAAATATGCTGAATTTATACTGCTTTTAGTAAAGTATATCGCCTTATCGATATTTACCATTCCTAACGTTAAATCTGCTTTGGATAAAATGCTACAAACTAGTTTTTTAGGCGCATACTCACGAATACCAGTTTTGCGGTTATGTATTTTATAGGCAGCCTCTTTCATGCTCCAAAGCAGCCAAACCATCACATCGGGATTTTCTGCCGATGTGATTAAGAATATTTCATTCGCATTAAAAATTTTGTCGAGATAACCTTTCCGCCTCCAGTTACTTTGGGTTTGAGCTAACGATAAATCAACAATATCATTCCCCTGCATTGTTCCCAAGCTTTGATTGTATCACATCAATAGTTGCCTGTACGGTGAGCATTTTTGCCATCGAATCATTGTCGATTTCAATACCAAATTTTTCTTCCACATCCAATACAATATCAACCAGGTTAGCAGAGTTAATTCTCAGATCCTTGATGAAATCTGTGTTTTCACTGAGCGTTTCAAGCACTGTTGTTTCTTCGCTGTAGGGTTTGATGATCATCTTCAGTGCTGCGATAATTGCTTCTTTAGTCATACTTGTATTTTTTAAAAATTACACATACGTTGACATCGCCAAAGCCAAAACTAGCCTTTGCAACGATCTCTATTGGTTTATTGATAAGTTTTTGCGGGATACGGTTCTCATTGATCAAGGCAGTGATCTCGGGATTTAAGTCCTCGCAATTGATATTTGGAAAAATGAAACCATGCGTAAGCTGTAAAACTGCGGCTACGCTTTCGATACTGCCTGCTGCACTGATACAATGGCCAACCATTCCCTTTAAAGAATTGATGTAAGGAAAATTCTCAGCTGTGGCGTTCAAAGCCATTTTCCAGTTCTCGATTTCAAGCGCATCTTTTGTTGTTGCCGTAAGATGTCCGTTGATTGCCTCAATTTCATCAGCACGAATTCCGGCATTTTGAATGGCATTTTTAATACATCGCTGAACAGCTTGTGGATTTGGAGCGGTCATGGTGCCTAAACCCCGCTGACCACCAGAATTTAAATCGCCGCCCAATATCTCGGCGTAAATTTTTGCTCCCCTGGCCAGTGCCGATTCAAGTGTTTCCAGTACCATGGCTCCGGCGCCACTTCCAGGTACAAAACCACTGGCCGTGGCACTTAAGGGTCTGCTTCCTTTTTCAGGTTCGTGATTGTGTTTAAACGTACAAACTTTCATGGCATCAAAACCACCCCAGATATACGGTCCGCTATCGCTGGTGCTCCCTGCCAGCATTCGTTTTGCTTTGCCAGACTTAATTCTTTCAAAGGCGAGTAAAATGCTTTCGGCTCCGGTTGCGCATGCAGAAGAGTTGGTACTGATTTGATTGCCCAAACCGATCTTGCCGCTAAGAAATGCACTCACGCCGCTAGCCATGGTTTGAATCACTACAGAACTTCCGATTTTTCGGATTTTCATATCATCAATTTTATTCATTGCCCATCTAAATTTGTCAATCCCTGATGTTCCGGTTCCAAAAATGGTTCCGCTATCCCAGTCTGGTTCATCATCGGCGCTTTTTTCTAAACCAGCATCTTTCCAGGCATCTAAGCCCGCAATTACTCCATAAACAATTCCGGTGCTGTTTAAATTCCTAAGTTCAAGCGGTGAAAAATATTGAGCAATCCGCTCGTCTCTTAGTTTTGGCTTCCCAGCTATCTGGCAAGAAAAACCAAAGCGCTCTAGATCAGGTTGGTGGGTGATGCCTGAGATCCCATTTTTAATCGCGTGAGTAAATGAAGCGATGTCTGTTCCATTCGGTGCACATACGCCCAAACCGGTGATCACTACACGAGTGCTATTCATGGCCTTGGGAAAGTAACATTCCAGAAATAGTTCCTTTACTCACAATTTCGCCTTTAACGTTTTCCATCTTCACGCTACAACTTAATTTATTGAACCTAAAATATTTCTTTTCGCTACTTACCCAAACTTGTTCACCAGGGTAAACAGGTTGCATAAAATCAAGCGCACTAGAGGTCATGGCGAAAGCCAGATTTTTATCATTCAGCTGATCTTTTAACAGGAAAATTCCCAGGCATACCAAACCAATTTGAGCCATGGTTTCCGTTAAAATTACCGCCGGGGTGATTGGTTTGTTCTTAAAATGACTATCATAGAAATTGAGGTCTTTGCTGAAGGTATAAGTTCCTTTGACAAATTCCTCATTAACCTGCAAGAGCTCATCAACAAATAAAAATTCTTTTCCGTAAGGTAGCTGATTGATAATTTCCTGTGCATTCATATTACCATTGCAATAAAATTCTCTGTGCTGAAAAACCTGGTCCAAAACTTAACATTAAGCCTTTTTCTCCGGGCGCCGGCTTTTTATCCATATAATTTTCCAATACATATAAAACTGTAGCACTACTCATATTTCCGTAATGCTTCAAAACGGCTTTTGTTTCATCAATGTTTTTGCCCAATTTATTGAACAATTCTTCCACGAGCTGTATAATTTTCTTTCCCCCGGGATGAAAGATTAAATGGTCAATATCTTTAATTTCAAGGTTGTTTTTTGCCAGAAATGGATGAATAATTTGTGGGAAATGTGATTCGACGGTATTTGGAACCTCCACATCTAAAACCATTTGCAGCCCGGTATTGGTTAATTTAAAACCCATCATTTCTTCTGCATCATAAAAGTGATACATTTCTTCTGCAATAATTTCGGGGCCTGTATCTTTAGGGTCGGAACTTAGTAACACACATGCAGCGCCATCGCCAAAAATAGCAGCGCTAACAATGTTTGCCATTGAAAAATCATTCAGTTGGAAGGTGGCAGAGGGCGATTCAACAGCTACAACAGCAGCCCTTTTGCCAGGATTTGCTTTTAAAAAGTTCTTTGCATAAATCATTCCGGAAACGCCAGCTGCGCAACCCATTTCAGTAACCGGCAAACGCACAATATCCTGACGGAGTTTAAGCAGATTGATTAGATAGGCGTCTAACGATGGAATCATAATGCCTGTGCAACTTACCGTGATAATATAGTCTAAATCTTGTGGCTTCCAGTTTGCTTTTTCGAGCGCATTTTCTAAACATTTTGCGCCTAATTTGATCCCTTCACGGATATAAATGTCATTTCTGGCCTCGAAGCTCAAATCGCTAAAAACTTCTTCAGGCGACATAAAGGAATAACGCTTATCAACAGCAGCACCTTCAAAAATCTTTTTAACTTTTCTCACAAAACGCTCATCCTGATCTTTCAGCCAACCATCTAAAAAAGGAATAATATCTGCTGTTTCACGCCAAAATTCGGGTAAGGCCTTAGCCGCTGCTTTTACAATTACGCTCATTATGTTTTAATTATCCATTGGTATCTAAAAGCCCATTTCCATTTAATTGAACTTGATTTTAAATTTAATTTTCTGGCATATTCCAGCAGGTCTGCCTTTTTAAATCCGCGGAGGATGGAAATCAACCCATCGTCGCGAGACATATCATTTAACCGAAAAACGACGCATAACGCTCTAAAAAGTTTGTATGCCAAAGCACTACGGTGTAGATCATTTATTACAATTCCAATTTTAGCAGATTGTTTCAGCCGAGTCATCAGTTTTATGATTTCGTCATCTTTAAAATGGTGCAAGGTTAGCGTACAGAGATAAATCTCGCACTCCTCTGTTTCCTGCAAGTCGTCGAATATATCGGAACATTCATAACTGATGTTCGGATAAGATTCTGATAGCTTTTTAGCATGATCAATTGTAAAAAGATTGGCATCAATACCCTTCAAAGTGAAATTTAAGTTTTCTTTATTTGCGTAGTCGGCTAAAGTTCTAAGCATATCGCCATTGCCACAACCTATATCAGTTATACGCACCAGTTGAGTTTTTGGTTTGCTCTTTAATAACGTTTTTACGCCTTCAAGAGTAACTTTATTTCCGCCGAGTAGCTTGTTGATGCTTGCAATCTTATCTAATGCATCACGTAATACTTCGCCTTCCATTTCAAAATCATCCATCAACTCCGGGGCATCGCTTCTAAATCTGGTATCTATCGGCATTAATTTACAGTTTCTATGGGTTGTCCGTGGGTATGTTTTATTATTTTATTTAGTACGAAAGGCATTGCAGTCATTGAATTTATAGCCAGTCGCTCATAAGTTTTGTGTTGCAGGATCATGCTTAATATCCTTCCAAACCTTAGCCTGCTTCCAAAAATTGTTTGCCACGTGGCTGAGTATTCGTTTTCTAAAAAACTTCTTGAGATCTTATTTTCAGTTCTTTTCTGTATCAGTTCGCTAACAATTTTCGCACTATGGATAGCCATTGCCATTCCATTTCCACATAAAGGATGAATTAAGCCAGCGGTATCTCCAATCATTAACATATGGTTATATACCGGCTCTTTTTGTTTGAAAGAGATTTGGCTGATAGTTAAAGGCGCATCAAAAATCATTTCAGCTTCTTCAAGTATTTTCTTTAAATATTTATTTTGATAGAGGACGTTTTCCTGATAAGCCTGAATATCCTTATATTTTTTGAAGCTTTCATAATTTGCCAAATAGCATACATTTAAAATAGCATTCTCTACTTTAGAAACTCCACAATAGCCACCTTTAAAATTATTTAAACTTACCAGATGACTGGGGAAATCTGATTTGTAATGCGCTTTAATAGCCAGGTATGGAGATTTTTGATTGATAAAGTTACGTTCTAATCTTTTATCGATAGCCGAACGTTTACCATAAGCACCCAAAACATATTCAGCTTTAAAACGCTCACCCGATGTAGTCTCCACTGAGAATTGATCTTCAGCATAAACTACGTCATTAACTTCTTTGTTTACTACGTTTACTCCGCGGCTTTTGGCCAGGTTATACAAATAATAATCGATGCTGTATCGGCTTAAGCCAAAACCTCCCAGCGGTAAAGTTGTGTTCACTTGCTTGCCTGTTGCAGATGTGAATTGCAGATTTGTAATTTGGGTAGGCGATAGATTTTTAAGATCTATACCGAGCCAGTTAAAATAGGGAAGGACCTCATTTGAAATATATTCTCCGCAGACTTTATGATGAGGATAAGCTGATTTTTCTATCAATGTGACATCAAAACCTTGCTTGTTGAGATGAAGCGCTGCAGTTAATCCTGCTAATCCACCACCAATAATTAAGATTTCTGTTTGAATGGGCATAAGGGATTGCAGATATAGAACGTAACAATTATATCTATCCCTTTGTTCGAAAATTTATTATTGCCTCAATCATTTAAACAGGCACTGCCGTGCTGAATCACCAAACATTTGTATCATTGTTTGCTGCGCACCTGGCTTTAGTATCATACATGATAGCATTAAATCTAAATGTAAAATGAACCTTTATTTTTAATAACTGACTTCAATTACAATCAACGAATACAATATATCGTTTGAAAATCTTATTTTTATACCGTTAACACTCAAAATCTATCAATATGAAAAACAGAGGATTCGCTATACTTTCCACCTTCCTTTTATTAATCTGCTTTATTTCTTGTAAAAAGGGAGGTAACCCAGCTGCTGATGGAAGTACTAAACTGGTAAAAATTAACTCCGATAAATATTATGGAGCTACATTAACATACAACGATCAAAATCAACTTACAAATGTTGCTGGCTTTATCAATCCCTCTACTGGCGAGCAATATAAGTACAATGCCCAAGGCCAGGTCGTAGAAATTTTGGCCTATTATGGTGCAACAGAGCCCAGCTCCAAGCAATTTGTAATTCATTACCAAAATAACTTACCAGTTTCTGGCAAGATGAAATACAGTCCGCCGGTAAGTACAAAAGATGTTAATCCAACATATTATATCGATAGTCTGGCTTATAAAACAACAAACGGTAATGTGTCAGAAATTAAGTTCTTCGATAGAAAAACTTACAACGCTAAAACAAATGCATTAATTTCCTCGAGAACTGATACAACAGACAAATACCAAATTAACTACGCCAATGGCAATTTGACTAGTGTAAAATCAAATAATGCTGAATCAACATTCCTATATGGTTCAAAAAAAGGTGTAATTTCTGCCCATGCACTGAAATTTGTCTTGAATCCTGAGAATAATCCAATGTTATTTTCATCAAATGATTTAATCGAAAGCATAATCAACAAATCATCGGTTAATGAAATTAAAACAGTCTATTCTTATACCTATAATAATGCAAATTTTCCTGTGTCGGGTAATGCAATCAGAACCTGGAAATCAAATACAACTATCGAAAACGCTTCGCTTGATTTTCAATATCAATAATAGATAAAATAATATTTAGAAAATCAGGGGCTGGTATTTTATAGGAATGTCAGCCCCGTTTTTTGCTCCAATCTTTTTGCGTTAATACTTCCATTGACGTCATTGCGAGAAGGAACGACATAGCAACATTTTCGCTAAGAAAGCAAAAAGTATTTCCGCTTCACCCGGGTTTAGAAATTAAGCTTTTGCAATTATACCCAGTGAACCAATGGCCACCTACCGGTCACTTCTCTCTTCCATTTTCAAATCCGTATCAAACGGACTTTTGGTAAAGGGGTAAATAGTTTGTTTTACAAAACCTTTAGGATATTCAGCTTCATGAACGCCTGTGCCTGCTGGCCATTCTTTTCCTGGCAAATAGTAGGTTCCAAACATCATATCAATAAAAGGAAATATTGATGCAAAGTTATGCCCGTAATATTTTGGATCTTCGCAATGGTGCCAATGGTGATATTGTGGTGTTGTGAAGATATATTTTAAGAAGCCAAAATTAATTCTCGTATTGGCATGAATTAATACGGCATGAATTGCAATGAAAATGATGTAAACATTAAAAACCGTTGATGAAAACCCCAAGACGTAAAGCGGAATAAAGGTCATCGCTCTGGTGAAAAATATATCAATGAAGTGTGTTCTGCTGCCGGCCAACCAATCCATGTTTTGAGTAGAGTGGTGTATGGAATGGAAACGCCACAAAGATACTCGGGTATGGAAAAAACGGTGTGCCCAGTACTGAAAAAAATCTGTAGTAAAGAAAGCTAAAAACAATGCGACAATAAAAGGTAGGCCCTGCACCCAGGTATGTAGTTTATCCAATCCCATCCAGCCAAAAAATAGTACGGCAGGTTTTTGTGTTACAATCCCAAAAAACTGAATAAATAAATGGCTAATCACAAAGTAAGTTAAATCTGTTCGCCATTCTTCATGGAATTTAGTTTGTTCATTGTTTTTTGGGAAAAATAATTCCAATGGTACAAAAATGGCAACCATCAATAATAAATCCAGTATCATCCAGTCTAAGCCAAAATGCCAGCTCGATTTAGCCACATCTCTTCCTTCAACGCTCAAGGCGCCTAAAATTACTGCTAATGCTGCCAAAGCAAAACCCGGCCAACCCCACTTTAATTTTTTACTCAGGATAACACTTAATGCAGCAAAAAAGAACGAGGTTATGACACCACCGAGCATTAGTGCTTCCATACTATCTTTGGTGTAAATTTCACGAAATTCGGGGGTAGTTAGTTTTTCCGGATAATGAAAACATAAAATTCCGAGTAAGGCTAAAACCGCTAAAAAAATCGAAATATAGCCGCTGATCTGACCTTGACCAACTACTAAACGTTTATTTGGAGACATTGAATTGAGTTTGTTAATTAACAATTATACTGAATTTTAAGTATTAGTATCGAACTGATGCAAAAAATTATAGTGATAAAATATGATAACGTCAGCATTTCAATAATATTCTGACAAACCTTTTTTGCTTACTAGGGTTGGTTTAATAGTCATTGCTAAAAAAGCAGTGTTTAAATTTTAAATAATCCCTATTTTTGAAAACAACACGGTATGCTAGTTAACTATTTACGCCTTTTACTTCTCCCTTTTTCTTTTATCTATGGTTTAGCCATTACGCTTCGAAAGAAACTCTACGACTGGGGCATTATGAAATCTGTAAAGTTCGATTTACCTATCATTTGTGTGGGTAATTTAGCTGTTGGCGGATCAGGGAAAACGCCTACAACCGAGTATCTGGTGAGATTGCTGGACGAATATAAAATTGCCATTTTGAGTAGGGGATATGGGCGTAAAACAAAAGGTTTTATTCTGGCTGACGATACCTCAACAGCAGAAACTATTGGTGATGAACCTTTACAATATTATCAAAAATTTGAGGACGTTACGGTAGCAGTTTGCGAAGAACGGGTGGTTGGGATTGAGAAGCTGAAGGAAAATCATGATCTGATCATCTTAGATGATGCTTTTCAGCATCGTGCCGTCACTGCGGGATTAAACATCTTGCTCTTCGAATTTAGAAAACTTGGGACATTGCAATTCTTACTTCCGGCAGGAAATTTAAGGGATGTTTTCTCGTCGCGGAAAAGGGCTGATGTGCTGCTGGTAACAAAGGCACCTGTTCCTTTACTACATGTTGCTCAGCAAGCCTCAATCAATGAATTGCAACCAAATAATACTCAAAAGGTATTACACTCTTATTTAAAATATGGTGATCTTCAGCATCTATATACTGAAGAAAGTCTTCCACTGGAGTCCCTAAAAGATCGTCAAATTTTCCTTTTAACTGGAATTGCCAACCCAGATCCTTTAATTGAAGAGCTTGGAAAGTACACAGAGCATATTAAGCATGAAAAATTTCCGGATCACTATAGCTTCAAAACTGAAGATATTAAAAAGTTCAAATCGGCATTTGATGTTAGTGAGAAAAAAGAAAAAATAATCATCACAACAGAAAAGGATAGCAAACGTTTAAAAGCTGCGGGATTTAAAGATTTACTGGTAAATTTACCCGTATATTTTTTACCCATCGAGGTTGATTTATTTGAAGAAGATAAGATTACCTTTGATGAACTTATTTTAAACTATGTTAAGAGCAATAGAAGAAACCGTTGAGTATATAAAACGTAAAACCGAAAACTTTAAACCAGAAATAGGCATTATTTTAGGCACCGGCTTGGGCGGCCTAGTTAAAGAAATTGAAGTGGAGCATCAATTGATGTACTCCAATATTCCAAATTTTCCGATATCTACATTAGAATTTCATAGTGGCAAATTAATTTTTGGAACCTTAAACGGTAAAAAAATTGTAGCCATGCAAGGCCGTTTGCATTATTACGAAGGTTACAGCATGCAGCAAATTACTTTTCCTGTTCGGGTAATGAAAGGCCTGGGAATCGAAAACCTGATTGTTTCGAATGCGGCTGGTTCTTTGAATCCTGAATTTAAAAAGGGTGATTTGATGATTATTGAAGATCACATCAATCTTCAACCAGACAATCCGCTACGTGGTTTAATCGAAAGCTCATTAGGCCCACGTTTTCCGGATATGAGCCAGCCTTATCAGCGTTCTATCATTGCAAAGGCTCTAGAGATTGCTAAAACTGTTGATATTAAATGCCATAAAGGCGTTTATGTCGCTGTATCTGGCCCTAATTTAGAAACCAAAGCAGAATATAAATACTTAAGGTTAATTGGCGCTGACGCTGTTGGTATGAGCACTGTTCCTGAAGTGATCGTGGCAAACCATGCCGGTTTACCTGTTTTTGCCATTTCGGTTTTAACCGATGAAGGCTTTCCGGAAGATTTGCAGCCTTTTAACTTAGAGGAGATTTTGGAAGCTGCCGCGAAGGCTGAACCTAAAATGACGGAGATTTTAACCCGTTTAATTGCTGAACTGTAATATGCGTATCGTTGTTCAAATCTGTTTGTTAATCTTAATGCTTTCGGGTATTCAGAAGACTTTTGCCCAGGATTTAAAAACGAGTATAAATGATAAGTCTGAGGCAGATTCAATCAGAAAAAAACTTGATGCAAAAGATTCCATTATTTACACGGCAAAGTTTATCCGTTTTACCAAACTGGCTTTAAGCAGAGATAGTATCGTTTTGCTGCCGCTTGATACCTCTACAACTAACATACAGAATTATAGTCCGCTGTTACAGCCTCAACATCCTACCATCAATAATGGAAATATGGGATTAGCTGCAAGGCCACTGCTTTTCGAGCCGAGTAAAAGAATTGGTTTCGATGCTGGATTTCATTCACTTGATTATTATGCGCTAACTCCAGAGGATATTATTTATTACCAGGCCCGTGCGCCATACACCAGTTTATATCTGATTAGTGCCGGGCAAAAGGAACAGTTATTTAAGGCAACGCACAGTCAGAATATTAAGAAAAACTGGAATGCCGGAGTGAACTTTAATCGTGGCGATTCAAGAGGGTTTTACAGCAGGCAGCGTGGCGATAACTTGAATGTTGCCGTTTTTTCCTGGTATCAATCGCCAAGTAAACGTTACAACATGTGGGCCTCAGCTATATTTAATACTATGCGTGCTTACGAAAACGGATCTAATTTAGACTCAACTATATTTGAGCCGGGTTACAATAAAATCAGCAGGGAAGCTGAGCCAGTTAAACTAACCACGGCCCGCAACTTGTACCGCAAAAATACCGTCTTTTTAAAACAGACTTACTATGTAGGCCGGATTGATACTTCGACTAATTTTAGCAGTGCAGTTTTGCCAACAAATAAGGTAACGTATACGGTAGAATATAATAATGACAGTTACGACTTTGCGAAAAACGAAGCTGATACTTATGGCGTAATGCCCGAAGGTTTTGCTAGTACAACTTTTACCAATGATTCCACTCACGTACAGCATTTAAAGAACGAATTTATTTATAGTTTTTTTCTTCGTCCAAAAAACTCAACAGTTATTAAAAATGAATTAAAGGTAGATGCCGGAATTCGTCATGATTATTACCAGCATAAGTTTTTAGGCAATAAAGAAGACGGAACGCAATATGAGCAGAGCCAGTTTAGTTATCAAAATATCACTGTATTGGGTGCTGCCGGTTATCGCTTTACCAGTAATATCGATTTAAATTTAGATGTTCAGCAGATATTGCAGGGCGAAAATGCCGGAGATTATTTGTACGAGGCCAAAAGCAGAATACTATTGAGTAAATCTGTAGGGAGAATAGAATTAGGTGCTTATGCCCAAAATCAAAGCCCTGCGGCACTATTTAACTATTATCATGGTAACCACTATCGTTGGGATCGTCAGGATTTTAGTAAAACTAAAGTTAACAGCTTATCTTTCAACTTTATAAATGATAAGTATGGTTTTACCGCTGGGGCCAAATATTTTTTAACCAGTAACTATCTGTACTTTATGGCTGATTATAGTTATGGTACCAATGCAATTTTGCCGGTTCAGGAAAGTAGCGACATTAGCTTGATTCGCCTGGATATCTCAAAAAAATGGCGTTTTGGCAAGTTTGTTTTGGAAAACTATATCGCCTACCAAAAAACAGATAAAAATGCAATTTTAAGAACGCCGGAATTTTATACTTATAACAGTTTTTACCTGGATCAAACCTTTTTTAAAGTGCTTAAAGCGAACATCGGTTTTGATGTGAGATACAATTCGGAGTATGCAAATTATTCTTATTCGCCGGCAACCGCACAGTTCTATATTGGCAGCGACCGCGTGTTTAAATCCGAACCAGTTGTTGATGTTTATATTAAAGCAAACCTAAAACGGGCTAATCTATTTATCAAATACGACTATATTAACCAGGGATTATTTTCTCCGGGATACTATACAGTAAACCGTTACCCAATGCAGGATGCTTTAATAAAGTTCGGAGTAAGCTGGAATTTTTACGATTAGAAAATGTGATGAACATAAAAAAAGCTTCCTGATTCTAGAATCAGGAAGCTTTTTTGTTAAGAGGTATTTCTTAGAATGAATAACCTACAGAGAAACCTAACACACGGTTAGTTAATTTACCGTCACCAGATCTTGAATCTTTTGGTACCAGGTTAGATAAACCTAAACCATAATTTGCCCCTACTAAAAAGCCAGAGTTGGTACGATACGCTAAACCAAAGTTTGCACCAAAGTCTGTTGAACTATAGTCTTTATCTGTGCTGCTACCAAATTTTAAATCATCTTCATTTGAAACAGTTCCAGCAGCGTTACCGCCAGTAGTTACTGTTTCGTACTTATTTTTTCCAGAAATGTTGAATCCAACATATGGACCAGCTGAAATTTGAATGGCACCAGCATCACCCGTAGGAATTCTGAATACAGCATTGATAGGCACTTCAATAGCCATCAAATTTGCTTTACTTGATGTAGTATTGGTAACTCCTGCCACTGTGGTTGTTTGTTCAAATTTAGCTCCCTTATTTTGAAGCGATACACCTGGTTGGATAAAGAAGTTATTTGCAACACCAAAATCTGCAAATGCTGTAACGTTAAATCCTACGTTGTTTTGCACATTGTCATTAAATTCTGAACTGCCATTAAAATCGCTAGCACGGAATTTAGATAAGTTTACACCTGCTTTCAAACCGAATCTTGCGTCAGAACCAGACATTGTTGTTTGGGCAAAGGCACCCGTTGCTAATAATACTACTGAAGCACTTAATAATAACTTTTTCATGATATTTTTTCTTTAGGTAAAGAATCTTGTTTAAATGTTAATTACAAGCCCTGTTTCCAAAAGCTGTGCCAAAGTATCATGCGTGTTATGAAAAGACTTGTTAAAGCGTTGGTTTGCAATGAGTTTTTAAATATTTCGATAGCCTGAAGTTGTATCGCTGCATATTTATCTCATGCGTACTTTATTGTATAGATAACAGGAATATTCATGTATTGTCAACAAAATACGTACGAACGGAAATAACATTAAGTTTTTTGTGGCTTTTTCTTTGCAGCAGGAAAAAGCACATTATTTAGTATTAATCTATAACCTGCAGAATTTGGATGCAGGTTGAGATCAGTCGGCGGATCACCAACTGCGTGTTGATAATCTTCAGGATCATGACCGCCATAAAACGTAAACTGGCCTTTACCAATTTCACCATGTAAATAACGAACTTCTGCTGCGCCTTTATTTTCACCCAAAACAGTTATACTAGGTTTTACCACTGATTTTTTGAAAGCAGTAGTTTGGCCCATAAAACCTTTAATCACCTTATCATGATTTTGTGTAAGCATGGTGGGTACCAAATCCCATTTGGCAGAGAAATCGAACAAGGTAAAATAGTCGTTTGATTGATTGAGGTTTCGGGTTTGCGTGGCGTCTATGTCCGAAAACTCATAGTTCATCGGGTTGTTATCCAATCTAAAGTTCTGGAAAGCCATGCTTTTATTAAAGTCGAGTTTTGATTGGGCATTTGGATCAGCCGCATCGCCATCAAACATTTGCGCACAAATATCAACACCTTCGGCTGCCAGAGCAATATCGAAACTATCCGTTCCGGAGCACATGGCAAACATAAAGCCACCACCAGCACAATACTCTTTAATGTGTTTTGCTACCGATAACTTCATTTCTGAAACTTTCTTGAACCCAAGTCTTTTGGCAAGTGTTTCCTGGTTCTTTACGTCTTCCTGGTACCAGGTAGCGTACCTAAAAGATGACCAGAAACGTCCATACTGACCGGTGAAGTCTTCATGATGCAGGTGTAGCCAATCATATTTGGTTAACTTATCCTGTAAAATATCATCATCATAAATTACATCATAGGGAATTTCGGCATAAGTTAAAACCAGCGTAACGGCATCATCCCAAGGCAATTTGCTTTTAGGTGAGTAGACGGCAATTTTGGGTGTTTTTTCCAGCTTAACCATTTCCATATTAACCGATGGATCACTGATTTCATTGAGTAAGCTCACCACTTTCCCGTCAGCCATTACCTCATAAGAAACCCCTCTGATTTTTAATTCATCTTCAACTGATTTATTGTATTTGATTAAAAAACTGCCGCCGCGGTAATTTAACAGCCAATCAACTTCTACCTGTTTGCTGATGGTCCAATATGCAATTCCATAAGCTTTGAGATGGTTTTTCTGGTCTTCATCCATATAAATTAATAGGGAAGAGGCTTTTGCGCAAATGCTCGCGAACAAGCAAATAACCAAAATGATATATTTTCTTTGGATGGACATCATGAGATAAAACACTAAAATAACTTATTTACTACGTTAACGAAAATTTTAATGTTTTATGTGTTTCTATAGCGAATGGCGGGGCTGCTGGCCGCCAGGAATAGAATTGCGATCATTTACTAAATATAAAAGATGTTGTATTAATACAAATTTGCTATTTTTGCCCTCTACTTTTAAAACATGAAGTTTTTTAAGTAATTAAAAATTAAATAAGTACCCACATTTGATATGAGTAAAGCGATAATAAAAACCGAAAAAGGTAATATGACTGTTGAGTTCTTTGAACAAGATGCTCCAAAGGCAGTTGCGAACTTTAAAAAATTAGCAAACGAAGGCTTTTATGATGGTGTAACTTTTCACCGCGTAATTCCTGATTTCATGGTTCAAACTGGTTGCCCAAATTCAAAAGATGGTGCAACAGGAATGCCAGGTACTGGTGGTCCGGGTTATAAAATTGACTGTGAATTAACTGGCGAAAACCAATACCACGATCGTGGTGTGTTGTCAATGGCACATGCAGGCCGAAACACTGGTGGTTCTCAGTTTTTTATCTGTCACAGCAGAACTAATACGGCGCACTTAGATCGTAACCACACTGTTTTTGGTAAAGCAGTTGAGAATGTTGATCTTGTGGATGATATCCGCCAGGGCGATAAAATTTTAGGAATTGAAATTATTGAAGATTAATAGCAGCGTGTTTGGCGCATAGGGTTTACTCTATCGCCTATGCTCAAAGCTCTAAGCAAAAAATTATGAATTTAAGAGGAATTGTTGCCGTATCTGGCAGACCAGGTTTATTTAAACTGGTTGGACAAAATAAAGTAGGTTACATTTTGGAAGGCTTAGATGCTCAAAAAACCAAAGTTGTAGCCAATATCACCAATACTAAACTAGCTTCATTAGAAGATATTACGGTTTATGGTGAAGAGGAAGAAATTAAACTGGCGGATATTTTTGCTAAAATCTCTGAAAAAGGATCTACACCAGATTTGAAAAGTGATTTGCGTCCGTTCTTTTTAGAAGTGGCGCCAGGTCACGATCAGGAAAAGGTTTATGCTTCTGATATGAAGAAAATCGTTACCTGGTATAACCTGTTGAAAGATTTGCCCTTATTTACTGAAGAAACTCCTGAAACTCCAGGTTCTCCGGCAGAAGTTAAATTGGCTGAAGAGAAAGTAGCTGCGGATAAGAAAGCAAAATCTACTGCTACAAAGGCAGCTGGAAGTGCGAAAGTAACAACTAAGACTTCAGCTCCTGCTAAAAAAGCAAACATGACAAGTAAAAAAGGCGTTTAAGCTTTTTCCTAGTTTATTTGAAAACACCAGATTTATCGTCTGGTGTTTTTTTATGCACTTTAAAAAAAGTAATAAAGGATGGCTATGATCACTAAAGAAATGATGATACTAATCCAAAGCATTTTATTATTGCCGCTTTGATTACTTTTAAATCTGTATTGTCTTTTATATTTATCGTACATGTTGTTTTATTTTATGATGATTTGGAAAGGCTAATTCCATACTGATTTATTCATATCTGTTCGTCATTTCTCTTCTAGGCATGATGGTAAGGTTCGCCTTTCAAAATGCTAAATCCACGGTATAGCTGTTCGACAAAAAATAACCTGATCATCTGGTGTGAAAAGGTCATATCTGAGAGTGAGATTAAACCGTTTGCCCGTTTATAAATGGTTTCATCAAACCCATATGGCCCGCCGATAATAAAAATCAAATGTTGCACACTGCCAATCATTTGTTTGTTCAGGTAATTGGAAAATTCAACCGATGAATATTTCTTTCCTTTTTCATCTAACAAAATAACAACATCACCATTATTAATTTGTTTGTGTAGCAGTTCGGCTTCTTTTGCTTTCTGCTGTGCCTCGCTTAAATTTTTAACATTTTTTACATCAGGCAAAGGCAAAAAAGTAAAGTTAATATAGTGCTTTAACCTATTGATGTATTTTTCTATGCCTTCAATTAAATACTTATCCTCCGTTTTCCCAATGGCTATTAAAGTAATCTTCATTTAATATTTTCCTATCTTTAGAATTTTCCTCGATTCAAAGATAATGTTAAAAACCCAAGCACAAATAATATCTGGCTACGGCCAAAAAATAACTGAAGTTACCGCACAAATTAACCAAACCAAAAAGCTGGTAGATCAGCTCTCATTAGTACGGATAGGCTTGTTTTTAGCTGAGGTTCTATTTTTCGTTTTGCTATTAAATTCAGCAGATGATAACAGCAGGACGCTAATCCAAGTTTTACTCTTATTGCCTGTGGTTGGATTTGTATATGTTGTTAGAAAACAAGCTAAGCTCGATCGTGAAATCGAATACCAAAAACAGTTGCTTTGGGTTTATCAGAACGAGTGGAATCAATTGAATGCTCAACCAAATGGTTATGATGATGGTAGCCAGTTTGAATCGGAGTCTCATCCTTACACTTCTGATCTTGATATTTTCGGAAGGGCTTCACTGTTCGAATTGATTAACAGGTGTTACACCAAAACAGGTAAAATATTGCTCGCAAATCGATTGGCAAACAAATTAACTAAAGATGAAATTTTAGCCCGACAAGAGGCGGTTAAAGAAATACAGGGAAAAATAGCAGAAACATATGATTTTAGGGCCAACCTGCATGGCCACGACATTGAAAAAATTGAACAAATAAAAACCCAGTTAGAAGGAAGCCTTGGTCAGCAACTTTTATTTGTACGTGGGCAATTTTTGCGTTTTTATGTAGCCACTGCGCCTTACTTAACCTTTGCATTGGTTCTGGCTGCAATTTTTATTGGTGGTTTGTTTAGTAACTTGCTAGGGCTTTTTGTATTCATCCATCTGGGGATGAATATATTCCTCAATTCCAAAATCAATTTGGTTTTTTACAGTTTTGGTGGTGGATCAGGTTTATTAAACAGTTATGCCAAAGCCATAAAATGGACTGAAGAACATCAGTGGAAAAGCAGTTACATTCGCCAGTTGTTCACTTCAGAAATCCCTGTTAGCAAAGAAATCAGGACTTTGTCGAAGGTGATTCAAAAGTTTGATGCCAGATTGAATTTGATCGTTGGAGGTTTTTTAAACGGCTTGTTTCTGTGGGATTTGCAGTGTTGCATCAGTCTCGATAAATGGTATCAATCATCATCAAAAGATGTGATTACTGCTTTAGATCATCTGGGTGATTTCGAAGAGCTTATTTCATTCGCTACATTGGCACACAATCATCCGGAGTGGGTATTTCCTGAAATGGAAAATGTATTCAGCCTTGAAGGAACAGAAATAGGTCATCCTTTAATTGCTGCCGATAAAAGAGTGAATAATGATTTTTGCTTAGAACAATCTCCTACAGTTGATATCGTAACCGGATCGAACATGGCAGGGAAAAGTACGTTTTTACGCACCCTTGGTATTAATATGGTTTTGGCCTATGCCGGAGCACCGGTGAATGCTAAATCATTGCAGCTCTCTGTGTTCTCGATTAATAGTTACATGAGGATTAAAGATTCGCTGAACGAAAGTACTTCAACATTTAAGGCAGAGCTTGATCGTTTAAAAATGATTTTGAACAACATTAAACAGGATAAAAATACCTTTGTGTTGATCGATGAAATGTTACGCGGAACCAACAGCAAGGATAAATATTTAGGATCAAAAGTTTTTATTGAGAAGTTAATTGCCGAAAAAACGCCTGGTTTATTTGCAACCCACGATTTGCAGCTGGCAGATTTAAAAGATGACTATCCGCAAGCGGTTCGCAATTTTCACTTTGATATTCAATTTACTAATGGTGAAATGAAATTTGACTATAAACTAAAGCAAGGACCGTGTTCAACTTTTAATGCCGCAATCTTGTTAAAGCAAATTGGTTTAAGCTTAACTTAACTTATCTCAATAGCGTAACCGATCCGGTATACTTTACAGTGGTGTTGTTTAGGTGTGTGCCGAAAATTACGTAGTAATAAACGCCTGTTGGTAGCTCGTTATTTTTGAAAGTTCCCTTCCAGTTTTCGAAAATGTTATCTGTAAAAAATACCTGGCTTCCATAGCGGTTGTAAATCTGAATTCTGTAACGTTTTAAATTGGTAATACCTACCACAAATTCATCATTTACACCATCGCCATTTGGTGAAAATGCATTGGGTATAAAAATGGAAGCTTCTTTTCTGATGATTAAATCGCCCTGCGTGATGGCATTTGAGCAGCCGTTATTTGAAAATGCGGTTAAGGTGATTTGAAAAGTGCCATCTGTTTGATAAGTATGTACTGGATTTCTTTCTGACGAAAGGGTGCCATCGCCAAAATTCCATTCGAAATAATCGCCATATTTAGAAGTATTGACGAAACTGACAGGTGCTGGTACCGAAAATTTAACATTGAATGATGGTTCAGTGTAGAAACTGGCAATTGGAACGTTGGCAATTGGCGGAATAATGATCGAGGCAGGATCTGAACTGCAGGTGCCTGAAGTGAGCACAATACGGTATTCTCCAGCTTGATTGAAGTTAGTTACCGGAATTTCGATGCTGCTGGTTGTCGCCGTGAAATTGTTCGGACCACTCCAGACATAACTCATATTTTGTTGTTCAGGTACCGACAACTTAATTACATCATTCAAGCAGAATGCAGGTTGGTTAATCGTAATTTCAGGCAGCTCAGGCTTAATTTCGACCAAAATATCCTGTGTGAAAACAGATGTGCAACCGTTGTTGGTTTCAATTGTTAATGTAACGGTTTTCAGTCCGGGAGCATTAAAAGTAATGAGCTTGCTATCGTTGGCAGCATTAACATTTGTTTTTACCGAAGGATCAAAACTCCAGTTTATTTTGGTGTAATTCTTCGATTCATTGATGAAAGAAAAGCTTTGATTGGATTCACATTTATTATTAACCACAATAGAGAAGGCAGCTTCAGGTTTTAAGTCTACCGATAAAATTTCTACTGAATTTTCCTGACTAATGCAATCGCCAACCTGAACAAATAGTTTATAAATGCCAACATGCTCCGGACCAACATTTGGTATAGAAGGGTTCTGGTCAGCAGATGTAAACCCATTCGGTCCGCTCCAATGGTATGTGGCGAGCGCTAGCGAGGGTGTTGAAAGTTGCAATAGATCTCCCTGACAGAGGTTAATATCTGATGCAGTAATTGCTGGTTTCTCTGGTGTTTTAGCCACAATAAAACTCTGGGTGGTAATTACGCTGCAACCGTTTGCTGCTTTTGCTTCCAAAACGACTACCTTCTCGCCAGGTGTGCTATAAGTAAGGGTGTAAGGACCAATTCCATTTGCTGTTGTCACACTTGCACCTTCACCAAACGACCATTTTAAATCAGCATAATTAGAAGCAACAGCCTCAAAAACGTATGACTGGCTATCTGTACAAGGGTTTAATTTTTGAACAGCAATCTCCGCACTTGGACCGGCTAAATCGGCATCTCCTCCAAATTCCAAAGTAAAACCGTTATTTCCGCTGGAAAAATTGTCGATGAGAATAGCATAGGTATGGTTTTCTTCCAAATCAACATATTTCACAAAACCATTCTGCCCTGCAGGGCAACCAGACGCTTCAGTTAAATCCGTTTCGGTCATACTCAAACCGGTTTTATAATAACTTGGTGAACAGTTAACCCCGCTGCCTGCAGCACACCTGATTGCATTTGATGCATTGACCATGCTGCAATTACCATTTATCCCTAAATCATAGAATATCCAGTCGATATCATTAGAGATAACCGTTGGTGTGATTACAAAAGTAAAAGATCCGGCTTTGGATGCTTTGAACATATACCAGGCCGAGTTTGACTCCGTGCCTAAACACGTACCTGCCGATTCATTTCTGCTCGATCCGGTGCCTGTAACATTTAATTGCGTAAACGTTTCTTTGGAGCAGAGAACAGAAACAGTGCCACAATCTTGCCCGGGTTGCATGGGTGGAAAATAATTATCAAGGCAAAGTTTAAATGTGCCGGTATTTTCATTTGCAGCACTTACCCGAACATAATAAATCTGCCCGGGTATTAGTGCACCTTTGTAAAATGAAGTAACATTACTGGAAGTTGTAGAGGATCCAATCAATTCGCTAATTCCGGTTGCTCCAGTTTCAAACGTATAAAGTGCGACTAACGGGTTTACCAATGTATTTGTGCTAGTGGCATTAACATGGCCGCTAACTGAAATATTGACGTCGTACTTGGTGGCTGTGAATTTAAACCAAACATCTTTACCGGTTTCTATCCAGCTCGTGGGCTTATTGTACATGCTGCTGGAGGTAGCATCGGTATTACTGTATGCCCCCTCCGCACTACAAAAAGCTGTTGTATTTGAAATGTTTATGGCGTTAGCTAACTCATCATTAGTTGGTGGCGCAAAATTTGCCCATAGCTTAGCGCAAAATATGGCAATTAATAAGAGAGTTAATGATAAGCGCATAAAGTAAAACTATTAAAAAATGTTTTCATTTTGAATACTAAATACTTAATGTTTTGTTAATATTAAAGTTGCAACTTGAGCCCAGCAGAATTAACTATGATCAAAGCCAGTGATTTTGGACCTGACTTCCTTTGGGGTGTTGCCACAGCAGCGCCGCAAATTGAGGGGGCGGCAGATTTGTATGGGAAGGGTAAGTCTATTTGGGATACCTTTACCAATCGCAAGGGAAAAATTAAGAATAACCATAAGCTTAGCCTTGCCTGCGATTTCTATCATCGTTACCAGGAAGATATAGCTTTGGTCAAATTACTTGGTTTTCAAATATTTCGGTTTTCTATTTCCTGGCCGCGGATTTTACCTTTAGGAAGGGGAGAGGTAAATCAGGAAGGAATACGGTTTTATCATCACCTGATTAACGAATGTTTAACGCAAGGGATCACACCTTATGTTACACTATACCATTGGGATTTGCCGCAAGCTTTAGAAGATGAAGGCGGTTGGACAAGTTTCAGCATCAATGCCGCATTTAATGCTTTTGTTAGTATTTGTGCATTGGAGTATGGCGATAAAGTAAAAAACTGGATTATACTAAACGAACCTTTTGGCTATACTTCTTTGGGTTATATGCTAGGCATTCATGCGCCTGGAAAAACCGGATTAAGCAATTTCTTCCCCGCTGTTTTACATACTGCTTTGGCACAGGCTGATGGTGGAAAAATTCTGCGGGCAGAAATCAGCCAGGCAAATATTGGAACCACCTATTCCTGCTCAGAAATTATTCCTTACACACAAAGTGAAAATGATCTTCTTGCTGCTAAACGGGTGGATAGTTTAATGAATAGATTATTTATAGAACCTGCCTTGGGTTTAGGTTTTCCTACAGCGGATTGGGATCTGCTGGAGAAATTTCAAATCGAATATGGAACCTGGCGTTTAAATGATCGGATGAAATTTGATTTTGACTTTATAGGGCTGCAAAATTATTTCCCGCTCACGGTTAAATTTAATGCTTTTATTCCGGTAATACAAGCTTGGGAGGTAAAGGCAAAAAGTAGAAAAAAACCGCATACAGCTATGGGTTGGGAAATAAATGCCAATAGCTTTTATAATATCGTTAAACAATTTGCTGCTTATCCAAATGTTAAAAATATCATGATAACAGAGAATGGTGCCGCTTATCATGATAAACTGATTGAAGGAAGCGATGTGGATGCAGAAAGGATTGAATATTTTGAGCTATATCTGGCTGCTTTATTGAAAGCAAAAAACGAGGGTATAAATATTTCAGGTTATATGGCCTGGACGTTAATGGATAATTTTGAATGGGCAGAAGGTTTCAATGCCAGGTTCGGGTTGGTGCATACTGATTTTAAAACGCTTAAACGTACCATCAAATATTCTGGTTATTGGTGGCAGGAATTTTTAAGGAATTAGGTCATTTGCCGCAAATTTTCGCTGATCAGGTTTACAGATTTAATAGATTGAAGTTTTTTTGTTTGTGAAAGAAATCTGCGAAGATCTGCTGTGGTTATCATTTTAAACCTGCAGGAAAAAATAAACAAAAAATCCCGCCTTGATTTTACTCAAAACGGGATTTCATTCTTATTTAAATTCGACGATGTCAGCTGTGACAGTGCATCTCAGTGTTCTGTAGAATAATCCAAAATAACCGCTGTTTTTATAACTTACAGTTAGATTTGCCAGAGTTTGGTTATCTTTTAAAGGATGACTAGCTAACAATTGTTGCTTTGCTTCATTAACTAGTGATTCTTTAGCCAAACCCCCAATACCTAAAACATAAGTAGCTGTTGAAGTGCCTTGTAAATTCATTTTTGAATAGGTAAAGTTATTTGAGTTGAGGGCTGCAGAGTTTGCCATAGTTCCACTGTGATATGCAGCACAACTTGAAATTGATACTGTGATAGCGATGGCAAACATTAATTTAAATAGTTTTTTTCTCATTTGAATTTTTATTTTTTAATTATTGAATCCAAAATTATTCAAACGCTCAAAATGATTTCTACGGGAAACCGTATATTGAAGTTTATTCCAAAAAACAAAAAATCCCGCCTTGATTTTACTCAAAACGGGATTTGTAATATTTATAGTTATGTCTAACTAAGCGCCAGCTTTCGCTGCGGCTTCAGCTCTGATGATGTTCAACGCTCCGCCAGCTTTAAACCAGTCGATTTGTTGAGCATTGTAACTGTGGTTAACCGGGAATTGCTCTTGAGTACCATCTAAATGATGTAAAACCAGTGTTAACGGTTTATCTGGAGCAAATTCTGTTAGGCCTAAAATATCAATGGTATCGCCTTCTAAAATCTTATCGTAATCATCTTTATCAGCAAAGGTTAAGCCCAACATACCTTGTTTTTTAAGGTTAGTTTCATGAATACGGGCGAAAGATTTAACCAACACAGCACGAACGCCTAAATGGCGAGGTTCCATCGCTGCATGCTCACGAGATGAGCCTTCACCATAGTTTTCATCGCCAATTACAATTGAGCCAAAGCCAGCTGCCTTATAATCACGCTGAGTCGCTGGAACCGGACCGTATTCACCTGTTAATTCATTCTTAACATTATCAGTTTTATCGTTGAAGTAATTTACTGCTCCGATTAACATGTTGTTTGAAATGTTATCCAGGTGACCACGGAATTTTAACCAAGGACCAGCCATAGAAATATGATCCGTTGTACATTTGCCCTTAGCTTTGATTAACAGTTTTAAACCTTTTAAATCTGTACCTTCCCATGGGGTAAATGGATCTAGCAATTGCAAACGGTGCGAGGTTGGAGAAACTAAAACCTCCACGTTCGAGCCATCTTCTGCCGGTGCCTGATAACCTGCATCTTCAACAGCAAAGCCTTTCGTCGGTAATTCGAAACCAGTTGGCGGATCTAATTTAATCTGCTCGCCTTTATCGTTGGTTAATGTATCAGTCAATGGATTAAAGCCTAAATCGCCAGCAATTGCAATGGCTGCAACCATTTCTGGTGAAGCTACAAAAGCAAAAGTATTAGGGTTACCGTCGGCACGCTTTGCAAAGTTTCTGTTAAAAGAGTGAACGATGGTATTTTTCTCTGCTTTTTCTGCACCAGTTCTGTCCCACATCCCAATACATGGTCCGCAGGCATTAGTAAAGATGGTAGCGTTTAAATCTTCAAAAGTTTTCAGATAACCATCACGATCAGCTGTGTAACGTACCTGCTCAGAACCTGGATTAATACCAAATTCGGCTTTAGTAACTAAACCTTTTGAAATGGCTTGATTAGCAATTGATGCTGCTCTTGATAAATCCTCATAAGAAGAGTTGGTACAAGAACCAATTAAACCCCATTCCACTTTCAAAGGCCAGCCATTTTTCTCTGCTTCTACTTTCATTTGAGAAACCGGAGTGGCTAAATCTGGCGTAAAAGGGCCATTTAGGTATGGTTCTAACGTATCTAAATCAATCTCGATAACCTGGTCGAAATAATTTTCAGGATCAGCATAAACTTCAGCATCACCGGTTAAATATTCTTTGATTTTATTGGCTTCATCAGCAACATCATTACGATCTGTAGAGCGTAAATAACGTTCCATGCTTTCATCATAACCAAAAGTAGAAGTGGTAGCACCAATCTCTGCACCCATGTTACAAATGGTACCTTTACCAGTACAGCTTAGGTTAACTGCGCCATCTCCAAAATATTCAACAATGGCACCCGTACCGCCTTTTACGGTTAAAATACCAGCCACTTTTAGAATCACATCCTTAGCAGCAGTCCAGCCGTTTAACTTTCCTGTTAATTTAACGCCAATTAACTTAGGAAATTTAAGTTCCCAAGGTAAACCAGCCATCACATCACAAGCATCCGCACCGCCAACACCAATGGCAACCATTCCTAAACCACCAGCATTCACAGTATGTGAATCAGTTCCAATCATTAATCCGCCAGGGAAGGCATAATTTTCCAAAACCACCTGGTGGATAATACCTGCTCCTGGTTTCCAGAAACCGATACCATATTTATTTGATACGGAAGATAGGAAATCAAAAACTTCAGCACTTTCAGTTTTAGCGTGAGGTAAATCTATTGAGGCGCCTTCTTTAGCCGTAATTAAGTGATCGCAATGTACAGTTGAAGGTACGGCAACCTGTGGGCGGCCGGCCTGCATAAATTGTAAAAGTGCCATTTGAGCGGTTGCATCTTGCATTGCCACTCTATCTGGGGCAAAATCAACATAATCAGTTCCACGGGAGAATGATTTTTTAGGATCGCCATCCCAAAGGTGAGCGTATAATATTTTTTCAGATAATGTTAAAGGTCTACCTACAATCTTACGGGCCGCGTCTACACGTGAACCAAAGTTTGCATATACCTTTTTAATCATGTCTATGTCAAAAGCCATACTCTATTTTTATTAAAATTGTTGTCAATAACGACGCTAACTAAATTAAACAATTTTTGACACACTTATTTTTTAGATTTGTCAAAATATGTTATTTAAAACCATTCTATGCATTTCCTTGCATAATTAAAGAGGCTATCCGATACATCAGACAGCCTCCTTTTATTAACAAAAAATATGTTTAATTGTTTCCTACTGTTTTGTAGAAATTGGCGTAAACTTAGTTAGATTAATGCCATCTACCGCCATTTTATATTCTTCAATGTTCGGAATACGACCTAAGATAGCGGATAAAACAACAACAGGTGTAGAAGCTAATAATGACTCTCCCTTTTTACCATCTCTATCTTCTACTACACGGCCCTGAAACAAGCGTGTAGAAGTAGCCATTACTGTATCACCTTTGGCAGCTTTTTCCTGATTACCCATGCATAGGTTACAACCCGGACGCTCTAAATACATGATGTTTTCATATTCTGTACGAGCAGTGCTTTTTGGTAATGCATCGCTAAATTCAAATCCAGAATACTTTTGTAAATATTCCCAGTCTCCTTCAGCCTTCAATTCATCAATAATGTTATAAGTTGGAGCAGCTACTACCAACGGCGCTTTGAATTCAACTTTACCGGTTTGGGTCTCTATGTTTTTAAGCATTTGAGAAACAATTTTCAGGTCGTCTTTATGCACCATGCAGGAACCCACGAAGCTAAGGTCTACTTTTTTATCACCACCGTAAAAAGTTAAATCTCTGATCGTGTCATGTGTGTAACGTTTGGAAACATCTACGTTATTTACATCCGGATCGGCAATCATTGGCTCATTGATAATATCCAAATCAATTACTACTTCAGCGTAATACTTCGCATTTGTGTCTGGCATCAAAGCTGGTTTGATACCTGTTTTAATCTCTTCAATACGTTTGTTGGCCTTATTAATCAATCCTTGCAAAACCTGGTTATGGTTGTCCATCCCCTTATCAATCATGATTTGGATACGACTTTTTGCAATCTCTAAAGACTCAATTAAGGTATCATCCTGAGAAATACAGATAGATGCTTTTGCTTTCATCTCAGCAGTCCAGTCGGTAAAAGTAAAAGCTTGGTCTGCTAATAGCGTACCAATGTGTACCTCGATAATACGACCCTGGAACACGTTTTCACCATCAAATTGTTGCAGCATTTGCAACTGTGTGGCATGTACCACATCGCGGAAGTCCATGTGTGGTTTCATTTCACCTCTGAAAGTTACTTTAACGGATTCAGGAATCGGCATCGCCGCCTCACCAGTTGCCAATGCCAAGGCTACAGTGCCAGAATCTGCACCGAATGCTACACCTTTTGACATGCGAGTGTGTGAGTCGCCACCGATGATGATGGCCCATTCGTCGATGGTAATGTCGTTCAGCACTTTGTGAATTACATCCGTCATGGCGTGGTATTCGCCTTTAGGGTCACGGGCTGTAATTACACCGAATTCATTCATAAACTTCATCAATTTAGGAATGTTGGCCTGCGCTTTTTTATCCCAAACAGATGCAGTATGGCAACCCGATTGATAAGCACCATCAACAATAGGAGAAATCACGGTCGCAGCCATCGCCTCTAGCTCTTGAGCAGTCATCAAACCCGTGGTATCCTGAGAACCCACAATGTTCACTTCTACACGAACATCAGATCCGGCATGCAAAATTTTTCCTTGTGTTAAACCTACTGCATTTCTATTGAATATTTTTTCTGCAGCAGTAAGTCCCTGTCCTTCAATATATACTTCTTTAGCAGGAGCAAATACGGTTGGTGCTTCAATATTTAAAATTTTAGCAGCAAATGTTTGAATTTTTTTACCAAACACAATGGCATAAGAACCACCTGCTTTGATAAATTCCATTTTTTGCGGAGTCAATGCTTTTGAAATATTAATCAGCTCCTGATCGCCGTTGTATAATTTTTTAGTTCTGGTATTAATGGTTAATACCGTTCCTGTTGCTACCGAAAATACTTCTTCTAAAACAGGCTCATCATTTTCGTTACGGATTACATTTCCATTTTCGTCTGTTTTCTTTACCCAGTTTTGCAGATCGATACCAATACCACCAGTTACATCAACTGTTGTTAAGAAAATTGGAGAAATACCATTTGTACCACCAACAATAGGTGCGATATTCACAAACGGAATATAAGGGCTGGATCTTTTTCCCGTCCATAATGCAACGTTATTTACACCCGACATGCGTGAAGAGCCTACACCCATTGTTCCTTTTTCAGCAACCAACATTACACTTTTATCTGGATGTTGTGCCTGTAAGGCTTTAATTTCCGCTTGAGCTTGTGGCGTGATCATACATTTACCATGCAGTTCACGATCTGAGCGAGAGTGCGCCTGGTTACCTGGCGACAATAAATCTGTAGAAATATCCCCAATACCAGCAATATAGGTTACTACCTTAATTTCTTCTGCTACTTCAGGTAGCTTAGTGAAGAATTCAGCATTGGCGTAACTTTCTAAAATTTGTGTGGCAATTTCATTTCCGTTGTGGTAGGCTTCTTTCAAACGGTCTGTATCCGCATCATATAAGAAAACCTGGGTTTTGAGTACTTCTGCTGCTTTTTTAGCTCGATCACCATTATCAGCCAAAGCAATATCTAACAATACTTTGATTGAAGGACCGCCCTTCATGTGTGATAACAATTCAAAAGCAAAATCAGGCGTGATTTCTGCTACTTCAGCTTCGCCTAAAATAATTTCCTTTAAAAACTGTGCTTTTACAACTGCCGCTGCTGTTGTGCCTGGCAAAGTGTTGAATATGAAAAAATTAACAGCTTCTTCTCTGTTAAAATTATTTACACTCTTAATTTGGCTGATAATTTCACTTGTTAATTCAGCTCCATCAATAGGTTTAGGGTGAAGACCTTGAGTTTTTCTATCTTCAATTTCCTGGATATAATCGTTATAAATACTCATCTTAGATATTTTACCCTGTTCAATAGGAGCTTACGTGGAAAATACGTTGGCTTCACGAAAAGGATATGGTTTTATACATTAATTTGTTTCAACTGGATTGATAAAACACAGTTGTTTGGCTAAAGCCAAAAATAGCAAAAAACAACCCTTAAAACCAATTTAGGCAGTCAATTACATAATTTAGAATTATTCTAAACAGGAATAAAAATATCTGGATTACATGTGATATGCATCGCAAATAACTTATACCGAGTAAAAGCCCTTCCATAACTGTCCATTAATGAACAGCATTGTTCAATTATGAACGATATAAATATTACCAGTCATTCAAATGCCGATTTATTTGCTTGCAATGCCATCTGTTTTAATTGGCATAGCAATCGCTGAAATTAGAGCGATGAAAAAGTGAAACCCTTATCTGAAAAATATTTTAAAGCCCGCGGTAGTGTATATTCCAGTCGATCGAAAGCTTTCAGGCTATCATGAAAAACTACAATTGAACCATTTTCCGTATGTTTTATAACGTTCTGGTAGCATTTTTCCGGGGAAAGATTAATGTCGAAGTCACCGCTAAGCACATCCCACATGACGATTTGCAGTCCGGTACTGGAAGTCGAAAGTCTGGATTCACTTCGATCTAAAACTAAAGACTTGAGACTACGGATTTGAGACTTTTTTATCCTCCCGTAAGGTGGCCGAAAAAGGTTAGTGCGTGTAAGTTGCTGGCACATTAAGGTATTTTCAATATAGGTTTCATCATCAGTTTTCCATCCTTTTAAGTGGTTAAAAGTATGGTTGCCGACTGCATGCCCATCGTTTATCACATGAGCATAAACTTCGGGATGTTTTACGATATTATCGCCGATACAGAAAAAAGTGGCTTTTGCATTAAAGGCTTTTAAAGTTTTTAGCACAAAATCTGTAACATTGGGTATAGGTCCATCGTCAAAGGTCAAATAAATAACTTTTTCGGTACGGGATTTATTCCACAGAAGTGATGGATAATACCATTTTAGCAGAAGCGGCGATTTGATCAGGTACATTTAACACCAAAGTTAGTAAATGCCTGTACAGATTGAAATTATTAAAGTTGTTTATATAGATTTGAAACAAATTATGAAAATGTTTACCAAAAATAAGTTTATTACCGGATCTGCATTATTATTGGCGTTAAGCTTTAGTCAGAATATTAAGGCGCAAGAAGTGATTACCATCGAACAGGCTGTTGAAAATACTTTAAAAAATAATTTAAATATTAAACAGGCTGCATTTAGCGCCTCCATTAGTGAAGAAGATTTACGCCAGTCTAAAAACGCACTATTGCCAACCTTAAACGGAAGTATTAATCAATCCATGCAATGGGGAAGAAGTCAGCAAGTTTCTGGTTTATTCGAAAACACGCAGAATTATAATTTGAATCCAAACCTTAATGCCAACGTGGTACTTTTCGGCGGCGGTACAAGGGTAAACCAGATCAGACAGAATAAATTTTTGTTAGATGCTGGAAAAACCAATGTTGATAAAGTAAAAAATGATTTGATTCTTCAGGTGGTAACTGCTTATCTACAGGTACTCAATAACCAGGACCAGGTAAAAGCGACACAGCAACAATTAGAAGTTGCAAATTCTACTTTGAAACGCGAGCAGGCGTTGCTCGATGTGGGTAATAAAACACTGGCAGATATTTCTCAGGCAAAATCGCAGGCTGCAACTGCAGAATTAAACCTAACTGATGCACAAAACCAGTTAACTATCTCTTATTTAACATTAGGTCAGCTCATGGAAATACAACCACCCATGACCTTCAAAGTGCAACCACCTTTGGTAAATGAAATCGAAAATTTAAAAACAACATACGTTCCGAACGATATCTATAAACAAGCTATGGAAACGTTCCCAGATATTAAATTGGCCTGGAATTATACCAAAGCAGCTGAAAAGGCAGTTGATGTAGCGAGAGGTAGTTATTTTCCTCAAATTACATTCGGTGGAGGTTTAGGTTCTGCCTACTATTACCAGTTTAATGCCAGTTCACTTCGTCCGAATGCAGCTTTTGGTAACCAGTTAACAGATAACTTTGGCCAGTTTGTAAGTATGGGCATTCAAATTCCGATTTTAAACGGATTCTCGACGAGATCAAATGTTAGAAGGGCGAAAATTACATTATTGCAACGCAAAACCGATGAAGCATTAGCTAAAAACAACTTAATTAAAGTGATTAATCAGGCTGTTGCAGATTTGAATGCAGCCAAAAGCCGCTTCAGTTCTACACAGAACGCATTCGAGGCTCAAAAAGACGCTTTCTACGTAATAGATCAGCGTTATAACGTGGGTTTAGTAAATTCACTGGATTATAGCACCGCACAAACCAATAGAAACAGAGCTGAAATCGATTTCATCCTGGCTAAATACGATTTGATTTTCAGGGCTAAAGTAATCGATTACTACCTAGGGAAGCAAATCACTTTTTAAGCATCATAAAAACGAAGAAATAATTAACATTTCAACCCTTCAAAACATTACAACTTTAATACAAACAAACGAAATACATTAAACAATTATGAAACTGAAGCACATATTAATTACCATTGGTGTTATCGTTGCAATTTTAGTAGTACTAAAATTAACCGGAGTTATTGGCGGTGATAAAACCGAAAAAGTAACTACCGAAAAAGCATCAGATAAAACTGTTGTTGAAACAGTAACGGCAAGTGGTAAGATTCAACCGGAAACCGAAGTTAAACTAAGTTCAGAAGTATCGGGTGAGGTTGTTGAGTTGAAAGTAAAAGAAGGCGATATTGTAAAAGCCGGACAATTGCTTTGTAAGGTTCGCCCTGATATCTTACAATCAGGATACGAACGCACCGTAGCCACTTACAATGCCCAAAAAGCAAGTGTAGCCTCTGCACAACAACAGTTGGTGCAAAACCAGGCTAACTTTGTAAATGCAGAAGCTACTTACAAACGCAACGTGGAGCTTTTTAACAAAAAGGTGATTTCTGCTTCAGAGTTTGATGCCGCAAAAGCTGCATTTTTAACAGCTAAAGCAAATTTAGCTAGTGCCAAAGAAAATGTAACAGGAGCTAAATTTACCTTAGAGCAAACTGGTGCAAATGTGAAAGAGGCGGGTGCCAACCTAGCCAGAACAACCATTTATGCCCCTGCAGATGGTGTGGTTTCAAAATTATCAATCGAATTGGGCGACCGTATTTTAGGTACCTCACAAATGGCTGGTACAGAAATCATGCGTATTTCTAATTTGGCTTCAATGGAGGTGAACGTTGATGTAAATGAAAATGATATTACCCGTGTAAAAGTTGGTGATAAAGCATCTATTGAAGTTGATGCTTTTTCTGATAAAAAGTTTAGGGGTGTGGTCACAGAAATTGCAAGTTCATCAACTGCTGTTGGAACTACTACTACCAGTTCTGTTGATCAGGTAACCAACTTCTCGGTAAAAATCAGGATTTCTGAGGAGATAGAAGGTAAACAGCAGTCTATTTTCCGTCCGGGCATGTCAGCCACTGTCGATATCGAAAGTGAAACGGTTAAAGGTTTGGCTATTCCTATTCAAGCTGTGTTTACCGAAAATAGCAAAGGTGGCGATGGCGAGAAAAATCAGGGAAATGATGAAAACGCCAGCAAACAAAAATCGAAGCTAACAGATAAAAAAGTTAAACAGTTTGTGTATAGCTTTGATGATAAAACTAAAAAAGTGAAGAAAGTTGAAGTATCAACCGGTATTCAGAACGATCAGTTTATTATCGTGAAATCTGGCATAAAAGCAGGCCAGGAGATTATAACTGGTCCGTATTCTGCAATCCAAAACAAGTTAAAAGACGGCATGGTTGTAGAAAAAACAGCAAAAGACCAATTATTTAGCAAAGACGGTAAAAAGTAGGTTTAAGCTAAAGAGTTAAGGCGCAAGGTTTACGATGCATAATTGCGTCTATACCTTGCGCCTTTTATTTTTTTTGCTTTAATATTTGCCATTAATAGTAACTTGCAGCCTTAAGGTGTAAATAAAGGTTTAGGTGGTATGGTTTATGGTCTAAGAACATGGTGTCTAATCCTTAGCCTTATTTCTTAAACCTTCTGCCATTAATCACACCTTTTACCTTTAACATTTTTTGATAACATGGTACCTAAAATAGCAATGATAGGGGGCGGAAGCTGGGCGACTGCCATTATAAAAATGCTTTCAGATAATTTATCTGAAAAGGAAATTTTTTGGTGGATGCGCAACGAGGTAGCTATCGATCATATTAAGAAGTTTAAGCATAATCCTCACTATTTAAGTTCGGTTGAGATAAAATTCACGGAAAGCAATATTTCCTCAGATATCAACGCTATTGTTAAACAAGCCGATTTTGTTATCTTAAACGTACCTGCTGCATTTTTGAAAGAAACTTTAACCTCTGTTACGAGTGCAGATTTGAGAGGCAAAAAAATCATTTCTGCCATCAAAGGTATCGTTCCGGAAGATAATCTGATTATCGGAGAGTTTTTACATGAAAAATACCATGTCCCTTTCGAAGATATCCTGGTGGTTAGTGGCCCTTGCCATGCGGAAGAAGTGGCGCTGGAGAAACTATCTTATCTCACAATCGCTTGTACCGAAATTAAAACGGCAAATATTTTCGCATCTTTTTTAAATACGAGGTATATCAAAACCAATGTTTCAGATGATATTTTTGGAACGGAATACGCTGCAGTGCTCAAAAATATTTATGCAGTAGCCAGTGGTATTTGTCATGGCATTGGCTATGGCGATAATTTTCAGGCGGTTTTAATCAGTAATGCCATTAGGGAAATCAAACGTTTTGTAGATGCTGTTCATCCCATTAATCGCGATATTATGGAATCAGCATACCTGGGCGATTTATTGGTTACGGCCTACTCACAATTCAGTCGTAACCGTACTTTCGGCAACATGGTAGGCAAGGGTTATACCGTTAAATCGGCACAATTGGAAATGAATATGATTGCTGAAGGATATTATGCTGCGAAATGCATGCATATTAAAAATTCAGCTTATAATGTAGATATGCCCATCAGCAAGGCCGTTCATAATATTTTGTATGAAAACCGATCGCCACAAATTGAGATGAAACTGCTTGCAGAGCGCTTAAATTAAGATTTGAAAAGCAATTTTGATGATAATCGGTTAATGCAGTCCTTCTTTTCGCTAAATCCCCGATGAAAAATCGGGGGATACCGCTCCAATTAGGTTTATTTAACAAGTTGCTGTACTGCTATTTAAAACAAATTGCCCAGGCAACTGTTGTTGATTAAAATAAAAGTATAGCTGTCATGAAAAAGAAATTTGCAATAGGTTTATTAACGCTCGCATTGTTTGGCGGTGTAACCTTAAGTGTTAATGCACAAGAGAAAAAAACAGAAGTTGGTAAAGCATTAGATCAAACTGGTAAAGCCATAGGTAAAGGTGCTAAATCAGTTGGTAATAAAACGGCTGAAGTTGCTGTAAAAGGGGGTTCAAAAGTTGCTGATAAAACCTGGAAAGGTAAAATGGCACCAGATGGCTCAAACGTTTATATCAACTCTAAAAATGAGAAATATTACGTGAACGCTAAGGGTGCAAAAATTTGGTTAAAACCTAGCCAGATTAAAAACAGACCAGAGCCTAAAAACTAATAATAAAAAAAACCGATATTAAAGTATCGGTTTTTTTTATATATTACTGAACCTGAATTGTATAAATACTTCTTAGTAATGCATATTCCTGCGGTGCTGCTATATTGTTAACAAGCAATTTTACAATTACGCCGTTCTTTACTTCTAAATTTAATTGGTAAATTTTGTCGCTCCCCAATTTCAGATAAAAGCTATTGTCGATATTCTTAGCTAAACTAATCAGCTCATATGACGCTAATTGGTAATAGCTGATTTTATTGTCACTATTGAAAGTGAAAGGTGTATTGATGTAAACATTAATGTACTTGATGTTGTTATTAACATCTTTTGAATAAAGCTGTATTTGATTTTTATCAAAAAATCCAGGAGTTGCAGGATTTAATAAATCAATGCCCGAATTTCCTTTAAGAACAATCAAAGATGGGGTTGTTTCAAGGGGCGAGCATGCGCAAAGTCCGCCACCGCTATTCTTTTTGCATCCAAGGTTGGCAATAAAGATGACCAATAAGATTAGAGAAAACTTTTTCATAGGTTTTTATTTCTTAAACGATTCTGCTATACATTCTGCTACACTTTAAAGGCCAATTTTCAAAATAAAAGCCTGAAAACTGTGTATTTGGGCCTTAGAGATAAAAATATAGACGCATTTAAACAATCGTTCCGTACAAGTCAAAATCTTCAGCTCTATCAATTTTTACATGTACAAAACTTCCGTTGGCTGCATATCCCGTTGCTGCATCAATAAGTACCTCATTGTCAACTTCTGGTGAATCGAATTCAGTTCTGCCTACAAAAAAATCACCTTCTTTCTTGTCAACCAAAACTTTGAAAGTCTGTCCAACTTTTTCCTGGTTAATATCGAAAGAAATACCCTGTTGAATTTCCATAATGTCGTCAACTCGTTGTTGTTTTACTTCTTCAGGAATGTCATCGACCAAAGTATGTGCGTGTGTTTTTTCTTCATGAGAATAAGTAAAGCAACCTAAACGGTCGAACTTGGTTTCGGCAACCCATTCTTTCATTTCTTGAAAGTCATATTCAGTTTCGCCAGGGTAACCGCAAATTAATGTAGTACGCATAGCGATGTTTGGCACTTTGTCCCTAATCTGGTTTACCAAATCAATCGTTTTTTGCTTCGTTGTACCACGGCGCATCGATTTTAGCATATTGTCGGTAATGTGCTGCAATGGCATATCCAGGTATTTGCAAATATTATCACGCTCATTCATTGCATCTAAAATCTCCATCGGGAAACCACTTGGATAAGCATATTGTAAACGAATCCATTCAATTCCCGGAACGTCAGATAAACGACGCATCAACTCATCAAGTTTACGAACGCCGTATAAATCTAAGCCGTAGTAAGTTAAATCCTGAGCAATAAGAATCAGTTCCTTAGTGCCGTTTTTAGCTAATATTTTTGCCTCATTTACCAATTCTTCCATTGGTTTGCTCATGTGTTTTCCACGCATTAAAGGAATGGCGCAAAACGAACATGGACGGTTACAGCCCTCCGCAATTTTAAAATAAGCAAAGTGCGATGGCGTAGTTAATAAACGTTCGCCAATCAGCTCATGTTTATAGTTTGCACCTAATTCGTGTAAAATATTCTGTAAATCATTGGTGCCAAAAAAAGCATCAACATTTGTAATTTCTGATTCTAATTCTGGTTTGTAGCGTTCAGATAAACAACCTGTAACCACTACTTTGCCAATTTTACCCGCTTCTTTAAGTTCGCTAAATTGCAGAATGGTATCGATAGATTCCTGTTTAGCATTATCAATGAAACCGCAAGTGTTAATCACAACAATATCGTCCTTGCCCATTTTGTCAGCTTCGTGAACAACATTTAGGTTATTGCCACGTAACTGTCCCATCAATACTTCTGAATCGTATATGTTTTTTGAACAACCTAACGTAATCACGTTGATTTTAGGTTGTTTAATTGCAGCTTTATTTCTTACTATTTTGGTATTCATCTTTTACACTTAATCTTACTATTACTTAAACAAGTGGGAGCGTCCCGTACCCTGAATTTATTTCAGTATTTTATTTGCTAATAAGGGCTGAAAGAAATTAATTAGTTCAGTTATTTGAACAAACTACTCACAAACTCTTTTTTATCAAAAAGTTGTAAATCGCCTATTTTTTCGCCTACCCCAATATATTTCACCGGAATTTTAAATTGATCTGAGATACCGATCACCACGCCGCCTTTAGCTGTACCATCTAGTTTAGTAATCGCCAGGGCATTTACATCAGTAGCCTCGGTAAATTGTTTGCATTGCTCGAAAGCGTTCTGTCCTGTTGAGGCATCCAATACCAGCAGAATTTCGTGTGGCGCACCCGGAACCACCTTTTGCATTACTTGTTTAATTTTACCGAGTTCGTTCATTAAACCAATTTTGTTATGTAATCGGCCAGCAGTATCAATAATCACAACGTCTTCGCCATTGGCTACAGCCGATTGTAAAGTATCGAAAGCAACAGATGCTGGATCCGAACCCATTGGCTGCGCAACCACTCTCACATCTACACGCTGTCCCCAAAGTTTAATCTGGTCAACGGCAGCAGCTCTAAAAGTATCTGCTGCGCCTAACACCACCTTTAAACCCGATTCTTTAAGTTTATGTGCAAGTTTGCCAATGGTTGTGGTTTTACCTACGCCATTAACACCCACCACCATTATTACATAAGGTTTATGATCGCCATACTCAAACTGACGGAAATCGTTGCTGTTATTTTCAGATAGCAGCAATTGAATCTCATCTCTTAAAATAAAATTAAGCTCTGAAGTATTGAGATATTTGTCTTTAGAAACGCGTTCTTCAATGCGTTTAATGATTTTTAATGTGGTGCTTACACCTACATCAGAAGTTACCAGAACCTCTTCAAGGTTATCGAGCACCTCATCATCAACGGTTGACTTTCCTGCAACAGCCTTGGTAATTTTGCTGAAAAAACCATCTTTGGTTTTCTCTAAACCTTTATCAAGTGCTTCCTGAGCTTCAGGTGCAGTTTCTTTCTTTTTGAAAAAATCAAATAAGCCCATATCTAAATTTTATATAACAAAAAAAGCCCTCCCGGTTAAAACGGAACGGCCTTTAATATTTTCTGATTAAAAAATATTAACCTTATTTAGATGCGATAGCATCTTTTACGTGGTCGTTATGAACGATAAGTTCTTTGAATGAATAAGCACCAGTTTTAGGTGATTTAACCATTGTAATTACTTTCGAATATTCTTTACCTGTACCGGTTTTAAGGGTTGCAACTACTTTCTTTGCCATGTTCTTATAATTTTAATGATTGAATGATAGATTGATAGAATGCGGGTTAAAACACCCTAAACCTTCTACCGTTAAATCATCAATCTTATTTAATCTCTTTGTGTACTGTTACTTTTCTCAATACTGGGTTGAATTTTTTCAATTCTAAACGCTCAGTAGTGTTTTTACGGTTTTTCGTAGAAATATATCTAGACATACCTGGCATGCCACTTTCTTTGTGCTCAGTACATTCTAAAATAACCTGAACTCTGTTACCTTTTTTTGCCATTTTAATATTAGTTGTAAACTGTTAATCTCAACAGTTAATGTTTTTACAAAAATCCTTTTTTTACAAAACGATTGATCGCTTCGCTAATACCCACTTTATTGATGGTTTTAATCGCTGAAGTAGAAACTTTCAACGTAATCCAACGGTCTTCTTCAGGGATATAAAATTTCTGAAGTTTCAAATTAGGATAAAATTTGCGTTTGGTTTTAACGTTCGAGTGTGATACGTTATTACCTTTCATTGCCATTTTTCCTGTTAAATCACAAACTCTTGACATGACTTGTAAATATAGTTGTTAAAATATCGTCGCTTAATTTTTTTAAGAGTGTGCAAATATCTGAATAATAATTTAAAAAGACAATAGTACTGTGTTTATTTTTTTAAATTTAGATTGATATCCCACTTCCCTGATTCTAAAAGCTCAAAATCAAGGGTTTCACCCATGGTTACTATTTGCAAATGTAAGGGAAATTCGAGCTTGGTAAACGTATATAAACTTGATGTTTTAGTGGCTGATTCACCCTTCATATCCTCATATTTTCCCTTCAAAATTTTCACAGCAGAAATGGTTGGAAGGTTATCATCTCCATATTGTTTATTTCCCTGTAAAACTGCAGTTTTAATAGCATTGGAATTTGATTCTGCTGTCGCAAAACTGATCTTTACATTGACAATTTCCTCTTTGGATTTTTTGTTTTTACTAAAAAATACATCATCGATCTTTGCTGTTTTGGCAAACAAGATGTATTGATTTGTTTTTTTTAAGGTATCTGTTAGATGTTCACTGGCCGATGAAACCAATGAATTTGTAAGTAACAGACAAAAGATGATGGCGATAATTTTTCTCATAATTCAAAATTAAGATAATTCGGCAATTGTCGGTTTTTTTCCGCGTTAATTAACCACAACGTTTTTGATACAATTCGAATATTTAATTCCATCAATATTTATTTAAATTAGCCGCTACTAACAAAATATATACCTAGCACCATGCAAATCACATCTTTTAAGCAATACGAAGAAGATTATAAAAAAAGTATAGAAAACCCCGAACAGTTCTGGGGAGAGGTTGCACAGAATTTTCAATGGCGCAAACCTTGGTTTAAAGTATTATCATGGAATTTTAATGAGCCGGATATTAAATGGTTTGAAGGGGCAAAGCTTAATATTACCGAAAATTGTCTCGATAGACACCTAGAAAAAAATGGGGATAAACCCGCTATTATTTGGGAACCTAATAACCCGGAAGAAGAAAGTGTAACCCTGACTTATAAAATGTTGCATGAACGGGTTTGTCGTTTTGCTAATGTGTTAAAACGCAACGGAGCTAAAAAAGGTGACCGCATATGCATCTATATGCCGATGGTGCCTGAATTGGCTATTGCCGTTTTAGCTTGTGCCAGAATTGGTGCAGTTCATTCTGTTATTTTTGGCGGGTTTTCAGCAAAATCAATAGCCGACCGTATTAATGATTCTCAATGCAAACTTGTCATCACTGCTGATGGCGCCTACCGCGGCAATAAACAGATTCCGCTTAAAGATGTAATTGATGATGCTTTGATTGGCTGCCCGACAGTTGAAAAATGTATCGTTTTAACGCATGTCCGTACACCCGTTTCTATGCTGAAAGGCCGTGATGTTTGGTGGGAAGATGAAGTGAAACACGTGAACGATATCTGTGAAGCAGAAGAAATGGATGCGGAGGATATGCTTTTCATTCTTTACACCTCAGGATCAACCGGCAAACCTAAAGGCGTAGTGCATACCTGTGGCGGCTATATGGTTTACGCAGGTTACACTTTTACCAATGTATTTAATTATCAACCTGGCGAAGTTTATTTTTGTACTGCAGATATTGGCTGGATAACAGGCCATTCTTACATTGTTTACGGACCGCTTTCTCAAGGTGCTACATCAGTATTATTCGAAGGCATTCCAACCTATCCCGATGCTTCGCGATTTTGGGATATTGTAGAAAAGCATAAAGTAAATACTCTTTATACAGCACCAACGGCCATACGTTCGTTGATGAGTTTTGGTGATGATCCTTTAAATGAAAAGGATTTGAGCAGCATTCGCGTACTGGGTTCGGTAGGAGAACCAATTAATGAAGAAGCCTGGCACTGGTTCGATGAGAAAATCGGACACGGAAAAGCGCCAATTGTTGATACCTGGTGGCAAACTGAAACCGGGGGCATTATGATTTCGCCGATTGCAACCGTAACGCCCACCAAACCTAGTTATGCTACTTTGCCTTTACCTGGCATTCAGCCAATTTTAGTTGATGAAAATGGGAAGGAAATTGAAGGAAATGGTGTGAGTGGAAACCTTTGTATTAAGTTTCCGTGGCCAGGCATGCTGCGGACCACCTATGGAGACCATGAACGCTGTAAACAAACCTATTTTTCTACTTATGAAAATTTATATTTCACAGGTGATGGTTGCTTACGTGATGAAGATGGATATTATAGAATCACGGGTCGTGTAGATGATGTGTTGAATGTTTCCGGACATAGAATTGGAACTGCAGAAGTAGAAAATGCCATCAATATGCATGCTGGTGTGGTAGAAAGCGCTGTGGTTGGCTATCCACATGATGTTAAAGGACAAGGGATTTACGCTTTCGTAATAAATCCCGAAATGCATGGAGAAGAGGAGCTAACTAAAAAAGATATTCTGCAAACCGTAACCAGGGTAATTGGTGCGATAGCAAAGCCTGATAAAATACTTTTCGTTTCTGGCTTGCCTAAAACCCGTTCAGGTAAAATTATGCGTAGAATTTTAAGAAAAATTGCAGAAGGCGATACCTCAAATTTAGGTGATACCTCAACGCTATTGGATCCGGCGGTAGTGGAGCAAATTATCGAAGCTTCGAAAACTTTAAAATAAAATGCTAAAAAAAAAGCCGATCTATTGATCGGCTTTTTTTGTTGGATTTAACTTGATTAATACCCAGGGTTTTGCGTTAAATTTTTGTTTGCATCCAGTTCTACTTGAGGAATTGGGAAAACTAAATTATTTGCATTCCATGGAATCGATCCAATATTAGTTTGCGTCCTTTTTGCATCATGCAGGGCAAAACCTTCGAAAGCAAGCTCCAGTTTACGTTCATTTAGAATGTTTGCAAGTGTTGCACTCGTGGTGGTTAGGCCAGCCCGGCTTCTTACCACTGCTAAATCTTGTAAAGGTGTTCTACCTCCAATTGGTGCGGCAGGTGCCAAACGAACATTGCATTCTGCTCTAATCAGATACATTTCGGCTAACCTGATAATGGAAACATTGCCATATGGATTTGCAAATTTTGAGGTATACATATCTCCATCATCATAAAATGCATTTACCCTATCATCTGTTCCAACATAATTTGCATCGATCCAGGCTTGAGAGATTACAGCATCTCCACGACCTCCATAAGTAGATGAACCGTAAAATTCATTGTAACCATTAAATCCTGTTAAGGTGGTAACCTGAATAGAAAAAACATCTTCGGTAGTATTCGATCCGGCACTGGATCCCATGGTTGGGAAAGCAGCAATATAAGATGAGGTTAAGGAATAATTTCCTGAGGTAATTACCCTGTTCGCTGCCGCACCAGCTGCGGCATAGTTGCCCATCTGCAGGTACAATCTGGCCAACATTCCTGCTGCTGCAGATTTTGTTGCAAAAAAGCCGTTTGTTGCAGGTAGCTTAGCTTCAGCATCGGTTAAATCGGCAATAGCCTGGGCATATACAGCAGCAACAGTTGCCCTGCTTACATAACTTTGATCATTAACAGCTGTAGTTGGTGTCAACACGATGGGTACGCCCAGGTTGGTTGTTGGTGATCCATCATTATAGGCTTTACCGAACAATCTAACCAAATCAAAATAAACTGATCCCCTGATAAATTTAGCTTCTCCCTCAACTTTATCCTTTTTCGCTGCATCAACCTTTGCAATGGCGGCTAAAACATTGTTAGCATCATTAATAGCAGTATAACCCGCTGCCCAAACATTATTAACAAAGGTGTTTGTTTTCAGTAGTGATTTATTTATGGTTTGCGTAAGCTCTTCATAAGTTCCGTACCATTCAATTGCATTGGTATTGGCCAGGAAATCTGCCATTAAAAAAGGTCTTCCACCGTACAGATTTCTGCTTCCCAATTCTGAATATGATCCAACTAAAGCAACTTCTACATCTTTAGAAGTTAATAGTGCTTTGCTTTGCTCAATGGTATCTACAGGAGAAATTTCAAGCGCTTTTTTACATGATGACGCTACTGATAGTAACGTTGATGCCAATAGAAATTTATATATATATGTCTTTTTCATGTCTGTTCGTCTTTAAATTATAAGCCAATGTTAATACCAAAAGAAATTACGCGTGGCTGAGGTGCAGAATAGAAATCGACACCCTGATTAATATTGGTTGATTGATAGTCTGCATTAACCTCCGGATCCCAGCCTTTGTAACCCGTAATGGTTGCCAGATTTTGTGCAGTAGCATACAATCTTAACTTACTCAGTTTTATTTTTGTTAAAACAGATGCAGGAAAGGTATAGCCCAGTGTAAGCGTTTTTAAGCGAACAAAATTTCCACTTGATATGTATCTTGTTGAATTGCCAATTCCGTTTCCATAAAATAATCTTGGTTCCGGAACAGAGGTAATATCACCAGGCTTATCCCAATAAGCCATCTGATCAGCGGTTTGATTATCATAACCGTTAGATGCATTCGCACTCATGTATTGGCCACCAGCATTGAATATTTTATTACCAGCCACTCCTTGAAAAAACACACCCAAATCAAAGTTTTGATAAGAAAACGTATTATTAAAACCGAAGGTGTATTTTGGGTTAGGGTTCCCGGCAAAAATTCTTTGTGCCTGATTGATATCTGTTGTCGTCGATCTATCTAAATTGCCTGCAGCATCTGTGGTATTGCGGTAGTACAAAGCATCTCCGTTAGCGGGGTTTACGCCTGCATACTCCGGTAAGTAAAATACGCCAATGGGTTGCCCGGCAATGGCAGCATTGATTTCGTTACTGTTTAAAACTTGTCCGCCTAAATCGGTGATTTTATTATTGTTAATTGCGGCCGTAAGTGCAGTAGACCATTTAAAAGCACCAACAAAGTTTTCCGTATTAATTCCCAGCTCAAAACCAGTGTTTTTCAACTTGCCGAGATTTTGTGTGATAGTTGCAAAACCAGTTGTTTGCGGGATAGGCACATCAAGCAATAAATCGGTGGTATTTTTTTGATAGAAGTCAAATGTACCTGTGATTCTATTTTTTAAAATACCGAAATCCAATCCTAAATCCAATTGTTTGGTTTTTTCCCAGGTTAAATCAGGGTTAGCTATGCGGGATGGAATCTGACCTGCAACTCCACCATAAGCACCTGTTCCGCTAAATAATCCTCTGGCAGAATAATTACCGATCTCAGCGTTACCTGTCAATCCGTAACTGGCTCTTAATTTTAACAAACTGATGGTTTCGCTACTCTTTAAGAAATCTTCTTCTGAAGCAATCCATGCAACTGATCCTGCCGGGAAGTATCCATATCTATGGTTTTCTCCAAATCTGGAAGAACCATCTGCTCTTACACTAAATCCAACCAAATAACGATCATTGTATTTATAGTTTGCTCTGAAAAAATAAGAAAGGAAACTAAAAGCACTTTCGTTACTGGTCGCGATTACTTTAGTTGCTGCCGAACCTAATTTGATATAGGCATCACTAGGAAAATCCTGTCCTTCAATCGTACTGTATTTAGTAGTTGATTTTTGATAACTGGTTCCTAAAATCGCATCAAAAGTGCTCTTGCCAGCAGTTGTATTGTAGCTAAAGAAATTATTGGTATTGGTGTTAATTACAAAAGTGGAAATATTCTGACCATCGCCATTAGCGGTACCAGTATTTCTAAAGGTTAACGATCCATAATAACTTTCCTCATTCTGGTTTAAATTATCAATAGAGAAATCAGTGCTGAATTTTAACCCTTTAGCCAGGTTTATGTTGGCAAATGCTTTTCCTATGGTGCGATAAACAGTTGCTTTGTAGGCTGCATTTTCAATTCCAATGAAAGGATTATAATAAACCGGGTAATTAGATGCAGCACCTGGAAGTGTTCCGCTAATTAAACCTGATCTTGGATCGATAAAAGGTGTAATAGGAGATAAGGCCACAGATTGTAGCGGACTTGAAAAAGCGTTGTCATTTGATAAACGATTGTTAATGCTGTTGGAGAAATTCAGGTTTACACCTACTTCCAGAAAGTCGGTAACTTTATTGGTCAGGTTTAGCCTTCCGCTGTAACGCTTATAACTATTTCCTACAACAATACCCTTTTGATCGAGTGCTTGTCCACCGATATAAAACTTCGTTTTTTCATTTCCACCGGTTAAGTTTAAGTCATACTGTTGTGTAATCGGGTTGTTCTGAAATGATTCTCTTTCCCAATTGGTATTCACTTTGTATGTTTGATAATCATTATTTCCTGCAGAGTAACGGTTTAATCTGCCTTCAACAATTGATGCGTAATCATCTAAACCTTCCTGAAGAGTGGCATAATCGCCGTTTAGAAAATCCTGATTTGCAGCACCGGCACCTGCTCTTCTGATAATTTGTACATATTGTTCGGCATTCAGAAATTCTCTGTGGTTAGATGGCGTGCTAATTCCGCCTAGAGCATTAAATTGAATAAGCGTTTTTCCAGCCTTTCCTTGTTTAGTGGTAATTAACACAACACCATTAGAAGCCCTTGCTCCGTAAATAGCAGAGGCTGATGCATCTTTCAATACCTCGATTGATTCAATGTCGTTCGTATTTAGATCAGCTAAGGCACTTGTTGGTGCGGTTGTACTGGAAAAGTCTCCGGAAGTAATCGGGATTCCATCTACAATATATAATGGCTCACTGCCAGCGGTAACTGAGGCTGCACCACGAACGCGAACCGTGATTCCCTGGCCGAGTTTTCCATTTTGGGCTGATATCTGTACACCAGCAGCTTTACCCTGTAAAGCTTGTTCAAAGCTCGTTACGGGCAGGTTTTCAAGATCTTTAGATTTTACCGAAGCAACTGAGCCGGTAACATCTCTTTTAATTTGCGTTCCGTAACCCACAACTACAACATCAGAAAGTGTTGTATTTTCTTCATCTAAATTAGCATTTACCGTAGCGCCCGTGATGGAAACTTCTTTGGTTTTAAAACCAATAAAAGTAAATACCAGAGTTTTCGCATCACCCGGAACGCTTAACTTATAAGCACCTGTGGCATCTGTTTGGGTTCCGTTGGCTGGAGCCCCCTTTACATATACGCTCACACCTGGAATTGCTCCAGCCATGCTGGATGTAACCCTTCCGGTGATGACCTTGTTTTGTGCGAAAGCAAGTGAAATCAATCCGAAAGATAAAATCATACTTAGGAGTAGTTTTTTCATCAAATTTTAGTTTTAGTTAATAAGGTTTTGGCTATTGAGGGAATGATATTTCAATTTAATAAAAAATACACATAAAACCTTTAGGAATAATTAGATTTAACAGTTTACATCGGCTGAATAGCTTATTTGAAAACAAAAAATGCCAAACACTGTTAATTAGTTATATCAAATATGGAGTATAAACATAAAATATATCAAAATGGATAAGTTAGAAATTAAAGGAAAGTGGAACGAAATAAAAGGAAAAGTTAAACAAGCCTATGCTGATTTAACTGATGACGATTTGAAACATGAAGACGGGCAGGATGATGAGTTGTTAGGGAAACTTCAGCAAAAAACCGGTAAAGGAAGAGATGAACTGGTGAAGTGGATTAACTCGCTATAATTTCATCAATTATAATCAAAACAGGCGGTCAAGAAATTGATCGCCTGTTTTGGTATATGGTGTTTTTTAATTTGAATTGAATATTTTTGCCTAGCTTTAATCATCCCAGAATTTCTAGCCAGTAAAATTTTTGATTGACCAGCTTCATATGAGCAAAGCATATTTTTTATTTTTTTTCTTACTTATAGGATTAACAACCTCTAAATATGTTGTGGCCAACGATACAAAGCCAAAAACATCTTTTTATTATCGGCAAATCGATAGTAAAAATGGTCTCTCAAACAGTTCGATTAACACTATTTTCCAGGATCAGGATCAACTATTGTGGGTAGGCACCTGGGATGGGCTAAATCGTTATGATGGTGCACATTTCAGTGTATACAATCATAATATAGATCAGGTTGAAAATAGCATCGGCGGCAATGTGATATTGTCTATCAAAGGAGATCAAAATCAAAATATCTGGATTAGTACGATTGGCGGAATTTCGCGTTACAATAAGCCAAGCGGAAAATTCAGCCGATATTTTTATAAAAAAACTGCACCTCAAAAAATACGTGAAAACGAGTATGATTTGATTGTGAATGATAAAGGTGAAGTTTTTTGCTTTGCTGTGAATGGCGTTTTAAGCAAGTTTGATTTTGATCATGATCAATTTGTTTCATTTCAAAAATTTGGTACCAAAGAGACCATTGTTAAAATGAATTTCGTTGGCGACAAGCTGTGTTACCTGAATAAAAAGGGTGTTTTAACTGTAACAAAAGTTAGCCAAAATAAACTCCAAACCATAAAGTCTATATCTGATCCTTCTGGTATAAGCAATTTCTTCAGCGTTAATAATAAAATCATTTATACCACTAATACGGAGCATCAATTTATAGTGGATGGCAACTTAGCTGTAAAACCACTGGATTTACCGCTTAGAAAAATTAAAGCCATTGCAGCTTACAAAGCGCACTATTTGATAGCATGGGAAAATCAGGGAATGAGTGTTTTTGATAAGGCTTTCAAAAAAACTGATTTTTTAAGAAATGAAGTCAGTGCTCTTGAAAATCTGAAAATTACTGGGTTTAACGTAGGAAATGACCAGGTATTATGGATTGGAACCGATGGTAACGGGTTAATTCAAATTTATCCGAAAGAAAATTTTTTTGGTTTGCTAACGAAAATAAACGGCACTAAAATTAATAAACCAATCAGGGCGTTTGCAGAAGATTCTGGCAATTTATGGGTAGGAACAAAGGGTAACGGCGTTTTTATTTTTAATAATTTCTGGTCGGAAGGGAATAAAAAACCGCAAAAAATAGACGTAAGTTCTGGCTTAGAGAATAATTCTGTTTTTGCCATTAGAAAAGGTGCAGATCAGTTAATTTATATTGGTACAGATGGCAGGGGGCTTTCCGTACACGATTTAAAGCTGAAGAGAACCATTAACTGGAAAGACATCAAAAACACCGAGAAGTTGCCTGAATTTAAGTCGGTATATTCGATTATACAAGATAAGAGTGGTTCAGTTTGGATGGGTACCAGCGGTTACGGCTTAATTCACGCCAACATCATTCGCAACGCAGACCAGTCATTAGCCGTTATAAATTTTAAACAGTTTGCCTCATCGGCAGAAAATAACGGGCCCATTAATGATATTATTTATGCTCTAGCAGAAGGGAAGGATGATCGTTTATGGATTGCCTGTCGTTACGGAGGGTTAAGTGTGTTAAATAAAAAAACTGGTCAGTTCAAAACTTACAAGGCCTTCGGTTACGAAGGAAGTTTATCGCATAGTGATGTATTGTCGTTATTCTACGATAGTAAAAACCGGCTTTGGATTGGTACCAGCTATGGCCTGAATTATTTGTCGAATGAAGAATCGTTAAAAGAGAAGCCAAAATTTATAAAGATTACGACAGATAAAGGGTTGCCAAACAATACTATTCATGCTATTCAGGAGGATGGCCTAGGGAATATTTGGGTGAGTACCAATAAAGGGTTGGCTAAAATCAATCCCGCGAACAATAGCATTGCCAATTACCAGGAAAGCGATGGTTTACAAAGTAATGAATTTAGCGATGGTGCAACTTTTATGGCAGCCAACAACAATTTATTTTTCGGTGGTATATATGGCTTTAATTATTTTTATCCGAAAGATATTATTGAAAATACAAAACAGCCCAACCTGCTTATTTCCGATTTACAACTTGGAGGCAAGGCATTCCAAAATAATCAATATTTAATTGTAAAGGCAAAGCAGCAAACTATCCAAAGTTACGAGCTGGAACGAAAAAGTAATTTTTTCCAATTCTCCTTCAACGCTTTAAATTATTTTAATGCATCGAAAAATGAGTTTGCCTATAAACTTAAAGGTTTAGATCAGGCCTGGCGTTATACAGGCAGCGATGGGAAAATAGCTTATTACAATATTCCGCCGGGAAAATATGAATTGCTGGTGCGCTGGAGCAACGGTGAGGGCGTTTGGACTAAAGATATTGTTGCATTGAAACTGGATGTAAAGCAATATTTTTGGCTTACTTATCCGGCTTACGCCTTTTATTTATTGCTTTTAATTGCTGGGGGATATGCATTTCACCTTTACCGCAAGAATAAACTGGAGATGAAATTTAAGCTTGAACGCGAATATTTATTCAGGCAGAAAGATGAAGAGGTACACCGCCAGCGGATTAATTTCTTCACCAACATCGCTCATGAAATCCAAACGCCTTTAACACTCATTTTAGGGTCTGTTGAGCATTTTATGCAAAAGAAATCGTTACTGGATAAGTCTGTAGATAAAAATTATTTCCTTTCAGTTGTTCACCAGCATACGGCTCGCTTAACTTATTTGGTACAGCAATTACTAGAATTTAGAAAAGCCGAAGCAGGATACCTGAAAAGAAGTGATGATTATTTCGATATCAGTAAACTACTCAACAGCTTAACTCAGTTGTTTATTCCTGCTGCTGAAAAAAATGAACAACAATTTGTAAGAGAAATTCCGGAGGGGATTGCCGGCTTTATTGATAAAGATAAGTTTGAAAAAGTTCTTTTCAACTTATTGTCAAATGCTTTTAAACATTCTGGTAAAGGAGATGAAATTATATTCAAAGCAAACTGCGAAGGAGATAAAAATGAGCTGGAGATTTTAGTTGCCAATTCGGGTTGCAAGCTTAAAGAAGGCGATTTAAAAAACATTTTTAAGGAATTTCATATCGGGAACAATAAGCAGATCAATAATCAAAGCACAGGCATTGGCCTTGCTTTCACCAAAGAACTGATTTCCATTATGGATGGCGATATTAAAGTGAACCTGGAGAACGATTGGATTTATTTTAGCTTTAAGTTGCAACTAAAACAAAGTATCGAGGGCAAAGAAAACGAAGTGGTGGCATCTGCGCCCTCTTATTTGTTTGAATCGATTTTGAAACCTTATCATCAGGATACAGTTGAAGAGAATAACAAAGAGGCCTTGATAAACGATTTGAAGAGCGATAGCCAAGCTGTCATTTTAATTGTGGAAGACGATGCGTCGCTCCGTTTCCTGATTAGAAATATTTTGAAAGACCAGTATACCGTTTATGAAGCCGAAAATGGAAAAGCAGCCCTCGATTTTCTGAAAAATAATTCACCAGATATGATCATCAGCGATGTGATGATGCCCGATATGAACGGACTTGAGCTCTGCAAACATATTAAATCAGCGCCTGCAACCTGCCACATTCCATTTATAATGTTATCAGCCAAAGGAACAGAAGAGAGCAAAACTGAGGGTTATGAAACTGGTGCCGACGCTTACATTGCCAAACCTTTTCATGTAAATTACTTGCAAATGCGTGTGCGTAAACTTTTAGATTATCGCAACCGTATGAATCATTTAATCAGGGATAGAAACATTAACAACCAATTTGTTGATGTAGATATGGATCAGGGTGATAAAGAATTCCTGAATAGCCTGGTAAAGGCCGTTGAAGATAATCTTGCAGAACCTGATTTGGATGCTGCCAAACTGGAAGATATTTTGTGCATCAGTAAGATGCAGCTGTATCGCAAACTTAAAACTTTAGCGGGCATGACCCCGTCTGAATTTATTAAAAGAATCCGATTAAAACATGCTGCGGTTTTACTCCAAAATTCAAAGCTTAACGTTTCGGAAATTTTCTACTTAACTGGTTTTAATAACAAATCTTACTTCTTCAGGGAATTTAAAAAGATCTATCATCTGGCTCCGAACGATTATCGCCAAAAGCAACACGAAGGAACAGCAACCACGGAGGTTTCCTAATTAAAATAGCTTTAAATGGCTGTTTTGCAAGAATAGTGAACTAAAATGTTATTATAGTACACTACTCTTGCCTGCTACACTTTCTATATTTGCTCTCAATCAAATATAAATCTTTATGAAAAAAAACAGACGTATTTATGCAACGTTGGTTTTCTTGTTTTTAGCCGTTACAGGTTTTACAAGCTATGCACAAACTAGGGTAACCGGTAAAGTAACTGATGAAACTAATCAGCCTTTGCCTGGAGTTGTAGTGATGCAAACCAACACACAAAACAAAACTTCAACTGATGGAAACGGGGTGTATGTTTTAACACTTCAGCCAGGTTCAGCACAAACTTTAACCTTTACTTATGTTGGCTACAATGCCACAACTTTATCACCAGCTGGAGGTAGTTTGAATATTTCTTTAAAGCCAGCTTCGCAATCGTTAAGCGACGTTGTGGTAGTGGGTTATACCTCACAAAAGAAAGCTTCAATTACCGGATCAGTAGCTACGGTTGATATGAACGATTTACAAAAAACCAGAATTGTTGATGTAGCGCAAGCCCTTCAAGGTCAGGTTGCCGGTGTATTCGTTGCAGCCAATACGGGTGCTCCTGGTGATGGTATCAAACTGAGAATCAGGGGTGAGGGAACGTTAGGTAATAACGATGTACTTTACGTAATTGATGGTGTTCCTACTCGCGATATTTCATTTTTAAACCAGAGCGATGTAAAATCGATGACGGTTTTAAAGGATGCTGCTGCTGGCGCCATTTATGGCTCCCGTGCTGCTAATGGTGTGGTGGTAATTACAACCTTTAACGGAACGAAAGGCAAAGCGAATATCAATATTGAATATTTTGCAGGTTTTCATCAGGCAACTAATTTGCCAAAGATGTTAAATGCAGATCAGTATTTAACCATTAAAGATCGGGCCTGGCATAACACTTTGGGCAATGCGGCAAACGCGGTGAGTCCTTATCAGGCGGCTAGAAGTAGAACGGATTTAGCAGATACCGATTGGCTAGGCGAACTGTTCGAAACCGGAAAATCAAAAAATCTACAGGCATCTGTAAATGGCGGTTCTGACCAGGTTCAGTATTTAATTTCGACAGGATATTACAAACAGGATGGTATTGTGGTTCAAGATCATGATGGTTACGAACGTTTTAATTTCAGATCAAACGTAAACGCAAATATTACAGATCGCTTCAAAGTAGGTACAAATCTGCAGTTAAGTTTTGCAAAGCAAGATAAACTGTCCTCAAGCGGCGATGTTCCTGGTGTAATTCGTCATGCATTATTGCGCCCGCCAGTTTTGGGTGTTTACAAAAGCGTTACTGATCCTACTTATTCGGCTGCAAACCCTTATACCGATTTACCTTTTTACACTGGTAATAATAACGGATGGGATAAAAATTTCGAGTTCAGTTCAAACCCAATTGCCATCGTAAACTTCACAAACGATAAGCGTAAAACTTTCCAAACATTCGGAAATTTATATGCTGAATATGCTTTTTTAAGCGATAAATCTTTAACCTTCAGATCAAGCGTGGGTGTTGATATCAGTTTTTCTCACAATAAAAACTTTGCTCAGAATTATGGTGATGATAATGACAACAATCCTGATGAACTTTATCCAGGTAAAGGCAGAAATAATAAGCCTAATAATTTAGATGAGAATAGAGGTGAAGTAATGAATTTCACGTTCACCAATACTTTGAATTATGTAAAAACTTTCGCACAGAAACACAATGTAAACTTCTTGCTTGGTGCTGAGAATATCTCCAGTAAATCATCAGCAATTGGTGGCAGCAGACAGAATTTTAATAAAAGCACTTCAGGTTTCCAGTACTTAGACTATGGAAGTTTAACCAATATTTATAATTCAGGTTCAGCAAGTGAGTTTAATTTGGTATCGTTTTTCGGTAGCGGAACATACAACTTCGACAATAAATATTTTGCAACAGCTACTTTAAGGGCCGATGGTTCTTCACGTTTCGGACCTTCAAATAAATGGGGTTATTTCCCTTCAGCATCAGCAGGATGGATTATCTCTAATGAGGAATTTATGAAAGATGCGCAATGGATTTCTGAATTGAAATTAAGGGGAAGTTGGGGACAAGCAGGTAATCAGGAAATTCCAAATAATACTTACCAAACTTTAGTTTCAGAATCTGGCGGTATCGTAAACGTGGTACGTTATGGTAACCCAGATGTGAAATGGGAAACAACTACACAAACCAACTTCGGTATTGATTTCGGTGTGTTGAAAAACCGACTATCATTAACTGCTGATTATTTTGTGAAAAAAACCGATGATATTTTGTTAACCGTAGGCTTGCCAGCTGTATCGGTAGGGGTAATTGATCGTACTTACGTAAATGCGGGTGAAGTAACCAATAAAGGTTTCGAATTTGGTTTAAATTTCAGAAATCAGGAACATGCTTTCAAGTATAACGTAAATGCCAACATCGCTACGCTAACAAATCGTGTGAATAAATTGCAGGAGTTTGTGAAAAATATCAATGATGACAGAACGCATACCAGAACTGAAGTTGGGCAGCCAATCAATTCTTATTTCGGTTTAGTTTTCGATGGTATTTATCAAACACCAGCTGAAGTAAGCAGTCACTTATTTACAAATGCAAATGGTGCATTACCTGGCGATATCAAGTTTAAAGATTTGAATGGCGATGGACAGATCAATGCTGATGACAGAACAACAATCGGTAACCCGGTTCCGAAATTAACTTATGGTTTTGCTTTTTCTTCATCGTTTAAAAAGTTCGATTTCTCATTCTTACTTCAGGGTGTTCAAGGTGTAGATCGTTACAATGATTTAAAACAAATTATCAATTTTGATAGCCGCCCTTTCAATTCCATGACTTCTGTTTTAGATAGCTGGAATGGTCCAGGTACAAGCAACACCTTACCAAGAGTAACTTTTAATAATAATGGTGGCGGTAATGTTTCCAGCGTTTTTGTTGAGGATGCATCATACCTAAGGTTAAAAAATATCGAAGTTGGTTATACTTTCGATGTTAAAAAAATAGGTGTAAAAAATGTTCGTTTATATGCCTCAGGTCAAAACTTATTCACCGTAACAGATTATACAGGTTTAGATCCGGAGTCAACATCTTTGATTGATCAGGGAACTTACCCACAATCAAAAGCATTTATTTTAGGATTAAAAATTAATCTGTAAACCCTTTTTGCAATTATTATGAAAAAGATATTATTTATAAGCGCAATGTTCAGTGTGGTAACATTCGCGGGTTGCAAAAAGCAACTTACTACCGAAGCGATAGGTTTAACAACTTTAGAGCAGGTAAACACAACACCAACGTTAGGAACGGTAGAAAATTCGGTTAACTCTGCCTATCAACTATTATCAAATCGCTTAAATATTCTGGCACAATGGGATTGGTCTGGAGGTTTGGTTTTTCAAAATGATTTGGTGATGCAGGATATCGCATCAGATGATATGGAGAAAAAATGGAACCCGGATGGAGATCAGCCCTGGATGGACGATGTAAACAATTTCACTTTTACATCTACAAACGGAGGTCCGAACGGGTTATGGAAATATGATTACGAGGGGATTAAAAGATTAAATATTGCCATTGAGCTACTAACCAAGCCTGATATTGAGGCGATTACTGGTATAACAACAGCCCGCAAAAATCAACTATTGGGTGAAGCTTATTTTTTAAGATCATATTACTATTTCTCATTAGTTACCAATTTTGGCGATGTGCCATTAATCTTAAAACCAGTAAGTACCTACCAGGAAGCTTTCGAAGTAGCAGTGAGAGCTGATAAAAATGTAGTTTGGGACAAAATCAAATCAGATTTAAACTTAGCTAAAGGTTTGTTGCCAAATGCGAAATACAGTTCAGCAACTGAGAAGTGGAGAGCCAATAAAGGTTCTGCTATTGCTTTGTTGGCCAAAGCGGCGCTATATACAGAGAAATGGGCAGATGTGGTAACAAACGTTAATGAGTTGCAAGGTTTAGGCTTTTACAGCTTGAACAGCAATTATTTTGATAGTTTTAATCAAACAAAAGAGTTTACAGAAAACGAAAATATTTTTGTTTACGATCACCAGTCAAACCAAAATCCATTAAAAGGTAATGGTATTTGTGCACCACTAGGTTGGGGTTTCTTTGCTCCAAGTGCCGATTTCTTAAATGCTTTTGAAGCAAATGATCCAAGAAAACTTTATACGGTTGATGTTCCAAATCAAAATGTAAATAAATTATTGGGTAGCACAAACGGATCGAACAAGGGAAATGATGATGCTGCAAACAATAAAGTTTACATCAGGTACGCCGATGTTTTATTATGGAAAGCTGAAGCTCAAAACGAGTTGGGTCAATATGCTGATGCGGTTTCCATCATCAATCAGATCAGAACAAGAGCAAGAACCAGTGTGGGCGCAACAGGTATTTTGCCTCCAGCTGGAACTTTACCTAATCGTGCTGCATCAACAGATAAAGCTGTTATTAAAGATTGGCTAATTTCTGAGCGTAGAGTAGAGTTAGGTTTCGAATCGCAAAGAATGTTAGACCTTAAACGCTGGAAATTAGCTAAAACTGTGATGACAGCGAAAGGCAAAAATTTCCAGGATAAACATTATCTATATCCGCTACCACAGGCCGAAGTTGATGCTTCTGCTGGTACGCTAAAACAAAACCCAGGTTATTAATCGTTAATTAATTGCTGTCTGTTATAAATGCAACAGACAGCAATTAATTTTTAAATTCATTTCAGGTCAATTTTTATTGGCTATTGGATAACTATTCCCTAAATATTATGACAGATAGTGCTAAAAGATTTTCTCAGAACCCAATTTTATCTCCAAAAGATTTAGTTCCAAGCAGGCCAGGTTTAGAAATTGCTTGTTTGCTTAACCCAGGTGTTTTTACTTTTCAAAATAAAACCTGGTTGCTTATTCGCGTAGCAGAAAGACCCCAACAAAAAGAAGGTATTATCTCTTTTCCAATTTTAAAAGGCGACGGTATAGAAATTATTGAGATCAAGGAAAATGATCCTGATTTGATTGCCGACGATCCTCGTGTAATCAATTACAAAGGGGCCGATTACTTAACTACACTTTCACATTTGCGTTTAGTTTGCAGTGATGATGGTATCAATTTTTACCAACCTGAAGGCTACCCACTATTGCAGGGAGAAGGACCGGCTGAAGCTTTCGGAATTGAAGATTGCCGGGTAGCATTAATTGATGATACCTATTACTTAACCTTTACTGCGGTTTCAGCAGAAGGTGTCGGTGTGGGTATGCGGACAACTAAAGATTGGAAAACTTTCAAAAAACACGGAATGATTATTCCGCCACATAATAAAGATTGTGCTGTTTTCGAAGAGAAAATCAACGGGAAGTTTTATACACTTCATCGCCCGAGCAGTGTCGATTTGGGTGGTAATTATATTTGGCTGGCAGAATCGCCTGATGGCATCCATTGGGGAAATCATAAGTGCATTATTAAAACCCGCAAAAATAACTGGGATAGTAAACGAGTTGGTGCCGGTGCGGCCCCAATTAAAACCGAAAAAGGCTGGCTGGAGATTTATCACGGTGCCAATGCAGAACATCAATATTGTTTAGGCGCATTTTTAATGGATTTGAACGATCCATCTAAGGTAATCGCTCAAACCAATGAACCTATTATGCGCCCAATTGCTGAATACGAGATGTGCGGTTTTTTCGGTCAGGTAGTTTTTACCAATGGCCACACCGTTAACGGCGATGAACTGACCATTTACTATGGTGCTGCAGATGAATTTGTTTGCGGTGCTAAATTCTCTATTCAAGATATTTTATCGCAACTAGAATATAACCATGCTGACTAAACTTAAATCAGAAATTACGCACTTCAAAAATCAGTCGTATAATTTCAGGGTACTTACCCTTACCAACTTAATTTACAGTATTGTACTTCCTGTAATCGATATTTTTGTGGCAGCCTATGTTATGCGTAGCTCCAATGATCCTGTTAAAGTTGTCATTTATCAATTAACGATCTACACAGGCATTCCAATTACGTTTTTCCTAAACGGTTTTCTCCTCAGCAAGTTTTCCATCAAAACCTTGTATTCGTTGGGTATGATGTTGAGCGGCGTTTCCATGATGGTAATGATGTCGTTAACTACCCTGGATAATACTGGAATTGGTATTGCCGGTTTAATTATGGGGATGTCTTTTGGTTTTTATTGGGCGAACAGAGACTTCTTAGCACTTGCCATTACAAATGATGAAAACCGAAATTATTACTATGGTTTGGAAACATTTTTCTATACCATTATTGCAGTTGTAATTCCAGTATTGATTGGTTGGTTTATCGAATTTAACGCGGTAAGTGGCGGTGCGCATCTGGCTTATAAAATTGTAACCGGGATGGTTTTCGTGATTACCATTTTAGCTTCTATCATGTGTTTCAGAGGGGACTTTCAAAATCCGACCGAAAAGAAATTTGTTTACTTTAAGTTCGATCCATATTGGTACAAGTTATTGCGATTGGCCACACTAAAGGGCTTGGTTCAGGGCTTTCTGGTTACTGCACCTGCCATGTTAATTATGCTTTTGGTTGGTAAAGAGGGTGCATTAGGAACTGCGCAATCAATTGGTGCCATCATTGCGGCTATAGCCATGTACATCATCGGAAGAAATACATCACCGAAACACAGGTTATATATTTTTGGAACAGGCTTAGTGCTTTTTGCAATTGCTGCAATAATCAACGGTGTGTTGTACAGCAGTTTAGGGGTAATTCTTTTCATGTTATTTTTATTGTTAGCTAAGCCGCTTCTTGATTTAGCTTACTTTCCGATTCAGTTTAGCGTCATTGATATTTTAACCAAAAAGGAGAAAAGAAGTGAATTTGCCTACATTTTAAATCACGAGGCTGGTTTGTACATTGGACGCCTAACCGGAGCAGGTACATTTTTAATCTTGGCCTATTATTTTTCAGTTGAAGTTGCCTTGCGATACGCCATAGTTATTGTAGCGGTATTACAATTGGCTTCTTACTGGGTGGCCAAAGACATTATTAAACAGGGCAAAATCGAAAATGTTGATCAAGCACCAATTTTAAGTAATGAAGAACCTGGCGTTGTTGCGCCAGTTTAAACCAAATAGATTAACCAATTGATCTGTATTTACAGGTCGAAACATATCAAATAATATGAGATTGAATTTTAAGGTACTTTATGCAATCATTTTTATTTCAAGCTGGAACTTTGCTCATGCCCAGGTAAAACAGCTTAAGCTAAGTAGGGTAGAAGAAATGGCGAATTTGCCTCAGCCATTAAAAATTATTAACTGGAAATTGATGGCACAAAACTTCGATAAAACCGTTTACGATTTTAATGCAAAAGGTGAATATTGGCCAATGATTTGGATGGACAGCACCCGCAAAAATTTCGATCAGCCGGTAATGGGCATTTACACAGCTGTTGGCGATGTTCGTCAGGGTAAAAACAATAAAGGCATGTTCCACGAGGCTTTGGCCAACATGGGTGCAGTAATGGGCGCAAGTTTAGTGGGGATAGACAAGAGCAAACAAAATGGTGTAAACTATGCTGCGATGTTGAAAAACTATTTTAATCGCGACACCAAATGGAATATCATGATGAACAACACTGCTCCGGAAGTAGCACTTCTAGGTGGTGGTTATGGCAGAGATTGGTGGTATGATGTATATCCGAATGTGTTGTTTTATGCCGTTTGCGAGCAATATCCGGAAGAGAAAGATTTCGATTGGATGGCAAAAAGTATTGCTGAAAAATTTTATCAGGCCGATTCCATCTTAAAAGGCGATTACAACTATTCGTATTTCGACTATGCAGCAATGAAGCCTATGAAAAACCAGATTTGTGCACAGCAAGATGCAGCGGCTGGCCATGCCTGGGTGTTATATGCTGCTTATAAAAAGTTTGGCGATAAGCGCTATTTAAAAGGTGCTATCAGTGCGATGACGGCCTTGGAAAGCAATAAGATTAATCCTACTTACGAATTGCTGATGCCATTTGGTGCTTATTTAGCAGCAAGAATGAATGTTGAGCAGGGAACGAATTTCGATGTGCAAAAGCTACTTGCGTGGACGTTCGATGGAACGGCCGTTTGCCGTGAGGGTTGGGGTGTTTTAACGGGGAAGTGGAATGGATATGATATTTCTGGCGTGGTCGGAAGTACAGTAGATCATGGCGGATATGGCTTTTTGATGAATACTTTTGATGCAGCCTGGCCATTGATCCCAACGGTTCGTTATGATCCATCTTATGCCAATGCAATTGGGAAATGGATGTTAAATGCCGTAAACGCTTCACGTTTTTTTTATCCGCAGTATATGCCTGCTGATCGACAGACCATCCCGCAACATGCTACTGTGACTAAAGGTGTAATCGCTTATGAAGGCTTTGCCAAAACTTCTACTTTTGATACCCTTTACATGGACAAAAAAGGGCCGGTTGCGCAGGGAGATGGGCCAAAATGGGTACCAGGTAAAAACCCTGATGTATCCCAATTTAGTGTTTATGGTAGCGGCCACGTCGGAATATTCGGCGCCATTGTGGAGAAAACTAACATCGAAGGTGTGTTGAAACTGGATGTTTTGGCTACTGATTTTTACAGAAATAAAGCTTATCCAACCTATTTAATTTATAACCCTTTTGCGCAAAGTAAAACCGTTGCTTACAAAGTAAAAGGAATTAAAAAAGTTGATCTATACGATGCAATTAGTCAAAAGGTAATTGGTAAAAATATTGCCGCTAAAAGTAATGTTTCTATTGCTGGCAATCATTCTGTTTTAATTGTAGAAGTACCTGCCGGAAGCAAATTAACAACCACTAATAAAAAACTAGTCGCAAACGGAATCGTGATCGACTATATGAAGAAATAAGTATCTACTTATGCGCTTAAATTAACGAAGCACTGCCTTAGGGTGGTGCTTTTTTTGTTTACAGAAGTTAGTGCCTGTACATTTATTACACGGCCTTTCTTCTTAAACCCGACAGTAGCGGCAGCCCCGAAATTTTTTCAATGAGGGCTATAGCGAATGGCGGGGCTGAAGACCGCCATGAAATTATGAACGTTCCTTTTCTAATTAATAATAAAGCATATAAAAATATTACATCATAAAAAAAGTGTTCCGGGTTTAAACCGGAACACTTTTCTATTTACTAGGCTTTGCCTTAATTTTTGGTCTTTCTGCTTTAAGCTTTCTCTTAGTATCCAAAAATCTGCTCTAAATTTAGTTTGGTAACAGCGCCAAATTTAGCTAAATCTGCAAGGTTGATTTTTTTCTCTGAAGCCACAACGCAATAACTATATGGTTTACCAGAAATATTACCATTGTGGAATGATTTAACGTCAGCGAAAGTTAACGGCTTTAAAGCTACATACTCATCAATTCTTGAATCATGATCGAAACCTAATTTCTGATCAGCTAAATAAGTGTAAATGATACCATCTTTTGTGATTCTTGTCGTTTCAATTCCATTCAACGAATTACTTTTAGAAAGATCAAATGATTTATCAGACTCCGGTAATACCGTCAACAACTCGTTCATTCCTGCTACAGCCTCGTTCATTTTATCAGCTTGCGTACCTACGTAAGCAATCATCGTATTTTCTTTTTCTTTGCTGTTTGGCGAAGAATAAACTGCAAAAGTAGAATAAGCTAAAGCTTTAGATTCACGGATGGTTTGAAACACGATAGAACCCATGCCACCACCAAAGTAATTATTGAATAAGCCAATTTTTGCCGCATTTGCCGGATCATATAATCCAGAATTACGTACCCAGCGGATTTCAGCCTGCACCATATCATAATCTGCAAAGTAAACCTTGTTAGAATCGGTTTTGGTGTACACAAACTTTTTCATTGGTGCTGCAGGCGTAAATTCTTTAGCTAAAGCATGAACTTTGGTAATATCAGCAGAAAATGCAGGTAATGTTTTCGGGCCAAAATAAGTGATGGTGTGCTTATAATTGGTTAAGTTATGCAACAAGTAAATCAAATCTGAAGACTTCATGTTTTTGATTTCATCATTGCTTAATCCGTAATTGAAAGGATTATCCGAGCCATATTGAGCATAACTCATCAAACCTCCTAAAATAGAAGCCTTGTTTAATTTTGCATTTTCTCTCGATTTCAATAAGCGACCTTTTAAATCTTCCAAAGCTTTTTCATTTGGCTTGCAGTTTGCCAGCACGTCTTCTAACAACACTACTGCTTTATCAAAATTCTCTTGTAAACCACTTAAAGAAACGGTTGTGATTTCTGTGCCTACATTAATGTTATAGCTGCAGGCAAGATTATAAAATGCTTTACTAATGTCTTCCGCAGAATATTTATCTGTACTTAAAAATGCTAAATATTGCGATGCATATGGCAATAATTTGTAATTGTAAGAACCCATATCAAAACGGTAGCTCATGCGAAATATACCATTTTCTGTATTCTGAACGGTAATCACATCTGCAATACCAGCTTTACCAAAATTCAAATCTTTTTGATAATCTAAAAACTTTGGTGCAATTGGTTTTACAGGAGAACTGATAATGGTTTTGGTGAAAGGGGAAACCTCATTAGCATTGGTTTTTACTGCGGTGATGGTTGGTTTTTCAACTTTGATAATGCTCTTATCTTCACCTTTATGTTTTAAGATGGATACATAATTATTGATGAAAAACTGATTGGCAAAATCTACAATTTCTTTCTTCGTTACTTTTGCCATCGCATCGGTTGCAGCTAAAGTTTTATCCCACTCGGTACCACGATTTTGAATGAAAGCATCCATAGTTGCGTTGGCACGAACATCATTGTTATCATAGCCCTGAAGTTCTGCTAATTTGATATTGGCAACCGTTGCTTTTATTAAACTTTCGTCGAATTCACCTTTTTTAAGCAAATCAACTTGTTCTAATAATAGTTTTTGTGCGTCTTCTAAACTTTGTCCGGCTTTAGGCGATCCAGACAAAATAAAGATTCCATAATCCTTCATTTGATTATAACCCGCTCCAGCTCTCAACATTTTTTGTTGTTTATTAATGTTGATATCCATTAAACCAGCTTTACCGTTTGATAAGATGCTGCCAATCAGATCAAGCAATAAACTCTGGCGGCTGTTTTGTGCAAAACCACGATATGCTACATAAAGACTTTCGGCACTTGGGCCATAAATATCAACCTTTTGAACCTGTGTTAGTGGTTTTTCAGGTGCCGGGTTGTACAATGCCAATGGCTTCGAGGCCATGTATGAGAAATTCTTATCGATTTTTTTGATCAAATCATCGTAGTTAATATCACCCGACATTATTAATGCCATATTATTTGGCACATAATATTTGTTGTAATATTTTCGGATTTCAACAAGTGATGGGTTTTTCAAATGCTCGATGGTACCAATGGTAGTTTGTTGACCGTAATTATGTGTTGGAAATAATGAATAAAGCATTTTCTCATACATTTTACGTCCATCATTGTCCATTCCAATGTTTTTCTCTTCATAAACGGCTTCTAATTCTGTATGAAAAATACGGAAAACCGGAGCACGGAAGCGTTCAGCCTGAAGTGATAAAAACTTATCTATTGCATTCGATGGCAAATCTTCCTCATAAACAGTTTCTTCAACTGATGTATGGGCGTTGGTAGAATTGCTACCAATCGATTTCATCATCTTATCATATTCATTTGCAATTGAATATTCAGATGCCTCGCCAGAAACTTTATCAATCTCTTTGTAAATTTCCTTACGTTTGGCTGGGTCGGTAGTTTTATTATAAGTTTCGTAAAGTGCCTCTATTTTATCTAATAATGGTTTTTCTTTAGCATAGTTTAAAGTTCCAAACTTATCAGTACCCTTAAACAAAAGGTGCTCTAAGTAATGGGCCAAACCCGTGTTGGTTCTCGGATCGGTATTACTACCCGCTCTTACTGCCATTTTGTAAGTAATGTTCGGCTCCTTATTATTTTGCGATAGAATTACGGTCAATCCGTTTTTCAGCGTATAGAAACGCGATTTTGTAGGGTCGTTGGTTACATACTTATAAGGGTAGCCACCAGAATTACCTGTTTTCCATTGGTACGCAGTTTGAGCTTTCACGCCCGAACTTGCAACAAGAAAACAAGCTAACGTAAATAGTTTGATTTTCATTTATTTGATTTTGGTTTATGATTTTGATTGGAGCATTTGGTTACTGTAAACCAATTACAGCAGTCAGTTAATAAGTTATTTATCCAAATATATATGGTTTCAATCATGGAATGAAATGCTTTAAGAATTTTCTAACTAATCATGTAGTAATAAATCATTTTAGCAGATAAAACTATGCGTTATTGTGCCTTGATTTTATATTCTGTATTTTTACCGACATGACAAAGCACAAGGCAAAACCAAATATTTTAGTTGTTAACGATGACGGTATTACTGCTACAGGAATAAAAAACCTGATGGAAGTAATGCAGGAGATTGGTAATGTAGTTGTGGTGGCACCAGATAGTCCGCAAAGCGGGATGGGGCATGCGATTACGATTGGCAAGCCGATCCGGTTTGATAAAGTTGACCTTTACAACGGCGTGGAAATGTATAAATGCAGTGGAACGCCGGTTGATTGCGTTAAACTTGGCGTTAATAAAATATTCAAAGGCCAAAAACCTGATTTATGTGTATCTGGAATCAATCATGGTTTAAATAATTCAATTAACGTTTTGTATTCTGGCACCATGTCGGCAGCAGTGGAAGGAGCTATCGAAAAAATTCCATCTATCGGTTTCTCCATGGATGATTTTGCAGCTGATGCAGATTTTAGTCATACCAAAAAATACATCAAAGATATTTGTTTACAGGTGCTGGAAAATGGCTTGCCAGAAGGTGTTTTGCTTAATGTGAATTTTCCAAAAGGTGATCAATTGAAAGGCGTGAAAATCTGCCGCCAGGCAAATGCAAAATGGATGGAAGAATTCGAAGAACGCGTTGATCCGTACAAACGTCCATATTATTGGTTAACCGGAGTTTTTGAGAATTTTGATAAAGGCGAAGATACCGATGTTTGGGCGTTGGAACACGGGTATGTTTCAGTTGTTCCGGTTCAGTTTGATTTAACGGCACACCACGCCATTCAAACTTTAAACGGATGGAATTTTACAGGTGCTGATCAATTGAAATCTGATCAAGTCAAAACGACCATTTCCGCCCCTGACGGAATTAACTTGGGCTAGTTTTCAGCGATGAACGAAAAGCTAAGAAAACTGAACGATTCGGTGTGGATCGGATTAGGTATCGGACTGATGATCCCTGCAATTTTATGCTCCATCGCCTGGTACATCATTCATCATGTCGCATCGTTAGCAAAAGCCGATTTATTATACATCGGTGGCATAGCAGTTAACGCTTATGTGATGCAACACTTTTTCAAATACAATAAATTAAATATTGGTCGGGGAATTTTAGCCGCCACATTTTTGTGTGCCTTCATTTTTTTCGCCTATAAAGTTTTTTAAAATTATAACCGTCATTGCGAGGTACGAAGCAATCTTATTTTAGACATCCGATTTAAGATTGCTTCGTACCTCGCAATGACGATAAGTGAGTTACTCCAATGAAATACTACCTCGTAGCCGGAGAAGCATCAGGCGATTTACACGGTGCAAATTTAATGAAGGCTTTAAAGCTGGAAGATCATGATCCCGTGTTCCGTTATTTTGCAGGCGATAAAATGCAGGCTGAAGGTGGTGAATTGGTAAAACACTATGCCGATATGGCTTTCATGGGTTTTACCGAAGTAGTACTCAATTTAAGAACGATCTTCAAAAATCTTAAAAAATGCAAGGAAGATATTTTAAGCTGGAAACCTGATGTGCTGATCCTGATCGATTTTCCTGGTTTCAATTTAAAAATTGCTGAATTTGCAAAAGAAAATAATATCAAGGTTTGCTATTACATCTCTCCGAAAATTTGGGCATGGAACCAAAAGCGTGTGCTCAAAATTAAAAAGGTTGTCGATCATATGTTTTGCATCCTTCCATTTGAGGTAGATTTTTACAAGGAGTGGGGCATGGACGTGGATTATGTTGGAAATCCACTTTTAGATGAGCAAGCAGCATTTTCACCTGATCCTCAATTTTTAACAAATCACGATTTAAGCGACAAAAAAATTATAGCCCTACTACCTGGCAGCAGAAGGCAGGAAATAGAGCGGTTGCTGCCCGTCATGTTAAGCATTACTGATCAGTTCCCGGATTATCAATTTGCAATTGCTGCTGCACCAACATTTGATCAGGCGTATTATCATCAATTTATAAAAGGCAAAAAAGTCACTCTTTTATTTAGTAATACTTACAATCTACTTCATCACGCTCACGCTGCAGTAGTGGCTTCGGGAACTGCAACATTAGAAACGGCTTTATTCAAGGTTCCGCAAGTGGTGGTTTATCGCGGTGGAGCCATTTCTATTGCTATCGCGAGGATGTTGGTGAAAATTAAGTTCATTTCACTAGTCAATCTGATCGTCGATAAAAAAATTGTTACAGAGCTTATTCAGCAGGATTGTAATTCAAAGAAATTAAGCGAAGAACTTCAGGCAATAGTTTCAGGTGAGGGACGAAAAACCATGCTTAGTAATTACGAGGATTTACTTTTATTAATGGGAAAGCCCGGCGCATCTGAAAAAACAGCAAAGTTAATTTACCAGTATTCGGCTGGCAAATAATCTCTCCAACAAAAACTTTTTAAATTTTTTCAAAACAAATGAGGCGTTTCTGCGTTACTAAATCGTTTTGCGTAATTATATTCTTCCCTAATTAATTCTTCACGTTCTCATTAATTAAGCGAATTATTAGACCGCACAGCGTAACTAATTATAAACTAAACTAATGAGTGCCAATGAAAAACATTCTACTCAGGATTACGGGATTCCTATGCCTGTTCCTAATTTCGAGCCCCCAGTTGTTTGCTAAATCAATGAAAGAAACCAGGAGTTTCAATTATTATTTTCAGCAAGACACCACAAAAAGAGACACTACAAAAAAAGTTCCTGTCGCCAAACCTGCCGATTCGGTTAAAGTTCCGGTAAATCCGCTTGGTGGTGCAAGTCCTGTACCTTCAGCACCACCAAAAGATGGTCCTGCAACAGCTCCAGCTAATGCTGCCGGACAAAAAACGATCACCGGTGTAGTTTTAGATGAAAAGAAAATCGGATTGCCTGGTGTCGGAATTAAAATTCAGGGTAAAACAGGTGGTTCTGTTACCCAGGAAAACGGGCGTTTCAGTATCACGGTAACTGCTCCAACCGATGTTTTGGTTTTCAGTTACATTGGTTACCAAAGCAGATCAGTACCAGCCGGGAACGGTGCTGCACCCTTGACCATTAACCTCGTTCCATCAGCTTCGCAAAAGTTAGATGAAGTGGTGGTAGTTGGTTACGGTACATTGAAAGCCAAAGAGGTAACATCAGCCATTGCAACGGTAGATACTTCTCAGTTCAGGCAAAGCGGATCGCGAAACCCACTCGATTTATTGCAGGGAAAGGTGGCTGGTTTGCAGATTACGCGAACGGGCGGTTCAAACCCCAATTCTGGTGTCGGTATCCAATTACGTGGAGTAACTTCGGTAACAGGTAGTCAAAGCCCGTTAATTGTAATTGATGGTATTCCCGGAGGAAACTTGGACCTTTTACAGCAGGATGATATCGCTTCCTTTAGTGTGTTAAAAGATGGGTCAGGTGCAGCAATTTATGGAACCAGAGCCAATGCAGGGGTAATTTTAGTCACCACCAAAAAAGGTAAAGCTGGTCCTGCCCGTTTTGATTATTCCGGGTATCTGCGTAAAGAATACTTATATCAGCGCCCAGACTTTTTAACCGTAGATGAGTTTAGAGAGAAAATCCGTAGCGGTCAGTTTGATCGTCAAGACTATGGTGCTTCACTCGATCCTTTTGATGATTTGGTCAATCACGGTAACTTAAGTCAAAATCACAACCTTTCAATGTCTGGCGGTTCCGAAAAAACAAGTTACAGAGCCAGTATCAACTACCGTGATTTGCAGGGTTTTGCAAAAAATAACCGCCGTACAGAATATGGTATCAGATTAAACCTCAACTCTAAAGGATTAGATGATAAATTGTTCACACAGGTAAACTTATCAACCAATTTTAATAAAGGCGATTTATTAGGTGGCGGTGGTTGGGAAAATCAGCTCACCAGAAATCCTACACAATCTTATTATAACCCAGATGGAAGCTGGTTTTTCGATCCAAATGCAACAAATGAAATTGCAAGATTAGAGCAAGAAACCAATAAACGCCAGCAACAAACCAGCTCAATTGATGCTAAAGCCGAATATGAAATTTTTAAAGGTTTCAAAGCTTCGGTTTTTGGTGCCGTTCAAAGAAACAGTTATGTTGATGGATCTTACCGTTCGGTTTTTGGAGAGTATTCTTTAGAAAATGATATTTACAAAAATGGGGGTTATGCCGCCCGCTCTACAGTATTAGAACAAAATTTTAACGTTGAGCCAACCTTACAATATGCTACAACTTTTGGTGAAGACCATAGTTTAACCGCCATTGGTGGTTACAGTTATCGTTATGAGGTTAACGAAGGTTTCAATGCCGGTAACCTTGGTTTCTTAAACGATCAGTTCCAGGAAAATAACTTAAATGCCGGTAACCAATTGGCGGCAGGTAAGGCTTTTTTAGGAAGTTTTAAAAATGATAACACGTTAATCGCATTTTTTGGAAGGGTAAACTACACTTTCAAAAACAGGTATTATTTACAGGCAATTTTACGTAGAGAGGGTTCATCCCGTTTCGGTGCCAATAATAAATGGGCAAACTTCCCGGCTGTTTCTGCCGGCTGGACCGTTACCGAAGAAAAATTCATGGAAAACGTAAAATGGGTTAATAACTTAAAAGTTAGGTTAGGTTACGGAGAAACAGGTAACTCCGGTATTTCCAACTATGCTTCATTGGTAACATTAGGAACAGGAGGGGTATATCTATATCCTGATGGTCAGTACCGCGAAACTTATGGCCCAAATAGCAATCCAAACCCAGATTTAAGGTGGGAAAAGAAACAGGAAATTAACTTAGGTTTAGATTTTACTTTGTTTTCAAGCCGTTTATCCGGATCATTGGATTTATTTAAACGTGTAACGAAAGATTTATTAGATAGCTACGATTCTCCTCAACCGCCATTTGTAAGATCTTCTATTTACACCAACGTAGGTTCAATTTCGGCGAAAGGTATTGAGTTAGCTTTAAGCTACAAAGCAATTGACGGAAAAGATTTCAAATATAATATCGACCTGGCTGCAAGTACAACCAGCAATAAATTAGATTCTTATTCAAATAGCGAGTACAGAAGAGATTATTTATCTACCGCTCCAATTGGTGGTTTTGGCGATTTAGGTAACTCTATTCGTATTTATGAAGGTGGTAAAATTGGCGATTTCTGGGGTAAACGTTTTGCGGGCTTCACCGGCGATGGAAAATGGTTATTCTTTAACCGAAACGGACAACCAATCAGAAACGACCAGATTAATAACTCATTCTTTAGAGATCAAACCGATTTAGCGGTTATTGGAAACGCCATTCCAAAATATTACCTGTCGTTAACCAACAGCTTTAATTACAAACAATTCGATCTGCGTCTTTTCTTAAGAGGTAAGTTCGACTATCAGATTCTGAATACAACCGCACTATCATACGGAAATAAAGTTTCTGGTACCAATCTTCTAAACTCTGCTTTTGATAAGTATGCTCAAATCAATGATACCTACATGTACTCTGATTATTATATCGAGAACGGTAGTTTCTTAAAAATTGATGAGGTTACTTTCGGATACACTTTCAAACTTAAGTCGAAAAACATCCGCAATTTAAGAGCATACATTACGGGACAAAACCTGGCTACCTTTACAAAATATACCGGTAACGATCCTGATTTTGTGAAAGATACAGGCTTAGGTCAACCAGCAGATGATGGCGTTTTAGGGGTTGATGGAAGAGGTCCATATCCAAGCACATCATCATTCTTATTAGGCGTAACCTTTGGATTTTAAACTGAATAACATGAAAACATTAAATAAAATATATACATCGTGTTTAGCAGCTATGTTGCTAATTACGGCAAATGGTTGTACAAAACTCGATGAGAATTTATATGATACCATTAGCAGCGAAAATTTCTACAAAAATAAAAATGAGATTATTTCTGCAGTATTAAGACCTTACACGCATGCCAATGCATGGGGTACTTCGTCTGGTCAGGATGGCTGGTGGCGTTTAGCAGAACTTTCTGCCGACCAATTGGCCTGGCCAACAAAAGGCAGGCACGGAGAAGACGGTGGTAAGTGGAAGCGTTTGCACTACCATACCTGGACGGTAGACGAAGGTGGGATAAACAGTGCCTGGTCACTAATGTACTGGGGTGTAGGCTTATGTAACGTGCCTATCGAAAACTTAGAGAAACGCGATGCTGCACAACTGGGCATTACCCAACAAGAAAAAGACGCCTTTTTGGCTGAACTGAAATTGTTTAGAGCATACCATTATTTAAAACTAATGGATTTGTTCGGCAATATCCCGGTGGTCACTGTTGTGGGCGAACCTGCAAGGCCATCCACACTGAGCAGAACTGAGGTTTTTAATTTTATTGAAAAAGAAATTAAAGATAATATTGATAAAGCGCCAAAACTTTCAAAAGCTATGCTGGGTAGAATGAGCCAGGCAGGTGGATACGCAATGCTGGTGGAGCTTTACTTAAATGCCCAGGCATGGACAGGAACAGCCAGATGGGATGACTGTATCGCTGCTGCAGATAAGCTTATTACCAACCAGGCTGGCGGAATGAACGGTAACATGGCATTAGATCCAAATATTACAGACCAGTTCAAGCCAGATAACGATTTAAGTAAAGAAACCATCTTTTCTGTTGCTTACGAGTTTCAAAGAGCAAATTTTCAGCCTGGTTTCCCTAGCGATTTTTATCACTTTAATCAGCAGTTTATTTACGGTGGAAGTAGAAACGGTAATGACGGAATTGTGGTGATACCGGACAACTTTACAAAGTATAAGGATGCCGACTTAAGGAAAAGAACCTGGTTGTTAGAAGGCAAAATGACTCGTTTTGATAACGGACAGCCTTTAATTGCTACCGGTGGAAATGAGTACGATGGTAAACAATTGGAATTTGTTGATAACATCAGGAAAAACAAAACTGGCTCAACCGTGTCAAACATGAGCGAAGGAGAAGAAAACAGTGGTGTTCGTTTTAATAAATATAAATTGGGTAACCAGGTAGCCAATGCAACTACACAACCAAGTACGGTTTATAACAATACCGACTGGAACATTTACCGTTTAACGTGGATTTATTTTGCCAAAGCAGAAGCATTAATGCGCAAAAATGGCGGTACTGCAACTGCAGAAGCTGTTCAGTTAATTAACGATTGTAAGGTGAGGGCTTTTGCTACTGCAGATTGGCCAGCCAATCAGTATACGGTAGCAAGTTTAACTCTCGATGAATTGTTAGTTGAAAGAGGTCGCGAGTTTATTTTCGAAGGTTTCCGCCGCGATGATTTAATTCGCTTTGGAAAATTTGCAACCGGAAGCTGGTGGGATCATGAGCCCACCAATGCAAACAGACAGTTGTATCCAATACCACAACAGCAGATTGCACTAAATTCTAATCTTAAACAGAATCCAGGTTACTAATTAAACGAAAAAAGGCACTATTTAAAGTGCCTTTTTTCGTTTAATGCAATTGAAAATCTTAAAAATGAGTTTCTTAAGCGCCTCAGAACTAAATCGATTAATTTTCAAAATTATTAATCATTATACTTTATATTAGCAAAAATTCAAAAACGATTCTGAGGATGGTATCTTTTTGAAAATGTAATAATTTGAACGCCCAATAATGAAAACCCTTTCAATCAAAGATATTGCTGTTAAGGCAGGTGTCTCCATCACAACTGTTTCATTTATCATCAATGGTAAAGCCAAAGAAAAATCGATTAGTGAAGCTGTTATTAAAAAGGTAGAAAAAATTATCAAAGAAAGTGGTTATAAACCCAACCAGATCGCCAGGAGTTTAAGAACCGGCAATTCCAATATTATAGGTTTAATTATTGAAGATATTTCAAATTCATTTTTTTCCCGTATCGCTCGCTTAATAGAAGATAAAGCATATAAAAAAGGATATAAAATTATCTACTCCAGTACGGAGAACAATGTAGAAAAGGCAAAGGAACTGATCAATATGTTCAAATCGAGGAAAGTAGATGGTTACATCATTTCGCCAACCAAAGGCATTGAAGAAGATATTCAGGTCCTCCTTTCAGATAATAAACCAGTAATCTTATTTGATAGGAATTTATCAGATATTGATACACACTACGTGGGCGCCGATCATTTCCAGGCTTCCTATCAATCTATTGAAAGCTTCATTAAAAATGGAAAAGGGAAAATTGCACTGGTAACTACCGATATCGATGTAGAACAAATTATAGAACGTTTTGAGGGATATAAGAAGGCACTCATTGACCATGATATCCCGTACAATGATGAGTTGGTACTTAAAATACATTTCAACCAGGATGAGGCTGAAACCATAGAACAGATGAAATCATTATTCAGCTCTAAGGATATTGATGCTGTACTCTTCGCGACCAACTATTTAGCCATCAGTGGATTAAAGGCTTTAAAGCAGCTCAATAAAAAAATAGGAGATGAACTTTCCGTTATCGCTTACGATGATCATGAAGTTTTCGAACTCCACACACCAAGCATCTCTGCTGTGCAGCAACCATTAGAAGAGATTGCCGAAACCGTTATTCAGCTAATACTTAATCAGCTTTCTTCTAAAAATAAACTGGAAAACCAAAAGGTGATTATTCCGGCAAAGCTAATCGAGAGATAACTAATAGTTCATCGTCACATAAATGTTGCATTTTGGAGCTTTCAAAATGAATTTTAATTCTTTAATATTGATCTAGTAAAACGTTTTACGCCAAACAGGCTTAACTAGTCGCTAACCAATATCATACATTAACATTTTTCTTTCGTTGCAAACTGAAAGATTTTAATTGGTAAGATTAGTAAAACGTTTTAACAATATTAACCAAATTAGCCATTTATGAGAAATTTCTACCTGTTAGTATGCTGCTACGTCCTACATTTTAGCGTTCAGGCGCAAGACAAAATTCCTGCGTATCCTTTAATAGCACATGACACCTATTTAAGCATCTGGTCTTTCGGCGATGGACTAAACAATTCCGTTACCAAACACTGGACTGGAAAAGAGCAATCGCTTTTGGGTGTAATTAAGGTAGATGGAAAGTTTTACAGATTCTTAGGTACTGAATCCAAAAATTACAAAACTATTCTTCCGGCAGCAGATGAAACCAGTTATCAGGCCAGTTACCTCACTAAAAAAGCAGCTGATGGCTGGAACAATTTATCATTCGATGATAGTTCATGGAAAAAAGATGATGCGCCATTTGGAGACGATCAAACAGCTAAAACAAAATGGAACACAGACGAGATTTACTATCGCAGAAAATTTGCTTTCCATTCCACTTCTTCGGCGAAGAAATATTTAAAGCTTAGTCATGATGATAATGTTACTGTATACCTGAACGGAAAAATGATTTTCCAGAAAGATGGTTGGGTGCATGAGTATATTTATATCCCGATTGAAAATAACCTTTTAAAAGAAGGTGAAAATTTGTTGGCGATCAATTGTAAAAATACTGCGGGAGGAAGGCATTTGGATGCTGGAATTGTAGAAGAAATTCCTAATGGCTCCCAAGTGTTAAAAGCTGTTCAAACCAATGTTGCTGTTGAGGCAACCAACACCATTTACGATTTTAAATGTGGTGACGTAAACCTGAAGGTAACTTTTACTTCTCCGTTATTATTGAACAATATTAAACTAACAGCCAGACCAATTAGTTATATCAGCTATGCTGCCAAATCTGCTGATGGAAAAGCGCATAAAGTTGATGTATATTTTAGTGCATCATCAAATTTGGCAGTAAACACGCCGAATCAACCGGTTTCTGTTTGGAAAAATACCAATAACAATCTGTCGATTTTAAAAGCAGGTACAGTTGAACAACCAGTACTGAAAAAGAAAAATGATGATTTAAGAATCGATTGGGGTTATATGTATGTTGCGGTGCCGACAAAATTTGGTGCAAAGCAATACATCGGTAATCAAATCGACAACCTAAACAGTTTTAAATCGGCTAAATATCCTCAGCAAAGTCAGGCGTTAAACGTAAAAACACAAGACTTGAGTACGGTGATACCTTTTGGCACCGTTGGTCCAAAATCGGTTGAGAAATATGTGATGCTGGGTTACGATGATTTGAAATCTATAGAGTATTTCGGCGATCAGTTATTACCAATCTGGAGAACATCAGCATCAAGTACTTTCGAAAATCAACTTACACAGGCTAATAACGATTATGCAACGTTAAAAGCAAAAACAAAAGCTTTTGATGCGAAATTAGTAGCCGATGCCCTAAAAGCTGGTGGTAAAGAATATGCTGATTTATGCAAGTTTGCATACCGCCAAAGTATCGCGGCACACAAGATTGTTTATGCACCAAATGGTGATATTTTATTTTTATCAAAAGAAAATTTTAGCGGAGGCTTTATCAACACGGTGGATGTAACTTATCCCTCGGCACCACAGTATCTGCTGTATAATCCTGAATTGTTAAAAGGTATGCTGAACGGCATATTCTACTACTCAGAAAGTGGGAAATGGAAAAAAGATTATCCTGCACATGATATTGGTACCTATCCAGTTGCCAACGGGCAGATTTATGGCGAAGATATGCCTGTGGAAGAAGCCGGTAACATGATCATTTTAGTTGGCGCAATTGCCAAAGCTGAAGGAAATGCAAGCTACGCAGAAAAGCACTGGAAGGAAATGTCGAGATGGGCAGAGTACTTATTAAAAGAAGGATTTGATCCGGCAAACCAGTTGTGTACAGATGATTTTGCCGGTCACTTAGCCCGTAATGCAAATTTATCGGTAAAAGCAATTGTAGGTTTGGGTGTTTACGCCCAGCTGGCTCAGCAATTAGGGAAAACTGAAATCGCCACCAAATATAGAAGTGCGGCTTTGGATATGGTTAAGAACTGGCAGAAATTGGCTGATGCGGGAGATCATTATGCCCTAACCTTTAACGATAAAAATACCTGGAGCCAAAAATATAACCTCGTTTGGGATAAATTACTGAAGTTAAATCTATTTCCTAATGATGTTTATCGCAAAGAGATTAACTACTATTTAACCAAACAGAACTCTTTCGGCTTACCGCTTGACAGTCGTAAAGCTTACACCAAATCGGATTGGATAATGTGGACTGCAACCTTAACCGATAATCAACCGGAATTTCAAAAATTTATAAAACCCATTTACAAGTATGCTGCTGAAACCACTGATAAAGTGCCGTTAAGTGATTGGCACGAAACCATATCAGGAAAAAAAGCAGGCTTCCAGGCCAGGAGTGTTATAGGTGGATATTTTATCAAAATGCTGGCCGATAGCTGGGGAATTAAATAAACCGTAAAGTACTAACCAACATATAAAAAGAACAAGCAAAAAGAATAACTAATCTATCTGAAAAGATAACTAACCAAGTACAAAACCAACCATTATGAACAAAAAATTTACTAGGCTCATTAAGCTAAGGCTTATGACTAAGGAGAGCGCCTGCAAGTTAGGTGCACTTTCTCTGGCACTTGGATTAACATTTAATGCATCGGCGGGTGCAATAAATATTAATACTTCGCCAATAGCAACAAAGGAATCAAAGCGTCCTGCCGCCGATATTGTGATTAGAGGCATAATTAAGGATGAAACCGGAACACCAATTCCTGGGGCAAGTGTTAAGTTAAAGGGCTCTTTAGTAGTCGCCGCTACTGACATAAATGGTTCGTTTAGCATTAGTGTACCATCTGAATCTTCAGTATTAATCATTTCCTATGTAGGTTACGAACCTAAAGAGGTGACCGTTGGAAATCAGAAAAACTTGACCATTCAACTAGCACCGAGTTCGAATTCGCTTGAAGAAGTAGCAGTTGTGGGCTTTGGTACCCAACGAAAAGTATCATTAATTGGTGCCCAGTCTACCATCGATTCAAAAGAACTCAAGATTCCCGTAGCTAGTGTTACCCAATCGCTAGCTGGTAGAATTGCAGGTGTAGTTGGTGTACAGCGCACTGGTGAACCAGGAAGAAGTGCGGCAGATATTTGGGTGCGTGGTATCTCTACATTTGGCGGCGGTAGCAGCTCGCCACTGGTATTAGTAGATGGGGTTCAACGTAGTATTTCCAATATTGATCCAGAAGATATTGAATCATTTACTGTGCTAAAAGATGCTTCTGGAACAGCAGTATATGGTGCCCGTGGTGCTAATGGTGTAATCATTGTAAATACGAAAAGAGGTAAAGTTGGAAAACCATCAATCTTTTTTGATTATAATGAAGGCTTAAGCACATTTACTCGCCATCCAGAAGCATTAGATGGAATAACTTATATGAATCTTGCCAATGAAGCTTTAACAGGTCGCGGTCAGGCAGCAAAATATTCTCAAGATTATATCAATCGTACGGCATCTGGTGTCGATCCGTTGGTTTATCCAAATGTAAATTGGATGAATGAATTATTTAAAGACTATAGCCGCCTGCGTCGGGCTAATTTAAATGCTAGTGGTGGTGTAGATAATGCACAATACTATGTGTCATTAGCATATTATAATGAAGGTGGATTCTTAAAAACGTCTGATTTAGCTTCGTATAATACAGCTATGGATTATAAGCGCTATAACTTTACTAGTAATTTGAACTTAAAACTAACCGGAACAACTAAGCTTGATTTAGGTTTACAGGGTTTTCTTTCTACAGGTAATTATCCTGGTGAAACTACTGAATCTATTTTCGGTTCAGCCTTAGATGTATCTCCTGTTGAATATCCATTAGAGTATCCAGGAGGATTAGTACCAGGAAGATCATCCAACGGAGGTTTCAGAAACCCTTATGCCGATTTAACACGCCGTGGTTACAGAACAGAGTATGCCAATCAGTTATATAGTAATTTACGGGTTACGCAAGATTTAAAAATGCTTACTGAAGGATTATCTGCTTCCGTAATGGCAGCATTTGATAATGCCAATAACAATTCCATTAAACGTTCAAAAAGGGAAAGTACTTACTTTTTAAGAGATATTAACAATCCTTATAAAGCGGATGGATCATTGGATTTAATTCAGAGTTTTACTAGTTCGCAAAATTATCTATCATACGAACCTGGAAGGGGTGGTAACCGTAAGTTTTATGCTGAGGGCTCAATTAATTATGATAGAGCATTTGGTAAACACCGTGTTGGCGGTTTAGTTTTAGGTTATTCAGAAGATCGTACAGAGCCCTTCGCCGGCGATTTTACATCATCAATTCCATTTAGACAGTTAGGGTTAGCGGCCAGAGCAACTTATTCATACAACGACCGGTACTTTGCTGAGTTAAATTTGGGTTACAATGGATCAGAATCTTTTGCACCTAACAAACGCTTTGGTGTATTCCCTGCATTTGGTGTGGGATGGATTCCATCAAATGAAAAATTTTGGGAGTCGATGAAAAGTACGATTTCGTTCCTGAAGTTCAGATACTCTGATGGGGTAACCGGTATTGGAGATCTACCAGGTCGTCGTTTTGCCTACTTGACGTTAGTTGCGGATAATGCAAATGGATATCAATTCGGACAGAATTTTGCAAATCCAGGTGGAATTAACGTTACCGATTATGGTATCGATGCGAGTTGGGCTGAATCTCGTAAACAAGATTTAGGTATGGAAATTAGAACATTAAATGATAACCTTTATTTAATTGTAGATTTATTTAAAGAATATAGAACAGGTATCTTTTTCCAGCGCCAATCTATCCCTGGTTATATTGGCTTGACCAATCAGCCTTTCGGTAATTTAGGTGTGGTTGATAATCGGGGTTTCGATGCAACTTTGGAATATAACGTGAAATTGGGTCAGGTTGATGTTGGTTTCAGAGGAACATTTACTTACAACAGAGATAAAATTGTAGAAGATGATCGCCCGGCGCAACCTTACCCATGGATGAATCGTATCGGAAACAACGTTTTAGGAAGATATGGATATCTTGCCGAGAAATTGTTTGATTCACAGGCGGAAATTGATGCCAGTGCAACTCCCGGATCAAAAGCATCTATCCGACCTGGAGACATTAAGTATACCGATTTGAATGGTGATGGTTTAATTAACGATTATGATAAAACCTACATCGGTCGTGGTGATATTCCGAACAAAGTATATGGTTTTGGCGTCAACGTTTCATACAAAGGTTTTGCACTAAGCACTTTCTTTCAAGGGGTACACGGAGCAGATATAATGTTAGGTGGTTCAGGTATATTTCCATTTAATGGTGGCGGCGGTTTAAGTAATGCTTATACTATTGCAACAGATAGATGGACTCCATCTAACCCAAGCCAGGATGTGTTTTATCCACGTTTAGCTTACGGCGAAGCAGATAATACCAACAATACTTTGGAAAGTTCATGGTGGGTTAAGGATGTAAATTTCTTAAGGCTTAAAACGGCACAGCTAAGTTATAACTTACCAAAAAGCTTAACCGAAAAAGTTAAAATCAAAAATGCTGCGGTTTACTTAATTGGTACCAACTTATTTACTTTCAGCGATTGGAAACTTTGGGATCCGGAATTAAATACGGGAGGTAGAGCAAACGGTAACCGTTATCCACAAACAGCCACATTATCGTTAGGATTAAATCTTAAATTTTAAAGATTACAACAATGAAAAAAATATTATACATCACACTTGTAGCAGGTTTAACCTTTGCAACATCGTGTAAAAAAGGATTTCTGGATCAAGTACCTGATGATAGGTTAACACTTGACCAAACTTTTACAACCCGTCAAACAGCTGAAAAATTTCTGGCAAATATTTACAGTCAAATTCCAGATGAATTTGGTCAGCGTAACCCAAATACAGGGCGTAATGCAGGTGTATGGACAGGCTCATCTGACGAAGCAGAATGGGTTTGGGGTTTTAACCAGTGTAATAACATTAATATTGGTAGCTGGGATGCCAACAGTGGTTTTGTAAACGACTACTGGAACAACTTTTACCGTGGTATTCGCTCTGCTAGTTTCTTTATCGCCAATATTGATAGAGTAACGCAAGACATTACACCCCAACTAACAGTCCAATATAAAAATGAAGCTAGAGCGCTTAGAGCCATGTATTATTTTTACCTAGCACGTATTTACGGACCAGTAGTGCTTTTAGGGGAGAGTGTGATTGAGCCTGATGCACCAACCGAAACGCTTAGATTACCACGCAACAGTTTTGATGAGTGTATTAACTATATTGTTAGCGAGTTAGATGCAGCAGCAGCAAACCTGCCTGTTAATGCTTCAAGTAATGATAATTATGGCCGTATTACCAAGGGAATGGCTTTGAGCTATAAAGTTCAGGCGTTAGTTTTGGCAGCTAGCCCATTATATAATGGTAATACTGACTTGGCTAACCTCAAGAACAAAGATGGTAAGCAGTTAATTAGCCAAACTTTTGATGCTTCTAAATGGAAGAGAGCTTCTGATGCGGCTAAAGCATATATTACACAGTTTGTACCAGGTACATACAGTTTGTTCAGAAAAAATAATGCTGCAGGTAATTTCGATCCATATTTATCTTGCCGTGATTTATTTATCGATCGTTTCAACAATGAAATTATCATGACACGGGTTGAGGCTTCAATCGGATCTCGTCAATATGAAATGACTCCATATCATAATGGTTCAAATTCAGAGGTGAGAGGATCGGCAGGTTTAGGTGCAACACAAAATCAGGTTGATGCATTTTTCACAGCTAACGGTCGTACCATTGATGATCCGGCTTCTGGATATGTGAGGACGGGTTCTACAAACTTCCAGGCTCCGGGAAGTCCAATTGCAACAGATACCTATAACCAATGGGTTAACCGCGAACCCCGTTTTTATGTTAATATTACCTATCATAATAGTGTATGGTTAAATACTAGATTTGGCAATATTATTACTCAATTTAATAATAACGGTAATTCAGGCAAAGCTACTGGTGGTAATGATTATACTGTTACTGGTTATGCCGTAAGAAAAGCACAAGGTTTAGGGAACTGGAATGAAGGTAACCGTCCGGTTATTTTATACCGTGTTGGAAATTTATTCCTCGATTATGTCGAGGCTTTGAATGAATCTACCCCTGGTGATCCTGATATTTTAAACTACTTAAACCAAATCAGACAAAGAGCTGGTATTCCGCAATATGGAAGTGGCGCTGGTCAAATTCCTGCTCCGGCAGATCAGGCAGCTATGAGACAAGCCATCAGAAACGAACGCCGATCAGAATTGGCTTTCGAAAACGTAAGGTATTTCGATACCAGAAGATGGAAAATTGCTGAAACTACCGATAACGGACCAATTTATGGCTTAAATATCACTCAGAATTTACCGGCTTTCTTAACCGTAATTCCTTTTGAAACGAGAACGTTTACAAAAAGACATTATTTATTCCCAATCCCTGCGAAAGACGTTAATTCGGATGATCTAATGGTGCAGAATCCAGGTTGGTAAACCAGCTTCTGGAATCAATTAACTAAAATCAGGTGGCGCTTACATTCATCTACTTATGTAAGTGCCGCCCTGATATTTCAACCTTCAGAACCACAAATTATGGAAAACATCTTTGTACCTAAAAAATGGCGTACATCAAAAATAATTGCTGCGTTTCTAAGTTTAATCCTGCTCATTTCCTTCAGTTCTTGCAGCAAAAAAGGCACCGAAGAACCTACGCCAAATCCACCAACCTTGCCTCCAAATGTGCCAACGAGTTTTTCTGCTGGCGATGCAACCATTGCACTTAATTCATTCAATAAAATTTACTACAGCACTGCCGATAAACTTTATTACAGTACCACAGAGCAAAAGGGGCTTGCAGCCATCTGGACGCAGGCAATTTACTGGGATATTGTGATGAATGCTTATGAGCGGACCAAAGATCCCGCTTATTATAAAATGATTACAGATATATATGATGGGGGTGCAAAACGTTACGACAATTACAACTGGGATAATTCCGTAGAATGGTTTATTTATGATGACATGATGTGGTGGGTAATGTCGCTCACCCGTGCTTATGAAATCACTAAAAATCAAGTCTATCTAGATAAAGCCAAATCTGGTTTTGCAAAAGTTTGGAGCGGCTCTTACGATCCGGTAAAAGGGGGCATGTTTTGGGATTTTAAACACAGCGGTAAAAATGCCTGTATTAATTATCCAACGGTAATTGCGGCTATGCGATTATACGACGTTACGAAAGATGCAGCTTATCTTACTAAAGCAAAAGATATTTATGCGTGGTCTAGAATAAACCTGTTTGATGTTGCGAAAGGCAGAGTGGCTGACCATAAGGTTGGCGACAATAATCCGGGTTTCGAAGATTATACATACAACCAGGGAACAGCGATTGGTGCTGCGGTGATGCTGTATAAAAATACCAATACGCAAAGTTATTTAGACGATGCCAAAATTGCTGCAAATTACACCAAAAATACCATGAGCGATCCGAGCGGGATTTTACCCGCTGAGGGAGATTGGAACGAACAAGGCGTGTTAAAAGCAATTTTTGCTCAATACTTAGCAGATTTAGCCAAAGCTTATCCTGCAGGTGATTATGCAAAATGGGCTGTCTTTAATGCTAATGCCGCTTGGGGCAACCGGGATTTCGGCCGCGGCATTATGCACAGAAACTATAAAGTTCCTTGTCCAACAGGAATTGTTCAATCGTATGAATCGAGTAGTGCTGTTGCATTTATGCAGCTTTTTGCTCCAACTAATTAGATGCAGCTATGAAAAAGTTAAAATTCTATGCATCAATTTCATTCTTGGCTTGGGCCTGCATTCATCAAGGCAATGTTGCTGCTCAGGTAAAATCCAAGCAAAAAACTTCCTTTCAGGTTTCTGCACCCTGGAGTCCTGATTACGATGTACGTTCAGATATCGCAATGGTGTATGGTATAAATGATGATGGCGGAAAGTTTGAAGAGCGAGTGAAGGGATATCGTGATAAAGGCTATGAAGTCCAATTCATGACTGGAATTGCCTGGGGACAATATAAAGATTACTTCCTGGGTGAATGGGATGGAAAAAATCATCTGGATGAAGGCCAGATGATGCGTAATGGCGAAACCATCTGGCATGGTAAAAATGTACCTTACATTGTACCAACGGCTACATTTCTTACGTATATGAAAACCCATGTAAAACGGGCTATTGATGCTGGTGTAACAGCAATTTATCTCGAGGAGCCAGAATTCTGGGCCCGGGCCGGTTACAGCCAGACCTTTAAAGACGAGTGGCAAAAATATTATGGTTTCCCGTGGATGGCTCAGCATGAATCGCCAGAGGCAACTTATTTATCTTCTAAATTGAAATATCAGCTTTACTTCAATGCGCTTAAAGAAGTTTTTAGTTATGTAAAAACTTATAGTGAAAGCAAAGGTAAAAGGGTAAAATGTTTCGTGCCTACGCATTCATTAATCAACTACTCCTCATGGCAAATTGTAAGTCCGGAGGCTAGTTTAGCCAATTTGGAAGGTATGGATGGTTACATTGCCCAGGTGTGGACAGGAACTTCGCGTGAACCGATTTATTATAATGGACTGGAAAAGGAACGTGTTTTCGAAAATGCCTTTCTGGAATACGGATCAATGGTTTCGATGACCGCACCAACAGGCCGGAAGATTTATTTTTTAACCGACCCTATTGAAGACAGATCCAGATCATGGGATGATTACAAAGTGAACTATGAGGCTACTTTCACAGCAGAACTGTTATACCCAATGGTTGATAATTATGAGGTGATGCCATGGCCGAACCGTATCTACAGAGGTAAATTTCCGGTTGAGGGAATGAAAGAACGTCAGCCGATTTCACCAGCTTATGCCACGCAGATGCAGGTAATGGTCAATTCCCTAAATCAAATGCCATTATCAAAAAATACATTAAATGGAAGTCATGGTATTGGCGTTTTGCTATCAAATTCTATGATGTTTCAGCGTTTTCCAACCCATCAGGGATATGATGATCCACAATTATCAAACTTTTATGGAATGGCTATTCCCTTGCTGAAGCAAGGTATTCCGGTAGAAACCGTACATATTGAAAATCTTGCCAATAAAAATACCTTAAAAGACATAAAGGTTTTGATCATGAGTTATGCAAACATGAAACCTTTATCAGCTGATTTTCACCTGGAGTTGGCTAAATGGGTGAAAAATGGGGGCGTACTGCTTTATTATGGACGAGATAACGATCCTTTTCAAAATGTAAAAGAATGGTGGAACAGTAATGGTAATACTTTTAAGGCACCTTCTGAACATCTGTTTGGATTGTTGAATGTTCCGCAAAGCGAAAGTGGGGGCATTTATGAAGTGGGTAAAGGTAAGGTTTATCTGGTTCGTAAAGATCCAAAAGAACTTATTTTAAAAGCCAATGGCGATGAAGATTTTATGGTTAACGTTAAACGAGCGTACGAGAACGATGCGAAAGCGGGTAAATTTATTATAAAGAACAACTTTGTTTTAGAGCGTGGCCCATTTGTTATTGCAGCTGTTTTAGATGAAAGTCAGAGCAAAGAACCTTTAATTTTAAATGGAACTTTTATTGATTTATTTGATCCTGCACTCCCTGTGTTAAATACTAAAACTATCCAACCCAATACCCAGGCTTACTTATTTGATGTTAACAAAACTGAAAATAAAAATAAACCGCAGGTTTTGGCAGCAGCGGCGAGAATAACCGATGAAGTTTCGGCCAAAAAGTCCTATCAGTTTTTAGCAAAGAGCCCATCTAAAACAAATAACATCATGCGCATCTTATTAGCTGGTAAACCCACAAGAATTACAGCCAGTACAGGGGGTAAAAATTTATCGCTTACGCAAAATAATTGGGATGAAAAATCGAAGACGCTTTTATTGGGCTTCGAAAATTTTAGCGAAGGCGTGAACGTTAACATCAGCTGGTAAGTTAAATACTTTATCATTTTATGCCTTCCTAAGAGAGAATAAATGAGTTTTCTGCGCTGGAAAAACATCGCTCAAGCAGTTGTTTGAGCAGAGAGCATTCATTAACAAGACATTGATTTTCGCTGAGGCGAAAAATAAATACACAATTGATCAACCACACAACAACACAACCACACAAATGAAACTTAAATTTTTAGCCACCATTTTAATTTGTTTTGCTGCCAAAGGGTTATTGGCGCAACAGATAGATTTGGTAAATTATGTCAATACCCTTCAGGGAACAAACTCCAAACACGAACTGACCCGGGGGAACACTTATCCCACTACAGCGCTGCCTTTTGGCATGCATACCTGGACACCTCAAACGGGCAGAAACGGAGATGGATGGAAATATCAATATTTTAAAGATAAGATTAGGGGTTTTCAGCAGGCGCACCAGTGCAGTTCATGGAGTAGAGATTATGCGGTGTTTTCGTTAATGCCGATGGTTGACCAATTGGTTGTTGATGAAAATCAACGTGAAACCAAGTTTAGTCATGCCAATGAAATTGCTAAACCTAATTATTATAAGGTTACTTTAGATAATCAGATTACCACTGAAATTTCGCCATCAGAACGTGGCGCACATTTAAGATTTACTTATCCAAAGGGAAAGAAAAGTTTTCTGATTCTGGATGGATACACCCGTTTAAGTGGCGTTCAAATTTATCCGAAGGAAAATAAAATAACGGGTTATGTAAATAATGGCGAAGGTTTTCAAAAAGGCTGGAAGAGTTATTTTGTATTGAAATTTGATCAACCGATTAAAGCTTACGGAACCTGGGAAAACAGAAAAAACACCATTAATCCTGATTCAACTTTGGCAGATGGACTTGGTAAGGGTGCTTATATCGAATTTAAAGCCGGTACAAAAGTTCAGGTTAAAACGGCTTCATCATACATTAGTCTGGCACAGGCCGAATTAAATTTAGAGTCAGAGCTAGGGGCCGACAAAACTTTAGAACAAACTAAAGCTAAAGCTGCAGCAGTATGGAATAAATCGTTAGGGAAGATAGTGGTTGAAGGCGGAACTAAAGCCGACATGGAAACGTTTTACTCGTGTTTTTTCAGGGCAAGCCTTTTCTCACGAAAATTTTACGAAATCGATGCGAATGGTAAACCGCATTATTTTAGTCCGTATGACGGAACGGTTCATGCAGGTTATATGTATACGGATACAGGATTTTGGGACACCTTCAGGGCCCAGTTTCCACTGAATACTTTGGTTCAACCAGAGATGCACGGACGATATATGCAAGCAATGACTGAGGCCTATGAGCAATGTGGCTGGCTACCTTCATGGTCGTTTCCGAGCGAGGCTGGAAGCATGATCGGCAATCATGCCATTTCACTTTTTACCGATGCATGGGCGAAGGGTTTACACACTTTCGATCCGAACAAAGCTTTAGAGGCCTATCTGCATGAAGCAACCAATAAAGGGCCTTGGGGGCCTGCAAACGGGCGTGATGGTTGGAAAGAATATTATCAGTTTGGTTATGTTCCTTATCCAAAATATCGCGAAGCGACAGCAAAAACGTTGGAATATGCTTACGATGATTACTGTGGTTATCAGCTTGCAAAAATGACTGGTAATAAATTTTATATGGATATTTTCGAGCGCCAGATGTATAATTATAAAAATGTTTATGACCCTGCAACCCGTTTTATGAGAGGTAAAGATGTTAATGGAAAATGGGCGCCAAATTTCGATCCGATCGAGTGGGGTGGACCCTTTACAGAAGGCAATGCCTGGCATTGGCAGTGGTCGGTTTTTCAGGATACAAAAGGATTAATTAACATGATGGGCGGCAATGAAAATTTTGTTGCTAAGTTAGATTCTGTATTTTCGCAGCCGAATAAAGTGAAAGTGGGTACATACGGCGGTATGATTCACGAGATGACGGAGATGGTAATGGCCAACATGGGGCAATATGCACATGGTAATCAACCGATTCAGCACATGGTTTATTTGTATAATTATGCCAATCAACCGTGGAAAGCTCAGTTTCATGCACGGGAGGTAATGAGCAAATTATACAACGCGACCGAAAACGGGTATCCTGGAGATGAAGACCAGGGACAAACCTCGTCGTGGTATGTATTAAGTGCATTGGGCTTTTACAGCGTTACGCCTGGAACAGGAGAATACGTGTTCGGTAGCCCAATGTTTAAAAAAACCACCATTAACCTGGAAAACGGGAAAAAGTTTGTGATCGATGCTCCGGGAAATAGTGCATCAAATGTGTATATCAAGTCTGCCAGCTTGAATGGTAAATCTTACACACGCACTTTTCTTACCCATCAGGATTTACTCAAGGGCGGAACATTAAAATTAGAAATGAGCGATAAACCTGCTTTGGATAAAGGTTTAACAGAAAGTGATAAGCCATTTTCATTAACAAACTAGTTTAACGTTTTAGTAATGGTTAGAAAAAATTATTTTTACAGAAATATTTAGAGAAAAGAATGGAAAAGCCTGTAGCATTAGGTGTAGATATTGGTGGCTCGCACATCACAGCCGCCTTAATTGATTTGGAAAAAAGAACTTTGATTGAGAATTCGATAAAGCGTAGTGCTGTAAATTCGCAGGAAAGTAAAGAAGTGATATTAGACGCCTGGGTGGAGATTATTAATGATGCTTTTGATGGCTTGCCATTTGAATCAAGATTGATTGGAATCGCAATGCCGGGTCCTTTCGATTATGAACTTGGCGTTTCCTTAATTAAAGATCAGGATAAGTTTAAATCATTGTACCAGGTTAACGTCAAAGACGAATTAGCAAAGCGATTAGATATTCCATCAGAAAATATTCATTTTATTAACGATGCAGCGGGCTTTTTGCAGGGTGAAGTTTTTGCTGGTGCTGCGAAAGGAAATGCCAATGTTTTAGGACTAACATTAGGCACAGGTTTAGGCTCTTCTCTTTGCATTAACCATAAAGCAACTGATGCAGCGCTGTGGAACTCTCCATTTTTAGATGGTATTGCTGAAGATTATTTAGCAACACGCTGGTTTGTAAAAAAATATTCTCAATTAAGTGGGATTAGTTTGGATGGCGTGAAAGAGTTGGTTAGTGCTGCAAAAACCGATCATTTGGCAACACAGGTTTTCATGGAGTTTGGTTATAATCTGGCGCAATTTTTAATTCCGATTATTAATAAACATAAAATTGATACAGTAATTGTTGGTGGAAATATTGCACAGGCATTTAATGAATTCTCGCCAGAGCTTATTGCGACCTTAAAGGGTAATGACATCTATGCGGGAATTAAAATATCTGAATTGAAAGAGCATGCTGCGTTGATAGGTGCAGCCAGTAGATGTGATGTAAGCTTGATTTAACTGATTGCCTAGCCTATTTATGCAATATCCAGTGATTTTGGTAAGATATCTCGATAAAATCAAAATTTCTGCATAAAATATTTAAAGATCTATCGAAATTTAGTTTTGATATCGGCATTTAATCTTGAAAATTTGCAATTTCATCCGTATTTCTACCTAAAAAAATAAAAATTCATATAATGTTGAAATAAATTTTTCTTTTGAAAAGTAAATCTTTATTATTGTTTAATAAAACGTTTTAGTTTTAAGGGGGTGAAATTCCTTGCTTTCAAATAAGGTGTCCGCTGTTTGGCCGATACTTTTTTTTAAGGATAAAAAACTAAAACGTTTTAGTCTGATACCAAACTAATAATTATTGACTAACAAACCAAATCGATGAATTAAAAAAATTGATTTCTTATTCCACTATTGTTAAATCCAAACCAAACCAAAACAACTATGACCAAAACTCTACTTAACCAAAGCACATAACGCATGCTTCAAGTCAGCACGTAATGACTTTTCAAACCTGAAGCATAGCGTTAAATCAATTTGTTTTTTCGAAAGCAAATTCGAATCAATGTAAGTTCTAATCAGCTGTATTTCCGATGACTATTCATTTAGGAATGGAAAGTGCAAACTGAGTACCATCAAATGGGAAACTAATAAATATTCCATTAGCGACGCTGCATGCCTGATGGAACGGCAAAACATTGAAAAATTTATAACTAAACAACTATAACCAATTAATTTATGAATCTTTTAAAAATGACCAAAAGGGCTTTCGGTCTCTGCCTGGCCGTAGTATTATTGCTGGGTTGCGGTAAGGAAGAGTATCCGGCAGTAGATCTTTTTACCTGGAAAGCTAAGGTAGATGTTACCGCTAAAGCCAATCTAACAGTAAACATTGAAAATGGCGCTGGGGCTTCGGGAGGAGAAGGATCGGCAAAAGTGATTGATAATGATTTCAATTCAAAATTCTTGATCAATCCTTATCAGTCCAATTTCTACATGCAGTTATCATTCCCTTCTCCTCAGCAGGTTGCTTCTTACACCTTAACTTCTGGTGGCGATGCACCGGGTAGAGATCCGAAAGACTGGAAATTTAGTGGCTCAATGGACGGTACTACCTGGGTAGATTTAGATACCCGAACTGGTGAAACATTCTCCGGCCGTAACTTAACTAAAACCTACAGCTTTAAAAACCTGGTATTGTACAACCATTACAGAATTAGCATTTCTGCTGTAAGTAGTGGCTCCTTATTTCAATTATCTGAATGGCGTTTAATTGAAGTGCCTGCAGAACAGCAATAGTTGATCAATAATATCATTAAGCTGAATAAAAACAAATACTTCTGCATTGCTCATAAAAGCAAAAACAACTAATCAATAGACCAAACAACAGTAACCTGTTTACTATAAATATTATGAAGAAAACGAAAAACTTAATCAAGGGCAGGCACAGGCTTAAAGATTGCGCACTAAAGGCTATCGCATTAACCATAGCCTTAGGTGGGTTCTCTTATGCAAACGCCAATGCCACTGCTGTTAATATAAAAAGTTCAGTATTGGCTAAACCTTCCAAAGCTGATATTATCATACGAGGTATTGTTAAAGATGCCGCAGGCCTACCACTACCAGGTGCTGGTGTAAAGGTAAAAGGGTCATCTATCAGTGCTGCCGCTGATGTTAATGGCGCTTTTACCATTACCGTTCCTGATCAAAATACAGTACTGATTATTACTTACGTAGGTTACGACACGCAAGAAATTACAGTGGGTACGCAAACTGTTTTAGACATTCGTTTGAAAGAAACAACTGGTTCCAACCTTGAAGAGGTGGCAATTGTGGGTTTTGGTACCCAAAAGAAAGAAAGTTTGGTAGGTGCTCAATCTTCTGTTAAAGCTTCCGAACTAAGACAGCCGGTTTCCAGTATGAGTCAGTTATTGGCTGGCCGTATCCCGGGTGTAGTTAACGTATCCAGAAATGGCGAACCTGGTCAGAATGGCTCAGATATTTTCATCCGTGGCGTATCTTCTTTAACTGCGAATGACAGGGGACCATTGGTTATTATTGATGGTGTTCCAAACCGTAACCTGAACGATATCAGCGTTTACGATGTAGAGAATTTTACTGTACTTAAGGATGCTGCTGCAACGGCAGTATATGGTATTCGCGGTGCAAATGGGGTAATCCTAATCAATACCAAACAAGGAAAAATCGGTGCACCACGTATCAACGTTGAATATTATGAAGGGATCAGTCGCTTCACTAAAAAACCAGATTTAATTGATGGTGTGGATTACATGAACCTTGCTAACGAAGCCAGATATTCTGATTATTTAAGAAGTGGTGCAGCAGGAGCCTTTACTCCGGCATATTCTATCGATGCAATTCAAAAAACTGCATCGGGTGTAGATCCTATTCTTTATCCAAATGTAGATTGGTTTGATGCCATTTACAATGATTTTGGTAGAAACAGATCTGCAACTGCAAACTTATCAGGCGGTGTTAGCAACGCAAAATACTATGTTTCGCTAGGTTATTATGGTGAAGATGGTTTGTTTAAAACCGACGAGGCCGTAAACGATGCTGCTAAACAAAATTTTGAACGTTATAACGTGAGTGCCAATTTAAATTGGGACATTACCGGAACAACTAAGTTGGATTTAGGGATTAAAGGAATTCTGGCACAAACAAGTTATCCAAGTAATTTATTGGCGCAAGATATTTTTAATCAGGCCTTTTTAATTAACCCAACTTCATTTCCAGTGCTTTATCCAAACGGAAGTTTGCCCGGCATTAGTCCGCAAGCCGATCAGCGTAACCCTTATGGAGATGTAACCAGAAATGGATATCGTGTAGGTTACACTACGCAACTGTATTCAAATATCCGTTTAACGCAAGATTTAAAAGAACTTACGCCTGGTCTATCAGCAACCACAATGTTCTCTTTTGATGTAAACACCAACAGTTCTGTGAACAGAACAAGAAGAGAAAGTTTGTTTAGAATTAACCCAAATGATCCTTACATCGTACCTGGAAATCCAGCGTCGGGTTACAAATACGGATTGATCCTTCAGGGACAGGAATTCTTGAATTATGGTATTGGTAACGGTGGCGATAAAAAGATTTATCTGGAGGCTGCCGTTAACTACAACCGTACCTTCGGTAAACATGCGGTAACTGGTTTATTATTATATAATCAAAACGACAATACCACACCTTTTGCAGGTAATTTAACGCTTTCATTGCCATATCGCTTGCAGGGTATCGCCAGTCGTGCTACTTATGCTTATGATGATAAATATTTCTTCGAGGCAAACGTTGGTTATAATGGTTCAGAAAACTTTGCACCTGATAAGCGTTACGGATTTTTTCCTGCCTTTGGTGTAGGATGGTTATTATCGAACGAGAAATTTTTCGAGCCTTTAAAAAACGCAATTCAAATGGTAAAATTCCGCTATTCTGATGGTATTGTAGGTAGTGGTGGTAGTGGTGGAGGATATGTACTTAACGAAAGTGAGCGTTTCTACTATTTAACAAAAGTTGGCGGCTCTCCAAGTTATACCTTTGGTCAAAACGGAAATATAACTCCAGGAGGCAATACTACAAACGGTGGTTTAGGCGTAACGGCTTATGGTGTAGACGTTACCTGGGCAGAAACCCGCAAACAGGATTTAGGTTTCGAATTGAAAACCCTTAATAACAACTTATCATTAATTGTCGATTTCTTTCAGGAACGTAGAAAAAATCAATTCATTACCAGAGGAACAGTGCCAAACTACATCGGTTTAGCAAACACACCAATCGGTAACTTAGGAATTGTAGAGAATAAAGGTATAGACGGAACCATTCAATACGATGCACAGTTAAATAAAGACTGGGCGTTAAATTTAAGAGCAAACGTTACTTTCAATAAAGATAAGGTGATTGAGAATGATCAGGCACCACAAGCTTATCCATGGATGGAGCAAAGAGGATTTAACGTATTGGCTGCTACCCGTGTAGGTTATATCGCTGAAAAATTATTTGATAGCCAGGCTGAAATTAATGCAAGTCCAACGCAGTTTGGTACATTAATGCCGGGTGACATCAAATACAAAGATTTAAATGGCGATGGAAAAATCGACTCATTTGATAGAACAATTATTGGAAGAGGCGATTTGCCAAGTACAACCTATGGTTTTGGGTTTTCATTAACTTACAAAAACTTCGATTTCGGGATGTTCTTCCAGGGTCAGGATAATGCTGATATCTTGTTAAATATACCATCATTTGCAAATTCTGGTGGTTTAGGTAACATGTTGGCAGTTGCTGCAGATCGTTGGACCCCAACCAACCCGCGTCAGGATGCTGTCTATCCTCGTTTATCTTACGGCGGAACAAACAGCAATAACTATCAGGCAAGTACCTGGTGGCTTCGCGATATCAGTTTCTTAAGATTAAAAAATGCAGATTTAGGTTATACCCTGAAAGAGGGAATTAAGAAACTGGGTATTAAACGCCTGAGGATTTATGGTATGGGTTATAACGTGTTTACCATCAGTAAATTCAAACTCTGGGATCCAGAGCTAAACACCAATAATGGTACCAGATACCCATTAACCTCTAACTACTCTTTAGGTTTAACCGCAAATTTTTAACATAACAGAATGAAAAAAATATTTATATATACTGCTGGGGCTTTACTGGTAATTGGTAATTACAGCTGTAAGAAATTTTTGAATCAAGTGCCCGATGATCGGTTAACGTTCGAACAACAATATCAACGTAAAAGTACTGTAGATCAGGCTTTGGCTAACGTATATTCAACTTTACCTGATCAAAATCAAGATCGTTCACCAAGTGCGTTGGGAAACAGTGGCCCATGGACAGCTGCTTCTGATGAAGCTGATTATACGTTACCAAACTTTACCGAAAATATTAACACAGGTGCCTGGGATGCAACCAGCGGTCAGGTAAATTATCATTGGCAAAATTATTACCGGGGAATTCAGGCTGCAAGTACCTTTATGGCCAATGTAACCAGATGTACAGATTGTAACATAGGAGGGGTTGACATTGTGAATCGTTACTTCAATGAAGCCAGAGCCTTAAGAGCGATATACTACTATCATCTGATCAGACAATATGGTCCGGTTGTTTTATTGGGCAACGATCCGATCCAATCAGATGCACCTTTAGAGGTAATCAGTAAACCGCGTAACTCAATGGATGAGTGTGTAGATTATGTAGTCGCTGAACTCACAGCAGCAGCGGCAGGTCTTCCGGCAACCCCACAAGCTAACGAAGATTTTGGGCATATCACGGCATCAGTTGCTGACGCGTATAAAATTAAGACTTTACTTACTGCAGCTCGCCCGCTATTTAATGGAAATACAGATTACGCAGCGTTAAGAAATCAAGATGGTAAACAGTTGATTAGTCAAACGGCCAGCGCAGCTAAATGGACAAGATTGGCAACAGCAGCTAAAGCGTTTTTAGATAATCCTAATTATTCGAGCTATGCACTTTACAGTATTTCCACTACGCCATCTGGCTTACCGAATACAGCCTTTAACAGAGCTTTCATTGCTACAAGAGATGTTTTCTTAAATGGCTGGAATTCGGAGGTTGTTTTTGGTAGAGGTGGTGATGTAACGCTTTACCAATACTCTTTGGCACCAAATCACAACGGTGCTTCAGGTGGTGATAAAGGCGGTTCATTCCTGTCACCATCTCAACAATTGGTAGATGCATTTTTTACCGCTAATGGTTTGCCAATTGAAAGCGATCCAACTTATACTGCTAACGGAATGTCGAGTTTTCAGGCGCCAGACCCAAATGATCAAAATGCGGCAAGATCAATCAGCAATATGTTCGTAAACCGTGAACCGCGTTTTTATGCTAACATTACTTACAGTGGTCGCAAATGGATCAATCCACAATCAAACATCATCACCGATTTTACCAATAACGGTAATGCTGGTAAAGGTGCCATTGCCAATAATGACTACACTAAAACTGGATATACTTCAAGAAAGCACCTTACTGTTGCGGGTTGGACAACTGGCAGACCGATTTTTACTGTGATCAGGTTGGCAGAAATTTATCTGGATTATATTGAAGCTTTACAAGAAACAAATCCTTCAGATCCTGATATTTTAGTTTATTTAAACAGAATTAGAACCAGAGCAGGTATTGCACCTTATGGAAGTGGTACGGGAGCGATTGCTGTTCCTGCAAATATGAGAGAGGCCATCCGCAGAGAAAGACGTGTGGAACTTGCTTTTGAGTGGGACCGTTATTTCTACACCAGAGAATGGAAAATCGCTGAAACTACGGATACTCAAATCAGAGGTTTAAACATTACCCAAAATGCACCTGGATTTTTTACACCTATTGTGGTAGAAAATAGAGTGTTTCAAAAGAAACATTATTTGTGGCCAATACCAAATGGTGAAATACAAAAAGTGCCTGTAATTGTTCAAAATACAGGTTGGTAATTATATAAGCAAATAGCACCGGACCAAAATCCGGTGCTATTATTTTTAACCTATATCTATACTATGAAAAACATTTTTGCTTCATCTATCCTTTTACTTTTTGCATTGCTTGCCTGCAATAGCAAAGACGAGCCGGTTGAAAATGCCAAGCCTGCTCCACCGTTGGTAGTAGCCGTAGATCCGCCTGATGCGCCGTCGAAAACTTGGAAAGAGCATTGGTTTGAGCATAATCAATTATTAAATAGAATTTATTACGATACCAGTGTAGTTGTTTACTATGATGGCGACGTAAAGCAAACGATTTCCTGGCCACAAACTTATATGGCTGAAGCGTGGAACTATACCAAAAAAAACTATGGTAAATTTGGAGATGATAGCCGATTATTTGTTATATATCATGCCGGGAAATACAGTGGCGGCCATCCGGGAACCTATTTAGATGGTGGCCACGATTTTAGAAACGTAACAGATTGTGGCAGCAACAGCTTAGATGCATGGGTTACTGGTGTAGAAAATGATATTGATTTATCTACACATGAAATCGGACATATTGTAGAAGGTGCTTCAAAAGGAATTAAGGAATCGCCTGCTTTCGATATCTGGCATGACAGCAAGTGGATGGAAATTTATCAGTATGATGTGTATCTTGGCTTAAACAGAACTGCTGATGCACAACGCTGGTATAATAAAATGATGACAGTTACCGATAGTTATCCCAAAGCAGGTACGCAGTGGTTCAAAAACTGGTTTCTTCCCATTTATGAAAACTATGGTAAAACAAAAGTTTTAAATGGTTTCTTCACCTTATTGTCTCAACATTTCCCAAAACAAGCCATTGTTGTGCAGGGTAAAAGCTATCAGCAATATACCAGAAAAATGAACTTCGGAGAATTTATACATTTCTGGAGCGGCGCTGCTAAGTTTAATCTGGCACCGCTGGCATTAAGTGCTTTTGGCGCAAAGGATGAGAAAGGCACAGATTGGGCACCAATGTTGGCCAAAGCCAAAACCGATTTTCCAGGTATTACTTACTAATTAAAAACAATAAATGTTAAAAATGATCTTGCGAATGCAGGCTCATTTATTTTGAAATCCATGATCATGATTAAAAAACTTTTTACGCTCCTTTTGCTCGTGTCAATCGGTACTGCGGCAATAGCACAAAGAAAACGCGACTTCACGATTACCATTGCCGATCCTTCGAATGTATTGGATGTGGAGACTAAAAGTCATTTAACTTTCGCGTTTAACGTACTATACCCTGGCTTTGCTTCGGCTGATGGCTATCGAACGAAAAGAGATGTGATGCTCGAGGTAGCAAACAATGAAACAGAAACGATCAAGGCGAAAGCAGGAGAAATAAAGGTTAACAGTGAATGGATTAAAGGGAAATCACTAAAGAAAATCAACGCCGAATTTAAAGAGGCATTGACAAAAAGCTGGTCTTTTTACAGTACTAAAAAAAGCAGGGGTTACAGGCTTACCTTTATCAGTAAAGATCCGTTACTAGATCCCATAGTGAGACAGAACCTCATCGATACCTATTTCGAAATTTATCCTCCACTGGTAAAAAAATTCAATCCGAAATCAACTCATGATGTATTATTCGTGGTTGATACAGCTTACAAGGCTGTTGCCGAAGCCAGCGGAAACCGTATTTTATTTAGTGCCAATTATTTAAAAGCTCATCCAACGGATATTGATGTGGTAACACATGAAACAATGCATATTGTTCAGGGTTATGGTTATAGCGCTGGTCCGGTATGGCTAACAGAAGGCATAGCTGACTATGTTCGTTACCAATATGGCGTTGATAATGTAGGCTCGAAATGGAGTTTACCAGCTTATAATACGAAACAAAGTTACAAAAACAGTTACCGCATCACGGCCCGGTTTTTTGCCTGGTTAGAACAAAATGTTAAATCAGGCTTAGTTGCCAGTCTCGATCAGCAGTTAAGGGCACATCAGTACACCGAGCAATCGTGGGTTAATTTAACCGGCAAAAATATTGATCAGCTTTGGGACGATTATGGTAAAAATCCTGATAAGGTTAACCTAAAATATAGTGATAAAAATCTAAGTAAATAACAGTTGAAATGAAACAATCTTTAATAATGCTCTCTTTTCTTTGTGGTTTGTTTACCATAAAGGCAGCCGCCCAGGGCGATCAACTCATAGAACGTGGTGAATATTCACTTGCCTTTATGGATAACTCAAGCATGATTTCCGAAGAGCTTGGTCAGAAATTGATAAACACATTTTTCGAAGTTTACCCTAAAATGGTAAAGGCATATAATGAAAAAGCACCTAAACGGGTTATTCTTTCAATTGATACGGGTTATAAAAAAGTGGCCATCTCTGGAAATGGAAAGATATTGATTGGCGCCAATTGGATGTCTCAGCATCAGGAAGACACTGATATTGTAACGCATGAGCTGATGCACATTGTCCAGAATTTTAAAGCGCTTGGCCCGGAATGGTTAACAGAAGGCTTGGCAGATTGCGGTAGATTTCAGTACGGTCTTAATAACGTAGCTGCCGATTGGAGTTTGCCTCCAGCTGCACCATTTCAGCACTATAAAATGGGGTACAGAGTAACTGCCCGGTTTTTGCTGTGGATAGATAAATATCAAAAACCGAATACCATTGCTATGCTGAATGCGAAACTGAAAGATGACACGTATTCATCGGCTTCCTGGAAAGAAATTACAGGAAAAACTGTCGACGAACTTTGGGCAATGTACCTGGTAAATAAAGATATCGACTAAAAAAACTAATTTTTTCAATTGATAAGAAAGGAAGTCTGCTTATGCCGAAGGGTATTTCGCAAACTTCCTTTCTTATTTTTAAGGCGGATTTAAATGCTGTTAAATCTCCCGAACAAAAATGTTATAAAAATATTTTAAGGTTTACTAAAACGTTTTACATATTATATTTATTTTGCAGAACAATATGCTAACTAAATAAGCAAACCTTTATCAAATGAAACAAAAAACATTTCTTTCCTTATTATTTATCTTCACTTGCGCAACGGTATTTAAATCGAATGCACAAGAAGTTATAAAACGCAACGGCTATACACTAACTTTCGAGAGCAACTATTCAGCACTCGATCCGAAGTTGAAAACTCGTTTAATTGAAACATTTTTTGTAGTCTATCCAAAACTGGCAAAAGAATATAATCCTAAAACCTTAAAATCTGTTAAGTTTTCAGTTGATACCGCTTACAAAGGTGTAGCGGCAACATCGAATGGAAAAGTAACCTACAGTTCAATCTGGATGGACAAACACCCGGAAGATATCGATGTGGTGACACACGAGGTCATGCACATTGTTCAGGATTATGGCAACAGTGTTGGGCCGGGTTGGTTAACTGAAGGAATTGCAGATTATGCCCGTTACAAATTCGGCGTAGACAATGCCGGCGCTAAATGGACCTTGCCAGCACTAAAACCAGAACATACTTATAAAAACAGCTATAGAATTACAGCCCGTTTTTTTGCCTGGATTGAAAAACATGTAAAAGCAGGTACCATCAAAGCGGTAGATGCATCATTAAGAAACCATAGTTATAAATCAGAATTATGGACAACCTTAACAGGTAAAGATTTGGATGCACTTTGGGCAGAATATGTGAAAAATCCGGAACTTTAAAATTGTACAACCAAAACACATCAATAAGAATAACAAATGAAAAAATTATTTATCGCCCTGTTGAGCTTTGCAGCATCTGCAAGTTTTGCGCAAACAGTTGGCAAAATTACTGATCCGGTAGACTGGATCAATCCATTAATGGGTACACAATCCAAACCCAGCTTATCAAATGGTAACACTTATCCAGCCATTGGATTGCCTTGGGGAATGAACATGTGGACTCCACAAACTGGTAAAATGGGTGATGGTTGGGCGTATACCTATGATGCTGATAAAATCCGCGGATTTAAACAAACACATCAGCCATCTCCATGGATGAATGATTATGCCGCTTTTTCAATTATGCCAGTTACCGGTAAATTACGTTTTACCGATGATGAACGTGCAAGTTGGTTTAGCCATAAAGCTGAAGTTTCTAAACCATATTATTATAGCGTTTATTTAGCAGATGCTGATGTAACTACTGAAATTACACCAACAGAGCGAGCTGCTCAATTTAGATTCACTTTCCCGAAAACGGATAGTTCTTATGTAGTAGTAGATGCGCTTAATAAAGGATCATACATTAAAATTATTCCTGCCGAACGTAAAATTATAGGTTATACCACTAAATATGCCCGTGGACCGTTGCCTAAAAATTTCAAAAATTATTTTGTTATTTATTTTAATAAAGATTTTAAACTGGCTAAAACCTGGAGCGGAAATAAACTTAAAGATAGTGAACTGGAGCTGGAAAGCGATCATAGCGGTGCTATTATTGGTTTCAGTACCAAAAAAGGCGAACAGGTTACCGCTAAAGTTGCTTCATCATTTATCAGTTTTGAACAGGCAGATTTAAATTTAAAAAGAGAGTTGGCTAATGATGGCTTCGATGCAACAAAAGCTAAAGGAAGGGCAATCTGGAACAAAACCTTAAGCAAAATTGCCGTAGAAGGTGGTTCTATTGATCAGATGCGTACATTTTACTCATGCCTGTACCGTACCTTATTTTTCCCTAACAAATTATATGAGTTAGATGCTAACAATAAAATTGTGCATTGGAGTCCATACAACGGAAAAATTTTACCAGGTTATATGTTTGCTGGAACAGGTTTCTGGGATACTTTCAGAGCGTTATATCCTTTCTTAAACTTAGTTTATCCATCGATTAACAAAGAAATGCAGGAAGGTTTAATTAACGATTATAAAGAGGGTGGATGGTTGCCTGAGTGGAGCAGCCCGGGTTATGCAAATATTATGGTCGGCAACAATTCAGCGTCTGTAGTTTCTGATGCTTACATTAAAGGTTTGCGTGGTTACGATATTCAGACTTTGTGGGAAGCCTTAAAACATGGTGCTAACAATGAAGGTCCAATGGAGGCCGTTGGACGCGATGGTGTAAAATATTACAATGAATTAGGCTATGTGCCTTTCGATGTAAAGAAAAACGAAAACGCAGCTAAAACTTTAGAATATTCTTATGATGACTTCACGATTTATCAATTGGGTAGAGCGCTAAATAAACCTGCTTCCGAAATTGATATTTACAAGAAAAGAGCCATGAATTATAAAAATCTTTTCGATCCGGCTTCTGGATTGATGAGAGGTAAAAATCAGGATGGTACATTCCAAAGTCCGTTCAGCCCATTTAAATGGGGTGGCGCATTTACCGAAGGTAACAGCTGGCATTATACCTGGTCGGTTTTTCAGGATGTTGATGGCTTAGCAAAATTGATGGGCGGTCATGATAAATTTGTAACCAAACTGGATTCTGTTTTCTCTATGCCACCAGTATTTGATGAAAGCGCTTATGGTGGTGTCATTCATGAAATACGTGAGATGCAGATTGCCAATATGGGTCAGTACGCTCACGGAAATCAGCCTATTCAGCATATGATTTACCTGTACAACTACGGTGGTGCGCCTTATAAAACACAGTATTGGGTTCGCGAAACCATGAACAGAATGTATAAAGCAACGCCTGATGGTTATTGCGGTGATGAGGATAACGGACAAACTTCTGCCTGGTATGTTTTCTCTGCGATGGGATTTTATCCGGTAACACCTGCTGTTGATCAATATGTATTGGGTGCGCCTTTATTCAAAAAGGTAACCTTAACGTTAGAGAATGGCAAGCAAGTTGTAATTAATGCAGCAGCGAACAGCGATAGCAACCGTTATGTACAATCAATGCAAATGAATGGTAAGCCTTACAGCAAAAACTGGATCAGCCATAGTGGTTTACAAAAAGGAGCTGTGTTTAACTTTAACATGTCGGCAACGCCGAATAAAACGAGAGGTTCAAACCCGGCTGATTTTCCTTATTCATTATCAACAGAAAAATAAAAAAAATCGGACTGAAGTTTGCTACCTACAGTCCGATTTTACCCCAAAAATAAGATCAAAAAAAGAAATGGGGATTCCACATTATCGCAGAATCCCCATCATCTAAATTAACGCTCTCAATTGTATAAACGTTCTAAAATGAAATTATTGCACAGCCGCAATAATTTTTTTTGTTTAAGGTGTTTTTTATTTCTGCTTTCGCTCGTTTTCGGTGAGCAACATTAATTTTAACTTAGTATGTTTATTCCAGCTGCATATTCAATTTCAAATCCGCAGAAAAAATTCTCTATTTTTAACTCATGGAAACAACCCACCAAGATGCTGAAAAACTGGCTGCTGCAAAGGCTGCGGTAAAATTTGTGAAAGATGGTGACATTGTGGGTTTAGGAACCGGTTCTACAGCAACATTTGCCATTCAGGAACTGGGAATCATGGTAAAAAACGGATTGAAAATTAAAGCTGCTGCAAGCTCTTTCCATACCGAAAAACTTGCAAAATCTTTAGGCATTGAAATTCTTCCACTGGGAGAGTTATCTTCCATAGACATCAGTATTGATGGCGCTGATGAATTTACCGAATCATTAGATTTAATTAAAGGTGGAGGCGGAGCGCTATTTCGCGAAAAGATCATGGCTTCACTAAGTAAAAATTCAATTATTGTTACTGATGCATCAAAGAAGGTAAAAAAGCTGGGTGCATTTAAGGTGCCTGTTGAAGTTGTTCCGCAGGCTTATCAATATGTGTTTAATCAAATATTGATTATGGGAGGCAAAGCCGTTCAAAGAATAAAGGATAATGAGGTTTTCATTACCGACAATGGTAATTTCATTATTGATGCTGATTTTGGATTGATTGATGATCCTGCCAAACTTGCTTCAGCACTAAACCAGGTAGATGGTTTGTTGGCTCACGGTATTTTCATCAACCTGACTTCTAAAGTAATGATGAGTACCGGAGATCAAATCATGGTTTTCGAGTAATTTCTACCGGTAAATTAAAACTTACTGAAATCATCTAAAAATTTTAACCGACGATTTGATTTCACTTACCGACGTTTTTGACTGATTGGTGGAAAGACCATTCTTCAGCTATTAATTCCATGATACATTTGAATCATAAAACAAAACGGTTATGGAAACTTTCATCAAAAAAAATCAGGCAGACAAACAATTAGGTTTAGGAATTTTAATTGTTGTAATCGGTTCAGTATTCTTACTTAGAAACTCTGGCCTCGATATCCCACGTTGGATTTTAAGCTGGCACACCATTATGTTAGGCGCTGGCTTATGGATGGGTTATCGTAAAAATTTTCAGGGTAGTGGCTGGTTAGCTTTAACCATTATAGGAGCAATTTTTACGCTGAAACATATTGTGATATTCGATTTTGAAATCTCAAAAATAACCGGCGCTTTAGCGTTTATCGCCCTCGGCTTATATCTGATGTTGAAACCAGAAAGAAAGATCAATTTTCAAAATACCCAGCAAGAAAAGAAAGCAGATTTTTCAGACTTAAATACTTAAAATTCGTAACTCCATCATATATCAAGAAGGGACATTTTGTCCCTTTTTTTGTGGCCAAAATTTAAACTGCTAGAAAAAAGAAACGGGGATTCCACCATTATAGGCAGCATCCCCGTCATCTAAATTAACGCTCTCACATACATAAACGCCGAGATCTGAAAATATTGTACGAAACAGTAATTTTTTTTAAAAATATCAGGCTTGCAATACCGGAACTTCTTTATGGTATTTGTTTCGGTATTCAATAGGTGTTAATCCTGTGATTTTTTTAAATACATCTCTAAAAGATTTATTATCAGTATAACCCACATCAAACATCACCTCTGTAATATTTTTACGGCTCGATTCGAAACTTCTTTTTGCAGCTTCAATTTTAACACGCTGGATATATTCTATCACCGTATTTTTTGTCGCACTTTTAAACCGGCGTTCGAAACTTCGTCTACCTAAAGCCAGCATGTCTGCCAGTTGATCAACGGTTAGTTTCTCTTGATAATTTCCATCGATAAATTCCTGCACCTTTTTAATTTTCTCGTCTTCGTGGCCTTTCTGGCCTTGAAACATCATAAATGCCAACTGGCTTTCCCGATCAATGTCAATGGCAAAATACTTGGCTGCTAAAATTGCGGTATCTCTATCTGTATATTTCTCTACCAGGTATAACAATAAATTCCAATAAGAATTGGCGCCACCGCTAGAATAAATTCCCTGCGATTCTGTGATGATACTTCCGTCAACCAAATCAACATTCGGAAACATTTCTCTGAACTGATTGGCGAATAACCAATGGGTAGAGCATTTTTTCCCGTCGAGCATGCCGGTGGATGCCAGCAAGAATGCGCCCATGCACAAAGAAGCAACTTCCGAACCCCTGGAATGTTGTTTAGTAATCCATGGCAACAATTCCTGATTGAGCTGAAGCGCACAGGTCATATTTCCGCTGATGGCCGGTATAAAAATTAAATCCGTGTGATCAATATCTTCCAATAGTTTATCTGCATGAACAGAAAACACGCTGTTATTCAGGCGTACTTCTTTAGTTGCCGCCACCAGTTCAACCTTAAAAAGCGGTTGTTTTCCTGATGCCTGCAAAAACTCATTTACTGCTGTAAATAAATATCGCGGATCGGCAATCGCTTCGATTACTGCAGTTTGAGGAACTAAAATGGATATATGTTTCATCACTTATAATTTGGTTATGACTAGATGCTTTTTTCTTACACAAATATAATCATGAGGCTTGTCGGAAACAACCCCATCAATTGTCGTTTCTGCATCTTTATATTCACATCCTTAGCAGGTAGGTTTGTTTAGCTTAAAAGTGGTACGATGGAAAAATATAATCTAGTAAGCGATATCAATGTAGTTTGTGTTCAGGCAGGGTCGTTTCCAAACGGGATCATGGCTGCACATCAGAAACTTCATGCCCTGATTCCTGATATCAAACAACGAAGAGTGTTCGGAATCAGCAGACCAGAAGGTGCAGAGATTATTTACAAAGCTGCAGCAGAGCTAGGGGAAGGCGATAGGTTTGATCATTCTGATTTAGAGAGGTTTACAATTAAAAAGGGAAAATATCTGGCAGAATTAATCACAGATTTTATGAATGATGTTCCGAAGATTGGTAAAACATTTCAAAAGCTAATCAGGCAGCCGGATATCGACCCAGAAGGGTATTGTATAGAAGAATACATCAATGAAAATGATGTGCGTTGTATGGTGGGTATTAATAAAGAAAAATAGATTGGCAAGTATAAATTCATATTTAACTTTTAATGGCAATTGTAAAGAAGCCATGCGCTTTTACCAGGACTGTTTGGGTGGAGAGTTAACCCTGCAAAGTATTGGTGAATCTGCAATGGCAGGTGATATGCCACAAATTATGGCCGATAAAATATTGCATGCTGTACTCATAGTAAACGATATTGTAATCATGGGAACTGATATGATTGATGATAGCGGTTTGGTAAGTGGCAATACCGTTGCCTTGATGTTAAATTGTGATACAGCGCTCGAATCAAAAGTTTGTTACGAAAGATTGGCCAGGGGTGGAAAAGCCAGTCATCCCTTGCAGGAAACTTTTTGGGGTTCGCTATTTGGCAATTTAGTCGATCGCTACGGTAACAACTGGCTAATTAATTACGATAAGAAATTTTTATAAAATGAAATCAATCAAAACCTGGTATTGGGTGGCTACCATAATTTTCGCCCTGTTGATGTTAATGGACGGCTTTGGAGGCATCACCCAGCAAGAAGCCGGAAAAGAAGTATTCAGGCATTTGGGTTATCCTATGTATTTGCTTGAAATTTGTGGGGTGGCAAAAATTTTAGGGGCCATCGCCATCTTACAGAATTCTTTAAAAGTAATTAAAGAATGGGCTTATGCAGGTTTTGCCATTAATTTTATCGGTGCTTTCGCCTCAAGAGCCCTGGTAGGCGATGAGATTGCGTTGCTTATCCCACCGGTTGTAGCAGTAATGATTATGTTTATTCCATACATCTTATGGAAAAAGTATGAAAATGTTAAAAATAGTTAAAACAAACTTGTTAGTTATCCAATAGGTTATTAAGAGGCAAATATTCTTAACTTTGATACTTGTGATTTAACCAAACATGACACAAGATTTATGATAAAGAGAAGTATCTTATTTGTAATTGCCTTACTTTTTACTACCACAGCATTTTCTCAAAATGTTATCCAGTTATTCAATAGTGCAAATGATTTCTTCAAAGTATTGCAGGAAGAGAAATTTGCTGATGCACATGCCTTTTTTGATGATACGCTTAAAACAAAGCTTACTGAAGATAACCTAAAAAAACTTTGGGTTGATATTGGTACCAAATATGGTAAGGCCGAAACATTTGATGCAATTCAAAGCAGAGCGCAAGGAGAATTTTTTGCTGTTACTGTTGAAGGTAAGTTTGCCAATGGCGAGCAAAATTTCATTTTAGGTTTTAATAAGTTACAAAAGATAGTGGGCATTTTTCTGGCGCCGCCGAAAAGTGCGGTTGCCTATGCAAAACCCATTTATGCAGATACCAATTTGTATAGCGAAAAGCAGATTTACATTGGCCCGGCAGGGAAACAGCTCGCCGCAATTGTAACAGTGCCCAAAAATGTAAAAAACTTTCCAATGGTAGTTTTTGTTCATGGTTCTGGCCCGGGCGATATGGATGAAAGCGTTGGGGCAAATAAACCTTTTAAGGATCTGGCTGGTGGTTTAGGGTCAAAAGGCATTGGTTCTATCCGTTATGTGAAAAGAACGTTGATTTATCCAAACGAATTCTCAAAACCTTATACCGTTAAAGAAGAAGTACTTGATGATGCAGTTGCAGCGATTGCTTCTGCCAAAACGGTAGCAGGAGCTAATCCAAAAGCAATTTATGTTTTTGGGCATAGTTTAGGGGGCATGCTGGCACCGAAAATAGCATCAACTTCTCCGGATGTGGCGGGTATCGTACTTGCAGCGGCTCCGGCAAGAAAAATGAGCGACATTATTATCGATCAGAATAAGTATATGTTTGACTTATCAAAAGATACCACTGCAGAAAATAAAAAATACCTGGACGATGCAATTCTTCAAATTAATAAAAGTAGAATCACCCAACTGGGAACAACCATTAAGCCTGATTCGGTGATATTAGGTTTGCCGGCAAAATACTGGGCTGATTTAAATGCCTATAATCAGGTTGCTACTGCCAAAAACTTAACTAAAAAAGTTTATGTGCTGCAAGGTGGCAACGATTTCCAGGTAGGAAAAACGGATTTCGATTTATGGAATACCGCACTCGAGAAGAAAAAAAATGTAACGCTGAAGTTTTATCCCGATTTGAATCATTTGCTAAGTCCACAAACTGAAAAAGGAACTATGGGCCAATACCAAACGCCCGTAAGTGTTTCGGAGGTGCTGATCAATGATTTATCAGCATGGATTAAAGGAAAATAGAAAATTTTTAAAAAAACAGCCTTGGCTAAAGCCAGGGCTGTTTTTTTTTGCCTTAATGTTGCCAGATTTCCTATCTTTAATGAACTAAACAAAAAATGACAACGCTATATTCAGAGCAAGATAGATTCAATTCTTTGGTTGAAGCATCACCGATGCCTACTGCCATTTACCAGGGAAAGGAAATGATCATCAGTGCGGCTAACCAGGCCATGCTTGATTTATGGGGCAAAACTGATGTTGTTATCGGAAAACCACTTATCGAGGGTATTCCAGAGTTAAGAGATCAACCATTTATAGGAATATTAAATGAGGTTTTCGCTACAGGGGAAACCTACCATACCAAAGAATCGCCTGCAGATTTAGTAGTGGATGGCCAGCTGCAAACTTTCTATTTCACGTTTACCTATAAGCCGCTAAAAAATGAGGCTGGCGAAACCTTTGCCATTATAAATACTGCTGCTCACTTAACAGAACTGGTTGCAGCAAGAAAACAAATTGCCGATACTCAGGAACGTTTAACATTCGCGTTAATTTCTGCTGATATTGGAACCTGGGACTTAGATCCCATCCATAATACTGTAAACTGGGATGCCCGTTGCAGGGAGCTTTTTGGTTTCCCCCGCGATGGCGAAATAAAATATGAAGATGTATTAAGTTGCATCCACCCAGATGATGTGCAGCTGGTAAATGCGGCGGTGCTTAAAGCTATCAATCCTAGTAACATCGGGCAGTATGATATTAAATACAGAACGTTAAGTAAGATTGGGCAGGTATTGCGCTGGGTCCATTGTAAAGGTAAAGCATATTTCAATGAAGATGGCGTTGCTTACCGTTTTGCCGGTATTGCACAAGATATTACCAGTGAAATTGCCGCTGACAGGCGTGAACAGCAGTTGCTTACATTGATTAATAATAATGCAGATCACATGACTGTTGCCGATATGCAAGGAAATGTGATATACATGAACAAAGCATCCCGACTGATGCTCGGCGTTGAACTTACAGCAGACGTGACTCAACTCAGTGCCAAAGATTTTTATACATCAGAAGAGCTTGATCGGGTTCAAAACCACATCATTCAGGAAATAGATAAGGTGAAAGGTTGGCAAGGAAACATTAGCCTTGTGAATTTAAAAACCAGGGAAACTATCCCTTGTAGGGTAAGTTATTTATTGATAGAAGATCCGGCGACCGGTGAAATTATTGGCAGAGGAGCAACCGCCAGAGATTTAAGACCGGAACTTAAAGCGAAAGCTGAGCTGGAAAAACTCGCTTCAATTGTAGGCAGTAGCGAAGATTTTTGCAACTACTGTGATACGACCGGAAATACAGTTTACATCAATCCTTCGGGTAGGGCTTTAATCGGCATCAGTGAAGAAAATATTCCGAAAAGTAATCTGTTTGATTACCATAGCGATTCATCCAACGAAAAAATAAAGAATGAAATTTTACCTCTCCTGTTTTCTAAAGGACGTTGGTCGGGTGAATTAGAATTGCTTCATCAGGAAACCAAAGAGATTATTCCCATTCATAAACAATTGTATATGATTAGGGAAGAGATTACAAATTTACCTGTTGCCATTGCTGGCATAGCCAGAGATTTACGACCAGAGTTGAACATTAGAAAAATTCTGGCTGATAAAAATCTTGCCTTGCAGAGCGTGGTAAATGAACTGGAGTTTTTGGCGAACACGGTACCCTCAGTGGTGTGGACAAGTAAGCCCGATGGAAATCTTGATTACATTAACCAGCGATGGTTTGATCAAACAGGCAAGGGAGTTGAGGAAACCCTGGGCAGCCGATGGATGGAAAGTATCCATCCGGATGATTTTTTGCTGGCCAAAAAAGCCTGGGACGTGGCTTTACAAACCGGATCGCCATATGAGATCGAATTCAGGTGTTTAGATAAGTTCGGAAACTACCGCTGGTATTTGGTGCGAGCCATGGCACTGAAAGATGCTGAAGGCAATATTGCGAAATGGTATGGCACCAATAATGATGTCCATCATCAAAAAGAACTCGAAAAGCAGAAAGATAATTTCTTAGGTATCGCCAGTCACGAGTTAAAAACGCCTGTTACCAGTTTAAAAGCGTATGCTCAGGTAATGGAATCAATGTTTAAACGCTCGGGCGATTTCAAAAATGCAGATCTTCTGGGTAAAATGAACAAACAAGTAGATCGCCTCACCAATTTGATTAGTGATCTACTGGATGTAACGAAAATTAATTCTGGCCGCCTTCAATTTAACAATGCCGAATTTGATTTCAACGAAATGGTAGAAGAGGTGATTGAGGATGTTCAACGGACTTCCTTCAGGCACATTATTAAAAAGGAACTGAGCTTTAACAAAACTATTTTCGGTGATCGCGACCGCATTTGCCAGGTAGTTACTAACTTGTTAACCAATGCGATAAAATACTCGCCAGATGCCAATGAGGTAGTGGTTTATACCAAAGATGAACAGGATACTGTTAAAGTTTGTGTTCAGGATTTCGGTATCGGGATCAGTCCAGACCTGCAAGATCATGTTTTTGAACAATTTTATCGGGTAAGCGGAAACAAAGAGCATACTTTTCCTGGCTTAGGTTTAGGTCTTTATATTTCTTCAGAAATCGTGAAACGCCTCGGCGGCAAAATCTGGGTAAATTCGGTACAAGGGAAAGGTTCTACTTTTGGCTTTAATATTCCGGTGATTAAGGAATAGACAGATAAGAATGCTTTTACAATCATTAGGAATAATTAATACAAACAATTCGAAATATAAGAGGTTTAAGTTTTAGATAAACGTAATACTATTCTTATCATGGCGAAGCAAAAAGTAACATTAAAAGGAATTTGGGGTGTATTAAAAGCAGCCTTCACAGGATTCGGCGATCATAAAGTAACAAAATTGAGTGGTTCGCTCGCATACTATACGGTGTTTTCTATGGCACCGCTTTTAGTGGTAATTATCTCGCTATGCGGTATTTTTTTAGGAAGAGAAATTGCAGAAGGAAAAGTTTATGATCAGCTAGTAGGTTTCCTGGGCCGCGAGTCAGCGACTTCGCTACAGGAACTAATCAAAAATGCTTATCTCGATAACAAGGGAACGATGGCATTAATCATCGGTATAGTAACTTTGTTAATTGGTTCGACTACGATTTTTGGTGATATTCAGGACTCAATTAATACGATTTGGGGTTTAAAACCAAAACCCAAACATGGCTGGGTTAAGATGCTGCAAAACCGTTTTCTATCTTTTTCAGTAATCATTAGTTTAGGATTTGTATTACTCGTATCACTTGCAGTAACTTCAGTTTTAGATGCTTTCAGCGATAGATTACAGGCACGTTTTGCTGATGTTTCGTTTTATGTTTTTTACGTCATCAATCTGGTTGTCACCTTAAGTGTCATCACATTGATTTTTGGGGTGATTTTCAAAGTTCTGCCAGATGCAATTATCAAATGGAAAGATGTATTGGCCGGTGCCGTAGTTACGGCTGTTTTATTTATGATCGGTAAGTTTGCCATTTCGGTATACATCGGAAAAAGTGATGTGGGCGGCACCTACGGCGCAACGGGCTCACTGGTTGTGGTGCTGTTGTGGACATACTATTCGTCTATTATTCTTTATTTCGGGGCGGAGTTTACAAAAGCTTATGCCATTGCTTATGGATCGGAGATTTATCCCGCCCACTATGCCGTTACAACAAAAGAAGTGGAGGTTGAGTCTACCCGTAAATCCATTCAGGATAATCATCCGGAAATTATAGACCAGGTTAAAAAAGAAGAGGAGAAGTAACGTTGAATAAATTTATGATTGTAAACCAAAGAGTTTTGCTGTTGCGAATTTAACTAATAGGCTTACTAAATTGAGTTGCTTCGCCATTAAAAACAGCGTTCGAGACGATCATTTACAATCGTATTTTCTACACTCCCCATGCGGTAACAACTAGGCGCCTTTGCCCGCCACGATTCCGGTGTTCGCAAAGGTAAATTCCTTGCCAGGTTCCGAGTGCCAGCCTTCCGTTGCGGATAGGAATGGTTACCGAACTGCCCAATAGTGCTGCCTTTAAGTGGGCAGGCATATCATCTGAACCTTCGTAATCATGTTCGTAATCCGGGTCATTTTCCAGGACAGTTTTGTTGAAGAACATTTCAAAGTCTACCCGAACTGTTGGGTCTGCGTTTTCATTAATGGTTAATGATGCCGAAGTATGTTGAATGAATACCTGACAAATACCGGCTTTCATTCCCCTAATTTCAGGTAACGCATTTTCTACTTCATCGGTAATAATGTGAAAACCTCTTCTTCGTTCGCTAAGCGATAATGTCTGCTGATAAATATTCATCTTCAAAATTACTTAACAATCCAGCCAACTTGTGCAGTTTCATTGCTGATTAATTGATAGTTGTTAAAATTACCTAAAACTTCTACCGTTTCGCCTGTTTTTAAATTCAGTTTCACAGCAGCCAGGCTATCCGGTTGATCAAATACTTTCTGTTGAGCCGCTTTTATTTTAAACCTTTGCAAAGGTTTAGAGGTTTGCGTCAAATCACTGCTATTAATAAAACCTATAATTCCATCTGGTAGTTCAGCTTTATAAAAATTTCCTGTAGCCGAACTAATATTCAATATTGTACCTGCAGTTAGGTTAGTAATGGGTGTTGATTTATTTTGAGGCAGCGAGTATAAATTCACTTTGCCAGTTGTTCTCAGTGTTTTATTTAGATTGGAAACTGAAGCATTAATTTTACCTGGCGTTTTGGTCACTGGATCGATGAATGGTAAAGGGTTAATTGCCCCACCAAAAGTATAAATGCCAAAATGCAGGTGCGTTGGCGTAGTTCTGGCATTTCCGGTATTGCCCATCAAGCCGACAGTATCACCTAATTTTACTTCTTGCCCTTCAACGGCGATTTGCTCATCTAAGTGCGCATAGTATAAGGTATAATCTTTTCCACTTGGCTTTAACCAAACCACTTTTCCACCTAAATTATTTTCATTAACTCTGGTAACGGTTCCTCCGGCGCTCGCTACAACCGGACTTCTAAAACTTCCGAAAATATCAACGCCTTCATGTTTCCGGGCATTATTGTCTCTTCCATCTCCCCAGTAACTGCCAATGCTTTTTGTTTTTGATTGTGTAGGAAAGGCCAACGATGGCCCTGAAGTGATTTCCAGCGTATATTCCACGCTCTGCAGTAATTCTGGCTGTAACCTGATCAGGTAATTCCCTGTCACATCAATTTCGTATTTAATGGGACGATTCAATGTATCTGCAGATGCAATGCGCTTAGGATTATTCACATCATTCAGCTCCCATAAATCTAAATAGAGTGCAGTAGTGGTGGGTTTCTTTATTAAACCAATCGTGATTTTTTGCCCTTTAGTAGCTGAAAAGCGGTAAGCAGCTGCAGGAACTTTACCTGCATCGAAATAACCGGTTTCACGGTAGGGAATGTTAATGTTCAATGCTTTTTGCAAACTGTTTGATGAGGCAGCTATCCAGGCCGATCCCATCGCGGTTTTATCCAATCCTGCCGTTTCGAGTTTTCTACGATATTGCTCATGTGGGCTAGCTGCTTTGAATAGATTAACCGTTCCTGACTTACAGGAAATGATGGTAATTGAAGTAAGGAGAGCTATAAATAATAAAAAACGTAGCTGCATATTCAGTATGTGTATAGTTGAAGAACAATTATTTGGATCACAAGTTTTTACCAACCTCATTATGATTGACATACTTTATCGTTTCAATTTCACTGTTAATAATCATTTAACACTGACTGGGATTTGTTATTCCAGAGTTAACCTCAGGCATACATAGTGTTAAAAGTACACATATACTTTTGCCCTCAGTAAAATCACTTTCCAAACAAATTATTATTCAAAAACAATCATTAAACACAAAAGATGGTATCATTTTTTTTAGCTCCAAGTATTAAAAGCACTTGTAGGAAATTACTTTTGCCCCTTGGATTTTTGGCCGTTTGTAATTCAACTGCCATGGCCGTAGGCAATGGAAAACTAAATCCCACCATAAAGCTGAACAGTTTTTTTGCAGCAATTAGTGGAACGGTAACGGATGAAAAAGGACAAGCGCTTCCGGGCGTTAGCGTTTACGACAAACAAAGTAAAAAAAGTACCACCACAGATGGCGATGGTAAATTTGCGTTAGACGTTCCTAATGGAACAACTCTGGTTTTCTCGTACATCGGATACGAAACGCAGGAAGTTTCGGTTGCGTTTGGTAAAACGATTAATGTAAGACTTAAGGAAAGTAGCAATACATTAAATGAAGTGGTGGCTATTGGTTATCAAAAGATCAGAAAATCGGACGTAACCGGAGCAATCAGTAGCGTGAAAGCCAGTGAAATGAACTTAAGTGCTCCAACTGTGGGGCAGGCCTTGGTAGGTAAAGTTGCCGGGGTTCAGGTTTCGCAAACCAGTGGCGCACCGTACGCAGGAACTAAAATTCGGGTACGGGGTGTAGGTTCCATCAATGCCAGTTCAAATCCATTGTACGTAATTGATGGTTATCCTTCCGGTAATAACGTATTCATCAATCCGGAGGATATTGAAACCATTGACATTTTAAAAGATGCCGCCTCTGCCGCCATCTACGGTTCAAGAGCTTCCGGAGGTGTGGTGATGATTACCACCAAACGAGGTAAGGATGGAAAAGGTCGTTTTCAATATGATGTGCAGGCCGGTGTTACCCAATTGCACAAAAAGGTAAAGCTTTTGGATGCATCGCAGTTTATCCAATTAATGATCGATGGCCGCAACAATGCCTATAAAGATTTAGTGGTAAATGGCGGACGACTAACCTGGAACGACTCCATGTTTTCTGATAACAATACCACCAGAACCACAAATGTGGGTAATGGATCATCAGTAAGTATTCCGGAAGATATTTACGATTTCGCCAGCCAAACAGCAAAAGCCCCTGCTTTCAATACTGATTGGCAGAATGAATTGTATCAAAACGCTTTTTTTCAACGTCATAATTTAGCCTTTTCTGGCGGTAATAAAGACATCAAGTATTTTGTAAGCGGTGGTTATCAGGATCAGGATGGTATTGTTACGAACACTGCAATGAGGGCTTTAAACTTTCGTTCAAATATCGAAGGACAAGTCAGCAAAAAATTAAAAGTAGGTGCCAATATCTCGTTAACGCAAACCAATAATAAAGAAGTGGGCGAAGGTCGGTTTAGTCCGATGATGTCGGCATTGCTTTATTTACCTTACTTACCTGCAAATGATGCTAACGGAAATCCAATAAAATATGGCATGTCTACATTGGCCAACCAGTTTGGTTACCAGGGACTAGAGAATCCGGTAGCTACAGTTACTGAAATGAAAGTAAATCGCTTGGGTAATAGAAATACTTACAATGCTTATGCTAACTACGAAATTTTAAGTGGATTAAATTTCAAAGCCAATTTAGGTACCAACAACTATAGCGAAAAGTATGATTATTATCGCCCGACCAGTTTGAGTAACGGAGGTGGTAATGCACCAGGTTCGCCATCATCTATTGCAGCAGCAAATGCGGTGGCCAGAAATTTAACTCAGGTAGATAAACTGGCTGAATTTACTTTAGATTACGCTAAAAGTTTTGGCAAACATAATTTAGATGTCTTGGCAGGATATTCTGCACAACATACCACGAGCGATTTAGTTAGGGTAACTGCGACTGGATTTACAAGTGATAAAATCGGTGAAATATCAGACAAAGGCGCTGCAAATACAGATTTTGTATTGAATGAAGCGAACAAATCAGTAACCACTTTACTATCTTATTTCGGTCGTGCCAGCTACAACTTCGACAGCAAATATTATCTAAGTGGAACTTTCCGTATGGATGGTTCATCAAGGTTTGGTCCGAATAATAAGTGGGGTGCTTTTGCATCGGCCGCGGCAGGATGGAATTTATCACAAGAAAGCTGGTATAATGATTTCTTAGGCAGAGGTTCTTCGGTTAAATTAAGAGCAAGTTGGGGTTTAAGTGGTAACAACAACATCGGCGATTATAACCACACCCAAACCATGAGTTCGCCAGGTGGAGTTGTTTTTGGTCCGGGTAATGCCATTGCTACTGCGGTTTGGGCAGGAGGTATTAAAGACCAGAATTTAGGTTGGGAATCAACTTCACAGTATAATTTTGGAACAGACCTCAGCTTTTTCAACGGACGCTTATCATTAATTGCCAATTATTATTACAGTTTATCTTACAATTTATTATTTAACCAACCGATATCTGCTATTTCAGGATCATCAACCATCCTGACCAATTTAAGAGATAGTAAAGTAAGAAATAAAGGTTTCGATTTTCAGTTGGATGGTCGTGTGGTTAGCACCGATAATTTCAATTTGGGTTTAAGCGGAAATATTTCGTTCAACAGTAACAAAGTATTAAATCTGGGTGGTAACAGCACCATTTTTAGTGTTGGGGCAGAAAGACAGTACATTACCCATGTGACACAGGAAGGTCAATCGATTGGTATGTTTTACGGTTACCAGGTTGCAGGAAGGGTAACACCGGAACTACTGGGTAAAGTTGCACCATCATCTGCACAGTCTAACCCATATAAAGTAGGCGATTTATATTTTGAAGATACCAATGGCGATGGCGTGGTGAACGACGCTGATAAAAAAGTAATTGGTAACCCATATCCGGATTTTACTTATGGTTTCGCAGTGAATGCAAACTTTAAATCTTTTGATATCAGAGCTTCATTCAATGGATCTCAAGGAAACGATGTATTGGATGGTCAGGATTATTACTTATACAATTTTGAAGGATCGGGTAACCAGTATGTAGAAGTAGCAGATCGTTACCGAAATGCAGCTAATCCCGGCAGCGGTTTAAATTACCGTGCTTCACGTGCAGGTACGCAAAGTAACAGTACCCGTTTATCCTCATTTTATGTGCAGGATGGATCTTATTTAAGATGTACCAACATCACCTTGGGATATAATTTTCCAAAATCGGCTGCGAAAACGCTTCATGTAGAAAACATCAGAATTTTTGGAAGTGTAGACAATGCTTTTACCATTACCGATTACAAAGGTTATAACCCGGAAGTTGATTATAACGCTGGTGCCAATTTAACGCCCGGTGTAGACTATGGTAACTATCCATTGGCCAGAGCCTATAATTTGGGTATCAAACTAACTTTTTAATCTTCCATGAAACCATTAAAATATATCAAAATGAGAAAAAATATATTCATAGTTTTTATAGGATTGATCTCTTTATCGGCCTGTAAAAAAGATTTTCTTGAACAAACGGACCCAAATGCAATAACGGTTGATCAGTTTTTCACTTCACCCAATGATGTTCTGCTTGCTGTAAATGGCGTTTATCAATCTTTAAGAAGCAGCAATAATATCGGCGAGAGCAGTAATTTATATACGGAGCAACGTTCAGATAATACCGGTACCAATGATAACCAATCAAATGCCGGTGAACCGTTCCAGTTCGGTGACTTTAGTATCTTACCGAGTAATACTTATTTAAAAAATCACTGGGTAAGTTTGTATTCAACCATTACTAGGTGTAATGTGATTACTTCGAATATCGATAAAGTACCTTTTGCCGATGCCAATTTAAAAGCGCAATACCTGGCAGAAACTAAATTTGTGAGGGCATTGATTTATTTTCATCTGGTGAGAAAATGGGGCGATGTGCCACTGGTAACCAAACAACTAACGAGCAATAATGAAGTGGTTGAAAATACATTCAGACAACCGCAGTCAGTAGTTTATGCACAGATAGTAGCCGATTTAAAAGATGCATTGAATAGCAACCTGCCAAATTTAGCTACAGGCGCATCTGCCGGGCGTGCTTCAAAGGCAGCCATAAATGGATTGTTGGGTCAGGTTTATTTAACCATAGCTACCACGCTAGAAAGTGGTAAAGCAGAGAATTTAACCAATGCAAATACTTATTTATTGGCGGCTTATAATCTGAAAAATTTCAACTCGCTTGCAGCTATTCCTTACGCAGATGTATTTGATGTAACAAAGAAAACAAACAATCCGGAGGTCATTTTCGAGATTGTAAATCTCCAGGGAAATATTACTTATGCTTCTAGCATTGCAGCAAATAACCAGGCCTTTGGCGAAACCCTAAATTCAAGAAGAGCACCAACAGGTGTTGGGGGTAATGTAACGCCAGATTTGGTTTTGGATTATGAAAGCGGTGATCCCCGTAAAGATTTTTCAATCAAATACGCTGCTGACACAAGAGTGTTAGACTGGTTTATTACCAAATACCGCGATGCGAGTGAAGCAGCAACAGTAAACGGTTATGGTGGAAATAACTTCCCCTTAATGCGTTTTGCTGATATCATTTTAATGCTGGCAGAAGTGAATATGCTACAAGGTAATGATGCTATGGCAATTCAATATTTAGATATGGTGAGGGCGAGAGCAGGAGTGCCTTTGTATGCTGTGGTTCGTAATAATGCAACTTATAGTGCAAAATATCCAACACTTAAACTGGCTATTTTACATGAGCGTAGAGTGGAATTGGCTTTTGAAAACCACAGATGGTTTGATCTGTTGCGTAACTTTACCACAGCTGAATTGGTCACTTATTTTAGAGCAAAATCTCAAGCTAATTTTGGCAACGCCAAACTGAGTAACTTTTCGACTAAAGACAGGTATTTTCCTATTCCTTTCGACGAGTACAAGTTAGACCCGGCAAAAATGTATCAGAACCCTGGTTATTAATGATTGTTTGCATCAGGCGGTTGAGCAATCAACCGCCTTTTATTTTTAAATTAGAATGATGAAAAATAGATTTTATTTTGTTGTTTTTTTCTTGATAGCGATAGACTTTACTGCCGCTTTCGCACAAAGTCCTGCGGCCAAGTTAAGTGCTGCATTTAACCGCACCAACAAGCAAATTCTTGTTGCAGCGCATCGTGGTGACTGGAGAAATGCACCCGAAAACTCCCTGAATGCTTTGCTAAACTGTATCAACAAAGGATTTGATATGATGGAGCTGGATGTTAAAATGACTAAAGACAGTCAGTTGGTGGTGATGCATGATAATACCATTGATCGCACTACAAATGGTAAAGGGAAAGTGAGCGATTTCACTTTGGAGGAAATCAGCAAATTTAAACTGAAAAATGGTTTGGGCAGAGTTACGATAAACCCAATACCAACTTTTAAAGAAATGATGCTCGAGGCAAAAGGAAAGATTCTAATCAATGTAGATAAGGGAAATGATCATCTCCCGGAGGTTTTTAAAGTTTTGAGGGAAACAGGAACTATGCAGCAAGCCGTCGTGAATGTCGGCGACAATATTTCTTATCAAAAACTGATTTCAACAGAAAAAATTCCAGCGGATGCCTATATCATGGTGGTGGTGAACATGGCCAAATCAGATGCAATGGAAATTATTAAGGGGTATCAATCCGCTGCAAAAAGTGTAATCCAACCGGTTTTCAATACCGATACTTTATCCAGTTTACAAAAGCTTCCTGAAATTGCCAAAAATCAAATCGTTTGGCTGAACAGTTTATGGCCATCACTCAATGGCGGTCATGATGATGATCGGGCAGTAGAACAAAATCAGAAGAAAGAAAGCTGGGGCTGGTTAACCGATTTTAACCCTGTGTTTATTCAAAGTGATCGCCCTGCAGATTTAATTCAATATTTAAAGGAACGAAAACTGCACCATTAGGCGATTATCAATGTACTTATCGCTTATTTAACTGATCAAAAACAGCCGCGGTAACCAGGCCACCAATTAAATACCAGGCTACTGTCAGCACTTTCGTTTTATCGGTTTTGGTTACCGGTTTATCATCCAATCCCATTTGATCGGGAAGTTTAATTGCTCCCAAGCCAGCGGTTAAGCCAGCAACGGCACCTTTCAAATAAATGTTTTTACTACCGGCCATACCAATTGCACTGTAATAAATGCCATTGCTAATGATGTCGCCTGCTAAAGTAGCGGCATACAAATTATCTCCGGTTGGCGCTTCGAGGTTCAAACTGTTCATGGATCGGGTCAAAGCTTCTTCACCTAATAAATCAACCCGAGGTGCATTGGCATCAAATCTACGCACTGTTTCATGTAATATATTTAAGGCTGCGGCACCGGCAAAGCCCGCCAAAATTGCTTTCAAAACTTTCATTGTATATATCTTTTAGTAATGATGAAGCGATCAGATCTGTGGATCAAAAAATCATGATGGTTTCGTATTTATAAAAGCAGAGAAGCGGTTGAATTGTTTTGCTAACAGATAGGTCTTAATACTTTTTGCATGATAAAGTAAGTCAATAAGATTTCCAATAAGGGCAAATAATAGCCTAAACCTACCAGATATTACTTCAAACCCTACGAATTGTAATCGCTTCAATTTACTAGTTGAAAGATCAATAAATTCGTAAAGATGCTTTGTGTATAAGCCAAATCTGTTGATCTCATATGATGAAAATTCAAAAATACCTGACCGTTTTTATTGTGGTTTGCTTTAGTTCCTGCGTGGCGCAATCAAAGAAAGATTTGATCGAAAAAATTGATGATGATATCAATGGTTTGAAGACCATTATTAAAATCAGCGAAACCAGAATCATGATCACTGCGGCAACGACTGAAAAATTTTCGCCAGATCAGCAAAGTAATTTTGAATCAGACAATACCAAAAAAGTTAGCGACAGTGTGTTGAATAAGTTTTTTACAAACCGTAGCGTGAACAACAGTTTGCTATACCCATATAATATTATTGCTTTAGATAAGGATGAATATGATTTGCTGGAATTAATGGGAGAGAAGAGCACTTACTTTATGGACAATGCAGACATGGAGCCTGTCTACGCTCCTCAGAGATTTGTTTTTGTAGATGGTACCGAAACAAATAAAGGTTTTTTAACCCGTGATAGTATCGCGAAAAAGCATACAAAAATTGAAAAAGATAAGGGCGAAGATTATGAATTTGTGGATGAAAAAGGAATGAATGAATTGGAAAAATACATCTGGAAAGCCAGTAGTTTTGATGATAACATTGCAGTGCTGTCACCTAAACCAATTAAAAGCATTCAATTTAAAATTAGTCTCCCATTGGCCAGTAAAACTTTGTACAAGGTGAGTGTGGCCAGTCCAGAAGTTAAAACACCTTATGGAATTATCCGCTTAGATACCATTGTGGGTAATCAGGTGCATTGTAGCTTGCCTGATGTTGAAAACGATCGTGATATTAAAATACAGGCTTATTACAAAGATGGCAGGGTTTTGTCTCAAAAGGGAAGTAGCAGCAACACTGAAATTACACCGGCGAAAAGAAAACTTTACGAAGATTATATTAAAATACTGGATAAGGCAAAAGAGCAGGTGAATGCTGATGCAATAAAAACTGAAAAAGATCTTGAAAAATGGCTTAAATCAAATGCGCCTGCAGCTTTAGCCGATGCTGAAAAAGGTAATCGCAAAAAAGTTATTTACACCTTTGCCGGTCCGGTAAGTAGTGTCGGTTTTTCAGTTAGCGACAGCCTGCCACAGGTGAGAAATTTCAATGCCACTTATAATTTAGATTATGAAGAGGGAGATGGCGGCTACTTTCTGGCGATGGATTTTGCTAAAGAAAAAGCCGGGTTTATCAATAAGGAAGGTAAGTGGGTTATACAGCCGCAGTTTAATAAGCATTTCCGCAAACTGAATCAATATTTTTACTGGGACCAATATGATAACGTTGATAATACTTATTGGATCAATTATAAAAGCCAGAAAGTGGAGAAAGTGTCTTATAAAATCGATGAGTCAGAAATTTATGATGGCAAATATGTAAAGATTGAGCCTCGTGTAAATGGAGATAACGGTGTGGTGAATGCCATTACAGGGCAAATTGTATTGCCAATGGAATATGATAATGTAAAGTTTAAAAACAGCAAGTACTGGTGGGTGTTAAAAAATGGTATGGAGGGTGTTCTTGATCGAAATTTTAAAATTATTCTGCCTTTAAAATATGACGATATTGATATAGAGGGTGATTATTTTAAAGTGAAAGAAAATAATCAGGTAAATATTTTTGATGCAAGTGGCAAGAACCTGACCCAAAATAAATTCAAAACGATTAAGGGAACTTACCATGATGGTTTGCTTTTAATTGAGAAAGCAGAAAAGAAAGATGGAAGTACCGTTACTAAATATTACTATGTTGATAAACAGCATAATATCAAAATAAGAGCTACTGATAAAGGTTACGAAGATCCTGAACCTTTTAGCGAAGGTCTGGCTCTTGTGGAAAATGCCAGCGGAGATAAAGGATTTATCAATACCGCAGGTAATCTGGCCATTCCGTTTAAATTTAAGTATGCCAATAGCTTTTACCCAACTTCAAAGTTGGCGCTGGTTCAATTGCAAAATGAATCGTATGTATTAATCAATAAAAAAGGTGTGGTTGTGAAAAACCTGAATGGCGATTATTACAGCCAGGATTATGATGAAGATACCAACTCGTGGAAAATAAAAGTTAATGGAGGTGTAGTTTACAATGAGTTCGGTAAAGAATTGCATGGTGCTGAAAAATGGTAATTAAATCATAAGGAATAAGTTGAGGAGATACATGAATGAACAAGGCCATGGATTCGCTTAAGCAATGGAATTAAAAAGCAGTAAATATGATGCTCAAGAGAAATATTAAAAAAATACTGTTAATGATCACTGCAGTATTAACAGTGGGAACAGTTTCCGCACAAAAGAAAGTGGTAAAGAAAAAACCAAAACCTGTTAAGATCTATGTTGTGCCGCCACCGCCACCGGTTGTGAAAACAATACACGAAGCCGCTCCACCATCGATTGCAATTTTTGAAGGCAAGGCGCCAATGATTTCTGTTTCGCCACAAGAGGACAAATACGAACGCGAGAAAATATGTACTGATTGCGATACCTTGGTCTTGGAAGCTGGCAAACCCCACATTGTGATTTATGATGTGAAATGGATGTCGGACCGGGACAGCAGAACTTACCGGAAACAACCTACAGAAAGTGATTTGACGAAGGATAATTACGGCATGCGAGGTCTTGTTAAAAGAGAATGGGATGAATTGCAATTAAATTTCCCCGCAAAGGATGTCAATTACCATCACATTTACCGCAATACTTTTATCAAAGTACCAAATGTTGGGAAACAGGATTTAAGCCTGCTCAACCGCCAGGAGCGTCATGAAGGGTTTTTATTCTGGAATGGTAAACCTGATGCTAAAATTCTCCAAAGCAGTAAGATGGCTCAACTCACCGAACAGATTGCAAAGGCTACGGGTGTCGATAAAACCTCATCATATTATAGCAGCTTTATGCAAGATAGTTTAGCAGTTGAAAAGCTGATGAAAACAACTAAAGCAAATGAGGAGGTTCAGCCAAACATGAACGCTTTCTTACAAGACGAGATTTTGCGGGAATATATATTGCCGTTTCAGTTTATGGATTTAAAAAATGTAAGCAGCATTACCTTACAGCCCAATGGAAAAGAAAAATTCACTTTTAAATTTAATACATTGGGGCAATGGGTTGAATTTATAGATGGTAGGGAGGAACACAATATTATTACTTATCAAAATAATCTGCCATTTACCATTTCCGAGAAAGGAACCGTAAAAAAACACTTCTATTACCAAGGCAACACGATATCAGTAAAAGATCCTTATCAACTTAAAAGTTACAAATTAATCGGCAAAGTATTTTTTGATTCCATTCGGTATGCTACCGAAAAAAAGGATTATGAAAACTTACAAATCAAATCGCATGGTGTTTATCAAATTATTAAGCAGAATGGACAAACCTGTTTGGAGTATTCATTTTTAGATAATCGTCTTGCCTCTACTATATGTTATAGCAACAATCAGTACACTTTACCACTTACCCTAACTGAAACTTTTGGTGGCGATCTTCAAACCAGAACTTTTAGCCTTAATGAAGACGGAGCATTACAGTTGGAAAATGTAAATAAATACAAAAGTTCAAAAAGGATTTATAGATTGGAAAATGGAATCATTAAAGCCTTTTACAGTACTCAAAAACGAGGTGAGGGTGACTATGTAGCGCCCAGTGCCGTTCAGGTAACTTATACTTTTTTTAAATAGATTTTTGTTGAATAGGAGATGAAGAAAATGTGGATAGGGATCGGTATTATTTTTATCCTGGGCTTTGGGATTTACATTTTCTTTGCGACTGAGAAATTGGTTTTAGAAAGAAATAACGAACCTGTGGATTACAGGTACTTTGGCTTTCAGAAAATTGATGAACATTATAAATCAGGTGTTTTTGAAGTAAAGCGGGTAGCCCGTGTGGTGGTATCAAGTGCCGCATCGCCAAATCCCATTCGCATATTTCCATCCGTAAACCATCAACTCATTTTAGATTGCGATGCAAAGGTTGATGAGGACACAAAACATGATATTCGTTATTACAAAATAGATCAAAGGGGAACAGTTACCGATTCAATTTATGTAGCCTATAATGGGTATTGGGGGCAGTTTATTGATAATTTTATGGTTTACACAAGCGATAGAAATAGCTACTACAATAACTGGCCGCTAAATGGTGATACTACCAGACATAAAGTAGTAGAGCTAAATGCTGATTTAAGCTGGGATGCTGACAGGGTGGAGACAAAAATTAAGGTGATAAAGTCAGCTGCGAAATATTATTTTTTCAGCTCACTATCCAATGAAAACGTCTGGTATCGTCAATGTTATTTCTACGCGGATAAAGAATGGCAATTGCTGTGGCAAAAGATGCCAGGTTATACCCAAATACCTGATGAGGAAAGTGCAAGCCGATATCGTAAAGATGTTTTTCGCAGTGGAGAAGTGAGTTTTGAAATCCCCAGACGTTAAACTTTTACATTTTCATCCTGAAGCAAAAATGAAATATTCACATATTATTGGTGGTGGAGATGGTGGCTTCAGCGTTTACAATTGGCGTGGAAAAGGATTTTTCGAAACCACTGTTGCGGATAAGAATTTTCAATTCATGGTGACCAAACTGGTTGTTGAAAAGGAAAAACATAACGGTTACCGGCCAAGTTTGTTTACCGTTGAGGAAGCAGGCGGTGCAACCAATCTTTACAAGCCTGCTTTTTACCATTCATCAAATGGTTTTTCCTTTTATTCGCCAAATGCTAAGGAGTTATTTCTGATTAAATTAAAGAAGTAGAAAGGATCTGGGTTGAAGAGCAAGTTGCATAGATGAAGTACAGACTTTCTAATCCTAGTCGTCTTCTCAAATTTCTCAATGTGCTAGTTTGCTATTTAAAAACCAGGGGAATGAAGGAAAACGGAGGATGCAACTTACAGTTACTTAACCACGTTGATAAACGACCATGTCATAATTCGTGTTTAACATTCTCTTCTGCGTTACAGATTTCTTATAGCTGTTTTTCGAGGTAATCTCTTTCACTAACTCGGCCATGAAATGATGATTATTAAAAGGTTGGATATGGAATAATACCTCATTTGATTGACCATAAATGGTTAATGTATTTAAACGCTGTGCATTTAATGCTATGGCATTAATCTGATCATAATTAATTATTAGATCGGGTTGATTTTTCCGATTCACCAATACATATTTATCATTTGTCGTCAAATTGATTTTCGGGTAAATAAACTTCATCAGAAAGAAAATAGGAGCGATGCAGGCAATACCCACTAAAAACCCCAGTACCTTGCTACTGCCAAAATTATCTACAGCATCTGCAAGACCTAAAAATCCTCCAAAAACGAAAGATAATATAATCACAATTAATGCTACGTAAGCCAGGGCAAAACCAATTCCTTTGCCAGCATTTACTTCCAGGTAGTTATAAGTTTTCATCGATTTTAAATTTTAAATAAATATAAGTCTCTTGTGTGAAAAATATTGCTGGGATTATTATTCGCCAATATTGGATTATTATCCCCATTGCTTGCTTAATTATTCGAAGAATGGATAAATGATTCAGAGCATTAAAAAGTAAAAGCATACTTCAGCAAAAATGTTCGCTCACGTAAAGGCATTTCATAGGTTGATAGTTGATTAGCACTGGAATTAATTTGCCGGTACAGGTTTTGATTCACAAGGTTGATGCAGTGGAATTCGAAAAAACTTTTCCATTTAACTGGCGCCACCTTGATATTAAAATCTAAAAACTGGTTGCGAACGGGCTGTTGCAAGCCCTGGCGATAAGTTGTAAAGTAATAAGCAAGGCTATAAGAAATGGTACTACTGATGTTGTGGTTCCATTCACCTTTAAATTTTTCACTTGCAGTTTCGTTACTGATTGAACTATTTATACTTTTCTGTTTATTCACAGATCTGCTCACATCTCCATTTAATGTTAACGTTATTTTTGAAAATAGCTTTTTTCTCAGAACCATGCCTGCCGAAAGCTGTCGGCCAATAAACGGTGTGATTTCATCGTTATAAAAATTATTTCCCCTTTGCATGCTTAAACTTCCATGAATTAAAAAGTTAAGTTGAAGTGGAAATAAATATTTTGAAAAATTTCCGTTCAGGGAATACTGATCCAGTTTATTTTCGAAGTTAACCGCAATAGATTTTGTCAGCCCACTACCAATAATGTAAGAATTAATAAAATTTTGCTTTGTACGATCGTAACTGAAGTTAAGATTGTAAAACAGCATTTTTATAGGTTTTCTGTACGCATACCTGATGTTAAAATTACTGATATCGGTTTTAGGCAATGGCCTGTCATTAAAATTAAACTGCCGGTAGTTTACCAATACACTGCCCCTGTAGATATCGTTAACCTTACCAAACTCGGTTTGTTGTGCAAATCTCGCATTCAACTCACTATATTTTCCCAGGTTTTTTTTGAATTCTATTAGAGGATTAAAGAGAAAATAGCTGTTGTTTTCAGAATGATTTTTTTCGACATCTGAATAACGGATGTTGCTAAATGTCGGAGTCGCCTCTACACTGATTGATCCTTTTTCTAAAAGATAAAGAGCTGATATTTTTCCGTAAAAACCAAAATTATCAAAACTAACGTTGTTTTTAAATTCGTTTCCAACCGGCGTAACAATGTTGGAAATATCCGTTTTATAAAGATGAGTGTTTAATCGATTGTGCTCAAATGAGCCGCCAGCAGCAGCAGATAAAACCAATCGGTCAAATCTGGTTTTGAAAGTGGCCGATTGATTGATAAAAACATTCCCGGTGTTCACCTGCTGGTTAAGAAGTAAGTACGCCATGCCGTTATTTACAATATCTTCCTGAATGCCGGGTGTAATTTTCAAGTTTTCGTTCACCTTATAATATTGTACCAGGCCATTATATTGCAAAATGTTATTTATGCCTAAAGCTTTAACCAGGTTCGTTTCGTTGCTTAATGATATTTGATGAGTGGGTTGATTTTGCCCAAACGCTTGTTCATTTTGACGTGTATTTCCATTACGATTCCATTTTGGTATTTCTAACTTAGTGATGGATTTTACATAAATGGATTTACTGTTTTTTTCTATCTGTGCCTCCGCATGCCACTGGTTAAGTTTGTATACATTATCCTGAATTTCATTGAACCTGATGGTATCGGCGTTTCCCAGGAAATAACTAACTGCATTTTTGTATTTATATTTTCTTTTCAATTGCAGTGCAGATAAGTTTAAGCGTAATCCCCAATCAGCCTTTAATTTAAACAAAGCATTCAAGCTGCCCGAATAATCATTGTTTAGCAAATAATACTTCTCTTTCGTATTAGGTAAGTTTTCACTTTCCATAGATAAGAGGGTTTGCGGTGTTTTCAAACCAACCTCATTGTTAAAGGTTGCACCCAGGCTTGCCTGTTCTGCTTCGAGGTTTTCGCCAATGTTGTTGGTTTTAAAAGTATTTATCGCCTTGATTTTTTTGTTAAAAATAAGGTTGTTCAATTCACCTGTATAAGCGTTGTTCCCGGCGCCAGCATAGCCTGTATTTACACTCATGGTTCGGGCACTATCGGTAAGTTTAATGTTAAGCGAAACATTATTGCTGCTCACATAACCGTTCAAAGCCTTTACCGGCTGGTCGCGTTCTATTACCTGCACCTGTTCTACAGCACCCACAGGAACATTATTGGTGGCCATTTTGTATCTGCCATCCAATAAGTTATCCCCATCAATGTAAACCTTGGTGATGCGTTTACCATTATAAGTGATGGCTCCGTTTTCATCAACCTGAATTCCCGGTAGGCGGTTGATCACATCACCAATTACCCGGTCGTTTGATTCCTGAAAACCTTTTACATTATATTTTAGCGTATCGCTGGAAAGGCTGATTTTAACATTTGATTTTACCGTTACTTCGTTTAGTTTGTATGCCGTTTGTTTGAGTATAATCGAAAAATTCTGTTCATTTTTTTGCTGAAGCGCCTGGCTAAATTGCTGATAACCCATCCCTGAAATTTTAATGAAGTAGCTTTCATTGCCATTTTGAAAGTCACATTTAAACAAGCCCTTATCATTTGTTTTACTGAAAATTATTCCTGCACCATTTTGATTCACAACAGCTATTGATGCTGAGGCAATTGGATTACCAATGCTATCCTTTACGGAACCGCTTATTGTGAAGCTATTTTGTGCGAATAAAAAATTCGCACAAATAAGTAAGAATGAACATGAAAGGGCAATTTTTTTGAACAAAACGATTGGTTTAGTCGGTTAATTCTAAAGGATAGTTAATGGTAAATTTCTTTGCCTGCGGCGTATTGTTTCCGCCTTCGGTAGTGATTTTGTCAATGGTAATATTATCACTAAAACCGCCAGCTAAAAACCCTTCTGCTTGAGCTTTTTTCATCTTTTCATATTCTTTTTTTGTTGTGGGCGTAGCGTTTGCAGGGATGCTTATCGATTTCAACTGACTGAAATTGCTCTGAGCAATGAATTTTGTACATGTAAATTTGATGAAGTAGCGATCATCGTACGCTTCGAGAATAAGTCCGGGCAAGCCTTGTAGTTTCCATGGGCCAAAACTTGCCGGAATATCTGTTGTAAACCAGGCAGTATATTTTCTGCCTTTACAAACGCCAGTGGCTTTTTGGCAGGTGTAGCCTAATATGGATTTGGTTTCCCTATCAATTTTCCAGTCGATTTTATCTCCCTCACCCGCAATTAGATAACTTTGTGAGTAGGTAGTTTTTACCGTGAAAAGTTTACCCTTATCAACATAAATATCTTCTTCGGTAACAGGCAAAACTACACCTAAATCTACCGAAGCACTTTTCTTAACTTCAGCAGCATGCAATGCCGCCTCCATAGTAGAATCTTGTTTTAGCTTGGTTTGGCTGCTGTAAATACTTTTATTAGTTGTAAAGCCGAGTATAAAATCTTCACTGTAAACCTTAGCTGTTTGGGTACTATCTTTTATGTGATAGAAATGGTAGTAGGCTAGTCCTGAAGGTTGCTCAGAACCGGTGTGGGTTTTGTATCTAAAAGACATCAGAATGCAAAATATAGCTGCCGGTATTATTAGTTTAAAATATCTTTTCATGTCGTTTTTGTTTAAAGGAACCATCCTCGTTTCTATTTAATTTTTATTAATGATTTTGATAACAGCCATCGCTGGTCCAGGTACCATTTTGAAAATGTTGCATTGCAGCAAGGTGCATGTCTCTCACGGGAGTGCCATCTGACGCAAATACGTGTATATACACTCTTACCCCACAGGCATCGGTAAATCTATACACCATTTCCTGGCGCACTAAATTCACTTGGTTTGATGATTGTTTGTCGCCAATTGATATTGATTGTGTGATCGCCTCATTGATTAAAGCGGTACGACTTTTAGGGGTATGATTGTTTGCAGCAGCATTAAAGGCTACTGATGCGCATAATAGTAATGCTAAAAATATACGTTTCATGTAAGTATAATTGAGGTTATAAAATCAGTTAATTATAAACAGCCATGATTGGCATCTATGGTTGCATCTACAAACCACCTCCATGCAAACCACCACAATTCATGGTCTGATGCAGCACTTGCGCCAGAAACATAAACTCGTGTGGCCTTTCCACAGGCATCAGTAAATACGAAGTTCATTTGACGGCGAAAAAGCCCTAACTGTTCTGTGGTAAGGTTTCCGTTTTCAATAGTGTTAACAGATCTGGAGCCTATTACAGTTTCCAGCTTTGTAGATGTTGTGGTTTGATTTTTGGGCAATGAATCGTTGGCCGAAGCGGTAAATCCAAACGCGGTGCAAATCAATGCAAAGAATAGTTTTTTCATGATCTTTCTTGTTTTAAGTAAATGGTTAATAATTTTTAGAAATCAGAGGATGGTTTCTTATTTCTGATTTGAATTTGAGGAGAAAAAGATGAGTGAAAGAGGGCCAACTTACAACTGCTTACTGGCAACTGATATTCGTTTGTTTAATCATTATTTCCGAAAGTTTAGTGGTGGGAGAGATGTTGATTTTCAAATAAGCATCGATCCGATACGGATATAGATTGAAAAGCAGCGAATGTTTAACTGATTTCTTGATGGAAGTTTTCTATTTATATATTTAAAGATTATTTATAGATTTTATTAAATCAATCTCTCGTTAATGATATTAAATGCCAGAACCGTATTTGTACTTTGCTCCATTTGCAGTATCCTTTTTATTTCTTCCTGCAGAAATAAAAATGGCGCCACAAAAACGGCCGAATCAACCACGCAAAATCCCGCGGTAAAAAAAGATTATATATCCCTCATCATCTCATTTGATACATTATCTGCACTTAAGGTTAAAAAAAACATTCTTAAGGAAGATAGTATATTAAGCCTTTCCGCTGATAAAGCCGCCAATCCTTACTTTCATTATTTCAGAGCGAGAAAATATAGCCTGGAAAAAAAGCGTGATAGCGCCTTATTAGAATATGAAAAGATAAAACCTGCAAAAGCAAACGATGAAGTTTCGCTCTTGAAAACCTTTGGTATTTTAACTCAAAACATGGGCAATGGGTCAATGGTAGAATCGGCGCTAACCAGTCAAATATTTAACGCTTTAAAAGAATCTGAGCAAATGAAAAGCCGGTTAACCTATAGGTTTTACGATTTACTGGCGCAGGCTTACTTTCAAAATCACAACGAGAAAAATTCTTTAAAATATGCAGCGATCTACTTTCAGAACCATCCCTTTAACTTTCATCCGGTAATTAAGCAACGTTATTTCGATATATCGTTTTTGCTGGCTTCCAGGTTAAATGATTTTAAAAAGATGGCTTACTATAATAATCAAGCTCGCTTATTGGCCGGAAAAATTGGTGATAGCCTTGCGCTTGCCCGTACATATGACAATGAAGCGCAGCTTTACAGTCAGAAAGGCGAACCTGCAAAAGCATTGGTTTCCAGTAAAACATATTTTAATTATCTAAAGAAAACGGATAATTTAAATGATATCGCGTTTAATAATCTGGCAACCACTTTCATTCGAAATAACCAACCTGATTCTGCTATCAAATATTATAAAGAAGGTATTGAATTTGAGAAACGTGATGTTTCCGGAAAGCAAAAAGAAGTTCATTATGCGGGATTAATTGATGCCTATAAAATGAAAGGCGATTATGCCCGGGCTCTGGAAGCGGCCCAGGCTGCCCATAAAATAGAGCTTAAGAATAACGAAGCCATTGAAGCAGTTAAAGTTGCAGAAATGAGCGGAAAATATGAAACTGAAAAAAAAGACCGCAACATAGCAGAACTTAATGGGCGTAACAAGCTGAACGAAACCATCATTAAACAGCAACGTTCTTCAATGTTTTTGATAGTGTTGATTTTCCTCGGTGTCATCTCATTTTTCTTCATTTTCTACCGTCAGCAACGTTTAAAAGCGAAAAATAACTTGCTAAAATCTGACAACCAGCGCCTCAATATGGAGCAAAAGCTGTTGCAGGCGCAATTAAATCCACACTTCATTTTTAATGCCATCGCCAATTTACAGGGTTTGGTAGCTTCGGGCCATATCGATGAATCAGTAAAGTACCTGAAATCTTTTTCTGGGTTATTAAGAAGCATCTTAGAGCAAAACCGTAAAGATTTTATTGAAATTGAAGAAGAAATTGCTTCCTTAAATAATTATATCCAGCTTCAGCAAATGCGCTATGCTGGTGCATTCGATTATAAAATAACTGTTGATAATGACCTGGATTTAAACGAAACACTTATTCCGCCAATGCTAATACAGCCTTTTGTAGAAAATGCAATAGAACATGGTTTCAGAAACATTTCGCACAAAGGTTTTTTGAACATCGCTTTTAAAACAAAAGATAATTGTTTGTTAATCGAGGTAGATGATAATGGTAGTGGCCTAACTGCGAAAGTTGCCGATAAACAAAAAAAGAAATCACTTGCACAAATTATTATAAAGGAAAGATTCGATTTGCTTTTTACTTCTAAAGGACAGCTTGCACACTTTAAGGTAGAAGATAAAAAAGAGTCAGCAGAAAAGGGTGTTTTGGTAAAAATCCTGATCCCAATAATTAATGACTAAATAAAATGTTATGAAACTTTATATACTGGAGGATGAAATCCGCATTTTGCAGCATATCCTGCAAATCGTAAAAAAAATTGATTACCTGGAAGTTGTCGGCTTTGCCGGAGAAATTTCTGTTGCAGCAAAGGAGATACCTGCACTAAAACCCGATATTATCCTTGCTGATATCAGATTAAAAGATGGCGACAGTTTTCATTTGTTTGATGAGATAGGGACGTTGGATTTTCAGGTCATCTTTCTCACTGCCTATGATCAGTATGCCATTCAGGCACTAAATTTAGGCGCTTTTGGCTATTTATTGAAACCTATTGACGATGTTTCGCTAACCACAACACTAAATAAGTGTTATCATCACCGAGAACATGAAAGCTTCGGGCAGCAACAACTAGCAATTGCAAAAGAACATTATTTAGCGCAAGGGGTTAGTGCAAGCAAGCGCATCGCTCTAAAAAGTGTAGAATATATAGAAGTGGTTGCGATTGAGGATATCATGTTTTGTAAAAGCGATAAAGGCTACACTAGTTTTTATCTCAATGACGGGCGAGAAATTGTGGTATCCAAAGGTCTAAAAGAATATGAAAGTTTGCTTACACCTTTTGGCTTTTTAAGATGTCATCAATCTTATTTAGTAAATTTTAAATATGTAAAAAAGTACTACAGAGAGGGTTATCTGCAGATGGAAAACAAGGAGAATATTTTGGTTTCGAGCAGGAAGAAGGAAGAGGTTTTAAGATACCTGGAAAATATAGCATAAAATTAAAACAGCTATATGAGTGATAAGAATTGGATTAGCCATTTACTCATCAGGATATTTGCACTGCCCATTGCCTTTATAATGCTATATATGATTATTTTGGGTGGGAGATCAGACTCAATGGGTTTGGGATTAGTTTACGCTTTTTTAGCCCTGGCAATTATCGGCGTTTTATTTTTAGCTATCGAAGCAATTTGGCTTTACCGGAGAAAGTTGACAAACAAGTTTTTAGCTAATATTGGCATACTTTCGGTTTTGTTACTCGTACTACTTAGGCTTTTTGGCGGAAGATAATTTTTTCGATTCATGAGAGGCGGTAAAAAAATTATAAAGTTGAGTATTAATTCCAATAATAAGTATCGTATAAATATATTTGCGAACAAGAATTGATTTCGATTCTAAATCTTATCTCAAACTTTAACCAATGAATAAATTCGAAAGTCGTTACGCTCAAAGCCCAAAAGAAGTTAAACAAATGGATACCGCCTCATTGCGGGAAAATTTTTTAATCGAAAACGTTTTTGAGGCGAACCAGGTAAACTTAACCTTGTCTCATTTTGATCGGTATATTGTTGGTGGCGCAATGCCAGTAAACGGAAAGTTGGTTTTGCCTAATCCTGATGACCTTAAAGCCACTTATTTTTTAGAAAGAAGGGAATTGGGGATGATCAATGTAGGTGGAAAGGCTATTATAACTGCTGATGGCGATATTTTTGAACTGGAATATAAGGAAGCTTTATATATTGGCAAAGGTACAAAAGAAGTTACTTTCGAATCGGCTGATGCAGCTCAGCCAACAAAACTATATTTAAATTCGGCACCTGCACACCATACCTATCCAACAAAAAAGGTGAGCAAAGCTGATGCTGAAATTGTAGAATTGGGTACACCTGAAACTGCTAATCATAGGGTTATTAACAAACTTTTGGTAAATAGTGTATTGCCAACCTGCCAGTTGCAAATGGGAATGACCGAGCTGAAATCTGGAAGTGTTTGGAATACCATGCCGGCACACACTCATGATAGACGAATGGAAGCTTATTTCTATTTTGAAGTTCCGCAGGGTCAAAGTGTTTGTCATTTTATGGGGCAGCCGCAAGAAACCCGCCACATTTGGATGCAAAATGATCAGGCGGTAATTTCACCAAACTGGTCTATCCATTCCGGAGCGGGAACAAGCAACTATACTTTCATTTGGGGTATGGCAGGCGAAAACCTGGATTATGGCGATATGGATCACTGTGCCATCACGGAATTGAAATAGATTTTAATTCACAGATATTCTTAGCGAATAAATTTAAAAGATTTCTCCGCTTAGGTCGAAATGAAGATGACTTGATAAACAAGTCTAAATATCAATAAGAAAAGAAAAATGTCAAACATATTTAATTTAGCGGGTAAAACTGCATTGGTTACGGGTTGTAAAAGAGGCATTGGAAAAGCCATGGCTTTAGCATTGGCAGAGGCTGGTGCAGATATTATCGGCGTTTCTGCAAGCTTGGAACTTCAAGGAAGTGCCATTGAAAAAGAAGTGCTTGCCTTAGGCAGAAAATTTTATGCTTATCAATGTGATTTTGGTAAACGCGAAAGTACATTGGAATTTGCTGCAAAGGTAAAAAATGAGCATCCGGTGATTGATATTTTAGTGAACAATGCCGGTACCATTTTACGTAAGCCAATTGCAGAACATCCTGATGAGATGTGGGATGAGGTTATCGCCGTAAACCAAACTGCGCCATTTATTTTAACAAGAGAAATTGGTCGGGATATGATCGCGAGAGGAAGTGGAAAAGTAATTTTTACGGCCTCACTATTATCCTTTCAAGGCGGAATTACCGTGCCTGGTTATGCAGCCAGTAAAGGCGCCATTGCTTCCTTAACTAAAGCTTTTGCAAACGAATGGGCATCAAAAGGAGTAAATGTTAACGCGATTGCGCCTGGTTATATTGCAACGGATAATACAACTGCATTAAGGGAAGATGCCGATAGAAGCAGCTCAATTTTAGCCCGTATCCCTGCCGGAAGATGGGGAACACCTGAAGATTTTAAAGGACCAACTTTGTTTTTGGCTTCAAGCGCAAGCGACTACGTTCATGGAACAATTCTAACCGTTGATGGCGGTTGGATGGGGCGCTAGTTGAATGTGTAAAGTCTAAAGTTTAGCGCCTAAAGTAAGAAAGACCGATGTTTGAAATATGGAGTGAATTTCCATATTTTCATACATCGGTCTTTTCATTTTTTTGGAATAGAATGCTTCCGTGAATTTACAGGTTTAGGAAGCGATCTTAGTAAGCTTAAATCTTAGAGTCTTTCGGCTCAAACAGGTTATAAATCTCTTTAATATCCTTCAAAATATTCTCGAAATCGATTTTTAAATCAATTAGTCGGCCAGTGTGAATATCAAAAACCCATCCCTGCACGGTTAAACCTCTAAGTGTAATCGCTTCTTGTACAGCGGCTGTCTTTAGTAAATTTACACATTGCTCTTGAACGTTCAATTCCACTAATCTGTTATAACGAACACCTTCATCTTCAATCGCATTTAATTCGTCTTTATGTGTACGGTAAACATCACGGATGTTACGTAACCAAGGGTTCAAAATACCCATATCGGCAGGTTGCATAGCCGCTTTCACGCCACCGCAATTGTAATGACCACAAACAATAATATGTTGAACTTTTAGATGACGAACAGCATAATTTAAAACCGTCATAACGCTTAAATCAACATTATTAACCAAATTGGCAATATTTCTATGGATAAAAGCTTGACCAGGCTGTATACCCATTAAATCTTCAGCAGTAACACGACTATCCGAACATCCAATATATAAAAACTCTGGAGTCTGTCCTTTCGCTAATTCAGTGAAATAATCTGGATTATTGGCCAATTTTCTGCCAATCCATTCTTCGTTATTTTTGAAAACTTCTTCTACATTCATGTGTATTATTCTTAAATTTATTTATGATATAAAATGTTGTAAATGTCAAACTGATATAAAACTAAAAAAAGATTTTCGAATTTCTGTAAGTTCTTCCTCTGTAATTGTATTAGCACTATTAAAATATTGATACCCTTTGAAATCCATTTCCAAATAACCAGCTGTTCTTGAAAACGGTGTAATAAATCCATCAGGCAAATCTCCATCAGTGCCCACCGCAATTACTTTTACAGTTTTCCCTTTTAAATTTCTACCAACTTCTTTGTTTAAAGTTACCCAATCCGTTAAACGGTCGAATAAATTTTTCATCCTTCCGCTCATGGCATACCAATAAACCGGTGTAGCAAAAACAATGTGTTTGTGATACGAAATCTCCTTGGCTAATAGCTCAAACTGATCCTCTGGAGGGTAACTGCTTTCGTAATGATAGGGAAGGATGTAATGCTCAACTAAACTAATCAGAGTATAATCCATGCCTTCGGTTAAACGGCTGATAAATTTTTGTGTATCTCCATTTAATCGGGCACTTCCATTAATAATTAGCATTTCAGGCATAGCTGATTAACAAGCTAATGGTTTAAATGTTCTATTAACTGTAGAATCTAACCTAAATTTTCTAGAAATTTAGTGAATTTTTCATCTTCGTTTTTAGATTTTACCTGCTGCAAAGTTCTATTGAAACTGCGTACTGAAATACCCAAGTAGGCGGCCATATCCTCTTTCGAAATAGAAAAATGTTCATCAGCTTGAAGCCTTAATAATTTTAATAAACCATATTCAAGCGTGTATAGTTGCTGAAATGAAGCTCTAGAACTTGTTTGAATGATTCTTGTAGAAAGCTCCTGCAATAAAATCCTGGTAAATTCTTGATTCGTTTCTGTTAGAGATAGGAAAACATGAATGGGAATGGCATAAGCTGTTACTTCACTAATGGCCGCTACATTACAAAGGCAATTAATTTTTTTAATCGCTTCCAGTTCTCCAACAATTTCACCTTTACCCAAAAATTCTATTATAAAGTCTTTACCATTTTCTTCAGAGATAAAACATTTCGTAATTCCATCTTTAACAATATAAATGTTTTTGATTATTTCTCCTTGCTCAACAAATCTAAAGCCCTTTCGAAATGTTTTGAGCGTAATTCCGGTGTCCTGGTTGTGCTCATAAAATCGTTCAATGAAAGATAAAAAAGTAGGGTTTGTTCTCAACATATTTTCGAAAATGGACAAATGTCCTTTATTCTGTAGCCAGAGCGGTTTACATTTGCATCACGAAATTACAGCATAACAATGAACAATCAAATTACCGTTATCGCTTTTGATGCCGATGATACGCTTTGGGTTAATGAGCCTTATTTCCGCGAAACGGAAGAAAAATTTGCAGGTCTGCTGGAAGATTTTATGCCACATCACAGTATTGTAGCGGAACTGCTAAAAACCGAAATCAACAATTTGCCGCTATATGGTTATGGTATAAAAGGTTTTATGCTGAGTATGATTGAAACCGTATTAAGAATTACTGATGGGAAAGTTAACCCTGCGGTGATTAGCAGAGCGATTCAACTCGGACAGGACATGCTTAACAAGCCAATCGAATTATTAGATGGCGTAGAAGAAGTTTTAAAAGCACTTCACGGAAAATATCGCTTAGTGGTGGCAACCAAGGGCGATTTGCTAGACCAGCAACGAAAGTTAACCAAATCTGGTCTGGATCATTATTTCCACCACATTGAAATCATGAGCGATAAACAAGAGCGGGATTATCAAAAGCTGATTAAACATCTTGATTGCAAGCCTGAAGAATTTCTGATGTTGGGTAATTCGCTCAAATCGGATGTTTTGCCCGTGTTGGCCATAGGTGGTCATGCCGTTCATATACCGTATCACACCACCTGGGTGCATGAGCGTATAGATCACACTGTTGAGCATGCAAATTTTTACCAGGTAGAAAATCTTGCTGATGTTTTACCCCAACTAATTAAATGAGAGAAAAAATAGATATAAACACCTGGATCAGAAAAGATCATTTTGAATTTTTTAACACTTTTGAAGAGCCTTTTTTCGGTGTTACTGTAGATGTAGATTGCACAGCAACTTATCAGGAGGCAAAAGAGAAAGGCATTTCCTTTTTCTTGCTTTACTTGCATAAATCGCTGTTGGCAGCAAATAGAACCGAGGCTTTTAAGTACCGGATTATTGATGGGGAAGTTTGGAAATTTGATAGCGTAAATGCAGCTACAACAATCAATCGTCCGAATGGAACTTTTGGCTTCGGCTACATGGATTTTTTTTCGGAGTTTGAAGATTTCAAAATCGCAGCAGGTAACGAAATTAAAAAGGTGCAACAAACCAGCGGGTTAATTCCTTCGTCATCAGGAGAAAATGTTATCCACTATTCAGCGTTGCCCTGGCTAAATTTTTCATCAATGTCTCATGCCCGAAAGTTTTCATTTAACGATAGCTGTCCGAAAATTTCTTTCGGAAAGTGCCGGGATGACCAAGGAAGCAAAATTATGCCGGTGTCCATTCATGTGAATCACGCTTTAATGGATGGTTTTCATGTGAGTCAGTTTGTTGATGAATACCAGGCTTTACTTAAGCAGAAAGCTGAAAGTTAATAGGAGGTTAACTGATTTTTAACACAGGTAAATTAATTTCGGCCAATGTTTCTGGCCGTAGTTATTATTCCAATTTATCTTCTTGCAATTATTTCCATGTGTTTCATGGATTCATGGCATAAAGCACTAATGTTTTTCCTGATGCTACTCATTGCGACTTTTGTGCTTTTTCTTTTTATAAATTATCCGCTGCAGTCGGCGATAGGCGTCATCTGTATCATGGCTTTATTTGCTTTTAAGCTGAAAGATTAATTTTCATTTGCTTTAGAGAAAGTATTTACTATTTTTGCTCCACAATTAATCATTAACATTTTTTTGGGGGATTAGCTCATTTGGCTAGAGCGCTTCGCTGGCAGTGAAGAGGTGATCGGTTCGAATCCGATATTCTCCACCAAGCCTTGTCAGAAATGATGAGGCTTTTTTTATTTCAAGGAATTTTGGGTGGCTTACCGATTACAACCTCAGGTTGTTCAGTTGTAAAGTAAATTGTAAACTAAATTATACATATAATCAAATCTTTTGTGTTATTTTGATGTTCAATCATTTACAAATGAAAAACATCTATTTTATCGCCCTGCTCTCCATTTTTTCCATAAACTATCTTTTGGCTCAAGAAAGTTCGCTCAACTCCGAGAAGATTGATGGAAGTAATTTAATTGAACAACTGCACAGCGACCGGTATCAATTTAATAAGAGATTGATCAAGCATGAAGCTGATTTAACCCGGTTGCCAGTATCGCAATCCATTTTAAAATCAGGAAAATTTACCATTACTTTTGCCGGACGTGATTATGTGATAAATAACAAACAGGTTGTAGAAATCAGCGGTATTAAACTCTCTAAAACTGCCTTGGCGGCAATTACGAATAAACTATCATTACTGGATCATCTTCAAAAAAATTGTGCTGAAACTGTAAATGCAGAATACAAAAAGGATAGAAGAAATCTCCAGTATATTAAAAACCTTGATCGGCAATATTTCTCTTCTCTGAAACAAATCTCATCTATTACTGGTGATATTTCTCGGGAGCTACGTAAGCCGAATGCCTCTGTAACAATCGAATTGGCAATGGATAAAGTAAATGTTCCTCAGATGTTTACTAATTCTTCAATTAGGCAGGAAGTGTTGTTTGCCGAGACAAAATAGCTGCTATTAAGCCGCATAGGCGATCAGCGAAAGTAATTAAACACTACAATAATAGTTCTTAAAAAATAAAGTGCCCGAAAGGGCTTTTTTAATTTCAAAGCGTTATTTTTACGCCAATTATGGAAAACGACAAAAAAGAAATATTCGATAACGTTGCGCAACGTTTAAAAATTGAAGGTTTTAATGTAGTAAATCGCGATGAGACACGCCCTTGGGGTGGTTTCTTTGTTATTGATGAGGCACAGGCTCAGCAGTTTGCAGATACCTACTTTGACGGATTAGATGTAGAAAGTTTAAAAATAGGTGACAAATTAAGCCCGAAAATATTAATAGTTGCACCAAACACACGTTTATCGTGGCAATATCACCACCGCAGAGCTGAAATTTGGCAGGTAGTTACAGGTACCGTTGGTATTAAAACCAGCGAAACTGATGAAGAGGGTGAAGTAAAAACATATGCGCCAAAAGATCAGATAAAACTACAACAAGGCGAACGCCATCGTTTGATAGGTTTAGATGATTGGGGTGTGGTTGCGGAGATCTGGCAACATACTGATGCTTCAAATCCATCCGATGAAAGCGATATCGTTCGTGTTCAAGACGATTTCGGTAGATAAAAATATTCCATTAGAATCCTGTTCTGACTATTCAGTGCAGGATTCTCATTTATTCCAACACTTCTGCTTTTGGTTTCCAGCCATTAGAAAAACTAAACGTTAAAAAAATACGTTTATAAAGTATACACACCTTACATGATTATCTTCCTTTTTTTTGTTTGCCATTGGTTTTTATCCTTATTCAGTCAAACTTTTTTTCTTCACCGTTACTCCTCCCATAAGATGTTTAAAATGGAGCCTTTTTGGGAAAAGTTCTTTTATCTCGTTTTACTGATTTCTCAGGGTTCATCATTTTTAAATCCAAGAGCGTATGCTATATTACACCGCATGCACCATGCATATAGCGATACAGAGAAAGATCCTCATTCTCCACATTTTTTTAAGGATGTGTTTGGGATGATGATTGCAACAAAAAATATGTACATGAATTACCTGCATTTCAAAATCCAACCAGAACCTGCATTTCAGGGCAATTATCCTGAATGGCCGCTGATTGACCGAATTGGTGATTCTTGGTTTTGGAGAATTGGTTGTGGCTTATTTTACATCGGTTTTTATATTATGTTTGCCAACCACTGGTGGTTATTTATTTTGTTACCCATTCACTTTTTAATGGGACCATTACACGGTGCTATTGTGAACTGGTGCGGGCATAAATATGGTTACTCCAATCACGACAATGATGACCATAGCAAAAATTCATTACCCTGGGATTTCCTGTTAATGGGTGAGTTATTTCAAAATAACCATCACAAGAAACCAAATAGCCCGAACTTTGCGACTAAATGGTGGGAATTTGACCCGACTTATCCGGTAATGAAAGTATTGCACTGGATGAAAATTATCAAGATTAGAAAGGTTTAAATTCATTCTTCATCCTGAGCTTGTAGGTGGTATTGGTTCTTTCTTTGTTGTTGTCCTGATCATAGGCTTTTTTTGTTTGCGGCAAAAGATGAAGAATTGCCAGCTTAAAATCTTTGTATGTTGGCCACTGCTTAAAGTGGTACAGTGATCCTGTTTGAGTGAGACTTCACCACGGTCCAGGAAGATTTTTGGATGGTTAAGTGTTACGGTTAATTTTTTTAAACAGGTTTTTATTCGTTAAACCCGACAGGAGCGAGCACGGAGTGTAACGAAGTAAAGCAGATGGCGGGACTTTCGGAACCGAAATGAACAGGAACTTGCTTTTCAAATATTTTAACACCATACCCTATGATCAACCTCATAAAAATCGTTTTCTCTACACTTTTAGTTTTCATGTGCTATAAAGTAATTGCTACTTCTTTAGAAAGTAATCTTTTTGATCAGTGGGATTTTCTCGGTTCCATACCATGGATGCGAGCCACGCTTTGGGATTTTTATGCTAACATATTCATTATCACGCTATGGATGCTCTACAAAGAAAAAAGCATTATTCTTAAAATCTCTGTTACAATTTTGTTCGTATGTTTAGGTAGTATAGCCACTCTAGCCTATGTTTTGGTTCATTTATATAGACTAAAAGAAGGCGAGGGCGTTAAAGAATTGCTGGTAAAAAGGTAGAAAGTGAATGGCGAAATGCGTTCCCTTGAACCTTGCGCCTTAACACTTAAACCTAACAATGGATTACCAACATCTACTATTTATTGCACTTATTTCGTTAATTGCTTGCTGTACCATTATGGTATTGGTTTGGTTATGGGCGAAAAAAATTAGAAATGCTGGTGTAGTAGATGTTTTTTGGGCGCTAAATTTTCCGGTAATTACCATTATCACTTTCATTTTAGCTGAAGGTTATGAAATGCGCAAGATTTTAATTTGTGCTATTTTTTTAATTGCAGAATTGAGATTAGGTATTCATTTGTGGCAACGGGTAATCGGTCATTTAGATGAAGAGGAAGGCAGATATCAGCAACTTCGCCGTGAGTGGGGCGAAAATGCTGACCGAAACTTCTTTGTCTTTTTTCAGTTTCAAGCTATCTCTAATGTAATTCTCGCTATCCCATTTTTTATTATCACAGCCAATACCTCTACAGAAATTTCTATTTTGGAATATGTCGGCTTGGCCATTTGGGCAATTGCTTTTGTGGGTGAAATGGTTGCTGATAAACAGCTCGCTGCTTTTAAAAAAGATCCCAAAAACAAAGGCAAGGTTTGCGATACAGGGTTGTGGTATTACAGTCGCCACCCCAATTATTTTTTTGAATGGTTAACCTGGATGGCGTATTTCATCTTCGCATTAGCGTCGCCATGGGGCATCCTCGCCATCATCAGTCCGGCAATAATTTTCTATCTATTAACCCGGGTTACAGGTGTTCCAAACAATGAAGAACAAAATTTAAGGAGCAAACCCGAAGCTTACAAAAAATACCAGCAAACAACTTCGGCCTTTTTCCCATGGAAAAAGGTTACAAAAGTTAGCGGTAGTGGATTACAGGCCTAAACCTTATACCCTGGTTTTGCATCCGAACCGATCACTTTTAAATATAATTTACAACTCAAATGTGGTACGATAAACTTTTAGAAAACGACAAACTTCCTGATACCGCTCTGCGTATGGGGATTAGGAAACTTTGCAAACAACGTTTAGATGATGAAACCTTAGGCGATGAAGCTTTGCAACAAGAGAAATTTATGGATCTGGTTGCCGAGTTAAAACAGTCGCCAATTGCGGTAAATACTTCCGAGGCTAACGAGCAACATTATGAATTGCCTACAGAATTTTTCCAGTATTGCTTAGGCAAAAATCTTAAATATAGCAGCGGTTATTGGAAACCGGGCGTAAAGGATATTGATACCTCGGAAGATGATATGTTGACTTTAACCTGCGAACGGGCAGATTTGCAAAGTGGTCAGAATGTGCTGGAACTGGGTTGTGGCTGGGGTTCGCTATCATTGTACATGTCGTCGAAATTTCCTGAAAGCACCTTTACTGCAGTTTCAAACTCAGCAACGCAAAAAGTTTTTATTGATGAAATGGCAAGGCAACGAGGCATTCAAAACTTAACCGTTTTAACTGCTGATATGAATACTTTTACCATTGCAGATACTTTTGATAGGGTGGTTTCTGTTGAGATGTTTGAACACATGCGTAATTATAAATTTTTGCTGAACAAGGTTGCCGGTTTCTTAAAACCTGACGGAAAATTGTTCGTTCACATTTTTACACATAAAACGCTGGCATACAAATTCGAGGTAATTGATGAAACCGATTGGATGAGCAAATACTTTTTTACAGGTGGTATTATGCCTTCCAACCATTTATTTTTCTATTTCAATGATGATCTTAAAATTGACAGGCATTGGGTAGTAAACGGAACCAATTACGGAAAAACTTCTGAAGCCTGGCTGAGTAATATGGATAAGCACAAACAAGAAATCATGCCAATTCTGGAAAACACTTATGGTAAAGATCAGGCCGTGAAATGGTGGGTTTACTGGCGTTTATTTTACATGAGTTGTGCCGAGTTATTTAATTATAATAAGGGAAACGAATGGATGGTTTGTCATTATTTATTTGAAAAAACAGCTTAAACAAAAGCTAAAGGACTGAAGCCAAATATTCAATTTAATTTAAGAAAATGCAAAAATTAGCCATTATTGGCTCCGGAATAGCAGGAATGGGTTGCGCCCATAAGCTGCAACATCAATATGATATCACAGTTTTTGAGCAAGGCGATTATATTGGGGGGCATACAAATACAATTACACTCGAAGAAGATGGTAAACCCATTTATTTAGATACTGGTTTCATGGTTTTTAACTATGAAACTTATCCAAATCTGACGGAAATGTTTGCTGAGATTACCGCACCAGTAATCAAAACCGATATGTCTTTCAGTGTTCAGTTTCTGCCAAAAAAGTTAGAATATAGCGGTTCCAGTTTAAACCATTTATTCGCACAGCGGAAGAATATCTTTAATATTTCTTACCTGAAAATGTTGATGCAGATTAATCGTTTTAACAAGCAAAGCATTGAAATTTTAGATCAACCAGCATACCAAGATTATTCCATTGGTAAGTTTTTCAAAGAATTTGGTTATAGCGATGATATGCTTTGGCAATATCTGATTCCCATGAGTGCAGCGGTTTGGAGTGCACCAATGGAACAGATTGTAGATTTCCCAGCGGTAACTTTAATCCGTTTTTTTAAAAATCACGGTTTTTTGGGTTTAGATACACAGCACCAATGGTACACTTTGCAAAATGGAAGTCAGGCTTATCGTGAAAAACTAATTTCACCATTCCGCGATCGAATTAGAATTAATAATAAAATTGTTTCCGTAAAACGATTAGAGAACGGAAAGGTAGAGGTGGTAAATTCAATAAACGAACGTTTTGAATTTGATAAGGTAATTATGGCCTGCCACGCAGACCAAACTTTTGAAACCGTAAAAGATAAAACAACTTTAGAAACGGAATTGCTGTCGAAGTTTAAATATCAGCTTAATAAAGCTGTGGTGCATACGGATGAAGATCAAATGCCAAAAGCTAAACTGGCCTGGAGCAGTTGGAATTATCGTGTAGAAAAACAAGGCGATAAATTGTTGCCAAGCACTATTTATTGGATGAATAATTTGCAGGGTGTTTCTAAGAAAACGAATTACTTTGTTTCTATTAACCCTTCGGCAACTTTAAATGCGGATAAAGTCATAAAGCAAATAGATTACCATCATCCTTTATTTGACGTTCCGGCCATGCGGGCACAAGAGCGATTACATGAGTTAAATGAAAATGGCCCTATTTACTACTGCGGAAGTTATTTTAAATATGGTTTTCATGAAGATGCGTATAAAAGTGCAGTGGATTTATGTTTAAAGATGTAACGTATTTAATGATGTAAGATGTAAGATGGGAAATGGAGTAGCATTATGTTTAATGGAAAATGTCAGATGGGAATGGGGTAGCATGATGTTGATGGACAATGTTAGATGGATAATGTTTGCCTAATGAAGCCATTTCAATTCCGTCATTCATCTTACATCTTTACGTTCTCCATTTTTTTTGTTAGTTTTAATTGGTCATCCTTCGAAATATTATGTATTAATTTTTTTAAAGATGAACGAAAAAACTACTCAATTGTTAGAAAGAACATTTCGCTTTGGCGTTGATGTGTTGAAATTCTTAAGCACACTTCCTTATAATTTTATTTATAAAGTACCCATGTTACAGTTAAGCAGGTGTTCAACATCAATAGGTGCAAATTACGAAGAAGCTCAAGGAGCGTTTAGTAAACGAGATTTCAGTTATAAGATTGGAATTTCTTACAGAGAAGCGAGAGAAAGTGTTTATTGGTTAAAGACACTAAGTGAGCTTTATCCTGATGATAAATATAAAATAGATTTTGAAAGGTTTAAAGCAGAAGCATTAGAGTTGAAGAAAATATTTACTACCATTAAGATTTCATCTAGTAAATAGAAATTTTGAATCCGGTTTAACGAATATGTCCCATCATCCATCATCCATTTCACATCTTACATCCAACATATACACCGCCAAAGTCATGCACCATCGGCTGGCACCAAAAAAACATACATTTTGGTACAATGTATATATGTTTTATATTGATTTAGACGAGATTGATTTGCTGGCAAAAAAACTTCGGTGGTTTAGTCGCAACAAATTTAACCTGTTTTCATTTCGCGACTCGGAACATTTACAATTGCCAAGAAATAATCCGGATTCAACAAAAAACATTCGCCAGCATTTGGAAAGTTATTTAAAGGGATATGGTGTTGATGGAGCAAAACTAAAAATTAAGTTGCTAACCAATCTCAATGTTTTAGGGTATAATTTCAATCCGGTTTCATTCTATTTCTGTTTTGATGAAAATGAAAATCCGGTGTGTTGTGTTGCAGAAATTAGCAATACCTATCGCGAAATGAAACTTTTTTTCTTTGGCAAAGAAGAACTGGATGGTGATCGCTTCAAAAAAATTACGACAAAATATTTTTACGTTTCGCCATTTATTGATCACGACGATTCCTTTGATTTCAATCTGAAAATCCCCGGAGAGAAACTGGAGATTAAAATAGATGACATTGATAAGAATGGTAAGCGGTTTTTTATCAGTACCTTATTAGGTAGCAGTAAAGCATTAACCAATGCCAGCTTGCTAAAATATTTTTTTTCTATTCCTTTTATTCCATTGCAGGTGATGGGCATGATTCATTGGCAGGCCTTTAAATTGTGGATGAAAAAAATACCATTTCACCCAAAAGCTGAAAACCCTGAACTGCAACGCAACGTATATAAACCCTATAAACCACAAACAAAATAGATTTAGATTATGAGTACGCTTGCCGCCACCAAAACACATATTGGTTTTTTTGAAAAAGTGGTATTAAATTCGCTTTCCAAAATGACCCTAGGTAAGTTGGAGCTTTCCTTGCCCAATGGTGAAACACTTACTTTTGGTAACCATGAAGACAAAATTTCTGCTAATATTCAGGTGAACCATCCTGATTTTTTCAAATCAATAGCTTTGTACGGCGATATCGGCTTTGGAGAAGGTTATACTCTGGGCCTTTGGGATACTTCGAGTATTACAAATGTAATTAAGTGGGTGCTCTTAAATATCGAAAATGCACCTTCGGTTACTGGAAGCAAAGCAAAATCAATTGCGCTTAACCTTTTTAAAATGGTAAACAAGCTTGCCCATGTCCGCAGGGCAAATACGCTTGCCGGTTCACAGAAAAATATTTCAGCACATTACGATCTTAACAATGATTTTTTTGCAACATTTTTAGATAAAACCATGACCTATTCGAGCGGTTATTTTATTAATGATCAGGTCAGTTTGGAAGAATCGCAATATGCCAAATATGATCGCCTTGCGAAACAATTGAAGGTCAAAGCTACAGATCATGTTCTGGAAATTGGCAGTGGTTGGGGAGGCAATGCAATTTTTTTGGCAAAGAACTACGGCTGTAAAGTTACGTCAGTAACCATCTCAAAGGAACAGCAAAAACTTGCTCTACAAAGAGTAAAGGAAGAGGGACTTGAAGATCGGGTGTCAATCATCATTCAGGATTACCGCAAAATCGAAGGTACGTTTGATAAGATCGTTTCCATTGAAATGTTAGAAGCCGTCGGTCATCAATATTTGGAAACTTACTTCGAGAAATGCCAATCGTTGCTGAAAAAAGACGGTATTTTCGCTTTTCAAGTGATTACTTCTCCAGATAGCCGGTATGATAAATTACGAAACGGGGTAGATTGGATTCAAAAACATATCTTTCCGGGATCACTGTTGCCGTCGGTTTCTGCAATCAATAAAGCCATTAATAATACCGGAGATTTGACCATGGTCGATTTAAAGGATATGGGTTTAGATTATGCAAAAACACTCCATCTTTGGTATCTGGAATTTAACAAACATTTGGATAAAGTTAAAGCCTTAGGTTTTGATGAAAATTTCATCCGCAAATGGAATTATTACTTAAACTATTGTGAGGCCGCTTTTGCTATGCGCAACATCAATGTAATGCAACTGGTTTATACGAGGCCAAATAATACTTCGAGATAATATCTACTTATGTTAATTTGAAGATGGTAGTGAGGAATTGAGTTTTAATTATAAAGTTAATAAATACTGGAATGGATAATAAGCAATGGCTAATTATCCATTTTTTTTGAGAAACACATCATTCACCAAACATTTTTAATCTGACATCTTTTTTACCGATAAAAGTCGCACCTTTGCCGACTAAATTAACGAAGTCGCGTAAAAAGTATTCTACTCTGTTGTAACAAATTGCAACTTGCGCAGACTAATACCAAATACTAACAAATTAACATGAAAAGAATTTTACTCTTAATCCTCTCTGTCGGAATTTTTATAAACGCACAGGCACAGTTTCCTGCAGGTGGTTTTGGTGGGGGTGCTAAGAAGCCAACAGTTTTCGGTCGTATCACAGCTACTATTTTAGATTCAGTAACAAAACAACCCATTGATTATGCAACAGTTTCGCTAATCGCTGTAAAAGATAATAAATCGGTAAATGGTGGGGTAACTGACCCAAAAGGTAAATTATCGTTGCAAAATGTTGCGCCAGATGCTTATAAATTAATGATTGGCTTTATGGGCTACAAAACCAAAGCTATTTTGGTGACTACAACACCAGCTAAGCCTGATCAAAACCTAGGAACAATCTATATTTCTTCCTCAGAAAATACACTTGCCGATGTTCAGGTTCAGGGAACCAAAGCCGTTATCGAAAATAAAATTGATAGAATGGTTTATAATGCAGAGGCCGATGGTACAAATGCTGGTGGCGATGCTACAGATGTGATGCGTAAAGTGCCTATGCTTTCTGTGGATGTTGATGGTAATGTTCAGCTTCGTGGTGGTGCCGTTCGTGTGTTGATTAATGGAAAACCTTCTGGTACCATGGCAAGCAGCGTTTCCGATGCGTTGAAAATGATACCTGCAGAGCAAATTAAAAGTGTTGAGGTCATAACCAGTCCATCAGCAAAGTATGATGCAGAAGGTTCTGGAGGTATTATCAATATCATCACTAAAAAATCAAATGCGCAAGGTGTAAGTGGTACGGTAAATCTATCTGCCGGAACCCGTCAAAATAACGGTGCATTTAACCTAACGGCAAAAACTGGGCGTCTAAGTGTCAATACAAGTTTGGGTGCCAACCTTGCTTATGCTCAGGATTCAAGAGTTTTATTTGAAAACAATACTCGAACAGATTCTGTCGGCAAAACAAATGTCACCAGTATTTTCCAGGATGGTGTGTCAAAATGGAGCCGTAATGGCTATAATGGTAGCTTCGGTGCTGATTATGATTTTAATGCTTACAATAATCTAAGCTCAACTATTAAGTATAATAATTTCTCTAACGGAGGTCCAGGAAGTGCTAATTATATCCTGAACGGAGCACAATTCAGAAACATCAGTTCAATGGATATGGGCTTTAACAACTTCGATTGGAATGTGGATTATAAACACACTACGAAAAAAGAAGGAGAGGAGTTTACTGTTGCTGGTCAATTATCTTCAGGCAGGAATACCACTGAATTTGAAAACGAAATCATTGGCAGTAATTTTCCGGCAGTAAACAACGATAATACTGGTAAAAACAAAGAATATACTGTTCAAACGGATTACACTTATCCTTTCACAAAATCAACTATTCTTGAAGTTGGAGCTAAAGGAATTTTTCGCGATATCAGCAGTGCGTTTTCAAATAATGCAAACCAAAATTTCGATTACAATCAGGATGTAGCTTCTGCTTATGGCGTAATTAGCTTTAAGCTGAGTAAAAAGCTAAACTTTAAAGGCGGATTAAGATCTGAATATACCAGTATCGGATTTAATAACGCACAAGGTGGAATTCAGAAAAACGACTACTTTAACTTATTCCCGAGTGCCATCATTTCACAAACTTTAAAAGGTAATGCAACTTTAAAATTGAGTTATAACCGTAGGGTACAAAGACCAAGTTTAGCTTACCTGAATCCTTTCCGTAACGAAAGTGATCAGTTTAATATCAGACAAGGAGAACCTACGTTAGATCCTGAGTTAAGTGATAACTTCGAGTTAGGCTATTCTACTTTCATCAAAGGATCTGTGATTAACGCTTCGGTATTTTACCGCAGAACTGGCGATGTAATTGAAAGTTCAATTATCTCATTAAGAGAGAATGGTTTTGATAAAACATTAACTACCTATATTAACGTAGGTACCGCACAAACTTATGGAGCAAATGTTTTTGCATCTTACAACCCGAAACCAAAATGGACATTGATGACCAACCTGGGCGTAAATACTTACGAAGTAAGCAATACTCAAACAGGTGTAAGTACAGGAACATTTTTAAATTATAACATTTTCGGACGATCAGCTTATGGATTTGGTAAAGGCTATAATTTTGAATTGTTTGGTGTTGTTAATTCGCCAAGGAGAACTTATCAAGGTAAAACTGATGCCATGGTGTTCTATGGTGCATCATTCAAAAAAGATATTTTAAATAAAAAGGGTTCAATTGGTATCAATACCCTAAACCCTTTCACCCGTGATTTACACATCAGAACAGTAAACAATTCGGTTACAACTGTTGGCAATAAAGTAAGTACACTTTATCAAAGTACCAATGTTTACTATCCTTTACGTTCTTTTGGTGTTAACTTTAGCTATAGCTTTGGTAAATTGAAATTCACGGAGAAAAAGAAAATCAAAAACGACGACATTAAGCAAGACCAGCAACAAGGTGGTGGTGGAATGGGCGGTGTACAACAATAAAAAACCAAATCAATTATAAATTTAAGTCCCCGGTTGTAAAATCGGGGACTTTTTTTGTGTAGTGTGTAAAAAATACACTTAGTGGATTTGTTTTTTTGTTAACTTTTTGCAGTAATGTATTTTTTTATGCCTGATTTTGCAGTTTATTTTTAGGCTTAATGCCCTTGTAGTGATAATCTGTGGTGTTTTGTGATTTTTGCTTGAAGGTGTTGAGTTTTTGCTTAGGTTTTATGCGGCAATTTATTTTTAAAAACTATATATTGCATTTAACTAACAAACATTAACCTAAACAATAGAGATATGAGAAAAATCTTTACCTCGCTACTTTTCGTGTGTATGTTGCTTGTTGGCATTTCGTCATTTGCGCAAGTAAAAACCATCACAGGGAAAGTCACTTCTTCAGATGATAACGGACCTTTACCTGGAGCAAGTATCAAAGTCAAAGGGGCAAATAACGGGGCCTCAACAGATGGAAACGGAAACTTCACCATTCAGGTTTCTTCCTCGAACGCAGTTTTAGTAGTTAGCTTAATTGGTTACAAAACACAGGAGGTAACAGTAGGGAATCGAACCACCGTAAACCTGGCACTTGCTTCAGATTCGCAACAACTTGAAGAGGTAACGGTTTCTACAGGATTAGGGATTACCCGACAGGCGAAATCACTTGGTTATGCTGCACAACAGGTTGACAACAAAGCTTTAAACTTTAACCACCAACCTAACTTAATCAATGCCTTGCAAGGAAAAGTTGCAGGTGCAACCATTTCCAGTATGGGCGGTGGCCCTGGTCAGGGTGCGAATATTAGAATCAGAGGCGTTAACTCCATCGATCCAAGTATTCCAAGTGATCCGCTTTATGTTATTGATGGTGTGCAGATTGATAATTCTACCTCTACATTGGGCGCAAATCCGGGTGGCACCGCTTACGGAGCCAGAGGAGTAAGCAACAGAGCATCTGATATTAATCCGGAAGATATTGAAACAATTAACATTTTAAAGGGTGGTGCGGCAACCGCTTTATATGGGTTGAGAGGTGTAAATGGCGTGGTGGTTATCACCACTAAACGAGGTGCTGCAGGCGCCTTGAGCATCAATTTAAATAGTAGTTATGGTTTTGATGAGGTTTTGAAGAAACCTGCTGTTCAAACTGAATATACTCAGGGTGTTTTAGGTGTTTATGCAAATCCGCCAAGCGGTATTGGGCCAGCATGGGGACCAACAATAGCTGAAGCAAAACTACTTGATCCAACACACCCAGATCAACTTTACGACAATTATGACAGGGCTTTTGGAACGGGTCAACAGATTAAAAATTCAGTTTCAGTAGCCGGTGGAAGTGAAGCGGTAAAGTTTTTCTCTTCGGTATCGCAACTCTATCAAAAAGGTATGATGCCAAATACTGATTACAAAAATCTTTCAGGTAGGCTAAATACCGATATCACCATTAGCCCTAAGTTTAAAGCTTCAGTGAATATGAACTTTAGCAATGCAGGTGGTTATACTTACAGTGCAGATCGGTTTGGTGAAGGTTTGGCATATTGGTCGCCTCGCTATGATGTTGCAGATTACATCAACGAAAATGGTACACAAAAGTATATCGGAACAAATAACCCAATTTGGGGAACAGAAACGAACCAGTTGAAAAGTGATGTGAATCGTTTCATTGGAGGAGCAGCATTAACTTACGAGCCAACCAAATGGTTAAACTTTTCATACCGTTTTGGATTAGATACCTATAATGATAACCGTGTAAGAACTGCACCGGGACCAATGGGTATTACCGGGGAACAAGTGTATGACAATGACCAGGGATTCTATGGCGAGTATAATTCAAAAGTTAGAACATTAAATGGTACTTTCTTAGCAACCTTAACTTCAAAAATAACAAGTGATATTAATGGTACGTTGAGATTGGGACAGGAGATGTATGATAGCCGGTTAAAAAACATCGGTAGTTTAGGAAGTCAGTTGAGTATTTACAACTTTTTTAACCTAGCCAATGCAAAAGTAATTAGCGTTTCTCAATCCATCACGCAGAAAAGATTAGTAGGTTATTTTGGTGAGGCTACTTTCGATTATAAAAACTACTTATTTTTAACCTTAACTGGTAGAAATGATATCACGTCAACCTTGTCTAAAGAAAACAGGTCATTCTTTTATCCATCAGCAAGTATTAGTTATGTATTTTCTGACCAATTTAAACTTCCGTCGGCAATTAGCCAGGCCAAGTTAAGATTATCGTATGCTAAACTTGGAAAAGACGCACCAATTTATGCAGGTGCATCGTCAGGTTTTGCTACTTATGGCAGTTTACCAACGGGAACCACAGGTTTAACGCTTGCGTCTAACCTCGGAAATCCAAGCCTTCGCCCTGAATTTACAAATACTTTCGAAACCGGCTTGGAGATGTCTTTTTTTAAAGGTCGTTTAGGATTTGATTTTACTTATTATTATTCATTGAGTAAGGATCAGATTATCCAGGCACAAATTACCTCAGCAACAGGTTATGTAACCACATCAATCAACGCTGGTAATATTCGTAACAGAGGGGTCGAATTGGTGATCAATGGAAAACCTATTGATGGAAAAGATTTTAAATGGGGTGTTAACTTAAATGTATCAGCAAATAGAAACAAAATCCTTTACTTACCAACTGATATAATTTATGGTGCCGCAAGGGGTTATGGAAATGCCGGTGTAACGATGAAGTTGGTTGAAGGGCAGGCTTTTGGTAACATTTATGGTTCGTATTTTAACAGGTATTCAGGTGGACAACCTCAAGACCCTAACTTCTTGGATAAAAATTTGCCATTGCTTATTGGAGCTGATGGCTTCCCGATCATTTCTGGTGGTACACAAAGAATTTTAGGTAACTCACAACCGGATTATGTTATCGGTATGGGAAATAACTTTAGCTACAAACGTTTTAGTTTGAATGTTCTGTTTGATGCCCGTTTAGGCTTCGAAAAATATAACTGGCTGGAAGATTTTTATTCTGCTTTCGGTTTGCCAGATTACACTGCCGACAGGAGATCATTCAGAACGTTTGAAGGTGTACTTGCAAATGGAACGCCAAACACAAAGCAAGTTTGGTTAGGTCAGCGCTTTGGTCCTGATGGTGTAGATTATGGTGAAGGTTACTACCGCAGATTTTACAGAAACGTTTCTGAGCCTTTTGTAACAGATGCATCTTGGGTTCGCCTTCGTTCTGCGAGTTTAAGTTATGCTTTGCCAACAAATTGGTTGCCTAAAAAAGCAATCAGATCTGCTTCGGTTTCAGTAACAGGAAATAACCTTTGGTTATGGACCAAATATTACGGTGTAGATCCGGAGTCAAGTTCGTATGATGCGGGTAGTAACAATGATGGTTCAGCCGGATTTACCTATCCAACTGCCCGTACAATTATGTTTTCTCTAAATGTTGGTTTTTAATTTGATCATGATGAAAAAGATTTTAAAATATACAGTATTATCGGTTTTGACGGCAAGTATTGCACTTCAAGGCTGTAAAGACAGCTATTTTGATAACGTTGCTAAAAACCCTAACCAAGTAACTACGCCAACTTTAGCGTCTCTGCTGGCTACATCAACCAGTAAAGCTGGAGTAAATAACTATAATGTTGCAAGTGCCATCGTTCCATATGTTCAGTACACCGCTAATCCTGCTGCTGCAGGTGCAGGTGATACTTATCAGTCAATAGATTTTAGTGGCACATGGGATGCGCTTTATTTTGCCATAGCCGATGCCAATGAAATGAAAAAAATGGCCGTTGCCCAGGGCTCGAGTGAGTACAAAGGTGTTGCGGATGTACTGATGGCCTATAACCTGATTATGGTTAATGACATGTGGGGAAGTGCACCATTTTCTCAGGCTTTTGACATTACAAACTTCTTCCCGAAATACGATTCAGCTCAGGAAATTTATAACCAAAGCATGGCTTTAGTAGATGAGGCTATTGTAGAGTTGGCTAAAACCAATGCTACTGTAAAATTAGCTGCAACTAGCGATTTGATTTACGGTACAACAGGTGCTAATGAAAGGGCAAACTGGTTAAAATTTGCTTATGCGTTGAAAGCCCGGTTATTAAATAAAGTCAGCAAAACGAGCACCTATAATCCTACAGCAGTGCTATCAGCAGTTGGAAGTTCATTTGCTTCTAACGCGGAAGATGCTCAAATGGCAACTTTCAGTGTCCGCAACTTTTGGGCAGGTGTTGCCATCAGTAATGCATCACAATCTTTAGGTGGATGGTTATCAGAACAATTAATTGATCACTTAAACGGTACCACTTATGGTTTGTTTGATCCCCGTATTGCGAAGATTACAGATAGAACAGTTAATAACGTTTATATCGGTACCGTAAACGGTGCTGGAAATAGATTGCCGGGAGCAAATACTGTAAAAGATGAATGTTATATTTCTGTAAATTCACCCTGGACCAGTCCAACCTCACCAATTTTTATCGCCACCTATGCAGAGATGAAATTTATCGAAGCTGAAGCTGCATTCACAACAGATAAGACACGTTCCTACAACGCGTACCTGGCAGCAATTTCAGCCAATATGGATAAATTTCAGGTAGCAGCAGCCGATAAGGCAACTTACCTTGCAGATCCGCGTGTGGCAGTTGGTGTTGCGGCATTCACGAAGGATTTAATTTTTAAAGAAAAATATGTAGCTACATACTTAAATCCAGAAGCCTGGAATGATGCCCGCCGTTACGATTATAAATACAAAGACTTCACACTACCGGTGAACGTTACCCTTCCTGATTTCATCAGAAGAAATGATTATCCTCAAGGTGAGCGTAGTAAGAATGGTGCTAACGTTCCTGCAGAAGTGCCTAGAACAACTAAGTTATGGTGGGATCAGTAACAATTTTATTGAAAGAATAAATATGAAGCCCTAATCGTATGTCGGTTAGGGCTTTTTTTGTAATTTATCGTTAAATATTTAACATGAAAAAATCTCTGCTTTTTCTCTTGCTGCTCCTTTCATCGGTTCAGATATTCGCTCAATCCTTCACATTAAAATCAGTACTAAGCTATCCATTCCCGAATCAGTTAACAGCATCCGCTAACGGTGCTAAAATTGCATGGGCTGCTAATGAACAAGGCATAAGAAATATTTACACGGCAGAAGCCCCATCTTTTAAAGCGAAGAAGGTTACCGATTTTAAAGAAGATGATGGTCAGGAATTAACCAGCGTTTCTATTTCAGCTGATGGGAAATGGATTGTGTTTGTAAGAGGTGGCGATCATGGGGGTAGAGATGGCGGTCCGGTTAATGCCAATTCATCAATCACCGCACCAAAAGTTCAGGTGTTTTCTATTCCATTTACAGGCGGAGATTTAATTCCATTAGGCGAGGGTGATTATCCCGTGTTATCTCCGAAAAGTAACGAAGTTTTATTTGTAAATGCAGGCCAGATAAAAACTGTTCCTGTAGATGGGGCGATAACAGCAAAAAATCTTTTCTATGCCAAAGGTGTAAACTCAGGTTACAAATGGTCGCCAGATGGTAAACAGGTTGCATTTGTAAGTAATCGAACAGATCATTCCTTTATTGGCATCTACAGCAAAGAGAAAACGTCGATACAATGGTTAAAACCATCTTTTTCCAAGGATAATGCACCGATATGGTCTCCGGATGGTAAATATTTGGCTTTTATCAGAACACCCGGATCTGGTGGAGAAACGGATTCGATTTTAGCTAAAAAACATCAGCCATGGGTAATATGGACTGTTAACGTTAACGATGGAACAGGGAAACCAATATGGAAAGCACCCGAAACCATTATGGGCTCTTATCCCTCAATCGAAGGTGGCACAAATTTAACTTGGGCAGCAAATAGAATCGTTTTTTCTTCCTATGAAGATGGTTGGCCACATTTATATTCAATGAATCCGGATGGGTCAAATAAAATTTTATTAACGCCAGGAAATTTCACTGTCGAAAACATTAAACTGAGTTATGATAAAAAAACGATTGTTTTCGCTGCAAACAAAATTGTAGATGTTCATGATCTGGACAGAAGGCATGTATACAAAGTTTCGGTTGATCGGGCAAACATGGAGGCCTTAACATCTGGTAAAGGAATAGAAACTTATCCGGTAATGGCCGGAGATAACCAGACTGTAATTTGTTTAAGTTCGACTGCTGAAAGACCATTGTTACCTGCGTTGATAACGAAAGATAAAAAGATGGAATTGATAGGTGAGCAGCTCATTCCAGCTGATTTTCCTTTAAATGAAATGGTTGAGCCCAAACATGTTCGCTTTAATGCTCCGGATGGGAAACCGGTTTATGGCCAGTTATTTTCGCCTAAGAAAGCGGTGCAAAACCATCCGGCAATTGTATATGTTCATGGTGGGCCGCAGCGGCAAATGTATTTGGGCTGGAGTCCGATGGATTATTATTCTATTGATTATGCATTAAACCAATATTTGGTTCAGCTGGGGTTTACAGTTTTATCTGTGAATTACCGTTTAGGTTTAGGTTATGGCTACGACTTCCATAAGCCTGCGAATGCCGGGGCTCAAGGTGCTTCAGAATACCAGGATATTAAAGCCGCTGGCGAATGGCTGGCCAAACAACCTAACATCGATGGCCAAAGAATTGGGATTTACGGTGGCTCGTATGGAGGATATTTGACGGCTTTGGCATTAGGGAAAGATTCGAAGTTATTTGCTGCGGGTGTTGATATTCATGGCGTAAATAATCGATTCAGCAATAGTGGGGTGGAAGGGAAAGCACCGGCGCCAGATGCAGATTTGGCTGCTAAACTAGCCATGCAATCTTCGCCGGTAACTTATATCAATACCTGGACATCACCTACACTTATTATCCATGCGGATGATGACCGCAATGTTGCATTTTCTCAAAGTGTAGACCTTGCGAAACGTTTTGAAGACAAAAAGTTCAAATTTGAATTTCTGGTGATTCCTGATGATACCCATCATTGGATGAAGTTCTCTAACGGAGTAAAAGTAAGCGAAGCTACAGCCGATTTTTTAAAGCGTAAACTGATAGACAAAAAATAATTTAACGGATCAATCTTTTTTGATTTCTTTCAGGATCATTAAACTCAAAGCGTTAAAACCATAACCGCTGATATTGTTCTGTAGCATGACAACAGACTGATCATAAAATAACGGCACAACAGGTGAGTTTTCCATCACCAACTGATCCATTTTCCGGTAAAGTGCGAAACGTTTTTCATCATCAGTTTCATAATAACTTTGTTCAAAAAGCTGATCAAATTCCTTATTGTAAAATGCGAAATAATTGGGTCCGAAGGGAACTTTGTTTTTCGAGTAAAACATCGAAAGGAAATTTTCGCCGTCTGCATAATCTGCAAGCCATGAACCCCGGAAAAAATTAACGCTGTTTTTCGACATCAAATCTCTCAAGCTAGCGCTCGGACTCACATCAATCTTGACTTTGATGCCCACATTAGTAAGCTCGCCCTGAATAAATTCGATTAAATCTTTATAAGTTGTGGTGGTATTCAGCGTTATTTCGGGCATTCCTTTACCTTCCGGGAAACCGGCCTCTTTTAATAATTTGGCAGCTAAAGCAGGGTTGTAGGAATAACCACGAACAGCCAGACTATCAAAACCAGGCATCCCTTTTGGAATAAAGCCGGAGGTAGCAGCAATACCAATCCCGTTTCTTAAGTATCTGATGAGTTTATCCCGATCAATGGCGGAGTTAATCGCCTGCCTGATTTTTTTTATTTTTAATGGTGAATTTTTTACAAGAGCTAAATTAGTATCGACTAAAATTCCCACGTATTCTGTGCACAAATATGGGCTTTTGGTTAATGTAAACTTGCCTTTATATTTGGAACTCATTTCCCCGTTTTTAGTTAAAATATCGTCGCGGTAACTGCCATCAACGTTATAATAAAAATCCAGATCTTTTTTCAAGAAACTCATAAAGCCACTTTGCTTATCAGTAATAAAAGTAGCTTTTACCGCATCGAGATAAGGCAGTTTTTGTCCGGCCTTATTTTTTTCGAAGTAATGCTCATTTTTAAGCAGCACCAAAATCTCTCCTTCTTTCCAGTATTTAAATTTAAATGGCCCGGTTCCAACAGGATGACTTCTAAAATCTTTTCCATAATGTTCTACCACTTCTTTTGGTACAACCGAACAGTATTGAGTAGTCAGCAGGTTCATGAAAGGCGGGAAAGGACGTTGCAGTTTAATTTGAAAGGTAGTATCGTTTACAGCGATAAAACTATTTTGATCTTTCACCTTGTCGCTAAAAATCCATCCGCCTGAAGACGCTACCTTGGGATCAATTAATCTGTAAAAAGAATAAGCAAAATCGCTGGCAATTACTTTTCTTCCCTTACCCTTTCTAAAAATAGGATCATCCTGGAAGTAAACATCATCACGAAGATTAAAAGTATAAGTCAGAGCATCTTTGGAAACCGCCCAGCTTTTTGCAATACATGGAACAGTTTGCAATGAAGAATCGATCTGAACCAGACCATTAAAGATTTGGTTGGTCATCCAGATCGCATTCTGATTGCGGGCAAAAGCCGGATCTAAGGAGGTTAAGCCCTGATCCAGATTAATGTTAAAGACTTTTTTGTCGCTATGATCATCTGTTTGCCTGCATCCGGCAAAAATTAAACAACTAAAAATCCAAAATATATAATGAAATGAACCTCGCATGCGATCAGGAATGTTATTTTTGCACAAATTAATAAATTTAATGGAGATGTCTTTTTTAAACGATTTATTTATTGGCCTGGATGCCGCAAAGCAAGAAGATTTACAAGAACGTTTAGATATTGTGGAGCATAAGATTAAGTTTATGGATAAAATGCCGGTTGCTTTGTTAGATGTGAATAATAATCCAAGTTATTTCCTTTCAGAAGAGATTGCATTTGCAGGAGGAATGGTAGAATCAGACATTATGAGTGCAGTTTTTATTATTTATTATCAGCCTGGTAAAACGCTTACTGATCTGATGCGTGAAGTACCTGCAGTTTTAAGTGCCGATTGGCAGGCCGTAACAAACAACAGAATCATTTTATTGAAGGATGATATTGATCGTGAGCGAAATGCAGAAAATGCGGTTTCACTAATTGAAGATATGGCGGAGATGCTGCATCCGGGATCCTTTATTTTTGGGCATGAGGGTGATAAATGGATTAGATTTGGCGCCTAAATTAGATGGATGATGATGTGTGGTATTCGGAGATAACATGGTTTAATTCTCACAAAAAGAAATCATAACTTATTAGTCAATTCAACAATGAAGAAGTTTTTCGCTATCGCAACGTTTCTTTTTATCTCTTTGTTTGCTCACTCGCAAGCTATACCAACATTAACGGCCGATGTTGCAGAAAAACTTTCCAAAATGCCTATAGGCTGTATTGGACAGGAATTTCCGAATAAAACTTCGCATGTAGCAAATTCCGCAGTTGACGGGCGTTTGCTTCCAGGTGAATTACATCCGGCATTTTTCGGTTGTTTAGACTGGCACAGTTCAGTTCATGGGCATTGGATGCTCTTGCGTTTACTCAAAACGGTTCCAGATTTGAAGAATAAGGCGGAGATCATCGCCATTTTAAATAAAACTTTTAAGCTTGAAAAAATGCAGGCAGAGGCCGAATATTTTACCAAGTATCAGGTAGCCAATACTTATGAACGTACTTATGGCTGGGCCTGGTTATTAAAGCTCGATCAGGAATTGTATACCTGGGATAATCCGGATGCAAAGAAATGGTATGCTGCATTGCAACCGTTAACACTGCAGATATTAAAACTTTGGAAAGCTTATCTGCCCAAACAAACTTATCCAAATAGAACCGGCGTTCATCCAAACACTGCATTTGGTTTGGTGTTTGCTTTGGATTGGGCAAGAACTTTTAAAGATTCAGCCTTTGAAAAACAAATCAACGACAAGGCGAAAGCCTTTTATCTAGATAATACTGCAACTCCCGCTTATCTGGAGCCAGATGGTTCAGACTTCTTTTCGCCGAGTTTAGAAATAGCTGATTTAATGAGAAGGGTGCTTCCAAATAAGGATTTTGTGGGCTGGTTAAATAAATTTTACGAGAAAAGAAGCATCGAGCGCATCAGTGATTTGCCTATCATCAACGATATTAACGATTATCAGGGTGTTCATTTAGTTGGTTTATCTTTTACCCGGGCCTGGTGTATGAAGGGTATTGCCAAAGAGTTGCCTAACAACCATAAGTGGAAAAAACACTTTGAACTTACTGCCGATAAATTTCTAGCCAATGCGCTTCCATTGGTGTTTGCTGGTAATTATGGCGGCGACCATTGGCTCGCATCTTTCGCTGTTTATGCTTTAGAAAAGTAAGGTGGAGATTAAAATACGATAGAATCGTATAGCTATGATGCATTTTTGAAACAAATTAAGGATCACAGCTAATTGGTAATCTGTGTATTTTATTTGTGTGAATCTAAGGGATAATTTAACCACCCCTGACCTTGAAATCGAAAATCCTGTTTAAAACTTGATGAACTTGTCAATTTGCTCGTCCGTAAACTTAAGGGTATCCTCTTTAAACAAATTTCCGTTTTCATTCAGCTCTTGCTTAATATTCGGAATATGGATGCGCAAAGGCAAAACATGCAGGTGAACGTAGTGGCAAACGCCTGTAAAGTGATCTACACCGCGGATGTTGCCATATTTACCTGAGGAAACCCCAATTAAAGCGGCTTTTTTATCATAAAAGCTATCCGGATAATTACAGGCATCAACCAATACTTTTAAAACGCCAGGATAACTGCCATTATATTCTGGCATAACAAAAATAAATTTCTCGGTAGATGAAATTAAATCCTGTATTTTTTGGAATGCCACCGAGCGTTTGCCATACATATCAGTATTTAAAACATCTGCAGGTAAATGTTCAAGGCTGAACAAGTTAGCATCCGAACCTTTTAATTTAAGTTGTTGCTGGTAATATTTAGCAACTTTTAACGTATTGCTATTGGGTCTGTTGGTGGCTGCTATAATTGTAATCATGGATGAATTGTTAATAAGATGTTCAAAACCCAAATGCCCTTATTGCTAAAATTGCCATATAGTTTGTATCTTAGCTGATTGAGAAAAAGGGCGTAAACAACGCAAAAATAGAACTTTTTGCCGATTAAAAGGCATGATTTAGCAACGCCCGTATAAGCTTTAAGTAAATTTCGGATAGATAGATGAGCAAAATTATTGCATTAGCAAATCAAAAAGGTGGCGTTGGTAAAACAACATCATCTATAAACCTGGCTGCGAGTTTAGCCGTATTAGAATACAGAACGTTATTGGTAGATGCTGATCCTCAGGCGAATTCAACTTCAGGCATTGGTTTTGATCCCCGGAATATAAAAGACAGTATTTACGAATGTATCATCAACGATATTGATCCCTTACAGGCGATTCAGAAAACGGATACACCAAATTTGGATTTACTTCCTGCGCACATCGACCTGGTGGGTGCTGAAATCGAGATGATTAATCTGAACAACCGTGAGTACAAAATGAAAGCGGTTTTAGAGAAAATTAAAGATCAGTATGATTTTATTATTATAGATTGCTCTCCTTCATTGGGTTTAATTACCATCAATGCCTTAACAGCTGCCGATTCGGTAATCATTCCGGTTCAATGTGAGTATTTCGCCCTGGAAGGTTTAGGTAAATTGCTTAATACAATTAAAATTGTTCAAAACCGTTTAAATCCTCAGTTGGAGATAGAAGGGATTTTATTGACCATGTACGACGTTCGTTTACGTTTATCGAACCAGGTGGTAGAAGAAGTACGAACGCACTTTCACGAACTGGTTTTTGATACCATTATTCAACGAAACACCCGCTTGAGTGAGGCGCCGAGTTATGGGGTATCGGTAATTATGCATGATGCAAACTGCAAAGGTGCCATTAACTACCTGAATCTTGCCCGCGAAATCGTGAAGAAAAACGGATTATTGAAGGAAGAAGAAAACATAAATACAGCAACTTTATAAATTATAGATGACATCTTTTCAGCGAAAAACAGGTTTAGGAAGAGGGTTAAGTGCGCTTTTAGATGATAGCGAATCTTCTCATCCACCAAAACAGCAGGTGAATGACGTGAGCGAAACTGAGCAGATTGGCAACATCAGTCATGTAAGTTTAACCGAAGTTGAAACCAATCCTTACCAGCCACGTACCGAATTTGACCAGGTAGCATTAAACGAGCTTGCTGATTCCATAAAAGTTCAAGGCTTGATTCAGCCTATCACGGTAAGAAAATTATCTGCCAATAAATATCAGCTAATATCTGGCGAACGTAGATTCAGGGCTTCTAAACTTGCAGGACTAACAAAGGTTCCGGCCTATATTCGCAGTGCCAACGATCAGCAAATGCTGGAAATGGCATTGATTGAAAATATCCAGAGGGAGAATTTAAATGCCATTGAAGTAGCTTTAAGTTTTCAGCGGATGATTGATGAAGTGGGTTTAAAACAAGAGCAATTGGGTGAACGGGTAGGTAAAAACCGTACAACCGTTACCAATTATCTGCGTTTGTTAAAACTTCCCCCAGCTATTCAGGCTTCCATTCGCGATCAACGCATTTCCATGGGGCACGCCAGGGCATTAATCAATGTTGATGGTGTGGATAAACAATTGTTCATCCACCAGGAAATTTTAGAAAAAGGTTTATCTGTAAGAAAAGTAGAAGAACTTGTTCGTAATTTGCAACATGCGCCGCTAAAAGTGGAAGATCAGACAAAAACAAAAGCTGTTTCTTTTCAATATCAAAAGCTACAGGATGATTTAGCTTCAAAATTTGCCACAAGGGTAAAACTTAAAGTAAGTCAGAATGGTAAAGGTGCAATCGAAATTCCTTTTATGAGCGATGATGATTTAAACAGGATTTTAGAATTATTAGACTGGTAATGCAAATTCATAGGCTTTTAATACTGGTTACCTTATTTACTTTTTTTCTTGTAAACCAAGCTTCGGCTCAGGTAGAAGATACTGTATCAAAAGCTACTGACACATTAAAGAGTCGGAACTACAGGCCTATGAAAGTAGATTCTCCAAAAGTAATGACCAGAAGAGATTCAATGAAGGCTAAGTACATTAATCCAGGCAAGGTTGCAGGAAGAAAAGCTGTCATTAAATCGCTCATTCTACCTGGTTTAGGGCAAATTTACAACATGCAGTTGCTAAATGATGGATCGAGGGCAGGCAAAAACCTCACCTTTCAACGCATTTACACCATCAGCAAAATCACCGCTATTTATGGTGGTTTTACAGCGCTAACCTTGTCATACCTGGAGAGTAGTAAACAATATAATCTTTATTTAAAGGAGTTGCAATATCGTGATCTTAACAAGGGCCAGCCAGATCCTGCAGGGCCTTTTGGTACCCGATTTTCTACCGCCGGAATTACAACCGGTAAAGACACTTACCGGAGGAATAAGCAAATTGTGCTCTTCTCTTACGGCTTGGTTTATTTCGCCAATGTAGTTGATGCGTATGTGGCTGCCCGTTTACATTTCTTCAATATTGATGACACTTTATCTTTTAAGGTGTTGCCAACAATGATCAACTCAAATAGCATGTATAGCTTTAACGCTACACCTGCAATAAAACTCTCCCTAACATTTTAAATTCCAACTCATGAAAATTGCGCTTTTAGGTTATGGCAAAATGGGACAAATTATCGAAAAATTTGCCCTTGAACGTGGTCATGAAATCGTTTTAAAAATATCAATAGATAACCAGGAAGATTTAACCAGGCAAAACTTGAAATCAGCAGATGTGGCCATTGATTTTAGTACGCCAGATTCGGTTTTAAATAACATTAATGCTTGTTTCGATGCAAATGTTCCCGTTGTGGTAGGTACCACCGGCTGGTATGGCAAACTTCAGGAGGTTAAAAATGATTGCAACACCAGTAACAATACACTGTTGTATGGGTCTAATTTTAGTATTGGCGTTAACTTGTTCTTCAAATTAAATCAAACTTTAGCAAAGCTGATGAATAACTACCCGGCTTATGAAGTTCAGGTTGAGGAAATTCATCATACGCAAAAGCTTGATGCTCCTAGCGGAACAGCCATTACTTTAGCTGAAGGGATTGTGGATCATCTGGAACGGAAAGCGGAATGGTTGAATGAAGTAATTGGAACTGATGTGGAAGTTTTCCCGAAAGCGGAACAATTGCTGATCGAATCGCACCGTATTGAAAATATACCTGGAACGCATACGGTAATTTACAGCAGCGAGGTAGATGACATTGAGATAAAACATACTGCACATAGCCGGGCAGGTTTTGCTTTAGGCGCTGTTGTAGCGGCAGAATGGGTAAAGGATAAAAAAGGATTTTTCAGCATTACCGATATTTTTGAGTAGGAGCAAGGAGAAAAGAACAAAGAATAAGGAGCAAAGACGACGGCGCAAAGAGTAGGGGCTAATACGCTTAAAATCGAATAAAATCAGATAACAGTTAACCGGTTTATATAACAGTTAACCAATAAAAAATAATATGAATTATAAATTCTGGCAACGAAAAAAGGATGCCACAAAAAAGAAAAAAACAAAGACCAGGGAATGGGTTGACGCCATTGTTTTCGCTGTTGTAGCAGCTACCATCATCCGTGTTTTCTTTATCGAGGCTTATACCATTCCGTCAGGATCAATGGAGCGTTCTCTATTAATTGGCGATTTTCTTTTCGTGAGTAAAGTAAACTATGGTGCCCGCATCCCGATGACACCTGTAGCATTTCCATTTGCGCATCATACTATGCCACTTACAACGTCAACAAAGGCTTATTGGGACGGCGTTCAGTGGAAATATCATCGTCTACCAGGTTTGTCAGAAATTAAGCGAAATGATGTAGTGGTGTTTAACTTTCCTGAAGGAGATACCGTAGCGGTAGAAAATCAATCAGATAGTTATTACAACATGGTACGCAACATGGGGCGTGAACAGGTTCGAAGCAACTTCACCATTGTCGATCGTCCGGTTGATAAACGTGAAAACTTCATTAAACGATGCATCGCGATTCCTGGAGATGTAATCTCCATGAGTAATGGGGTGGCATCGGTAAATGGCAAACTAGAACCTTTAAAAAATACCGGCATGATGCCTTATCGCGTCGTTTTTAAAACAATGGATTTTAACTACGCTGTGTTAGATGAATTCAAACTTGATTTAGGTAACAGTCCGGCTATTGCAGATAAAACCTATATTGTAAACGCTTCACCGGAAATTGCTGAAAAACTGAAGACATTTGATTTTGTGGGATCGGTAACCTTAAGTCCTGATGCACCAGGTCCTGAACAAGGTGGTGTTTTCCCACACGATCCAAATCGGGTTTGGAATCGGGATAACTTTGGTCCGATTAAAGTTCCTTCGAAAGGGTGGACGGTTAAAATCGATAGCACTACTATGCCGCTATATTACAGAGCAATCAGAACGTATGAAGGTAATAAAGTTGAGAAAAAAGACGGTGTATGGTATATCAATGATAAAATTGCAACCAACTATACATTTAAAATGGACTACTATTGGATGATGGGTGATAACCGCCACAATTCTGCCGATTCCCGCTACTGGGGATTTGTTCCTGAAGACCATATTGTAGGTAAAGCGTTATTTATCTGGATGAGCATTGACAGCGACGCTTCGTTCTTTAGTAAAATACGCTGGAGCAGGTTATTCAAAGGAATTGACTAGTTTGACGATCTAAATCCAAACAAAAAAAGGCTTAAAGAAATTTAAGCCTTTTTTTGTTTGGAAAAATACTTTTAAAAAAATTTAATAAGTTGGCGGATGTTTTAAAATTATTTATTAAGTTTGTTTATAAACCAAATAAATATGTCTGTCATCATTGAGAAAGGTCAACGCTTAAGGGCAGACATTATCAAACATCTTTATTATAAAAAGGCTTTATCGCTAACTGATTTAAGTAAGCTTACTAAAAAAAGTTTGCCATTGGTTACCTCAATAGTAAATGGTTTAATTGCTGAAGGTTATATTCTTGAACAAGGCTTAGCGCCTTCAACGGGTGGCAGAAGGCCATCTATGTATTTGCTCAATGCTGATCATCAAAAATATATTGTTGCCGTAGCCATGGATCAGCTCATTACCAGGCTAACCATCTATAACCTTTCCAGAAATGTGGTGATTCCAATGCAATATCTGGAGTTTGACATGTCGGATGAGAACAGTGATGTTTCAGCGCTCATCAATTTCATCAACCGAAGTATTGACGAATCAGGTATCAACAGAAAAAATATTGTAGGGGTTGGAGTAGGTATGCCGGGTTTTGTAAATGCAGAATTAGGAGTAAACTTATCTTATCTGCCTGTTAAAAGCGGCGATACCCTCCGCGAATACCTCAGCAAAAAGATAAAACTACCTGTATCTATCGATAATGACTCCAGTTTAATTGCACTGGCTGAATTAAATTTTGGGGAAGCGATTGATCTGAAAGATGCTATGGTGGTGAATATTGGATGGGGTACAGGTTTGGGGATGATTATGGACGGTAAACTTTATCGCGGAAGCAGCGGATATGCAGGTGAGTTTAGCCATATCCCTTTGTCAGACAGCAATAATTTGTGTTCGTGCGGGCGGCGGGGTTGTCTTGAAGTAGATACCTCACTGCTGGTGATGGCGGAGAAGGCTGAAAAAGCACTTGCAGAGGGTAGTGAATCGAATATGAAAGAGCTTTTCAAAGATAAAAGCAAACACCCGAGAGATCATTTTTTAGATGCTGTGATTGCACAAGACCCTCTGGCTATTTCTATTTTGTCAAAAGCGGGCTTTCAGCTTGGCAAAGGACTGGCTACATTAATTCATATTCTAAATCCGGAATGTATTGTGTTGAGTGGCAGAGGTGCCAAGGCTGGTCAAATGCTGTTGCCATCCATTCAGCAAGCTATTAATCAATTTTGTATTCCTCGCATTGCAGGGCAAACCACTATAAAATTATCTACGCTAACTGATGAGGCTGAGCTATTGGCGGCCGCAAGTCTGATTGTAGAACATAGTCAATTTGAATAAGCATAAACTATTAATTATGGATATATAAAAGAACCAAAACCAAATCCCTAAAACAACTAATCAAAACCCTAACTAAAAAAATATGAAAAGAGTGTACTTAAGGTGCTTGAGTATCTTGTTGTTAACCATGTTAACAATAACATCCTACGCACAAAAAACAATCACCGGAACGGTGAGAGATGCATCTGGACCGCTTCCAGGCGTGAGCGTTTCCATCAAGGGAACAACAAAAGTTACCCAAACAGATGGTAGTGGAAAATTTTCTATTGCCGTATCTCCAAAAGAAACCTTGGTTTTCTCGGCAATTGGCTATTTAAGACAGGAAGTTGCGTACACTGATCAAGCTACAGTAAGCGTAACATTAAAGGAAAGTACTAATCAGTTAGATGAGGTTAGTGTTGTCACAACTGCCTTAGGCATCAAAAGACAAGAAAAATCTTTAGGTTATGCTGTGAGCACTGTTACAGCGAAGCAACTAACAGAGGCTGGTAATACAAATTTTGCATCTGCGTTGTATGGAAAGGCAGCAGGCGTGAAAATTACGACGGCGCCTGGTGGTGCAAGTAGTGCGGTAAACGTTCAGATTCGCGGTATTAATTCCATTAATTATAATCAGCAACCTTTATATGTTGTTGATGGCGTAATGATTAGAAATGATGGTCAAAACGGCGCTGCAGGGGCTAATAATAACAACTACTGGGATGATCAGCGTGTTCGTGGAAATGGTATTTTAGATATTAACCCGGCAGATATTGAAAGTTTAACAGTATTAAAAGGTGCTAGTGCGTCTGCTTTATATGGGTCTGATGCAGCCAGTGGTGTGATTGTTATTACAACTAAAAAAGGCTCAAAAAGTCGCGGTTTAGGCATCGATTTTAACTATCAGGGTTCGATTGATCAAGTTGCTTTCTTGCCTAATTTTCAGAATACTTACGGGCCTGGATACGATAGAGAAACTAACGTGGCGAATGGTGCTACAGAAGATGGTTGGATTGCTGATCCATTATCGCCAACTGGCTTAAGACCATACTTTAGAGCTTATGCCAATTTTGGTCCTAAAATGGAAGGACAGCAAGTAAGATGGTGGGATGGTTCTATTCGCCCTTATTCACCTCAACCCAACAATTACAGGGATGTTTATCAGGATGGATATACCTCAAATGCGAATATTGCCATATCAAACCAAACTGATGCATTAAATTATCGCTTCTCTGCAACAAGGCTAGATTATAAAGGTACACAGCCTGGTAATACGGGCTCTAAAAATACCTTCAATTTAAACTCTACAATAAAAATAGCTCCAAAAGTTTCTGCTGATGTTATCGTGAGTTATGTTAACACGAAAACGGTAAACAGACCTTATCAGTTGGGTCAGGTTTTGGGCTCATTCGCTGGTTTTTTTAGTCGTGCAGAAGATATGAGTTTGATGAAAGAAAAATACCAAACCAGTAATGGTTACAAGTATTCTACTTTTGATCAAACTGCTCGCCCTGAACCATTTGTTTACAATATCAGAGCGACAAATTTGCTGGATTTTTACTGGCAACAATTAAAAAACAATTATCAGGAAAACGAGAATAGGTTATTATCCAGTTTCACTTTAAATTATGATTTTGCAAAAAACCTGAAATTCAGAGGTCGTATTGGTAATGACTATACAAGCATAAAAGCAGAAAACAGACAGTTTACTGAAATTCCAAGTGCATTAAATGGTAACACAAGTACGGGTTCTTACACTACTAATCAAGGCCAATATGCTATATTGTATGGTGATGCATTGGTAACTTATTCTAATAAAATAGGTGAAGATTTCGGATTATCTCTAAGCGGAGGTTATCAGGGAAGAAAAGAAACATTTAAAGATTTAAGATCAAACACCAGAGATGGATTAGTTTCTGAGAATTTCTTTGCTTTATCCAACTCATTTAACGTTGCAGAAACAGCAGAAACAAGAAAAGAACAATTAAAATATGCTTATCTGGGAATTGCAAACTTCAGTTATAAAGATTTCCTGTTTTTAGAAGCTACTGGTAGAAGAGAATATGTTTCTACATTACCTCCTCAAAACAACCAATATTCTTATTTCTCTGTAAATACCGGTTTTGTATTTAGCGATCTTGTTAAGTTACCATCATTCTGGGAGTATGGTAAATTAAGGGCATCCTATGGCGTAGTGGGTAATGCTCCTCCAATTTATGAAGCTAACATTGCCTACACTCAAAATTCGCTTCAAAGTGTAAATGGTTCAGTTCCATCGATTGTTACCGCCAGATCTTTTGGTAATTTAAATTTATTACCAGAGAAAAAACATGAGGCTGAATTTGGTTTAGAAACACGTTTCTTAAAAGGTAGATTAGGTTTTGATGTTAGTTATTACGACAACAAAATCAAGAACCAGATTTTACCGCTTGATGTAACCTCAACAAATGGTGCACAAAGTCAAATTATAAATGTGGGCGAAATTGGGAACAGAGGTTTTGAGGTGGCATTAAATGCTACTCCAATTGCCGGCAAATTTAGATGGGATACCCGTTTAAATTTCTCTACCAACAAATCTAAAGTTAACTCCTTAAAAGATGCCAATTCAGAGATTAACTTCTATAGCTCGGATCAGGCTACTGCTAAAATCGTAGCAAAAGCAGGTGAAGAATTAGGTAACATCTACATTCGCCCAAGAAAAACCGACGCTAATGGAAATTATTTAATTAATGATGATGGTTTCTATGTGATGGATAATTCAGTATATGTTAAGGCTGGAAATATTATGCCAAAGGCTGTCGGTGGTTTTTCTAACACATTAAGCTATAGTAATTTTGCTTTAGATTTCACTATTGATTATCGTTTTGGAGGCAAAATGATTGCTCCAAACTTAAAGTACATGCGTGGTGCAGGTATGCTTGAAAATTCAATGGAATTTAGAGATGCTGAAAACGGTGGGTTAACGTACACAAGTAATGGTAAAACCTACAATGATGGCGTATTGTTACAAGGGGTTAACCAAACAACAGGCTTGCCAAATACCAAAATACTTTCTGCTGCTGATTATTATATCACAACTTATAACTGGGGTGAGGGTTCCTTGACGGAAGCAGAAATTTTCAAAAATAACTACATTAAGATGAGGGAGATTACCCTAAGCTATAAAATACCTGCAACCTTTACCAAAAAGATAGGTATCACAAACCTTAGGTTTTCATTGATTGGACGTAACTTATTTTACATCCACCGTACCTTAAAGGACCTAGATCCTGAGGCACCTCTGGGAAATAAATGGTGGTCTCAAGGTGTTGATGTAGGTTCTACAGCAGCTTCAAGAAACTTTGGTTTCTCACTTAACGCTAATTTTTAACCAACTAATCAATAAGAAATTATGAAAAAGTTATTTATAAAAGCAAGCTTTCTTTTGATTGCAATATCGACTGTAGTTGGTTGTAAAAAAGAACTTGATGAAAAATTTAATAATCCGGAAAAGGTTTTAGATCCCAGTTTAAATGGATTATTCACCGGTATGCTCAATAACGACCGTGTTGCGGCTAAATATTGGAATGTACGTACGTTTTTAACACAAATGCCAGGTGTTTATGCACAGACAAGTTATATAGCAAATGGCAATACCATTTATCAGCAAAGCGATGGCTATTCTCAACAATATTGGGATGATTTTTACAGCACTGGTGGAAATGGTAGTGGTGTATTGGCTCAATATAGAACAATGGAGGTTAAATATCAATCGTTATCTGCTGCTGAACAGGTCAATCAGAAAGCAATTATGCAAGCTGCCAAAGTTGTTTTGATTGAACAGGCGGCGAAAATGGTAGATTTATGGGGTGATATTCCATACTCTGCAGCAGGTAGCTTAAACTTAAGCAGTACAATTAGCAATCCGAAATACGATGAGCAAAAGGCATTGTATACTTCTTTTATTGCCGATTTGGAAGCGTTAGCAACTTACTTCAACACCAATACGACAACATCGGCTTTTTCAAAATCTGATATTCTGTTAAAGGGAAGTATGAATATGTGGGCTCGCTATGCAAATTCATTGCGCCTGCGTTTATTAATGCGTATTTCCAGAACTGATGAAGCAACCGCCAGAACAGCAGTTTTAGCCATGCTTGCCAATCAGGCTACCTCGCCTTTAATAGATGGCGATAACACGGCCGAATACAACCCGGCAACATCAGATGTTTTATTACAAACATTAACAAACAGTACAAGTGATTTGAGAGATGCCTTTTTTGAAGGTAGCTGGTATGCTACAGATTATGCGTTAAATACTTTGATGTTACCAGCCAATGATCCAAGGATTCCGGTTATTTATGATAAATTTGGTAGAACAGTAAAGATTAACAACAGGGATGTATTTGTTCAGAATGCCAACTATAGAGCAATGCCAATCACATTTACAACCGCTCAGCAAGAATCTAGCTTCGCGGATTATTCTGTATTGGATTCAGCAACGTTTTTGTTTAACCAAAAGTTACCAGGCATATTAATTACCTCATCAGAAGTTAATTTCCTAAAAGCAGAAGCCTTTGAAAGATGGGGAAATACTGCTTCTGCAAAAACAGCATATGATAAGGCTTTAAGACAATCCGTTACTTTTTATCATTATCTTAATAATTTGAATCAAGGTGGCGGTTACCGAAATGTAACAGCACCTTCTCCATCAGTTGTAGATGCATGGGTGAATTCCTCTACAGCAACTTATACAGGATCTTCTACGGCTAAACTTACCTTGATTTACAACCAGAAATGGCTTCATTACGGGGTTTTACAATCAACAGAAGCGTGGTCTGAGTATAGAAGAACCGGCTTCCCTCTTTTAACTTTTCCAACGGCAGGAAAGTTATCAGGTTTTGATACCCCGCCAACAAGATTGATTTATCCTGCTAAGGAAAAAACACTCAACAGTGAAAACTATCAGGCAGTTGTAAGTAAAGACACCAGAAAAACAAAAATTTTCTGGATGCCCTAGTTGAATAATTCATTTAATCCCAGTCATTTGGCTGGGATTTTTATATTTTAAGATGAATAGAAAATTAATTATTGTTTTTGCGTTCCTATGTTGCTTTGTGTTTTCGTTTGCACAAGAACGCAATGATATCATGCAACAATCGGCCACTTACGAATGGCCAAAAGATCAACTGGTAAAAGACAAACTAGATCAATGGCAGGATAAAAAGTTTGGAATGATCATCCACTGGGGATTATATGCCATTCCGGGTATCATCGAATCGTGGTCTATCTGTTCAGAAGACTGGATTGAAAGAGATTCTACGGTTTCTTATGAAAACTATAAAAAGTGGTACTGGGATTTCAGTAAACAATTTAACCCCACAAAATTTAATCCTGAACAATGGTCGGCCGCTGGCAAAAATGCCGGAATGAAATACCTGGTTTTTACCACGAAACACCACGATGGATTCGCCATGTTCGATACCAAGCAAAGTGATTTTAGCATCGCCAAAGGTCCTTTTGCCAATAACCCCAAAGCTGATGTAGCCAAATACGTTTTTGATGCTTTTAGAAAAGATGGTTTCATGATTGGTGCCTACTTTTCTAAACCCGATTGGCACTCGCAATATTATTGGTGGCAAAAATATGCTACAGCAGATCGCAATAACAATTATGATATCCGGAAATATCCATGGCGCTGGAACAAATTCAAGGATTTTACTTACAACCAGATCAGCGAACTGATGAATAACTACGGAAGTGTAGATATCTTATGGCTCGATGGTGGATGGGTTCGTCCGTTGGAAACGGTAAACGAAGAAGTGCTGTCATGGGGCGCTAACATTCCGACATGGAGCCAGGATATTGATATGCCTAAGATTGCTGCAATGGCCAGAAAAGCGCAACCTGGCTTATTAATGGTTGATCGGACGGTTCATGGCCCCTTTGAAAATTATCAAACACCCGAGCAAAGAATTCCGGAAAAGCAATTGGATTATCCCTGGGAAAGTTGCATGACGTTAGGCGGAGCATGGGGTTTTGTTCCCAATGATCAATATAAATCATCAACCGAAGTAGTACACAAGCTGGTGGAGATTGTAGCCAAGGGAGGAAGTTTATTACTCGGTGTTGGTCCGAAACCAGATGGAACCTTGCCAGAAGAAGTTACGCACCAACTCAATGAAATAGGAAAATGGACTTCAAAAAATGGAAAGGCCATTTACGGTACCCGGATTACAAAACATTATAATGATGGACAAACCTGGTTTACTCAAAGTAAGGATGCCAAGAAAATCTTCGCCATCTATTGTTTAAAACCTAATGAATCTGTTCCAACAAATTTAAAATGGAAAGGTAACACACCTAAAAAAGGAAGCGATATAAGGCTTTTATCAACGGGAAAAAAGATAAAGTGGCAAAACGTGAATGGTGAAATTATTGTTTCACTTCCAAAGATTGAACAAACCGCGGCCTTAGCTTTCGAATTTACGGCTCCATAATATCCCAGTAAAAATGAAAATAAAAAACATCATCCTTTCTGTTGGATTTAGTCTTTTCGTACTTGGAGGTCTTTCTACATCCGCTCAGCAAAAAACAAAATTAATTTACAAAGACGCAAAGGCGAGTATTGATGATCGGGTAAAAGATTTACTGGCCAGGATGACACCAGAGGAAAAATTCTGGCAGTTGTTTATGATTCCTGGAGATTTGGATGGCGTAGATAAAAAGCGGTATCAAAACGGAATATTTGGTTTGCAGGTAAGTGCCGTGGCACAAGGTGGTGGCGGAGCCAACCAAATGTTAAGTTACAATACCACTGAAAATGCCTTTACGCTTGCTAAAAAAATCAATTCCATACAAAAATATTTTATCAATGAAACCCGTTTAGGCATTCCAATTATTGCTTTTGATGAAGCCCTTCATGGCTTAGTTCGACAAGGCGCTACTGCTTTTCCGCAGGCAATTGGTTTGGCTGCAAGTTTTGATACAACAAGCATGGCTAACGTTGCCAATGCTATTGCCCGGGAAACCAAATTAAGAGGAATAAGGGATATTTTGACTCCTGTTGTCAATATTGCTTCAGATGTGAGATGGGGCAGAACCGAAGAAACTTATGGAGAAGATCCCTTTCTTTCTTCGCAAATGGGACTTGCCTTTGTCAGTGCGTTTGAAAAACAAAATATCGTAACCACACCCAAACATTTTATTGCCAATGTTGGCGATGGTGGCCGGGATAGTTATCCGATACATTATAACGCCAGGTTGATGGAAGAGATTTACTTTCCGCCATTCGAGGCTACCATTAAACAAGGTAAAAGCCGGTCGTTAATGACAGCCTACAACTCCCTCGATGGAACCCCTGCAACTTCCAATTATCAGTTGCTTACCCAAAAATTGAAAAACGAATGGGGTTTTAAAGGTTTTGTAATTTCTGATGCAGGCGCTGTTGGAGGAGCAAGTGTGTTGCACCATACTGCAAGCGGATATTCGCAATCAACAATTCAAGCTATGGAAGGCGGACTAGATGTGATCTTTCAAACAGAATTTGATCATTACAAATTATTTATTCCACCTTTTTTAGATGGTTCCATTTCGAAACAACGCATAGACGATGCGGTTTCCAGGGTGCTGCAGGCAAAATTTGAACTGGGTTTATTCGAAAATCCTTATGTTTCAGAAAAGGATGCACAAAAGGCAGTTACAGATAAAAGCCATAAAATCATCGCCAAACAAGCGGCTCAAAAATCTTTCGTATTACTCAAAAATAAAGAAGCCATTTTGCCATTTAAAAACGTCAAAAATATTCTTGTGTTGGGCGAAGATGCCATTGAAGCTCGTCTTGGTGGTTACAGTGGTTCAGGCAATGGAAAAGTGAACATGCTAGATGGAATTAAAAAAAGAGCAGGCGCTACGATAAAAGTAAATTATGCAAAAGGCAGTAGCCGCAATCCGCAATTGTATAAGCCCATTCCAAAAGCTTATTTGAAAACAGATACTTCCAGTGGATTAAAAGGGGAATATTTCAATAATTTAACATTATCTGGCAAGCCCGATCTCATCAGAATTGATGAACAAATCAACTTCATGTGGACACTCTATGCGCCGGATCGGAAGTTATCAAAAGATCAATATTCTGCCCGTTGGACAGGTAAATTAATGGCTCCGAAAACAGGAGAATTCAAAATTGGGCTGGAAGGAAATGATGGATTCCGCTTATTCATCAATGATCAACTGGCCATCGATCAATGGGAAAAAACATCATACCATACCCGGTTGATTCCTTACAAATTCGAAAAAGGCAGAGAATACGCTATTCGAGTAGAATTTCAGGAAACAAAGGGCAATGCTTATATCAAATTAATTTCCAATTTAGATGTTGAAGATCGCCAGGAACAGGAATTAACGGAAGCTGTTGCGCTGGCAAAACAAGCGGATGCTGTGGTTATTGCTGCCGGAATTAAAGAAGGAGAATTCCAGGACCGTGCCATGCTCAGTCTTCCGGGAAATCAGGAAAGACTCATCACTGAAGTGGCCAAAACTGGCAAACCAGTGTTGGTTCTATTGGTAGGAGGAAGTGCCATTACCATGAGCAACTGGATGGATCAGGTTTCGGCTATCGTAAATGTCTGGTATCCTGGCGAAGAAGGTGGCAACGCCATAGCGGAAACGCTTTTCGGAGACTATAATCCTGGCGGAAGATTACCAATTACTTATCCCATTCACGAATCTCAGCTGCCGCTAGTTTATAACCACAAGCCCACCGGAAGGGGAGATGACTACAATAATTTGAGTGGCGAACCATTATTCCCTTTTGGTTATGGATTAAGTTATACCAGATTTGAATACAGTGATTTGATTTTAAGTAAAAAGGAAATTAAAGTGGATGAGAAAATCACTGCCACATTTAAACTAAAAAATACTGGTGCTTTGGCCGGAGAAGAAGTTGCTCAGCTATACATCAGAGACATGCTGGCAACAGTTGCAAGACCTGTTTTAGAACTAAAAGGGTTTAAACGCATCTTTCTTAAACCAGGCGAAACAAAAGAAATTAGTTTTGAAATTACACCAGATATGCTAAAAATGCTGAACGTAAATATGAAAGCTGTTGTGGAACCCGGCGACTTTAGAATTATGATTGGTGCTTCCAGTAAAGCGTTAATCCTTAAGGAAACGCTTCGGGTTCAATAAGATTTTGCCTTTTTATGGTAGGTTAACCATATGTACTTAGTTAGTTATCGCCGTGAGTGCTGGTTACACTTGCGGCTTTTTTTATGGTTAACTGAGGCCTTGAATGCCCAACTTTAAGGCCAATTCATTCAAATCATTTACCACTACATCAATTAATGGAATTCCGCTTACTTTTCTTTCCTGCTCAAACTCATGCTCAGGTTCACCGGGAATAATTACTTTTTTATCAGGATCAATGGTTTGAGCATTTTTAAAACGTTCTACCCAATTATCGAGGTGCTTTTTAAAATCTTCAGCTGGGCGGAAACCATCAACACGCATGGCACCTAAGAAATGACCTAAGCCTTCTCCAACCGGATTTGCTGAGGGCTCTAAAAAGGCTACGAAGGGTGGGACCCAAGGTCCGTAATTTGCTCCGGAAAGCACAGCTGATAAAATATCAACTGTTGCACTTAATCCATAACCTTTATGGCTGCCATGATCCTTATCACTTCCCAATGGTAAAAGTGAGCCGCCGTTCTTCAATTCGTTTGGATCAATAGAATTTTCTCCATTTTTATCCTGAACCCAACCATCAGGAACGGGTTTGTTTGCTCTCTGTGCAATCTCTAATTTTCCATTTGCAGCAGCTGATGTAGCCATATCTACAATTACCGGGGGGTATTTACCTGCCGGAAACGCATAACACATTGGATTTGTACCCAACAAACGTTCATTCGCATAGGTTGGGGCAACCAGCGGACTAGCATTAGTCATGCTGATGCCAACCATATCTTTTTCAACAGCCATTAAAGCATGGTAACCGGCAATACCGAAATGGTTTGAATTTTTAACAGAAACCCAGCCACTGCCATATTTTTCGGCTTTTTCGATCGCTACTTTCATGGCGAATGGCGCCACAACTAACCCTAAACCAGCATCACCATCAATGGTTGCTGTGGTAGGGGTTTCATGAACGATTTTAATGTTTGGCTTTGCATTAATCCTGTTCTTTTCCCATAAGCGAACGTAGCCACTCAACCGAGCAACGCCATGCGAATCTATCCCACGCAAATCAGAACGAACCAATACATCTGTAGCCAATGTAGCATGTTCATCAGAGCAGCCCATTTTCTTAAAAACGTTGTAGGTAAAGTTACGGAGGTGTGATTCGGTAAAAGTTATGAAGTTCATTATATATTAATTTGTCGTCATTGCGAGGTACGAAGCAATCTCATAATCAGATTACTTCGTACCTCGCAATGACGGTTTGTCTAGGGCAAAAGCAAAGTAAAATCGCCACCCAAAGGTTCAAAATTTTCGATGCAGGAAGAAAGAAAATCTTCCCCATAGTTTACATACATTGGGGCGAGGTTCATGGTTCTTTCTTGCATGGTTCCATTCGGGAAAAGTCGCCTTTTTACATTTTCTATTTGCATCAAAGCGGTTTCATGCTTGCGCTTTTCAGCTCTGAATAATTTCTTTTCTAAATTCTCAATTAAACGGTTAGTTTTTTGTTTTGCCGTATCGGTAGAAACAGAAAGGGTTTTATCAATCTTGTAGGCATTTAACTTAATCTGATCGAAAATACTATTGATTGCCCTGGTTTCGTCGGCTAAACTTAATTGAGCGGTTGAGTTTTTCCTTACCCAAAGATTTTTTAATTCTTCGGTGGGCAGAAAAACATCCTCCAGCGAAAAACCCAGATGGTATAAATTTTCCGCACTGCGTTTATCAATCAGCAAAGCTGAATTTCGCAACAACAATACCGGGAAATCAACTTTATAGAAATCGAAATTTGCTTTCAATTGCATCCAGTAAGCCACTTCGGCGCCTCCGCCTATGTAGGCAATGTTTGGTAAAATCACTTCCTGGTACATGGGGCGCATCACCACATTCGGACTAAACCTTTCCGGATTTAATCCAATCTCAGCTTTTAATTCATCTTCAGTGAAACTAATGTCGGTATGGTTAACCAAATACTTTCCATTTTCAAAAACCAAACGTTCCCTCAAATCATCCTTCAAATAGAAAAAGTTGATATCACGACCATTTACCTGAGCTTTAAACCCTAAATCTTCCAGCTTATTTGAACTTTCTTCAATATTTCTTGAACTATTGTGTTCAACAATGTCGGCGGTGATGATAGGAGCAAATAGTTTTTTTAATGCCGGTTCGTCAGCATTTACGATCACCAGGCCATATTTCTCGAAAAGCTTATTTACTAAATATCGGGTGGCATCCGCTAAATTATCATGTTCGAGGTAAGCTTTCTCTACCAGTTTAGCAATGTGTTTTCCATTTTTGGAGATGCCCAAATAGCCTTTATAAGCGGTAACAGCAGCGGCAACAGTTTTGGTACTCAATCTGCCTGTGGCACCATTAGTAGTTTGTATCCAGCTGATGTTTTTTTCATCAACGCTTACATGATTGATTTCATCAAAATCATGATCTTCGGTGGCCATCCAATACACCGGCACAAAATTTTTATCCGGATGTGCCATCTTCAATTCAATAGCTAAATTGATGGCGGTTACAATTTTGTAAATAAAATAAAGCGGTCCGGTAAAAAGGTTAAGCTGGTGACCAGTAGTCACGGTAAACGTATTTTCTGATGCTAAAAGCTCTATGTTTTTGGTTACTGATTTATTGGTTTGGATGTGCTGATATTGCTTTTTAAGCACCTCAACCAGGATGTTTCTGTCACCCAAGAAATTCCGTTTTTCAATGGCTTCGGCCAAGCCTTCCATATCAGGGCGATAACTGTAAAAAGCCTTAAGGGCTTCTTCGTTATTGATATAATCCAAAACCAGTTTCGAAAATGAACCGGTTTCCTGGTAGGAGATATATTTTGCCTGCATAATTAGCGAAAGTACTGCAAATTAAGAATATTCATCATGCTGAATTACTATTTTACAATTGTTAAATAATTATAGATTGCTTTCCACTGCACCCACTTTCTCCCTGTATAAATCAATCGGTCTGTCTAATAGCACTGCGATAACGGTTAACTCTTTATCCAATTTATCTTTAGGAATATCGATATAAACGATTCCCGGAACTTCACTCCAGTACAGTTTATTGTAAACCTCATGGCCAAGCATTGTACCTTCGCCAACAACTCTTATTCTGCTGATCTTGTTTTTTAGCCCTTTGATAGCAATTGGTCCGGTTGGTGTGCCCTCTACAAAAAGATACAAGGTTTGCTTGTCTGCAGATAGCGCCGTATTTCCAATATAATGACCAGCAGGAATTCCTGCGGTAGTTTTGTATAAAGCTTCTGCATTTTTAACTACCCAGGCATTTATACTGTTTTTTGCATTTTTCACCGCTGATTTAAAGCCTAAACCATCTGCTGCAAGATTTGTGTTATCGAAAATATTTATTCCGCTATTGATATCACCGGCGAGGGTTCGCAAGTTTAAGTTAGAAAAATCCATGGCATGCGTAACTTCAAATAATGCTTGTAAAGAAAGTGGCTGCTCCTTGTTCTCTGAGAACAAAATTTCTTTATTGAAGGAAACTTTTAGCACAGTGACATCATGATCAAAGTCATTTTCCTGAAGATCAAAAATATAATCCGTATCGTTAACCTTTGTCGATTTTACTTCAGATTTGCTGCCACAACTTCAACCTTTTTTATTGTTGATTTAATGCCTTTAAGCAAGATGCCTTTTGTGGTTTTGAAATCAAGATAAATGTAGAGTTGTGTTTTATCTTTTGATAATGCTGTTTTTGCATTTACATGTCCATCTGGAATTCCGGCCTGTGTTTCGTAAATAGCTTCGTTGTGTTTTTTAGTCCAGCGCCCTAAATCTTTCAAAATTTTAACTTGTTCCGGTGCGATGCTTCCATCCGCTTTTGGGCCGATGTCTAACAGTAAATTTCCACCCATACTGATACAATCTACCAGTGTTCTGATGATCATATTTGATGATTTGTAATGGCTGTCATATGGTTGGTAACCCCACGAATCATTCATGGTGTAGCAAAGTTCCCAATACTTGCCTTGCGGCCTTACAGTAGGCACACCTTGCTCTGGCGTTTCATAATCACCATGTTGATCTAATCTTGCATTGATGATGATATTCGGGTTTTTAGCTTTTAATATGCTATGAACTTTATTGCTTTGCCATTCTTCTGGTGTATGTTCCCAATCGCCATCGAACCAAAGCAAATCAGGATTATACCTCGAGGAAAGTTCCTTAAGTTGTGCATGATAGTAGCTTACAAAGGTATCCCACCGTTTAGGTTCCTTGTGAATGTCGTAACGTTTTCGCTCCCGGGTAAAAATATCATAGTCTGGATAACTCCAGTCGGGAAGTGAAAAATATAGCCCTGTTTTCAATCCTGATTTTTCAAGTTCGCTAACAAATGGCGTAATTAAATCTTTTCTTGCTGCGCTGTGATTTAAGGTTGTGGTTGCTTTTGAGGCCTTACTGTCCCAAAGCGCAACACCATCATGATGTTTGGTAGTAATCACCGCATATTTGGCACCACTTTCTTTAATTAGATTTACCCATTCCTGCGGACGATAATTTTCGGCACCAAATCCAGCTGATTGTTTCATGTAGGCATCATGGTTGATGTAGTTATTAAAAAATGACCACGATTCTGAAATGCCATTTACAGAATAAATACCCCAATGAATGAAAATGCCCAGTTTGGCATCAGCAAACCACTGCATTTTTTGTGGTTTTGGACTATTATTTTGTGCCCTGGCTTGTATGCTAATTAACAAAATAAAAGTTAACAGCCGATTTAAAATGCTCATTTAATTTTTTTAGATGACGATTAAATATAGCGCTTTGGCTGAAAAAAATGCAGATATTTTTAGCACTTTGGCATGAAACCTTTAATAGTTGTAGCACCAGAAACCAATTAAACGGGATAGGAGTGGCATATTTTTTTGCTGCACTCGACGGCTCAGAGTAACAGTAACAAAATAATATATAACAAATAGCCCGACTTACATTGATTTGCGCAGCTTAAATATTTTGCTAATATTTTTTAGTTGAGAAGAATTTAAGCAAAAAAAACCGGCCTTGAATAAACAAGACCGGTTGTAAAATATTTGGTTTTAGTGATTTACCATTTTTTTCTGCGTTCGCCGCTTCCACCTTCTCTGCTTCCACCTTCTCTACGTCCGCTTCCGCCTTTTTCATCACGGCTGCGTCCAGAGAAGTCTCTGAAACCACCACCAGCGTTTCCACCTTCACGACTGCCGCCTTCACGTCTTCCGCTACCACCAGATGATCTTCTGTCGCCGCCACGGAAACCACCGCCACCGCCGCCTCTGCGTTCACCGCCGAAACCACCGCTACGTCTTTCTCCGCCACCGCGTCTTTCACCACCATCACGTCCACCATCTCCGCTTTTTTCGATACGAACCTGACGGCCATTGAATTCTACAGATTTAAATCCTTCGAAAACTTTATCAGCTACATCATCTTCTACTTCAAAGAAAGAGAAAACACCTTTTAAATCAATTTTACCAACGCTTTTGCCAGCAATTTTTCCGTTGTTACAGATAAATGATAACATGTCGCCACGGGTAAACTCATCTACCGAACCTAAGTTGATAAATAAACGGGTGTAACCTTCGCTACCACGTCCGCGTCTTTCACCACGCTCACCTCTTTCACCACGGTCATCGCCAACAGCTGCATTTAAATCAGGTGCTTTAGAATAGTAGTCTAAGAAACGGTTGAACTCTAATGAAGCGAAACGTTTGATTACATCTTCTTTAGTTAAGTCAGCAAATTCATCCATAATACGAGGAATGTACTGATCGATTTGTTCGTTGTTAACTTCTACATTATGTACTTTATGTACCAATGAGAATAATTGTTTCTCACAAACATCAAATCCTGTAGGAAGCTCAGCTTTGGTAAATTGTTTACCAATAATACGCTCCAGCTGGCGGATTTTTCCTAATTCTTTAGAATTGATAATACAGATTGAAATACCTGTTTTACCGGCACGACCAGTACGGCCAGAACGGTGGGTATAGCTTTCAATTTCATCAGGTAAAGAGTAGTTGATTACGTGAGTAACGTTGTTTACATCAATACCACGGGCAGCAACATCAGTAGCAATTAACAATTGCATGTTGCGCTCACGGAAACGTTGCATTACCTTATCACGTTGTTGTTGCGATAAATCGCCGTGCAAAGCATCAGCATTGTAACCATCTTTAATTAAATGCTCGGCAACATCTTGTGTATCCAATTTGGTTTTACAAAATACTACTGCAAAAATTTCAGGGTTGAAATCTACAATACGTTTTAAGGCAGCGTATTTATCACGGGCACGAACAATATAATATTCGTGTTCGATGTTAACGTTACCTGTGTTTTTTGTGCCCATGGTTAATTCAACAGGCTCATGCATGTATTTTTTAGCAATACGGCGAACTTCTGCCGGCATGGTAGCCGAGAATAACCAGGTTTTTTTGTCATCAGGAGTAGTTGATAAAATATCGTTGATGTCATCCTGGAAACCCATGTTTAACATCTCGTCTGCTTCATCAAGCACCACATATTTAACATTTGAAAAATCAATGGCTTTACGGCCAATGATATCCAACATACGGCCGGGCGTGGCCACTACGATTTGAACGCCTTGGCGTATTTCGCGTAGTTGTTGCATAATGTTCGCGCCACCGTAAACGGCAACAACGTGGGCATTAGCAATGTTTTTAGAAAAGTTTTTAAGGTCGTTAGCGATCTGCAAGCATAACTCACGGGTAGGGCATAAAATTAATGCCTGTGGTTTATTAACTTTAAAATCGATTAGTTCTAACAGCGGCAAACCAAATGCGGCTGTTTTTCCTGTTCCTGTTTGGGCCAAACCAACAAAATCATTAGTGCCTTCTAACAGTACAGGAATACTTTGCTCCTGAATAGGCGTTGGAGTTTCAAATCCAAGCTCTTTTACGGCATTAACGACGTCATCACTTATCCCCAATAATTGAAATGGGTTTGTCATTCGTCTTTTATTTTTAATTGAGCCGCAAAGGTACGGTTAATAATCCGTATTTTACTGATAGTTAAGGAAATAGTTTTTTGGGCTAAATATTTGAAAATAAGGAAGAAACAAAAGATATAAAAAAGAAGATGAAAAGTGGATGATGTGCAAGTTTAAAAATGCTTCTTAAAATCTTCTATTAACGTTTCGTTTTGAAAAGCATAACATGTACGCTGTGCTGTAAAATAGGCCTGCTTTACACTGCAATCTTTTTAATTGTTGCTGTCATACTGAGGACGAAGCATCTCTTTCATTCAGTTGCAGATGCCTCGGTCCTCAGCATGACGTTATGGATAACTGATAAAAGTGTTTCCGTTACAACCGGGTTTAAAAGGCAAAATTGTATAAATATTAACGCAACCTTTCTGCAGAGCGTATTAACCTTTCATCATTATTAATACCGAAAATCGCTAGCACTAAAAATAAGATTGCCACCGCAGGTAGGTAAGCTCCAACGCCGAAAGAGGCACCTTCGATGCCACCCGGAAGTTGTTTAAGGTAGATGCTACACCAAACAGCAAAGCCTATAATCGCAACGATGGTAAAAATAATTATCTTCTTTTGTAGGCTTCTTCTTTTAAAATTAAAGATATTAATGAAGCAAATTAGTGTGATGAGTATAGCGGTGGATAATATTGGGATATTCGTTTTTACCAGTAAACCATCACCGCTGTAAGATTGCTGTATTCCTTTTATATAAACTGTTGATTCCTGAACGCCGAGGTGGGTTGCAATTGGTAAAAACAACATTAAAATTAAAACAATTGTTGCCAGTAAAAGCCAGATCGTTTGTATTCTTTGTATCATGTTAAGTTAATAAAGTGTACAAATATATATTTAATTCCATTTTACAGGCTTATCTAATAAAAGGAAAAAGTATTTTTGCATCGTTTTGAATAAAAAAAGGTATTTCATACAAATTGCATACGACGGCAGCCAATATCACGGCTGGCAAATTCAACCCAATGCCGTTACCGTTCAGGAGTTGCTGGATAAAGCGATGTCTACTTTTTATCGTCAACCGATTGAGACGTTAGGTTGTGGTCGTACGGATGCTGGTGTTCATGCTACTGAATTTTATGCGCATTTCGATGTAGAAAATCTGGAAGAATCAAAAGTGTTGCAAGCTGTTGCAGGAATTAACGCAATGTTACCCTATCAAATCGCGGCAAAAAGAATTATTCCGGTTCACGAAGAAGCGCATGCCCGATTTGATGCCACTGCGAGAGCTTACAAATACCACCTTCATTTCGAAAAAGATCCTTTTAAATTAAACCGGTCATGGCTGGTTAAAGACAAGCTCGACTTAAATTTAATGAATCAGGCGGCGACGTTGTTGTTAGATTACACCGATTTTTCATGTTTCAGTAAATCAAATACCCAAACTTTTACCAATAATTGTAAAATTGTAAAAGCTGTTTTTGAAGAAACAGATGGAGGTTTGGTGTTTACCATTGAAGCCGATCGTTTTTTACGTAACATGGTGAGGGCAATTATGGGTACTTTAGTTAGGGTAGGGAAATATGAAATCAACCTGGAAAAATTTAAAGCAGTAATTGAAAGTAAAAACCGAAGCAAAGCCGGACAATCGGTACCTGCCTGTGGTTTGTATTTAGTGAAAGTAGAATATCCGTATTTGAGGTAATTTGAAGTAATGAGTCGGCAGTTTCATTTACCATTCGAGATAAAACATGAAAAATATTTATTAAACCTTTTTAGAAAACACTTTCAAGCCTATAACCTATAACCCTTAAAAATGGCAGTAACAGGCGAAGTATACAACACAGGATTGCTAAAACGTATTTTTCAATATGTGAAGCCTTACCGTGCTGTTTTTGTATGGTCGGTTATTCTGACCATTCTGCTTGCGGCAATTTCTCCGGTTCGTCCTTTCCTCATAAAATACACACTCGATCATTATATTTTACTGGGTAATTATTCAGGTTTGGTAAAGATGACCATGCTGATGATTTTTATGTTGATCTTGCAAACGCTGATTCAATATAACCATACGCTTTTAACCAACACACTTGGGCAATCGGTAATCCGCGATTTAAGAATCAAAGTTTTTAACCATATTACCAGTTTACGTTTAAAGTATTTTGATAAAACCCCAATTGGCCAGTTGATTACCCGCACCGTTTCTGATTTAGAAACCATAGCTGATATTTTTTCTGAAGGATTAATTTCGATGATTGGCGATTCGCTGCAGGTGGTAGTAATCGTGGGCGTAATGCTCTACACCGATTGGGAGCTGAGTTTAGTGGTGCTTTTGCCAATTCCGTTGTTAATTATCGCAACACGGAAGTTTCAGAAAGCCATTAAAGTTGCCTTTCAGGAAATCAGAAATGAAGTTTCTAACCTCAATACCTTTTTGCAGGAGCATATCACCGGTGTTTCTATCGTTCAGTATTTCGCAAGAGAAAGACAGGAATACAAAAAGTTTTACGCCATTAATAAACGCTACCGCGATGCGAACATCCGTTCCAACTGGTATTATTCCATATTTTTTCCTGTTGTTGAATTAATTTCTGCCATGTCGTTAGGTTTGCTGGTGTGGTACGGTGCAAAAAGTATTCTGGAGAAACCGCTGGATGTTACACCTGGAACCATTACACAATTCATCATGTATTTAGGGATGGTTTTTACGCCAATCCGCCAGCTGGCTGATAAATTTAATACCCTGCAAATGGGTATGGTTGGTGCAGAACGGGTATTTAAAGTATTGGATACAGACGAGGTTACGGTGAATACCGGAACGGAAAAACCAGCCAAACTTGATGGAAACATTAAATTTCAAGATGTCTGGTTTGCCTACAACGATGAAAATTACGTGTTGAAAGACTTATCTTTCGATGTTAAAGCAGGAGAAACAGTGGCGTTGGTTGGCGCAACCGGTGCCGGAAAGTCATCAACCATTAATATTTTGAATCGCTTTTATGAAGTGAAAAAAGGTGAAATTACAGTGGATGGAATTCGTATCGAAGATTTTGACCTCGACTATTTGCGGAGCAATATTGCTACCGTGCTGCAAGATGTTTTTCTTTTTTCAGATACCATTTTAAATAACATCACTTTAAATAATCCTGAAATTACAATTGAGGAAGTGGTAAATGCAGCTAAAAAAGTTGGTGCTCACGAATTTATCGAACGTTTGCCTGGCGGTTATCAATACAATGTGATGGAAAGAGGTGGTACGCTTTCTGCCGGACAAGCACAGCTCATATCTTTTATTCGTGCGCTGGTGCACAACCCTGCCATTTTGGTTTTAGATGAGGCAACTTCATCTGTTGATACTGAAACCGAATTGTTAATTCAAAAGGCCATTGATAATTTAATGGATGGACGAACTTCAATTGTGATTGCACACCGCTTATCTACCATTCAAAAGGCAAATCAGATCATAGTATTAGATAAAGGGGAAATTAAAGAAAAAGGAACCCATCAACAATTGCTGAAGCTAAATGGTTATTACAAAAAGCTTTACGATCTTCAGTTCTCATCAGGAGGAATAGCAAAAAGTTCTTAAAAATGATTATGTTTGGTTTTCCTAACAAACCTGATCATTGAACGCCTCGAGAAATAGTGAGCACGATAAAATACTTTTTGACTTATTAAAGCAAGGAGATGAGGCCGCATTTGGTGAAATTTATAAACTTTATTGGGTAGAACTTTACAACGCGGCCTACAAGCGTTTGCCCGAAAAAGAGAAATGTCAGGACGTTATTCAAAACGTTTTTACCGATCTCTGGAACAGGAGAACGGAGCTTGATTTAGAAAAACCACTCGCTTATTTGCATACGGCTGTTCGTTTTCAAGTGTTGAAACACATTGCAAGAACGCCAAAAAACAACTATTTCGCTACATCTTTTGAAAATCAATTGATCTCTCCGCTTGATGCAGATGGTGCACTATTAGATCGCGAAGCAAAGCTTTTAATTGAATTATTTATCAAAGCACTGCCCGAAAAACGCCGAAAGATTTTTTTAATGCATTATTTTGAAGGTTTATCAACAGCGAGAATTTCCGTAAAGCTTAATGTTTCTCAAAAAACGGTTCAAAATCAATTAACCACGGCGACGCATGCCTTAAAATTCCGCTTAACCCACCTTTTTTTGCTTGTAGCTGCATTTTGCTTCTCATTCTTGAAATAAATTATCCATAGAAATTAATTCTTTGAAAAAAAATTAAAATAATTTTGGGATATTTTTAAGTTTCTGGTACATGTATATATAAATGCCAGAACTATGGGTAAGTTTTTTCCTCAAAAAGATCTACAAAATATTATTAAACGTTATGTTGCCGGCCATGCAAGTGCCGAAGAAATACGTTTCATAGAGGAGTATTATAACTTTTTGGGGGAGGGAGGGGATAAAATCGGTGAGACAGATGAAATCAGTAATTTTGAATCACAGACCTTCAAATCTATTCAGGCCAATATTGCTTCTCAACAGAAACCTCGAAGTATACCTTTCTATAAATATGCAGCGGCTGCCGCACTATTGATCACTTTATCGACTGGTTGGTATTTTTTATTAAATAGGAAATCGTTTAATACGGCAACTTTACCCTCAGCGAAAATTGAAAATCTTGATATTTTGCCAGGTACTAATAAAGCCACTTTAACATTAGCCAACGGAGCAAAAATTGTATTGGACGATGAAACGCCTGAAAACATCAGTGATAGGCATGGCGTTAGAATTTCAAAAACCAAAGATGGTCTACTGGTTTATACTGTTGCTGGTAGCCAAGATTCATTAAATACTACGGCATACAATACCATAAGCACGCCAAAAGGCGGTCAATACCAGGTTATATTGCCCGACGGCTCAAAAGTGTGGTTAAACGCAGCATCATCTTTAAAATATCCTGAAGTATTTTTGGGTAAACAACGCTCGGTTACCCTTACTGGAGAAGCCTATTTCGAAGTGGCAAAAAACAAGGCAAAACCTTTTGAGGTGGAGACTCAAAATCAACATGTGGTGGTATTAGGTACCCACTTCAATATCAATGGTTACATGGATGAACATACCATTAAAACTACATTGCTGGAAGGCCAGGTGAAAGTCAGTAATCTGAAATCTTCCAAAATTTTAAAGCCAGGTGAACAAGCCATTGCCGGCTTAGCAAAAAACTCAACAATCAATGTATCAACTGATGTAGATATAAACGACGAAACTGCCTGGAAAAATGGCCTTTTCCAGTTTAATGATTCTGATTTAAAGATCATTTTGAATCAACTTGAAAGGTGGTATAATATCAAAATCGACTATTCTACGGTTCCAAACAAAAGGTACAATGGTATGGTACCCAGAAAATCGAAATTATCTGAAGTGTTAAAAATGCTGGAAAAAACAGGCAATATCAAATTTGAACTTATAGAAGGTCGGCAGTTAAAAGTAATCGCTGATCATAAATAAAGAATAATCGGCTTAACCGCCACCAAACAATAACTAATCAATTAACCACCTTAAACCCAACTGAATGTATGAATCTTTACACTCAAGGTAGTCAACCCACGGCCGAAAAACCAATGGGCTTTACTACAAATTACTTAAACCAACAATTTATTAGGGCTATGAAAATTTTTATTTTTCTAATGACTGTTTTATGCATTCAGGTAAGTGCTGCTGCATTTTCTCAACGCATCAATATTAGCCAAAAAAATGTGCCATTGGTACGTGTTTTAAAGGAAATCAAACGCCAAACCGGCTATTTCTTTTTGTATGATAGTGATTTGGTTCAGCAAAAATCGAAACCAGTAACCATCGACTTAAAAAACGCTGAGCTGAATGATGTGTTGACCCAAGCCTTAAAATCACAGCCTTTTGGTTGGGAGATTAAAGACAACACCATTTTAATTTTCCCAAAAGCAAATCGCAATGAGGCTGCAAAAGCCATTGATGTAACAGGTAAAATTGTTGATGAAAACGGAAACCCAATGCCGGGCGCTTCAGTACGTGTTAAAGGGCAGTCTGCAATTTCTGTAACAGATGCCAATGGAAATTTCATCATCAGAAATGTAGATGAAAACGCAACTTTAGTTATTTCTTATATCGGTTATACCGATAGGGAAGTACCTGCAAAAGCACAATTGGGATCGTTGAAGCTAACACCGTCTGCCGGAACATTAAGCGACGTGGTGGTTACAGGTTATACCAATTACACCAAAACGCAATCTGCCGCGGCCAGTTCTTTGGTTAGCGCTGAAAAAATTAATACCGTTCCGGGATTAACAGTGGATCAAATTTTACAGGGTCGCGTTCCGGGTATGAGTGTTATTTCTACTTCTGGTCAGCCAGGCCAAAGTGCCTCGGTAGTGATCCGTGGTATTGGTAGCGTAAATGGTTCATCTACACCATTATTTGTTTTAGATGGTGTGCCAATTGAAGCCGGATATTTTCAAACCATCAATCCAGAAGATATTGAATCTGCGACGGTTTTAAAAGATGCATCAGCAAAAGCATTATATGGATCAAGAGGATCGAACGGGGTAATCGTGCTCACAACCAAAAAAGGAAAAGCCGGTAAAGTTGCTGTTAATTATACTTCGCAATATGGTTTCTCTAACTTAAGCAGACCAAATTTCGAAATGATGAACACTTCGCAACGCTTACAGTTCGAAGAGGAAATAGGTGCAAGTTTCGGCCGTAACATTGGTCCAGGCTGGACATATTCTCCAAAAAACCCAACCTATGCTGCAGGAACGGCAGCATCTCGTGCCCGTGCGGATTATATCATTGACAGTTTAAAACAAATTAATACCGATTGGAGAGATATTTTCTTCCAACGTGGTAAATTCCAGGAACAGCAAGTAAGCATCAGCGGTGGAAACGAGAAACTGCGTTTTTATAACTCATTGAATTATTATAGCCAGGAAGGTGTAGCAAAACGTACTGGATTGGACCGCTACTCTTTAAGAAGTAACCTGGATTTTAATGATGGTAAATTCAGTGGAAGCACAAATGTATCCATCGGTTATTCGCAATCCAGCTTTACTGAAGGCGAGGGTGGAACTGGAGCAGGAACAGCAATGGCCTCTGTTTATTATGCTTTGCCTTACGAAAATCCTTATGCATCTGATGGTACATTGGTACACCCAGGAAACAGATCTCAATATTTTATTTTAGATCAGCGTGAAGGTAGTCAGGCTTTAGAACGTTTGCTAAATTCATCAGATAAAACAGAACAGTTTAAATCAATCATCAGCACCAATTTTGCTTATCAGATTTTGCCAGAATTGAAGATTACAACCAGGGCAGGTATCGATTACCGTCAATCTACCGACCAGCAATTTGTGAATCCAGATTCTTATTACGGATCAAGAAGTGTTGCAAACACCTTGGGTGGAAAAGGTCGTTTAACGGATGCAAGCAGAAGAAACTTCAACATTATTTCAACAACTGGTTTAACTTACGCTAAGAAATTCAACGAAGTTCATGATTTTGAAGCTTCTGCTTTCTATGAGTACGTTTACAACAATTACAACTCATTTGGTTTTAGCGCTTACGGTATTGATGGTCGTTTACCAGAAACACCAGCGGGTGCAACAAATGGTAGTGCAACATTTTTACCAAGTACTACTGGTGGCAAAACTAAAAATGCTTTAGCATCAATCATGGGTGTAGCGAGATATACTTATGATGATAAATATACCTTGACAGGAAGCTACCGTTATGATGGATCGACCAGAGTGGCGCCAGAAAATAAATGGCATGGTTTCTATTCATTTGGTGCAAACTGGAATGTTAAAGGAGAAGAGTTCTTAAAGAATAATGAATTAATTAATGATTTACGTTTAAGAGCGAGTTACGGCATCACGGCGAGTCCTTTCGGTGGCGATTTCTTGTATTTACCAACTTACGCAGTAAACACCTCTTATGGCGGTGCGGCAGCATTAAGGGCAACTACGCCAGGTAACGATGCATTCGACTGGGAATATGTAAAAGAATTTAACACGGGTTTTGATTTAGCCATGTTGAAAAACAGATTGCGTGTAACAGTTGATTACTACAATAGAAAAACCACCAATATGTTCATTAATCAACCACTTTCAGCAACATCGGGATTCAGTGAGTTGAATTTAAGTGCTGGTGTAATGAGAAACAGAGGGGTAGAATTTGAGGTGAGCGGAGATGTGATCAAAAACCAGGATTTCATCTGGACAATTGGCGTTAACGCTGGTTACAACAAAAACAAAATCCTGCATGTTACCGACTTAGTGGATTCCTATCCTGATGGTGACACCAGAATTTTGAAAGTTGGGTTGCCATACGGAACTTATTATGCTCCGGATTGGGCAGGTGTTAATCCGCAAACCGGAGAACCTCAATATTATAATCTGGATGGATCGATTACTACAGCATACAACGTAAATACGCAAAGTAACACCAATTCCGGAAGTTTATATCCGACCTTTACAGGAGGTTTTAATACTTCATTAAGTTACAAAGGCATCACTGCGTCTGCATTATTTTCATTCGTATCTAATGTAATGCGTTGGAATAATGAAGATTTTTATAATGAAAACCAACGTTATGCGACCAGTAACCAATCGGTGAGGATGTTAGACAATAGATGGCAGGTACCAGGTGATACAGGAAATGATGCCATCTTACAAAAATTCGATCTTCCACGAAACTTTACTTCAAAAGATATTCAGGATGCTTCGTTCTTAAGATTGAGAAATGTAAACATTGGTTATGCTTTACCAAAAAGCTTACTGGAAAAAACCAAATTCATTAAAGGGGTTAAAATCTTCGTTCAAGGTCAGAATTTATTAACCTGGACAAAATGGAGAGGATTAGATCCTGAAAATAATGCAGTTTACGGTCGTTTTCAATATCCAAATACCAGAACTTACACAGCAGGCTTAAACGTTAACTTTTAATATTTACAGCAATGATTAATAAAATCTATCAAAAATACGTACTTATATTTTCGTTGTTAGTTTTAACATCGTCTTGTGCAAAGTTGGATTTAGTCCCAACAGATACCATATCCCCTGATAAGGCCTACAGAAATATTGGTGATATCAATTTAGGCGTTTTGGGTGCTTATGCACTTTTAGATGGCGGCACCATTGGTGTAGTCTCTACCGTTTCAGATGAAGCAACCTTCCCAACAGAAAACACGGTTGGAAATAGCGATGCTTTCAGATGGTTATATAATGCCGGAAGTGGCTCTGTTACTTCTCAGTATTATACCTTCTATGTAGCTATCGATCGCATCAACAGAACCTTGGCGGGTTTGGATGCACTAACGTTAACAGGAGCCGATGCCACTACCGGTTCTCGTTATCGTGGAGAATTGTTGGCGCTACGGGCTTACTTTCATTTTGAACTTTTGCGTAACTACGCATCTTCTTATCAAACAGGTGCCCTGGGTGTTCCTTATATGAAAGCCTCTGCGATTATTTATCCTGCAAGAGATAATTTCGAAGTGGTTGTGGCCAACGCAAAAGCAGATTTAGTGGCTGCAAAACCACTAATTCCGACCACATTTACAGATAAAACCCGGATTACCAAGGCGGCTGTTTCAGCCATTCAGGCCAGATTGGCTTTGTATGAGAAAAACTGGAGCGAAGCCATCACGTATGCGAACGAGGCGATTGCAGCTTTTCCACTGGCTACAAAAGCACAGTTTCCAGGCATCTGGACGGATGCAAATGATAGCGAAGTCATCTGGAAAGCAAAACGTGTTGGTACAACAGATTCACGTTTAGGCGATTTCTATTTCCGCCAAACTGGGGGAATTGTTTTATATGCGCCAGCTTTTAAATTAATCAACACTTTTGATAAAGTGAACGATTTACGCTATCCAGCATACATCAGATTTGATGCAACAAGAACAGGAACCAGATCTCAATATTTGGTAAATAAATATGTTGGCGGTACTTCAACAGCTCCAGGTTTAACTGATATTAAATTATTCCGAACCGGAGAAATGTATCTGATTAAAGCAGAAGCTGAAGCAGAATCTACTGGCGATGCAGCAGGAGATTTGAACGCTTTACGTAATGCCCGAATCAATGGTTATGTAAATGCTACTTTCGCTGATAAGCCAACTTTAATTACGGCTATTTTAGAAGAGCGTTATAAAGAACTGGCTTTCGAAGGTCATCGTTTTTTTGATTTAAAAAGAAGAAGTTTACCTGTGGTAAGATTAGCTGCTGATGCTGCAAATGCCTCTGGAGCGATAACTTTGCCAATTACTCAGGCGCAGTATGCGTTTCCAATTCCTGCCGCAGAAATTTCTGTAAATAAACAAACTGTTCAAAACCCTAATTACTAGGCTAATTATAAATAATTATTCCTGTGCCTTGTCATGTTGAGCCTGTCGAAACGAAAAAAGATAATCTTTTAGTCTTTGACAGGCTCAGGTTGACAAACTAAATAATGATACAGTCTTTTAAATGTTAATGATGAAACAATCCTTATTTATTTTTTTCATGGCCATCTGTTTTTCAGTAACGGGTTGCGGAAAAACTACTGAAACACCGAGTCAGCCAACAGGCGGCGGTACAGCAACACCAATTGCTAAACGCCGTCCAGCTTCTATTGGCGTTGTTGGCGATACTTCTAATGTAGTGAAGTCTACGAACGGTGGAATGGTTTTAATGGGTGGTGGTGCTGATGTGGATGCGGCTTTTAAATGGATGATTGAAAGAAGCGGAGGAGGTGATGTTGTCGTATTACGTGCCACCGGAACGGATGCTTACAACCCGTACATTAACGGATTGGGTAGCGTAAATTCTGTAGAAACTTTGCTGATCAATACCAAAGCATTGGCGAATAATGATACGGTGGCTTACATCATTAGGAATGCAGAAATGGTTTTCATCGCAGGTGGCGATCAATCTGATTACATGCGAAATTGGAAAGGAACTAAAACTGAACAGGCATTAAATTATTTGTTAAATGATAAAAAAGCGCCCGTTGGCGGAACAAGCGCCGGTTGTGCCATTTTAGGTGGTTTTTATTATAGCGGCGAAACTGGTGGCGTTACCTCTGCACAAGCTTTACCCAATCCTTATGATGCCAATATTACACTCTACAATAACGACTTTTTGAAAGCACCGTATTTGCAAAATGTAATTACTGATCAGCATTACTTAACCCGCGATCGCGATGGAAGATCTGCTGTGTTTCTAGGCAGGATCAATAAAGATTGGAAAACCCCGGCTAAATGTATCGCAGCTGATGAACGTACCGCTGTATGTATTGATAAAGATGGAATGGCCAAAGTTTTTGGAGATTATTCGGTAACCAGACCTTACAGTTATGCCTATTTCATTTCTTCTGATGCAGGCAAACAGCCCGAGCAAATGGAAGCTTTTAAAAAAGCAATCTGGAACAACGGTGAAAAAGCATTGGCAGTTTATGAAATTACGGCCTCGGTTAATGGTGGCGGAAACTTTAATGTTGCTAACTTTAAGGCTAATGAAGCTACAGGTGGAAAATGGTATTGGTGGTGGATTGAAAACGGAGTGTTAAATAAAAAAGATCAATAGATAAAAATGAGAGCATTAAAATTATTTGCGGTAGTATTATTCAGTGTACTTACATTGAATGTTTCGGCGCAGCAGAAAAAATATGTAATGGTAATTCACGGCGGTGCCGGAACCATTTTAAAGAAAAACATGACGCCTGAGAAAGAGGCTGCTTATGTAGCGGCTTTAACACAGGCTTTGCAGGCCGGTTATGCCCAAATCAAAGCCGGGAAATCCAGCTTAGATGCGGTGGAAGCCACCATTCATGTTTTGGAAAATGATCCCCATTTTAATGCGGGTAAAGGAGCTGTTTTTACCCATGACGGCAGAAACGAATTGGATGCAGCAATTATGGACGGAAAAACACTGATGGCAGGAGCAGTTGCCGGCGTAACTACCGTAAAAAATCCAATTTCTGCGGCAAGAGCGGTGATGGAAAAATCTGAGCATGTGATGATGGTAGGTGCCGGAGCTGATCAGTTTGCTAAAGAAGCAGGTTTAGAAATCGTAGATCCGAAATACTTCTGGACTAAAGAACGCTGGGATGGCTTACAACAAGCCATTAAAGAGGATTCTACCAAAGCGGTTTTAGATCATGGCAGCAAAAAATCAGAATTGTTGGGTAGCAAAAACCACGATTACAAATTTGGTACAGTGGGTTGCGTAGCTTTAGATAAAGCAGGTAACCTGGCTGCCGGAACTTCAACAGGCGGCATGACCAATAAAAAATATGGCCGCGTTGGTGATGCACCAATTATTGGCGCTGGAACTTATTGTAATAATGAAACAGCTGCCGTTTCATGTACTGGTTGGGGAGAATTTTATATCCGTAACGTGGTGGCGAAAACCATTTCCGATTTAATGGAATATAAAGGGTTATCTGTAAATGAAGCTTCTAAAATTTTGTTGGATAAAGTGGGTAAAATGGGTGGCGATGGTGGCTTAATTGCATTGGATAAAAAGGGAAATATCTCGATGCCTTTTAATACCGAAGGAATGTATCGCGGTGCAATTACTGCCGATGGTAAAATTGAAGTCAACATTTATAAATAATGAAAAACGCTTTTTTCTTAGCCTTTTTACTTGTGGTTTCGTTATTTGCCAATGCGCAAAACAAAATAGCAAAAGGAAATCTATTTATTATCGGCGGTGGCAATCGCTCTGATGCGTTGATGAAGCAGATGCTCCACACAGCCGAACTGAAACCAAGTGATTACATCATAGTTTTACCGATGGCAAGTGAAGTTCCTGATGCCGGTTTTGGAACGCTTTCCACACAGTTGCAAAAGCTCGATCCACGTACCATTAAAAATTTCAATTTCGCAAGGCATGATGTAAATGACAGGAAATGGACAGATTCTTTGGCCAATGCAAAGCTGATTTATATTCTGGGAGGTGATCAAAGCCGTTTTATGAATGTAGTATTGAACACTCCAGTGTACGCAGCCATTCATAAAGCTTACCAAAACGGTGCAACCATTGCCGGAACAAGTGCAGGCGCTGCGGTAATGAGTAAGTACATGATTACCGGAAAGCAATTGCTGGATACGGTTTACAAAGAGACCTTTAATAAACTTTGGGATAAAAATATCGAGTTTTCTCAGGGTATGGGTTTGTTGGAAAATACCATTATCGATCAGCATTTCCTAAAACGCAATCGCTACAACCGCCTGATTTCAGCTTTGGCTGCTTATCCTGATCTGGTATGTGTCGGCATTGATGAAAGTACCGCAATTATTGTTCACGGCAATAACGCTACAGTTGCAGGCGAAAGCCAGGTAATCCGTTTAGCTAAACCGAAGAATTTGAGAAAAACCGGTGAAGGCTTGATAAAGTTCAATCAGGCTGAATTTGGAATTTTTACTGCCGGCGATGTGATTGAAATTAAACCTTAATCCAAAAAATTAAGCTTTGAGTATCACTCATAGCGAAATAATAATCAAAAAAAATGCGCTGTCTACTTGCAGCGCATTTTTTGTTTTTGGTATTTTCAGAAACTATCCAAGTATCACCAGATTTAATTTGAAATCAATCAATTGAGCTGGATAATTTTAAACCTTTAATAAACCATACTTGTAAGCAAACGACACCAGCGAAGCTGTATTTTTCGTTCGGGTTTTGATAATTAGATTTTTCCTGATGTTTTCAACTTTATTTTCTTCTAATTTAAGTTTTTCACTTATTTCAGTATAAGTCAATCCTTGCGCTATCAATTCTATCATTTTGAGTTCAAGGTCATCTATACCCATTATTTTTGGGGAATTATTAGTTTCTCTCATTTAATTAAATTGAACCATAAAAATATTCACTTTGTTTTGTGATTCTCATAGCTCAAAAGGGCTATTATAAATGAAATAAATATGCGATAACTTTATACTTTAGTCTTTCCGGGACGATAGATTAAATAGTGGACGCTCTGCCGCTCAAGGTAGAGCGTTTTTTTTCTAACCAAATATAAAATATTTAAGCGGCTGTATCATCAATACGAAATGGCGTCCTTTGCTTTCTGAGAAATCAGAATACGTGTCTAATTCGGAATTTGCCCTTAAGGGCTATTTTTAGGTTAGATGTAAAGGCATTAAGGATACCTGATTTATGATACAGCCCTTTTTGCTTCAAATCAGTTCCAGGTTGATATTTTCAATCTGTTGTTTACCTGAATATGCTCGAACTTTAATTTTTCCTCCGCCACAAATGTTTGCTCGTTAATGTTGAGAAAACGGACAAACGTTTGCGTAGCTTTTTTAGCTATCTTTTTGCCATCTTACCTAAAATTATTCCCTACATCATGATGGCTATTACTTGTCAATCGCTTTCCGGTTTGATATTGAGCATTGATTATTTGGGTACAAGACCTCAGGGTTGATGAGATAAAGCACATTCCTGGTTTCTGAATCATCCTTGGTATGGCATTTTTTTATATAAGTTTTAAATATCCTGAACAACATTAATTAATTTTGAAACAGCTTCAGATCATACTTAATAATGACAACTATCCCTACACCATCTGACGATAAACGGTTTTTCGAAATTTTAGATTTATGTTGTAAAAAGATCGAAGAAAAAATGGGCACTAAGCCAATTGCAGATTGGCGCTCTCCGGATTATAATCTTTTAAACAGCCAGTTAGGGAGGCAAACCAAAGTTTATTTGAGTGAAAATACGTTAAAAAGGATTTTTGGAAGGCTGAAAACGCCCACCCGATACTATCCTCAAAAAGCTACCCGGGATGCATTGGCGCAATTTATAGGGTATAGAGACTGGCAGGAATTCGAGCTGATTAACCGTTTCGCGCCTCAGGTGGCAGCAGCAATTCAACCAGAAGTTAAAGTAGCGGATATCGAGCATGTCACCCCCAACGAAAAGCTTTCTAAAGTCCGCACTTCAAAACTAATTATTGGTGTAGCTATATTTATACTGGCCGTTGCAGTGGGTGGGTTTATAGTCTTCAACCAAATTGATCAGGTTAAACCTGGTGAAGTTGGTCTGATTTGTGAAAATCCGAATGGTGAGGTGCCGCACACGGCGATATTCAAATTATCGCGACTTGGTAACGTAAACGAAGATAAGCAGTTTACAATAAACTTTATGGATGAAGGACCGCTGAAAACAATCACTGCAAACCAGGAAGTGGTGCAGTTTTTTAAAAATCCTGGTGTAGTACATGTTCGGTTGTTCTATAAAAATCAAGCTATAGATACGATTGCTGTTTCCATGCAAACCAAGGGTTGGGTAGCAAATTCTGGTCATGATTCGCTCAGTGCTTTTCCAATCGCCCGCCTCCAAACGCTATCGAAGCAAAAATTATTTGTTTCAGCCAAACAGTTGGATTCGGCCGGAATAAACCTGTCCAAACCTTTTATGATAGGTTTTAGTAACATTCATACCAGTAACATCAGCGGCGATAATTTTTTATTTAGGTGTCACTTAAAAACTGAAGAGAGCAGGCCTGGAATTGCCTGTATGCAAGCCAGCATCTTTATCCTGGGCAGTGAGGGTCGGCACCGTGTATTAATGGTAAAACCGAGTTGTTCTGCTTTTTCTGAGTATAACTTTTCTGAACTTCATGTGAACGGCACTTCTAAAAATCTAATCAATATGAGTTATGATTTTAGTGCCGGAGGTGATGTTAAACTTTTAGTAAAAAATAAAAGAGTGTCCTTATTTATCAATGATAAAAATTTGCTTAATACTACCTATGATAAATCTATTGGTAAAGTATTGGGGGTTAAAATTCTATTTAATGGACTAGGAACTGCGGCATCTCCTGAATTATCAGACCTCAATACAGGCGAATTATATTAATCAGCTTTCATTTTCAAATTAATACACCCTGTCATGCATTTTTTGTGTATACTAATCCAGGCTTTTAATTATCCATCAGTAAAAAAATATCATATTAAAAGACTATAAATCAATATTTTAGCTATCCATTCTTTTGTCTGTCGTTTGGATGTTTCATTTGTCGTTTTTCGCCTCAATTGCGCCTAGTTTTATCTTAATTCCAAAGCGGAAAACTTATAAAACAAACAAATTAGGTAAACAATGGAGCGTAGAGAATTTATTAAAAACAGTACGTTGACAGCGGCCGGCCTGACGATTTTACCTGGCGGGGCACTATTTGCGAAATCAGATAACAGTAGGGTTAAGCTTGGTTATATCGGCGTAGGCGCCAGAGGAATGAGCCATATTTCTGAAGGCCTTTTACGCGATGATGTAGAGATTGTTGCGATCTGCGATACGCAGGAAAGTTCACTTAAAATCTGCAGGGCGGCGATTGCCAAGGCTGGGCGTGCTGCAGCAAAGGAATATACCGGTGGTACTGATGCTTATAAAAAACTTTTAGATCGGAAAGATATCGACGCGGTGATCATTGCCACACCATGGCAATTTCATAGAGACCAGGCGGTTGATGCGATGAAAGCTGGCAAGTATGTAGGTTGCGAAGTAATTGCCGGCCTAACGGTTCAAGATCACTGGGATATCGTAAAAACTTCAGAAAAAACCGGAATGCCATACATGACTTTAGAGAATGTATGTTACAGAAGGGATGTCATGGCTGCTTTAAACATGGTAAGGCAAGGCGTTTTTGGAGAGTTGGTTCACCTTGAGGGTGGCTATCAGCATAACCTCCGAAATGTGTTATTCAATGATGGTAAGGCCTACTATGGGGGTGGAGTGGAATTTGGCCCGAATGCGAGAAGCGAGGCTCAATGGAGAACACAATTTAACATCGATCAGGATGGTGATTTATATCCGACTCATGGCGCCGGGCCGATTATGCAATACGCAAATATTAACCGTGGAAACCGGTTCACCAATCTGGTATCTTTCAGTTCAAAGGCGAGAGGCCTGGCGGCCTACGTGGAAGATTTGTCTCCAGGCCACCCAAATGCGAAAATCAAATATAAAAACGGCGATGTAACTACAACACTCATCAATTGCGCCAATGGCGAAACCGTAATGCTTAGCCACGATACCCATTTGCCCCGCCCATATTCCATTGGTTTTAGGGTACAGGGAACAGATGGGATTTGGATGGACGTCAATAAATCTATCTATATCGAAAAAGAGTCTAAAGGTGATCACAAATGGCAGCCGGTAAAAGAGTGGTTTGAGAAATATGATCATCCCCTATGGAAAAAATACGAAAAAGAAGCCGTAGGAGCTGGACATGGCGGCATGGACTGGTTTGTATTTAATGGCTTTATTCAGGCTGTAAAACAGAAAAAACAAACTCCAATTGATGTTTACGACTCGGTAACCATGAGTGTGATCACTCCGCTATCTACACAGTCTTTAAAAGAAGGCAACATGCCACAAAAATTCCCTGACTTTACCAACGGGAAGTGGAAAGAACGGAAAAATGTTTTTGCGCTTGATGATAGCGGCTTTTAATTGTTCCAGACTGATCTCTTAATTCTTGACACAAAGCAGCCAGCAATCACAATATGATCTTCGAAGTTTTAAAAGCCTTTAATTTAGATGGGCCGGAAACACAATACAGTCTTTTTGGTGGGGGATTAATTAACAATACCTGGAAGGTGAGCACCAAAAATGGTGATTTTATCCTTCAGCAAATCAATACCGATATTTTCACATCCCCGGAAGAGATTATCGAAAATATCGTCAATTTAAAAAGCTACCTGCACCAGACAGCGCCAGAATATTTGTTTGTTGGGCCGATTCAAACCAGTTCGGGCCAATCTGTACTGAATATCGGGGGCTACACTTTTAGGATTTTTCCCTTCGTTCCTGAATCGATTACGATAGATAAAGTGGTACATCCGAATCAGGCTTATCAGGCGGCGAATCAATTCGGACAGTTTAGCAGATTGCTTAAAGATTTCGATGTAAGCAAAATCAATTTTCCGCTCCGCGATTTTCACAATTTAAGCCTGCGTGTGGCGCAATACAGGCAAGCACTGAAACTGGCAGATGAGGCCAGATTATCAGCTGCGGCCTGGGCCATTCAACAGTTGGCTAACCATATGGATATTGCTCAAAAGTATGATGAGATCATCGCAAGTAACCGACTCAAAGTCAGGATATTTCATCACGATACGAAGATCAGTAATGTGCTTCTGCATCGGGATACAGGGCTTGGAATCTGCGTAATCGACTTGGATACGGTGATGCCGGGATATTTTATAAGCGATGTTGGGGATATGATGCGGACCTATCTTTCGCCGGTTACGGAAGAAGAAACAGATTTTAGCCTGATCGATATTCGTGTCGAGATTTTTGAAGCAATCTATCGGGGTTACATGAGTGAGATGGATGCGGTACTCACATCGTCCGAACGTGAATTGTTCATCTACGCAGGTCAGTTTATCATATTTATGCAGGCGCTACGGTTTTTGACCGACTTTTTGAACGGCGATATTTATTACGGCGCCACTTATCCTGAACATAACCTCAACCGGGCAAAAAACCAGATCCATCTCTTAAATAAATACACTGAAAAGATTGCTGCATTCGAAAAATTTATAGCAACAAAAGAAATTAAACAAGTTGATTAAATCTGATTTTATCAGCCTTACCGGATGTGACTTGTAGAAAGCCGGGAGCGATTATGAATTTAATGATTAACCAAAATAAAAGCGTATGCCAATAACCAACAAACCATTAAGAGACTAAACAAAAAATTGATTAAAACCATTCAACAAACTTTAACTCGATGAAACCAACAACTAACCAAAAACAAAACAAGAAGCGATTTTTGGTGCCGCTAACGATGCTGATCCTGGCCCATCTGGGTATCTCCGTTGCGGCACATGCAGAAACATCACTTTATGCCAAAGTAAAACCGGTAAGTGGAACTCGTTATCTTCTGATAAACAAAGCAGGAGAGTATGAATTTGCAGGTTTAAGTGAAACCACTGCTTTTGATATCATCACCGGAACGGTAAAGGATGCAAAGGGCGGAGCCATCCCCGGAGCGAGTATTACGGTAAAAGGAACTACTCGTGTCACTTCATCAAATAATTTAGGTGTGTTCAGTATTGATGCACAGGCTGGCGAAACACTTGTGATCAGCTCAATTGGGTTTACCACCAGGGAAGTAACCGTTACCGGTGCAGCGATGGGTGTTATTACTTTATCCGAATCTGCAGAAACACTAAACGAACTTGTTGTAGTGGGCTATAGTGTACAAAAACGCCAAAGTTTAACTGGCGCTTTGAGTACCATCAGTGGAGATAAACTGAAAAACGTAACCTCACCGAACGTACAGAATCTATTGGCCGGGAAAGCGCCAGGATTATTTGTAGCACCAGGTTCGGGCAAACCCGGAGCGGCGGCTTCGGTCATCATTCGTGGTCAGGCTACTTTAAATGGAACAACCAACCCGCTATGGGTTTTAGATGGTGTAATTGTAGGATCAAGCCCCGGAGAACTAAACCCGGAAGATATCGAATCGATGACGGTGTTAAAAGACGCGGCCTCCACTGCAATTTATGGTTCGCAGGGTGCCAACGGGGTCATTGTAGTCACCACCAAAAGAGCCAAGTCTGGTCAAATGACGATTGATGTATCTTCACGGGTAGGGGTAAACCAGTTAACAAACGGCAATTTGCAGATGATGGACGGGGCGGAATTATATGATTACTTTTCTTCCTTTGCGAATGCCAACACCATCAGCTTTCCACGCTGGAAACCAGAGTTGCGAAACAGCAATTTCGATTGGTGGGATTTGGCTACCAAAACGGGATTTAACCAAAATCACAATATATCGCTCCAGGGCGGAACGGAAAAGCTGCAATCATTCTTATCGGTAGGGTATTATGATGAATCTGGAGCAGTGAGAGGATATGATTACGAACGCTACAATTTCAGGTTAAATACCACTTATATGCCATATTCATGGCTAACGATTAAGCCATCGGTGGTTGGCTCCAGACGCAGCGTTTTCGATCAACAATATTCAGTTACCTCAATTTATTCGAATCTGCCGTGGGATAGCCCGTACGATGCAAACGGAAATTTGGTGCCACACCGTTCATCCCTTTGGGTGAACACAGCAAGTACCAATTATTTGTACGATTTGCAATGGAACAAGGGCTCAAACGTGAATTACGAATTTATGGGGAACCTGGATTTTGATATCAAAATCACTAAAAACCTCACTTTTGCTTCCGTTAACAATTATCGTTACAACAGTTATGCGGCAGCAGGTTATACCGATCCACGATCTAATGGCGGATTGAGTGTGAATGGAAGGGTAACGGATTATCGTTCAGAATACACCCGTAGATATACCAACCAGATTTTACGTTACAGCAATAACTGGGCAAAGCATAATCTAAATGCACTGGTGGGCTATGAATTTAATGATTTTTCGAGCAAAACACTCGATGCATATGGAACGGGTATAGTTCCGGGCTTTGAAGTGCTGGATGTAACTGCAAAACCAGAAAGAACAAGAGGTGGAATTAACCAGTGGGCGGTACAGTCCGTTTTGTTTAATTCCAATTATGATTACGATGGCCGGTATCTGGCTCAGGTATCACTTCGCAGAGATGGTGCTTCTAATTTTGGAAAGAAGTACGGTAATTTCTTCTCCGTAAGTGGGGGCTGGAATATCAGCCGTGAGGAATGGTTCAAAGCAAAATATATCAATACACTTAAGCTTCGTGCAGCTTTTGGTTCTGTAGGTAACCGTCCGTCGAGTTTATATCCTCAATATGATTTATATGCGGTAAATCCGGCGGCAGGTTATAATGGTATTCCTGGCTTGTTAATCAGTCAGTTGGGTAACCCGAATTTAACCTGGGAGCAAACCTATACCAGTGGCATTGGCCTGGATGTAAATGCCTTTAACAACAGGGCAAGGTTAACAGTAGATTATTATATCAAAAACACAGACAACATTTTATACAACGTACCCATTAGCGGCTTAACAGGTATCACCAGTATTTCACAAAATATTGGTAAAATGAGCAACAAAGGAATTGAGGTTGCGCTGGGAGGTGATATTTTTAAAACGAAAGATTTGACCTGGAGTTTAGATGTAAACTTAGGTCACAACCGCAATAAACTTACAGATATTTATAAAACCAGAAATCTGGATGGAACTTATACCGCAAAACCACTGATTGTTGGTGATGGCTTAGGGATTGCCGGATCAGCCAACCGGGTAATCCAGATTGGCCTTCCTGTAGATACCTACTACATGAGAGAATGGGCGGGCGTAAACCCGGCAGATGGTAAACCCACCTGGTATACGGTAACGAGAGATGCTGAAGGTAATGAACTTTCCAGAACCACAACTTCAGATTACTCAAAAGCTACGGAAGAAAGATTAGACAATGCTTCTCCTGATTTATTTGGTGGGATCACCACTTATTTAAGGTACAAAGGCTTCGATTTGAATGCAGTTTTCGGTTATTCTATTGGTGGAAAAGTTTACAACTACTCCCGTCAGGAATATGACGCTGATGGTACTTATACGGATCGGAATCAAATGCAATTGATGGAAGGTTGGTCGCGATGGCAAAAGCCTGGCGATATTGCCACCCATCCGGTCGCACGATACAATAATCAGGATAAGGGAAATTCAGTTTCTTCACGTTATATCGAAAGCAATGACTTTTTCAGAATGCGTTCATTGGCGCTAGGCTATAACTTCGAGCTGAAAAAGTATAAAATCAGAAATCTGAGGGCTTTCATTTCCGGCGAAAACCTGTTTGTCATTACCAAATACTCAGGTGTTGATCCGGAGATTCCGGTTGCAGAAGATACCGGAAATGTGCTTTTCTCAACAGGTCCTTCAGTTTATCCAATGACCAGAAAATTTATGTTCGGCTTTAATGTTTCATTCTAATTCATACAAAATGAAAAAGATCATAATTATATTGTTTGCGGTGATCGCAATATCATCCTGCAAAATAGACAGGGAGCCATTCGGTTCATTACAGTCTGAAAAAATAAATAGCAATCCGGAAGAATCCATCGATGCATTACTGAACGGAACTTATGCCCAGTTGAAAGCATGGTCAGATCCTATGCACCGTTTAGGTGAATATGCCGGAGATAACATCATGATCAGGGGTTCCTCTACAGATGCTTTTTATGAGTTCATTTCTTTTGCGAGAACACCGAACAATTCCAGGTTATCTACTTTTTGGGATAGCGGCTACAAAGCCGTCGCACAGGCGTCAAACATCATCAGTATGATACCGCAGGGTAAAAGCACTACATTAGACAGTAAGTTAGGAGAGTGTTATTTTATCCGCGGATTAATTTATTTTTATCTGGTGAGGGCATACGGCCGCCCATATTACCAAAACCCTGAAACTAACCTTGGCGTGCCAATTGTGAACGGAACACCAGCCGATGTCATCAATTTAAATCTGCCGGATCGGGCCAGTGTGAAAACAACTTACGAACAGGTGATAGCTGATTTGAAAAAAGCCGAGGAACTGATTAACGTAAATAAGGGTTCTATTTTTGCTTCGAAGGAAGCTGCCCAGGCATTACTTTCAAGGGTTTATTTATACATGAGTGGAACTTATGAAAATCCTAATCAGGCATTCGCTCAACTGTCGGTAGATTATGCCACAAAGGTAATTTCAGGCTCAACCCGTTACAGCTTACTTCCACGTGCCGATTTTATGAAGTATAATACCTTTTTACCCGAAACCAATAAAGAAACCATTTTTGCCATTAAACGTGTTGCTTCCGAATTCTCCGGATCAGATCATTACTATGGAATTGGTGGGATGTATGCAAATATTGGCGGCCAGGGCTGGGGAGAAATGTATGCCAGTGCAAAATATATCGATTTGTTAAATGAAACCGGCAGGAACGACTGGCGCCCCGCAAAGTATAAAATTGTAGATGCCCGGGCTGCTTTCATTGAGCCAACTTATGCAACAAATGCTTCAGGTGCGTTTACGGAAGTGTTCCGGTTTATTAAAGATGATGCCGCCAATACCTTAAACTATGTGCAGGCCAATATTACCAGAAATGGAAATACAATAATCTGTACAGAAGGTACAGATGTGTATACGTTGATACCGGTTGATGCTGCTCAGGAAATTTACAGCATTAATTATAAGAACGGAAAAACGTATACTGGAGTAATTGATAACTTCATTACCTTGAACCGGGTTTATCCGCAATTCTATATTGTAAAGGATTCTCGTGAAGGCGAAAATTCGCACCTTCATTCGCCGGTAGTCAGCAGGCTTGGAGAAGTTTATTTGAACAGGGCAGAAGCTTATGCGAAATTGCAGCGGTATACTGAAGCACTTAGTGATTTGAACGCCATTCGTACGCGTTCAATTGTAAATGGAGGCTACTCATCGCTTACGGCAGCAAATGCAGGCAATTTGATTGATAAGGAGCGTCAGCTGGAATTGGCTTATCAGGCAGAACGAAGTTTTGATGTATTCCGTAATGGGAAACCTTTGGTACGCCGGTATCCGGGACCGCAGAATCAAACGGCAGATATATCTGCCAACGACTTTCGGGTAGTGTATTATATTCCGCAGAGTGCCATCAACTCTTATCCTGGAAAATTAACCCAAAACCCAACCCAATAATTACAATCTTAAACAGGATGCAGATCTCTGTATCCTGTTTAAATTGATATCAATACTGGCAATAGCAAATGCTACAGCGGCATCTGAAATGTAAAACTTGTTTCTTTGGTGTCAGAACTGGCAGTTAAATGTCCGCCGTGTGCTTTGGCAATTTGTGAGGCAATATACAGCCCCAATCCTAAACCTTGTTTGCTTGGCGTGTTGGCTTCCCTGGTAAAGGGTTCAAATAACGTTTCGAGTACATCCGTTGGAATTGCCCTCCCTCCATTGATTACTGTAATTTTCAGAATATCATCTTGTATTTCAGTAATAATTTTAACGGGCGTATCTACTGATCCATGGGTAAGTGCATTGGCCAGTAAATTAGATAACATTTGAGATAAGCGGTTGATGTCGCAACGCACTGATTTTTTCGCATTAAAATAAGTAATCACGCTACGCTCCGGATAAGAGATCATTAATTCATCAATGATATGGGTAATAATGGGTTCAATCATTACCTCATGAAGCTCCAGCAAAATACCACCTCCTAATCTTACCCTGGCAAAATCCATTACATTGGCAATTAATTCTTCCATGCGAAGGCTGCTTTTAGCAATTGTAGATACAATGGATTTGTCACGATCGGACAATACGGAACGCCCGAGTAACGATGAGCCGGTTTTAATCGCACCAAGAGGATTACGAAGATCATGACCTAAAACTGCAATAAACTGCTCCCTTAAAATAGCCAGCTCCCGTTCAGTTTGAATGGTGTTTTCAGCATCACTGATGGCATGACGGAGATTATCTTCATAAACTTTTCTTTCTGTGGCACGATAAATATTTAGTCGCATCTCCTGCGGCTGCCCGTTTTCGTCTTTTTTGGCATAGCCATTTATCAATACCTGCATTTTGCTACCATCGCTTAACAAAAGTTCTGCGGCAACTTCTTCAAAAAAGCCTTTAAGCCTTAACATTGGAGCCAAATGTGTTTCGTAAAATATCCTGCTTCCTACCGCCAGAATACTGGTCATTCGCTTACCGATGAGTTGTTCCCTTTCCAATCCCAGCCACATGGCTATTCTGGAATTGGCTTTAATGATTTCTCCTTTTAGCGTGGTCGAAATATAGCCGGAGAGCGAATTTTCTAAAAACTCGTCCAGATGATCTTCGTTTGATAAATTGCTCATCGGGTTAATTGGTAAGGCGATTATAAAAACTCTTTGATCGCAGAAATGGTTTCTGCCGGTGCACTTAAGTGTGGGCAATGACCCGTTGCTTCGAGAATAGTAAGTTTGCTATTATCCATTTGCTGATGGATAAACGCTCCAACTTCTACAGGAGCAATAATATCTTCAGAACACTGGAGAATAAGTGTATGGGTTTGGCAGGTTTTCAGAATGCTTCTGCTATCGGTTAGGAATGTCGCACGGGCGAACTGCCTGGCAATGGTTGGATCGGTACGACAAAAGCTATTGGTTAACTCCTCACTCAGCTCAGCCCTGTCGGCGTTGGCCATAATCATTGGTGCCATGGTCATCGACCAACCCAAATGATTTTGATCCAATGAAGCCAACAATTCATCTATTTCTATTCTGCTAAAACCACCAATATAATCGCCATCGTTAATATATGATGGTGAAGGAGAAACTAAAATCAGCGCTTTGAATAATCCCGGAGATTGTGCTGCGGCCATAATACCCATCATTGCACTAACCGAATGACCTACGAAAATGATTTCTTTCAACTGAAGCGCTTCCGCAATCTCTACGATATCATGGGCATAACCATCCAGTTCGTTATATTTTACAGGATCATACGCATTAAGGTCTGAAAGCCCTGCTCCAACATGGTCAAACAAAATGATTTTGTAATTTTCAGCGAAAGCTGGAACAATTAAGCGCCACATGTTCTGGTCACAGCCAAACCCATGGGCAAACATCATCGTAGTACCTCCATTACCCAGTTGATGTACGTTATTTCTTTCCAGTACACTCATTTTTTTTTCGATAAAAGGCTAAAAGATAATGGTGTGATAATTTGGATGATTTCTTAGGCTCAGGGGGTAAAAATACATAATTTATTTCACATCTGTTTATTGAAAACAGCAGCCCGACACACACCATACAATCTGCTTTTCAAATGAAAACACTTCCTGTTTGGATCAGAAGGACTTTTTAATCCTTTGGACGTGAGTTATTAATTGATCTCTTATTTCAATCAAATGAAGAAATTATGCCACGCTAATGAAAAAAGCCCTTCATCATTCGATAAAGGGCTTATGTTTTTTTCTGGCGGAGAGCGAGGGATTCGAACCCCCGGACCTGTTACAGTCAACAGTTTTCAAGACTGCCGCATTCGACCACTCTGCCAGCTCTCCGCTGCAAAAGTAGGAATTTGGCGCCAATCTGCAAATGATTTTTACTATAATATTAAAATCAAAACATTACCGCTTGTTTATCATTTAGTTAGCTTGCCTTTTATTTCTTTTTCGCTTTAAAATACTCGACTAACTCACTGCTTTTTCGCTTTCAACAGATAAAATTCCATTGCCTTCTACTATAAAACAAACTAATCCGGTTAAAACCAAAGATGATAGCCAGAATTCGGCGTAGGGTTTAAAAATCCCTCCCGATATGTTGATGAAAAACACGGCTCCGATAAGAATAGGAAGGTTTAGCAGGCAAAATAATCGGGTATGTGTACCTAACGTAATGGCTATTCCTCCTAAAATATGCATCACGATAATCAAATGTGCAAGTAAACTGATACTAACCGCTGCACCCAACATGGCGCCCCGCATCAAATGACTGAACGCTTCCATATTGGTATAAAACGTAATCCCTTTCCATATGAGAATTACGCCAAGTACTATTCTAAAATAATCAAGCCATTTCGGGTGATGCTGATCGCCCCAGTGTTGAATTTTCTTAAGCAGGTTCATAATCTTTTATATTTTGGTTAATCAATTTACGAAAAATATTATCATGCATCAAAAAATTAACATTTTCAAAATAAAGCAAGACATACACTTAACAACTTTAAAATGAGTGTTTTTAGATTGCACTACATGGTCCTCTATATTTTTTAACGAAACAATTTTCGATCAATCTATTGACAGATTAACTAAATATACGATATTTGTATCGTAAACGATATAATCGCTTGCGATACAAATTATCTAAATGATTAAAATGAAAACATTATATCAGACTAGCGCATCAGTAACAGGTGGCCGTAATGGAAAAGTAACCAGTGAAGATGGTGCATTATCACTTGAAGTGAGAATGCCAAAGGAACTTGGAGGAAACGGGGCAGGATATACCAACCCGGAACAATTATTTGCTGCGGGCTACGCTGCCTGTTTTGATAGTGCCCTTAATTTGGTAATGCATCAGGCAGGAGTGAAGGCTGCTGAACCAACAGCTGTTAAGGCAAATATTTCTTTACATCCGGACGGAAAAGGTGGGTTCGTATTGGGTGCAAACTTGCAGATAAGCTTACCAGGTATTGAAACTGTTCGAGCGCAGGAACTAATAGATACAGCACATAACATTTGTCCTTATTCGAATGCAATACGTGGAAATATTGAAGTGGCATTAGAGTTAGTATAAACCTTAGTAAAGCATAAAGGGACATCTCGGCCCTTTATGCTTTACATTTTTTATATTTGAGCGCTTTGGTTAATCATATTATTACCAATAAATAGATAAAGCAGTAAACATGGATACATATTTTAAACTGGAAGACCAGCTCTGCTTCCCTCTTTATGCCGCATCTCGCATGGTTACAAAATGTTATCAACCCGTATTGGATGATCTTGAAATTACCTATCCGCAATATATTGTCCTGATGGTTTTATGGGAAACCGACAATATCAGCATGAGTTTCTTAGCCGATAAATTAAGGTTGCAGTCGAATACACTTACTCCACTACTAAAGCGCATGCAGGAGCAAGGCTTGGTAGAACGTATCCGATCTGAAAAAGATGAACGTAGTATCATTGTATCTCTAGCGAAAAAAGGGATAGACCTGAAACAGCAGGCACATCGCCTGCATAGCCGAATAAAAGAGAATCTGGGCATTACTGCTCAGGAGGCGCACGATCTCAAAAATTTGCTTAATAAATTGATTCTAAATATTTCTTCCTAGCGTGCATATCTAGCGCTAATCATTACGATTTCCTATTGGCAATATTTCAAATAAACCTTTAGCTTATCTTGTTATCGCAATAAGTCAGATTGAGCTTTGGGGAGTATATCCATGAGCAGACGCGATGGCTAGCAGTGAGAACAAGAGTAAGATAGATACTGTGGGGTTTTAGTACATTAATGCTATATTCCAGTTTGAAGATAGTGAGGTTATCATTAATCTGGAAAATAGCAAGGAAGAAGCGTGTCAATTTTTTGCTTATTATGATAGTCTCAGCGTCTATACTACAGTCAAAAAATAAACTAAGATAATGAATCAGCATTTTTGCTGTATTGACAAAATAGTAGAATAATCTGTATCCTAAAGATAACGTAAATATAAAAGATAGAAAATGTTGACATTTGTCCTTAAAATCAGTGGGTAAAATGTGAATGGCAGTGCGCGATTAGCACATTACAAATGGAAAATTCTATAGCAAAATCCCTCAAGCAAAACGGCGAGAGGGATTTATATCTTTCATCCGAAAGAATTAAAGGATCGTCATCCATTGATCCTCAAGACTGAATTGTCCATGCAATAATAAAAATTTCATATTACGAGTAAAAGCGAGACTAAAAATAGGGTACTAATACGTTAAAGTTGATTTCAGCTTGTCTGTCTTTTTATTTAGGTAAAGACTGTTGATAGCCTAGCAGTCACTACCTATCGTTTCCGGCTATGATCTAATAGGCAACATATTCCATATCGCCTGACGGATTATAATTTTTTGCTCACTGTAAATTTTGCACCCTGTAAGAGGTGTAACTTAGTTTAATTTTGAATATTTATCCTTATTTGACATGGTTAGGGTAATTACCAAGTGCATTAAATATGAAAAAAATACTAAACACCAGGTCAAATTGCTTAATAAGTTAAGTCTGCTGGCGAATAAATACCATATTGGATGTTAAAGGTAATCGATTGTACTAAAGGGAATTCCTAATTGGATAAACTTAAATCCACGACAACATTGAAATTTCTTCAACAGACAAATTTTATCTCCCTGTGTATACGCTTAAATGCTTTTACTCGGTATCAATTTTTAATTATTTTCTTTGTTGAGTTTTTAGGGTTTACATGAAGCTCAACTAAATTTTAGTTATTATATCAAAATATTAGCAGTACGGGACTCACCGGATACTATGAGTCTAAAACATGTATGTTTAATTAGTCTGATAAGAAAAAAATGGCATAAATTTAGACATTGCATCCGCTATGAATCAAGCTAATGCCCCTATCCCTGATTTTATGGGAATCGATGAAACAGAAAGAAAGGTTATAGAATTAGTTGCCAAGGGCCTTACAAACCTGGAAATTAGTGAAGAGTTACAGAGTAAGCCAGGTGTGGTGGAAAAACTACGCAAAAATCTCATTATTAAAACCCGAACAAAAAATTCAGCATCCCTGATCTCATTTGCTTACAAATACGGGTTACTAAAAGCTTAACAAAAAGCCTTACATTACTGCAAGGCTTTCTGATTCAAACAAACACAAAAGCTTTAAAAAGCTTTTGCAATTAAAGTCATCCTATCCCATCCGGGCATAAGTTAATAAATGGTAATGTATATAGATTCGCATTACAAAAATACAGGTTTAGCTTATTAGCTAAATAGCCCTTTAGTATTATAAAAAAAGCCTTGCAATCCTGCAAGGCTCATACTTTTTAATTAAATCGTCCCGGATCTAATGAAGTTCTCAAAGTTAAAATTTTGATTTAAAACCAATTGTATGATATTATCGACGTAGTGGACTTACCAATTACCTGCTTTGCTATTATTATTTATAAAAAAATATACTATTGATACAGCTATCCACACCTGTTAATCCGATTATTTCGTTATCATATTGTAATTTGTGTGTTTACAAGTACCGCACTTTGGAACTTTAATCATCAGATATTTTTTTTGGAACGTTATGGCTCTCGGTAATCTGTAGTTGCATCAAAACGTTACTGATGCCGAATACAGGGGAGAAGTTAATATAGGCGCCTCGAAAACACAAATACTGTAAAAAATCAAATCATTTAGTTTTTATATGTATTAGCCCTTAATCGATTCGAACATGAAATCTTCCGATCGTTTGAGATATCGACCGTATAATTCGGAGTCAAGCAATACTTTTGTTTCTAGGGATGTACTTTCCATGATGCAATTTAAAATGATTGGTCTTAAGATTCGAATTTTCATACTGAGCTGCGCTTTTCTATTTGCAAATACTTTGGCCATCTTCATCGAATTTATGATCGCATCTGGAGAACTTGAAACTGATAGTTCCAAACAAATCGATTCCATGGATTTAGTTCTTTCTAAATAATCTATAAGCTTTTTGAAGAGGCATACAGTATGCTCATTCATATGATGGTTTGTTGAGAGACGATTGTTAGCCTGATTGATTAATAACTTTAGAGTTGGGCTTAAGATTTCAGACTCAATTGCTTGGTAAATAAGCTCTTGTTTTAAAAGCTCAGTTTTTTCTTTTTTCTTCACTTACAGTAATATTTGGTTGAGAACAAACTATTGAAGATAGTTATAAGAAACTTACGAAAGTTACTGCAGTTTAGTTTTTTTTAGATATCAGAAATATTCCAATCCCTTGTCTGTAAAAACTCGGCAGTAGATCTAAATTGTGAAAAATTGAAAATTGCTTTGATTATAATTTGAATGTAAATGTGGTTCCTGGGCATATTATTGCTGCCGGAAAGAGAGTGGAGCTGAAATTACAAGAATCTCTGAAGGATATGACTTTAGCTGAGGAAATAGCAAATGATAGGGCGATTTAACGAACTTTTATTCAGGCAAATCTATCTATCAACAGCCAAATTAACTCATTTTATATATGTTTTGGCTGAAGATATTTTTTTATCAACAGCCAAAACACTATATTTGAACAATGTTTTGGCTGCGGATAAAATTATTTTAATCTCTTAGAAGAAGAAATATGGAATTGCTCATCGGAAGAATAGCGGAAAAGAAAATATTGTCTGAGGCGCTTGCTTCGTCCTCATCAGAGCTATTAGCAGTCTTTGGCAGGAGAAGAGTCGGAAAAACTTTCTTGATCCGATCGGTCTTCCAAAAACAACTCATTTTTGAACTGTCGGGAGTTCACGACGCGAATGCTAGTGAGCAATTACTCAATTTCAGCAAGGCTATCGCAGATGCATCAGGCTCAGGATTAACTCCTGCAGCTCCTAAGAACTGGACGGAAGCTTTCTGGCAACTCAGGGAATTTACAGCCCCTATACTTAAAAAAAGAAAAGCTGTAATTTTCTTTGACGAGTTCCCTTGGCTAAGTTCGCATAAATCTGGATTTCTTTCTGCATTTGAATATTTTTGGAACCAATGGGCCTCACAACAGCCAAACCTGATTGTTACTATCTGTGGATCTGCTGCCACTTGGATGATCAAAAAAGTTGTCAATAGCAAAGGAGGCCTGCACAATCGCTTAACGCGTAAAATCCGCCTGTTACCTTTCACATTGCACGAGACAGAACAGTACCTAAAAAGTAATAATATTCATATTGACCGTTATCAGGTGCTAACCATTTTCATGGCAATGGGCGGTGTCCCCCATTACCTGAAAGAACTAAAAAAAGGGGAAAGTGCTACCCAGGCCATTGACAGGCTTTGCTTCACCAAGGACGGTCTCCTTTCAACAGAATTCGCAAACCTTTACCGATCTCTGTTCGAAAACGCAGACAGGCACATTTCCGTAGTTAAGGCACTCGCTGATAAACCATCGGGATTGACAAGAAACGAAATCATACAGACATGTAGCCTACAGAGTGGGGGGACTACTAGCCTTTTACTTGAGGAACTTGTGGAGTCTGGCTTCATTACACCGCACCTGCCTTTCCAGAAGAATGCCAATCAGAGCATTTACAAGCTTAGCGATGAATACAGTCTTTTCTACCTTAAATTTATTGAACATTCCCGAGCCACCGGTGCAGGTACATGGTTAAAAAAATCATCAACGTCTTCCTGGAGGAGTTGGAGTGGCTACGCATTCGAAGGGATCTGCATGAAGCATACAGATAATATTAAACAAGCGCTTGGTATTTCTGGAGTGTTTACTGAAACATCAGCTTGGCGGCAATATCCTAAAGATGGAAATGGTGCACAGATCGATCTTTTGATGGACAGACAGGATAATGTGATAAGCATATGTGAAATGAAGTTCTCAAATTCTGAGTTTTCCATAGATAAAACCTATGCGGCTGAGTTAAAAAACAAACTTGATATATTTCGTCGGGAGAGTAAAACTAAAAAAGCACTTTTCCTAGCCATGGTTACAACCTATGGCACCAAAGACAATATATATTCTATTGGCATGGTACAGAACGATGTTACCATGGATGATTTGTTTGTGTTTTAGTATAAGGTATCAAAAGGGATTCAAAATGCTATTTCTTATTCGTAAGGCTAAAATATTTAGTGACTAAGTTAATAACCCCCAATTAATTTAATGCCCGTTATTCAAATTATGTAGCTCTAGTATGCAGGAGAAAATATTATTTGTTACAGAATAAGTAAACTTACAGTTATTGTTAAATTGGATTTTAAGTCGATTTTCAATATTTTGTAACCCAACTCCTGTCCCGGCTGATCGTAAAGGTTTTACTAAGTTCGAACTATTAAAGATTAAATGGCTTTCACTAGCTCGGATCATGATTGTTGCAGGCTGTTCCCCCGAAGTTACAATGCCATGCTTAAATATATTCTCCACCAGCGTTAATAGTGCCAGGGGCAGAATCTTTAATTCATAGTCTGCTATCTCTTTGGCGAATTGGAGTTGAAGGCGATCCCCATAGCGAATCTTATTTATGTTTATTATATTTTCTATCTGCCTAATTTCCTGTCCTAGGGCTACAAGGTTTTCGTTGCCTTCCTTGAGTGCATAGTCGAGGATTTCTGCAAGATTATCAACAGCTTCTTCAGTTGCAGGGCCATTGTTTCTTGAGGTAACCTTAATGAGGTTTAGGGTATTGAACAGTATATGGGGATTAATTTGGGCCCGGAGGAAATCTTTCTCAGCCTTGATGAGCTTCACCTCCATACTTTGTTTATTGACCTCAGCTTCCATCTCAAGTTTTTTGCTTAGGATACCTCGTTTGTAAAAAAAGTAACCGGTTGAAAATATGAAAAAATTGGCTCCTCTATAGATTGTTCCTGCTATAAACCTGAGGTCAAATTGCATTGGTAACCTTTTTCTATTCAATTGCTCAATAAGCTGCCCGAAGATAAAAAAAACAAGAATGTATAGACCGACTTCCAATATGAGCAAGCTAGGAAATCGCCATTCCCTATCTTTTCGGGACAAAGCCGGAAATACCAGCAGCGAGTTAAAATAAAACAGCGCAATATTTATCATAAATGCGCCAACCAAATAATAAAAATCAGACCAATAACCCTGGAAAATCTTCAAAACAACTGTTTCAAAAACAAAATAAAACAACCATAGACCCACATGTATGGCTGCTTCTTTTTTGTTACGAATGTAGCTTTCATATAAAGTTCTCAGCATAATCTATAGTAAAAATTTTTGCGGCTTTTGGTTTTTATAGAATTGGTCATTCACTAAAAAATGATCTTTATGAAAAAAGAAAAGCAAAACAGGTTAAAAAAAAGGACTGTGTTCCGTTTTATTTCCAAATCAAAATTGGATAGCCAGGCCCGCTCAACGGATCCAACAACCAGTTTGATTACTACTGCTACTGTAACGGAAATTTAGGTAGCTTAATTTAGTTGCTAAGTGCGGCGCCGCACATAGTCTCGAAGGTCATTCCGGTATCCAGTTCCTATGTCATATTTTTCCAGGTTGCTCATCACCACCATATTCCCTACAATCCTATCGACAAAATCGAATGAAATGATCCTAGTCTTAGAAATCCTAAAGAAAAGGTTCTTGTAGCGGAGCTGATCCAATATTTTTTTAAGGGTCATATAGGTCACAATATCTTTATCAAGGGTATGAATAGTGACATAATTGGCCAAACTTGATATTGACCGAATTCTGGAAATGTCAATGTTATGGTAAGAATCTCTTTTATCTCCCTTAACGATCAGCACGTTTTCATTGTGTTCCAGTTTGATGATTTTTTCTTTTTTCGAGAAAACTGCCATGATCTCCCGTTGAAATCTGCCAATAGTCATGGGTTTGAGCAGATAGCCGAAAGCCCATACATCAAAAGCTTCTCGGGTAAAGTTTCTGTGCGCTGTAATATAGATCAGAAAGCTGCAATAGTTACTGAGAATCTTGCCCGCTTCAATTCCATTGATATCAGGCATATCGATGTCAGAGAATATGATGTCGACACCACCCGATTCAGAAAGAAATTTTATCGCTTCGATAGCACTTTCGAAAGTTTTTAAGCATACCAGTCCGGGTGTATTTTCTACCATATAAAGCGCATCTTCTATAGCCTCAGGATAGTCATCAATAATGATAGTCGTCAAATCCATAATGTTTTTTAGATGATTTAAGAATATAAATGTATTATTATATCTCTAAATAGCATTGTGGTTTACGAGGTGCGATTGTAAGATATCTGTTGCAGAACTCTTTTAGCACCGCTGGATGTTAATGAATGTATAATAATATTTTGATGACTTCGGCTATGCACTACTTTTCATTTGAAATTATTAAAGGTCATTAACATTACAATCAACCCTTGAAGCCATGTCCACGGAAAACGGAATCTGGAGAGAGGAACTGTGTTCAAAAAAACATGGCTGATTGTTCAAAAGAAGAAAATGCTGAAAGAAAATCATTACCATTTATTTCATAAGACCCTTTCTGAGTCTTATTTCATGCCGCAAAAATTATTAGATGCCTTTTATCCACTGCTCACCAGCAGGGATTTCCATCGGGATGAATATCTACTCCGGGAGGGTAGGGTTCCGGAATTCGCATGGTTCATCGTTCAGGGCTATGTCCGGGAAATCAAACCCACATTTGGGCAGCCGTATGGACACACCACTTGGTTCTGGTATCCTGGGGAAATCGTTATTCCACCCTTGGTTTTTTTTACCCAGCGAAAGGCAACTTCAGACTTGGAAGCTTTAAAGAACACCGTCTTGTTAGAAATAAGCTATTCCAGCCTGTTGGAACTCTCCAGCACTTTTAGGGAAGTGGGTGCTCTGGAAGAAGAAATCAGGTTTCGCAATGAAGAGGCTAGGCTTTCCCACGCAGAGGATTTATTCAATCTGACAGGGAAGCAGCGTTATGATAAACTACTCTCCACTCATCCAAATCTGTTCAATGCAGCAAAGCATAGGGATATCGCTTCCTTCATAGGGATAAAGGATATCGGCTTTCGAAGGTATTTTTCTATTTTTTAAAATGTTAGGTTCATTTCGAGTACAAATGTCAAAGTGTTGCAGTACTAAAGTGCATGGATAATTTTCTGAATCAGATGAACTTTGTTTAGCCGGTTCACAAATGGTTGCTGAGCCGTACCAAAAGAAAGGAGGTCAGGAAAAAATGAATTCAAAACAGAAGCAATGACGCTTCATGTGGTGGATGCCACAAAAGATGTACATCAAAACCAGAAAATATGAAAATTTTGAACAACCCAAATGTAATGCAGCAAAATAGGCCAAAATACTGGTTCTATCTATATTTCAGTTTTTGCTGTCTTTGCGCATTACTTTTCGCATATACTGCCCAAGAAAAGATAATAGATCATGAGCGGTTTGAAGAAGGGCTAGCCAAGGTGGAATTCATCGGAAACTTCTCTGGGCAGATCGCTATAGCGGTTCCCATTGTGGAGATCGTAATATCTGTTCTGATTCTTGTTCCCTGGACCAGGACGATCGGACTATGGTCTTTTTTATTCACCATGTGCCTGTTCACCATTTATATATCTGCTGTTTTGATTTGGGCCAATAAACTCCCTTGCCTTTGTGGAGGCGTCATCGAAACACTTAGCTGGACAGCCCATCTATGGTTGAATGCAGTCATTATCGTTATTGCAGTAATCTTGATCCGGTTGGACAAATCGTTAAATAACTAAATTAAAAATTAAAATTATGAACAAAGTAAAACAGTTGATCATGGGCTTCACAGCCGTTGCCCTGATCGTAGGCATGAGCGCTTTTAAAAGTGCGGTAGTGGATTATGAATATTGGCACTTCAAATCTGGCATGGATCTGACGGATGCGAAAACGATCTCGGCATATGAGCCGCTTAACAGTATTCCCACCCCTACATGTGATGGAGCAGAGGTTCCTTGTATCATCAGGCTGGACAAGGATAATCCATCCACCCCAGATCTTTCGTCATATCTTTCCACATTCCCGAATGTTGAGGATGTTTTGGAGGATGCACAATCAAAAAGGGCAGAATGATTACAACAAAAAAGGCGCTTCAGCGCCTTTTTTGTTAATACTAATTTTGTGGTATACCACTCAGCTGAATTATGTTCTCCGGGATCGGGGCGATAAAACCTGACGAGTTTGCTTTTACCACATAAGCACTACCATTTATATTTCTGGTAATATCTATTCCCGCACCCTCTGCATTCTGCTTTTTGATGTCATAGAGGCGTGTGCCTCTATGGATTAATTGGCGCCTGCGCTCGAGCAGTATTTTGGAAACAGCATCAGCAGGGCTTGCCGCAGTCTGATTAATATACGTTGATACCTTGGTTACAGGGTCCCGCTTATACCTAAAGGACAAAAGAGTATTCAGCTCGGTCATGGCTTCGGCCGTTTTGCCTGTCCTTGCAAGTGACTCTGCTCTTATCAGATAAATTTCATCAAGTGCCAGTCCGGTGAAATAGGCTGTACCTCCCGTATAACTTCCCTTGTAACCTATTGTTCCATCATTGTTTATCCTGAAAAAAATTGTTTTTCTAAGGTCGTTGGTCTCATACAGGTCATAAATGCTTTTTGGGCTTAGTACACTCGCATTGATGAGGAGTGTTGGTGTTGATACCCTGCCTTCCTGAATAACCTCGCTATTAAACTGGTGTATTGGAAAAGCTGCTGAGGCGGTCAGGCCATTATAATCCAGCAATTTTGCACTTGTCTGATCGATACACAGCTTTGCAAATTCAGCCGACCGTTCATATTGCCTCATCGAGTGGTACGTCCTGGCCAATAGTCCCAATGCTGCGGCTTTACCAGGGCGGGTAACTGCTACCTGTACAGGTTGTAGTAAAGTTGCGGACTCGCTTATATCGGCTATTACCCTGTCATAGCACTCAGATACCGGCAGTCTTACCGTTGGTTCGTTGAAGTTGGTGTTTAGCCTCAATGCGATACCGAGATCAGATTCTGCGGTTTCCGCTCTGTAAATGTTTGCGAAACTGTGCAATGCCGTTAGGAAAACCCTGGCTCTTAAAAAAAGTGCCTGTCCTTTAATATTGTTGTATTCGTCCTGATTGACTGAAGACGGGTCAATCTTTTCCAAAGTCTCCAGACTGGTATTGGCAATATATGCACGCTCATATGTACTTTGCCAGTCATTCGAGAGGTTCTGATATAAATTGGTCCGCTGGAACGTATACATCCCTCTGCTGTGTTCAGGTAATGCCTGAAATCGCGCTTCGGAAACATAATAATCATCACCCCATGCAATACCGAGAAAATTATCGTTTTGAAAAGTTCTTGGATAGTCCAGGACTGCCTGTGCATCCTGAAGGGTATTAGGGATAACCTGGTTCTTGTTCTGTTTCTCTTCCAGAAATTTTTTACACCCAGCTAAAATAGTCAGGCAAATTATGCAAAGCGCTGACTTGTATATGATTGATGTTTTCATATGATTGGTTTTTAATGATTAAAAATTAACCCGGATTCCTCCGGTAAAACTTTTTGTGGGCGGTATTGCACTTTCCAGGAATTCTGGATCGATACCTTGTTTATTGGCCCTCCACAAGAGTCCGAGGTTCGCCGCATTGACATAAATGGAAAGAGACTCAAAAGGCAGTTTTTTTAGCTTTGACCTGAGAAAGCTGTACTCAAGGTTCACATATTGTAATCTGATATGGTCACCTTTGATGATGGTCGCCTCTGAGCCATTAAAAAATGCATCACGTTGCCCATTTGCAGGATAGGTCATAGAGGGAATACTGGTATAGGCTTCGTCTCCTGGCTTTCTCCATCGAAACTCATAGTCTGGATGCCCTGCCCCCGTTGAGAACAGCGTATTGTAATTTATCGAGGCCCGACGGTAATAATAACCGAACTTGAAGTTGAGTGCTATACTCAGGGATAAATTTTTATAGGTGAAATTATTGCGCAGGTTTCCAAAGGTTGTTGGGAGTGCAGAACCATGATAGACCAGGTCCTCCAATTTGGTCCCGGTACCGACAATTCTGGCATAATCCTCTGTGGCCGCGCCATTGAGATATCCTATGGGATTACCATTCATGGAATTTAGTCCACCAAAAGCATAAGAATACATGGAATATACCGGTCTTCCGACAACGGCGTTCAATTGTGGTGTTGCCTTACCAACAAAGTCAGTTCCCATGGTTGGCAGGGTATTATAATTGACAATTTTATCCCTGTTCTGACTGATGTTGATGCTCGTTGTCCATTTAACAACGCCTTCCGTATTGATCGAATTCACCTCTATGTCGAGTCCATGAGCCCTCATTTCAGCTACGTTCTTAACGATGGTTGAGCCTGCACCCCCGGTGAGGTCCAATTGCGCTCTACCAAATAAGTCTGTTGCCCTTTTGGTATAATATTCAATACTTCCTGATACTCTGGATTTGAAGAGACTAAAATCAACGCCAAGGTTGAGCATGGCGATCTTTTCCCATTTAAGCTCAGGATTTGCATAGCCGCTGATCTCCGCGTAGGGGCTGTTGGTGTAGATGGAATTTTCAGGATATTCAAGTGTAGAATATGCAGTACGGTTTTGGTCGGTATTCCCACTGTATCCAAATGTTGACCTGATTTTAAGGTGATCCACAAAAGCTACATCAAAAAATCCCTCCCTGGACAACACCCAGCTAGCCCCAATGGAGGCTAGGGGATTGAAACGGTTGTTGGGAAGAACCCCAAAGAGATTTGATCCATCTCTCCTGGCACTCAGGGAAACGGTGTAGCGTTCCTTGAGCGTGTATCCCAAATTAAAAAAGGATGAGACATACCTGTTTGTACTCTCGGTTATCCCGTTTCCTTTCGCAATGAGAGCAGTTCCCCCTGAGACATATTGTGGAAATTGTGTGATATAATCTACATAGCTAAAGGTCAGTACATCACTGTTAAAGCCATAGGTTCTTTCCCTTTTGCCCAGGGAACTGTCTTCGCTGAATTCCTGACCCAGTATGATATCCAGTGCTGAATTTTTCCATTTTTTGTTGTAATTTAACTGTCCGCGCAAATTCTGGCTCGGCCGGTCATTGGTAGATTTGTCCAGGATGCCGCCTATTGGAATTTTTCTGCTTACCAGTCCATTGGCCGAAACTTGAGTAAAGTTATTTATCATATCCCGCGTACTGTAACTGTTCTCATCATTAAGAAGATCCGTTGTGATCTGCTGGAAGTTATAGCGGTAGAGAACATCCACACTGAGTGATGAGAAAATTTTGTACCTCAGGCGAGCATCGAGTAAGACCTCGAACAGCTTCCGCTCGGAGTTGGAATGATGGTAATCTGTGAGGGGATAATATTTCCAGTCAAGGAGTTTTCCCGGCGGGAGTGTTTCCAGATAATCGAACGAATGATTCTTAGCCATCGGGAGTGCATTACCCTGTGCATCGGCAAACTGGATATAGGGCGATACATCGCCCCCTGCACGGACAATGGTTCCATATGCTGGTCTGCCATTCTTTGCATTACTGTTGGTATAGACAACATTGGTGTTCAGCTCCAGGGACCTGCCAATCTTTGCCATATTGGAAAGATTGACAGTTGCTCTTTGGAATTTTGCGGATAGCTCGCTGCGATTCTGATCTAATCCAACGTTCAATCTCCAGGAAGTACGCTCGTTGCCATTGGAAAGCGAGAGGGAATGTTGGCTGTTGATAGATGGTCTGTAGAAATACTTTGCATACTCCTCTCGGATGTCATTTCCCCTGAAAGCATCAATCATAGCGCTTGCAGATGGTAGGCTCATCAGTCCACGCTCGACTCTTCTTAGCAGCGCAACCACTGGGGACACGGGAAGTCGGTCTGTAGCTGGAGTATTACTGGCATAGCGGCCGTTACTGTAGAGGAACTGCTCAACATCTATAAAGTCTGAGGTGTTGATCTGTTTGATCTTGAATAAATCAGGTTCTTCACCAATGGTCAAATTGCTGTTCAGTGTCACAGTTAGCGCCTGGTTGAGCTTTCCTTTTTTCGTAGTGATCACGATCACACCATTTCCAGCCTTTGCGCCCCAGATGGACGTTGCTGCTGCATCCTTTAGCACAGTAACGCTTTCCACGTCATTTGGATTCAGGTTATTCAGATCTCCCATGTACGGGAAATTATTGAGGATGATCAGTGGAGACTTCGGCCCTTGTATGGTACTAAGTCCCCTGATGGCAATATTTCCCGCCGTGGAAGTTCTGCGATCTACTGTCATACTCCCCACCACGTTTGGTAGTCTATCGATAACGGATGTTCCCACTTGTTCATTAAAGAGTTTCTCGCTGACCGAGGCGAATGAACCTGTGGCGCGCTCCTTTGGAATGGACTGGTATCCGGTCGACACCATTACTTCCTCAAGCTGATTGTTCAAAGGTTCCAGTAAGATATTAATTTTGCCCGTCGAGGGGATTTTAAGTCCAAATATTCGCGTCCTGTATCCCGTATAGCTGATTGCCACCGAATCACCCACTAAAAATCGAAGGGTCACATTTCCGGTTTCATCTGTGTACAAAGGGTTATTCATCCCTGAGATTTTTACGGTAGCACCTTTCAGTGCCTGGCTGTCTGCAGCTGAGCCGACATGTATTTGCACGGTCGACTGCGCACTGGCTGAATGGATGGTAATAAATAGAATTATTATGGTCAAGAAAGTTTTCATTTGTTATCTTGTTGTTTTTTGAGAAACTGAAAATTTTGGTATTGCCCGTTTTTGTTTACTCATTTTGATACCCAGCGCAATTAGCTGTTTTGCAACATCCGACATATCAGCGCTGAGTTTTACACCACTGTAATCCAGTTTTATGATACCCGTTTCGTTTATGACCGGAAGTTCATCTGGATAGGTTGTTGCCAGCGTATTTATAAGGTCACTCAAATAGACTGAACTCCTATTTGTCATATCAATAGGGCCGTTGGGCAAAGTAGTGCTGTCCTGCTTTTTCATTACCCAGCAATCCTGCATCACATATTCCACCTTCCCCGTGTAGGGTGTAATGCGGTTAAGGTTTTCCAGCATAATATGATACAGTCTTGCAGCACTATCTACAGGGACTACAAGATCATAGGAGTAATACTCTTTGGGTCGGCTGAGCGGTTTTCCAGGTTCAGTGGGTTTATTGAAGAACATTTCCATATCGCTCACCTCCACCACCATCTTTTTGACACTAAACCGTTTGTCGATGCCGGCAAATGATCGGGAGAACAATCCACTCATCGTGCTATTGTATACCGCTATTGCATTTGTTTTGCCGAATTTCTGCCGAGTTGTAGTACCTTCGCCGGTTCCCTCCACATGTCCCTTGATCAATATCGAATAGTCGAGCAGCTTTTCTAAATCCAGTTTTGTTGATATATAAAGCGGCCGTTCGGGATCCTGATCTATCTTTTGCTGAAATGATATTGCCTTATTATTAAGTAAAGAGTCAATCTTGGAACGGGTCACGTTTCTGAAGCTAGAGGTGGCGTACACCCTTCCATCAGGTAGAATCCAAACATAATGAGGAATTATTCTGTGGGGAAACAATTTTGGTAGGGTCTGATCATTAACTATGGATACAAACCCTTTATCATAAGGCTCCGATCCGCGTCTTTTTTGGAAAAAACCATCTGTTTTCTCTGGAGGATCAACGCTCGCCAGAACTATCGCCAGCTTATTCCCAAACTCCCTGTTCAAGGAGTCCATTAATGGTATCTTGGAGATACATGATGAACACCAGGTAGCCCAGAAGTCAAGAATCAAAAGCTTCCCTTTGTATTGATTTAAGGTTTCCTTGGAGATTTTTCCACTCCGGTACATGGCGTGTTGAATGGTCCAGAACGAATCAGGAACTTTTTTGCCGGTTGGCAACTCGGTTAGATTGGTTTGTTGCGCTAATGCCCAAAAATTTAGGCAAAGCATGGCCATTAAAAAACTTGTTATATTTTTTTTCATTTGATTAGTCGGTTTGGTTGATAGAATTTGAGCGTATCAGTGCCAGAAAAGCAGGTCGGGGAACATGTTGAAATTATCGATCATTAACTGAAGATTCATGCTCACCCGCCTGTTTAGTATAATCTGGAGTGCAGATAACAAGTGTTATGAAGAGAGACTCTAGGGCTGATACCCATGGATTTCAGAAAAATCAAAACTTCTCATAAAAAGAAAAGCTTGTCCTATTAACCATTATTAAAAAACCCTTTAGAGTTGGACAAGCTTTTCCCACCAAGTTAAACTGGATTTTTAGGCTTAAGTGCGAATAGTCTGTCAAATGGGCAATCGCAAATTTCATTATAAAATGAAAACCCGTAATTGCTAAAAATTCGAACAAAAGAAAACCAAACCGAATTATCGGTCATTGAAAATTGAATGTTGGTTAGTTTGTTCATACTCGTATTTTTTTATACGAGTCTCGAGCGAGATTTGAGCACTATAGCCGGGCTCTAAATACCGCCTTGCTAGGCTTTCGACGGCCCATGAAACGGATTTACAATAGAGCCCATAGCGTATAGTGTGTACTAAAGTACGCAAAATATCGCTATAGGCATTAATCTATTGTCCCGTTCTGTTGCAAGGTCGAAATTTAGCAAGCGAGACTCTTTGTTAATACCATAAAAGGCAGTGGGTAAACCAACTGTCACTCAATATTCAAAGATATAAAATTGAGTTTATATATCCAAGAACTTATTGAATTTGTCACGATATGTAATTTTCAATTTGCTAGATGAAAGATAGCATTGAAATCATTAGTGAAAACATTCGAGCTTTAAGAGCTCATCTTGGTTTATCTAGAAAAGATTTTGGTGAATTAACATCAATATCTCCGTCAACAATTGCTAATATAGAATCCGGTAAAAATTTTAATATTAAATCAATCAAATATTTGTCCCACATTACCGATATAAGTCTTGAAGAGCTTTCTAGAGTGGGATTAACGTTTTCTAACGACTTTAAGCGCAATCTTATAGCCAAATTTGATAAAGACCATTCAGTTTCGGTAATCCTAAATCGACAAAAAAATCTAGTAAACGCAATTATGAATGATTTACTTGGTTCGACTTTTTTAGTTAAACCTAGAGAAATCAGTGAAATAAGAGGTTTCTTTATGCAGATTGGATATGATTATAAGGGGAATTCGATTCATGTTAGCCTCAAAAGATTTTCACACTTGATTAAAATTGGACCCCATCCATCCAAAAAAGGGACTTTTTTATATTCTCTTAGGAATAAATCACAATCTTAAATTTCGAAGTTTTAGTTTTTTCTAATTAGCATTTTCTATCTAAAGAGATCATTGTTGGAAAAATCTGTTTTGAAGTTGACTTATTTTTCAAACTCCGTGATTTGATTCTGGATAAAGTTTCTCTGGTTATATTTAGATAGCTAGCGATGTTAAGCTGAGTCGTTTCATACTCAATATTTGGATGCAGCTTTATGAAGTCTTCATAACGTTTTTCAGGATCTAGATGTCGCAGCATTATAGATTTTTCCTCACTGAGAAGATAGTATCTTTGAGTGATGATCCGACCGATTACATTCGCTTCATTAAAATTTTGGTAATACTCGCTCAGCTGTCTCCAGCTTATCGATTCTAGTTTGCAATCCTCAAGAACTTCAATGTATTCGGTTGATGGAGTTTGAGAGTGAAAGCTTTTGATTGCGATCATTAGATCTCCTTTACCAAAGAACCATGTCGTATGTTTTTTACCATCCTTATCAATCAAATAGGAACGAAGCAGACCTTTTCGAACAAAGTACAGTCTCCTTGCAACCTGACCAGGTTCGAGAATTAACTGTTTTTTCAGGAATTTTTCGACTCTTGTTTCAGCCGTTAGACGACTGGCAAAACAATCGCTAAGTGTAGTAATCTCAGTGAAGCTTTCTAAAAGATCTGCTTCTTGTTGTAAGTTAACTGGCATGTGAACTGAATGTGATTCAGATCAACTCCTTGAAGTGCTGCCTTGCGTAAATTGTACTGTCGGAAAACGGAAAAGTGAATGTAGTAACTTTTGGCGTTAAATCCAAAATATTTATCATCTCAACCTACTTAATAGAATGATCAAAATCATACCGAAGTTCCCTGACTTCAACGTTGTAGAAGCAGAACATGACACAAAATATTATATAAGATCGCAGCTGTTTTTGATAGCGATTACATCCAGGCATATACCCTAACTCTTAGCAGTTCATTTAGAAACATTCCATATGATGTAGATATCCTTTTTTCCAAGTCCAATCAAGTAGAAAATAAAGAAACTAAACATGATGTTAAAAGAACTTACCAATAACTATTACGATGAGATGATGTCCAACATCGAGCGAATCATTGATACCGATAACCCGCAGATACAGATTTTTAAGAATGCAATGCTTGTCGTGCAGGGCTATCTTTATGCACTTAAAGATGAACTCAAGAGTTATCAGTTTGAAAACCAGGAAGAGGAAATCTGGTTTTTCAAGATCGAAAAGCCCAGGTTTTACAGTTGGTTCATTTATTACAAGGAACTGTTTGCCCTTGAACAATCCAAACCTATTGTTAATAGGGAAGAAGTTAACGCCTATTATAGAGAGCACATGCGTTATATCAACCGCTTCTTTAGATTCAATGAATTTCTCTATCAATATTTTCTGCTCGAAAGTGATGAGCTGGATAGTATTTATTTCTTAAGAAACGGCGCAGGCCTGGGCCCCTTGTCAGCGTCAGTGCCCATGATCGATTCTGGGTTTGGCACTGGATCAGAATACCTTTTTTCCACCTTTCGCGGACTGGAGATGGTATTGGTTCACCTAAATGATGTCATCTCCCAAGACAATCGCGCTGATGATGCATTCACAAAAGCCAAAAGTAGTGCAAGTAAGTTGAAATGGACTGGAGAGACGCTGCATTTAATCGAGCTGCTTTATGCGGTTCATGGAGCTGAGCAGATCAATAATGGGACAATCTCAATTGCGCAACTGGCCGCAAAATTTCAGGAGGTTTTTCAGGTCAAGCTGGACCGGTACTACAAAAGGTTTGATGAGATAAAACGGCGCAAGGGAATAAGTAAGTCAAAGTTCACTGATCAGCTTAGACAAATAATTATTGACAAAGTCGATGAAGCAGATGCAAAGATTCATAAGTAGCCTTGATAATCAGCATATGAGTCCGTGTTTTTCCCGTTTGTACTGAATAACTATAAAATCAGGAATTATAAATGTGCGTTGAATTGGTTGAATCCGATGCTTCAAAATAAATCGTAGGGGATCCTCATAAGGACTCCCATTAAAAAAAGGAATGTTATCTAACCTTTGTCCTATAAGCTTTCCGCTACCTTAATGGTAGTGGAAAAGCCCAAAGGTCTTTGACATTCAGGAACAAAACATTATCCGGCGAAAAGCTGGAAATTTTGCGAAGGCGAAGGTGAAATCCCTGAGCCGAAAGCGCATTGGCAGGCGAGGGCCCAGTTTGTAGAAATTGACGTGAGTAGTTCCGAAATATGTTGAGGCTTTATCCTCATCCAAACAGGTTTGTTGCGTTAAGCGGCAAACCTGTTTTTTTTTATTATAGATATAAAGATCAGTATCAACTGTTTCTCTCCTTCAAAACGCTGACATATGGAAAATCCCAGATTTGATTTGAACCAAATTAGAGAAAACGTTAATCTGATTGATACCTTAAGCAGGCTTGGATATGAACCTTTGAAAAAGAGTGGAGGAGAACTTTTTTACCTGTCCATGCTCAGAAGCAATGATTCCGCTCCTTCGTTTTGCGTCAATGAAAAAGCGGGTCTGTGGTATGATCACGGTATGGGTAAAGGAGGTAACGTGATAGATTTTGCTGTTCATTTCTGGCCAAATCTAACCTTCAAAGAAGCGATGGAGGAACTGATCAAAGTTTCAGGGAATTCGGTCAACGAAATTCAGGGCAGGCCCTTTGTCCCCAGACAAACTGAACTGATACTCCACTTACCCAGCTACATCATCCGGGAAAGCAAAGAACTGGGTGGTAACAAGTCCATCAGTAATTACCTGCAGGGAAGAGGGGTGATGGATGTTTCAGCTAACCATTTGAAAGAACTCTATTACAGTGTAAAGTTAAAAGATGGTAACAGACGTGAAATGTTCGCCGCCGGCTGGCAGAATGAGCTAGGTGGATGGGAGGTACGTAACGCTTATTTCAAAGGATGTTTAGGGAAAAAAGCAATGAGTTTTTTTCCAGGTAATTCAGAGGATATCGTACTTTTTGAGGGCATGCTAGACTTTTTAAGCTGGAAAAAGCTTTCACCTTTACAGGATGCAAGTGTACTTGTACTCAATTCACTTTCTTTTCTCGAATCCGCAATACAAAGAGCAGGTAAATACAAGACCATTGAGCTTTTCTTTGATCATGACTCCGCAGGAAAAAAAGCTACGATACTAGCATTATCTCAGCTCCCCCAGGCGGTGGATCAGTCCGCTAAATATGAAGGGTATAATGATTTTAACGAGAAGTTGACCGCGATGATCCATGCTGATAAAGATCCGGAGATAAGAAAAGCAAACCCAAATAACGTTCCACTACGGAACCGGTAAAAGGAAACCAGTATGAGCAAACGAAGAAGTGGAAACCGCGGCAACCTTGTCAGGTGTTATCTCTCAGATGAGGAACTCTCCGCGATCAACAGGATTTGCAGTGATCTGGGCTGGAATAAATCTGAGCTGTTACGAAACCGTCTTCTGCATCCGGATATGCTTAATATTAATTCGGCCCAACTGATGAGTGTATTAAGTGAAATCGGGATGCAAATGAGCCTGCTTAATGCCAGTATTGATCATCAGCAGAAAGGTGTTGACTGCAAAAATGGCGATACTGAAAAACTGGAAGCGCTTATTAATTCCTACCATTTGCAGCAGAAAAAACTGGAGCAACAGATTCGTAAATTATTGATGAGAATAGAACGAAAGGGCTAAAATGAAATTGATTGTGAGGCTTTTTACAACTTCAACAGGTTTTCCTGCGGTAAGATACAATATGGAAAAAGTCAGTAGCGGGTGCGCGGAACTCCTTTGCTATAAGAATTTTGGCGTCATTCATGGGTTGACCAATCCGGGTTGTGCAGATTTCGAACATTATCTTGGCGCGGTATCGACGCTCAATTCACGTAGCCATTTCGATCAGTTTCATGCAGTTTTATCAGCTAGAGGAAGATCGATGTCTGTAGATGCACTAAAAAATCTCGCTGAGAAATGGATGCGTGAAATGGGCTATTACAAACAACCTTATTTAATTTTTTTCCATTCAGATACGCCGAATACGCATTTACATATCGTATCCACTGATGTCAGATTGGATAGGTCAAAGGTTAGCGACAGTTTTGATCGCCCCCGGGCGATTGCGGCCATCCACAGTATTTTAAAAGTAGATGTACAGGCTGAAATTAAACGTGATATTTCGCCCCTACTCGCTTACCACTTTTCAGACCTTCATCAGCTTACGACCTTACTCGGGCAAAAAGGTTATCGTGGATTTTGCAGGCGAGGATTTTTTTACATGGTCAAGTACGGGCAGGTTTTGCTTAAAATCAGCGAAGGTAAAATTCAGCATATGGTTTTAAAGCCCCAGATAGAAACCGGGCATTTGGATGAAATTAGGTGGATGATTAATTCCAATTTGCTTACTAAGGATAATAACTGCATTCCAATTTACCAATCATTGCCTCATGGTTCATCCAGAAAGCTCAAAGCATTTCGTTCGGAGCTTTCAGATTACCTGCTTGCTGAAAAAAACATAGAAATTTGTTATCACTCCAATAAAAATCAGATCACTGGCTTCACCATCATTGACCATCATAACCGCCGTGTTGTGGCTGGAACGGAAATCATGGATCTGGATCGGCTCATTTCTCCGGTCAGGAAGGAAAGTATCTCGCGGCAACTCCTGTCGAGATAGGATCTGTTTCATTCTAATATTTTAAAACATGATTATTGCGCTAAGTAACCTAAAAGGTGGGTGCGGCTGCACAACACTTTCTCTTGTATTGGCCCATTATTTTTCCCAAAAGAAAAAGCAGGTATTCCTCATCGATCTGACCTATGAAGGATCACTGGAGATATTGTATTTCAAATCTATGCTGTTAAACGAGCGGATTCCATTTGAGTTCTTTACTTCGGACCTAAATAGGATTGAAGTTTTAATTGATAAGCTTCAAGCTGAAAAGGATGCGGTTCTTTTGCTCGATATGCCAAAGGCTTTCGCCCATCCGTCCCTGATGAGCTTAATGAGGTGTGTGGAAATTTTCATTATTCCCATCCAGTATGGATTATTAAACACTAGCGCTGCAAGCACATTTGCCCTTTTGAGCTCAAAGATTTCTCCCATGTCCAGCAGTATATTCCTCCCGAATATGAGCTCATCAGCTAGCTTTGATGATGAATTATCTGCCCAGCAAAAATCTTTGCGATCACTCGGCGATCTTTCAAGCGCGATTTCGCTTCATCCGGCTTTGCTTGAGCTCCCAAGCATGAACCTGCCACCTTCGTGCCTGTATGAACTGGCAGTTTCCCTGGATTTGCTCTACTCAAAATATATAGAACCTAAACGCTAAAATTTAAATTATGAACTGGACCAACTTTATTTCCTATCTGGGAATAGCTTATTTTATTTATTATGCCCTTAACCTATCGACAGAGCTGTGGCTGAAAAAAAGTGAACTCTCCCAGTCAAATCTTCAAAACCAGTCTTTCCAGGTGATTGATCTGCAAGAACCTATTGACAGCTCGGAACTGATCGAGACCGGTGAGTTGATAGACGACCATACAGGCCTTCAAAGTGGACCCCTTAGCGCAACAGGTGAGCTGGATTTTGATGGACTAATGGCCGCGGCTAGGAGTGAATCAATAGAATGCATCAAAAAAATTGCTTATTAAATGGACCCGCGTGTCGCAGTTATCTTTTCGGTAGCTAACCTGATTACCTTAATTCTGGCCCAAAGCAGCGCTGCTCAGGTACCTGGCCTGTCAGAGTTTCATCAAGCCAGCGCTGAGATCAGGCACTATTATTTCTCCCTGTCAGATCTCATTTTCGTCATCGGCGCAATCACCGGACTTTTAGGGGGGCTCAGGGTCTATGCCAACTGGCAGGGGGGGCGCCACCATGTGGACCGGCAGGTTGCCGGATGGCTTTTCTCCTGTATTTTTTTAAACCTCTGCGGCGTATTTCTACGGGGATTATTCGGGCTATGATTAATCAATCAAGAATCAAACAAAATCAAAAATGAAAAAAACAAACAAAAGCGCAATTGTCATTCTAGGAATGATCACCATTGCTGTTGGTGCGCATGCACAAACTGGGGGAGGAACCACCGGAATCAATGCCGCAACTTCCACATTGACCAGCTACATTGATCCGGTATCCACACTGACACTGGCCATAGGTGCAGTGGTGGGTATTATAGGAGGGATTATGGTGTATATCAAGTGGAATTCAGGGGATAGGGATATCAGTAAAGAAGTGATGAGCTGGGGAGGATCCTGCATTTTTTTAGTGCTGGTTTCTGTAGTCATCAAAGCCTTCTTTGGGGTTTAAGGGCTAAATTATGGAGCGTTTTTCAATCTATAAGGGGCTCCAGCAGCCCTTGAGCTATAAAGGACTTAAAGGAAAATACATTGGTTGGGGTATTGGCTCCATGGCTTCTGGGATATTTATTGGAGGGCTATTTGGAGCGATCTACAACATGTATCTGGGCGTTTTTTTAAGCCTGGCGTTAGGGGGCGGAATGTTCTGGTATACCTTATACCGGCAAAAGAAAGGACTGCATGATAAAAGACGGGAAACTGGGATTTTTGTGCATCAAAACAAGATCAGGTTATGAAAAAGAAGGTTTTCGAATTGCCCTACATTGGTTATAGCAGTACTGTCGGGATTGATCTGCTTTACACGGCGGCGGGAGATTTCTCGGTGATCATGCAAATTGAAAATCCGGTCACTTTGCTTTGCGCTGATGAGCGGGGGTATTTAAATTACCATGAGCTACTTTTAAAAGTGATTAAGATCATGGGAGAGGGGCATCTGTTGCAAAAGCAGGATGTGTTTATCAAGCGAAACTATAAGCGTGCGGAAAGCAAAGAATATCTTCAGCAGTCTTACGATGCTCATTTTTCAGGCCGGAGATATCATGAGATTAAAACCTACCTTATTTTAACCAGGCAGGTCGACCGCGGCAGATTTTATGTCTTTGATGCCAAATCTCTAAATGCCTTTTCCAGGACGGTCTTCAAAATCCTGGATTTGCTGAACGATTCGGGACTTAACCCAGCTTTACTGAGTAAAGTCCAGATGGACCGCTATATCGGACAGTGTTTGGCAATGGATTTTTCCTTCATGCATGTGGCCAGAGAAAATATTTCCGTGAGAGATAACCAGATTGATATCGGAAAACAATCTGTTCGCTGCCTGTCCCTGATTGATTGTGACCGGATGGATTTGCCCGGTTCAATGGCTGCCTATCAGCTCAAAAATGACGGGAAAGGTATGCGTGACTTTGCAATGGATAATTTGGCCTTCCTTCATCAGACCCCAGGTTATGATTGCATGATCTATAACCAGGTGATTTCCATTCCCTCTCAGCGTTCAGTCATCTCCTCATTAACATTAAAGCAAAAACGTCATTCCGGGATTCCCGATCCGGCAAACAGGCTATGCATGGAAGATATTTCATCGCTGCTTGCTGAGGTGGCAAGGGATAATCAGCTATTGATTCATGCACACTTTAACATCATGCTCTGCGCGAAAGCGGATAAAATCGATGAGGTCTCCAACTTTATTGAATCTGCTCTATTTTCTATCGGCATCATTCCTTCTAAAAATGCCTATAACCAGCTGGAACTCTTCAGGGCTTCTTTGCCTGCGAATGCAACCATGCTTAAAGGCTATGATCTGGTGCTGCTGCCCAGCCAGGCAGCGTTATGCCTGATCTTCAAAGAGCAGCTGCAGCGAAATGAAAAATCGGATTTTTCGATCCGCTTCACTGACCGGATTGGCATTCCGATCGCCATAGATCCGGCAGATCTGCCAATGGAATCGGGAAGAATTTCCAACCGGTCCAAATTCGTGCTTGGCGGTTCGGGATCTGGAAAATCCTTTTTTATGAACAGCCTGGTAGAACAATATCTGCTGTATAATATGGATGTGGTCATTGTAGATACCGGACATTCTTACAGTGGGCTCTGCGCTTATTACCAGGGGAAGTACCTCACCTATTCTGAGCAGAAGCCCATTACCATGAATCCCTTTGCATTCAGTATCGATGAATACAATATTGAAAAACGCGACTTTTTAAAAACGCTCGTATTTTTACTACTTAAAGGGCCTCAGGGCGAGGTTTCTACGGTTGAAGATACCGTAATCTCCGGCGTTATCGCTTCGTTTTATAGCGATCATTTTGCCGGTAATAATAATTCTGCCCAGCTGAACTTTGATGTATTTTATCACTATTCAGTTGCCCGCATCGAAAGCATCTGCCAGGAAGATCACATCTCTTTTGATTACGTCTCTTATCGCTTTGTGCTTAAAAAGTTTTGTCTTGGGCAAGAATTCGGGGAGCTCCTAAATTTATCCACTGATGCATCTTTACTCGAAGAAAAACTCGTGGTTTTTGAAATCGATTCCATCCGTGAGCACAAAGTCCTTTTTCCAATAGTCACCCTGATTATCATGGATGTCTTTCTTCAAAAAATGCGGCTTCGCCACCACCAGCGCAAAGCATTGATTTTAGAAGAGGCCTGGAAAGCGATCGCCTCAGAGCTCATGGCTTCCTACCTGGTGTACATGTATAAAACAGTCAGAAAGTTCTATGGAGAGGCGATTGTAGTGACCCAGGAACTGGAAGATATTATCTCGAGTAAAACCGTAAAAAACAGCATCATTGCCAATTCCGACACCGTCTGTCTCTTAGATCAGGGCAAATTCAGGGATGATTATGAAAAGGTTGCCTCACTGCTTTCGCTTAGCGAAGGAGAACAGAAAAAAATCTTTACCATCAATCAGCTTGACAATAAAAGAGGGCGCAGTAAATTCAAGGAAGTCTATATCAAAAGGGGCAACTCTGGGGAGGTGTACGGCGTAGAGGTTTCTTTAAAACAGTACATGACCTTTTCTACCGAAAAACCTGAAAAGCGGGCACTGGAGCGATACCTCAGCCTGCATGGGGAATACAGGAAAGCCCTGGATGCCTTTATCTCAGATTTCCAGGCCGCAAATCTTTCTATAAGCGAATTCATCAAAAAAGTTAACCTAAACCAGTAGACATGAAAACAATTTTCTTTTTTTTGCTTATGATCCTCGGATCAGTAAAGCTACAGGCGCAGATTTATGTAGACCCTAGTACCTCAGCTGCGATGGCCACCCAATCGGTGATGATCAATAGCCAGCTGAGCTCTTCTGGTGAAAAAATTACCCTCTTACAACGTGCGCAACTTGCAGTAAGCGCTGAGCTGGGCATTGCCAATGATCTGCAAAGCCGGATCTTTCGCGGCTTAAGTGAAGTTTCTTCCGCGGTGAGTTCGCTTCTTGCCGTAGCAGACATTTATGATATCACCCAAGATATTATCCGCGATGGTCAGAAAGCGGTTGCGGTTGCGGGTAAAAATCCGGCCCTTTTACTCTTTGCCCAAAGCGGGGCAGAAGAATTTCACGCCAGGGCATTGCGTTTATCTGCACAGGTGAGCAGTTTTGTGCTGCACGGATCTAAAGATAACCTGATGGATTCCGGCGAGCGCGCCAAGCTTCTAGGAAAAATCGTCACTGAGCTTTCCATTATCAGGGGAGTGGTTTATGGAATCTACCGGGTGATGTATTGGGCCTCGATGCGCGGATTTTGGAATTCAATCAATCCTTATGCAGGCTTTATCAATTTAGATAAACGCATTGCAGATGAGGTGTTGGCGAAAAGTAAACTTTTGAAAAGATGAGAATGGTATTTGTCTCGCTACTGGTGCTGATTTGGAACGGCAGCCTGGCGCAGATCAATGTCGCTTTACTCCATCAGCTCGTCGATAACAGCCGCTCGGAGCATTCCAGGCAAACCGAGCTTAGAGGCAAACAGGCCATTTCCTCCGCCACTGAAGAGATCAACAGGTCGCAGGCGAGTCAGCTTAAAACAACTTACCGCGATATCCAGAAAAAGTTTTCTGCCGTGGGCATGGCCATAGAGGGTGTACAGATTGGAATGGAAGCCATTCCGCTGGTGGATAAAATTAGCACCGATCAGCAGAAACTGATACAACTTTTACGCGCCTCACCTGGCTTATCACAGCTGGCGATTAGTAGCGAAATTGATTTTGCGGACCGCTCGCAAATGCTGCTGCGCTACCTTTATGGACTGATTTTAAGCGCCGGAGAATTGAACGCTATGTCCCGGTCAGACCGTCAAATACTTACGAGCTTTGTCATCAGTGAACTTCATTCCATTTCGCTAAATCTCTCTGGCTTAGTGAATGCCCTGACGGCTGCTCAAAGAAAAATTAAGCCCGCTGCAAAACTCTTTTCTGATGCCGGCATGCGGGATAAGCAGCTGGCATCAAGTATTCTTTCCAGACTCAAACAGATCAGCAAAAAATGAAAAAGTGGATATTGCTACTCTTAGCTGCAGGGCTCTTCGGGTCTTCCAGCGCGCAGATGATTGTTTTTGATCGCGATCACTTTCTAACTGTAAATGAGAATGGGATGGTCAGGATTTCTGCTGAAATGGCCACACATAATTATTACGATACCATTCATGAGCGGCTTTCTGATATTAAAATCAATATCGGGGCGCTGGTGCTGACCGAGGATCTCATCTACCGCTCACTTACCCAGATAGATCAGGGAATGAAAAGTATCCTTGCGGTTAAAGAAATTTCCACACTCATCGCGGAGATTTTTTCAGAAACCGATCAGATGATCGCCTTTGCGTCAAAACATCCTCATCTTCTTCTTTTCGCAGAGCAGGTATCAAACCAGCTTCGGCAGCGGGGTGCAGCGCTGGTTGAAAACGTATCCTCAGTAGTGCTTTCCGAGAAAAGTGATCTGCTGCTAGATTTCGAAAAACGCGACGCAATGCTTAAAAAGATTTCTTTAGAATTAAGGGTGATCAGGGCCCTGGTTTATTCGATGCGAAAAAGCATGTACTGGGCCTCACAACGCTCACTATTTTCCCAGCTCAACCCGTTCAGAAATTTCATCAACATTGACAGACAACTGGTTTTAAAAATCATTAACAACTATAAAACGCTAAAAAAATGAAAGCTTTAACTTTTTTATTTTGCCTGGCCTGGCTACCCCTGGCCCTGAGCGCTCAGCTGGCCATCCATGATCAGGCCATCATCAATCAGCAGGAACGTATGGTGTTTAAATCCTGGGACGCTGATAAATTTACACCAAAACCTGGATTTTTAGGACTCAATCCCATGTACTGGATAACCTGGGGGCTGCATCCGAATTATCCTGATACTGACCTTCGCCCATTAAGCCCCACCGGGCCGCAAACGCTCCGGCTTGGACTGATTGCGGCAATGAAAGCTTCAGCAGATGCCTTTAAGCTTCATGCCGATACGATCCGCAATACAGCGCTATCCAGCTATGCCGCTTATTCCGCTGAGTTATCAGCTGCTGATCCTTTATGGCATATTTATTACCGTTCAGCGCTATCCCCACTGGATGGTTTACCGGAAATCCCTTTAGGCTCATTAACATCCGCGCAAAGAAAATACTTAAGCGAAACAGGCATGATTTCCTGGTATACCCAGCAGCATCAGGCCTTAGCCGAGCGGCTTCACCTGGCCAGGACAACCCATATGGAAAGAGGATCAAGAATTCTTTTATACCACAGGTTACTTTTAGAATACCGCAAATTGCAGGCTGCATGGGAAGATAAAATTCGGAGAAGCAAAACTTACCTGCGTCTTTCTTTACAAAGACAAAAAATCAAGGAAAGGTCTAAGGGCTTTAAAGACCAGGGTTTAAATGACATAGAGATCGCAGATAAAGTACTCAAAAACTCAAAGTTATGAACACAGGATATTTTGTATTTTCTTCAATTGCTAAAGTAAATGCTTTAGCGGCTGATGTGCCAGACTCGTTTAAAGAAACGTTTAATTTTCTGCAGGGGAACGGCGTATACGAGGAGGGAATGATGCATTTTTTAAAAAGCATGAAGCAGACTATATGGAGCCATTATGATGTGTTTTTAGCAGACGCACAGGCCCTGAGCGCGATATTTATGCTCATTTTTTTCGCTGCGAGAAGTTACGGGATGATTTCCGGGGATAAGCGGCTGGAAATTATGCCACTGCTGCGCCCATTTGGGTTGGTCATGGTAATTCTCTGGTGGCCAGCTTTTACCAAAGTGCTTGCCTATCCGGGGGAACTGGTCGAAAACAGAACCGAAAAACTTTTTGACGACAGCCAGACGCACATCAATGACCTGCGCATGCAAAGGGCAAAGCTGATGGTGGATGTTGCCGATGAACTCTTTAAGCTTCAGGCGAGCACCGAAGTAGCCAAAACCGAGGCGGATACCTGGTATGAAAATGCTTGGGAATCAGTGAAAAGTTCGGTTAAAGAAGGTTTTGCTGAAGTCTGGAACCCGGTCGTAGAGATGCGGAACCGGCTGCAGATTAGTCTTCAGCTTCTGGCCAGCTCGCTACTAGAAACCCTTGCTATCTGGGTGCTGAGAATTAGTGTATATGTGATTTTTATCGTACAGATTATCTTTTCCACCATCTTAATTATCCTGGGACCCTTCTCTGTAGCGGCCAGCATTTTGCCCTGGTATCAAAGATCTTTTACCGAATGGATTGCCCGGTTTATATCGGTAAGTTTATATTCAGGTATTGCATATCTTGTAATGTATGTAGCCTCACTCTTTCAGCAGTATGCGCTGGAAGCTGAGATTTCCAGATACACCGAGCTGCTCAGTGGGGATGGAGAAAGTATTGAAAAATTAAGCTGGTTTGCCGCAAACGGGGTACTTTCTTTCGGGGTTGTCATTATAACCTTTATTATCGGCGCACTCACCATGTTTACCGTTCCGAGTATCTCTACCTGGATTGTAAGTACTTCGGGCGTAAGTTCCGCAGCGAGCGCAATGGGAAGCGGGGCCTCCAGAATGAGTCATATGGCTACGGCCGCAATCTCGGGAGGATAGCCAAAATGATCGTTAAAAACATTGAGGCCAAGGTACGCCTGGCTACATTTCTATCCGCTATGAGCTTTGTTTTAGCTTTAGCCATCTGTTTGGCAGTTTCCTATTTTGCTTACCGGCAGGTTTCTGATTCCAGAAAATCCATTTATGTGCTTCAGGATGGAGTCAATCCCATGCTGGCGAAAAGAACTGATATTGAACTCAACAGGGGCGCGGAGTACAGGGCGCATATCGCCAGGTTTCATACCCTTTTTTTCTCGCTCATTCCCGATGAGCGCTTTATTGAGTCTCAGATGCGTGAGGCGATGTACCTGATTGATGAAAGCGGCGCCCAGCAGTATAATAACTTAAAAGAGCGAAATTTTTTCAGCGCCGTGCTTTCTTCTTCTGCAGTACTCACCATCCGTATGGATTCAATTTCTCTAGATGAAAAGCGGGGTTATTTCCGGTATTACGCCACTCAGCGAATTGACCGGAAAAGTGCAGTGACCCTCAGATCGCTGATCACCGAGGGACGCCTTCGCGACCTGCCTGCACGCTCAGAACATAATCCCCATGCAGTATTGATCACCGCCTGGAAAACCCTCGAAAACCAGGACCGTTCTACGGTTGAAAAAAATTCACTTTAATCCGATAAGCAATGAACAAACCAAAAATTTTTCTGGCTGCTGCCCGGACGGGCTTTGCCATGTTTTTTTTCCGGGCAATCTCCTTTCTGAAATCACATAGTGAATCCCACCCCAAGTTTTTTTTCTCGGCAATGGTGCTCACGATGGCCTTCTCGGCGCTGGTGAGCTTCACTGTACTTCGCCAGCCGCCTTTGGCTAAACCAATGATTAATATGGCTGAAACTGCGCCCGGGCTTAAACTGCCGGCGGGTCCTGCAGCATTGCTTGAAGTAGTGGCCTTGCAGGCAGAACTTAAAACCTTTTTAGATAAAAAAACACCAGATACTCAAGATAGCTCAAGGATGGAAGAAATCTTGGACAGAATTCAGCAACTCAATATAAAATTAAAACGGCCATGAATAAAATAGACTTTAAAAAGCCACGCTACGTCATCCCTTTGATCTGTCTTCCATTCATCCTGCTTTTGTTTTATGTCTATCAGCGGAGCAGGTCAATTAATAAAGATACCCGCACGCCCGAGGCTGAATTGCAGACCGGCATTTCCGGGGTATCAGCGGAGGTCCGCGGTAAGGGAATTGAAGATAAGCTTGAAGCCTTTAAGCGGCGATATAAAAAAGGAGATGGATATACAGCCCTGGAAACCATTGATCTTGAAAAGAGTGATGAGGAAGAGATGACATCTGCTTATAACAACAAGGAAAAAAGAATGCTTGATTCAATTAGTGCCGCCCTGAAATCCCGCAGAGATGCTTCTTTGGCACCCGGGTCCAATCTTGTTGCAACCAGGTCAATCTATCCAGATAAAGGTTCCAAGATTCAAAACAAAAGCGCCACTCAAAAAGAACTTGAGGAAATATTATCGGCTTATCAGCGGTCAGTAAATAAAGAACCCACCAGGCCCGCTGATCCCATGACGCTATTCCGCGCGCAGATGGCCATTGTAGATAGCATGAACAAAGCCTCACTGGCGCCAATAAAATCAACTGAAAAATTAAAGACGCAAATAGTCAATAGCCAGTTAAAAGAAGATCCTCCGGCACTAAAGGCTAGAAAGCAGCAATACCAGCCTGCAGATTCCCTGACGGTGCTTGCAAGTAGGGAATCTCCAGAGCTGATGCAGGCGATGATTGATCAATCGCTAACAGGATTCAATGGCTCACGCGTTGGCATCAGATTGCTCGATGATATCCGCATCGGGGAACAATTAGTCAAAAAAGGCACGTTGGTTTATGCGCTCATTACCGGGTTTTCTGCTCAAAGGGTACTGATGAGTATATCTTCAATTGCCAATCAGGGTGTTATTTTTCCGGTGAAGCTGGAGATTTATGATCTGGATGGGATTAAGGGTATCTATGTACCGGCCTCAGCTTACCGTGAATTTAGCCGGGAGCTTGCATCTAGCTCGGTTTCAGGAATCACGATGCAACCATCCACTGATCAAAACCAGCAGCTCATGAGCCTGCTCGGTCGGATGTTTCAGTCGACTACCGGAGCGGTGAATAGGCTGATCCGATCCAACAAAGCAAAGATACGCTATCCTTCAATGGTCTATCTGATAGATGCATCAACCACCACTAAAAAATAAACCGCTGTTATGAAAAATTTAAGCGCCAACATCATCGTTTTTTTTGCAATCTGCAGCTGGATTTTTTCCGCTTATGCATCCGCAAATCCATTGCCTGTTATTTACATCAGCACTACAAGTGCTGTCCATTTACGCTCACCAGAGCCCATCAGTTATGTCGATTTACCCACTGGCAAAATTTCCGGAGACCTGCCACTGAAAAATCTGCTTCGCCTTCGGATTTTGCGTCAGGATTCTTCTGTTAGCTATCCCCATGAACTGGGTATTCTAACTGTTACCGGGGAACAGTTTCTGGCCCAGTATCGCATCATTCTGGTCTCACCACAAGCAGCGCAGGCGAATAGCGCAATAGAAATACTGCCCCAACATATGCTTCCGCTTGTGCCTGCTGCATCATCATTGTCTACGCCTCAGATCAGGGCAAAGGCGATAGAAGTGATATCAAATAAACCCGATAAGTCACTGGCTACGGCAAGCAACCAAGGCATCAGCATCAAGGTCCATCAGATACTAAGCTGCGGAGAGCTGCTTTTTTTGGATCTTGGCTTTGAGAATGCTACGGCACTGGAATATCAGATCGACCGGATATGCTTTAGTATCAGCGATAAAAAAATCCTTAAGGCCACCAATTTTCAGCAGTACCCCCTGAAAATCAAACAAGCCTTGCATCCCCTGGATAGATTTTCCAAGCAAGGGAGAAACATTTATGTCCTTAATAAAGCTACATTTTCTTCGGATAAAAGACTGGTCATTGAGCTAAGCGAAAAACAGCCCTCATCCAGACTGGTCAGCTTATCATTAAATTATCGCGACATCCTCTCTGCAGATAGCTTTTAGGATTTTTAGCCTGTTTAGCGTCAGAAAATTCAATGCTTTCCAGCCATTCAAAGCTTGATCATGCGAGAGTGAATTGCATCATTAAACCCTTAATTCATTATGGAAGAACGCAGCGAGCTGATCGGGCTACACCGTTTTATGCAGTTTAGCATTTATTTTTTTGTATTCCTGGATCTGCTGTATTTTATTATCATTCCAGACATTCCCGGGATTCATCTGCAATCGATGCAGGCGCTGGTGAATCTGCACCAGGTGATGAGCCGGGTTCAGATTTATGGGCATCCTTTATACAGCAGGATTTTTATCATGCTGCTGGTGATGCTGGTAGCTATTGGAACAAGGAGTAAAAAGCAAAGGACGCTTTCCCCAAAACGGCATATCCTTCTTCCGCTATTTATTAGCCTTGTGCTGCTCTTTGCAGGTATTGTGGTTTATTCGTTGGAAGTTTCATGGCGTAATTTCTCACCAATGGTTTTTCAGGCAATATATGGTATGCTGCTTTTAAGTGGAACAATTGCCCTGCACATCTCGATGGATAACATTTCAAAAATCATTTCTTCCAAACTGGGCAAAGATAAGTGGAATGTGGAAGGAGAATCTTTTATGCAGGAGACCAAGCCAAGCGGGATCCCGCACGCGGTGAGTATCCCTATGCTGTTTTACTACGAAAAAAAAGTCAGAAAAGGATTTATCAATATTGAAAATATATTCCGGGGAACCTTGCTCATTGGTACGCCTGGTTCTGGGAAATCTTTTGGCGTAGTGATTCCCTTTATCCGGCAGCTGATCGATAAGGGATACGCGATGTGTCTTTATGATTTCAAGTTTCCCGATCTGGCTTCGCTGGCTTACCGCCGCTACTTATCAGCAGAAAAGGCTTCGCCATCCAAACGCAAATTTAATGTCGTAAACTTAAACAAGATCGAGATGAGCAGAAGGGTAAATGTTTTCCGGCGTGATTATATTGCCACCCTGGCAGATGCTGCCGAAACTGCTGAAGCGCTGGTAGAAGCGCTTAAAAAAGGAGATAAGTCAGGAGGAAGTGACCAATTTTTTACCCAAAGTGCTATAAATTTTTTAGCCGCCTGCATTTATTTTTTTGCCCGCTATGAATCAGGCCGCTATTCCTCGCTTCCTCATGTGCTCGCCTTTTTAAACCGTTCTTATCAGGAAATTTTCGACTGCCTGGTAAGTAATATAGAGCTGGCCTCCCTATTATCACCATTCATGAGCGCTTACCACGCCAAGGCTTTCGACCAGCTAGAAGGGCAGGTGGGCACTTTGAAAATATTTATTTCCCGGCTCGCCACCCTGGAAACATTCTGGGTCTTCTCGGGCGATGATTTTTCCCTCAAGATCAGCGATCAGAATTCACCATCTATACTGGTGTTAGCAAATGATCCCTCTACTCAGAATATCAATTCCGCCTGTTATTCAGTAGTGCTTAACCGCCTGACCAGACTCATCAATTCCAAAGGCAATCTGCCAAGTGCGTTGATACTGGATGAGCTTCCGACCATTTTTGTACACCGCATTGAAAACCTGATCGCCACTGCACGGTCTAATAAAGTGGCCGTACTGATGGGTTTGCAGGAACTTCCGCAGTTCCATCAGCATTACGGCAAAGAGGTCGCCAATACTATCTGTTCGGTCGTAGGAAATGTGCTTTCAGGATCTGTCAGGAGCAAAGAAACACTGGACTGGCTGGAAAAGCTTTTTGGCAAGATCAAACAGGAATCTGAAAGTCTCTCCATTGACCGTTCAAAAACTTCGCTTTCTTTATCTGAGCGCCTGGAATACCTCATCCCATCAGGTAAAATTGCCTCACTTGGAACTGGAGAGATGGTAGGGATGCTGGCCAGAGAAGCCGATCATGCATATAAAGGCAGTTTTTCTCCTTCAGTGGTCAATTGCAAAATCAATTTAGACCTGAAAGCGATCGCTCAGGAAGAATCCCAGCCAATAGAACTTCCCAGGTATTATGATTTCAAAGGCAATAAACAGAAAGTTCTCACAGAGAATTTTGCAAGAATCAATAAAGAAGTGGCCGGCGTGGTTTTGCGTTGCCTGAGAACAAACAGCTAACTCCAAACTTTTAAACCAAAATTTTTATGGAAAATTTTAATGGAACTATCGCATTGGTAAGCGAAATAAATGGTGGCGTAGTTAAACAGATGCAAATCGGCATCATATCCGCAGTTGACCCGCTGCTTGGCAAAGTAGATATTACCTTTGCCAGTCTGCAAAAAGAGCAGTTTGCCCTTCATCAGGTCCATGTGCTTAAAGACAGGCATTCGCTGTATCAGCTGCTGATGTCGGCTTCCGGCAGTATACCTTTAGGTGATTTTAAAACCCTTTTCAAAGTAAATATGCTTCAGGATCGGGGAGACCCTTCCGCTTTGCTGGATGCCTTTCAGCTTTTAAAGTTCTCCCCATCTGCCGCAGCACTCGCAACTGATCCGCTTGGTGAGCGTTTGCATGTGGCTGAAATTCTGCAGCAGGCCAATCTTCATCATCCTAAGCGATGAGAACGCTTGCTTCCGTCTTTCCACTATCTGTGCTTTTAATTTCGCTATGCTGCACTTGCCCGCTGAAAGCCCAGGTAAGTTGGCCGTTGCACAGATTTATTCCAACCAGCGCCTTTGGCCAGAGGATACATCCCATTACTAAAATATGGCAGTTTCATTCCGGAACAGACCTGCGCGCTCACTATGAGCCGGTGATGTCGGTAATGGCCGGAATGGTGAGTGATAGCGGAGAAAACAGCATTCTTGGAAAATATGTAAAAATTAACCATAGAGGAATAGAAAGCATTTATGCTCACCTCTCCAAAGTTTTTGTCATCCCCACTGAGCAGGTGCACAGTGGACAGGTACTGGGCATCTCAGGAAACTCCGGCAGATCCACTGCGCCTCATTTGCATCTATCGATTAAAGTGGCCGGAAAATTCATTGACCCTGTGCGAATCCTTAAAATTCTGAAAACTACAAACCAAAACAATCTTATGGAAAACCTAGCACCCATTCAAAATGATGAGCTGCCTTTAGCTGTGCTGCTTTCATTGCTGAATCATCACAATTCGATTTCTTTATCTCCGCTCCAGGCAAAACAGTATGGGGTAGAAGTAGCAGATCAGTTACCAACAGAAGAGGAGGCGAATGATGGAAATTAAACTACGCCCCTTGCATGAACAGGTTGCATCAACACTAATTGAGCAATTGAAAAAAGGGACTGCTCCCTGGCAAAAGCCTTGGAATACAGAAGGAATGCCTATTCAGATGTTGCCTTACAATGCGCAAAGCGGTAACAGGTATAAAGGGATTAATGCCATGAATTTACTGGTTTCCGGTTACGAGGATCCCAGGTGGCTAACCTTTAAACAGGCCGAATCCATGGGCGCCAAAATTCTTAAAGGCGAAAAAGGGACTTTGATCCAGTTTGTTAAAACACATGAGCAAAAAACGATGCGTGATGAGAAAGGTAAAGTAGTCTTTGATGAGCTGGGGAATCCAATCAAGCAAAGGCTTCCACTATCCAGGCCTATAGTTTCATCGGCCTGGGTTTTCAATGCCCAGCAAATATCAGGACTTGAAGCCATAGTAAAAACGGGGCCCAAAGAAATTTCATGGGATCCCTTGGAACGCGCAGAAGCGCTGATAAAAAACAGCAGTGCAGAAATCAATCACCGCTACATTGATTCCGCTTATTATGATGTGAGATACGATGCAATTACTTTGCCTGAGCGGTCCCAGTTTGCAGCGGCTGATCTATATTATGCCACTGCGCTGCATGAACTGGCGCACTGGACAGGACACCCCTCCAGGTTAGACCGGGCAAGTTTACTTCATAATGGTATGGTTGAGTACAGCAAGGAAGAACTTAGGGCGGAAATTGCCTCGATGCTAATTGGATCTGAACTTCGAATCGGACATGACCCCGGACAACATGCGGCGTATGTAGACAGTTGGGTTTCAGTACTCGAGGATACCCCATTTGAAATTCATGCTGCGGCGGCTGATGCGGAAAAGATCTTTGAATATTTATTAGCCATCGAGCGAAAACAAAGTATTGAGCTTGATCCCACAATGCTGGCTTCAGCAACGGAAACTCCGAGACCTTTTCTTTCAACGGGCGATGAGATCCTTTACAAGGACCGGATTTATAGGGTCGAGGGGCATTTGAAACAGGGGCGGCTTCGCATGGAGCAACTGCCTTCTGGCATACAGTTTACCCTTTCCAGTGCAGACCCGCTATACGGTGATTTGCTGGAGAAAAAAATCGCTCAGCATCCGTTGATTTCCCTTGAGCAGATTTCAGCCGAAACATTAAAAAATAATTTACCATCATCAACCAATAAAAGATAAGACTATGAAAACACCATTTGATGTGAAGGAGCTTCCGCTTTCCAAGCTTGAAGCGTTAGGTATTTATCATGATCAACAGTTGCTGCTTTCTCCCCCGCAGGTCCAGGCCCTCCTTGCTGGAAGACGAACGGATCTCATCTCCCTGCATGAAATCAAGGGGGCAGATTTTCTTATTGAGCGGTTAGATGCCAGGCTTTCCCTGCGCAGGACGGACTCAGGCGAAGTTGAACTATTCATTCACCCCATTTATAAACAGCCGCGCGTTCATCCTTTGCTTAATCACCAGGAAACTCAGGAGCTGATCAGCGGCAAGCGAAGTTTCATAGGGAAAGCTGTTGAGCAGGAAGAGGGCAGGTCAACCATGGTGAACATCGAATACGATCCGTTAACTAAAGACTTTGTCAGTTATGATGTGTCCAAAGTCCAGGCCCCTGACCGGGTAAATGGCATGCTGCTATCTGATGAAGAAAAATCCACTTTTCGCAGAGGAGAAGTATTGGAACTTGAAGACGGCACCCGTTTAAGGCATCGCGCTACAGCGCTTAATGGGATATTATCTGACCACAAAGCGCTGGTGCTTTCGGTGCTGCTTGATGGCGGTATAAGCTATCTGCTTCTTCGGGGCATTGCTGCGCTGCAAGAGAACGCTCAGCAGCTCGATCACAGAACGCCAGCGTTTAATCAGGCGCTTTCAGAAATGGAGGGCGCAAGAAAGTTGCGGCACCGGACCGAAGATATCCCTGCCCGGCAGACAGAACCTGCTATAAGAAAAATATCAAGGTGATTCAGTTCAGTTTAATTACCAGTTTACTTAAAACAGAAAACACATGGATCAGAATAACTTAGCATATTTGCAAAAATCACTCGACTATTTAGGCTTTGGGACACGCTTAAATTCGGTATTAGAGGATGCGATTTACAAAGGATCCCGCTCATTCTCTATCGGTATCAATCAACGTTATATCCCGGCAGAATTTCGCTCAGACCCTTCAAAAGGAGTTGACAATATGCACTTTGATGTTCGTTTTAGCCGCTCAGCGACCAGTGAGGTCTATTTTTTAAATGCCGTTGAGGCTAAACTGCAACGTTATAATTCCACTGAACCGGTAAATAAACGATTCGATATCGTACAGGATCATCGAATGACCGCCCTTCAATGTTACAAACTCATGTGCGGGCTTTCTTTGCAAAAGGACATTTTTGTCAAGGATCTGGATAACTTGGAAAAAGATAGCCGGAAAAGAGTGACCGTCTGGTTCAAGCTAGATCTTGGAGTAACCGATAAAAATAGTGAGCATCCTTTAAAATGGTTTTTCCCTGAATATGGCTTTAACCTGCAGCAAACCGTTGAAAAATATCCTTTTCTGGATTTTCAGGATGAGGAGAAAAAAATGGCGAGCATTAAGGCACTGAGTTACGGCAATTTAATTTCTCTATCTATGGAGCTTGATGGAAAGAAGATTCCTGTCTATGTTTCAGCAAACCCGGAGCTTAAACGCCTGGACGTTTTTAATACTGAAATGGTCGCCCTGACCAAGCAGCAACTGTTTCCAGATTTTTCAGAAATGCAAAATTCCAATAACAAGTCTTTAGCAGTTCCACCCACTCAGACGGCGGTTATCAACACGGAAGTTAATGAACGCACAAATTTTGCTAATTTTAAAAGATAACATTTGCCTTAAAATCAGGACTGTATGATTGATGTCTAGGTGTTGATTGCTTTCTAGACCGTGAGGAAATACAAAATCGCTCTTTAGGTTTGACAAAGTTTATATTAACCATGCTTTTCGCCCATCAATTTAGTTTTATCTGTTTGAAAAGGAATGTAATTCTTTCAGAATGCTTTTAAGTAAGTCTGTAAAAGGAGAAAGCCCCATATTTCTAAGGGGCTATATTTTATGTTCTATTGACATCCGTCTTTAAAACTAAACCAAACAAACTAAATACTCAGACAATCTATTCCGAGAATTGTTGTTAAACTTTTTTTATTCTTGAGGTCCAAGTGATTTTTGCGGGCAATGAAACAGTTTATCTGTCTTTTTGCGGCCAAAAAGCTAAATGTTGCTGCAAGGAATGCTTCAGAAGTCACTTTCGCCCTTTTCACTGTTATTACCCGTCTAATTATTTGAACGCCTGTCAAACTTAGCTATTAATTATTAAACAGAGCCATGGCTGTTTCAGCAGTAACATTTAAAGTTTTCTCATTAATTGCATTATCTGCATGGCGATGATAAAAAAAAAATATCTGATTGATTTTCAAAGTATTCTGAAAGATATTCAATCGCCCATGCAACACTTTCAATTTTTTTGCATCTAGTATATAACAAATCGCATATAGCCGATCAGACAAAACTATTTTATGAGCAGATACTTATTAACGCTATGCATTGTCTTTCAATGCATTCTCATCTCAAATCAGGCTACGGCCCAGCAAAACAAATTTCACCTTTCAGGAACGCTAATAGATAGTGTTTCGGGCAAGCCAGGAGAATTTTTTACCATTGCGCTTAGCAAGGATTCAACTGTGATCAAAAGTGCTGTTTCCAATGAACAAGGGAAATTTTCTTTTTCCGGAATTGTGGAAGGAAACTACAAAGTTATTATTGGCGCCTTAGGATATAAATCGAAAACTATTCTGGTGAAGCTCAGCCGTGATACGGATCTGAATAAAATTATGGTCGTTTCATCAGGCAATGAACTTGGTGAAGTTTCAGTAGCAGCCAGCAGGCCTATTATCAAACAAGAGCCGGATCGGATCGTTTACGATATTCAGGCCGATGCCGAAAGTAAAGTATTGTCCGTGATGGATATGATGCGAAAAGTCCCTCTTTTATCGGTAGATGCAGATGATAATGTTAAACTCAAAGGAACGGGTAATTACAGGATTCTAATTAATGGAAAGCCTTCAGGAATTCTGACACGCGATCCAAAAGAGTATTTAAAAAGTATGCCTGCCGCGGGTGTGCAAAAAATCGAAGTCATTACCACACCGCCATCGAAATATGAAAGTGAAGGTTTGTCGGGAATCATTAACATCATCACTTCCAGAAAGATGGATAATGGTTACAACGGAAACCTAAACTTTACCATTAAGCAAGGCAACTTTGGTGCAAACTTTTATGCAGGGACCGGCGTTTGGCAGGTAGATGGCGTAAAAATTACCGATGCAAGAAACAGCCGCGGCGTAGCGATTCCATCAAGCCTGAATTCGTTAGGTTTTCAGCAAACCGATAATAAATGGGCCTGGGGTGGAGGAGAATTAAGTTATGAGATCGATTCATTGAATCTGATAACGGTAGAAATTAATCCCTACGGCGGTTATAACCAGCAAAACTTGAATCAGCATTTTGATTTGCGGGATGGTTCGGTATTGTCTTCCTATGATCTTGATGGCAAAACCCGTTATGCATGGGGAGGAACAGATTATACGTTCAATTATCAAAAAGGCTTCAAGGATAAAAAAGAGCACCTGTTAACTTTTTCTTATAAATTTTTCGATAGTTCAGAACCGCAAACCAATGATGTAATGTTTAACAACCGGTTAAATTTTACCGGTGTAAATTACAGGCAAGATAACGTGAGCAGTTCGAAGGAACAAACGGCCCAGATTGATTACGTAAACCCCTGGAAGAAATTAACATTGGAAGCCGGAGTAAAGGCAATATTAAGGCGGGGGGATAGTGATTTCCAATACCTTGGTTTTAATTCAGCTCAAAATAGCTACATTATAGATCCGGCTCAGAGCAATGTATACGGAAATGATCAGAATATATTTGGTGTTTACAATACCTATACACTCAAACTCAAAGACTGGACTTTCAAAGCAGGCGCCCGCCTGGAAGGAACTTATGTTACAGGCAATTTCGAAACTACCGGCACAAGTGTAAAAACAGATTATTTTAACCTGATCCCTTCGGTATCTTTCAACCGGACTTTAAAAAACAGTCAGAGTTTAAGCCTTGGTTTTACCCAGAGGATCCAACGACCAGGGATATGGAACCTGAACCCCTTTGTCGATAAATCGAGACCTAATTTTGAATATTTTGGTAATCCTGATTTAGAAGCCACGTTAAGTAACAATTTCGAACTGACCTACAGCAACTTTAAAAAAGGATCGCTAAACCTGAGCTTAAGCTATAATTTTGCAAACAATACCCAACAGGAGGTTTCTACCTATTTTCCTGCAGAAAACCTAACCCGTGTTACTTCATTTAATATTGGTAAAACCAGATTATTAGGGACCAATGCCAATTTTAATTATCCCCTAACGGCAAAATGGAATCTGAATGTTAGTGCCAATGTCAATTACATTTGGCTGGAAGGTATGATTAACGGAGTGCTGGCACAAAATAGTGGCGTAACCGGATACTCTAGTTTTACCACCAGTTATAAATTTGAGAAAACCTGGAAAACAAGTGTGTCTTTTAATTATGGCGCACCAGATGTAATGTTGCAAGGGCAATCAAACAATTATTATTACCTGGGATTTAGCGGTAGCAAGGATATTATCAAAGATAAATTAACGGTATCTGTTATGGTGGCAAACCCTTTTCAAAAAACCCGGGAATATAGAAGTTTCACAGAAGGAGTGAACTTCACCCAGGAGCGCATTCGCGAAAACCCCTTCCGAAGGGTAAGTGGCTCACTAAACTGGAAATTCGGAAAACTTAAAGGATCAATTAAAAAGAGTGAGCGCAGTATTAATAATGATGATACAAAAAAGTCGTCTAATTAATGCTTGTTTATTGACTTAATTGTTATCCGGTTTAAGAAATTTGTATATCTATCCATCTGAGCGATCATCATCATTTGGCGTTAAAAAAGCAGATACAACTGAATGTATCTGCTCATAAATCCCTTTTAAGTTGTGTGTTAAAAGTGATAGTGCGTCATGTTATATTTCTCAAGCTTAGCCTGAGGTAACCTAAGTTATACATCAGTTAGTTCCAGATGTACAACTACAGATACGGTATTAACCAGATTAAGGTTTTTAAGTGTATACCCCTTTGACGAGTTCGATTTGACAAATTTGTTACCACGCTATTAGGATGTAAATATTCATTACAAAAACTTCATTTTCCAAACGTAGTCGAATATCAACAACGCTATGATCGAGCTTCTACTATTCAATGCTTGTTTTTTGCGCCCGATTTGCCGGTAGTCATCTTCATTTATGTAAGCAGCTTTTGTATTGATCAAAGCAACACAGCACCAGGATTTATCTCGTAGGGGATTTTCCCTTGCTCGAAAATGCGGGTTAACTCGGTTCCTTCAACAGTAATTTTTTTGCCAATTTTTCGAATCCAGTTTCCTTCTCTCAAACCAATTACTTTAGTTTCGTTCTGAGTCAAAAACTCTTTGATCCGGGTTTCCCTGGTCTCTCCATTATGTTTTAAATCCGGATTTGGATCTAAATAGTGTGGGTTAATATTAAAGGGAACAAGGCCCATACACGCAAACGAGGGCGGATAAACAATAGGCATATCATTGGTGGTTTTCATATTGATTCCTCCAATATTACTGCCTGCACTGCATCCGAGATAAGGTTTACCAGTTTCAATGTTTGCTTTTAAAACTTCCATTAGCCCTAATTCATGCAACGTTTTAACCAAAAGAAAGGTGTTACCTCCACCGGTGAAAAATCCTTTCGCCTGGTTAATGCCCGCTTTTTGATCTTGAAATTCATGTAACCCGGTTACTTTTATATTCAAAGTGGCAAAGAAGGATTTAGCTTTTGAAGTGTACTCATCATGTGAAATTCCTCCTGGTCTGGCGAAGGGAATAAATATGATTTCATCGATATTTTGATAAAGCGAAATGATTTCCGCTTTGAGGTACTCCAGATAGTTGCCGCCAAATAGGGTGGAGGTTGAAGCAAGTATAATGTTCATGATGATAATGAGTTATTTTTTCCATTGAAACAACCATTTTGGCAGTTCATCGGTGTTTAATAAAGGGTAATTAATGGTATTGTGATCAAGATTAGCGTAAGTACTAAACCGGACTTTCTTGTTTTGTTTCAGTTCATTAAATAAGGCTTCACTTCCGTTGAATGGATTTTCATTATCTTTTGCTCCATGAATCAGCCAGATGGGTTTTGATTGCAAGGCATTTGTTGATAAAAAATCGGGAACACCGGCAATAGAAATCATTGCTGCAAAAGTAGCCGGACTTAAGCGCAACAAATTCTGCACAGATGAACCACCCATCGAATAACCAATCAGGTACATCCTGTTTTCATCAATATTGAACTCCTTTTTTAACTGTTCAATTAAATCGATAATAATCGAAAGGTTTGCATTTGGCCTGGAAACTTGTAAATTTCTGACCTGATCAAAAACATAATCGGTTGATCGGGTTTCGAATTGCGGGGCAAGTACAAAGGCTTGAAAATTTTTTCTGATATCGGGCTTAAGCCAGATCCTGGATAGCGGCTCAAGCTGCTTTTCATTATCATTTCCTATTCTAGTAGAGTTGTGCAGGGTGACCACGAGAGGATACTTTTTTGTCAACTTGAGGTTTGACGGGCTCAATAATCGGTAAGGGATGGAGATATTCTTATGCTTAAACTCCTTCTTTTGATAATCACTAGCGGATAGATTATTGAGGTATTGCTTTTGAATTACGAATGCGATACTATCGAATTTAATAGATGAGCTTTCTGATAGACGATGGCTGCGCTGTGAAAATGCCGGATTGATTAAGAATACGAAGCCAATGGCTACGAAAAATTTATACATTGGTGTAAGTTATATCATTTATTAATATGGAGACAAATCTAAATTTTTTTCCTAAGCTAAATGGCAACTGATTAGCTCATTTATCTTACGGAAGGTAAATCCAGAAGTTAGCAGCTATCCCTTAGTTTAAATTTAGACAGCATAAAAAAAGCCACTAAATATGGCTTAATTATTTGGGCTATTTAATCTTATTATTTTCTGACGATAATATCCTCCATCACCAGCATATCCATTTTAGTTCTTAGAAAACAATCTAAAGCCTCTTCTGGAGTATTTACGATAGGTTCATTTTCATTGAATGAGGTATTTAATAAAATGGGTATTCCGGTGGCGTTATAAAATGCACTAATAAGGTTATGATATTTTTCATCAGTGCCTTTATGAACGGTTTGTAGTCTGCCCGTTCCGTCAAGGTGGGTTACTGCCGGTATTTCAGCTCTCTTCTCCTGTCTGATTTTAAAAACCTTTTCCATAAAAGGAACATCATCTTCTTGCTCGAAATATTCCTTCACAAACTCTGATAAGATAGATGGTGCAAAAGGTCTGAAAGATTCCCTTCGTTTGATTTTGGTGTTAAGTATTTCCTTTGCGTGAGCATTGCGGGGATCAGCCAGTATCGAGCGATGACCAAGCGCCCTCGGACCAAATTCTGCCCTTCCCTGAAACCAGCCCACTACACCTTCCGTTACTAAACAGTCGGTTACTTCTTCATAAAACTCTTGTTCATCAGGATGGCTATAACTTATACCCCGGACATTTAAAAGATTTTTAATATAGGCGTTATCGAATTTGCTGCCAAAGTAACCATGTAACATGGGTTCAGTTCTTGGCATCTTCTCCAGCTGATTATAAACCCATAAAGCAGCACCAATGGCTGTTCCCGCATCATGACCAGCAGGGGGAATATAAATTTTTGTAAAAGGTGTATTCAATTTGATTTTCCCATTTGCGACCGAATTCTGGGCCACTCCACCTGCAATACATATCGCATCAAGTTTAGTTTTTTGATGTAAACTGTTAAGAATATGGGCGATAACTTCCTCCGTTACTTGCTGAACGGAGGCAGCCAAATCTTTATGGTATGCTGTCAATTCCTCATTTCTTGCCTTGGGCTTACCCAGAAGTTTAACCAGTTCGGTGGTGTAGATATTACCCACACTCGGGCTCCCGCCTTCCCAGGCCATATCAACTCCATTTTTAGGATGGTTATAGTATTTGAGGTTTAATTCAAAAAGACCATCCGCTTTTAAAATAATTAACTCCCTGATTTTCTCGACATATTTAGCTGTTCCGTATGGAGCCAGCCCCATCACTTTATATTCATCTCCGTAGTTTGGGAAACCTAAAAATTGAGTGAGCGTGGTATAAAAAACCCCTAACGAATGGGGGTAGGAGACGGTGTCTAAAACCGCTATCTGATTGCCTTTTCCTTTTGCAATCATGGTACTGCTGAAATCTCCAAAACCGTCAATAGAAAGTATTGCGGCCTCTTCAAAAGGAGAAGCAAAAAATGCACTCGCTAAATGGCTACGGTGGTGTTCAACATTAATTATTTTTGCTTTTAATAATCCTGCAGAAAGATTGAAGTGTTGGTTAATTTCCTCTTCAATGCTACTGGCCTTTTTTAAATTTTTTGCTCGGTTAATGATGTTCTTTAAACTTAAGCGATTTTTGAAAGCAGTAACAATTTTCTTGAAAAAATTAGCCTTCGGATCTCTCGAAACAGCAATGTAATCCACCTCTAGAATGGTAATTCCTGCTTCATTTAAGCAAAATTCAATGGCCATAGTAGGAAAACCTGCCCAATGTTTAATTCTTCTGAATCGTTCTTCCTCTGATGCCGCAATGATGGTTCCATCCTTGTAAATGCAGGCAGATGAATCGCCATGGTAAGCATTTAATCCTAAAATGTACATAGATGATTATTACTTATATCGTATTAGACTGGTTTTCAGTAATATTATCGCCAATTGTTGCTTTTTTTGGCTTTGTGTTTTTTCTAATCCAGATATAAAGCATAATAAAGATCACAATGTACACCAGTACATTAAAAATTTCATGATGATATTCAAAGTAGTTCCGCTGGCTTTGAAAAAAGCCAAAAAGAAGTCCTAAACCAGCAATTCTGGCGATGTTTAAAAGGTAAATGGATACAATTCCGATAACGAGCATCTTGATTGTTGATTTCCAGGAAGCAGGAAATGCCAATACAAAGGCTGCAAGGAAACTCATTACACCTAATCCAAGGCAAGAATAATTGATGCGTAGATAGGGGCCATTTACCACCATCACATCCATTTCATTATGGATGGCATAAAAACCAAATAGCTTGATAATCCAAACCGCTGGTTTAATCAGTGCCGTTTTTAGCCCCTGGATATAGTCAAAATGTTCAGCAATGAAAGCATTGTAATATTTACCTCCTGGACTCATGACACTGTTCATGAGAATGTTTCCCTGGCTAAATAGGATGTAAAGTACAAATAATATCACTACAAATTTGATTGCCTTTTTATCGGCTTGTTTCTTGGCTGCTTTAATCTGTATTTCGTCCATATCGTAGTGTTTGTAAAGGTAAAAATATTTTTTTCGTAAGTTGACTTTAATAAAAAGGTTATGGTGTGAGTTGAAAGTTAAAAGATAAGTGGTTGTATGTTTAGTATGATTATTTAATACTCGTTATAAACGGCTTTTTTTATTTAGTTAAGAAAACAGCATAAAAGGCTCATTCCGATTTTCCCTAAACCCTAAACCCGTGAAAGTTCTCGCTTAAGTTTCATAATTTTTCGATCAACCAACTTTCTAAACCATAATGCTTGTAGGTAGTGAAAACGTCTTCCAGTTTTATTATCCAAAAAACCAAGTTGTAATACCATCCGGAGGTAGTAGTAAAAATATGGCCTTATTCCTAAAGGCAATTTCCACCATAAACGTTTGAGCCAGGCTTTTCTTTCATCAGGGTTACCTAAAAGGTTGGGTCTTAAAGATTGACCTCTTAAATTTTGCATTCTTTCAATCTCTTCTGCTGCGATTAAATCGCTGTACCGCTCATGTTTGGCAAACCAGAAATTGATATCATTCTCCTTGAGGTTTTCCTCCAGGATATGTCCGTTTTTCCAAATCACAGTTTTGCCCGGAGCAATAAAACGATGATCCATGTTTTCATTTAAGTCGGAAAACCCAATTCCGGTACGGAACATTTTCAGCAGATAAATAGGATAGTAGCCACCATAACGGATCCAGCTGCCCTGAAAGAAATTCTTGCGATTGAAATAAATACCATTAATGTCCTGATGGTTTTCGGCATCAAATTTGGCCAACAGTTCAAATAGTTCTGGAGTCACAATTTGGTCTGCATCTAGTCCAATGATCCATGGTGTTTGAATATGAAAGTTTTTAAGTGCATAATCCCATTGTTTAGGATGGTTAATAAATTTGTTGATTTTAACCTCCGCATCATTTTGATTGGCTATTGCAATAGTTTTATCAGTGCTGCCGCTATCTAAAATAAAAATTGGCGCATTTAAACCCTTTATAGATTCTAACAGTCTCGGTAGATGAATTTCTTCATTGTAGGTTAGAATAATGAAACTGAAATTTTTATTCATCTTTTTTCTTTACAGATACCATAACTTTTCTGTGCTTAATCAACCTGATTTTTTTGAGCTGTCATCCTGAGCTTAGTTGAAAGATAAATGATCCCGTCATATCATGTCATGCTGGGCCTGTTGAAGAACCGCTTCATACAATTCCATATACCGCTTCGCCAAAATGGCATCATTAAAATCATTTCTAATTAGCGCAGGAGCAATACTGTTTATTTTTTCCCTTTTTTCCACAGCTTGATAAGCTTCGGTAATTTTTTCAGCAACGTCTAGTGGCTTTAAATCACAAACCCAACCAAGCGCATTAGCTTGTACATAATCAGCAAGTCCAACATTTTTACTGACCAGTACAGGCGTACCGACACTTAAACTTTCGATAACTACATTGGCAAAATTTTCATTATAGGAGGGAAGAACCAATAAATCATGGGCAGCCATTACAGAAAACTTATCATCGTTGCTAACTTGCCCAAGCCAATTGATGCGATCATCCAGCTTTAAACTTTCAGCTTTTAGCTTTAAGCTGTTAATGTAGTTTTCGTCTCCGCTTCCAGCAATGGTTAAATGATAATCGAAATTTATTGCTGATAAGGCCTCAAAAAGAAGATCGATTCCCTTAATCTTGTCAATTCTTGAAAATAAAAGTAATTTGAATATTTGTTCAGAAGTTGACCTGTTTTTTTTGCTGTCCTGTGTTGGACTTATAAAATTTAAATTAACAAGATTAGGAATAACTGTTGTATTTCGGTGCTTTAAAACCGAGTCTAAATCAATTTGCTCCTTTTCAGAAGTGAGATGTAAATGACAATACTCAAGGAGTTTTTTTCCCATGAAAAAGTGTAATAATGCTTTTGCAATTCTGTTTTTATGCCCTTTTGAATAATTATTAAGCATTCCTCTTGGTGATAGGATAACCGGAACTTTATACCATTTTGCAATTAAACAACTTAACATAGAAACCAAATTCCACCAGGCATGGATGTGGATGACCAATTTGTCATGCTCAGCTAAGCCTGCACTGAGCTTGTCGAAGTGTCGAAGCACTTTGCTTAATCTCCATAACAACCCTGGTGAAAAATGACTATGATCTTTAGTCAACCTCTTAAAATACGTAACTAATACACCATCTACCAATTTCGCCTCGCCAACTTTTACATCTAATTCATTTTGGCCATTTGCAGTTGTTGTAAGAACTTCGACATTCAATTTTACTTTTTTGGTCATCCAATTATCCTTGGCGATATCATCCTGAGCCTGTCGAAGTACCTCTAATTCAGCCAAACACTCACACAACATCGAAACCGAAGCAATCGGCCCACCATAAATATAGGCAGGTTTGTAGGATGCAGTGATATGGAGGATTTTCAATTTTTTAAATAATGATCCAATCTAGGAATTACAAACTTATTTAGGAAGATATAAATTAGGAAAAAGGCAAAAAAGCTACCTACCAATTTATCTAGGGCCATTTCAAACAAGTTTATCTGAAAAATAAAAGGTACTAAAAAAGCGAATCCCCATATTTTATTATATGATTTTAATAAGATAAATTTATAAGATAATCCGATTACCATGCCCCACAACAATAATGGGATAAGCATGCCTGGGAAACCAAAATCAACATAACTTTCCGTTACATAACCCAAACTTATTGAAGTGCCAGAACTAGCTCCAGCAAATCCCACTCCAGTATAGGTTATTGTTTTTTCAGAATCGTTGATAGCTGTTTTTTCTGGAAATAGAATTCTTGGCATCAAAACTCTTTTAATGGCGTCGAGCCATAATCGCCCATGTTCATGTGGCCGATTCAATGGAACATAGGAAATCGAGGCGGAAAAAATGTCAATATAAGTAAGGCGATCCAAAAGGTTGGTAATTCCATCTTCATATTTAAGATTTTCGGCATTACTTGTTAAATCATACAGTTTTCCCAAAGCATCAGTTTTAGATACCGTAACGATCTGTGCATTCTCACCTCCAGAAAGATAATTTCTATATTCAGGCTTTACATATTGCCATACTATGGCTAAATTAAATAAAAGAAGAATTAATAAACCAAATAAGGCATAATTAACATAAGTGTAAGTTCTTTTTACAAAAACATATAGTATTATAGCAATAACAAAAAAATCTTTAAAGGAACTGAAGTAGCCCGTTAAACTGAAGATGATTTCTCCTACCAAGATGCCATAAAATAGCTTCTTGTTCTTATCAAAAACAAAATAGTAGGTAAAGAAGAAAAAGAAGATGGCCCACTTTAAATCTTGTATTTTAATAAAAAACTGTTGTAAACTAGGTATGGTATGGGAAAAGATAATAAGAAGAGGAGTGAAGAAAATCGCAGCAACATAAAGCGTCACTATTTTTTTGAAGTCATAATGCTCTAATTGCTTTTTAAAAGCATCACGCTCTAGCTGAGGTAGCTTATGGATGACAGCAAAAATGCCAATGCAAATAACATAGAGTGAGGTTAGACTGTAATAGTAAGATTGACCTATATTTTGATAATAGGTAAATAAATCACTAAAATCTTTATATAGGTAATCTGCATAAAATATTTTCAGGCAAACCTGTGACCATTGCATGATTAAACCAAAAAATAAAATTGGAGGTTCATTTTTTCGCCAGAGTAATTTGGCAGCAAATGGTACGAAGAGAATAGCGAGGAATGTTGCTGTCGGATTTATGGTAAATAGCGATAAAGCCAATATTACCCCAATTCCTATTTTTAAACTTCCTAATTTTATTGCGGTTTTAAACAAATTATTTGAAGTGGTATGTATGAAAAACTATTAAGTCGTCTGTTAAAAAAGCTCAATGATTATTTATCGACATTTAATTATGCAAATCGAAAATTATAGATTTTAATTGAGATGCTTGTTTTTTAATATCAAATTTAGCACTAATTCTATTATAGTTATTTTTAATAATGTCAGTAAGATCACAATTTTTCTTCATAGTGGCTTCTATTTTGCTTACGAGGTCTGAAACATCTTTTTTATAAAAAAGCCAGCCATTATAATTATGATCAATAATTTCAGCCAGACCGCCAGCCTGTGTAGCAAGACATGGTACTCCCCTTACCCCAGCTTCTATGATGCCCATACCGAATGACTCCAGCGTGATTGTTGGAAAAAGAAGAATATCTATATTAGAATAAATGTCATCTATGTTATTTATAAAACCTTTCCATTCTATATAATCAACCAAATCATATTCTTCAATTTTTTCTTTTAGTTTATCAATATAATCCTGCGCACCTTGACCAAAAACTTTAAGATTAAAATAAACATCCTTCTGTTTTAGTAGAGCCATCGCTTCAACTACAAGATCATGACCTTTATGCGGTGCAATTTGTCCAACTAGTCCAAATTTATATGATTTTTGTTTTAAAGTATGTTGAGGCAATGGAATAATTTCAGTTCCATTGTGTAAAACTTCAATCTTTGATTCATCTATTCCACAAAGAATGAGATGATCTTTTGTAACATTAGAAACTGCAATAAATTTTTTGGTGTTTTTGTTAATGCTTTTTAAAATATACTTATTAAAAAAAGTCTTACTTATATTTTCATGAACATGTAAAATATGTTTCACTTTTAAAAAAAATTGAAGCATGTAAATTGTTCGAAATGATGTATGGTAAAAGGCATTCGGTTGAAATACAGAAATAATTTTTTTAATTTCCTTAATTGCTCTTGGTAAGAAGAAAATGGTTTCAAGCGTCCAAACTGGCTTTCTAGGATAAATAAATCCTAATTTAATACTAGTAAAAGGAATTCTCAAATCCTTTAATCTCTTTTCAAAATCACCATTTCCCCAAGCATTTGTTATGCAATGAATCTGAACACCTAGCGTGATTAATTCTTTTAAATAATTTAGTGTTACAATCTCTTGTCCGCCTATTAAATATCCCCCACAGAAAACCAAGAGTTTTTTACTCATTTTTTGAGTGTTTAATTAGCTGAATAAACGCTATTGTTTGTTTTTGAAATGTCCAGTTTGCAATGATTTTTTTAGAGGCCAAACCCATTTTAACAAGTCTTTTTCTATCTGTTATTAATTTATTTAGACATTTCGATAACTCTTTTTTCTGATAGAATATTACGCCATTGCTTTCATCAACTAAATCTATTGCACAACCAACTTTATCAGAAACCAATACAGCCTTTCCTGCAGCCATGGCCTCATTAATCACTAAACCCCAGGTTTCAGTTTCTGATGGCAGACAAATTAGATCACAAGCTTGATAAACCACAGGCATAAAACTTTGATTTTGAAAATCCATAAAATGAATTCTGTTTTTTAGCGAGAAGTTTTGTCCCCCTTTGGAGGGGGCGGGGGGAGGATTTGTAAATTGATATGCCATGCTCTTCAAACTTTGCTCCAATGCCCCATTACCAACAAAAAGTAAGTGTACATTTGGTTTATCTACCTGTATAAAACTCTCTAATAGCAAGCCTGGATTTTTTTTCCATTCTAATTTGCCTGCAAAAAGAATTAAAACACTACTCTCAGAAACCCCCAGATTCTTTCTGATTGAATTAGCCTCAATAGTTCTGTCTTCTGCAAATCGATCGTTATCAATTGCATGTGGAGCGAAAATTAGTTGATGTTCTTTTAATCCAAATTCTTTAAAATAAGCTTTGTTTGCAGTACCAACATAGAAGGCCCTATCAATATACCTATATACCCAACTCAATAATGCTTTTCGTATTAATTTTTTCCATGAAGACTTTTCATCTAATAATGTACTATCGCCACGAAACCATATCGGAATTTTACGGTTAAAATGTCGAATAACTTTCAAATGACTCCAGTAAGCCCAACCATAAATTAAAATAGCACTCGGTTCAAAATTATTAATTCTATCAATGATGGCTGGATTCTGAATGCCCATAAAATGATGGGATCCTGGATTACTTGAGGTGTTATCTAGAAATTCGTAATCGTAACCTTCAAGTAATGGGATGTCCCATTCTATTTTTTTGCCAAAGTCCTTGTCAAATTTTTGATTTGTGCCAGCTAAACCCCAAGTATAAAAAACTTTAGTAGTACATTCTTTAGCCAATAGTTTAAATATAGGCGCAAAATATTGGATTGGGTGGGTACTTACAATAGCTAATTTCAAATGTAAATATTAATAATTATTTATTAATTGTATTGTATGAGCTCAAAATATGTTCTTCGGGCTTTTGAAAATTATCTGCACCAAAAGCTTAGTAGCCAAAAACCTGAAGATTTGAATTAATATGTTATTTTAGAATAAACAAATCTTCTACAAAGTGCTTAAGCAAGATGGATTAACATTTCTAACGGGGAGCTAAATACTGTCATCAAAGATATTAAAGGCTGGCGCATTCTTAAGTCTATTTTCAACAAAGTTCACGTCTCTTAAATACAGTGTGTTGTGCGCTCCAAATATATCTAGTAAAGTTAATGAACGCTTAAAGGGATCATATGAATAAGGAGCAAAACCAAACCCTAAAAGTTTTTCATGAATTTCTTTATCATGAAAACCATAACGCAATCCACTTCCATTTAATTCAATGATTACAGCCTTGAGTTCCTTTGAATCTAGTATATTTTCCGCCCCTTTTAATACTTCTGTTTCAAAACCTTCAACATCAATTTTTATAATACAGGGCTGGAAAATAGGAAAAAAACTATCTAAAGGATTAACTTCTATTATCTCTGAATCATCTTCTTTTTTTTTAGTAAAGTGATTCGTTGTATCTTTACCCTTTGTGAACCATAAAGTTGTTTTTTCCTTTCCGATGCCAACTGGTACACAATCTATTAAATATTCCAACTTATTTAAACTTACGTTTTTCCGTAATAAATCGATGGTTTTTTTAGATGGTTCAAAAGCTATACTTTTAGCATTTGCCACCCCTGAAGCCAATAAGCTAAAGGCACCAACGTTTGCGCCAACATCGAAAAATATATCCTTCTCTTTCAAGAAATGGATGACAAAGGCCATATCTTCAAATTCGTGAAGGCCAACGTAAATATTTCCCGTGATGCCGTTTAAACCCCTTTTCGCATAAAAGCGAATATCATTAATAAATCTTTTCTCATAAAGCTTGTCCGACAACCTACATTGGATTTGCCAGATTAAGAATCGCCAGATAGCTTTTAATTTATGTTTTTTGGCTAATGGATGATGAAAAATAAATGAGATGATTTGCTTTAATTCTTTCACTTAATTTTGTCTAAGAATTCACATTGAACTTTTGTCAGATTTTTTGCAGTATGAGATGAGAAAACTTCCCAATCAGTTGAGTTTTGATGCTCATTATTTTTTGCCCGAAGATTTAGGTAGTCTGTAATTTCTGACTCTGCCGCTAAAGTATTATTTAAACCTGCAACGAAACCAGCGTTACAATCTCTTATTATTTTTCCTGCACTACTTTTTTCGTTGAAAATTGCTAGCAACGGTTTTCTGGCCAGTATGTATGGATATATTTTGCTTGCGGTATAACCTTCATCATCCGATCCAAGTATAATTAAACCATTGGCTTTTTTTAAATACGTAATAGCATCATAGTAAGGTACTCGGTCAGTCTGTTCGATAACATAATCATTTATCGAAAATGTTTTCGCTATTGGCAAAATAGTTTGCACTCCCGTACCTTGAGGTGCATAGCTTGTTCCAATAAAATAGAACCTAATATTTTTAAATAAATTGAAATTAGCATCTAAGTTTCTCTTAAATGTTTTGAATAATAATGTAGTAGAAGGTATTAAATCAAACCCCCCACGGCCTATATAGACTAAGTTTATGTACGAGCTTTTTAATAAAGGTGTCTGCAGTTTTTTAGAATGTAATTCAGCGATTTCGAAATCTAATTCGGCAGCTGGAAAGGTAATTACCTTAAAGGGAATATTATTGATGTTTTCATACCGGTCTTGTAGTATCTCAATGTATTTTCGAGAAACACTTATAATTCCATCCACCTTACGCATAGCAATTGGTTCTAAAAGTTTATTTAGATGATAAGAAAACCAATGTTTTGGTGGACGCTCTGCTTTTGGTTTATTTACATAATATTCCGTATGCCATGGATCTTGCATATCAATTACAAATGGAATATTAAATTTTTTTTTCCAGTAAGTTCCTAGTACACAAAGTGTGAATTCGGTTGTGGAGAACAGTATTAAATCGAAATGTTTCCGCTTCAACAAGGCATTAACGTATTTTTTGTAATAATAAATACTACGCAATGCTAAACTCCCAAGCCCTAATTTTGAAGTTATTTTTTTGTTGAATGCATTGACTTCATGTATTTCGAGTCCTGTAGGCAGGCTTTCTAAAAGCATTTGATCTTTAGGGAGATCTACAAACTGTTGTTTTACTGTTACCACTTCAGCTTCCCAACCAAACATTTTGTAGTAAGGCAAGCTTAATCTCACACGATGCATATCTGCCGCATTTATTGGAGGAAAATATGGGCAAATAATTAGAGCCTTTTTCAAGTAACAAATATTTTTCTTAGATATTTTACAATCTTTGGCTGTAAAATTAAATCAATTTGATAGGTTAATATACCAATTACCGCAACAACCAATAAGATTTTTAAACTTATGGAAATGTTATGAACATTATAAATAAAGATTAATACAGGGAAATGTAAAAGATAAAGACTATAAGATACCTTTCCTAGATAGTTAAATGGCGGAATTATGTAGTTCGTGTAAAACACAAGCAGAATTTTTCGAATAACTGGAAGCAAAATATTTAGGGATAAGGCAGGAAGAAAAATATAACAATACTTTATAATTCTTAAATAGCCATCATCAAAGAATAACAGCGATGCCGAAAATAAATAGATAATTATACTAATGCCAAATAAACTATTGCTGTCTTTTTTAGGTGCTGTATTTCCCTTTTGACATAAATAGCTAAAAAACGGTATGCTAGCTACGGCAAATATGAGAAATTTTATGGGGTCGAAGTATTCAGTGGTCAGGTGTAATCTTGATATTAGAGGAAGACATAGTAAGCTAAATAAAGCATTAATTTCTGAAAATTTTATTTGTTTTTGAATATTCCAAATAAAGAAGCCAATCAGCCAAATTGGAGAATACGCCGCCATTTTTATAAGATATCTAATTATATAATGTTGAATATCCTGATAATATAACCAAATGCATATTAAACCAAATAAAAACCAAAGTTGCATATGTACTAATTTTACAAGCTTTGATTTGTTAATAAGAAGTGCAAAGATTAGATAAAAGAAAAGTTCAAAGCTTAAACTCCATATTACTGGATTAGAACTAAATAAAACTGTTAAATTTCCATCTAAGGCACTAACAGGTATTAAATTTCCAATAATTTGTGTAAAGCTTAACTTTTTGTCTAGTATTAGCGTATCTAGGAATAAAGAAATTAGTACCGCGAAAATAAGAGTAGGATGTAAACGTGTAATCCTGTTACCCAGAAAGCATAATTGGGAAATTGGACGTCTTTCAAAAGAACTATGTATGACAATTCCTGATAAAACAAAGAAAATAAGTACAGCCTCAGTTCCCCAATTTGTAAAAAGTGAAATTAAATGATTAGAGCGTTCGATTTGTTGTGGCAGTTTTCCAATTAGGTGGCACAAAAATACTAACATAGCTGCAGCACCTCTTACAACTTCAATATGAACATTTCGTTGATTTTCCAAATTTCAATTAATCCAATTTTTTAGCAATTAAAAGTAGCCAAGTTCTGCTTTCAATTTCCCAATTATATTTTAATTGTGCTAACTGATAGCTATTTCTTTTCTTGTTATTTAGTAAAGCCCTATCATCATATAAATTTGTCAAAATAGAACATAGCTCAGTTATATTTCCAATGCTGAAGCATTGACCGATAGAAGGATTCTCTGTCATGAATTTTTCTTGAGCTTTTGTGTTTGACGCAATGATATTTAAACCCGCTAATAAATAAGTGAAAATTTTATTTGATAATGCTATTTCATTATTTAAACTGAAGCCAGGCTCTAAAGCTAAACCAATATCAAATCTTGATGCAAATTTAAAAATTTCATTTCCAGGTAATGGTTCATGATATGTTATTTTAAAACTTGCCAGATTGTTCAAATATAGCTCTATATCTTTGGAACAATTTCCTAATAGGTGGAGCTGTATTTTTGGGTTGTTAACAATATTTAAAGCCTCGATCACAACCTCTAAACCTCTGTTTTTACCAACGGTTTGCGAAAACCATAGAAGCTTTAAAAGCTTGCTATTATTCAATTCCAGAAATGGTTGGTATTTTAATTCAAAGACGTTATTTACTACAATGGGTTTTAACTTTGGATAAATCTTGGAATATGCATCAGCAATTAAGTTGCTAGATGTTGTAAAATAGTCAACATATCTCAGATAAAAATCCTCTGTGTAAGCTTTCAATCTAACATCAAAATGACTAGGTTCATCGAAAACCTCATGTCGATGAAAATCTTCAGCATCGAAACCTAACTTTGCATTGTTTTTTTTAGATGAATAAAAAGCAGCAGGTAATGCAGCCAAGTTGTGTGCAATATATAAATCTGCTTTCAGTTTTTTTGCTTCTCGTTCTAACAAAAAGGTACAACGGCCTATCGCGAATTTTGCAAAAATTTTATAGATACCAAATCTTTTAGAAAATGCTAGAGCCGCTTTATAAATTAGGCGAGTTTTAAAATACAATTTCTTTTCAGATGTGGGATCTCCTCCTACCCTTAAGGCTCGCCAAGATTTTTCTTTTAGCAAACTTTTATCAGCTTCAGTAGCCCATGCAGATACATATTGATATACTATAGTTACAAAATAACCTGAATCTACCAATGCATCTGCTTCTTTGACCAATCTAGGGTTTGTACTGGGTTGGCCGGATGTAATTAAAACAATTCGCTTCAATTTGAAATTTTACTGTAATATAAGTCTAAATATTCTTTACCGATAACATTGCTATTAAAACGTTTATAACTTTCCTTAAAAACATTCATTCTATTTAATAGACTTAATTTAGATACTGCTTGTACCATATCATTTACGGTATTGCATATATACCCAGTAACATTTTCTTTAACGACTTCTGGTACTGAGCCTCGCCTAAGCGCTATAACTGGCGTGCCACATGCCATCGATTCAATCATAACAATACCAAAAGGTTCTTCCCACAATATTGGCATAAGCAATGCTATTGAGTTTCTTAGTAAATCATTTTTTTGTTGATCATTTACCACACCGATATATTTAATCTGATCATTTAAGTGAGGCGCTATAGATTTACTAAAATAAGGTTCAGCTTCTTTTGGTATGTTGCCTGCAATCACTAACTTTTTGTTAGATTTTTGGGCAGTCTCAATGGCTAAATGAACACCCTTTATTTCTTCTAATCGACCTAAAAAGACCAGAGGTGCATCGTCGTCATAAGCGAAATTTGGTTCATAAATGTTTAATGGAAAACAATTATAAATAGTTGTGCTATTTCCCACCGCTTTTATTTTGTTGGTTATATAATTACTGCAGCCTGTAAAGCTAAGAGAGTTCTTTTTGCTTAAAAATAGCGCCTTTTTAATTTGAGAAATTGTTGGTTCCCGTTGATAAGACATTATCTTAGGCGTTTTTGATAATAAAACTGGTAATAAATAAGCGAGTCGACCAAAACTATGAATAACATCGGGTTTAAAAGTGCTTATTTTATTTATTACAAATGTATTTCTAAAATGTTTAAACCTTAATTCTTGGTCTGGAAAGGGGATAAGTGGTACTACTACATCAGAGTTTTTGTGCGCAACAAGAACTATATCATGTCCCTGTTTCACTAAATACTGCAGCAATAAATGAATTATACGTTCTATGCCCCCATAGCCTACAGGAGGTATGGGGATAAAAGGGTCAGCTATTATAGCGATTCGCATGTTCGAAGGTTTTCTTCATGAAATTGATAGATTTTTTTTGTAATCTCATCAACTCCAAGATTTATCTTAAAAGCATAATAAACCGCAGTTTTGACATTTTCAAAACTGTAGCTTTTACGTCCAAAAAAAGTTGAGAAGTACCCAAGAGTACTTTTTAAAATATATCCAAATTTAGAAAGTAATGAAGCATTGACCACCTTAATCAATATAAAATATTTCACTATATGATGATTAGCTTCTTTGAAACCAAGTTTTAAATTATCTCTATAATTTTTCTGTAATCTATTATTTGCTATAAAGTGATAATATTTCAAATTTGACTTATAAAATAGTTTATACCCCATTAATATTGCCCGTAAACAAAATTCTGTGTCTTCTCCTGATGATAAATTATCTCCTTTCCTGCCAATTGCTATTGACGGAAAGTTATAAAAGGCTCTCAAGTACAAATCTCTTCTTGTAACTATCCCTGCTCCCCACAAATTGCATTTCTCTAAAGAATCTGCGAAACAACTATTTTGTGCTCCAACAGCGTACCAGCTCTCGAAATCTTTAAACCAACCAGGTAAAGTTCCATCAGAAGTTTTTGCAAAACCCTTACCACCAATAGCTCCAATTTTAGTATCGTGATTCATAATATTAAAAGCTAATTGTAAATAATTTGGAAACAACCAATTATCATCATCACAAAAACATAATAGAGAAAATCTGGCTTTCTTAACACCTGCCGCTCTCGCAAAACTTAGACCGACTTTTAGTTCATTAATTATTTGAACTTTTGAATTTAATGCCTCGTATTTTTCACATTCTTCTAGCGCTACTGAATAAGTGTCATCGGTAGAAGCGTTGTCAACTATAATTATTTCCCAATTAATAGATTGACTGAATTCTTGCGTAGCTAGATGTGCTATCGTTTGCTTTATCCGATCTTCGCTATTGAAACAACAAATAATAACAGAAATACCAATAGAACTAGACATGCATTAAGATTTAATTTTTTTAATATGTAAAGTTTTCAATGAACAATAAATAGGTCTTAATTTTTGAAACACTTTTTGTAAAAAACTTTTTTTAAAGTGATAAGAGACAATTTCTTCCAATCTTTTTAAAATCGTTTCTTCTTTTAAAAGCTCATTAATTTTGTTATCCTTTAATGCTGGTTGGCTAATATATTCAATGTATTTTTCATCGTCACTGTCAATCATAAGTATATGCTCCATAACTGCTTCAAAAGAATTGAAATCATGGCAGTTAATAAAGCTTTTAGGATTAAAGTCTTTTTCTATGATCGGATTGCCCCAATAAATGGGGACACAGTTTTCAAGCAGTGGCTCAAATATTTTTTCTGTAGTATAGCCAGGATATGAATCATTTTCGAATGCGATAACAAATTTATAGTTCTTAATAAAGAGCCTCTTATTCTCTACAGGTGCCCCAATGTTGTTAAATAAAATCCCACCAGAATCAATATGTTTCAATTTCGAAAAATTAGTGAAAAAATTATTTCTAATAGACGATTTTGGATTAGACACTATAAAACAACAGAATTTGTTTTTTTGGCTAAGAATTGCTTTCGCATCTTTTTTTCTGTTGACTAATTTATTTAAGTCATCATATAAAAAGTATAATGGTAACCGATAGTTTCTCGGGTTTGTGGAATAATCAAAGCTAAATGCATAATCGCAAGCTCTAAAATCTGGCCTTACATTTTCTCCAGTGTAAAACACTTTTGTACAAGCATACTGGATGTTTAAATCTCCAAATGTTGAGTAGAACAAAAGGTCTGGCTCATCTGAATCAATCAACTCATACTTTTGGGCTAATAATTTGTTGAAAATGAAATTTGATTGGTTGAAATCTGGCCAAAAATCAACATATTTAACTTTAATGATGGGCGCTACTTTTGCCAATGTACTATCTATCTATAGAGATTTTTTAAATTCAAATACGCCTTGGGAACATCAGCTGGGCAAAACTCAAGCTCTAATTTCAATGTCCTATTAACTTCAAATATAAATATGTCACTACTTTAATAATTCAATGATTTTATTTAAGACAGCTTTTGTATATATCAATGCCCTTTTACAATAATAATTAATCCCAAGCTTTTTTTTAAATAAGCTAGCTACACGTCGATAAGATTCTTTATTTACTCTTTTATCTTGTAAAAACTGATTTAGCTTCTCTTGCAAGAGCCTTTTTTTCTGATTCCCTAATAAAAGCAATTGTTCGAAATAGCTTATTACACTAAAGTATTCTATGTAAATTAATCCTTCTTTAAAAGCATTACTACTTATATCCTTTGGATGTTTTCTGAAATAATTTAATGTTTTACCCGAAATATAAACTTCACCTTGTAAGGAGGCTTCTACCCAATATATCCAATCTCCACTGAATTTATATTTCATAAATTCATTACTAATATTTTCATGTATTCGCTTTTTAAAAATGCACATGCTCGCATTAAAAATGGAATTCCCAAGCAACATATGCTCTCTGACAAAATCTTTTCCTTTAAGATATTCTCCAAGATATTTAGAGTTACTTTTCCATATTACATTATTTTCTTCTAACATGATAGATTGACAAAAACTGACTACGCAATTCTCATGTTTTTGGGCAGCATTAAACAATTCTTCCAACAAAGTAAGTTCACACCAATCATCACTTTCTGCAATCCATATCCATTCTCCTTTTGCCATTTCAATACCTTTCTTCCATTGAAAAAAAGTATTTCCGGAGTTGATCGGATTGTAAATTATCTGTTGAACTTTAGGATGGTCTCTATAACTTTCTATTATAGTACGACTTTCATCTTGAGAATAGTCGTCCATAATAATTACGTCGAAATCATCAAAAGTCTGGTTAAGTACAGATTCAATACGTTGAGCAAGATACTGAGCGTGATTATAATTAGGAATAATAACCGATATTGCTGGCATTTGCTAACGCTTTGATGGTTTAAATAAATGAAGTAAAAATTTTAAGCTGGCTCGTAAAGGATGTTGTAAATCTCTTTGATACATCTTTCCAAATGTATAATTAGCGATCATAGTTTTTGTAAAAGCATTAAAATGTTTTTTGAGAATATATTCCTGATTGAGGTTATCATTGTCTGCGCCAAGTTTGCTGGCGACTGAGTCTTCAAGTATTCTGTAATAATAAAGACCTTTATCAATATGGCAAAATCGAAAATCTTTAATATAAGCATGTAGCCAAAACTCCCAATCCTCTTGGTGAAATGGTATATTGGGATCGTAGCCGCCAATATTTTCCCAAACATCTCTTTTAAAAATGGCGCAGGTATCTATATAATTATAAATAAATAAATCTACACCATTAAATGGTTTGACTTTAAATTCTCTGGAAGGGATTTTTTCGCCAAAAAAAATAGGATTTCCATAAACTATATCAAACCTTCCTTTGCGTAAAATTTCTATTCCTCTATGTACGTATTCTGCTTTAAGTTTATTATCCGCATCCAAAGGAAGGATGTACTTCCCAGTCGAGAATTTAATACCGACATTTCGAGAGACTGCTGGTCCACTGTTTTGCTGTGATATAACTGTAATTCCCTTTAGCTTAATTTCTCCTAACTTTTTAAGTGTAAAAGAATCAGTGGAACCATCATTAACAATAATTACTTCATATTTAATGCCACTAATGGTTTTGATACTTTCAAGAGCTTCATCGATATATAAACCATGATTAAAGCAAGGTATAATTATCGAGAGATCCATCCAAAGAAATTTGAAATGAGAGATTTAAAATATTTTAATTGTTTCAAAGTGTATAAAGAAGCGAAGTAAAAAACACTTCGATAGCGTAATACCATTGTTAATGGTTTAAAATTATTCAGAAAATCTGGATGACTACCCCAGTTGTTACTTGCTCCATTTAAGTTATAATTTGCAATAACTTTATTAAGATAAATTGGGAGGTTTTTTTTACGAAATACTTTAAGATTCATATCCCAATCTGCACAAATGCCATAATTTAAATTATATCTACTTTTTTTAAATAAAGTGTAATGATAAAAAATAGCTTGATGACAAATATTTAGATTAACCAATTTTTCAAAACTATAATCTTGATATCGCTGTATGTAATTTGCAGAAGTCAATATATCGCCATATAAAAATAAAGATTTTGGATTTCTTTCAATAACAGACTTAACTTCCCTTAGGACATTCTGATTTTGTAATGAATCATCACTTCCTAAAAAATAAATCCAATTACCAGAACATAAGTCGACACCTTTGTTCATGGCATCATATATACCCTTGTCGGATTCTGAAATCCATTTAATATATGGAGAATCTAATTGATACCGTTTAATTATTTCTAAAGTTTGGTCGGTTGAACCACCGTCAACGATGCAAATTTCTATATCGTTAGTGTTCTGAGTAATGATGCTTTCTAAGCACTTTTGCAAAGTTTTTTCAACATTGAAAGTAGGAATTATTATTGATATTAAAATTTTTGACTTATCCATTTATGCTTTTCCAAAATTACTGATAATCAAAATATAAATTGATCTTAACTTATTTAGCCATCCTAATTTCAAAAAATACCTTTTAGTAAGGTTGTTAATTACGTTATACCTCTTGTTAGGATAATGGGATTCAAAAATTTTATTATATACTTCTTTTTTAGACTGACTCAATAGATAAAAATCTGTATGTTTTTCCAAAAGTTGGATGAGAACTATAGTGTCGAAAGATGAATTCATTCCATTGGAAGACTTATTCCATTTATATATAGGTGTATTTAGATAAATCCCTTTACACCCCTTTTGAATGACTCTAATCCAAAAATCAACATCTTGAACTGAATATGAATATTCTAGATTATAGCCGCCAACTTTTTGCCATGTCTCCTTTTTACAAGGACTAGTGCCTAAAAGCTTCCAATTTGAAGAAAGTTTTTTCGCGTCAATTATATTATTACTTGTGATCTCTTGGCATTCTATTAGATTTATTTCATTTGTATCTAAATTATTTAAATAATAATCTCCAATTATAAAATCAACGGACTTATCGTTAGCAAAACTTTTATATATTCTATCAAGAGTTTTAGGAGGTAGCTCATCATCCGCATCAAGTGGTATAATAATGTTGCTTGAAGAATTCTTAAATCCTATATTTCTGGAGTGAGACAGCCCAAGATTAGTCTTACTTCTTAAGACTCTTATTAAACAAAATTTTTCAATTCTTTTTAATATTTCGATTGTTGATAAATCTGTCGAACAATCATCAATTATGATAGTTTCGATTTCATTGTATATATCATTTGCCCTAAGTGATTTTAATGCTTTTAATATCGCACTTCCCTCATTAAAGACACAAATAATTACGGATGCCTTGTATTTTTGATTCAAATCTAATGTTGTTAAATTAAAGAGTCTAAATATTTACTGAAGTTGATTCGTAGACACATTATTTGATTCGTTAATGTTTGTAATAGAAGTTATTAGAGAGTGATCTGGTTCCAACTCACAATGGGAGTAACAGGTCCATATTCCATTATGGAAACTTCCTTTTGCAAAGTTATCATGTTAATTATTTCAACATATAATATACTATCTTTGATAAATAAATCTTTATCACCATCACCGAACCAGACAGACAAACTATATATACCATTCATTAGTTTTGGGCTCGTTATATCCACTATAATAATCCCTTCATTGGATTGTACCAGCTCATTTTTTGGTTTTTGGATTTTTGGATTTGTTCCAAATATTACATTCCCATTAAAGTCGCTCACGATAAAGCCTAAAAACGGAAATGCAAAATTTCCACAATTTTTATAGTGGCATTCAATCTGTAAATAGTCTTTGATCTGGCTAAATTTCAGATATTTCACATAGTCATCATTCAATTTTATCTCGCCAGTTTTAGATTCGGAATTTTGGTAGATATCAATAACTTTTTCTGTCAGATCATAAGTTTTTATAGTCCCAGTATTTAAAAGAATCGATTTTTTACATAATCTGACAATTGATTGCATTTGATGGCTCACAAACAACACCGTTCTTCCTTCACCTTTACTCACTTCGCCCATCTTACCCAAACACTTCTTTTGAAACTCTGCATCGCCCACGGCTAAAACCTCATCCACAATTAAAATTTCAGATTCTAAATGAGCGGCAACTGCAAAAGCGAGGCGAACATACATTCCGGAAGAATAACGCTTAACTGGTGTGTCTAAGTAGCGTTCGATACCTGCAAAATCTACAATTTCTTCCAGCTTGCGTTGAATTTCCTTTTTACGCATCCCTAAGATGGCACCATTCAGAAAGATATTCTCCCTTCCGCTTAATTCAGGGTGAAATCCGGTGCCCACTTCCAATAAACTAGCTATTCTGCCTTTACCTGAAATGCGGCCAGTAGTAGGAGCGGTAACCTTACTTAAAATTTTAAGCAGCGTACTTTTTCCGGCGCCATTTCTTCCAATAATACCTACCGCATCACCTTGTTCAATCTCAAAGTTAATATCCTTCAAACTCCAAACCACATCGCTTTCGCTTTTAGTGTATTGGTTATTGCTTTCACCAATGCGTAAAAAAGGATCTTCCTTTCCACGCATCCTGGCATACCAGCGCTCCAAATCACGACTGATCGTTCCTGTGCCGATTTGACCCAGTTGATAGGCTTTGGATAGGTTTTCTACTTTTATAGCTGGCATTAGATTGAGGTTAAGGTTACTATCTGAGGCTTTTAATAATTTTGTTTAGTTCAAAATAAATTTGCTCGGCCATTTTAATAAGTATACTGACTTTTTCCGGGTCGAAATAACCTACTCTTTGTCCGTAAATCAATTGATTTTTTGATTCTAACAATGAGCCTCTCGACATCACGTAGAATTGTTTTTTATCCAGATTAGTTTCTCGCCCAAAACCTTCAGCTAAGTTATCAGATACGGAAACAGAGGAACGCCTGATTTGAGAAGTCAACGCGTAATCTTCTTGCTTTGGAAGATTAATGGTCAAATTAAATATCTCAATGGCATATTCCATAGCTAATTTCCATACAGGCAATTCTGTGAGTCGTAGTACATTTTGAGGCTAAGGTTGAGGTTAAGATCGAAATCACTTGTTCAGTATACTGTTTTGGATCTTTTTAGTTTTTCTCATTCTTGGTATTAGTGTTGTTCTTAGTGCATTCTCAGCCTCACCTCGGTCTCATTCCCAGCCTTGGTCTCATTCTCAACCTCATCAAACTGTATCCACAAAATTCCGTTCTACTTTATTAAATATCACAATCCCAAAAAAGAGTAGGGCAGTAGTAACAGCAGTAGCATAACCCAGGCTTCCCCAGCTAAAACTACCTTCGCCTAAAAATCCATAACGAAACGTTTCGATGATGGGGGTCATCGGATTATATGCAATGATCCAGGCATAATCAGGGTATTTATTTAATGCTTCTGATAATGGATAAATTACCGTAGTGGCGTACATCAAGAGTTGAACGCCGAATGTAACTAAAAATGCCAGATCCCGATATTTGGTGGTCATGGCTGAGATGATCATGCCTGCACCAAGGCCTAGCAGTGCCATCAATATAACGATGAAAGGAAAAAGGAAGATGGCTGATGTCATATGAAAAACCGCACCCGATAAATAATAATAGCCCATCATCAGGAGGAATAACAACATCTGTACACCAAAGCGAACAAGATTACTGACCACAATACTCAGCGGCATGATTAACCTGGGGAAGTAAACCTTTCCGAAAATCCCTGCATTATCTTTGAAAACGGTAGAAGTTTTGGTGAGGCAATCTGCAAAATAATTCCAGGCTGTAATGCCGGCCATGTAGAACAAAGGTTTCGGTAAACCATCGGTCGAAATCCCGGCAAGGTTCCCAAATATGAAAGTGAAAATAATGGTGGTAAATAAAGGTTGTATGAAGAACCACAGCGGACCGAGAATCGTTTGCTTATAGAATGAAACAAAATCTCTTCTAACCAACAAGATCAATAAATCTCGATATGCCCAAACTTCATTTAGTTTCAGGTCGAACAGCGAAGCTTTTGCTTCAATGGTCCATTGATATTCTTCTTTATGATCCATTAATTTGTTGTTCTTTTTTATTGTCGCCTTTAAAAAATTTCTCCAGTACGGTCAGGACGACGATATTAATACTTTGCCACCCAGCTAAGCCTTTCCACTGTCTCTACGTTCACTTTTTTCACCGACGTGGTTTAAAGGCTCAATAATTTATTCCAATTGTCAGCCCCCTCTCTTTCAGGAGAGAGCGGAGGGAGAGGTCTAGCGAGCCGGCAATTTTGTTTATTCACTTTTAATATTTTTATTGGTGTTTAATTTAGCTTCGCTGGTGTTTTTTTGTTGTCAAAAGAGAAGAAGTCGTCCGGCCAAGACTCATGCCTCGTTCGAGATAACGAATTCTTTTAAGCGTCAAAAAGCAAATCCTCTACCTGCTCCACATACCGTTCAAACCCGAAATGCATTTTTACTTTTTGCTGGCGCTCTCGAATCAATTCTTGACTTGCCGGTTTATCGAGCAATTGCAATAATCCCTGATAAATTGCGTCGCTATCGTCCGGATCAACCAGCAAACCCAATTCCCCATTCAACAAAGCATCTTTACTACCATCGCTGTGGCCAGCCAAAACCCGACAACCACTGGCAACCGCCTCTAAAAATACGAGGCCGAAACCTTCTCCCTTACTGGGCATGGCAAAGATATCGGCCATTTGATAATATTCCTCAATTTCAGCTTCCGGGACATAGCCTGTTAAGGTCACATGTGCCTCCAATTGGCAATCCCGAACCAGTTGCAGTACTCTTTTTTGCTCCAACTGATCTGCTGCACCTACAATGAAATATCTTAGATTGGGATAAATTTTGACCAGGTCTCTTAGGGCCAGTATGACCAGATCATAACCTTTATATTTTTCTGCGGCGGAAAGCCTGCAAACTGTCAGAATGATTTGATCATCAAGGGTTAAATTATACTGATGTCGAATTGCAGTAACATTAACTGGGATCTTATCATAATTTTTTGGTAAACAGTTGTTCAATATCTGTATGTTCTTCGGTGAAACTCGATTATACTGTTTTAATTGCTTAGCTGTATACTCACTAACTGCCCAGATTTCAATTTCATTTAGAAACGATTGTTGCCATCTTGCTAACGGTCTCCAAACCTCGATGCCGTGAGCCAATAATATGATCCGTTTTTCGGGTTTGAGCAGCTTGATCATTTTCGCGAAAATCAGCAAATGAATATGACTTATGATGATGATGTCAGCATGAAGGCTTTCTTTTAAAGCAGCTAAACCAAAACTGATTTTATTTCCCTTATATCCCTTATGGTTTTGTTTGGTGATTTTGTCATGAAGCGATAAGCTGTGGTAATCTTTTAATTTTAACTTGTCTTTAAGAACATCTAATACCTGTAAAAAGTTTCTACACACTTTTTCGATGCCACCAGTTAGGCTAAAAGTATATAAGGTCAAAAAAAGTACTTTCGGGTTTCTCACTTTATGAGTTACTGTTGGCGATTTGAAATAAGGCAAAAGCTTTAGACCAATGCAGTTTTCCGGTTTTAAATTTTTTGATTAACTGAACCGAGTAGCCACTATAGTGATTTTCATTTGTGATTAGAGCGCCGTGTTGCAACCACTGTTGCAAAGGAAAGGTAAAACCCATTTTCGGTCGGTTCCAAATGATTTCCGGTAATATATATTTAAACGCATCTATCAATAAACCTTTTGGACGGTTGTGAAACCGTTGTGTATTAGCAATGCTAGAAGCGCTGTTTAGAAACTCTTGATCTAGGAATGGAACACGAACTTCTACACCATGACTCATGCTCATAAAATCAGTATCTTTTAGTAACTGGTTTTGCATGAACAGGTGAGTTTCCATCCAGGATGCCCTTTCTTCTCCTTGCAATACTTCCATTGATTTGTCGATGGGAAATGCTTCCAGCAAGGCATCGATGTGATGCTTATCAATTTGTAATATTTTGGCAATCGTTTCCGGAACAAAAAAACCTCTCAAAAAAAGATATTCGCCGATAGGATTCTGATAACTTAAGTAAGCGATTCGTTTCAGTCGCTCAGAGCGCAAAAATGTTGCTGATTTCAGCAGAAATCGAGGAAAACGCTTCATTTTTTGAATCAATTTCATTCTTTTGAAAGAGGGATAACCGCCAAAAAGCTCATCTGCACCAATGCCAGATAGAACGGCTTTTAATCCATCAACTTTTGCATACCGATTTACGAACCAGGAATTGATGCCATCATTGGTCGGCTGATCCATGGCCGATAAAATTTCTTTGAAATGAACTTCCAAATCTTCTTTTTTTACCTGGTAGGAGTGATGTGTTCCGTGCGTCTGATCTGCAACGGCTTGCTGAAATTGCGCTTCAGAAAATTGTTTTTCTTGAAAATTGATGGATAAACTATTTAAGTTGCTGCCGATCTTTTGATTGGCAATCAGGGTGATGATACTGGAATCAATACCGCCACTTAAAAAAACGCCGACAGGCGCATCAGCGATTATCTGGCGATTCACCGCTTTGCTCAGTTCTTGCTTAATTTTTGTACTTGCATCCTGACTATTGAAAATCGTCTTTTTCCATTCAATATTTTCAAAGGAATTGATTTGAAAGGTTTGTTCCTGATGATCCCAGGTTAAAAAGTGTCCTGGACTGATAGAATGCACATCTTTAAGGGTGGTAAATGGGTGAGGAAGATGTCCGAAGGCCAGAAAATAGATTTTCCAGTCGGCATTTTCTTCGAATCTGTAAGAAGTCTTTTCGAAAGCTTTCACTTCAGAGGCAAATATCAATCGGAAATCAGTGGTGGAAAAATAAAGCGGTTTTATGCCCATCTGATCCCTTACCAGATGCGTCACTTGTTTCAGCTGATCATAAATGGCGAAAGCAAACATGCCTGTTAACTTGTGAAAGCTCGCTGTTCCCCAGGTTTGATAGGCCGCTAAAATCACTTCCGTATCGCTTTCAGTATTGAATATTAAACCCAGCTGATTTAGCTCGGTTTTCAGCTCCAGGTAATTGTAGATTTCACCGTTGAACGTAATAGTTAAATTGCCTTTATTATAGCGCATAGGTTGATGCCCGCCAGGAGAGAGGTCAATTAATGCCAGTCTACGGTGACCAAATTGCAATCCGATTTTAGGATCAGCAAAAAAACCTTCATCATCAGGACCACCATGTTTCATGCTGTCGCACATCGCCTGAACATCTTTTTCAAGTTGTGCTGGGCTTTGGTTTTGATCAATTATTCCGGCTATCCTGCACATTTGCTATTCCACATTCGTTACCTGTCATTTCTACTTTCCAGTTTACACCTGGCACAGCTTCGCCCTCTCAGTCACATTTCTTTTTTAAAAAATGACTAATTACATGTGCTTGTTATTTACTGTTCAGCACACAACACAAGCTTTATTTTGTACAAAAATAAACAGTTTATGACAACTATTCAATCTGTCAATTACTCCTAAACCTTATCCCGAGCAACATTTTTCATATTGTTGAGGTCTTATTCGAGGTATCCTGTTAGATTCTCCGACTACATTAAATTGTAATCTTTGTCAATTTTTAGTTCCTCAAATTGGCTCCACAAACGCCATCGAGGTATTAATCTCAATGGCATAGCCTATATTATCTAAACGTAAAATAATACGTTTTTTATGGTGTACCGACACCAACTCTGCAATCATATCCTTAAACGGACCGGCCTTAATCAATACTTTTTCACCTGGTTTAATCTCGTAATCAAAAACGGACAGCTCCTCTTCGGTAGCCAATAATAATTTAAGATGATCAATTTGCTGGTCGGGCATTGCGGCAATTTTTCCTGAGAAATAAATAAATCTGGCGATGCCATTTGTCATTAGAACCTCCGTATACTCTTTGGATGAAATGTACACGAAAAGATAAGATTTGATCAAGGGTTCTTCGACGATTTTCTTACGGTCGCTCCATTGTTTAAGTGTTTTTCGCAATGGTAAATAGCTCACGATTCCTTTTCTGATCAGTTCATCATGCGCTTTTTTCTCAGCTCTTGAACGCGTATATACCGGATACCATCTATAGTTTTGATCGATCATAAACAATTCGATAAGATATTTGAGATCTGAACTATAGCAGTTATAAGTAAGTCTTGTCGACCTACATCAAGATTTTTATGCAAGATTTTTAAATTACCGGGACAAGCAATCATCAAATGAGATTGTTTTTATGTTATTAAACTATCTGGGACAAAACAGAATCAAAACTACTTAATTCTGTTAGCAATATCGGTTTTTATTCAGGTTTATTATTGAGAAATGTCAAATTTGATTACATGTTCAATAGTCTATTTTCTTAACACTTGCTAAATATTATGCCGTTTGAATGAGAATTCGCTTAAAAGTTGAGGTTAATCAATGCACGTAGCCATTACCGCTTCGCTATTCCTGCGTTAGATCCAGGTCTTGGTTTATCAATATTTATTATTGTTTTTAAAGGTATTGATGAGCTCGCTGGTAGGCTTGTCTTTGTTGCCTTTTTGTTAAGAAAAAGGTAAGAGATCGCCGCTGGTGAGGCGTAAGAAAAAACCCAGGATACCTACTGTAAACAAAAGATGCCACAGTCAGCTCAAAAAGCTTCCTTCGCAATAACGAGGAAGCGAGGGTTAGCCATATAGCCTATGATTATGCCAAAACTACTCAACCCCAAAAATACTAATCATCCAAAAAAAAGCTACTTCTTCTTCCAAAACATCCACCACTTTCTATTCTCATCATCATAATAACCTGAGCCTGAATAGCCGCTGTAATCAGAGTAATAATAGGTGCTGTTTCCGCCGCCACGAGAGTAATCAGTGGTGTAATAGTTAGAATAAAGTGCGTCATCGCCAAAAGCGTTGAGAATGATCGCCAGGTTACTCAAACCATACTCCCTTGATAAACGTTCGGGAATGTTGGCCGCCCTTTGTTGGGAAACCCCCGAACGAATGACAAATAAATTGATGTCTGACGAACGAATTAAAGGAATGGCATCTGATACCAACCCAACTGGTGCGGTATCCACCAAAACATAATCGTAATCTTTCTCTAGCTGCTGCAATAAATCCTTCATTGCTGCAGTGTGCAACAACTCGGAAGGGTTTGGCGGTACGGGCCCAGAAGGAATGAAATCAATATGGTGTACGTCATCATGAATCATCACTTCTTCTAATGTGGCCTGACCAGAAAGTAGTGAGCTTAATCCTTTTTTATTATCACTTCCAAAAGCCTTGTGTAATTTTGATTTTCTTAAATCTGCCGCAATCAGGATCACTCTTTTTTCGATCAAAGCCAAAGTGCTGGCTAAATTGATTGTCACGAATGACTTTCCCTCTCCTGAAATTTCCGATGTGATACAAATGACCTTACTAGATTTGTGACTGGCCAGAAAACTTAAATTGGTACGGACAGATCGTACCGATTCTGCAAAAACAGATTTTGGTTTCGCCAATGATAAGGCCTGGCGACTATCCTGATCAATGTAATCGGGAAATTTCCGGATCACACCGATGATTGGGGTATGGGTTAAACCTTCAACCGTTTCCTTATCATAAATATATGGATTCAAAAATCTGACTAACAAAATTAGGCCAAAACCCGATGCAAGGCCCAACATCATCGCTGTACTGTAAGCCTTGCTGCTGTTTGGAGAAATGGCATAGTAAGAGGGGTAGGCCGGATTAACAATGGATGCCCCAGGAACAATCGCTGCAGCATTCATTTCTGCTTCGAGTTTTTTCTCCGACAGGTAAGAACGCACCTTATTGTTTACCTCGAAATTGGTTTGCAACTTGACAAAATTTTGCTCCTTTACCGGAATGCTGCTCATGCTTTGCGTAACGCCAGCAATTTGATTTTCGATGTATCGGATGGTTGCTTCATTGTTTTTCCGCATGCCCTGAATGCTACTTCTGATTCCCGATTTTACATTGGCGATTTGCTGTTCCACTTGTTTTACAGGCTGCGACTCCGGATTAAATTGGTTCAGTTTGATCTCTCTATTAGCCAGTAAAGTGTTCAATTGTGTAACCAATGCACCCAGTCCTGTACTTAGGTCGCCTTCTAAATCGACTCCGATTTCTACTTTATTGCGGTTATTATTAATCTGGTCTTCCAGTTGTTTGATGCCCAGTAATTTTAGGTTGAGCTCTGTTTTTTGCTTTTCAAAATCGGCCAGTTTTCCAACGGTCATCGAGGTTGATGAAGTCATGTCCACCATGTTGTTCTGCGTTTTATAATTCGCGAGTGTTGCACCTGATTTTCCGGCCTCGGTATTAATAAAACCAAGTTGGTTGTCAATGAAATCGACTGTTTGTCGGGCAGATCTCCGCCTTTGAATCACATCGTATTTCACATACTCCTTCATGATGGCATTCAGTATGTCGGCAGCAAAAACGGCATTAGCATCCGTCTGACTCAAACCCATCACGTTGGTGAAACGGGCAGCTTCACCAATATTTAAGCCCCCCATGGCCCGGCCAATAAAATCCTCTTTGCTATTGAATTTAAATTGATAGGTACTATTTGCCGGGATTTTATCCTTAATGCGGAAACTCATGTTTCCCATATTAATCACCTGACCATATTTGATGTTGGTTTTCGCGTCCTCATTCTCTGCTGAAGAAATCTCAAAACTATTGGCGTCAACGCCTTTCACGGAATAAAGTGAACGGCCAAAATTCACGCTGTCTTGTTTGATGATTTCGATAACAAACGGTACGTTAGGGTAAAGCTCAGTGGTTCGAACACGGCCTTTCAGATAGTAGCTGATTTTATAATCAAGTGTTTTAACTGCATTGGCAATCACTTCATTGCTGCGGATGGTAAAACTTTCTGCCTGAATTTTATCGGTATAGTTGTAATTCTGCATGGCCATCTGACTTCCACCCGTACTGATCGCAGGATTGCTGTCCTCTAATTTTAATGAAGCTCCGGTTTGATAAATAGGAGGGGTATACCATAAATACAGCCAGGCACCACAAAGCGCAATGGCAACTGTTGCGGCCACCCAATACCAGCGACTTAAAAATACTTTAAAGATTTTGTAAAAATCAATACTTTGGCTTACAGCCTTTTTCTCTTGCACGAACTCGGTCAATGGATATCGTTTTTATGAATGTTGGGACAAAACAATTTAGCTCCTAAGATAAGCGTAATTTTATAAGATAGGAAATGACCAAAAATTTAACTAGATGCCATCAAGGATATGTTCATCATTGTGAGGAACTATCCTGACATACATCGCTATTACCACCCTGCTCCTGGAATAGGAGAAATTCATTAAGATGATGATGAAGTCCTTCGACAAGATCAGGATGACAATCTGAGAGAATTTATGGAGGAGATTGCTTCGGCTTGCTCATGCCCAGGTCTCGCAATGACGATAACCCGAAGGGCCTACGTCGAATCGCTATGGGCACCTCGCTATCCGGCCTAGGAGATGATCGTAGGAGAAACCACCAAAAGCTTTTTAAGTGGAATCTTTATTATACGAAAAAGCTGCAGTGCGCACGCTCAACTTTTCATTGAGCCTTGCACTGTGTACGTTGGTAGGTTTATTCAAGATCAGATCCAAGCCTTGATGTTTTGTTTCTTTTTTATCAAGACAAAAGAAAGAGGCCGCCGCCGGTGAGGCGAAAGAAAAATCAGTATGAATAACAAGTTAGATGTCCTTCGACAAGCTCAGGATGACAATCTGAGAGGATTTATGGAGGCGATTGCTTCGGCTCGCTCATACCCAGTCCTCGCAATGACGATGAGAGGAGGATCTTACGGCGCATTGTTATAGGCACCATGCTATCCGGCCGAGGAAAGGATTTATGAGGGAGATTGCTTCGGCTCGCTCATACCCAGGCCTCGTAATGACGATGAAAGGAGGTTACGGCTCCTCGCTAGAGGCAATTTGCTATCCGGCCTAGGAGATACTGGAAGGAGAAAACGTTAAAGCTTTGCACAACCTTTCAAGTTGCCTCTGTCTAAGGCAGCGCACATTCTGCGATCCTTCATCGCAGCTTGTGCTGCCGCTCAAAAAGCTTTCACGGATTTGTCCGACATTAGATCCAAGCCTTGAGTTTTGGTTACCTTTTTGTCAAGAAAAAGGTAAGAGGCCGCTGCCGGCGAGGCGTAGAAAAAAAATCAAAGATACCTGATGTAAACAAAAGATGCCACAATCAGCTGAAAAAGCTTCCTTCGCAATGACGAATTGGTTTTTGCCATAGATTGCCGGCATTGTAAAGTGCAAATGATGAACCGAGGGACTTAGGGCGCCTCGCTATAGACACCATGCTATCCGGCCTGGGGGGAGGTTGCTTCGGCTCGCTAATGCCGAGCCTCGCAATGAAGATGAAAGGAGGAGCTTACGGCGCATCATTATAGGCACCAAGCTATCCGGCCTAGGAGGGATTTATGGAGGAGATTGCTTCGGCTCGCTCATGCAGGCCTCGTAATGACGATGAAAGGAGGAACTTACGGCGCATCGTTATAGGCACCATGCTATCCTGCCGAGGAGATAATGGAAGGAGAAAACGTTAAAGCTTTGCACAACCTTTCAAGTTGCCTCTGTCTAAGTTAGCGCACATTCTGTGATCCTTCATCGCAGCTTGTGCTGCCGCTCAAAAAGCTTTCACGGATTTGTCCGACATTAGATCCACCTGTCCCGAGTCTTCGGGAAGCCTTGAGTTATTAATGTTTCGTTATTGGTTTTTAAAGGTGTTAATGAGCTCGCTGAAGGGCTCGGTTTTGGTTACCTTTTTGTCAAGAAAAAGGTAAGAGGCGGCCGCCGGCTAGGCGAAGAAAGGATGATGGCAATCTACCTCGTTACCGTAAATATCAACACTGCTAAATTCACCACCACTAACAGAGGCTGTAAAATATTATTTAAACTCTGCAGCTTATCACTTGTTGCTGAACTTTTAGTGGGTTGAAGTACAATAATATCATGATTTTGCAGCACAAGTTTTTTACTGGCCAAACTATTAATGTCATTGAGGTTAACATAAATCAACTCCGGATGCGCCCGATCGCCGCGAATAATTTTCAAGGTTTTTGGATCAGCGGTTTTCGTGATGCCGCCCGCTTCGCCAATAATATCGATAAGTGTGGTGTTATCCCTTTCCAATAAAAAATTGCCCTGTTTACTAAATTCGCCTAACAGTGTCACTTTCAGGTTGACTACTGATAATTCAATAATCGGTTCTTTGAGCAGTTTATTTTTATAAAGATCCTGGATTTTAATCGCAGCTTCTCTTCTGCTCAAACCTACTACTTCTACTTTACCAATTGCAGGCAGATTCACCATACCATCTAACTCAACCGGGTAGGAGAGCACATTGCTGATGCTGCCTGAAGCACTATTTTGTTGTGTGTTAGCACCAAGTGTTGAGTTGTTTGTGCTACCTGTAGCCCCAAATTCAAAATTCTGAACATTGCGGATAGCCAACTGGTCATTCACTTTAATTTTATAGTAGGCATCGCTGATGCCCTGATCGTTCACCACATAAACCTGTTTAATGGTATCGGTAACAATGTCAGAAGGTGCATTGAAAAGGGTGCGTTCTTTGCGTACCCCACATGAACTGAGCAAAAAAAGAAAAGAAATGATGGTAAGAAAAGCAACGAGTTTGTTTCGGGTATACACAGCCATGTAATGTTGGGAAAAGTTTTTCAAAGAACAAAAATACCTTTTAAATGCGAAATCGGAAATTTTATCACCTTGGGAAGGGGTAAACTAAATTTAAACGTTTAAGCTTTAATCGCACTGGAATTTCAAATTTGACATATGTCAATTGCTAAAACATTAAACGCTTAAATAACACACTCTTTAAAATTATCTTTGTACGTCCCCTATTGTAAAACATATCCTCCTGAAAGTAATATTCAAAATTATTTTATGGGAAAGTTGATATTTTGTCTCTTATTGTTCTTTTGTGTCCTCATTTATGCGGGAAATGTTAAAGCGGATGTATTTTGTGAAGGTAACTTCACTGGCACGCTTTATTACCCTAACGGAAATTATAATCAGATTCCGGCAACATCTGGAACTTGTAGATGGGTAAGAATTGGCAATGCTCCGAATGGAACCAATTGCGCTTTTTTAACATCTTCAGGGAATTATTCATTGCAAAATTGCCCCATTGATGATTATGTCTGGTTTCTAATTTTTCCAATTGGTTTTTTGAGTTTTTATCATATGCGCAACAGGATTCAATGCCAGTTATTTGGAGCATAGTCGTTTTGACTTTTTTAATTTCTTCAGCCCAAGGCTGTTTTGTATCTATCCCGTAAGAATCTCACCATTTTAATGCTTGTTTATATCCTAAATATCTTAGGATTGAACAAGTTAAATATAGCGCTTCAGCTAGATTGAGTATTTTCTATGAATCGACAAGACTTATTTGGCTAACGCTTGTTTCTAATAGTATACACATAGTCTCGTTTATTAGGTAATTTTATTAGAATGATACTTATATCTAAGTACCAAAAACTCTTTTTTTGTATTATAAAGTAGATTTTTTAGTAATTTAACAAATACGTCCTTATTTTTGGGGTGGAATTTTGTCCCGTTCCAGCAATTAATGAAGAATTTAGAAGTCTTTCGGTCAATAACTGTAATTTCATTATTTTGCGGATTATCGCTTTATCCTCGCATATCTAAAGCAGATAATGGCTGTCTCATTAACACAACTGCTGGCCCTAAAGTTTATTATGTTCCTCAAGTTGCTGGTTCTACTGTTTTTTTTGCAGGAGGTGGTACCGTAAGGTATGGTAATTTGCCAAGTTGTCAAGCAGGAAATTCGCCAAGCAACTCATATTATGTATTAACTTCTCCCGCTGGATCAGCCTGTTATGCTAATTATGATGGTTCAGGAAGTCAGACAAGCCCACTTAACTATTCTCAAATAGGAAATCAAGTAACTTTCAATGTAGCAAACTGTCCAATTGATGACTACGCATGGATTTTATTAGTTACAATAGCTTTTATTGGTTATCTTTTACTTTGTGATTCTGGGTCTTGCTTATTCCAACAAAAGTCATTTCTAGCACGTTTTAAATATATGGAAAGCTAGTTTATATTTGTAAGTATAACCATTTTCGAACTAGTAATTTATGATAGCTCGATAAGTTCTGCAAATGGTACTACAGCTTAATTCGTCTCAATGAGTGTGAAAATAATTACAGTTATAAACGACAATAAAACAAAATCTAATTTACAGCCATCACACTTTACTAAAACTCATATTTATAAGATAGACGATTTGACTTTTCATTTAGTTTTGCTCTATATTCTTTGCAAAAGCCGGAAGTATTAGATCAATCTGTAAACTATAACAGTTTTTCGATAAAAATATTTTACTATTATAAAATGATTTCTGTAAAAAAATGGTTGTTATCCTACGCCCATGTCATTATTTTTCGCAGATTTTAAATTCTTATTCATTTTGTTCATGACAATTGTCAAAGATTTGATGACAATTTTATAAAAAAAAGAATACTTAAATCAGCTAATGATTATTGATACAACCCTTGATTTAAATGTGCTGATTGCAAATTAAGCAGTATTATTTTAAACAACACATGAAATATTGTGGTCTTTAACACTTCGGCGTATTCTAGAACCAATCATCATCGCTAATTTTTAACGATAAAACTGTAGCATTTATTATTCATATTTGCGGCGTTTTGTAGTTCTTTCACTACTAGTTTTTAAGATTCTGTCCCGTTTGTGAAGTTGTCTATTTTCTTGTCAAATTGTCTTTGTATTATATTTATGTTCACCATTAAATGTTATGCAGCGCCCGGCCCAACCGATCCAGTGGCTTGTAATACTGGTTCGGCGTTGTATCCTAATGCAACAGGTGGGTTCAATAGTTGGCCGGCAGCAACTTACTATAATACTAATCCTATTACAATTAGAACATGGTCAGGCGACCCGAGATGCGGCATCTTAGATAGTCAAATAATCAAATTAACTCCTGAAGTTAGTTGCGCTGTTGATATGGATGGATATTATTCAGGAGGAGTTTTATGGAGATATAACTCTAAGGATAATAGCTGTAATTTACCACTTGATGATTACATTCCGTTCGCTGTCTTAATTTGTGGAGGGTTAGGTTTTATCTTCATACAAAAGAATCGGTTAGATTTTATTAAATCTAGGTTTTATCATTCGCTATAATAACTATACTGGTATCTAATATTGAACAAAAAGAACGTAGGTTAACAAATAGGCCTGATGTAATTTTGTATTACATCAATCCCTATTTTAATGATTCCCAAATGGCTGCTAATATTCGTTATATTGCTGTTCAATAAACAAAAGTTAAATGCTGCTGAAGGCTGTTTGATAGGGGGGAATACTTTATATACAACCCCGGGATTAGTAGTAACTGTTGTGTTAGTTGGAGATGTCAGAACTTATAGTGGACCAACAGTTCCAATTTCTCCTCCGTCTTGTCCTAGGGCAACAAATATTAAACCAATAACAGGTGTTGGAATATTAAAATTATGCTTGGTTGGGTTAGCGATAGGTGATATTGTCACTTATGATATGTTAAATCCACCGATTCAATGCGACCTCGACGATTACTCCTGGGCTTTGGGCGCTTCCGCTACTGCCTTAGGGTTAATTGTGATTCGAAAAAGAAAATTTCATTAGGGTATAGCTCTTTATCTTCATCACTATTGAGATTAATATTTATATACGAAAGTTACATTTCGCGAAATAGATATTTTTTATCTGATTGATCAACATCTATTTTATTTTATTAATCAAATTTCTTAATCCAATAAAGGTGAGAATAGATTTATGAATATTTATCTCACTGATATTAATAGTTTTTTTAATGAGTAAATTTTAACCATTTAGAAAAACTTCTTATATTCAATAAATGATTAATACCACTGCTTATGAAAAAGTTAGGTTTAATCATCCCGCTCTTATTCATCCCTTTTTTTCTTCTTGCGACAGATGGTGTCGATGGTTGTCATATCGTTACCGGGCCTACTATGCAGTCGCGGCTTTATCATACACCTTATACTGCAGGTAGCGGAAGTCCTACTGAATGGATTCAAACTGGTCCGAGTGGTGCCGGATTCAATGTTATAACCCCTACCAAATGTTTCGAAAATAGTGGAATTGCTTGTAAGGTTTATGATTTCGGTACCACCGGTACCACACCTCCATCATCAGCTGTTATTTATACCGGTTATTATGCATTGGTAACAACTAACTGCCCCATCGACGATTATCTACCGCTATTATTTATCTTTACAGCGGGTATAGCTTTTTTTCAAGTGAGGAAGAAGCATTCGATAATCAAAGATGAAAATTTCCATCATTACCGTAGTCTATAACGCAGAAAAATACATTAAAGATTGTATCGAATCTATTATTCATCAATCTCATCAGGATATTGAATACATTATCATTGATGGGGATTCTACCGACGGAACATTGGAGGTAATCAAAAAGTATAAGCCATACATTACTCATCTTGTTTCGGAAAAGGATAATGGACTTTACGACGCCATTAATAAAGGTATCAAATTAGCCAGTGGCGATGTGATAGGAATCCTCAATGCCGATGATATGATGGTAAACAATGAGATTGTCAGTCAAATTGCTAATGCTTTCATTAATGCGCCTCAAATACAGGCCGTTTACGGAAACCTCAATTATATCACGCCAACGGAGGGCAAAGTCGTCCGCGAGTGGCGATCATACCAGGCGGATAAAAACGACATTGAAAAAGGATGGATGCCGGCACACCCCACTTTGTATGTCAAGAGGGAATTGTTTGAGTTATACGGTAATTATGCACTGGATATGGGAACAGCGGCTGATTACGATTTAATGCTGCGTTACTTTCATGCCCATAAAATAAAAGCTCTTTATTTACCACTTCTTATGGTGAACATGCGTTTGGGTGGACTTAGTAACAGGAGTATCACCAGCCTTTGGAATGCAATGAGGTTTGATTACAAAGCTTTGAGACGAAATAAAATCCCAAATGCAGTGCTGGTTTTGGTAAGAAAGAAATTGAGCAAATTGAGCCAGTTCTAAAAAGATCTCTCCTCGTACCTCGTTCGAGATGACAACATTTAGGCTAATTAAGTACCCAGCTAAGCCTTCGCACTGTTTTTTGTTCCGCTTTTCCACCGGCATGGTCTAGATTTCGGGATGCAACAATTAGCCTAATCACTGCCTTCAAAAGAAATCTAGCAAGTCGGCAATTTTTGGTTCTTTTGTTTGCACAAAGGACTAAGCCCCGGCGGCAACGAGCCGCTCCGAAACTTAAACTTAAGCGTCATCTCGAACAACATTTTTCATGTTGGAGAGATCATATTCCAGTTTATCTCTTTATAAAGATCTTTCCACTGCGGTCGACATGACGGATTCATACTTACTCGTGATTTTTGATATTTGTCAAGTTAATTATCCATTATCGAGTGCAAAATCAACATCAATCCCTATATTTGTTCAAACCGTTCCCGTTTTGTTCAAAGATCTGATTACTGCGTATCCCAGTATATTTTATGGTTTAATCACCATCATTGCATGGCTGATGGTGCGCTTCAGTATTCCTTCTATAATATTTACTTCACGAAAATATAACTTATACGACAGGAGCGATTTGCACCGGAAGAATCATGACTTAAGTATTTCCCGCCTGGGTGGCTTGGCGATAGTTGCCAGTTTTACCGTGAGCATCCTGCTATTTTCCGCCATGATAAATTTCAAAGAAGCCAATTTCTTAACGGTTTCCTGTATTATACTTTCCGCACTGGGTTTGAAAGATGATGTTTATGGAACCAACACCAGCACAAAATTTATTCTTCAGTTGATTGTGGCAGGAATCCTGGTTTTTTTCGGCGGATTCAGATTGAGCAGTTTGTACGGCGTATTGAATATTGGTGACATGAACCTGCTTTGGGGTGGTGTTTTTTCTATTGTACTGATTATTTTTCTTAATAATGCGTTTAACCTGATTGATGGGATTGATGGTTTGGCCGGAACAATAGGCATATTGGCAAGTGTTTGTTTTGGCGTTGCCTTTGCAATGGCCAATCAAATACCTTATGCATTTATCGCTTTCGCCCTTGCCGGCGCCATCGCAGGTTTCTTAAAATATAATTGGTATCCGGCAAAAATTTTTATGGGTGATACGGGCGCATTAATCATTGGCTTATCAACCGCCGCCCTGGCCATAAAATTCATTGAAATCAATAAGTTTACAGGCAACAACCAGCCCACATTTTATTCGGCACCTGCCATTGCAGTTTCGATATTAATTGTTCCGATATTCGATTCGCTGAGGGTTTTTACTGTACGGATATTGAAAAGAAAATCGCCATTTACCGGCGACCGCGATCATATTCATCATCGTTTGGAACGTTTGGGTTTAAAGCCAAACCAGATTGTTTGGATCACACTTTTACTCAATATCTTTATTATTTCCTTAACAATCTTGCTCCAGCATTTAGGCAATTTTATTTTAATTGTGCTCTTGATATCAATTTGTACGCTCTATAACTCGGTCATCACCTGGCGTTTGAACAAAATTAAAGGTTGATTTTCTGTAAATAAATTCCGGTGCGCTGATGCTTCAGGTTAAATATCAAAATAAAAACTAATTTTGCGCTTTAATACAAAAGTAAATGAGGCTTGCAATTAATGGTTTCGGTAGAATAGGGAGAACATTTTTGCGTTTGGCTTTGGCCGAAGGTTTTGATGTGGTGGCAATTAATGATCTGGCGGATGCCAAAACGATGGCTCACCTGTTTAAATATGATAGTGTTCATGGTGTTTTCCCAAAACAGGTTTGTGCCAAACCGGATGCCATTGTAATCGAAAATCAATCGATTCCCGTTTTCTCCATAAAAAATGCTGAAGAACTTCCCTGGTCTGCCTTGAGGGTTGATTTAGTGATCGATTGTACCGGAAGAAATCTAACCACTGAAGCTGCTACAAAGCACATTGAAGCAGGGGCCAAGCAAGTCTTAATTTCTGCGCCTGCAGCGGATGATATTCCAATGTTGGTTCTAGGCGTAAATGATGGCAAAATAGATTTGTCGAGCCCAATATTGTCTAATGCAAGTTGCACCACCAATAATATTGCACCTATGATCAAGATATTGAATGATCATTGGGGAGTAGAAGAAGGCTACATTACTACAATTCACTCCATGACTGGTGATCAAAACCTGCATGATGCCAATCACAAAGATTTGCGAAGAGCAAGGGCTGCTTCGTCGTCCATTATCCCAACCACAACGGGTGCAGCAAAAGCAATTACACACATATTTCCTGAACTGGACGGCCGTTTGGGCGGAGCAGGAATCAGGGTTCCGGTATTGAATGGTTCACTTACAGATTTTACTTGTCTCTTAAAAAAGAAAACGACCATTGAGGAAATCAACGCAGCGTTTAAATCGGCAGCAGAAAATGACCTGAAAGGCATTGTTCAATATACAGAAGATCCCATTGTTTCAGTCGATATTATCGATAACCCTCATTCCTGCACTTTTGATTCTCTGCTAACTTCTATCGTAGGAGATATGGTAAAGGTAGTAGGTTGGTACGATAACGAGTTTGGTTACAGCAGCCGATTGATTGACGTGGTGAAAAAGATCCGCAATTTGAAGCATTCGGTTACTGAATAGCATTGTCAGATAGCGAAGAATAATTCATTTCAAGAATTCCACATTAAAATCTTTCCTGGTGTCTCCTTCGAAATGACGAAGATGAATTGAAATCTGTGCCATCTGGGTTTTCTAAAAATTCTTTTACAGCATTGGTCGCACTAGACCTTAATTCGAGGACAGTTAGTTTTTAATATTTCCTGCTGAGGGTTTATCAGGTAACAATTCCGCAATTGTTCAAAATTCATGATCCTTTTTTAACCTGCTTTCAAATGCTTTATTAACTTTGCAAACGTTTGCGAAGGCTGTAAAAGGTCATCTCAACATTTGTTACCCGCTAATGGATATTAAAATGTTATGGTTAAATTTATCCTTCCAGAAGAAGTTCTTCCACTAAGAAGCCTGGTTTTAAGAAACGGAAAGCCTGAACAGGAATGCGTTTTCGATGGAGATAAAGCCTATGATACCTTCCATTTAGGCTACCTGGCCAATGGAGAAATCAGGTCAATTGCAAGCTTTATGCGTAATGATTTTTTTCCAGACGGTGGAGAAGGTTATCAATTACGCGGAATGGCTACCCATCCAGATTTTGGCGGAAAAGGTTACGGCGCAGCATTGATTAACTTTGCTGTTGAGTACTTAAAGGAGTACAACACCAATTACCTTTGGTGTAATGCTCGATCATCTGCTGCAACCTTTTATAAGAAATTGGGTTTTATAAATGAATCACCGGAATTTGATATCCCCGGCATCGGTTTCCATTACGAAATGAGACTAAAACTAAAATAATATATAAACATGAAAACAATCGACCAGTTAGATTTTAAAGATAAAAAAGCGCTCATCAGAGTTGATTTTAATGTTCCTTTAGATGATGACTTCAAAATCACCGATGATAAAAGAATGCGTGCTGCATTGCCAACCATCACAAAAATACTTAATGATGGTGGCTCGGTAATCTTAATGTCTCACCTGGGCAGACCAAAAGACGGGCCGACTGATAAATATTCTTTGAAACATATCTTAGGTGATCTTTCCCGCATGCTGGATTTGGAAGTAAAATTCGCAGATGACTGTATTGGAGAAAATGCTGTTGAAAAGGCAAAAAATCTATTTCCGGGAGAGGTGCTTTTATTAGAAAATCTTCGTTTTTATAAAGAGGAAGAGAAAGGCGATGTTGCCTTTGCTGAAAAGTTATCGAAGTTAGGTAATGTATATGTAAATGATGCTTTTGGTACCGCTCACCGTGCTCACGCTTCTACCTCAATCATTGCGCAATTCTTCCCTGATGCGAAATATTTTGGATACCTGATGGCATCAGAAGTTGAAAATGCAGAAAAGATTCTTAACCATGCAGAACGCCCGTTCACCGCTATTATGGGTGGTGCAAAAGTTTCTGATAAGATTTTATTAATCGAAAAGTTATTAGAGAAAGTTGATAATATCATCATTGGTGGCGGTATGGCTTATACTTTTGCTAAAGCGCAGGGTGGTGAAATTGGAACATCACTTTTAGAAGCTGATAAACAAGATCTTTCATTGGAGTTGATCGAAAAAGCGAAAGCCAAAGGCGTAAATCTTATTCTTCCAATTGATACCGTTATAGCAGATAAATTTGCAAACGATGCAGAAAAGAAAGATGTAGATGCAGGTCAGATTCCGGCAGATTGGATGGGACTGGATATCGGCCCTAAATCTGTTGCTTTGTTTCAGGATGTGATTAAAAGCTCTAAAACTTTATTGTGGAACGGCCCGATGGGAGTTTTTGAAATGGAGAATTTCCAGGTGGGAACCAAGGCAGTTGCTGACGCGGTAGTGGCAGCGACAAAAGATAATGGTGCGTTTTCATTAATAGGTGGTGGCGATTCGGCTGCAGCGATTGCTAAATTCGGTTTGGAAGATGAAGTAAGCTACGTATCTACAGGCGGTGGAGCCCTACTTGAATATATGGAAGGTAAGGAATTACCTGGTGTAAAAGCCATTAACGAGTAATTCATAAACTACTTTCAATCTAAGCTCCTTCGATCCCAATCGAAGGAGCTTTTTTGTTTTAAGATCAATAATAAGTGTTGATATTTATCAATAAGCCTTTCAAAACATCACCAATATGTATTATTTATCATACCTGTTTGGATGTGTTAAGTAATTTTTTGATATATTTGGCCTTGTCCCTTTAGGTTTTAATGTTGTGAAAGTCTTGACTTTAGCCATGGCTTGATCACTATTCAAAAATTATATTTTATGCTCTCTGTTCACACTGACCGTATCAAAGAAAAACCCATTAGTTTTTTTATGATTTTATAGATCAGCACCTTCCAAATTCCTATTGCTTAAATCCCGATCCCGTTTAACCTGTGAAATCCAATTATGGATATGAAAAAACTTTTATCTTTTTTTTGCCTTCTAATTATTCTTTTACTTAACAACAAAAGTTTTGCGCAAAACGGCGTTACAAGATTATACACAGATTTTAATGGATATTGGACATCGGCAGCCCCGGCAGTAAATCACAATCCTGTTCTGCCAAATAATCGAAATAATCTTTTAGGTTTTACATGGACATCTCCGGTTCCAGGTTCTCAGCCAATTACATACTCAACAGGTGTTAATGATGCTATTTTGGCTGCAAACGGTGTAAATTTTATCCCTGCAACGTTTCAAGCTTTCCCGGTGCGTAATGTTACATTTTTACCAAATGGAGCTAGTGCAAATCTGGTGGCTTTAGGAGCTGCAGAAGCAGGGCCTGTTCAATATCCATATGCAGTTCCTGTACAAGCTTCAGATATTTTAACAAGAGGCATTAGAGGATTAGATTTAGGCTCTGGTTTTACAAATATTCCAAATAACTTACCATTAACATTTGATTTTGGTGCGATAACAGATGCTACACAACTAGGAGATGGTGTTCCGGATATATTAATTACTCAGATAGCAAGTACAGGTGGGGCGACCGATCAAGTGTGGTTTGAAGATGGTTCAGGAAATATCATTGGTAATGTAGTAAATATAAACATGGCCCCATTACCTGCTGCTGGTAAATGGAATCCTATTTTTTATAATATTAATACAGGAAATGGTAATCCATCGTTTAACGGAGAAAGAGAAATTAGAATTTGGGCTGCTGACGCTAGTTTTTTCGGTATTTCTGCTACGAATTATACGCGTCCTCTTCTACTTAAATATAAATTATCAGGCAGTAGCGATCCTGCATTTCTAGCATTTAACAATAAATTTATCTCTATTGTTAATGCGAATGATGATGTGGCCTCTACCAATGAAAATACCGCAGTAAATATCAATGTTTTGGCAAATGATGAGCCATTGCCATCTGCAAATCCAAGTACAATCAATCCGAATTCGCTTTCTATCACTCAAAACCCGGCAAATGGTACGGTTTCCGTAAATACCATCAATGGAGTACGTTTAGTTACTTACACACCAAACCCAGGCTTCACGGGAGTAGATACTTTTAAATATCAGGTTTGCAATGGTGCCGCCACTCCTCAATGTGATGATGCAATTGTAACAGTAAATGTAGGCTCATCTGATGTTCAAATTACTAAGACGGCAAGCACACTCTCTCCTTCAGTTGGAGGAAACGTAATCTTTACCTTAACTGCTAAAAATAATGGTCCAAACACAGCAAATGGCGTTGTAGTAAGAGATGTTTTACCTGCTGGCTACACTTTCGTTTCTACTAATGGTACTTATGATGCATCTACCAGAAACTGGAATATTGGTACTATGGCTAATGGCGCTACTCGCACATTAACCATTACTGCTAAGGTAAACCCAGCTGGCCCTTATGCTAACACTGCAACAATTACCACCACTACTTTAGATCCGGTTGAAAATAATAATAGCTCTACTGTTACTCCAGCTCCGGTATTATCTACAAATCTGGCAGTTAATAAAGCTGTTGATGTATCAAATCCTACTGTTGGAAGTAATGTTGTTTTTACCTTAACTGCAGAAAATATTGGTCCAAGTGATGCTACCGGAGTAACCGTAAATGATCTTTTACCTAATGGATATACCTTTGTTTCGGCAGTTCCAGCTACTGGTACCACTTATAATGCTGGTTCAGGGCTTTGGAATATTGGTTCATTAACAAGTGGAGCGACTGCGATCACATTAACTGTTACCGCAAAAGTTAATCCTACGGGAACCTATGCCAATACGGCTACAATTTCTGGCGCACAACCAGACCCAATACCGGGAAATAATACGAGAACAGCTACACCAGTTCCGGTTGCTCAGGCAGACTTAGCCATCACTAAAACTGTTTCGCCGACTAATCCAGATGTAAATTCCAATGTGGTCTTCACTATTGGTTTAACTAATAATGGACCGAGTAATGCTGCAGCAGTAGAAGTTACAGATGTTTTACCTGCAGGTTATGGTTATATTTCTTCTACAGCAACTGCTGGAAGTTATAATAATACCAATGGGAAATGGACTTTAGGAACTGTAAATAATGCCGCAACAGCAACACTCAGTATTACTGCTAAAGTTAACGCTACAGGCGCTTATACGAACACGGCTACTACAAGCGCAGCAACAGCAGATCCAGTGGCAGGCAATAATTCTGCATCGGCAGGACCAACTCCTGTTCCGATAACGGACCTAAAAATTACCAAAAGCGTTGCCAAAGACATCATTAACAATGCAGCAACGGTAAATCCAGGTGATACCGAAACTTTTACGATTGTTGTAACCAATACCGGTCCTTCTGCTGCAACAAATGTTGTGGCTACAGATGTTATTCCTAGTGGTTACACTTTTAGCAATAGCTCAGCGAGTATTGGCTCATACAATCAAACTACTGGAAAATGGACGATTGGTAATCTAGCCAATGGGGCATCGGCTACACTCACCATTAACGCCATCATTAATGCTTCTGGAAATTATTCTAACCATGTTACCTTGACCGGAGCGGAGAAAGATTTAGATTTATCAAATAATGAAGCTTACGCACCTTTGGCTAATACAAATGCAGATGTTAGTATTGTTAAAACGGTGAATAACGCAACACCTAATGTTGGTGCAAATGTTACTTTTACATTGGTAGCCAATAATGCGGCGAGTAGCACAAGTGATGCAACACAAGTTACCGTTACAGATATTTTACCTTCAGGCTATACCTATGTTTCTTCATCAGCCACTGTGGGAACTTATAACGTTGCAAATGGGGTTTGGTATATTGGTAATTTATTAAAAGGAAGTACACAAACACTCACTTTAGTTGCTAAAGTTAATCCGACGGGCGATTATTTAAACACCACTCATGTAGTAGCTACCCAATCTGATCCTGTTCCGGCAAATAATTCCTCGCAGGCCTTGGTTACGCCAGTTGCTAACGCGGATTTATCAGTGGTGAAGACGATTAACAACGCCGAGTTGAATAATAACAGGGGGGTGTTTACCATTGTAGTAAGCAATAACGGTCCGAGTACAGCGACCAATGTTATTGTAAATGATGTTTTACCTACCGGATATGCATTTACCTCATCGAGTGCAACAACAGGGAATTACGCAGCTGGCGTATGGACGGTAGGCAATTTGGCAAGTGGTGCATCAGCTACGCTAACTTTGAATTCAACTTTAAATCCATCTGGAAATTATGTAAATACAGCGACGACAAGTAGCGCAACGAATGATGCAATTTCAGTTAATAATACATCAAGTGCACAACCTGCACCTTTAGCACCAACGGGTAATGCATCACAAACATTTTGTGAAATCGCGGATGCCAAAGTTTCCAACTTAGTTGCAAGCGGAAACAGTATTAAGTGGTATGCAGTTGCGTCTGGGGGAACAGCTTTGGCCGGAACGGTTGCACTTGTGAACGGATCAAAATATTATGCCACGCAAACCATCGCTGGAGCTGAAAGCGTAAATAGGTTTGAGGTAACTGTAACCATAACGGCAACTCCTGCACCGACAACCACCGCTTCAACGCAAACTTTTTGCGAAATTGCTGGTGCCACTACCAGCAGCCTGCAAATTACAGGTACAGCCATTAAATGGTATACTGCCGCAACCGGCGGCACGCTGTTGACTGCTATAACGCCTTTGGCAAACAATACGACGTATTATGCATCGCAAACACTTAACGGTTGCGAGAGTAAATCCAGAAGGGCAGTAACAGTGGCAATTACGACCACTGCTCCGCCAACGGGTAATGCCAGTCAAACATTTTGCGAAATTTCATCACCTACCATAAATGAATTAGTGGCTACGGCTACCGGACTTGTAAAATGGTATGAGACTGCTAACAGTACAGTTGCACTTGCATCAACAAGGCCATTGGTAAATGGAGAAACTTACTACTCGACGCAGACGCTGAATGGATGTGAGAGTTTAACCCGTTTTGCAGTTACGGTTCAAATCTTGGTGGTTCCGCCACCAACGGCCACAACTCCTCAAAGTTTTTGTGCAAGCGAAAATGCTAAAATTTCTAATTTATCCGCTTCCGGAAGTAACGTTCAATGGTATAATTCCTCAACGGGTGGAAGTCCTTTAGCGATAACAACGCCATTAGTTAACGGAACAACGTACTATGCCAGTCAAACCGTAAATGGTTGTGAAAGTAAAACCAGAACGCCAGTTAATGTGACTATCAACGATAACCCAACGGCAACTGTCAGTGGTGGTGGGACGGTGTGTGCTGGTGCAGCTTTGCCAAATGTAAGCATTACGCTAACCGGAACTGCTCCCTGGAATATTATATATAACAATGGATCATCAAATATTAGCGTCACAGGGATCACGACAAGTCCTTATGTAATTTCCAATGCTTCTGCGGGGACTTACACAGTAACTTCCATAAGTAATGCATCATGTGCTGGTACTTCAACTGGAAGTGCACAGGTAAATGTTAATCCACTACCAACGGTAACAGTAAGCGGCGGTGGAGCCTCATGCATTGGTTCACCAAAATCTAGTGTTAGTTTTGCATTTACTGGTACAGCACCTTTCACATTTACCTATACCGACGGAACAAATGCCCATACTGTTACCAATACATCCGTAAATCCTTATGTATTAACAAACCCACCTGTAGGAAATTATAGTGTGAGCGCTTTAACCGATGCCACAGGTTGTACAGGAACTTTCTCAGGCTCAGCTCAGGTTAGTGAGAATGTCATTCCTACCGCTACAATTAGCGGCGGTGGTGTGGTCTGTTATGGCGTAACTCCGCCCGATGTGGTAGTCACTTTAACAGGAACGGCGCCATTCTCATTTAATTATACCGTTGGCAGTGTGACCAATTCGGTTACAAATTATAATTCCAATACCTTTAATATTGTTAACCCGGCAGAAGGAACTTATTCTATCACCCAACTTCATGATGCGAATTGTACGGGTGCTCCGGCGTCTACAACAGTGAGTGTTGTCGTGATTAACGTACCAGATGTCGTAATCACTCATCCAAATTGTGTGAATAACAATTCTGGCAGTATCCAGGTCACTTCTCCTCTGGATCCTAGCATTGAATATTCAATTGACAACGGTACAAGCTGGCAATCAAATCCATTTTTTGGAAATTTAGCCGCTGGAAGTTTTACTGTGCTGGCTAGAAAAGGAACCTGTTTAAGTAATCCAAGAGCTGCAGTTTTAGATCCGGCAGTAAATGATCCGATAATTTCGATCGTGCAGCCAGACTGTTTAAACTCAACAGGAACAATTACTGTTACAGCCCATCCAAATCAAGAATACTCATTAAATGGTGCGGCTTGGGTAACAACAAATGTGTTTTCAGGATTGAGTAATGGAGCCTATACCGTAAAAGTTAGAAATACAACAACCCTTTGTGAAAGCAATATAGCCAATGCGAATATCAACCCACAACCTGCAACACCTGATGCTCCGGTTTCTGCTTCGCCATTAAATTATTGTGTGGGCGAAACAGCAAGTGTTTTATCAGCTACTGCTGATGGAACAAATACTTTATTATGGTATAACACAGCAACAGGTGGGGTAGGTAGCACAGCTGCACCAACACCGGTAACCAATGTAGCCGGGTTGCAGGAGTTTTACGTAAGTCAGCGAACTAGTGCTGGCTGCGAAAGCGTTAGAACTAAAATAGAAGTCAATATAAATGCTCTGCCAGCAGCGCCAGTTACTGATGGAGATAAAGAAACCTGCGAAGCTGCAATAATGCCAACTTTAACTGCTACAGCCCCGGCAGTAGCAGGCTTTAATATCGTTTGGTACAATGCCGCATCTGGCGGAAATGTTGTTGCTAATCCCACTTTAAATACTGTGGGTACAATCACCTATTATGCTGCTGCACAAAATGCTACAACAGGTTGTTTAAGTGCTACCAGAACCGCCGTTGTTTTAACCATTAATCCAACTTCTACAGCTCCGGTAAGCGGCGGTGATCAGGTCGTTTGCGCTACAGTTCCACTACAAACATTAACAGCTACGGCAACTACTGCAGCTGGCAATACTGTTGTTTGGTACGATGCGCCAACAGGCGGAAATATTACTACACCTACGCATCATGCAATCGGAACCATTACTTATTATGCTGCATCAAAAAATAATGTCACCAATTGCGAAAGCTTAACAAGAACGGCTGTTAGTTTAACCATTAACGAAACACCGGCATTACCAGTTGGTCTTGACCAAACCGAATGTGCTAAAACTCCTTTACAAACTTTAACGGCAACGGCGAGTGTTCAAAGCGGCCAGTCTGTAGTATGGTATACCGCTGCAAATGCAGGAAATGTGGTTACTAATCCAAGCTTATCAACTAGTGGAACAATTACTTATTATGCAGCAGCCAAAGATGATGCAACGGGTTGCGAAGGTTTAACCAGAACCCCTGTTGTACTAACTTTGCGTTCGCCGCTAACGGCGGGGACCATTTCGGGTAACCAGGAAATATGTCGGGTGGGTTCAGGAACTGTACAACCCGCAACCCTTACTTTTTCTACTGCACCATCTGGAGGAGCAACAACCTATACGTATGTTTGGCAAAGTTCTTTAGATAACTTCGCTACAGTTTTAGGAAATAATTTAGCTTCAACAGCTAATTATACACCAAATCCTATAAATACTACTACCTATTACAGGGTATTAATCACTTCTGGCGACTGTGGCACCGTGACCAGTAATACGGTGGCAATTTCCGTTAAGGATGCACCAACATTAACATTGGCAGCTAATGCAAGCCAAAGTTTATGCAGCACAACATCCATCACAAATATTGTGTACACATGGGGTGGAAGCGCAACTGGAGCAGAGGCCAGCAATCTTCCTAATGGACTAATTGCAACACAGGATCTGGTTGCTAAAACGTTAACGATATCAGGCACCCCAAATTCATCAGGTACTTACACTGTAACTACAACTGGTGCAATTGCGCCTTGTACAAGTCAGGCAACAATTACCGGAACCATTACCGTAAATCCATTGCCAGCCGCACCAACAAACACAACAGCAAATGCAGTCCAATGTGCGACATTGCCAACTCAAACCATTACTGCTACTGCAAGCGCTCCAGGTGGTTCAACGGTAGTTTGGTACGATGCATCTTCTGGTGGAAATATAATTACACCGAGTTTAAGTACAATAGGCAGTGTAACTTTTTATGCCGCGTCGAAAAATAATACTACGGGTTGCGAGAGTGCTTCTCGTACGCCGGTTACTTTAACAATTAATGAGTTGCCTTCTGTTCCGTCAAGCGGAGGTAACCAAACTCAATGTGCTGATGCTAACTTGCAAACTCTAACGGCTACTGCTGTGGCTCCGGCAGGAACAACAACTGTGTGGTATAATGCCGCATCTGGCGGAAGTGTAGTCGTTAGCCCAATCCTTAATGCAGTAGGCTCGGTAACTTATTATGCAGCTTCCCAGGATAATTTTACAGGTTGTTTGAGCACCTCCAGAACACCGGTAACTTTAACTATAAATCCTAGAAGTACTGCAAGTGATCTAACGGTTAGTTCTAAGTCAATTTGTGCCGGACAAACAACGACATTGAATGCAAGTACATCATTGGTTAGTCCAACTTTCAGATGGTATGCGACGGCAGATTTAAGTAGCGCACCAATACATATCGGTGATAATTTTACTACGCCGGTTTTAACATCAACCACAATTTATTATGTAACGGTACAAGGTGACGGTGTTTGTGAGAATTTACCAAACACGGCATTGGCAGTCACAGTAACTGTTAATCCTTTACCCACTGCAACTATAACCGGAACAACTACGGTTTGCCAGAATGCGGGTGATCAAACCATCACGTTTACTGGTGCAGGCGGAACGGCTCCATATACTTTTGCTTATAATATCGATTGTGGTGCAAACCAGACTATCGTATCAATTGGGAACGTTGCGACTTTAACCAGATCATCAGCTACTGCTGGAAGTTTTGTCTATAATCTGGTAAGTGTGCAGGATGCAAGTTCA